>Ga0209187_1000016_pt1 | contig 383328 bp, 321 predicted proteins | sample BantaG_FD_187430 | JGI IMG/M metagenome (GOLD analysis project Ga0209187, IMG submission 187430) | Marine algal microbial communities from Bantry Bay, Ireland - BantryBay_4 metaG (SPAdes) (version 2) | ecosystem: Host-associated > Algae > Red algae > Unclassified | place: Bantry Bay, Ireland...
CAGGCGGTCGGGCGCGCAGCCGCCGCGCACCAGTCGTCTGGGCGGGCTGACTATCGGCCCGGAGCGGTCCGTCGCGACAAGAATGAGCCGCGCGGTGCGTCCGGATAAAAACGCCGCAAACCCTTGTTTTCAAGCGAAATTTCGGGGGTGCGGGCGCCAGCGACCCCCGTTCAACCCGGGCACGACCGGGGGCTTCCGATAACCCGGCGCTTCAGGTCCCGGTGTGCCCGAAGCCGCCGGCCCCGCGTGCGGTCTCGTGCAGGGCGTCCACCTCGTCCCAGACCACCCGCGGCACCGGCAGCACGAGCATCTGCGCGATGCGCAGCCCGGGCGTGACCACGAACTCGGCGTCGCCATGGTTGATCAGTGGCACCATCACCTCGCCGCGGTAGTCCGCGTCGATGGTGCCCGGCGCGTTGGGCATGCCCACGCGGTGCTTCGTGGACAGCCCCGACCGCGGCCGCACCTGCGCTTCGTAGCCCTCGGGGACGGCCAGCGCGAATCCGCAGGGGATCAGCCGCACCACGCCGGGCGGAATGGTGATCGGTTCGCCGTCGGGCGGCGCCGCGTGCAGGTCCATGCCCGCGGCGTGGTCGGTCTGATAGGCGGGAAGCCGGGCGTCGGGGCGGAGCCGCTGGATGGGGACGGAAATCATTTGACGATGGGGTGGTTCGGCCATTGCGTGATTAAAAAAGCGAGGGGCGGCGGCCATTTGGAAATCGCCGAATCGCGAAATCCCCCAATCGCCAAACGGACGTCACCACTCCCCGGCCAGGATCTTGCCGATCGCCGCCGCCACCCCGTCGTCCAGGCAGCACGCGGTCTCCCGGTCGGCGACCGACCTCACCGCGTCGCCCGCCTGCCCCATCGCCACGCCCAGCCCCGCGTGGCGCAGCATCGCAAGGTCGTTCAGCTCGTCGCCGATCGCGGCCACCCGCGCGTGCGGGACGTTCAGGTGGTCGGCCAGCCAGGCCAGGCCGCGCCACTTGTGCGTGCCGGCGGGGAAGACCTCCAGCAGGTACACCGGCGGATCGTCCTGCGACCCCGCGACGGCCAGCCCCGCGAGGAGGTGGGCGTTGACCCGGTCGCCGAAACGCTTTCTCACCGCGGCTTCGGCGTCGTGGGCGGCGGTGCCGGCGGCCACCACGCCCACCCGCAGGCTCTGCCGCAGGTCGTGGACGGTGGGCTCTGCGATCCGCTCCACGGCCAGGTTCTTCTCTTCGAACCAGCCCCGGGTGTTCTCGGTCAGCTCGCCGTCGCCGGCGATCAAAAAGTCGCGCCCCGTCTCACGGACGTCCTGAAACACCAGCACCGCGTGGGGCAGGCCGCGCAGGGTCTCGACCAGCCGAAGCGCCAGCAGCGCGTCGAAGCCCGAGGTGTTCAGCACCTCGCCGGAGCGAAAATCGGCGACCACGGCCCCGGAGCTGAACACGCCCACGTCGAGCCCCGGCACGTCGCGCAGCACGTCGGCGGCCTCGCGCCAGGCGCGGCCGGTGCACGGGACCACCTTGATGCCCGCGGCGGTCGCGTCGGCCACCGCGTCGCGTGATGCGGCGCTGATTCTTTCGCCGGCGGCCACCAGCGTGCCGTCGAGGTCGAGCGCAATCAGGTCGTAGTTCATGGCCGCAACGCTCCGGCGGCCGACGCGACAAGGCCGTCGCACAGCAGGCCCAGGTGCACGTTGGACGCCAGCCGCGTCTCGGCGGTGCCCACGTCGTCGATCAGGCGGGTCCACGGCCGCAGCGCGGCCTCGGCGGCGTCCGGGTCGCCCGGGTCGCACGCGGCCGCCGCCTTGGTCAGTTGCTGCCGGGCGTGCGTGGTCACCAACCGGAACATCAGGCCGGCGGCGTTCTTGTTCGCGGCCTCTTTCGACGCCTGCTTGTGTTTCTTCACCCAGCCCTCGGCGAAGGCCTTGATCCGCGCCTCCATCGCCGAGCCCAGCCCGCCCTCGGCCCGGCCCTCGGCCAGCCCGTCGAAGCCCGGCAGCACGGTCTGCGCCCACTCCGCCAGGTCGTGGTCCAGGGCAAGGCGGGCGCGTCCGAGACTGCCGGCGGCGAACGCCGCGAGCCAGCTGCGCCCGCGCGGGCCCAGGTCGGCGGCGTGCTCGTCCAGGTAACCGTCCACCACGTCGTCGGGCAGCGGCACGAAGGCGGTGCGCTGGCAGCGGCTGCGGATCGTGGGCAACAGCGTGTCCTCGCGTGGGGTGATCAGGATGATCGTGGTGCCCCCTGACTGGTTTTTCGCCCGCCCGGTGGGCGGCTCTTCCAGCACCTTCAGCAGCGCGTTCTGGCCCTCGTGCCGCAGCAGATGGGCTTCATCGACGATGAAGACCTTGCCGTGGTTCAGCTGGGGGGCCAGGTACGCGGGCTTGATCAGCGCGTCGCGGACGATGTCCACTGGGATGGTGGTCTGTTTGCGGTCGCGAACTTTTTTGTCGGGGTGGAAGGCCGCGAGTTCTTTGTTGACCACGTGCAGGTCGGGGTGGCCGTCCGAGCCCGCGTCCGCGTCGTCCGACTCGGCCGACCGGAACACCCGGCACGACGCGCAGCCGCCGCACGCCGAGCGTCGCCCGGTCAGGTCGGTCTCGGGGGTGTGGCACAGCAGCAGGCGGGCGAAGGCCCGGGCGGTGGTGAACTTGCCGACGCCCTCGGGGCCAAAAAACAGCTGCGCGTGGTGCACCCGCCCCGCGGCCACCTGGGCCCGCAGCTGCTCGATCGCCCGCGTCTGGCCGAGGATCTCGTCCATACGGGTCATCGTAGCGGCCGCCCGCCGCCGGGCCGCGCCGCCCGGGGCGTAAACTCGTTTCCGTGAACCCTCTTTCCCCCTCGACGCTGACGCTGAATCTTATGCTGGGCCTGGCCCTGCTCGCGTCCGCCTGCGACCGCGAGGTGCCACCGGCCCCCCGCGCCGCCGCAGTGCCGGCGGTATCCATCCCGCCCGCGGCCGCGCCGACGACCACTCCCGCGCCCGCGGTGGCGTCGCCGGTCACGCCGACCGCCCCGCCGCCGATCGCGGCCGCCGCGGTGTCGACACCCACGCCGGTCTCTCTTCCCGCGCCCGCGGTCCCGCCCGCGCCCACGCCCGCCGTGACGCCCGACGCGGTCGCCGCGCCGCCGCCCGCGGTCGAACCGATTTCGGTGCCACCGCCCCTATCCATCGCCCCCCCGGCTGCGGACGGACCCGGGTTTCCCGACGACGTGGCGCTCGCGTCCGGCAAGGCCTGGATCGCCGTGGCGGGCCGCAGCCCGCTGGGGGCACCCAGCGAGGTCACCCCGCAGCCGGCCCGGCGGCTGGGCGACGTCGCCGTCGTCAACGACCCGCCCGCCACCACCGCGGTGCGCTGGGACCAGGCCCACCGGCACGTGGGCGAGCGGATCACGGTCCAGGGGCGGGTGGTCAACACCCACCGCAGCAAGTCCAACGTCGTGTTTCTGAACTTCGACCGCGACTGGAAAGGCAAGTTCTACATCCCGGTCTTCCGCGGCGCGTATGAGTCGATGCCCGTCGCCGCCGAACGCTACTTCCTCAACAAGACCGTGCGGGTGACCGGCGAAGTGGAGATCTTCAACGGCGCCCCGAACATCGAAGTGAACCAGCTGTCGCAGATCAGCGTGGTGGGCCGGTAGGGCCGCCGGGGTTCGGGATGAGGAACTGGGGGCCGGGGAGTCGCGGGGGTAACCTCGGTGTTCCGCCGCCGCTTTTCTTCTGCTGATTCCCGGGTTCCGAATCCCGACTGCCCCATCCCGCGGAGCGGAGCACAGCCCCATGCCCGTCGATCCCACCAACGCCACCCTGGTCGAGCGGATCAACCGCCACGAGGACCTCGCCCTCTTCCGCGTGGCCTACAAGGGGCAAGAGGTCCCGGACTTCGAGCCCGGCCAGTTCGCCACCCTCGGCCTGCCCGACCCCGCGCCGCCGGACCCGGCCAGGCCCGTCCGCCCCGGCCGCGGACCGAAGCTGATCCGGCGGGCCTACTCCATCGCGTCGCCCCGCACGCAGCGCGACGCGCTGGAGTTCTACGTCGTGCGGGTCGAAGACGGCAAACTCACGCCCAGCCTGTGGGACCTTCGGGTGGGCGACGACCTGTTCATGAACCCCAAGATCGGCGGGCACTTCACCCTCGACGGCGTGCCCGACGGCCGCACCCTGGTCATGGTCGGCACCGGCACCGGGCTCGCGCCCTTCCGCTCGATGTACCTGAGCTACAAGGATCAGAACCGGTGGGACCGGTTCGTGCTGCTTGACGGCTGCCGCGTGGCCCGCGACCTGGGCTACCGCGAAGAGATGGAGGGTTTCGCGAGGCAGGATCCCGCGTTTGTCTACCTGCCCACCGTCACCCGCGAGCCCGACGACTCGGATTGGACCGGCCGGCGCGGCCGCGTGAATGGTTTGCTGGAGCCCGCGGCCTTCGAAAAGGCCGTCGGTGTGCCGCTGGCCCCCGACACGTGCAGCGTGTTTCTCTGCGGCAACCCGCAGATGATCGATCAGGTCGAGGCCGACCTCAACGGCCGCGGCTTCGTCACCCGCGACCGCAAGCACCCCGACGGCACGCTGGTGTTTGAGCGGTACTGGTAAGGCGTATTTTTTTGGTACGTGACGCGGCGTGCGTGTCCTGGGCCATTGCCGCGGTGTGAGATCCGGGCGCCACCCCGCGTCGAACAAAAGCGTTCTCGTATTAGCGGGCACCACGCAAACGGCCGGCGTTTCCGCCGGCCGTCGGTTTGATGGTGTTGTGGGTCTCGGCCCGACCGGATTCAGGCGTCGCGGCGGCGACGCAGGGCCACGAGGCCCAGGCCGGCGGTGGCGAGCAGCGCGGTGGCCGGCTCGGGGACGATCGTCGGCGTGAAGGGGGTGCTGTCGCCGCCGCCGATCGAGGTGAAGCTGAAGCCCAGGTCCGAGAGCGCCGTGTCGGGCGTCACCACGTTGCCGAGGGCGAAGGTGCCGGTGGGGAGGCCGGAGGGGTTGAAGAACCCGATCACGCTGGCGCTCTCCTGGGCGGCCTGGAGCGCGATGGACCGGTCGAGGTTCTCCGGCAGCAGGCGGTCCGAGAAGGACTCGAAGCCCACGACGCTGAGGTCGCCGTTGTTGATGCTGAGCGTCACGTCGCCCGTGGACGGGTCGAACGTGCCCGAAACCACCTGAGCGGTCGCGGGAGTGATGACGAGCAGGGCCGACGTGGCGGTGGCTGCAATCAAGCTGTTGCCTGACATGGGAGTTCTCCTCGTGGAGGGTGGGAAGCGGCACGGAGCCGCTCCGGAAAAGATGCCTGCGTCGACGCGACGCGGGCGGAAGTCGGGTGAGATTCAGATCGGGCGTCGCCGCCCGAGGAGGAGGCCCCCGAGGGCGGCGAGGGCCGCCAACGCTCCGGGCTCGGGCACGAGTCTGGGGGAGAATGCGGTGGAGCCCCCGCCGATCGGGGTGAAGGAGAACCCCAGATCGCCCGCTGCGGTGCCGGCGGTGACGACGCGGCCGAGGTCGTAGGTGCCGGGGGCGAGGCCTTCGGGGTCGAAGAAGGCGATCGCGGAGGCCTCGGCCTGGGTGGCGGTGAGCGACGGGGCGAGCAGGCTTTCGCCGAAGCTCTCGAACCCGACAACGGCGAGGTTGAAGTCACCGATGGTGAGTGTCACCTCGCCGGTGGACCGGTCGCAGGTGGCGCAGGCGGGCGCGGCGTCCGCGTCGCCGTTCAACGAGAGACCGGACAGGTTGTCCCGGACGGCCTGGCGTTCGAGCACGAGCATGCCGCCGGCCTGCTGGGTGAACCCGCTGGAGGTGTCCGCTTTGAATCGTGAGTCCGCCACCACGCGGAAGACGCCGGCGTTGGTCAGGCCCCCCGCGACGTCGAGCGGCTTGAGGGTGTTGCTGTCGATTTCGATCGTCCCTCGGTTGATCAGGGTCCCGTCGGTCCTGAAGCCGCCGTCGTCGACCACGCAAAGTGTGCCGCCGGGGTCGATCGCAAGGGCCGGGGTGCCGCCGTTGAAGCCGTAGCGGAGGGCGGATCTGACGTCCACCGTCCAGGTGCTGCCGCCGTCGTTGTCGACGTCGTCGTTGCCGATCCTCAGGACGCCGCCGGTGCCGACGCTGAGCCGGCCGTTGCCGTTGACGTCGACCCCGCCGGTGCCGGTGGTGAGGATGCCCGCGTCGGTGACGTTCGCCGCGTAGCCGCCGCTGGTGGCGCTGCTGTTGCCCAGGACCAGTGCCTCGGCGCCCGTGAGCGTGAGCGTGGAGCCGCCGCCCGCGACGTTGACGGTGCCCGAGCCGGTGGCGCCCGCTTGGTTGCCCAAGGACAGGCTCTGGGCCGTGAGGTCGGCGCCGCTGCCGATGTCGAGGAGGCCGCTGGTGGAGGAGCTGGAGCCCGGGTTGGTGGAGAGGCTGATCAGCGAGGCGGGCGCTTTGAGGTCGACCGTCCACTGGCCAACGGAGTTGTTCCCCAGGTCGCGGACCCGGAGCGTGTAGTCGTCGCCGGGCAGGCCGCCCGCGGGCAGGGTGCCGCCGGACACCGCGACGCCGGGCCAGGACAGCAGCGAGTCGAGGCCCGTCCGGCCGTCGTCGTTGCTGACCACCGGCGTGCTGCCGATGTTGCGGAGTTCGAGAATCGAGTCGATCGGCCCGTCGGCAATCGCGTCCCCCGCGGCGTTGGTCCCGCCGTTCGAAGCGTGCGTGGTGAAGCGCAGGTCGTCGGCGGTGGTGGCGTTGGGGATCTGGCCGTAGGTGAAGTCGTGGTTGCCGCCGTTCGCGGTGAGCACGCCCGTGGCGGAGAAGTACGCCTGTTGGGCGTGAGCGGCAGCGGGGCCCAGGGCGCAGGCGGAGACGGCGAGGACGCGAAGCAGATGAGCGTGGGTAAGCAAGTTTCTCTATCGACGGGATGACAACGAATACCGTTTGCCGCTAGACCGGCGGGTTACCTTCGGTGCGTCCGATTGGGGTGAATCGAGCGGTAAACACGGATTTCCGCTGAGAACACAATATCCCACGAATCGGTGGTTTTGCCGACTCATGGGCTGTGAGAACCGTCATATCCGCGGAGGCGAGCAGAGATCAACCCGGTTTCGCGCTCAAAGTGAAACGATGAAGGACCTTATGTAAACCCCGCTTTTCGTTGGGGGGTTTTCCCTTGTTCGCCATGGAAAGTGGTGCTCCGGCGGACGATCCGATACACGTACGCGCCGGCGCTCTGGCCGCTCGCGCGATGCAACGACGTCGCTGGCCTCTTAAGTTAGGGCGTTTCGATCGGCAGCCCCGCCGCGTCCCACGCGGCGAAGCCTCCGGCGATCGCCCGGACACCGGCGAAGCCCAAGTCGCGCAGAATCACCCGGGCCAGCGCGGCGTGGGTTCCGAAACCGTCGTAAACCAGCACGGCGGTGTCGGGCCGGATGCCACCGGCGGCCAGCCGCTCACGCAAGCGTTCGCGGTCAACCAGCAGCGGTGGGTGATGGCCGACGAAGGCGTCGTTGAGGGGGAAGCTGAACGCCCCGGGAAGGCGTCCGGCCCGCTTGGCGCCGCGGCTGGGCTTCTCGCCGGAGAACTGCCGCGCCGGACGCACGTCGATCACTCGGCGGGCCGGGATCTGCGTGGCGGCCTCGGCCGGCGGTAGAAACGTTGCGGGGGCCGTAGCCCACATGCACCAGCATCAGGGCGGGATCGCCGAGACGCTCGGAGAGGGCCTCGACGCTGAGGTAGGCGGTGGTTGCTTCGTCAGCCGCGGGCTCTGCGGCGTCTACCGATGCACTCTGCAGGCCGGCCGCGACGCACGCGAGCAGGATGTGGGACACGCGGGCAAAGCAACGACGGCCGAGCGAGGGGACCATGGCGGACTCCGGGCGTCGGGTCGGGGACGATGGGCCGGTGCAAACAGGTCAGTGCAGGAACAACCGCACGCCGGTGTGGCACATCACCATGCCGTGCTGGTCGGCGGCGTCGGTGACGTTCTGGTCGCGGGCGCTGCCGCCCGCCTGGGCGACGGCGGAGACCCCGGTGGCCGCGGCGCGGTCGAGGTTGTCGCGGAAAGGGATAAAGGCGTCGCTGCTGAGAACCACGCCCGGCTGACGCTTCAGCCAGTCGGCCCGCTCGTCGGCGGTGATGGCTTCCCAGCCGTCCGCCAGCGCGCGGTCGAGTTCGGCCTTTTCGCCCGAGTTCAGCTCGTGGAAGCGGACGAAGTTGTCCAGCGCGTTGACCTTCTCGGCGCGGCCCAGGCCCGCGGCATACTCAACCGCGAGGGCCTTGGGGTGGGTCTTCAGCATGAAGCGGTCGGCCTTGTCGCAGGCGATGCGGGTGCAGGCGATGCGCGACTGCTGGCCGGCACCGACGCCGATGGCCTGGCCGGCCGCGGCCACGGCGATGGAGTTGCTCTGCGTGTGCTTGAGGGTGACGGTGGCGACGATCAGGCTCTCGAGCTCCGCCGCGGTCAGGTCGGTCTTCGCGGTCACGCGCTCGTTGAACGTGTCGGCGGTGACGGCGAGGTCGTTGTGGGTCTGTTCGAGGGTCAGGCCGAACTCGACGCGTGACTCGACCGGCGGGGGCGTGTAGCCCGGGTCCATGGCGAGCATGACGTACTTCCCGCCCTTCTTCGCCCGCAGAATTTCAAAGGCGTCGCCTTCGTAGCTCGGGGCGACGATGCCGTCGCTGACCTCGGGCTTGATGAGCCGGGCCAGGGTCTCGTCGACCGGCTCCGAGACCGCGATGAAGTCGCCGAAGCTCGCCACGCGGTCGCTGCTGCGGGCCCGGGCGTAGGCGGTGGCGGCGGGGCTGTAGTCGTCGTGCTTGTAAAGGAAGGCGCGGCGGAAGTCGTCGCCGAGTTCGCCGGCGACGGCCGCGCCCGCGGGGCTCACGTGCTTGAAGCTGGCAGCGGCGGCCTTGCCGGTGGCGGCCTTGAGGTCGCGCACCAGCTGCCAGGCACGGATCGCGTCGAGCGCGTTGATGTAGGACGGGGCGCCGTTCACCACCGTCAGCGGGCCGTCGCCCAGCGGTCCGGTGCCCGGGGTGGTGATCTTCGCGTGGGGCTGATTGGGGTTGCAGCCATATTTGAGCTTGATGTCGGGCATGGAAGAGATTCTAACGGGGTGGGTGCGGTGAGTCTGACAACGGGAACTGGATGAACCGCAAAGGCGCAAAGGAAACAGCCAAGAAAGGCAAGCGGAAGTACGGAAGTAATGACTCGGCTTGTTTCCTGTCTTCCTTGGCTGCGTTCTTTGCGCCTTTGCGGTTCAAAATGTCTTGGCGGTTTTTGGGTTCGACTAAACTCACGACATGATCGCTCGTTTGACCGGAACCCTCGTCGCCCTTGAACAAGACCGCGCGATGGTGGACCCCGGGCACGGGCTGGTGTACGAGGTGATGCTGCCCAGCTTCGCGGCGACGCGGCTGGCCGTGAAGACCGGTCAGTCGATCACGCTGCACACGTTTCAGTTCATCGAGGCGACGGCCCAGGGCAGCACGATGTTCCCGCGGCTGGCGGGGTTTCTGAGCGCCACCGACCTGCGATTCTTCCAGTTGTTTGTGACGTGCAAGGGCATCGGACACAAGCGGGCCCTGCGGGCGATGGTGCTGGACACCGCGACGCTGGCCGGCGCCATCGCCGACCGCGACGCGAAGCTGATTCAGACCATGCCCGAGGTCGGCAAGAAGCTGGCCGAGACCATCGTGGTCACGCTGCGGGACAAGGTCGACGGGTTTGTGAGCGGGGCGGCGTACCCCGACGGTGCGGGTGGGGGCGGCGACGCACCCGCGCCCGCCGGCGGCGGCACGCTGGCCCGCGACGCCCTGGAGGTGCTGCTTCAGCTGGGCGAGAACCGCACGCAGGCGGTGCAGTGGATCGACCGGGCGTTGAGCGCCGACGACCCGCCCACCGACGCGCAGGGGTTGGTGGCGGAGGTGTACCGGCTGCGGGCGGGGGAGTGAGGGTTGCGGGACGGCCGCCCGGACGCTTCGGCTAGAATGGGGCAGTCCTGTTTTTCAGAGGAGCCTCGCGATGCAGATCGAACTGAAACCCGACGCGTCCGATGTGGTTGAAGCTGCGGTCGCAGCGGGTGAATACGAGAGCCCGTCGGCGTTGATCTCGGAGTTGATCAGACGTTTCGAGACCGAACGTTGGGTCCGCGAAAACGAGCACAAGGTTCGGGCATTCGTGGACGCGGGTCGAAACAGTCCGATCGTGGACATGACGCCGGCGGAGATCTGCGCGGCGCTAAAGGCCTCGGCCCGGACGGCAGCCGGGGTTTGAAGACCTTCGTTCTCAACATCACACGGCACGCCTATGAGGACCTCGACGCGATCGCCTCATCCATTGCGCGCGATAGCCCGAAGAACTCAGACTTGTTTCTGGACCGCGCCTTCGCGTCATTCGACGACGTGTTGCTCTACCCCGCCTCACTCGGCCTGTCCTTCCCCGAGGTTATGGGCTGCCGCGATGTCCGGCGCGGTCTGATCCAGCGTCAGCCCAATCACCTCTTTTATTTCGTCATCGACGACGACCGGGTGGTCAACTTCCGGGTCGTCGATGGCCGCCGAGACGACCTCGCCTGGCTGGCCAGGCGACCCCGAACCTGAGTCAGCCCCCCCCCGAGAACTCCCATGAAACTCCACTTCCTCGGCGCCAACCGCCAAGTCACCGGATCCAGCTACATCCTCGAAATCCCGGGGGTCAAGGACAGACGCGGGGTCTTCCGCATCATGATCGACCACGGCATGTTCCAGGAACGCAAGTTCCTGAAGCGCAACTGGGAAGACTGCCCGGTGCCGGCCAAGTCGATCGACGTGCTGCTGCTGACCCATGCCCACCTGGACCACTGCGGGCGGATCCCCAAGCTGGTGGAGGAGGGCTTCCGGGGCCGCATCATCACCACCGAGCCCAGTGTCGAGCTGGCCCGCATCGTGATGACCGACTCGGGGCGGATCCAGGAAGAAGACGCAAAATACAAGGCCAAGCGGTTCAAAAAAAGCAACCGCAAGCCCAAGTGGCCCATCCGCCCGCTGTACGACAGCAAGGACGCGGCGAGGGCTATCAAGAAGCTGGACGCGGTGAGCTTCGGCGCTTGCCACAAGCTGAACGACCACGCGACGGTGTGCTTCTACGATGCGGGGCACGTGCTGGGCTCGGCGAGCCTGACGGTCACCGTTCAGACCCCGGAGATGGACGAGCCGCGGACCATCCTGTTCAGCGGCGACGTGGGCCAGTGGAACCGCCCGCTGATCCCCGACCCCACGCCCGTGGCCAAGGCGGACTATGTGGTCCTGGAAAGCACCTACGGCGACCGTGAGCACAAAGACTTCGGCAGCGTCGAAGACGTGCTGGCCGACACCGTGAACGCCGCCGTGGAGCGCGGCGGCAACGTGGTCATCCCCACGTTCGCGATCGAGCGGGCCCAGGAGCTGCTGTACCACCTGGGCCGCCTGATCGATACCCACCAGATCCCGCGCGTGCCGGTGTTCCTGGACAGCCCCATGGCCATCAACGTGACCGAGCTGTTCGAAAAAAACCGCTCGTTCTTGGACAAACAAACACGCAATCAGCTCGCGGCGGGCGACGATCCGCTGGACTTCCCGGGCCTGTTCATGAGCCGCAGCCCGAAAGACAGCCGGGCGATCAACAGCATCAAGGGCACCGCGGTGATCCTGGCCGGCAGCGGCATGTGCACCGGCGGCCGCATCAAGCACCACCTTAAACACAACATCGGACGGCCCGAATCGGTCATCCTCTTTGTGGGCTACCAGAGCCCCGACACCCTGGGCGGCCAGATCGTGAGCGGCAAGGAAGAGATCCGCATCCACGGCGAGATGCGGCCCATGCGAGCCCGGGTTGAGCGGCTGTACGGCATGAGCGCTCACGCCGACCGCACCGACCTGCTGCGTTGGCTGGACCTCGTGCAGCCCAGACCCCGGCGCGTGTTCCTGACCCACGGCGAAGAGTCGGTCGCCGTCAAGATGGGCGATGAAATCCGCAAGACGCGCAAGATCGACGTGACGGTGCCCCAATACGGCGAAGTCGCCGTACTTGACTAGTCCGGCGAAGTCGCCGTACTTGATTAGTCCGGCGAAGTCGCCGTACTTGACTAGTCCGGCGAAGTCGCCGTACTCGACTCGTCCGGCGAAGTCGCCAAGCTCGAATAAACCGCAGCCGCCGCCGGACCGGATCGAATGGGGCGCGGTCGAATCAGGTGAGGTCGGCGTTCGCGTTTTCGCCGTCGACCTTCTCTGCGTGGCGGCTGGGCTCGATCACCCGGCCGCGCGCGTTGAACAGGCTCTGGCACAACTCGGCGCCGAACAGCACCACCGCCGAGGCGTAGTAGAGCCACAGCAAGAGTGCCATCAGCGAGCCGGCGGCGCCGTAGCTGCTGGTGACCGCGGCCTTGCCCAGGTACAAGCCGATGCCATACTTGCCGATCGAGAAGAGTACGGCGGTGACGGCGGCGCTCAGCAGCACGTCGGTAAGGCCCAGCTTCACGTCGGGCAACAGGCGGTACATCACGGCAAACAGCGCGGTGTAGACCAGAAAAGTGATGGCTTGACTAAGCAGCAGCGCCAGGCCGAAACGCTCGAACACCCCCTGCAGCACCGACGACACGGCCAGCGACAGCAGGATCAGGAACAGCAGGCTGGCGACCATGCCGATCGACAGCAGGCGGGTACGGATCAGGGTCCAGGCTTTACGGAAAATACCGTCTACTTTTTTGGGTTTGACCTCCCAGATCGCGTTGAGCGCCGCCTGCAGCTGCCCGAACACGCCGGTCGCAGAGAACAGCAGCACCGCGATGGAGATGATGCCCGCCAACATGCCCGACGCCGGGTTCTGGTCGGCGGATTCGACCACTTCGCGAAGGGTGTCGCCCGCCGCGCTGCCCATCAGCTGCTCAAACTGCCCGATGGCCGCCTGCTGTGCGCCGGGGCCCAGCCGGCCGGCCACGACCATCGTCAGCGAGACCAAGGGGGCAAAGGAGAGCGCCGCGTAGAACGCCAGAGCCGCGGCCCAGACGAGGCCCCGGTCGCTGAAGAAATCTGTGACGGCTTCAAAGGCTGCGGACAGATAGCGTTTCATGCCCCAAGCCTAATCGTTAGGCTGCAGCCACCGCGGTGACGCCAGCCGCTTGTGATGATTTCTTCACCCGCATTTTTTTTCGGAATGATCAGACATGACGACGACCGAACTCCGCCCCGGCCCCCGGCACCGCGCGCTGATCTTCGACTGCGACGGGACGCTGGCCGATTCGATGCCGGTGCACCACGCGGCGTGGACCGCGGCGTTCGCCGACCGCGGGTGGGGCGGGTTCGTCGGCTACGCCGAGTACCTGACGTGGGGGGGCATCAGCGGCGAGGACGTGGTGCGGCGGGCCGCGGCGGCGTCGAATGTGGACCCGGCGGGGTACACGACCTTGGAGGTGGCGCTGGAGAAGCAGGCGCACTACGTGCGGCTGGCGCCGTCGATCACGCGGATTGCGCCGGTGTGTGACGTGCTGGAAACGCATCGCGGAACGCTGCCGGTCGCGGTGGCGACCGGCAGCAAGCGGGCGAGCGTGACGCAGACGCTGACGGCGATCGGGCTGCTGGGCCGCTACGACGCGCTGGTGAGCGCCGACGACGTGGCGCGGCACAAGCCCGATCCCGAAACCTTCCTGAAGGCCGCGGGGCTTCTGGGCGTGGCCCCCGAGCACTGCCTGGCGTACGAGGACGCGCCGCCGGGGCTGGCCGCGGCACGGGCTGCGGGCATGGACGTGGTGGACGTGTCGTCGCTGACGCAGACCGTGCGGCGAGACTAGTTCGAGAACGATTCGATTTTGACGCGGGGCGGCGCCGAGTTCCCGCTGCCCGACCCGCGAGCAAAACCACGCGCCGCATCAACCGGGAACCAAATGCGGATAAGCTCCCCGCTCCGGACGGCCGCCGTGGTCGCGCCGGGCATCTTTGTCTGCCTCGGAGTTTTCTGATGACCACCCGCCGCCTGCTGACCTTCGCTTCCGCCACCGCCTTCGCCGGCGGCCTGACCCTCGCCTCGCTCTTCGGCCCGCCGTCGGTCGCCCTGGCCGACGACCACGCCAGCCCCGAGCACCACGCCGACGCCCAGGCCCACGCGGGCGGGCTGCTGCACGTGCACGACGTGAGCCTGGAACAGGCTCACGCGATCGTCGCCGCCGCGACGAAGAAGGCCGCCGAGATCGACACGAAGATGGACATCGCCGTGGTGGACGCCGGCGGCAACCTCAAGGCGTTCGTGCGGATGGACGGCGCGTGGCTGGGGTCGATCGACATCGCAATCAAGAAGGCGAAGACCGCCCGCTACTTCGACATGAACACCGGCGACATCGGCGGGCTGAGCCAGCCCGGCGGCCCGCTGTTTGGCATCGAGCACAGCAACGGTGGGCTGATCACCTTCCCCGGCGGGGTGCCGCTGAAGGACGCCCACGGCCACATCATCGGCGCGATCGGCGTGAGCGGTTCGAGCGTGGAGAACGACCACGACGTGGCGCAGGCGGGTGCGGACGCGCTCTGATCGGGCCGGCTCCTCTTCCGCCTGAAACGCGAAAGAGGCGTGCCCGTGTGGGCACGCCTCCTGTCGTATCGGCGGGGTTTTCCACGCGAACGGCCGGTGTCGCGAAGGCCGCGAAGAGCGCGAAGGCCGCAAAGAAAGACAGGGACGCGACTCGCTCGGCCCTCTCCGAGGGTTTCGGTTCCGGCGGTTTTCCTTCGCGTTCTTCGCGCTCTTTGCGTTCTTCGCGATACCTGCCTTGACACATTCGGCGTCGATTTCCCCACGCTTCACTTCACCCAGTGGCTCTCGGGCGTGACGTTCTCGGCCGAGTTGCCCTCATCGTGCTCGGCGAGGAAGCGTTCCGCGTCGATCGCGGCCTTGCACCCCATGCCTGCGGCCGTGACGGCCTGACGATAAACATGATCGGCGACATCTCCGGCGAGGAAGCAGCCGTCGATCTCGGTGGTGCTGCGGTAGGGGTCTTTCAAAATCAGGTAGCCCGCGTCATCGGACTTCAGCTGGCCGTCCAGGAAGCCGGTGATCGGCGTGTGGCCGATCGCCATGAAGAGGCCTTGCAGGTCCTGCTGCGATGCTTCCTGGGTCTGGTTGTTGATCAGCTTCACGCCGGTGATCTTCTCGTCGCCCAGCACCTCGGTCACGGAGGTGTTCCACATGACTTCGATCTTGGGGTGGTCGAGCGCGCGCTTTTGCATGATCTTGCTGGCCCGCATGGCGTCGCGGCGGACGAACATGGTGACCTTGCTGGCGAACTTGGCGAGGTAGGTGGCTTCTTCGACCGCGGTGTCGCCGGCGCCGACCACGCCCAGCGGCTGGTCGCGGAACATGGGCAGGGCGCCGTCGCACACGGCGCAGGCGCTCACGCCGCCGCCGGTGGTGGCCAGGCGCAGCTCGTTTTCCTGGCCCAGCCAGTTGGCCTTGGCCCCGGTGGCGATGATGACGGCTTTGGCCATGACCTCGTGGCCGGCGTCGCCCTTGACGTGGAAGGGCCGCTTCGACAGATCGACCGATTCAACGTTCTGGAAGACGTTGAACAGGCCGTAGTTCATGTCGATCTCGTCGCCGTTCTTCACGCCGTCGTCGGTGACCACCCGCGTGTCGAAGCGCATGGCCTGCTTGAAAAAGTCGGTCATCATCTCGGGCCCGGTGCGGCCGTCGGGGTAGCCGGGGTAGTTCTCCACGTCGGTGGTGAGCATCAGCTGCCCGCCGGGCATGAGGTCTTTGCCCGCGGCGCGGCCGGCGTAGACCAGGGGCTTGAGGCCGGCGCGGGCGGCGTAGATGGCGGCGGTCCAGCCGGCGGGGCCGGAGCCGATGATGACGACGTCTTCGAGGGGGAGTTCAGGCATGGGGTGAGTTTACGGGGTGGACAAGCGGCGGTGCACGGGGGCGATCAACCCGAGGGCGACGCGTCTAATTCCGACGCCGGCGGCTCGTCGTCCTGGTCCAGCAGCTGAGTGAAGACCGTCTGGCCCGTGCGGTAGCAGCGGCGCAGGTAGGGCCCGCACATCGTGCAGCAGGCGCTGGCGCCGGTGGTCTCGGCGAGCTGGCGCAGGCTCAAACCCTCGGCGCGGGCCTCGTCGAGCAGGCCGGCGAAGGGGCGCTGGGTGCAGATGCAGCGGTCGATTTTCAAGGCCGTGTCTTTCTGATCACCGTCCCCAGGCGGAGGACGTCAGCGGAGGTCGTAGAGGGCGTTGTCGGCGCTCGCGAAACCGGTTCCGGCGGACACCGCGGGGTTGCCCGCGTCGTGGGCGTCGGCGCTCGCGGTCGCGTGCCCGTCGACGAAAACGAGTTGGGTGGTCTCGGCGTGGCGGTACCCCTGCGTGCCAGCGGCGCGGGCGGGCGGGCCCAGCGTGTCGCGTGGCGGGTGGCCGGCGGGTGACCGCATGAACTTGTTGGCCCCCAAAGCAAACTCGCCGTCGCCGAACATGGCGGTGGCCGACGGCTGCGCGACGCCGGCGGACCGGGCCGAGGGCACGAAGGGCGCGGGGCCGAGGTTGCGGTAGCCGCCCAGAAAAGTCGTGTTGTAGTTGTAGCCGGTGAACGGGTTGCCCGGCGACACGGCGCTGCCTTCAAAGCTGGGGCACTGTTGCACGGCCACGGGGCTGTCGAGGTCGGCCCAGAGGGCGCCGGTCCGCACGACGGTGGGGGCGGACAGGTGGTCCCGCCAGAAGTCCCACTCTTCTACGCCCGAGGCCGCGCCGTAGTCGTAGGCCACCACGAACCGCTGGTCGTGGTCGGCAAGGTAGACGCCTTGGGCGAGCCCGTGCTGCCGCAGGTTGCTGAGGCAGGCCACCCCGCGGGCCGAGGCCCGCGCGGCGCCCAGCACCGGCAGCAGCAGGCCGATCAGCAGGGCGATCACGGCGATCACCACGAGCAGCTCGATGAGCGTGAACGCGCGACGCGCCCCGGCTCCGGTGGGTGCAGCGTGCACCTGTTCAGCTCCGGCGCCGCAGCGCGGCCACCGCGCCCAGGGCCACCAGCAACGCCGACGCGGGTTCGGGCACCGGGCGGCCCACGGCGTTGCGGGCGACCGACACGGCGTCGAGCTCGAAGTTCAGGCCGGTGGCCGCGTCGCCGTCGTCGTCGACAAAGAATCGGACGTAGCCCACCTCGGCCAGGCCGAGCCCGGAGATGTCCAGCCAGGTGCCGCCGCCGCCGCCGTTGAGCACGCTCTGCACGCTGGAACCGGTGTCGCTGAAGTAGCGCAGGCCGGCGAAGTCATCGGGTCCGCCGACGAACGGCTGGCCGAAGTCCGACGCGACCGGGCTTGCGGGCAGCGACGAGACGCTGGTGGCGTTCGTGTAGGCGTTGGTGGGGATGTCGAAGCGGATGGCCTGCGGAAGCACATCGACGAAGGTGACGTTGTCGGCGCTGACCTGAACCCGGGCGGCGTCGATGCCGAAGGTGTCGAACGGCCCCGCGAAGTCGCCGGACACCCGCGCGTTGTCGTCGCTGAAGTTGCCGTCGGTGTCGCCGTACCCGGCGTTGGTGAAGACACCGATCTCCGGCCCGCCGGCCTGCGGCACCGCGAAGCGTTCGAGCTCAAGGGTGAGGAAGCCGCCCTCGCCGATCGAGATGATCTCTTGGTTTCCGAAGGGCGGGCTGAAGAACGAGACGGGGGCCGCGAAGGGCGATCCGGGGGAGGTGATCCGCGTGGGCTCACCCAGCGGGGCAGAGGGCGCGTTGAAGCCCGCCGCCGCGGTGGTTCCGGGCCTAAACGCGGTGGTCCGGGCGGCGTAGGCGGTCTGCCCGTAGGCGGCGGGGGTGGCGGCGGTCAGGACGCAGAGGGCGGTGATCGAGGCGGTATTCATGGCGGAAACTCCGATCCCCAAGACCGCGCCGCCGGTCCGCGGGCAGCGCAACGCCGCGCTCCGACGGGGAGCGGGGCGGGGTCCAGGCGGAACGTGCAGAAACGCGCCAAAACGCCGGGGGATGGGGCGGCGTTCGGCGAGGGGTCTGCCCGTGGGTCCATTTCCGCGTGGACACGAGACGGACGGCACCTCGGTGGTGAGGGCATCCGGGGCGGCTTTCGGGCAGGTCTTCCGGCTCCGGGTTCCGCCGACTCCCGCCTTCCCGCCGGAGCCCGTTGCGGGCCGGCAGTGGCGTGATGAGAGTCGGCGCTGGCCCGTTACGGCGGCGCGTCCGCGGGAGAATCCGACCGGACCGATCCGGTCGTCACTCCGCTTCCCTTTTCACCCGGCCGCGGCGTGCGGGCGGGCACCTGAAAGCGTGAACCGAGATCACCGCAGCCGGGTCACTCGGTTCGGCCGATAACTTAGCGGCAGTCGGCCGGTGCGGCAAGCTCTCGATCCGGGGCTCGCCCGGAGCCGGGTTTATGACGATTGACAAGGGGGCCGCGGCCGCCAGACCGACCGCGGGCCGTCCACAGACCTTTGTCACCCCGGCGCCCCGGCGCCCAGAATGAGACGCTTCCCATGAAGGGCATCATCCTCGCCGGAGGCCACGGCACCCGGCTGTACCCGCTCACGCAGGCCATCAGCAAGCAGCTGCTGCCGGTCTACAACAAGCCGATGATCTACTACCCGCTGAGCACGCTGATGCTCGCGGGCATCAAAGAGGTGCTGATCATCAGCACCCCGCACGACCTGCCGCACTTCAAGCACCTCTTGAAGGACGGCGCGCAGTTCGGCATGAAGTTCAGCTACGTCGAGCAGCCCTCGCCCGCGGGCCTGGCCCAGGCCTTCCTGCTGGACAAGGGCTTCACCAAGAACCAGCCCTGCTGCCTGTGCTTGGGCGACAACATTTTCTACGGCGCCGGCCTGCGGCAGACCCTGCAGGTGGCGGCGAAGCTGACCCAAGGCGCCACCGTCTTCGGCTACCCGGTCAAAGACCCCGAACGCTACGGCGTGGTGGAGTTCGACGCGGACAACAAGGCGATCTCGCTGGAAGAAAAGCCGAAGGAGCCCAAGAGCCACTTCGCCGTGCCGGGGCTGTACTTCTACGACCAGCAGGTCACCCAGATGGCCGAGAACCTCGAGCCGTCCCCGCGCGGCGAGCTGGAGATCACCGACCTCAACCGCATTTACATGGAACGCGGCGAGCTGAACGTGCAGCTGTGGAGCCGCGGCATGGCCTGGCTGGACGCCGGCACCCACGAGAGCCTGCTGCAGGCCGGCACGTTTGTGGAGGCCATTGAAGAACGCCAGGGCATGATGATCGGCTGCCCCGAAGAGATCGCCTGGAAGATGGGCTTTATCGACGCGGCGAAGCTGGAGGAGCACGCCGAGACGATGAAGAGCAACGGCTACGGGCAGTACCTCAGTCAGCTGCTGTCCGACAAGCATGTTGAGCCGTGGATGTGAATCCATTTCAGATTTGAGATTGCAGATTTCAGATTTGGGAAGCGAAGCAAAACCATGAAGATTACGCCCACCGACATCCCAGACGTCCTGCTCATCGAGCCCAAGCGGTTCGGGGACCACCGCGGGTATTTTGCCGAGACGTTCAAAGCCTCGGCATTGAAGGACGCGGGCGTGGAGCTGGACTGGGTGCAGGACAACGAGTCGCTGTCGGCCCAGGTCGGTACCGTCCGCGGGCTGCACTTCCAGACGCCGCCATCGGCGCAGGACAAGCTGGTGCGGTGCGTGCAGGGGTCGCTGCTGGACGTGGCGGTGGACATCCGCGTGGGCTCGCCGACGTACGGCAAGCATGTGACCGCGGTGCTGAGCGCCGAAAACGGCCACCAGCTGCTGGTGCCCGCGGGCTTCGCCCACGGCTTCGCCACGCTGCTGCCCGATACGCTGGTGCAGTACAAGGTCACGAACCCGTACGCCCCGGACTGCGATGCGGGCATCGCCTGGGATGACCCGGCGCTGGGCATCGACTGGCAGGTCACCGCCGAAAAAGCCGTGCTGAGCGAGAAGGACACGAAACATCCCGTGCTGGACGACTACGACAGCCCCTTTACCTACCACGCATGAGTGACGACCCCACCCACCCCAACGAGAAGCCGCCGCCCTACCTCATCGTCGGTGCCAACGGCATGCTGGCCCGCGCGTGGAAAGAGCGCCTGGACGCCGACGGTGTCGCGTGGACCGGTCTGGACCGCCCGGACATCGACATCACCTCGGCCGACTCGCTCGCGTTGCGTATCCCGGAGGGCGCCGAGGTCGTGGTGAACTGCGCGGCCTTCACCGACGTGGACGGCTGCGAAGAGAACGAAGACGCCGCCCTGGCCGTCAACGGCTTCGGTGTGGGCAAGCTGGCCGAACGCTGCCGCGCCGTGGGGGCGACGCTGGTCCATTACTCAACCGACTACGTGTTCTCTGGGGAGGCGGAAACGGCCTACGCCGTGGACGCAAAGAAGGCGCCGCAGAGCGCCTACGGCCGCACCAAGCTGGTGGGCGAGGAGCTGCTGGTCAAGAGCGGCTGCGAGCACCGGCTGATCCGCACCAGCTGGCTGTACGCCCCGTGGGCCAACAACTTCGTCCGCACGATGGTGCGGCTGACCGGCAAGCTCGACGAGCTGAAGGTGGTGGACGACCAGCGCGGCCGACCGACCAGCGCCGAGCACCTGGCGGCGTGCAGCAAGCGGATCGTCGAAGACGGCGCGAGCGGCGCCTACCACGTCACCGACGGCGGCGAGTGCACCTGGCACGGCTTCGCGGTCGAGATCGCCCGGCTGGCGGGGAACACCTGCGACATCGCCCCCTGCACCACCGACGAGTTCCCCCGCCCCGCACGGCGGCCGGCGTACAGCGTGCTGGGGCTGGAAAAGACCGAGGCCCTGATCGGGCCGATGCCCGACTGGAAAGCCAACCTGGCCGATGTGATGCGGCGGCTGGAGGACTGACAACGCCAAGGCAGGAATCGCGAAGGCCGCGAAGGCCGCGAAGGGCGCAAAGAGCGCAAAGAACAGCCTCCGATCCCTCTGTCTTTTCTTACTTCGCGGCCTTCGCGCTCTTCGCGTTCTTCGCGAAACCTGACTTGAACGCCCCAACTCAAACCCGGCCCGACTCCAACCCCATCACGATCATGAAAATTCTTCTCACCGGCGGCAGCGGCTTTATTGGTTCCAACTTTGTGCGCTACGTGCTGCGCGACCACCCGCAGCACCAGATCGTGAACCTGGACGCGCTGACCTACTCGGGCAACCCCGAGAACCTGCGCGACGTGGAAGACCACCCCAACTACGAGTTTGTTCACGGCAACATCCTGGACCTGGAGCTGTGCTCCGAACTCTGCGAACGCACCGACGCGGTGGTGCACATGGCCGCCGAGAGCCACGTGGACCGCTCGATCATCGACGCGCGGCCATTTGTCGAGAGCAACGTGCTGGGCACCCAGACGATGCTCGACGCCTTCCGCCGCAGCGACCCGGACAACGAGAAGACCTTCGTGCACGTGAGCACCGACGAGGTGTTCGGCGACCTGCCGCTGGACCAGCCCGAGCTGAAGTTCCACGAGAAGACCCCGTTCGCCCCCAGCAGCCCGTACTCGTCGAGCAAGGCCGGCAGCGACCTGATCGCGATGGCGTACCACCACACCTTCGGCACCGACGTGCGGGTGACCAACTGCAGCAACAACTTCGGGGCCTACCAGTTTCCCGAGAAGGTGATCCCGCTGTTCGTGACCAACCTGATCCAGGACAAGCCCGTGCCGCTCTACGGCGACGGCAAGAACGTGCGTGACTGGCTGCACGTCGAGGACCACAACGAGGCGGTCTTGACGGTGCTCGAAAAGGGCAAGAGCGGCGAGCGCTACTGCATCGGCGGCAACAACGAGCGGTCGAACCTGGAGCTGACGCACAGCATCCTGGAGGTCATGGGTAAGGGTAAGGATATGATCAAGCCGGTCGAAGACCGCCTGGGCCACGACCGCCGCTACGCGATCGACGCGACCAAGCTGAAGACCGAACTGGGTTGGGAACCGACCCGCAGCGCCTGGCCGCAGGCCCTGGAGGCCACGGTGAAGTGGTACGTGGACAACCGGACGTGGTGGGAGAACGTGAAGAGCGGGGCCTACCTGACCGACCGCTCGTAGCGGTGAGAGCGGCCTCCGTGCGAGGTTCGCCGAGCCTCACCTCACCCGTTGGCCGCGTCGGCTGCGCCGACGACTGCACCCCACGAGCCGCGCCCGTAAGAAGCGGTCCCGCGGCTTATTCTCCGCAAAAAATGACTTTCACCTCGGGGTCATCCCCTCACGGTCGCGGCTCGTAGAGCGATGAAGAACCGCGTCCCCTCGCGGTCGCGCCGCATCCGTGTTTGAAGTTTTTACTGCACGGCGGGTTCGACATCCTTCGGACGCCCCTGGTGGGCTGACGAAATCTACGAACGCCGGCGTCGCGAGATCAGCAACCCACTGAACGCGGCGAACGCGGCGGCGGTCCCGGGCTCGGGGATGGCGTTGATTGTGGCGGCGAAGGCGGCCGTGTCGGCGGCGAAGAGCTGCTGGGTGAAAAAAGCGTCGGTGCTGGTGGCTTCGTTAATCGGGGTGGCGGGGTTGTCAAGGCGGTCGTTTTCGACGGCAAAGGAAAGCCCGACGATCTGGAAGACGCCGCCAGTGTTGACCAGCCAGGCCCCGCCCGAGTCGCCGGGGCCGGCGGTCGACTCGGGCGATCCGGAATCATCGAAATCCGAGGCCAGCACGGCCATACCGTTGTAGAAGTTGCCGGGGTTGTTGAACGTGCCCGAGCCATCAAGCACATTGGTGCCGAAGCGGAGACCGTTGGTGTTATCGAGGTTGCCGGCGTAGTCGAAGCCGTCGGCGCCGGGGCTTCCCAAACGAGGGCCGAAGCCGCCGAGGGTCAGGGTGGTGCCGGTCGTAAGCGGGATGCCGTCATAGACCGACAGGGTGGAGGTGAGGGTTGCGGGCGTCCCGTCGGTCTGGGTGACCCGAACCAGACGCAGGTCTTGGTTGAGCTCGATCACGCTGGCGGGGTCGCTGGCTTGGGCGGTATAGGAGGTGCTGCCGAAGACCACGGTGCGGTCAGGCGGGCTGCCCAGGCTATCTTGGTGCCGGGTGGTCAAGACCCAATCCGGAGCCACCGCCACGGCGGCGGCGTTGTTGCCCCACCGGCCGAAGGCGTCGGAAACCGCCGCGGGCACGTTGATACCCATGCCATCACCCTGGACAACCAGGCCGGTCGCGGAGGGAGCCGGCAATAGCCCCAGAAGGGCCACGCCGCAGAGCATGGAGAGCGGGCGCCGGTGATCGGGCAGGGACAGGGACAGGGGCGGGGACACAGACATCGGGGAACTCCTCGGCTTTTTTTGATCGTGGACGATCAGACACTTGGCGCACTTGCGACAGGGTAGTCCCTAAGTTTAGCCCGAAACCGCTCAAGGGACGAAGGAAAATGTCGTGGGGGGAATACTCCCTCCGCCGCACGGGCTATCATCCCCACGCGCACCACCCCGCAACGGAGACCCACTTATGGCAAACGACACCGTATTGGAACTGACAGACACCAACTTCGACGCCGAAGTGGTCAACGGCGACCAGCCGGTGCTGGTCGACTTCTGGGCCGAGTGGTGCATGCCCTGCCGCATGCTCGCCCCGGTCATCGACGAGCTGGCGACCGAGTACGACGGCAAGGTGAAGGTCGGCAAGGTCGACACCGACGCCAACAAGGACGTGTCGATGAAGTTCGGCATCAGCGCGATCCCCACCATCATCCTTTTTAACAAGGGCGAGGTGGTGAAAAAGTTCGTGGGCATGACGCCCAAAGACGAGTTCAAGGCCGAGCTCGACAAGCTCGCCTGACGGCGGTGCGGCCTCCTCGTGGGCGGGCGAAGCGCCCGCCCCGTCGTCGGCCGCGTCGGCTTTGCCGACCTCGGGGGGGCGAGGATTTACCTTCAACCAGTGCCGCGGCGGATTGTTCCGCCGCGGTTTTTTGCGCACCGCCATCTCGCTGCCCGGCTTCGGGCAGCGGTGTGGGAGTTGTCGCAGCCCGTGGGCACCGATGGCCTTTAACCTTCGGCCGTGGAACTGAAGGCCATCCCGGAACGCGGCGCGCCCTCGCGGTTGCGGCTGTGGCTCGGCGGGCAGGAGCTGGGGAGGGTGGCGGAGCGTTGGGTGACGTCGGACCTGGGGGCGACGTGAAAGGGCGGGCTGTACCGGCTGCGTCCGCTGGGCGTAGCGCAGGGCTTCGGGATCGAGGGGGTGGACGGGCCGGGCGACGGGGAGTGCTGGGAAGCCCGGCCGGTGCGGCACTTCAAGACGTACCACCGGCTGTCGGGTCCGGGCCTGGACCGCGACGCGATCCTGGTTCCGGCGGGGCTGATCCGCAAGCGGTGGGAGCTGCGGCGGGGCGGAGTGAAGCTCGTCGAGGTGCGCCCACGACGCGGTCACCACCGCGGGTGGACGGCCCGCGGGTTCGGCGACCTGCAGGACCCGCGGGACCTGTTCATCGCCGGCCTGTTCGCCCACGGCCTGGGCGTGTCGTTCGCCGCGGGCGCGGCGCTCCCGCGCGTGGCGCGACGTCGGCGGGCACGACTTCCGCTTTGCGACGGCGTGCCATCCTCCCCCTAAACTGCTGGGTCCCCGCAACCCCGCGGATCTTTCTCACGCGGCGTCCCCCGTGGCCGCGTCCGCGGCAGGCTTCGGAAGCGGGCCTGCGGGTCGCCGCAGGTCCAGCGCCCGAAGCCTCCGGAGCCCCCATGCCGATCACGTTTGAACACGCCACGCTGCCCAACGGCCTGACCCTGATCGCCGAGTCGCAGCCCGACGCCCACACGGCGGCGGTCGGGTTCTTCGTGAAGACGGGCGCCCGCGACGAGTCGCCAACGCTCATGGGCGTCTCGCACTTCCTCGAACACATGATGTTCAAGGGCACCGCCCGGCGGACGGCCGACGACGTGAACCGAGAGTTCGACGAGCTGGGGGCGGACTACAACGCGTTCACCAGCCACGAGCAGACGGTTTACTACGCCCACGTGCTGCCGGAGTTCCTGGGACGCGCGGTGGACCTGCTGGGCGACATGCTGCGGCCGTCGCTGCGGGTCGAAGACTTCGACATGGAGAAGAACGTCATCCTCGAAGAGATCGGGATGTACGACGACCGGCCCGAGTGGCGCCTGCAGGACGCGCTGCTGGAGGACTTCTTCGGCGGCCACCCGCTGGGGCACCGCGTGCTGGGCACCACCGACACGGTGACCGCGCTGACCGCGGAGCAGATGCGCGGCTACTTCGAGAACCGCTACAGCCCCGACAACATCGTGGTGGCCGCGGCGGGCAAGATCGACTTCGCGGCGTTGACCGACCAGGTCGCGGCGCTGTGCGGCGGCTGGTCGCCGACGGGCGCGGGCCGCGATGCCGCCGTGCCCGAGGCCGCAGCGCGGGCCCGGGCCGTGACGGACGCCAGGCAGAGCCGCCACTACCTGGGGCTGCTGTGCCCCGGACCCTCGGCACAGGACCCGCGGCGCTATGCGGCCCGCGTGCTGGCCGACGTGCTGGGCGACGACGAGGGCTCGCGGCTGTACTGGGAGCTGGTGGACCCGGGCCTGGCCGAGGAGGCCGACTTCAGCTTCCTGCCGCAGGACGGCAGCGGGGCGTTCATGGGCTACGCCAGCTGCGACCCGGACCGGGCCCAGGCGGTGGAGGCGGCGCTGTTGGGCGTGCTGGACCGCGTCGCGGCCACGCCCGACCTGCGCCCCGACGAGCTGGAGCGGACGGTGAACAAGCTGGCCACGAGCGCCACGCTGCAGGGCGAGCGGCCGGCGGGCCGCATGCACGGGCTGGGCACGCAGTGGACCTACCAGGGCGCCTACACCCCGCTGGACGAAGAACTGGACCGGCTGCGGGCGGTGACGGTGGACGACGTGGCGTCGCTGCTGCGCGACTTCCCGCTGGCCCCGCGGACGGTGCTGAGGATGGGGCCGAAGGCCGGCTAGCGCCGGCGTGGTGTTAGGTGCTAGGTCTTAGGTGTTAGGTTGGGACCTCCACCTCGCACTTCCGGTTCAGCTTGATCGTGATGCGTGGTCAACGCGTGGTCGTGCCCGATGATCCGCGGCGTGGCGCCTGACACCTGGGACCTAACCCCTAACACCTTGCTGGAAGCGCTCTCGCACCACGCGACGCTCTACGCTAAGAACGACGAAGACGCCATGAGCTCTATCCCCGACATCCTCGACGACCTGCGCGCCGGCAAGATGATCGTTCTGACCGACGACGAAGACCGTGAGAACGAGGGGGATCTGGTCTGCGCGGCCGAGCACTGCACGGCGGACACGGTGAACTTTATGTTGCGCGAAGGGCGGGGCATGCTGTTCGTGGCGCTGGACGGCGACGCCTGCGACCGCCTCGACCTGCCGCCGCAGGCCGCGGTCAACACCACCCAGAACGGCACCGCCTACACGCTGACAGTGGACGCGGCGGCGCGGTTCGGCCTGACCACCGGCGTGAGCGCCGCGGACCGTGCGCTGACCATCCGCATGCTGGCGGACCCGGCGACCCATCCGGGCGATCTGGACCGGCCCGGGCACGTGCAGCCGCTGCGCGCGCGTGACGGGGGGGTGCTGGTCCGCACCGGCCACACCGAGGGCATGGTCGATCTGTGCCGTCTTGCGGGATTGCAGACCGCGGCGGTGGGCATCGAGGTGATGAACGACGACGGCACGATGGCGCGCCGCCCGCAGCTTGAAGCCCTCTGCGAACGTCACGGACTCACACGCTGCAGCGTGGCCGACCTGGTTGAATACCGCATGCAACGCGATCTGCTGGTGGAGCGTATCGAGCAGTCTCCGCTGACCAACGCGTTTGGCGAGTGGACGCTGACGGCCTACCGCTCGCGGGTCGACCCGATGCCCCACGTGGCGCTGACCTGCGGCGGGCTGGGCGTGGCCGAGCCCGGGGGCGGGGTGGCTGAGTCCGACACGCCGACCCTGGTCCGCATGCACCGCCAGAACCTGCTGGGCGACGTGTTCGGTGACCGCGGCCAGGACAGCCGCCGCACCCTGGACACCGCCATGCGGATGATCCAGTCCGAGGGCCGCGGGGCCGTGGTGTATCTGCGGCATGAGGGCATGGGGCGTGGGCTGCTGGGCCGGCTGCAGACCTCGACCGTGCCGGTGGCGCCCGGCACCGGCGGGGTGCGGCTGGGCGGGGCCGACGACGCGGGGGCAGCGGCCCGTGGCCGGGCGACCCTGGACTACGGCATCGGCTCGCAGATCCTGCGGGACCTGGGCCTGCGTCGGCTGCGCCTGATCACCGACCACCCCTTCGTGCCGCAGGCGCTGGCGGGGTTCGGGCTCGCCATCGACCACTTCGTGACGCCTTTGGCGTAGCCGCCGGGCGCTGGACCCGCGGTGACCGCGGGCCCGTTTCCGTCGACCCGGTTAAACGCACGGATCCCGGGCTGCAGTGCGGCGCGGGCGCTCACGGCGTCGGGGCGGGGTTGAGTTGCAGACGCCCGGATCCCCGCGTGCACGGCAATGATGGATCAGAAGCGGGGGCACAGGGCCCGAGGCCCGCCGCGGTCAACAAGGCAAGCCTCCGTCTGGCGGGCGGACGTGGGCTTGCCCAGGAGCCGCGCTACGGCTGCATGTGGTTGGTGTAGCCGCCGCTGCGGCGTACCGGCTCGTCCGAGACCCCGGGGATCGGGTGCGATGCTTCCGGCTCGTCACGGGGCAAGTCTTCAGGCGGCGGCGGGGGGTTGGTCATGGAGGGCTGGGTCCGGTTGCCGTAGCCTGCGGACTGCTGCACCTCCGCCGCCCCGCGCGCCGGCTGGACAGGACGTGCTCCACCACCACCACCACCGCTTCCGCGCGGCCGGGCTTCGTTCACGGTGAGCGGGCGACCGTTGAGATCGGCGCCGTGGGCGGCCGCGATGGCCTTGGCCGCGTCGGGCGCGTCGGGCATCTCTACAAAGGCAAAGCCGCGGGGGCGACCGGTCTCGCGGTCGTGCACGAGCGTGGCCCGCTCGACCCGGCCCCACTGGCTGAAGAACTCGACCAACTCGGGCTCGGTGGTGGCGTAGAGCAGATTGCCAACGTAGATGTTCGTCACGATAAGACTGCCTTGAAAAAAATGGCGGCGGACGGTGTCAGCGACGTGCGTCGTGAAAGGGTGGCATCGGGAGTCTCATATCCGCGGGGGAGTGAGACAGAAAACTTACGAAACGATGCGGCGTTTGACGTGCCTTGGTGCAGCTTGTTGATCGGCGTGCTGCTATCTGAGCGGGCCGATCCGGTTGATCCGCTCAGAAAGCGGGAGTCACAGATCGTAGGCGTTCGGTCAAAGTCGGATCCGCAAGCGCCGCGGTTTTATCGGTGTTTTTTCCTGCCCCCATGCAATCTGCGCTCCGGGGCAAACACCCTAAGGGGTGCACCCATTCGCTTAGCCATCCCGTGGGGTGACGAGGCGGGGCACGATCTGGCGGGACGCGCGGAAGCTCTGCCGCCGGTGCGGTCGCCGCTCCCCGACCCGGCCGGGATCCATCGTCTTGGATAAGTACGCCGCTTCCGATCGGACCCGATTCGCGCGGGACGAATGAGTAGTGAAGCGGTTTTCATGCGGCCCGCGTGCAGCGTAGCTCGCGTGCGTCCTACGACAGCAGCTGCTCCAGGTCGTCGCGGGTCAGTGATTGCAGCAAGTTTTGTTCACCACCGACGATAGCGTCGGCCAGCTTTCGCTTACGCGCCTGCAACTCGATGATGCGCTGCTCGACGGTGTCTTCGCAGATCATGCGGTAGGCAAACACCGGCTTGGTCTGGCCGATGCGGTGGGTGCGGTCGATGGCCTGAGCCTCAACGGCGGGGTTCCACCACGGGTCGAGAATGAAAACATACTCCGCCGCGGTCAGGTTCAGCCCCACGCCACCGGCTTTGAGGCTGATGAGGAACACCTGCAAATCCGGGTCTTCCTGAAACTGCTCGACGACCTCTTTGCGGTTGCGCGTCTGGCCGTCGAGGTAGGCGTAGCGGATGCCAAGCTCGTCGAGTCGCTTGCGGACCAGCCCCAGCATGCTGGTGAACTGGCTGAAGACCAGCGCCTTCTGCCCGCCGTCGATCACCTCGGCCAGCATGTCGCTGAGGGTGTCCAGCTTGGCCGAAGGCACGTCGGGTCCGCCGGTGTCGATGCCCTGCTTGTCGATCAGGGCGGGGTGACAGGCGGCCTGGCGGAGGCGCAGCAGCGCTTCGAGCACCATGAAGGCGTTGCCGCGACCGGCGACCCCGGAAGCCCCGGCGCGGTCGGCGGCGGCCTCGTCGTCGGCCGCGTCGCGCTCGGAGCGGGCCGAGCCGTTCTCGGAGACCGCATCGAGTTGCTGCATGAGCGTGCCGCGGTAGTAGGTCCGCAGCTGGTCGTAGACCTTGCGCTGGGCCGGCTCCATCTCGCACAGGATGGTCTGCTCGGTCTTGGCGGGCAGGTCTTTGAGCACCTCGCTCTTGGTGCGCCGCAGGATGAACGGCCGCAGCGCCCGCGCCACCTGGGCGATGGTGTCGGCGGGGGTGCCGGTCTGGCCGGCGGCCGCGTCGTTCACGCCGACCCCGTCGGGCAGGTTGAAGTCCATCGGGCCCCGCTCGGCGGCTTCATCAAGCGCGGCGTTGGCGTCCGCGTCCGCGTCGTCGCCGTCGGCCAGCCGCTGCGCGGTGGCGTTGCTGCTGGCGGCCTTGACCAGGTCGCTGAAGCGGGCGCTGGCGCCGAGCATGCCGGGGTTGAGAAACTCAAAAATTGACCACAGGTCACCCAGGTGGTTCTCGACCGGTGTGCCGGTGAGCGCCAGGCGGTGGTCGGCCTGCAGCAAGCGCGCCGCCTTCGCACTCTGACTGGCGGGGTTCTTGATCGCCTGAGCCTCGTCCAGCACGGCGTAGTCGAACTCCACCGCCTTGAGCGTGTCGATATCGCGTCGCATCAGACCGAAGCTGGTGACGATCAGGTGTTGGTCGCCGAACTGCGGGATCAGGTCGGCGCGGTCGGGGCCGCTGTAAGCCATGACTTTCAGCTCGGGGCAGAACTTCTGGGCTTCGTCGAGCCAGTTGAAGATGACCGACCGCGGCACCACGATGAGCGATGGCTTGGTGGGGGCCGCGGGCTTCTGGGTCTTCGCCCCGGACGCCGGCATGTCGCAGTGGGCGGGGTCGCCTTTGACCCGCCCGTGCATCATCGCGAGCACCTGCACCGTCTTGCCCAGCCCCATGTCGTCGGCCAGGATGCCGCCCATGCCGAAGGTGCGCAGGAAGTCGAGCCAGCCCAGACCTTCCCGCTGGTAAGTCCGCAGCGTGCCGCCGAAGCCCTCGGACGCGTCGGCGGGGGCGATCCCCTCGAAGTCCTTCAGCTGCGCCCGCGCCTCGGCGAAGCGGTCGTCGAAGGCAGCCTGGTCATGGCCGGTCAGCAGCTGATCAAGCACGGCGGCCTGGCTGCTCTTGAAGCGCAGGTGGTCGCCCTCGACCTTGCCCAGTGCCACCAGCAGGCCGTGTTCGTCGAGCCACTGCTCGGGCAGCAGGGCCTGGGTGCCGTCGCCCAGCACAATCATGTTCTTGCCCGAGCGTGCGGCGGCGAGGATCTGCGGCAGGGTCAGCGTCTCGGTGCTGCCGTCGGCACGCTCGTAGGTCGCCTCGCCACGCAGCTCGAACCAGTCGATGCCGGTCGTGATGGACAGCGCCGGGGGGCCGGCGGCACGGATGGTCTTCTGGTCGGCCGAGACGATCCAGCCGGCAGCCAGCAGGCTGGAGACGGCGCGGGGCATCTGCTTGGGTGAGACCAGCAGCACGTCGCCGGTGGGCGAGGCGGTGTGCCGCAGGCCCAGGCCGGCGGTGGCGGCGATGGCCTCGCGCTCGGCTCGAAGGTTGCGTCGGACCAGCTGCTGCTCGCCATCGAGGGCTTCGATGGAGAGGTCGCGGTCGTTCGTCACCGATTCGGCGGGATCCGGTGTGGCGTTTGCGGCGGCGTTCTCCGCACCGGTCGGGTTTGGGCCGGCGGCTTCGCCCCCCTCCCCCTCGGCCGGCCGGGCCGCGGCGGGTACGAAGCGCCCGCGGCGGGCGGGGCTGATGCGTTGCCCGGCGTAGTCGAAGCTCACCCGGGCGACCAGGCTGTTGCGGCCCGGCCCGGTCAGCAGCTCGGCGGCCTGCGCCGAGCCGGGGCTGTAGACGTCCAGGTGGGGAACCGGGTCGAGCATGCGCTCGGCCCGGCCCAGTCCCTCGGGCAGGTCCAGCTCGGGCAGCTGGGGCAGCAGGTACAGGCGTTCGAGGAAGCGCTCGATATCGGCTTCGGGCACGCGCAGGGCCGAGACGCCGACCGAGGCGGCGCCGTCGTGGGGCGTGGCGTTGTCGTCCGTCGCTCCGCGGGCGTCCGGGTCGGCACCGGCCTCGGCGAGGTCGTCCAGGTACTCGCCCTCGTCGGGTCCGTCGTCGGCGTAGCGGTGATCGCGGAACTGGCCGACCCAGCGGAAGGCGTCGCGGTCGTCGAAGGGCGCGGCGGTGGCCACGGCGTAGCGCGAGCGGGTCCGGGTCGGGCCCGCGTCGACCGCGCGGCCCAGGATCACCAGCCCGTCGCGGCCGCCGAGCACCACGTCTGGCTCGGTGACGGCGATGCGCTTCCCGGCACGGCGCAGCTGCAAGTCGATCAGCAGCTCGCCGGCGCCCGGGCGTCCGATCAGCCAGAGCTTCCAGGGGTCGGGCCCGTCGGACCAGCGCAGCGGGCGCTGGCGGCTCTTGTGGATGTGCGTGTCTTCTTCCAGCTCCAGAAAGGCGCGGCCGGTGCTGATCATGCGGCGCAGGATGCTGCGCTGCGCGCCCGGCGCAATGCGGTAGGTGTTGTGGCCGCGGTCCAGGCGGTGGGCCTGGTTCGACTCGTGCCGCGTGACCCACGTGGCCCCGAGCATCATGCTCACCAGCTCGCGGTCGGTCGGGTCGGCCAGCGTGTCGATCGTGTCCAGGCCGATCTTCAGCGGCTTGGGCTTGCTCCAGCCGCTGGCGATCGCGGTGCGCTGCTGCAGGTCGATGACCAGCCCGCCGTGGCGCTGCGACAGGTCGGGCAGCACGACGTAGCAGACCTGCCGCTGGGTGGGGAAGATCGACACCGGGTCGGCACCCTCGGTCGGGTCGGGGTCTTCGTGGGAAGAGGAGCGCAGCAGCGAGAGCCGGCCGATCCAGCGCGGCTCGGCGGTGCGCACGGGCCGCAGCGCGTCGTCACGCTTGCGGGCCTTGGGCGGACGCAGGCGAAGCTTCGACAGGTCGTTGATCGACGCGCCGCCCACGCCCTCACCGTCGTCGCTCTCGTCGGCGTTCAGGTCGAGCAGCGCCGCCCAGATATGCAGGCAGAACTGCCCCCGGGCCACCTCGTCGCAGGTGCAGTCGGCCTGCGCGTGCTTGCCGTCACGCGACAGGGTGACGGTGTGCAGGGTGTCGTTGTCTTTGGCTTCGGCCCGCAGCAGCTCGTCTTCGTCGGCGGGCGTTCGGCGGGTGATGTGGCCGCCCAGCTGGGCGGCCCGGGCCTTCATGCGGACGGCGGGTTGGAAGTGCGGCGACCAGGACGGCAGTACGAGCATGAAGCTCCCCAGGGCAGGACGGGACACCGCGGCGAATGCGAAAGGATCGCGGGCCGGCGCGGCGGGCGTGGGACGGGTGGTGGTTCTCGCGTGGCAGCGCGAATCGCATAGCTTAGGTGACCCCGACCCCCGGGGCAATCTTCCGCGGCGCGCCGCCGCACGCTTCCGGTGGAGCCGAGTCCGATCGCATGACGACCCCTGTCCTCGACCTCTGGCGCGTGTCGGAGCCCGCGCGCTCGGCGCCGCTGCTGGCGGTGGCCGACGCCGCCACCCCCGGAGCGTCGGTGCTGCTGATGAACGCCGTGTTGCTGGCGGGGCTCGTGGGCGCCGTGGTCACGGTGGTGCGTGTCCGCGTGTGGCGGCCGGCCACGCTGCGCCGCGGGCCCGAGCGGCGGCTGGACCTCACGCACGCCGACCGCGTGGTCGGGGCCGGGCTGGTGGGCATGATCGTCATCGGGGCGGTGATGGGCGCTCGGGTATCCGACGCGGCCGCCGATCCCGCGGCTGCGCAGGCCGCGGCGATGGTCTCGTCGCTGGGGTTGATTGGTTCGGCGGTGTTTTTTCTGGTCAAGGCTTGGCAAACCACCCCCGCGGGCCTGCGGTCGGCGGGCCTGCTGCCCCGGCGGCCGGGGCGCGACCTGGTGGTGGGCCTCGCCGGTTTCGTGGTCGGCACGTTGTTCACCTGGGCGACGCTCGCGGCCGTGGCCGCCGCCGCCCGGGCCGGCGGGTCGGACGTTCCGGAGGTCAACCACACGCTGCTGGAGCAGCTGGGCCGCGAGCCCACGCTGGCGGCGGTAACGCAGCTGGTGGGCATCGCCGTGCTGATGGGACCCTTGCTTGAAGAAGCCGTGTTCCGCGGGCTGCTGCAGACGCTGTTGATCGACACCCTGGGTCGCCGCTTCCGCTGGACGGCGGTGCTGATCGCCGCTGCGGTGTTCGCGCTGATCCACGCCGGGCCGGTGTCGTGGCACGGGTGGCCGGGCCTGTTCGTGCTGGGCCTGGTGCTGGGCTGGCTGTACGAGCGGACCGGCAGCCTGCTGCCGTGCTACCTGGCCCATGCGCTGTTTAACGCGGCGAATATCGCGATGGCGGTGGGGATGAGCAAGGCGACGGCAGGTTGAACCGAAAACGTGATGTCGCGAACGCCCGAAGGAAGACAGGGTCCTTCCCACGACTCACGGTCGCTCGCCCCCGACCCCCAGAAACCGGGGTCAGACCCACGACGCGAACCCGGCCGCCGCATTCGAAGCCCCGGTGGGCACGGGCCACGAAGCCGCGGGGCGCGGGGCCGCGATGCAGGTCGCGCGACCAACGAGGTAAGCGTTGAAAAGAGGTCGGCACCAATCGCCCACCCCAAACACGAGAGAAGTCATTCGACCGCCCCCAACCCCCAGTCATCGGGGTCAGACCCACGACTCGAACCCGGCCGCCCCCGGCGCCGGCGTCCACTTCGACCCGCCACTCCCAGGCAGCACCGCCGTCACCCCAAAGCCCAGGGCCGGGTTCGGGTCCGGGCCTGACCCCAAGCCGTGCAGGGGCCTTGCGGGGCTTGAATAAGCCAGCGACACGCCCCAAGCAGCAGACGTCCGCCTTATTCGAAGCCCCGGTGGGCACGGGCCACGAAGCCGGGTGACGCGGGGCCGCGATGCAGGTGGCACGACGCAAGAGGTAAGCGTTGAAAAGAGGTCGGCGTCAATCGCCCACCCAAACACAAGAGAAGTCATTCGATCCCCCCCGACCCCCAGTCATCGGGGTCAGACCCACGACTCGAACCCGGCCGCCCCCGGCACCGGCGTCCCCTGCCACCCGCCACCCCCAATCCGCACCGCCGTCACCCCAAAGCCTGAGGCCGGGTTCGGGTCCGGGCCTGACCCCAAGCCATGCAGGGGCCTTGCGGGGCTTGAATAAGCCAGCGACACGCCCCAAGCAGAAGACGTCCGCCTTATTCGAAGCCCCGGTGGGCACGGGCCACGAAGCCGGGCGACGCGGGGCCGCGATGCAGGTCACACCACGAAAGAGGTAGGCGTTGAGAGAGGTCGGCAACTCTTCTGGCGCGCTGCCTTCGACGAAGGCATCTCACTGGCTAGAAGAGGTCGCAAAACGAAGAACCCCGTCGCCGACGACTTACAACCCCCACAGCCGTTCGCTCGGTACTTGAGGCTCGCGCGTTGCACCCGCGTGCCGGGTGACTTCGGCCCCTGCCCACCGCCGGGCGCGATTAAGGCGCACGTCTTCTGCTCGGCCGCGTCATTGGCTTAATCCGCCCGCCGCAACGCCCCTGCACGGCCAGGGGTCAAACCCGGACCCGCTTCCGGCCTTGGGTTTTTGGGCGGGGGCCGTGGTGCGCGGGGGGTTGAACGTCGCGGCCGTGGCCGGTGTCGCGCGCGGCCGGAAGCAGGTCGTGGGAATGACCCCGGTTTCTGGGGATGGGGAGCGGTCGAATGACTGCTCTTGTTTGCTGGTGGGTGGGGGATGGGATGCGCGGGGGTTGAACGTCGCGGCCGTGGCCGGCGTCGCGCGCGGCCGGAAGCAGGTCGTGGGAATGACCCCGGTGGCTGGGGGTGGGGAGCGGTCGAATGACTGCTCCTGTCGGGGGGTAAGGCCCCGAAGGGGAGGTTCCTGATACCTCCGCCGCGCTACTTCGGCCCGGCCACCCCGATGACGCCCTGGGCGATCCGCGCTCCGGCGTTGCCGGTGGGCTGGCCGCCGTCGTCGGGCTTGGCGTGGATAATGACGCCGCGGCCCATGATGGCGCGCTGGCCTTCGTAGAGCGTCAGGCCCTGGAAGGTGGCGGAGTAGGTGGCGTTGCCGTCTTCGTCGGCTTTGAGGTTGCCCAGGTCGCCGGCGTGGCCGGCGGAGGGGTCCATGAGCGCGTGGTCGTGGCCGTCGGGGTTGAAGTGGCCGCCGGTGCCCTTGCCGTCGGGCTTGGACACGTCGCCGAACTCGTGGATGTGGAAGCCGTGGGTGGTGCCGGCGCCCAGGCCCTTGACCATTGCGGTGACGGTCATGGCGTCGCCGTCCAGCGCGAAGCTCACCGTGCCGTGGGCGGTGTTGCCCTCGGTGGGCAGCATGACGGCGACGGCGCGGGTGACGGCGTGGTCGGCGTGTGCTTCTTTTTCGTCGTGATGAGGGCCTGCGTGCGCGGCGTGGTCGTGGCCGGCGTGGGCGTCTTCCGCGGCCGCGCGGGTGGTCTGGGCGGCCTGCTTGGCCTTGCTCAGCGGGCTGGCCACGGCGACGACGGACACGCACACGGCGGCCATCAGAAGAACCACGGGGGTGAAACGCTTCATGGGGGGACTCCGGTTGGTGGAAGGAAAAACCCGGTCGGAACCGGTGGGGCAGGGGGCGGCACCATCACCGCCGCCGCACGCGGGAGCATAGGAATGAAGCCGGGCCGGCGACCGTCACCCGGTTCGGATCGCCGCCAGCGGCACCAGCGCCTCGATCAGCTCGTCGCGGGTGTACCGCCGGTCGGGATCCAGGGGCAGCGCCTGCCCGTGGCCGTGGTCCGAGGCGATGATGAGGGCGTTTTCGGCCACCGCCTCCCAGCCCGCGTCCGCCGGCTGATGGCCGACGACCAGGGCGTCGACGCCCCAAGCCTCGGCCAGTTCTTGCGTAATCTTGACGTTGTGGTAGCGCCCCCAGACCAGGTCGTAGGCCGAGCCGCCGGGCGACAGGTCCGCTTCGGTGGTCGCGCGGTCCAGCAGGCCCTTGTCGAAGGCCTCGATGTGCTTGGGCGCTGGCAGGCTGTGGGTCATCATCACGCCGCCGCCGGAACCGCCTTCGCCGCCGGGGTGCGTGCGGGCGGCGAGGGGAAGCGACGCGATGTAGCCCTGCATGGCCTCACGCACGCCGTCGGCGTCGCTGCCATATAGAAAGTCCAGCCCGTGGGCGAAGGCCTCGACCACACTGACGCCTTCTTTGGTGATGCGTTCGCCGCGCAGCTGGGCCAGCTCGTGGTTGCTCTGGAGCACGACGACGCGGGCCGGAAAGCGTTGCTTCAGGTCCGCGCAGCGGGCCAACGTGCGCACCGACAGGTCCATGCCGTTGATCTGGTCCGGGCCGTGGATGACTTCCTGCAGCAGCACCTGGTCGTCGCTGGCGGGAACGCCGTCCGTGGGGGCGTGGCCGTCCAGCCCCGCCGCGCGAAGAATCCGCCGGAAGTTGAGCGTGTGGTCGTGCAGGTCGCCGGTCACCCACACCCGTCCGGGCCCGGTCAGGTGCACGGTGGCCCCGCGGCGTCGCGGGTCATCGCGGGTGGCGGCGGCGGCGGCGTCGAACGCCGCGATCACGGCGGCGGCGTCGCCGACATCCAGCGGCCCCGCCGTGTCGATGGGATCGGGCGGGTCGGGCGGGGGAAGAGACGACATGCGGAGATACCATAAGCCCCGCGCGCCTCGGGGACCGAAACGCCCGGACGGTGTGGGGCCAATCCGGCTCGATCCGGCGATTTCGCGCTTCGAATCGGCGCAGGGGCAATAAGGCCTGCGCTGACGCGTTGGACCGATGAGAAGCCGATGCCGGACCACGAATCAGACCCCCGGGACACCCCGGAACTGCTGAAGGCCGCGGCCGCGGGCGACCAGAACGCCTGGGAGGCGCTGGTGCGGGCTTACACCGGCCGGTTGTACGGCCTGCTGCTGAGCCAGTGCCGCGATCCGGACCTGTCGGAAGAACTTACCCAGTCAACTTTTGTGAAGGTGGTCCGGCAGCTGAAGCCGGGCCCGGACGGCTACCGCGAGCAGGGCCGCTTCGAGCCGTGGCTCTTCCGCGTGGCCATGAACGGGCTGCGGGACGAGATGCGGCGACGCAGGCGGCAGGCGACGCCGACCGACCTGTCCGGTCGCGCCGCCGCGGGCGGTGCGGGCCTGATTCCCCGGGCCGCCCCCGACACCCGGTCCGGGGCCCCGGGCGAAGACCCCGCCGAGGTCGCGAGCCGGGCGGAAGAACTGGACTGGCTGCGGGACGCCGTGGCCACGCTGCCCGAGGCCGACCGCACCGTGCTGCACCTGCGGCACACGGCGCAGCTGAGCTTCAAAGAGATCGCCGAGGCGCTCGACGAGCCCCTGGGCACGGTGCTGGCCCGTGGCCACCGCGCCCTGGGCAAGCTCAAGAAGCTGGCCGCGACGGCCTGACCTGGCACCACCCGAACCCGACCGAACGCCCGATCCAAGACGACGTCCGACCCGATCTTCAGACCCCATCCCGACGACCCCGTGACCCACCCCACCCCCCCCGGCGCCCCGCGTCCCGATGATCCAGCCGCGGTCGGCCCCGCCCCGACCGACGCCGACGTGCGTCTGCTGGCGCAGTTGGACGGCGCGTTGGCTCGGGTCGCGCCACCGACGGGGTTGGCCGACGCCGTGCTGGCCGCGACCCGGGACCTGCTGCCTGTGCGTGCCGACGGCTTGACGCCGCTGGAGGCGCAGCTTGACTCCGCCCTGGGCCCGGCCGCGGCCCCGGCGAAGTTGGCCGACGCCGTGCTGAACGCCACCCGCGACCACCTGCCCGCCGCCGCCGACCACTTGGCCGATGCCGGCCCCGGACGTTTTGTTGACGTCGCACCCGACCACCTGGCCGGCATCTCTACGGTCGGGCGCATCGGCTTTAGACGGGCGGGGTGGATGGGGGCGTGGGCCGCCGCCGCCGCGCTCGTGGCCCTCGCCGCCGGGGCCTGGTGGCTCGGTCCGGCCGGCGACGGGCCGTCGGCGCCCACCGTCGTGGCGACCGACACGCCCGCATCCACCTCCCCCTCCGACGCGCCGGTCCAGGCCGCGGGGGTCGACAGCGCTGACCTCGATGCCGACGCTGCGCGGCTGCTGGAGCCCTTCGAAGCGGTCGACCGCCGGCTGTCACGGGTCGTGCTGGCCGACGCAGACGCCGCCGACCCGGTGGAGCTGCTTGGGCAGCGCCTCGCTGCGGTGGCCGACGCGGGGCCCTGGGCCGGCTCGGGTTTCGACGGCATCGACCGCGCCGTTGACTGGGAGGTCTCTTTTGAGAACGCCGATGACGGCGCGTGGCTGTTCTAGCCGCGGGCCCTCGCCTCTGCCGGAGCACTTACGCATGAACAGCCGACGCACGACACCCCGACCTTTCATCACGACCGGCAAGACGCTCGCAGTGGGACTGCTGCTGGCGAGCGGGGCATGGCAGTCCCTTCACGCCGAGCCGGCCCCGGACGCCAAGCGGCCGCCCGCCGCGGCAGCGGGCGCCGACGACCGACCGGGTCCCTGGACCGAACCGGGGGTGCGGCGTACCGGCCCGCCCGCGGCGCAGGGCGGCGGCGGTCCACGCGCCCAACGCGCCGGCGGCGGGCGCGGCGGCAGGGGCGGGCGGGGCGGCGATCGCGGCCCCGACCCCGTGCCGCTGACCGAAGACCAGGTTGAAGACGCCGTCGCGTTGATGATTGAGCTCGACCCCGCGATCGCCCCCCGCATCGAGCAGCTGCGGGCCGAACGCCCCGAGCTGCTGCGGCGCGCGCTGAGCCGCCGCTTCCCCCGGCTGGGCTACATGCTCAACCTCAAGGAGTCGCGGCCCGCGTTGTACGCCCTGCGGGTCAGCGACATCCGCCTGGAAAACCTCAGCCACGAGCAGGCCCGCACGCTGGCGGCGCTGCCCGCCGACGACCCGGGGGCCGACGCCGCCCGCGCCGCGCTGCGGGCCACGCTCGAAGAACACTTCGGGGTCCGGCAGGAGGTGCGCCGCGCCGAGCTCGCGGCCCTGCGCGACAAGATCGTCGAGATGGAAGCCGGGCTGGTGGCCGACGAGCGCCAACGCGAGGCGTTGGTTCAGCAGCGGTTGGTGCAGCTGGAAGCCGACCCGCCGCCGCCGGGAGGCGGGCGGGGTGCGGGCGACGGGGACCGCCGGCACGGCCGCCGCGGCGAAGGGCCGCGCGGCGACGAACGGCGTGAGGCCGGGCGGCCGGAAGCGCAGCAGCCGTGATGCGTGGCGGGTGATCGGGCGCTGCGGGGGGGCTGGTGTCGCCGGCGTCGCAGGTGGTGCCGGTGGAGCCGGTGTCGCACAACGTGGCGGATCTGCCTCCGGCAGGACTTTGATCACGGGCGGGGACGCCCGTTCTACTTTCGCCCCGCGGGCCGGGTTGAGGGTGGATTGAATCGATTGGATCACGGATCACGGATCACGGATCACGGATCACGCGCTACGCCGGCCGCCTGTCCGCTACCCCCGCCGCGCGGAAAGACGCCGCCCGCCGGCGGCAGGGCGAGCACATGCGGCACGGCGGCGCGTCGGCCCCGCCCGCGGGCCCCGCCGCGATCTGCTCGCAGCAGCGGGCCAAGGCGAAGGGCGCCCCGTAGCCCCGGCCCAGCTCCACCACCTGCACGTCGGAGTAGCCCAGCAGCGGCGCGAACAGGCGCGGGTTCGCCCCCGGCCCGCCGGGCACGGGCTCTTCCAGGTCGGCCAGCTGTTCGGCGATCAGCTGTGTCTCGGTCGCCCGGGCCACGTCGTCGGGCCGCGCGTCACAGGCCACCGGCCACACCAGCGCATCGGCCTTCTGCCCGCCGGCGTGAGCCAGCGCCTCCAGCAGCAGCCGCGCCGCAGCCAAACGCGGCCGCGCTCCCGAGGCCGCCGGTCCGCCGAACAGCCCGGGCAACGCCAACTCGTCCAGCCGCGTCAGCCCGAAGAAGTCCGCCTGCCGCCGCACCGCCTCGCGCCGTTCCGCCGTGTCGTCGCGCCCGTCGTCCACAAACACCAGCCCCACCCGCGGAGCACCGGCCGATTCATCGGCCGCCAGCGCCGCCGACGTGGCCACCAAACCCGCCAGGCCGCCGCGGTTCAGCACCAGGGTGAGGGGTTGACGGGGCATGCGGAGGTGCGAAGTAAGAAGTGCGGGCTTCACCAAGTGTACCGCTGAACAGCCGGCCCTCGCCCCGGCGGCTCGCGTCGTCTTTCACCCCGGGGGCAACGCCCCCGAGCATACGGAACGCGGTCTTGTCCGTCGCTCTGGACGGACGAGCCCGGCGCACCGTACGCTGTGGCCCATGGCCATTCTCGTCCTTGAACACCACCCGCTTGAAACCCCCGCCCGGCTGGGGCGCATCCTCAACGACCACGGCCACAAGCTGCGGGTCGTGCAGCTGCACGAGCGTGAGCCCGTGCCCGCCGGCCTGCGCGGCGTCGACGGCGTGATCTCGATGGGCGGGCCCATGAACGTGGACCAGGCCGGCGACCACGCATGGATGAACGACGAGATCGCCCTGCTGAAGACCGCCCACGAAGCCGACCTGCCGGTGCTGGGCATCTGCTTGGGCGCCCAGCTCATTGCGCAGGCGCTGGGCGGCGAGGTGGGCCCCCTGGAGGGCAAGGCCGAGATCGGTTTTCACCCGGTCAACAGCACCTTTTTCGGCAGCACCGACCCGCTGCACCTGGGCGTGCCGTGGAAGACCACCCCCTTCCACGCCCACGGCCAGGAGATCAAGAAGCCTCCCCCCGGCGGCACCCCCATCCCGTTGAGCGGCAGCGCCCGGTGCAAGTGCCAGGCGTTCAGGGTCGGCCTGAACACCTACGGCTTCCAGTACCACATGGAGTGGACCCGCGGTCAGATCGAACGGGTCATGCGAGACGATCCGGTGTTTTACGCCCAGGGCGAGCAGACTGTGGATGAGGTGTTCGCGTCGATCGACTCGCACTACGACCACTACCGCCACTTCGGCGACCGGCTTTGCCGCAACATCGCCGAGCTGATGTTCCCGATCGACAAGCGGCTGGCGCCGTCGGGGGTCAACGTCGAGAACTACAACGCCTCGTAGCGAGGCGGGGCGGCCGGGGCGCCCCGCTCGCGTTCTCGCAAAGCCGAAAACACAAGCGGACCTTCCGGCCGCCGCGGGGACTCCGCCCCCGCACCCCGGGAGGGTCGTAGTGTGATCCGCCCGCGGTGTCGCCCTGCCCACGACTTCAGTGGCACGGACGTCCCGTCCGTGGTCGGACCGCAGGGCCGAGCCGAAGGCCCGCGGGGCGTTGCGTCGCAGCGGCACCCGGTCCCCCAATTTCCTTCGGGTGCAATCGTCTTGCCGGCCCGGAGATATCCGTGTTTTCGGTGGATGCAGTAAATCATGTGACTCCAGTGGCACGGACGTCCCGTCCGTGGTCGGCCCACCGGGCCGAGCCGAAGGCGCGCGGGGCGCCCCCGCGTTCCCGACTCAACCTGCCGAGCCACCCGAGCCACCCGAGCCCCTCCGCCGCCATCCCGAAGCCCATGCAAACCCCAGCGCCCCGAGGGCGACGCCGGCCGCGCCGGCCAGCTGACGCGGGTCGGAGGCGAAGGTGGCGGGAGACCAGAACCGAACCAGAACGCCAACGCCGACGACCGCGAGGCTGAGGAACGCGGAGCGGTGGTCCAGTCCGCCGCGGGCGGCGCGCTGACTCCGTCTGCGGCGGACACCACCCACAAGGATGCAGCCGACGATCGCGAACAGCAGCGGCCAGCGAAGATCGACGGTGAGGTCCGCTACGCGGGTCAGCCAGGCGGCGTCGAGGCGCGGCGGCCGTCCGGCCAGGTCGGCCAAGCCCGGTTCCATGGGGACAACCACGCCGAATAACGCCTGCCACAGCGCCAGCACCACGCCGAGGCCGATCAGAAGCGAGCCGGGTTTCAGTCGTGGGGCCATGCGGCGGGTATCGGCCGCCGCTCCCCGGGCGTTTGGCCGGGAGCGGCTACGCTTCCGGCGTGTCCGAAAAAACCACCACCCTCACCCTCCAAGCCCCGCCACGTTTCGACCTGCACCGGGCGGTGTGCAGCTACGGCTACTTCATCCTGGCCCCCAACCACTGGGACGTGAAGGCCCGCGTGCTGCACCGGCCGCTGCGCACGGCGGCGGGGCGGGTGGTGAAGACGACGCTGCGCCAGCGCGCGGACCGGACGCTGGTGCTGGCGTGCGGCCGCGCGGTGCCGCGGGGGGACCACGCGACGCTCAAGAACCAGGTGCGGCGCATGCTGCGTTTCGACGAAGACTTCACCGCGTGGCGGGCGCTGCACCCGCTTGCGAAGAAGCGGCGCTTCGACCGGATGTTCCGCTCGCCCACGCTGTTCGAAGACGTGGTCAAGACGGTCACCTCGTGCAACGTGACGTGGGCCAACACGATCCAGATGAACCGGCTGATGGTCGAGCACGTGGGGCACGGCGGGTTCCCCACGCCCGAGCAGCTGGCCGACTTCGGCGAGGCGCGGCTGAAAGAGCGCTGCCGGGTGGGCTACCGGGCGGGGCGGATCGTGCAGCTGGCCCGCGACGTGGTGAAGGGCGAGATCGTTCTGGACGGGTTTGAAGAGCCGGGTCGAAAGAGCGGGGAATTGTTCGAGGCCTTCCGCGGCATTTACGGCATCGGGCCCTACGCCGCGGGCAACCTGTGCCACTTGGTGGGCGCCTACGACCGGCTGGCGATCGACACCGAGACGTACCGGCACTTCTGCCTGCAGCACCAGGTGAAACGCCCCCGGGGCGACGACGCGGCGGGGCTGAAGCGTCTGCACACGAAGATCGAAAACCACTACGAGCGGTACGCGCCGTTCCAGTTCCTGGCGTACTGGTTCGAGCTGTGGGAGGACTATCAGGCGCGCTGCGGCCCGGCGTGGGGCTGGGACCGCGAGACGACCGGGGCGGGCTTTACCGCGTCGCAATTGAAGTAGGGCCGGGTTTCAGGCCGGCCCGCCGTGTGTTGGCTGTCTCGGAACGACTCCGCTGGCGGTGCGATATCGGGCCAGTTGCCGACAAGCGGCATAGACCAAGCCTCCTGCGGTGGTCGCTGAGCTCCCGCGGGTGGCGAGGTGGTGCAGGCGCCAGGCCAAGCTTGTGTCTATGGCTATGCCTGCGCTGACCGCCCCGGCGCCGGCCGCCGTGACCCGCATTGTGGCGGGCAGGGCAACGCGTCGGTGCCAAGGAGCGGGAAGCAGGTCGCGTAGAGGCCTGTCCAGCAGCAACCGCCAGAGGAGGTAAGCCGCCCATCCCGCGGCAAGGTTGACGGTGACCGGCCCGTGCAGGCTGTGGGCGTGCCGGTAAAGCCCGTCGACGCGGAACGGTAGCAGCAGGCAGAGGTCCGGCACCGTGCGGCCGATCACCAGCGCGGCGAAGGGCAAGGCCGGTCAGCGCCGCAGGGGCAGGACGGCAAGGATGTGGGTGGGCGTGAACGGCAAGCCGGGGGTACGCCCTGCGGGCCCCCGCGGCTGCGTCGCGCCGACGGGACAAGGGTTGTACGGGTCAGTGCGCGTCGCAGACAAAGCGGACCGACGGCGACCGCAGCCGCACGAGGCAGCCGAACCGGTCGGTGACCCCCGACGTGTCCTGGTCCAGGTGCAGCGCGGCATTCACCGGGCAGGGCCGTGTGCGGGTGGTCGATCCGGGGTGGCTGCGATAGGCCGCGAGCAGCGCCCGGGCGTAGGCGATCTGCCCGTCTGCGTTGAGGTGGTTCCCGAAGGACAATGCGGGCTGGGCCAGGAAGTCCTGCCCGGGGTCGAGGATCAGCAGGCGGGGGTCGATCACCGGGGCCAGGCCCGCCAGCAGGCGCTCGCGGAAGCCGTCGGCGCCGCCGTTGGGTGGCAGGGCGAAGAGCAGCTCGGCGTCGGGCGCGGCGCGGCGCCAAGCCCGCGCGAGGCCGGCCGCGGCGCGGCTCACGTCGGCGTGGTCCGGGTCGTTGTCGCCCAGGGCCGAGAGGATGGCGTCGGGCGGCGGCAGCAGCCGGCCTTCGTCGCACAGGCGCGAGACCTCATCCCACACGCTGGCCCAGGTGTCGGTGGTGGGGGGCAGCTCGGCCCCGGGTACCTGGGTGACATAGCCCGACCCGCCGAAGGCCACGACGCCGACCTCGGCGTCCCAGGCCTCGGCCATCAGCTGGGGGAAGGCGCGGCGGGCGTCCTGGTTGACAGTCCGGGAACCGGCGCCGGCGAGCTCGACGCCCTCGCCGTGGGAGTCGGCGTACACCAGGATCTGTCGCGGCCGGACCGGGGCGGTGCCCAGGGTGGCGCCGGGCTCCAGATCCAGTCCGATCAGGCGCAGCGCGGCGACCGGGGTGTTCCAGCGGTCGCCCCTGTCGAAGTGCGTGGCGGTGAAGTGGACGACCGCGGTGTGGACGTGGTCCGGGTCGGGGTCCAGCGGCAGGCCATCGACCAGGTCGAGCTCGGCGCGGTCGGGCCCCAGGGCCAGGCGGCGGGGCGGCCCGCCGTCCACGCTGGCGGTCACTGCCGGGTAGGACGAAGCGGGGTAGGCCGAAGCCCGCAGCCAGGCGGTGTCGAACCGGGCGACGAGGTGGCGGCCGGTAAACCGGATCTTGAAGTAGGCGCCCGGCGTGTTGCTGACCGCCTGACCGTCGCTGAACGCCCAGTTCCACGGGCTGAAATACAGCCGGCGTCCGCTGTCGGGCAGCGTGCGCTCCCCGGCCCGGACGGGGATGGAGGCGTCGGACTGCGCGTCGTAGGGGTCGAACAGCTGAGCGGCGGGCGGGGAGCCAACCCACCACTGCATCGCGGCGACTTTGATGGCCTGCCGGTCAACCACCAGCAGGCCGCCCGCGGTCGCAAGGGCGAGCAGGGTGGCGGCCGCAATCCAGGCGGATCGTCGTCGCTGCAGAAGGCGTAATTTGAGAACGACGGGGGCCTCCGGGGGCACACAAAATCCGGGTCAGGCTGCTGAGTTGTCAGGTTAGCCGCTCGGTGCGATAACCGCTCTCCCGCACCGTCCGGGCCGACGTTGACGCCCGGCTGTCAACGCCAAGCCAAAGACCGGCCAGCCCGCATTTTACGAGAGATCCCTTGAGCAAAACGTTCTACACCCCGACCAGGGCGATGCCCGCGGCGTCGGCGGCGGCGATGACTTCGGCCCGGTTGACCAGAATCACGCGGCCGGTGTCCAGGAAGACGGCCCCCGCGCCCGCGGCCTTCAGGTTGGCGAGGGTCTGCACGCCGACGGTGGGCACGTCGAAGCGGAGGTCCTTGGTGTCGCCGGCGCCCTTGAGCAGGGTCCACCCTCCCCCGCGCGACAGCTCGCCGGCGCGGGCGATCATGGCGTCGGTGCCCTCGACCGCTTCGACGGCGATCACGTCGCGGTCACGCACGGCGATGGCCTGTCCGATTTCCAGCGCGTTCATCTGCATCAGCACCGGCCAGCCGAACGCCTGATCGGCCTTCTGCCCCTCGGTGGGGGCGGTAGACGTCATCACGCCGGCGGTGGCCAGGTGGTCGGGGATGTGCTGGGTGCTGTCGATGAGCGTGACTCCGGCCCGGCCCAGCTCGGCGGCCACGGCGGTGAGCAAGGTCTGGCTGCGGCGATCGTGCCGCAGGGTACGGTACCAAAGGCGCGCCACGCGCCAATCGGGCCGCATCACCAGCATCCGCCGCCAGAAACCCTGGTACATCAGCTTCGACTTGTTGACCGCGCCGACCATGACCGCCTCGTGGGCCCGCATCCGGCGTAGCTTGCGGGCCCACTCGCCGATCCGCAGCACGCCGACCCGGTCGAACCCGTCGCAGAGTGCGGGCAGGCGCGGGTCGTACTGGCCGGCGAAGCCCACCGCGACTACCCGGTGACCCGCCGCCCGGATGCCGCGGGCGGTCAGCAGCGGCAGTTCGCCGTGCCCCGCGATAATGCCGTAGGTGCTTGTCACGGATCCGAGTCTAGGGCGTGAAGCCCGGGGGGGATCCCGGAAGGGTGGGGCGTGTCGTGGACGTCATGAGCTTGATTTCACACCATTCACAACGCGGTCTGTGAAAGCAGTGTTAGCCTTCTGAACATGGATCGCCGCTGCTTTTATCGTTCTGGCTCGTGTGTCGTTGCCGCCATCGTGGCTTTGACGGCGGCGGCCGTGATGTCGGGATGCACGTATCCCACGAGGGGTTCTGCGCTTACGCGTCTGGGCGACCGCATCGTCAGCGTCCCGGGCCGGGCGACCGACGCTCCCCGGCTCCGGATGGGCTCGATGCCCTTCGACGCGTGGTACTCACCGCTGGTCCTCCTGGGGCCCGACGATCTGGGCGTCCATCGCTACCGCTCTGGTCTGTGGCCCGGTTTGGCCATCGACGAGACGGGGCGAGGCATCCTTTACGGGGAGCGAAGCGGCTTTCTCGACATCGCCCACGTGCGCAACGCCATCGACCTGACCCGGTTCGTGTACGAGCCGATCGAAGCCGCGCTACGCCGGGGCGATCGCACGGTCACCTTGATGTCGGCCGAGCCCGACGTCTTCAGTGTCGGACTGGCCGATGGCTCGTCGCTCTCCACGCTGGACCGCCGTGCGGTGGCCCGGGCGATAGCGGGGCGGGTGGCCTACCTGATGACGACCTGGCACGAAGTCGCCACCTGGCACGGATACAAGGCGTTGGGTCTCATCACCGAGCGTCCGTCGGCCTTCAGCTACGACGACGCCGCATCGCACATGGTCGGCGTGATGGCCGCGTCAGACGCCCTGCGGAAGGACCCGCAGATCAGCGATTTCGATCAGGCCGCCACCCGGGCGCTTCAACGCCGCCTGAACGGGCTCGGGGTCACCGGTCCGGACCGGGCCCGGATGCACGTCGAATCCGTTGCGGGCCGGTGGTACGCGGACGACCGGCCGCAGCTCCGGGTGATCCATATGGGGTTGTCCGACGAGCCGCTCTGGGCACGCACGCTGGGTGCCGCCGATCCAGCCGTGTGGGAGTTCGCGTCAGACGAGCGTGTGGCCGGCCGCACCATTGACAGCTGGTACAACGTCGAGATCGACATGCGGCTGCACGAGCGCGACACCATCCTCGCCGCCGCCGGCCGGCCCGATGCCGACGACCCGATCATCCAGCCCGAGCGTGACTTCCCCAAGCTGCGGAACGCCATGCTGCGTGACGCGACACCGTGATCCAGACCGCGGGGTCGGAAACGGACCCGCATCCAGCTCGGCGACGGTCGCATCCGCATCGGGCGTCGCTCTGACGTGAGCACACTGAACGCTTTGACGCGGGAAGACGCAATTTTTTCAGCCGGACTGGCAATGGCCGAACGCGCGTCGCACCCTTTCCGAGCAAGATGTAAGCAGCCCCCGAGCATCATTCAAGCCGCTATTTAAGGGCAGACGCCGTGCGGCCGCGTGCCCGCGACCGCACGCAGGCTATCCAGCGTCAATAAGTCCGCACCACGCCGATGCAGACGCCTTGGATCTGGACCTCGTCGGGACGGCAGTAGCGAGGCTCGTAAGCGTCGTTGGCCGGCTGCAGGCGGATCCGCCCGTCCCGTTCTTTGTACATTTTTTTGAGGGTCGCCTCGCCGGTGTCGAGCAGCGCTACCACAGTCTGCCCGTTGCGGGCGGCGTTACGCTTCTCACAGATCACGTAGTCGCCGTCTTGGATCTGCTCGTCGATCATCGAGTCGCCACGGACCTTCAGCACGAAGGTGTTGCCCCCGGTGGTGCCCCGGGCGGGGGCGAAGAGCTCGGCCAGGTCCAGATGTTCGCGGGTCTCGACGGCCTCGATGGGCGAGCCCGCGGCGATGGTGCCCATCAGGGGCAGCTTGGTGTTGGTCCGCTCGTCTGGCAGATCCAGGTCAGGCGACACTTCCAAAGAGCGGGCTTTGTTGGCCTGACGCTTGAGCGCTCCCTTTTTGATCAGTGCTTCGACGTGCTCGAAGACGGTGACCTTGGACACGCCCAACTCGTCGGCGAGCTCCTGCATCGTCGGGGAATAGCCGCGGGTCAGCCGCGTTTCGCGGATGCGGTTGAGGATGCGGAGTTGTTTGGGGGTGAGGTTCATGAGAAGTACTCTCGGAGGAACGGGAGGGGGGAGAAAGTGGAGGGGCGACCGCGTCATTCAGGAAAGCGGGCGGCAGGACCGCGTCGATCAGCCGAGCCGCGAGACGCGACACGGTGACGGCGGGGGGGCGGAATTGGGGGCGGAATCGGGGGCGGAATTGGGGTCGGGGTTGGGGGCGGAACTGGTGGCGGGCCGGGGTCGAGGCGGACGCCCCCGATATCGCCAACGACTCCCGCGCACCCGCGTGCGACAGCGACGCCACGACCGCGCGGCGGTGCTGGTCGTGGTCGTGGGCCAGGTCACTCAGGGTGAACGATTGCAAATCAAGCCACGCCGCCGCGGCCGACAGGACCGACACCCGGGCGGGGGTGCGCATCCGACCGTCGGGTCCGTAGGTCAACGCCTCGGGGGCGGGTGAGGCGTCGAACCCGTCGGCGGCCCGGCGGACCCCAGAGGGATTGCCCGCGTCGCCCGGCGTCGCCGCGTCCGGGTTCATCCGCCCCGGCCTTTCGTAGCCCGGCGCGCCGGGGTTGTCGCCGTCGGCGGTGGCCGCGCCGGTTGATGCAGAGCCGCGGGCCCGCGTCAGGGCGGTGCCCTTGACGTTCAGGCGGTCGGCGTAGTCGCCGCCGGGGCCGAGCAGAACCAGCGGGGTGGGCGTCATGGTCAGGACAGAAGAGGAAGCGGTCATGGCCGGAACTTTCTCGCCGCAAGGCGGGTGCGATGAAGACCTCCGGGCCCAAAGCCCTGGGGGAGGTCGCCGCCGACACCCCTACATCTGGGGGTCGGCCGGCGTCACCGTCCTCTTTCGTCCAGCCGATCAACCCGGCATGAGCGTCAGAGCGAGAACTTGTTTGGGTGAAGTTAACCGAATCATGTCCGAACGTCAAGCCATTCCACAAGAGTGGAAAACATCGGGGTTTACTGTGCGGAACCGCGCGGTTCACGCGTTGTACATCGGGGCCTCGTTATCGGCCGTTTCCTTTGGGTCCCGGCGGACGGGCGTATTCGATGGATAGAAGGGGTCGGCCCCGCACGCTCCAGCCCGAGAGAGCGGGAACCACCCTCGGCGTGGAGTGGGTCGTTGCCGCGGGGTGTCCGGGGGCGGGTGCCGCACCCGCCCCCGGACACCCCGCGGCAAGGGTCCGCGAGATGCCGCTAGATTGGGTGGATGCTCGAACGGATTGACGAACTCGAAGCCAAAGCCACCGCCGACCTGTCCGCCGTGTCCGACGCCGCGGGCCTGGAGGCGTTCCGCATCGCCTACCTGGGCAGCAAGGGCGCGGTCAAGGGCCTGATGGGGCTGATCAAGGAGGTGCCCGGCGACCAGCGCAAGGCCTTCGGGCAGGGCGCGAACGCGGTGCGGGCAAAGCTCGAGGCCGATTTCGCCGCCCGCACCGCGGAACTGGACGGCGGCGGCGTGTCGGCCGGCTCAAAGGGCGGGGCCCCGGCGTCGGGTCCGTCGGTCGACGTCACCCTGCCCGGCGACGGCGTGCCCCTGGGCCGCCGCCACATCATCACCCAGACCATCGACGAGCTGATCGAGGTCTTCGCCCGCATGGGCTTCGACGTGGAGACCGGCCCCGAGGCCGAGGACGACCACCACAACTTCGTGGCCCTCAACATCCCCGACACCCACCCGGCCCGCGACCCGCGGGACAACTTCTACATCCAGCAGCCTCCCCGTTCTGACCAGCAGGCTGCGGGCAGCCCGCCCCTGCTGCGCAGCCAGACCAGCACCGTGCAGATCCGCGTGATGGAGAACGTCAAGCCCCCGGTGCGGATCATCTCCACCGGGCGGGTGTACCGGCCCGACGAGCACGACGCCACCCACAGCTCGATGTTCCATCAGATCGAGGGGCTGTACGTCGACAAGAACGTGACGATGGTGGACCTCAAGACCACGCTCATCCAGTTCGCCAAGGCGTACTTCGGCCCCGATGCCGAGGTCAAGCTCGTGCCCAGCTACTTCCCCTTCACCGAGCCCAGCGCCGAGTTGTACGTGAAGATGGACCTGGGCAAGGGGCTGGAATGGATGGAGGTCGGCGGCTGCGGCATGGTGGACCCGGCCGTGTTCGAGGCCGTGGGCTACGACCCCGAAGAGTGGACCGGCTTCGCCTTCGGCCTGGGCATCGAACGTCTGACCATGCGCAAGCACCACATCGCGGACATCCGGTGGTTGTATGAGGGGGATGTGCGGTTCTTGCGGCAGTTCTAGAGAAGCCGCGGCGTCACCCTCAGGGCATGCCTCGGCACGCCGTTCCGGCGAAGCCGGGAAAGCGAGGCCGTCCGGTGCGCTCGCCTCGCCGGCAACGATCACGGATCGCGTGGGGGTCGTTCTTGAGGGCGAAGAGGCGATCGCTTTTCGCGGCGGGATCGCGGGGAAGCGACGGGCTGTCCTACGGAACGTTGACGATCTGTCCGAGCCGAAGAGGATGGGCCGCGTCCGGCTGGAATACATGCGGGGCGTCCGCGTGCTCGCGATTGACCCCGCGGTGCCCGCAGCGCATTGATCGAATCTCCGAGCATTCGGACTCTATCGGTAGCATGAGAAAACCTTGACTGGGGCGGGGCTGAAATGCCTTCCTTGGCGCTCTTGGCGTCTTGGCGGTTCAATTCTTAAGCTGTCACGCTCACCGCCCTCTCTTGATCGGACCGCCGTGACCAACGTCCACCTCGACTGCGACCTTCCTCTGCCCAACCACCGCAAGGGCAAGGTGCGTGACGTCTACGACGCCAGCCTGACCGACGGCACCCCCGTCACCCTTCTCGTGGCCAGCGACCGGCTGAGCGCCTTCGACGTGGTGATGCCCACCGGCATCCCGCACAAGGGGGCGGTGCTCACGCAGCTGTCTAGGTTCTGGTTCGATCGGATCGACGAGCGGATGCCCGAGGTCCCGCACCACCTGCTGTCGACCGACGTGAACGACATCGCGGGCCTCACCGACGATCAGCGGGCGTCGCTGCGCGGGCGGGTGATGCTCGGCCGCCGGGCCCAGGTGGTGCCCATCGAGTGCGTGGCCCGGGGCTACCTGGCCGGCAGCGGGTGGGCCGAGTACCAGCAGTCCCAGACGGTGTGCGGCGTGCCGCTGCCCGCGGGGCTCAGGCAGTGCGAGGCCTTGCCCGAGCCGATCTTCACGCCGGCCACCAAGGCCACCACGGGCCACGACGAGAACGTGCCGTTTGCGCGGGCGGCCGAGATCGTCGGCCTGCCGCTGATGGAACGCCTGCGCGAGTTCACGCTGCGGCTGTACGCGCTGGGCCGCGACCACGCCGCGTCGCGCGGCATCGTGCTGGCCGACACCAAGTTCGAGTTCGGCTTCCCCCTGGACGCCGCGGGCCATGCGGGCGCCACGCCGATCCTGATCGACGAGGTGATGACGCCCGACAGCTCGCGTTTCTGGCCCGCCGACACCTACGCGCCGGGGCGCGATCAGGACAGCTACGACAAGCAGTACGTGCGGAACCACCTGCAGTCGCTGGTCGACGCGGGCAAGTGGAACAAGGAGCCGCCGGGCCCCGCGCTGCCCGACGACGTGGTCGCGGGCACCCGCGCGAAGTACGAAAAAGCATTCGAGGCATTGACAGGCATACCCTTTGTTGCGCATGATGTGTAGAACAACCGGCGTGCCGCGTGCATGCCCCCGAATGCGATCGACCCCGCGTGGCGGCGTCGAACCACGAAGCCCCCCAGTTCGCTCCGATACTGGGGGGCTTCTTTAATGCTACGGAGGTCTGCGAATCCTGACGGGGGCTGGACGGCAAGGGCACGCCGTCCGCGTCGTTGATCTCCTCCGCAGGCCCGTAAAGGGCCGCCGTCGTCGATCGCCTGGCGGCTGACGCACCCTTGCCGTCCATCCCCGCGCCAGTCTTCGCAAACCCTTCGCGTGATCGTTTCGTTCTGCGCTGAGGATGGGGCGGGGTGAACGTTTTGTCCCGGCTCGGCGTAGGTTATTGCGGTGAATGTGGAAACAAAGAGTCGGCGGACGGGCTCAACTTTTTGAGGCGCTGACGGGGATGCTGATTGCGGTGGTGTCAGTGGGGACGCGGGTGTGGGCCCACGTCCGATCACGCCGCCCTGAAACCCTTCGCCCGAGCGTATCAACCCCGCCCGGCGTCGGTAGGATGACCGGCGCGTGCCGCCATGCCCGACGCCAACTTCCAACCCGCGATCCTGCTGCCAACGTTCAACAACGCGAAGACGCTGCGCGGTGTGGCGGAGGGCGCCCTTCGACTCGGCCACCCGGTCATCGTGGCGGACGACGGGTCGGACACGCCGGCCTCAACGCTTCTGGATGGGGTAGAGGGCGACGTGTTCGTTCACACCCACCCGCACAACCGCGGCAAGGCCGAGGCCCTGCGTACCGGTTTTGCCGCGGCGGCGGCCCGGGGTTTCACGCACGCGCTGACGATCGACACCGACGGGCAGCACGACCTCGACGATGCGCCGGCGCTGCTGGCGGCCGCAGCGGCCAACCCCACGGCCTTCGTGACCGGCTGCCGCGACGACAACGACCCGGCCTACCCCGCGAAGAACCGCGCGGGGCGGCGCTGGTCGAACCTGGCGATCTTTCTGCTCAGCGGCCGTCGGGTGGGCGACAGCCAGTGCGGCTACCGCGTGTACCCGCTGGCCATGACCGCGGCGTTGCCGTGCCGCGCAGGGCGTTACGGCTACGAGGCCGAGATGCTCGTCCGCAGTGGCTGGGCGAAGACGCCGTTGGCCGAGGTGCCCGTGCAGACGATCTACGCGCCGGCTGACGAGCGGGTCAGCCACTTCAAGCCGTGGCGCGACACGCTGCACGCCTTTGCGATTTACGGTCGGCTGGGGTTGCGGGCGCTGTGGCCCTGGCCGTACAGGCGCTGGCCCGAGCCGACGGCGCAGCAGCGTGCGGCGCGGGCCGCGTGGTGGCGACGTGTGTGGGCGTGGTTCGATCCGCGCGACCTGCTGGCCGCGGCCCGCGGCGACGACGTGAGCCGCGCCAGCGTGGCCGCGGGCCTGGGCGCGGGCGCCTTCGTCGCCAACCTGCCGGTCTACCCGGTGCAGACGCTGGTCGCGGTGTACCTGGCCAAGCGCTTCCACTTGCACCCGGTGGCGGCGGTGGCGGGCAGCCAGGCCGCCTTCCCGCCGTTCAACGTGATCCTGAGCGCCGCGGCGATCTGGCTGGGCCACCTCATCCTGTGGCAGAGCACGCCGGCGTGGACCGACTTCACCGAACGCACGTGGGACTTCCACGGCGTGCGCACGCTGATGGAGCAGTACTTTTTCGCGTGGGCGCTGGGTGGCGTCATCATCGGCCTGGTGATGGGGGCTGTGGTTTTTCTGCTCGCGTGGGCGGGGCTGAAGTGGGTGCCGAAGCGCGCGGGCTAGCTGGTGGCTTGGTGAATCGAAAAGTCCGGAATAGCGAAGTTCGCGAACTGCGCAGAGAGCGTGAAGGAAAGCGATTCGACATCTCTCGCGGCTTATGCCGCCTCGATCGCGATCGCCTCGACGGAATCAATTTGATTTGCAGGCGGACCATGGTGGGTGCCACGGCCCTCAGGCCGTGTTCTTCACTCGGAGTCGCACGGCCTGAAGGCCGTGGCACCCGAGAATCCATTGGGATCTGTATCACCTCTTCTTTGCGATCTCTGCGCTCCTTGCGTGCTTTGCGAACCCTGCCTCTACCGCCGTTCAAGCGAGCTGGGCAGAATCGCGTCGAGTTCTTCAAGCGGGGTTTCATGGGACGCGTCGTCGGCAAGCAGATACCCCGGCTGCCCCAAAAGCTCGTCCAGCCGCACCAGCTCGAACCCGCGGTCACGGATCTGGTTGACCAGGGCGGGGATGGCGTCGGCGGTGTGCTGGCGGGTGCCGGGGCGGTCGGGCTCGTGGCCGTCGTGCAGCAGGCAGATCTCGCCGTCGCGCAGGTTGTTGGTCAGGCGGTGGACCAGCCGGCGGGGGGTCTGGTGGGTGTTGCCGTCTTTGGCGCGGCGGCTCCAGTTGACGCAGGTCTGGCCGCCCCAGGCGACTTCTTTGAGCAGGTGCCAGTGCTTGAGGCCCATGGGCGGGCGGAAGAAGGCGGGGCGCTGGCCGATGACGTCGGAGACGGCGTCGTCGCAGGCGTCGAGTTCGCGCCGCCAGAAGCGGCGCAGGCCACACAGGCCCAGGCGGGGGTGGGTGTGGGTGTGGTTGGCGATGAGGTGGCCCGCGGCCTGTGTCTGCGCGAGCAGTCGGGGGTGGTCGAGCACGTTTCGGCCGATGACGAAGAAGGTGGCTTTGGCGTCGACCGCGTCGAGGGCGTTGAGTACGGCGGGGGTGCTCTGCGGGGTCGGGCCGTCGTCGAAGGTGAGGGCGACGCGGGGTGGGCCGCCGGCGCCGGGTTCGCGTTTCACGCGTGAGACGACCGGGCCCCAGATGCGGGCGCGCGGTTGGTAAATGCCGTAGACGCCGACCGCGGCGCCCAGGGCGGCGGCGGGGGCGATGGTCGTGATCCAGGGAGAGGCGGTCAGCATGGTTTGATGATTGATTCAGCAGGATTGCCATCATTTTCCATCGGGAATCAGAACTCATCAATCAGAGAATAGATCACTCGCGGCCGTCCGAGACGATGCGCGGCGGGCCGCCGGGCAGCAGGTGGCCCATCACCTCGCGGCTGCGCAGCGGGCCGACGCCGTCGAGCCGCCCGGTCATGGTCATGACGCATGTCGCGGAATTGACCTGGTTCAGCCCGCCGTGGGTGCTGTGCGGGTCGACGAACCAGAGGAACCAGCCGATGCCGGCGCAGGTGCCGTCCTGCAGGGTGGCCATGACCTGGGGGGTCTGGCGGGTAGCGCCGTGGAAGGCGTCCCACAGGCGGACGGCCCCGTCGGGGAACGGAAGGTCGGCGGTGCGGGCGATCCACTCGTCGGCGCTCAGCGGGACGTCGCAGAGGTCCGGCGGGAACTCCAGGGGGTTGCCGTCGACGGGGGTGTAAGTGAACCGTTGGTTGCCCCTGGCGATCCGTGCCTCGCCGGCGGGGGTGCGGACGACGACTTTCTGGCCGCGCAGGTACGCGACGGTTTCGATTTCGGGCAGGGTCAAGAGGTGATCGGTGACCGCGTCGGGGCGGACGGTGTGGACGCCGAACCAGGTGAGCAGGCCGTCCTGTTCGAGGAAGACGTCGTCGGGGCGTTCGGGCAGACGCGGCTTCCCGGTGACGTGGAACCCGCCGTTTTCGAGGTGTTCTTCAACGTCGACCCAGCGGGTTTTCATCAGGTTGTGCCCGTGGTCGGACACGACGCTGATTTTCACCGCGCCGCGCCGCTCCCAGAGCACCTGCGCGACAAAGCGGTTGAGCTCGTCGAAGACCTCGTCCAGGGCCGGAGCCCCGTGCTTGAACAGCATCGACGCGGTGGACGAGATGTAGACCACGTTGGTGCGGTCGGGGCTCGCGTCGAAGGCTCGACGGGCCCGCTCGAACTCGGCCTTCATCCACGGGCGGGGCTTCAGGAAGGCGGTGGTGTTGTCTTTGTAGGCGAGGTTGTAGTGCAGGCGCTGCTGCCAGGGGTTGCGGTAGCCGCGGTAGCGCTGCGCGATAAGGTTGGTGACCGCGCGGTGCTGGGGCCGCGGGTCGTAGTGGCGGTTGATGGGCCCGGGCATCGGCGGGGCGTGCAGGATGTCGCTGAAGCAGACAGCCGACATGCTGGGGTAGGGCGCGATGACCTTGACCGGCGGGCCGAAGACCGACATCCGCGGGTCGGCGGCGTGGCGGGCACGCAGGGATTCGTAGGGGATCGAGTCCAGCAGCACGACCAGATGGGGGACGTCGTCGTCGGCGTAATCGGCCAGGCGGAAGAGGCGGTCGGGGGTGCCGTCTTCGTCGTCGTCGAAGGCGAGTCGGCCGCGCCCGCCGGGAAGGATCGCGAAGTCGGCGGTGCGGTTGTGGTCGGTGTCGAAGACCACCGCCGCGGGGGACTGGGAGACGGGGTGTTCGGGGAAGTGGAGGTGGTCGCGGGGGGTGCAGCCCGCCGCCAGCAGGGCGGCGGAAAGTGAAAAGTGAAAACCGCGAAGCGCAAATCGGAAAGGGGGTTTCGTGGCGATCATCGTTTCTTTGAACTCGCTTGCGTCTGATTTGCGCTTTGCGCTTTGCGCTCTGCGCTTTGGTTGGTGCCGAACAACAAAACCAAAAGGGGCACCAGCCCACACACGCTGACGAAGAACGCCCCGGCGACGCCGGCGCCGACCATCAGACCCAGGCTCTTGATGGCGGGCACGTGGGTGAAGTAGAGCGATCCGAACGCCAGCGCGGTGGTGACGCTGGTCATGGCGATGGCGTGGGCGCTGGCGGCGAGGTCTTCGCGCAGCCGCGCGGCGCTCTCTTCCGTGCGGCGGGCGCGGCGGTAGAGCGCGGTGAGAAAGATGCCGTCGTCGACGCCGATGCCCACCAGCAGCGGCACGGCGATGAGATTGATGAGGTTGAACGAGCCGCCGGCGAGCCACACCACCGCGAGCATGAGGGTGAGCCCGCCCGCGGCGGGGCTGAGGGCCAGCAGCACGTCGCCGGGACGCCGGAAAAACACCAGCAGCCACACCAACACGGCGCCGCCCGACAGCGCAAGCAGCCGGCCCAGACCGCCGGCGATGGCCTGCTGGGTGTCGTAGCCCAGCACGCTGATCCCCGAGAGCACCACGCTGTCGGCGGGGCGGCCGGGAGGGGCGTTCAGGTCGGACAGTTCGTCGCGCACGGCCTCGATCACCCGGTCGCGGTCGTCGGCATCGGCCCAGGGCTTCTGCAAGGTGGCGAGCACCAGGCCCTGGGTGGGCTCGAAACCTTCCCCGGCCCGCACCTTCGGCAGGACGAGGTTCGCGAGCGCGGGGTAGCGGCGCACGTCGGCGAAGGTGGGCGGCCTTTTGGGGGTGAGCAGGTCGGTGAGGAAGCCGGCGTAGTCGTCGAAGGCGCCGGCGCGGAAGCCCGCGGCGTCGGCGGCGGCCTGCAGGTCGGCGGCCACGCGGGCCGGGTCGGGGCGCACGTCGTCGGCGCGGGCGGGGTCGGGCAGCAGGGCGGCCGGGCCGGTGACGCCGCGGAGGCCCAGCGCTCGCATCCGCTCGCCGGCGAAGCGGCGCTGCACCGCGTGGGCGAGCCGGAGCATGTTCTGCGGCGTGTCCGATTCGACCAGCAGGGTGAGCCCGTGGGGGGCGGCGCCGAAGCGATCGGCCAGGTGGTCCTGCGCGTCGAGCGCGGGGTGGGGTCGGGGGTGCAGGGCGTGCAGGTCGCGGTCGAAGCGCAGCGGGGCGGCGTCGCGGGCGGCCGCCGCGCCCAGGGTGGCGGCGGCGGCCAGCACCAGCAGCGTGGTGAGGGTGAGCCACGCCCGCGGCTGGCGGGCGACGGCGGTGACCGCCGGCGCGATGCTGAAACGGGTGGCCGACAGGCCGCCGCGGGCCCACCGGGTGCGGCCGAGCGCCAGCAGCAGGGGGGGCAGCACGAAGAGCGCGGTGACGAGTGCCGCGATCAGGCCCACCACGCCCAGGGCGGCGAACTCGCGCAGGGCCCGCACCTCGCTGAGCATCACCGCGCCGAAGCCCAGCACGGTGGTGAGGGCCGCGGCGGCGATCGCCGGGCCCACGTGGGCGACCGCGCGCAGGGTGGCGGCGTGGCGCAGGCCATTCGCCGCATCGCCGGGGTCGCGGTCGGCGACGCCCGCGGCGGCGAACGCGCGGCGGCGCTCCAGTTCGTGCGCGGCCACGTAGTGCACGCAGTAGTCGATGCCCAGCCCCGCCAGCACCGCGCCGGTGACGGCGGTGACGGGCGTGAGGTGGCCGGCCGACACGGCGTAGAGGCCGAAGGCCCAGACAATGGCCATGTAGACCGGAAGCAGGAGCACCGGAAAGGCCAGCGGGTGGCGGTAGACCAGCAGGAAACACCCGACCAGCAGCGCGACCGAGGCGGTGCAGCTGGCGACCATGTCGGCGCGGGTCTGGCCGGCGCTGTGCTCGGCGATGGCGTAGGCGCCGGTGTAGCTCACCTCGAGTGGCGGACGGATGGTGCCGAGCGTCTGAACGCGGGCCACCGCGTCCCGGATCCGCGGCATGAAGTCGGCGGTGAACTCCAGGTCGCTGGCGGGCCTGGCACCGGCGATGTGGATGAGTATGGCACGGCCGTCGGCCGAGACGTTGGCGTCAACGCCGGGCAGGGTGCGGAAGCCGCCTTCTTTCGTGCGTCCGCCGCGGTCGGCCAGGAACTCGCGCAGGCGCAGAGGGTCACGGATCAGCTCGCGGGCCAGGCGTCCGGCGGCCGGCCCGGGGGCGGCGAGCATGGCGGCATTCTGGTCGAACTGGCCGTCCATCGCGTCGCGGGTCAGCCGCTGCCGCAGACGTTCGCGGCCCGAGGGGTCGAGGTAGTCCCAGCCGCGCGGCACCACCACCTCTTCGACGAAGGCCCGCGCGTCGGCGGCGGGGCGGTAGCGGACCCCGGCGGCGACGGGGTCGTTGGCCAGGCGGCGGTCCAGTTCTCGGGCGAAGGCGATCAGGCGGTCGACCCCGGCCGGATCGGGTCGGTCGGCCCTGAGCGGTTCGCCCGGCAGCTCGGCGATCACCACCAAGTCGTCCACCAGCGCGTACCGGTCGACCATCTTGCCAAAGGCGATCGCCGAGGGCTGGTCGTCGGCCAGCATGTCCTGGACGCCGGTGGCGGGTTCGAGCTGCAGGGCCGCGGCCAGCGCCGCGGCGGTGAGCGCCACGGCGGCCACCACCATCAGCCACGGCCGGGCAAGGGTCAGTCCCGACAAGGCGGCGAGTGGGCCGCGCGGGGCGGGCCCGTCGGGATGGGGGGATACGGGAGACGGCATCGGACCGGGCAGGATACCCGGCGCGGGGCGGTGACCTGCGCCTCGTTCCGGCGTGCGGCGCGGGAGGCTGCGGGCCGCCTCAGCGCGGGTGCGCCGTGGCCCGCCGGGGCGGGCGGAACGCGCGGGGGTTCAGGTCGTCGTTTAGAACGACGTCGTAGAAGGTGAGCTCGACCCGGCCGAAGCCGCCGCTGGCGGCGGCGCTGTGCAGCCAAGGCACGCCCCGCCCGGCGGCGTCGTAAACGGTGTAGACCGGCTTGATGACCACGGGAGCCCGGTCGGGCCGCTGCGGGTCGGTCAGCGCGAACCGCAGCGGCGTCAGCGTGGCGGCGTCGAGCTCGACGCCCAGGCCGTGTTTCCAGATGAGGTTCAGCCGGTCCTTCTTCTGCGTTGCGGCGACGTCGGCGTCGGCGTAGTCGGGCCCGCTGAGCAGGAACGGCAGCACCTCCGCGAGCCGCACCAGCCCGGCCTCGGCGTCGGGCGCGCGGTCGGTCACCCGCGGGCTGACGGCGGTCCAGACACCCTCGGGGGTCACGGTCAGGTCGAAGACGTTGTGGTTGAGCTTGCCCGCCCGCAGCCGGGCGCGATCGGGGGCCGCGTAGACCAGCTGAGCGTCGAGCGTCTGGGGTTTTTTTCCCGCCGGGGTGAAGCGCAGGGTGGCCTGGGTCTGCACAGTCTGGACCGCGTCGCGGCGTGCCGACAGCAGGGCGGCGGCCTCGGCGGCGTCGGCGTACGCGACCGGGGGCAGGGTGATGAGGGGGGCGGGGACGCGGCAGCCGCTTAAAGTGAAAAGTGAAAAGTGAAAAGTGGAAATCAGAAAGAGGATCCATCGCCGGCGGGTTTTCCCGCAGCATCGCACAGGTCCGGATTCGAGAGCGTCGCGTTTCATTCTGCGTTCTCTGCCGCGTCGGCGGCTACCAGCCGCCCGCGCAGGATTTTTCCGGTTGCGCTTTTGGGCATCGCGTCGACCACCTCGACCGACCGCGGGAGCTTGTGGGCGGCGAGCCGCGCCTTCAAGAACGCGCGGAGGGCGCGGGCGTCGGGGGCGTCGCGGCCGGGCGCGGCGGTGAGCACGGCTTTCACGCGGTTGATGGTGGGGCTGACCGGGTCGGGCAGCACCACGCACTCGGCGACGTCGGGGTGGTCGGCGATCGCGTGCTCGACTTCGGCGGGGTTGACCTTGCGGCCGCCGACTTCGATCAGCAGCTTGAGGCGGCCGGTGACGACCACCTCGCCGGTGTCGGGATCGACGCGGCCAAGGTCACCGGTCAGGAAGTGTCCGGTCGTCAGCCGGTCGTCGCCGACGCCCAGGTAGCCGTCGAACATGCTTGGGGCCCGCACGGCCAGGTGCCCGACTGCGCCCTCCGCAAGGTCGCGGTCGGGGTGGTCGGGGTCGACCACGCGCACGCTCACGCCCCGCATCGGCCGCCCCACGGCGTCGTCGCCCGACCGTGTGGCGGCGAAGGTGACCGAGCCGATCTCGGTGGCCCCGTAAAGCGTGCCGAGCGCCAGTCCGTCGCGGGCGCGCAGCGCGTCGGCCAGCGCGGCGGGCAGCGGGGCCCCGGCCGAGTAGGCGAGCCGCAGGCCTCCGCAGCCGGCGGGCCCGGCAAGGATCATTTCAAACATGGACGGCACGCCGGGCAGGACGGTTGCGCCCGCGTTCAGCACGGCCTGGGGTGCGAAGCGTTGCGGTCCGTCGTTTTCGTCGGCCGGCACGTGATGCAGCATGCTGGACCCCGCGAATACGGGGGCCACCAGCGCGTTCTCCAGGCCGTAGCTGTGGTTCAGCGGTACGGCGGCCACCACGCGGTCGGCGGGGGTGAGCCCGGCTGCGTGCGCGACGTTGTGGGCCACGGCGTCGAGGCTGGGGCCCGACCGGCGGACGATTTTGGGGCCGCCGGTGGTGCCGGAGCTCTGCAGCAGGAGCCACGCGTCGCGGCTGCGGTCGGGGCCGGCGGCGCCGGGGTCCGAACACAGCACATCGGTCAGCGGTACCGCGCCGCGGGTCAGCCGCGCGGCCGCGGGCGCGTCGGCCAGCACGCAGGTGACCCCGGCCCGCGCGGCGAGCGCGTCGATCTCGGCTTCGGTCAGCGCGGCGTCTAGCGGGAACAGCGTGCGTCCGGCGCGGAGCACGCCCAGAAACACCGCGGCCATCGCGGGGCGGTTGCGGGAGACCAGCGCGACCACGCCGTCGGGGTCCGTGTGGTCTCGCACCCAGGCCGCGGCGGCGAGGGTCTGCTGCCGCAACTGCGACCAGGTGAGGTCGCGAGCGCCGCCGCCCACGCAGACCACCGCCGCGGCGTCGGGGCGGGTGGTGGCGTGGTGGTCGAGCTTGGCGAGGATTCCCTGAGACATGGCTCCCCGTAGTTTAAACGCCCGCTTCGAAACGCCGTCGCCGCCAGTATCGCGGATGCCCCGTGGTCCACGGGCCGACCGTGCCCCGTGCTCCGTCGGGCAGCTTCGTTCGGAGGCCGAGATGCGGTTACGTCGGCCGATTTACACTGACCGTTGCCGTCCCGGGATGTCACCCCGGGCTTCACGGGCCCGGAAAACGCGCTAGTTAGGTTAGCGCGAGGGCAAAGCAGAGTACGGCTTGGCGCGAGCAAGCCGGCTATTTCGGAGCCGTCATGAACACGACCGAACGCATCGTCGAATCCTACTTCCGTATCTGCGAGGGATGCCTCACGACGCCCGATGTCAAGGTCGTCCGCGGCAACAACCGGCAGATCGATCTGCTTGCGTACAACCTGCGGCAGGCCACGCAGTACCACGTCGAGGTGAGTGTGACGCACTGCCAGAACTGGTGCCCCACCCCCGACGACTTGTGTGAAGCCTTCGAACGCAAGTTCTTCGGTGTCCCGCGCCAACGCGAGGGTGCGAACACCGATTGGTCCAAGGGCAAAACCTACGAAAAACAGATCTTTGATACCTACCGCGCGGTCGGTTTCGACCCCGCGCGGGTTAAACGGGTCTGGGTCTGCTGGACCGTCTCTGACGCCGGATTGCTCGATGAGACTCTCGCGAACTACTGCGTCAAGCGTGGACTCGCGGACGATTTGATCGCGGTCTACAGCTTCAGGGACAGAGTTCTCCCGGCCCTGCTCGCCCAGGTCGAGACGTCCAATGATGAAGACGACGCGCTCCGCACGCTGAGTTTGATCAGGCAGTTCGAGCTTCAGACCGATGCGCCGCACGCGAGATAGTGTCGGGCCGAATCCTCTCCTCTATCGGCGTGGTCAGGAGCGAGTGCGCGGGCTTGCACTTCACCAGAGGCACCTTTCGCTGTAATGCCACGCACGCGTAGAACGCCGCCATGCGCCAGCGCACGGCAAAGGGTGGCTTCGGCAGCACGTGCCCGGCGAGCAGGGTGATGGCGGCGCGGTGCATCTTCAGCGGGCCGGTGCCGTCGAGGAACAGGTCGCGGAAGGCGGGGTCGTAGAAGGCCTGGATGAGTTTGAAAAAGTGTTTCGTGGCGCTCTTGAAAAATCGGTTGTAGCCGACGCGGGCGCGGGCGGGGGTGAGGGTGCCTTTGAGCACGCGGTCCAGGCGGTCGGCGGCGTCGAGCGCGCCTTCGAGGCCCAGAAAGATACCGGTGCTGAACACGGGATCGAGGAAGGCGGCGGCGTCGCCGATCAAAAAATGCCCCGGGCCGCTGTAGGGGGCGCAGGTGTAGCTGAAGTCGCTGGCAACCCGGTTGCGTTCCGGAAACGTGGCGTGCTGCGTGCGTGAACGAATCAGCGGGCAGCGGGCGATGCCCCAGGCGAGCATCTGGTGGTTGGGCACGCGTTCGCGGCGCTGCACGTCTTTGGCCACGTCGGCGTCCAGCACCATGCCGATGCTCACGCGGGTGGAGTTAACGGGGATCATCCAGAACCAGCCCTCGTCGCAGAGGATCATGCTGATCTCGTCGTCGCCCAGCGCGTGGTCGCGGTTTACGTTACAGAAGTGGCCGAAGTAGGCGACCTTTTTAAGGGCGGCGCTGTCGAAGTGGCGTCTTTGCTTGAGGTGACGCCCGACCACGGCGCCCTGTCCGGTGGCGTCGATGAGGTACTTCGCTTCGAAGCGGCCCGCGGCGGTCTGCACGGCGACGTCGCCGTCGTTCAGGCGGAGGATCATTTCGACCCGCGCGTCGGGAAACAGCTCGGCGCCGGCGTTGGTGGCGGCTTGCAGCAGGATGGCGTCGAGCGGGGCGCGTTCGGCGTTGAAAGACACCGCCGCCGCGCCGCGTGGGTTCAGGCCGTCGGCGAACTTGATGCGGCTGCCGTGGGCCCCGTCGCCGGTGCGGAACTCCACGCCGTCTTTGCGGACCTGCGGCAGGCGGTCGGGGGTGAGCAGGTCGGCCAAGCCCAGCTTCCGAAACACGTCGGTGTCGGCGGGGATCAGCGACTCACCCACGTGGAAGCGCGGAAAAACCGATTTTTCGAGTATCGCCACGCGGTGACCGGCGCGGGCGAGCTGCAGCGCTGCTGCGGCGCCGGCGGGTCCGCCGCCCAGAATAAGCACGTCGTGGGTCATCGCAGAGGAAGCGTAGGGCGAGGGATTCGGCCCGACGGGCCGACCACGGGCGGGAAGCGCTCGTGCCACGGGGGTGCGAGGGCGAGGCGGGATCTTGGGTGGTGCTCGGAGGGTTTGCGGACTTGGGTGGTGGCCCGGGGGTGGTCAACTAGTTGATCACCCAGCAGCGTCTGGAAGGTCGGGGTCGCGGTGTGTTCGGGCCGCAGGCCCGGGGCGGTCGAGGAGTCGGCTGGATGATCCGGCCGCCGGATCGCCCGGCCGCCGACGAGCCGCCCTAAAGCGAAGCGACGCCTTCTATTTCTACGTCCAGGTCGACCCGGCACAGCGGCGCGTGCACCCACTCGACCTCGACGGCGTCGTCGACCTGCCGGACGTGGCGCGAGACGGCCTCGCGGACCGGCTCGCGGTCGGCGGCGTGGGTGTGGTACACGCGGAGGCTCTGCATGGCGTTCACGCCGGTACCTCCTGCGGAACGGATCAGTGCGTCGAGGTTGCGGAAGGTCTCGGCGGTCTGGGCGACCAGGTCGCCCGCGTGCACGCTGGCCTCGCCGCAGACGCTGGCGGTGCCGCCGATCAGCAGGGTGCGTGCCGACGCGTCGGTGGACGGCATCAGCGTGGCGCGGGCGAAGCAGGGGGGCAGCGGCCCGTACTTGCCCGAGTAGCGGTAGGCGGCACGCTGCCGGGGGTTCTCGACGGGGCGGCCGGGCAGCCGCGCGGCCAGGGCGTGGATGATGAGGTCGTCGCCCGCGTGGCCCACGCCGGTGGCAGTGGGGATGCAGCGGTTGAACCGGGACCGGTCGAACGCGGGTGAGGGTCCGGGGTCGGGGTTGCGGTTTCGGACGCGAAACCAGTCCGCGAATGCGGCGAACCGCCCCGCGTTAAACACCATGTATCGGTCCAGACCGCCGCCGGTGGCGTTCACGATGCCCGGCACGAAGTTCCAGAACCGCAGGGGGGTGCGTGGGCCGCCGGGAGCGCGGGTGAGCGCGGTCTGGATCATCTGGTAAGCGCGGACCACGGCCTGCTGCAGGTCCAGGTTGTCGCGCTGACGGGCGTGGTCGATGCGGGCGGTGACCCCGCTGTAATCCGCGCCGTGGCGTCGGGTGGCCGCGACGCCGAGGGCAAAGTCGGTGGCCGTGCGGGCCTGGGCGTCGGCGCCGACCCAGGCGTCGGACCACGCGGGGGGAGCCGGCGCCGGACAGGGGCGACGGGGCGGGGCGAGCTGGGTGGCGATCGAGCTCAGGGAGAACCTTAACGGAAGGGCGGATTTCGGCTGGGGAAGGATTCTGCGCCGGAGTACGGGGGCCCCGGGGCGCGAAGAGTTTACGGTTTTTTCACACCGCGACGAAGCCGGGGTTTGCCCGAGTCCGTCGCTGACGGGTCCTGACGCGGCTCCGCGAGCGGCTTGCACACGCGGCGGCGCGGATCCGGGGCATCGCAGAGCACGTCCGCGTGAACGTCAATCAGCTGCGGGTGATGGTGACCGCGGTGTGGAGGCCGTGCAGATCACCGGTAAGCACGGTGACTGATCCGCCGGCCGCCACCCGGTCGACGGCGTGCGCAACGGCCAGCAGCCCGGTGGCACTGAAGGTCTCGGCCACGCCCGGGCCGAGCGGGGTCGCACCGCCCGGCGCCCCGATTCGACGCAGGGCCGCCGCCTCGACGCGGCCGAGCCAAGTGGGCGGGCCGGCACCGCCCAGCGGGGTGGTGATGAGGCTCGCGGGCGTCTTTGCGTCGTGGTCGGGGCCGTCGTCCAGCAGCTCGGTCAGCCGCCGCCGGTGCCGACGCGGGTCGCCGGGGGCCGCGATCTGGCCGCCTCCGCACACGCGGGCCTTCGGGGACGCGCCGCGTTCGCGGGCGGCGGCGGGCGACTCCAGCACCAGGGTGACCGCGCCGCCGGCGGTGACCAGCGGCACGCCGAGTTCGGCCAGGCAGCGCTCGACCAGCGGGTCGTGTGCTTCGCCGGCGCAGACCACGGCCCGGTCCCACTCGCCGGTGCGGATGCGCAGGGCGGCCAGCCGCAAAGCGTCCAGGCCAGCGGTGCGGCTGCCGATGACCGTTTGGCACGGCCCGCGCAGCCGCAGCGACATGCTCAGGTGCGCCGCGCCGGCGTTGGGCACACCCTCGGCGAACTGCATGGGGTTGGCGGTGTGCAGGCCGTCGTCGACGAGGCCGCGGTAGTAGGCGTAGCTGTACTTGGTGCTGCCGTGGGTGGTGCCCAGCAGGCCCGCCGTGTGCTCGCCGAAGGCCTCGTAGTCGTCGGGCGCCACGCCCGCGTCATCGAGGGCCAGCCGCGCGGCGGCGAGCGTCAGCTTCACGTAGTCGGACAGGCGACGGGCGCGGCGGGCGTGGTGCAGGTGGGCCAGGACGACCTCGTCGGGCACCGGGCCGGGGGTGGCGGGGCGGCCCGAGTCCAGGTGGGCGGCGAACGCGTCGCGGCCCGCGGCGTCGGGGGTGATGACGCCGACCCCGGTGATCCAGACCTCGCGTGGGCTGGGCGTCGCGCCCGACCGATCGGCCTTCGCGGTGTGGCCGCGGGTGACCACGCAGGTGTTGGCCCCGCCGAAGCCCAGCGAGGTGTTCACCGCGGCCCGCAGCGTGGCGGGCCGCGGGGCTCCGTCGGCCAGGCAGAAGGGGTCGAAGTCGTGGTCGGCCGCGGTGGTCTGGGCGGTGGTCGGCAGCACGCCGTCTCGCATGGCCAGTCCGGCGAGGATCAGCTCGGCCGCGCCCGCGGCACCCAGCGTGTGGCCCAGCCGGCTCTTGAGCCCGGCGGTCGGCACGTCGGCCAGCCGCGCGCCGAACACGCCCTGCAGCGCGGCGACCTCGGCGGCGTCGTTGTCGGGCGTGCCCGTGGCGTGGGCCACGACCAGGTCGACGTCGGCCGGCGCCGCGTCGGCGTCGGCCAGGGCCACTCGGATCGCGCGGGCGGCGCCGGCGCCGTCGGGCACCGGCTGGGTCAGGTGGTGGGCGTCGGCCGACTCGCCGCCGCCGGCGAGGTGCGCGAACACGCCGGCGCCGCGGGCCGCGGCGTCGGCGGCGCGCTCCATGACCACCACGGCGTAGCCCTCGCTCACCTTCATGCCCGCGCGGTCGCGGGCGAAGGGGCGCGGCATCTGCTCGTCCACCAGCCGCAGGCTGTTGAAGCCCGCGTAGGCGTACTCGCTGATCGGGTCGTAGCCCCCGGCGATGACCAGGTCCAGCTCGCCGGCGGCCAGCAGCGTGCGGGCCAGCAGCATGCTGCCCAGCCCCGACGAGCACGCCGAACAGGTGGTGGCGGCGAAGCCCGCGATGGGCAGGTGCCCCGCCGCGCGGGCGAGCACCGCCGGCGCCAAAAAATCGCGCAGCGGCTCGGCGTGATTCGCGCGCACCATTTTGCCCGCGGCCGTCATGCCGTGCAGCGTGGTGCCCAGCATGAGACCCGCGCGGCGCGGGGGAACGGGCCAATTGTCGCCCGCGGGATCGAGCCCCGCGTGTTCGAGCGCTTCGTGCAGAGCGATTCGCAGGTAGGCCGCTTCACGCGGCTCGTTTGTGTGGACGCGCTCGTCGGCGGGGCACTCGCCGCCCCCGCGTTCGGCCTGAGCCGGGTCTTCGATCGCGGTGTACGGCCCGAGTCCCACCCGTCCGGCCCGGACGGCCGTCCACGTCGCCTCGCGGCCATTGCCCAGCGGGGTGCACAGGCCGGCGCCCGAGATCACGATGTTGGATTCAGCGGTCATGGACGCTTGGGACGGTTCCGGGTCGGCGGCTAGCGGGGGCGGAGGATGGCGGGAGGGAGACTGTAAGCGACGCCCGTGCGGAACGGGGTTGGATTTGCGTCTCCGCGTGCTCAGTACGCGGCCGGCTTTGCCCGATTTGCTAGAAACTCGCGTGCCGCGGTCGTTCCCGGGCCGATATCATTCAGGCATGAGCCCGCCCGACGAAAGACCGAGTTTCACCGTGAGTAACGGGGATCTAGTCATCACCTTAAATCCCGTCGAGGGGGGGTGGTACGCCGTAGGTTCGCCCGTTGAGCCTCATCTACACACTCAGGCCAAGTCGATCGAAGAAGCGTTTGAGATGGCGTACGACGCACTTAAGGCTCTGCGTGAGGCTCGATCGAAGTACAGCAAGGCCGTTGAAGCTGCGATGTCGGCGGGTTGAAGCGGGGCTATTTTTTTTCCGAAGCGGGAATCTTTAAGCCGAGACAAATCGCCTTGGCGGTGAAGTTGTTGATTTCCGCGTGACGGGGCACCGCTTCCTGATCGCCGGTCTGAGGGTTACGCCAGACATCGTGCCGGCCGCCGTGGTGGTCGAGTACGCAGCCGTGTTGCTTGAGATGTTTTTCTAACACGCGGCGTTTCATCTATGCAATTTCAAATAGTCGGTTTCGCTGTCCGAATATCAGTTTATCTCTAACGAGGGGCGGGCGTTCATAAGTGAACAACCTGTCGCGTGCACCGTGGACAATCAATGTGCGGGGAAGGAACTGCGGCCCGTTCAATCTCAATAAAAAAGCCCGCGGCGTGAGCACACGCCGCGGGTAACAGAGTTTGGCAAATCGTCGCGCCACCCGGAGGCCGCGGAGCGGAATCACCCCGCCGGCGTGGGGTCGAGAACCATGTCTTCGACCGCTTTGCCCGCGGGCAGCATGGGGTAGACGTGCTCGTGTTTCTCGACCAGCGCTTCAAGCACGGCCGGGCCGTCGTGGTCCAGGAACTCCCGCATGATCGTCGGCAGGTCGGCGAGCTTGGTCACCCGGAAGGCCTTGCAGTGCATGGCCTCGACCAGCTTGCAGAAGTCGGGGTTGTGCATCTCGGTGTGGCTGTATCGCTCGTCGTAGAAGAGGTCTTGCCACTGCTTGACCATGCCCTGGAAGTCGTTGTTGAGGATGATCGACTTGGCGTGGATGCCGTACTGCGCGGCGGTGGTCATCTCCATGGCGGTCATGGAGAAGCTGCCGTCGCCGTCGAAGTTGATCACGGGCAGGGGCTTGCGGCCTTCCTGCTTGGCGAGGATGTCTTCGCCCACCTGGCCGCCGATGCTGGCGGGCACGCCAAAGCCCATGGTGCCCAGGCCGCCGCTGGTGAACCAGCGCCGGGGGTGGGTGTACTTGAAGAACTGCGCGGCCCACATCTGGTGCTGGCCCACGCCGGTGGTGACGATGGCCTCGCCGCCGGTGGCCTTGTACAGCTCTTCGACCACGGCCTGGGGCTTGAGGTGGAACTCGCGCTCGTCGTGGGCGTAGCGGAAGGGCTGTTCTTTCTTCCACTGCGCGAGCTGGGCAAACCATTCTTTACGCGGGGAAGGCTTGAGCAGGGGCAGCAGCAGCTCCAGGTTTTTGCGGGCGTCGCCCTCCACGCCGATGGTGACGGGGATGGCCTTGTTGATGTTCTCGGGCGCGATGTCGAAGTGGATGATGCCGCCGGTGCCGTCGGCTTCGGCCTGACGCGCGGTGGGGGCAAAGGCGCTGATCTTGCCGGTGACGCGGTCGTCAAACCGCGCGCCGATGCTCACGATCACGTCGGCGTCGCGCACGGCCCAGTTGGCGTAGGCGGCGCCGTGCATGCCCAGCATGTCCAGGCTGCGTTCGTCGGTTTCGGGGAAGGCGCCCAGGCCTTGAAGCGTGGTGGTCACCGGCACGTTGGCGGCGTCCACGCACTTGCGCAGCACCTCCACGCCGCCGGACAGGATCGCGCCCTGGCCCACGTAGAACAGCGGGGTTTTGGCGTGGTTGATCATGTCCGCGGCGCGCTGGATCTCGCTGGAGGTCCCCGCCTCGCGGATGTGGTATCCGGGCAGGTGCGGCTGGTCGTAGACCGGCTGGGTGATGGTCGCGGCGGTCACGTCTTTCGGCAGGTCGACAAACACCGGACCGGGCCGGCCGCTGGTGGCAATCAGGAAGGCCTGATTGACGGCCCGCGGGATATCCTCGGGGCGTTTGACCAGCACGTTCCACTTGGTGCAGGGACGCGTGATGCCGGTCATGTCGGCCTCTTGGAACGCGTCGGTGCCGATCGCACCGGTGGCCACCTGGCCGGCGAAGACGATCATGGGGGTGCCGTCCATCAGCGCGTCCTGCATGGGCGTGACGGTGTTGGTGGCGCCCGGGCCGCTGGTCACCAACACGATGCCGGGCTTGCCGGTGACCCGCGCGTAGCCCTCGGCCATGTGGCCGGCGCCCTGTTCGTGGCGGCTCAGGATGAAGCGGAACTCTTTGGCCTGGTGGATGGCGTCGAAGACGGGAAGGATGGCGCCGCCGGGGTAGCCGAAGATGGTGTCCACGCCGTGCTGGGCCATCAGCTTGTGGAAGGCCTGGGCGCCGGTCATGCCCTTGTACTTGTCGGTGGGGGTGCCGTGGCCGGCTTTGAGCGTGGTGGCGGACAGCTGCTGGGGGGGAGAGGTGCTCATGATGGTTTTCGTGGGGGTTGCGTGGCGGGCCGGGGGCTCGCGGGCGGGCGGTGGGGTCGGGCGGTGCGGCGGGTGCTATTGCGTCGGGCGAAGCCGCCAACTCGGCCGGTCGGGGCGAGTGGGGGGCAGAGCCCGGACTTGAAATAGTCGGTGTGGGGCCGGCTCCCGGTTCGGGTTCGGCCGGCAAACGGTCGGCGGTGCGGGTCGCCCGCTCAGCTAACGACCACGCCGAACGCAGCCACCGCGCCGGGGGTCGGAAGAATCTCGTCGTGGCCGGGCCGGAAACGCATCGAGGCAGTATATCGCGGTGCGGCCTGAAAGGCGGCGGACGCTGAAGGGCGGGCAGGGGGGCGGAAACCGGGGCCGACCAGGTGTCAGGCCGGGTGAAGGGCCAGCAGAGGCCGGGCCGCCTCGACATCACCGGGCAGGTCGCCGACCAGGTAGAGGATCACGTCGCCGTCGCGCCACACGCGGATGCGGCCGGCCTGCGGGCTGTCGGCCGGGGGGCCGTAGAGCCGGCCGGGCTCAAGCCCCAGACGCCCGTCGTCGTACCGCAGCCAGAGCGACAGGGACTGGCCCGCATCGTTGTCGTAGACCACGTGGACCGCATCGGGCCCCGGCACGTGGCAGAACCCGGCGCCGCGGTAGCGGAAGCCCAGCCCCGAGAGGTCCAGCCGTGCCGAGCCCAGGCTCGCGTCGATCACCTCGGTCAGCCGCTGGTCAAGGCCGTCGAGGGTTTCGGGGAAGCGGTCGTGCTGAAAGAGGGCGGCGGGGTCGGACCCGCAGACCCGGTGCCGGCGGTCGAACGACTCGGCCTGGCCCCTGTCGAGGACCGGCAGGACGTCGGCGATGGCGGACGGCGGCGTCCCGCCCCGCAGGGTCTTCAGCGTGCCGACCACCGCGACCGTGCTGACGGCGATCAGGGCCGCGGCGGCGAGTGCGCCGACCCATCGGCGTGCGATGGTGCGGCCGGTCACACGCGGGGCGGGCGTCGGTCCGGCCGTCACCGTCGGCTCTGCGGCCGCCGTGGTCAGCCGGGCCCGCAGGTCGTCGGGGCAGCGGTGTCCGGGCCCGTCCATGGCCCGGGCGCAGGCTCTGCGGAGGCGCTCCTGCTCGCCGATCCGTTCGCCCAGCGCCGCGCCGCCGCCCGCGTCGCGGGCCACCGCGTCCTGCGCGGACGTGTCGAGCACCGCGTCCGGATCGGCGTCGGCGAGTGCCGCCAGTCGGGCGTATCGGAGGTCGTCGGGGCAGGGGGTGGACATGGCGGGCGGTCGTCGGGATCCGGGGTGAATGGGTGTATGGGGGGGGAACGGCGCGGCTGGCGATTATGTTCCCCGAAACAGCGGCGGCTGCGGGAACACCGCGGGCGTCGGTGGCCCGTGGCGGCGGTCACCCCGGCGGGTCGGGCGTGATCCCGTGCTCATGCGCATAATCGGCCAGCCTGGCCGTCAGAATGCCGCGGGCCCGGTACAGGCGGCTCATCACGGTGCCCAGGGCGACGCCGAGCACCTCGGCGATCTCGCGGTACTTCAGGCCTTCCACGGCCCACAGCAGCAGCGCCTCGCGGTAGTGGTCGGGCAGCTCGTCGATGGCTTTCTTCAGGCGGTCGTCGACCTGCTCCCAGTCCAGGTGGGCCAGGTCCCAAGCGGGCGGGGGCACGTCCTGGGGGCTGGGGGTGCTGGTGTGGATCCAGTCATCGGGGATGGTGGGCTCGCGTCTGCGCTTGCCCACGCGGGTGTAGAACGTGTTGTGCAGGATCTTGAAGAGCCACGGCCGCACCCCGTGCCCGCGCAGCTCGAACCGGGCCTCGGCCTTGAAGGCCTTGAGGTAAGTCTCCTGGGTCAGCTCGGCGGCCTCATCGGGGTGACGGCCCAGATGCATGGCCATGCGGTAAACCGCGTCTATTTCTTCGAGCGCGAGTTTTCGGAAGGCTTCCGATTCCACGGCGAGAGCTTATCAGGCGCTGAAGCGAGGCCCCCGGGCCCGACGCCGGGTTGCTACGCTCGCCGCATGCAGTCAACTGAATCCGGCGACGTGGTGATCGGGGTGATCGGGGGCAGCGGCCTGGGCGACGCGCTCGGCGGCGAGGCGGGTACCGCCCGCACGCTCGACACTCCCTTCGGCCCGCCCAGCGGCCCCGTCACCGAAACCCGGTGGAGCGGCACGCCCGTGTTTCTGCTGCAGCGTCACGGCCCCGGCCACGTGCTGAACCCCAGCGCCGTGCCCTACCGCGCGAACATCTACGCCATGAAGCAGCTGGGCGTCACCCACCTGCTGGCCAGCGGGGCGACCGGCTCGCTGCGCGAACACCTGCGGCCCGGCGAGCTGGTGGTGATCGACCAGGTCATCGACAAGACGTATCGCCGGGCCCACACGCTGTACGAGCACGCGGCGGTGCACGTGGAGTTTTCGGATCCGTTCTGCCCGGTTATGCGGGCCTGGCTGCTGGCTGCGGCCGAGCGGGCGGAGTCGGAGAACGGCGCCGTGACCGTCCACGACGGCGGAACCTATGTCTGCATGGAGGGTCCGGCATTTTCAACCCGGGCCGAATGCGCGATGCACCGGCAGTGGGGCGGCGACCTGATCGGCATGACCGCGATGCCCGAGGCGAAGCTGGCGCGCGAGGCCGAGATGGCCTACGCCATGGTCGCCATGCCCACCGACTACGACTGCTGGCGGCCGCGCGGGGGCGGAAGTGAGAGCGGGGGTGAGAGCGGAGGTGAGAGCGGAGGTGAGGGCGGAGGTGAGAGCGAAGGTGTGGGCGGAAAAAGCTGCGACGCCAAGGGCATGGACCTGTTGCAGGAAATCATCGGGAACCTGAAGCAGGCCACCGCCGCCAACCTGGCTCTGATGAAGGCCGCGCTGGAGGACCTGTCGGTGCTCAGGGCGACGGCCAGCCCCGCCCACCAGGCCCTGGCCCTGGGCATCTGGTCGGACCGGTCCAGGATTCCCGCCGCCGAGATCGAGCGGCTGGGGGTGTTGTGGGGGCACCGCTTCGATGGATGAATCAGCCGGCCGGGCCGCCTGAACTCGGCTCATCGCCGCGTTTGCGGTCCGCCACCTCGCTGCGGTTGATTTCGACCTCACGCGGAAAATCGAAGGCCAGCCGCACCTTGTCACCCTGCACGGCCACCACCTGGATCACGCCCAAGGGGTTGTCCGGATCGCCGATCACTACTTTCTCACCGACGCGTCGTGACAGGGCCAACATCTTCGGTCTCCTTCAAGTGTTGGCGAGAACATTCTCGCGCCGTCCCGCTAGTCCACCTGGTCCACGCCGGTGACATCCGGCACCCGGTCGCGCAGCGTGCGCTCGATGCCGTGGTAGAGCGTCACCGCGCTGGAGGGGCAGCCTACGCAGGCCCCGTGGAAGCGGATGCTGGCCCGCCCCGCGTCGGTCACGTCCACCAGTTCGATGTCGCCGCCATCGGCCTGCACCGCGGGCCGGATGCGTTCAATCACCGCCGCCACGCGTTCCCGCAGCGGGGCGGTCGGGGCGGGGGCGATCGGGGTCGACGGAGGGTCTGCGCTCATCAGAGCATGATAGGGCAGGCGGCTGGGGGCACCGACGCCCTGAGCGATTGACGGCCGTGGCGGCCGGTGCTACGGTGACTCGCCCGGCCGCGTCAGCGGGCGGGGCTGTTCGATGGGCCGGCGGTCACCCCCGCCTCGACCACCGAGCCGCGACCCGCCGCCGCATTTACAGCGGTCCCCGTCGCTGCCCAAGGCGCCCCGCCTTGCCACGCCCGCCCGTGCCGCTACATTACGCGGCCGCCCGGCCACCAACCGGGCCTGCCGCAAGCCATTCGCCGCCCTAGCTCAGTGGTAGAGCACACCCTTGGTAAGGGTGAGGTCGTGGGTTCAAATCCCATGGGCGGCTCTCGCAGGCTGTGTCTCTCCCATGCAGGAGGCCACGCCTCACCCGTGACGACCCGACGGCCTTCCTGCCCAAGGTCCATTTTACGGTTTTCACCGCCATCGGCGGGCCGAAAACCGACCCTGCTAACCCCGGTCCCACAAGACCAAACTTAACCGCGGAGACTTACTGACATGGCCAAGGGTGTATTCGAACGGACCAAACCGCACGTGAACGTGGGCACCATCGGCCACGTCGACCACGGCAAGACCACGCTGACCGCGGCGATCACCGCCGTGCAGGGCGCCAAAGGCCTTGCCGACTTCACGTCCTACGACGACGTCGCCAAGGCCTCGGCCAGCGACGGCCGCCGCGACGCGACCAAGATCGTGACCATCTCCACCTCGCACGTGGAATACGAGACCGAAAACCGCCACTACGCCCACGTGGACTGCCCGGGTCACGCGGACTTCGTGAAGAACATGATCACCGGCGCCGCCCAGATGGACGGCGGCATCCTCGTGGTGTCGGCCGCCGACGGCCCCATGCCCCAGACCAAAGAACACGTGCTGCTCGCCCGCCAGGTGAACGTGCCCAAGCTGGTCGTCTTCCTGAACAAGGTCGACCTGGTCGACGACGCCGAGCTTCTCGACCTGGTCGAGCTCGAAGTCCAGGAGCTGCTCGAGAAGTACGACTTCGAAGCCGACACCCCGATCGTCAAGGGCGCAGCTTTCCCGGCCCTGCAGAACCCCGCGGACGAGGAAAAGTCGGCCTGCATCGCCGAGCTGATGAACGCGATCGACACCTGGATCCCCGAGCCCGAGCGTGAGAACGACAAGCCCTTCCTGATGTCGATCGAAGACGTGTTCTCGATCAAGGGCCGCGGCACCGTGGCCACCGGCCGCGTGGAGCGCGGCGGCGTCAAGGTCGGCGACAAGGTCGAGATCGTCGGCCTGGGAGATACCCTCGAAACCACCGTGACCGGTGTCGAGATGTTCAACAAGACCCTCGACTCGGCCATCGCCGGCGACAACTGCGGGGCGCTGTTGCGCGGGATTGAAAAGGATCAGGTCCAGCGTGGCCAGGTGCTCGCGGCTCCCAAGTCGATTACCCCCCACAACAAGTTCGAGGCCGAGATCTATATTCTGACCAAGGAAGAAGGCGGCCGCACCAGCCCGTTCTTCGCCGGCTACAAGCCGCAGTTTTACTTCCGCACGACCGACGTGACCGGGGCCATCGAGCTGACCGGTGGCGCCGAGATGGCGATGCCCGGCGACAACATCAAGGTCGTCGTCGACCTGGGTGAGAAGGGTGTCGCCATGGAAGAAGGCGTCCGCTTCGCCGTCCGCGAAGGCGGCCGCACCGTCGGTGCCGGCGTGGTCACCAAGATCGTCGCCTGACACGACGTTTGGAAAACCCTACCCCGCGGGCGGGCCCTTCAACGGCCCGCCCGCGCTTGCAGAACCGAGACCCAGATCGCGTGACCGCCCACCGCGGACGCAGGAAGAAATGCCCCCATGGCCAAGTCCAAAGATGCCGTTGAGTACGTCTGGCTGCAGTGCACCGAGACCGGTGACCTGAACTACCGAACCCCTGTCAACGTCAAGGGCGGCATGCCCGAAAAAATGAAGTCGGGCCTGAAGAAGTACTCGCCCAAGCTGCGTAAGCACACCCTGCATAAGATCAAACGGAAATGAAGTACGAGGTGCGAGTTCTGAAGTCCGAAGTGCAGCGGCTTCTAGTCGCGGCGTCGGATCTCATCACTTCGTGCTTCCAACTTCGAACTTCGCACTTTCCCCGTACGGGCGTAGCTCAGCTGGCTAGAGCAGCGGATTCCAAATCCGCAGGTCGTGGGTTCGAGTCCCTCCGCCCGTGTTTTAATGATGAATGAATTGTCGATTGCCTGATTCCCCGATCGCTGGACCAATCACGCAGTCGTCATTCACGTCATCGAGGACTTCCGCACCATGGCACTGCCCATTTATAAACCCGGACAGGGCTACTACACCCGCATGCTCTCCGCGATCGGCGCCGGCATGCTCGTGCTGGCCGGTGCGGCGTGGCTATACCTCAAGGTGGTGCCCCGCTACTTCGGCAACGCCGACAACCTGCTGTACATCCAGTCGGGCGTGGCGGTTGGACTGATTCTGGTCATGGCGGCGGCCATCTACATTGCGTTGAACCGTCCGCGGGTCGTTGACTTCATGATCGCCGTCGAGGCGGAGATGAAGAAGGTCAACTGGCCGTCGAAGAAGGAGGTCATCGGCTCCACGTGGGTCGTGATCCTGGGCACCCTGCTGATCGCGCTGCTGCTGTTCCTGATCAATCTGCTCTTCGGCTGGTTCTTCATGAAGATCGGTATCCTGGCCCCCACCTCGCCGGCGAGCTGAGCGCGGGCTCCGGCGTCCGGCGGGACGCCTCCTACAAGAACCCTCATCCGAAAGCCGAGTACGGCCCCATGACCGACGAAACCGCCGCCACGCCCACCGAGTACGACGAATACAACATGCCCGAGGGCGCCGACCCGAAGGCCGTGAACGCGGCCGCCGACGCCGGCGGCGCCACCACCGATCTGGACGATCAGATCGACGAGGAGGAACTGCTGGTCACCCCCGGCATGAACTGGTTCGTGCTCCGCGTGGCGAGCAACAAAGAGTCGTCGGTGCGGGCAACGCTGCTCAAAAAGATCAAGATCGAGGGCTTCGACGGCGAGCACGACACCAAGCCGCACCTGGTCAACCGCATTCTCGTGCCCACCGAGAAGACCAAGACCATGAAGGCCGGCAAGCAGAAGATCGTCGAGACCAAGCTGTATCCGGGTTATGTGTTCGTCGAGATGCAGCTGGAAGACGACGGCCGCATCCCTCAGGACGTGTTCTTCCTGATCAAAGAAACCACCGGCGTGGGCGACTTCATCGGCACCGCCGGCCGGCCCAGCCCCATGTCGATCCCCGAGATCGAGAAGATGCTCATGGCCTCCAAGCCCGCGGAAGAGCAGCCGCAGGTCAAGATGGAGTTCCAGAAGGGCGACCACATCCGCATCACCAGCGGCGCCTTCGAGAACATGGAAGGCACCGTCGACGAACTCATGCCCGACCAGGGCAAGGTCAAGGTCATCGTCACGATCTTCGGGCGGGCCACGCCCATCGAGCTCGAGTACTGGATCATCGAGAAGTTCGAAGAATAGGCCTGGCTACGGAGGTCGGAGGGCTGGCGGGCGTTTCGGCCTGCTGCGCCGCCGCCTGCCGAATCCGTCTTCCTCCGAGGGCCCACAAGGGGCCCGCTCCGTCAGCCGGATCCGGCAGGCGGCGGCTCGCTTACGGCCGAAACACCCGCCAGCCCTCCGACCTCCTTCGCTCGCGCTGGTCTTGTCGTGGGCATGGGCCGGGGAGGTGATGTCTGCAAGGGGAATCGCTCGGTTGGTGCTGGGGTTTCGGGTCGATCATTTCTAAAAGTTGGTTCATCCGGAGTTTCCGTGAACCTGCTTGGATCGCAAACTCATGCAAGACCACGAAATCCGGATTGAACCGCCAAGACGCCAAGAGCGCCAAGAAAGGCCGTGGCCGCCGGCGCAACGACGACTGGCGTGCCGTGTCCACGCACACGGGAAGGTCGCCATGGTGCTCTTCGCCCGGAAGCCCGCAGATCACTCTGATGATCCAGACGTACCCGGCAGGTGCCTTCCTTGGCGCTCTTGGCGTCTTGGCGGTTAAAAATGCCTTATTGCCTCATAAGGCGTCCCCGGAAATCTCGGAAGAACCTAAAATTTTGGGTGCCTTGGTCTGAGGGCGGCCGAAGGCCACGATGCCGCGGCGTCGGGTTCCCGAAATCGCGAGCGGTACCGGATCGGCGGTGACTCTTCTTCGCGGTCTTGATGCCCCAAAAGGGCAATGGGGCTGGTAAAAACCGGGGAATACGCCTGTTATCTCGTGTGAGCGCGGGTCGGTCGGGGGGGTGGCCGATAGAGCCTTGGAAGTGGTCCGGTTCGGGCCGCGGTTGAGGTCTCACTCGGGAGCGGCATCATGTCCATCATGGGAACAGGCGCGGCGGCGGCGGTGGCTCAAACGGGGCTGAACGCGCAGCAGCAGGCCCGCCGGGCGGACAAAACCTCGACCGAGCGGCGGCAGGCGGCGGCGGACGCGGCGGCGGCGTTCGTCGAGCGGCTGAACGGGCCGGCCGATGCGGACGACCCGACCGAGGACCTGCCCGACCGCGGGGCGCTGGGCTACGAAAACCTGTACGGGCCCGACGGGCAGCTGCACGGACCGGGGTTCGACGCGGCGGCGGGGCACGCGGGCGGTCACGACCCCGGGGCGGTGCCGCATCAGGGGATCGACGTCACCGGCTGACCGACAGGCCGACAGGCCGACGGGCTGATAACACGGGTTGCGAACCACTTACGCACCGTTTATCCACCGGCCCCCGATGCTGGGGGCATGGATGCTTCGGTCTGGATCACGTCGAAGGGGGTGCTGCTGGCGGCCGCGTGCGCGGCGGGGGTCGCGCTGGAGGCGGCGCGGCGGACCGCATCCCGAGAAGGGCGTGGTCTGCGTGAGGCCAACCACGCCTTGGAAACAAAGCTGGCGGTCAGCCGGGCCGCGCTCGCGGACACCGAACGACGCTTCGACACGGCCCACGACCAGCTGGCCGAGGCCTTCCGGGCCCTGTCCGCCGACGCGCTGCGGGCCAGCAACGAGCAGTTCCTGCAGCTGGCCGCCGCCACCCTGCACGGCGAGCGCGAGCGGGCCGACGCGACGCTGGCGCAGCGTCAGCAGGCGGTCGCGGCGCTCGTTCAACCGATTCACGAGAAGCTGGCCGCGGCCACCGCCGCCATCGAGACCACCGAGCGTTCGCGTCGCCAGGCCTACGGCGGGCTCAGGCAGCAGCTGTCGGCCATGGTCGCCGGGCAGGAGCAGCTGCGCGGCGAGACGGCGGGGCTGTCCAAAGCGCTGCGCCGGCCCGAGGTGCGCGGGCGCTGGGGCGAGATGCAGCTGCGCCGCGTGGCCGAGCTTGCGGGCATGGCCGAGCACTGCGACTTCACCCAGCAGGCGTCGGTGACGCGGGGGGCGGCGGCTGGCAACGGCGGCTCGCTGCGGCCCGACATGGTGGTGGCCCTGCCCGGCGGCCGCGAGATCGTGGTGGACGCCAAGACCCCGATGGACGCGTACCTGGATGCGGCCGAAGCCGACGATTCCGCGGTCCGGAAAGAGCGCCTCGGCGCCCACGTGCGGCAGATCGAGGCGAAGATCACAGAACTGTCCGGCAAGCGCTACCAGGACCACTTCGCGTCCGCCGACTTCGTGGTGCTGTTCATCCCCGGCGAGAGCTTCCTCTACGCCGCGGTCGAGCGGCGGCCGGGCCTGATCGACGACGCCCTGGCCCGCGGCGTCGTCGTCGCCACGCCCACCACCCTGGTCGCCCTGCTCAAGACCGTCGCCCTGGGCTGGCGCGAGGAACGGCTGGCCGAGAACGCGGTGGAGATCAAAGCCTTGGGTGAAGAGCTGCACCGGCGTCTGGGCACGCTGACCCGCCACCTCGACCGGCTGGGCCGTGCGGTGGGCCGGACGGTCGAGCACTACAATCGCGTGGTCGGCAGCTTCGAAACGCAGGTGCTGCCGCACGCGCGGCGGTTCGAAGGCCTGGGCATCGACTCCGGTCGGCCGCTGCCGGCCGCCGGCACCTTGAAGGGAGTGCAGCATCAGCCGCGTCCGCTCCCCACCCCCAGCAACCGGGGTCATTCCCACGACCTGATTCAGGCCGCGCGCGACGCCGGCCAAGGCGTTGACGCGAACAATCAAGCGACACGGCCCCCGCCCACCAACCCAAGGCCGGAAGCGGGTCCGGGTTTGACCCCTGGCCGTGCCGGGGCGATGCGGCGGGCGGATTAAGCCAGTGACGCGGCCGAGCATTCGAGGTGCGTCTTAATCGCGCCCGCCGGTGGGCTGTGGCTCCAAAGCCCCACGACGCCGGGCCGCAATGCAGCCCAAACCCCGAAAGAGGAAAGCGTTCAAAGACCACCGCATCCCATCCCCCGCCCACCAGCCGACAAGAGCGGTCATTCGACCGCTCCCCATCCCCAGCAACCGGGGTCATTCCCACGACCTGATTCAGGCCGCGCGCGACACCGGCCATGGCCGCGACGTTCAACCCCCCGCGCGGCACGGCCCGCGCCCAAAAACCCAAGGCCGGAAGCGGGTCCGGGTTTGACCCCTGGCCGTGCAGGGGCGTTGCGGCGGGCGGATTAAGCCAATGACGCGGCCGAGCATTTGAGGTGCGCCTTAATCGCGCCCGCCGGTGGGCAGTGGCCGAAGTCACCCGGCACGCGGGTGCAACGCGCGAGCCTCAACCACCGAGCGAACGGCTGCGGGGGTTGTAAGTCGTCGGCGACGGGCTTCTTCGTTGTGCGACCTCTTCGAGCAGGGAGATGCCTTCGTCGAAGGCAGCGCGCCAGACGAGTCGCGAACCTCTCTCAACGCTTACCTCTTTCGTGGCGCGACCTGCATCGCGGCCCCGCGTCACCCGGCTTCGTGGCCCTTGCCCACCGGGGCTTCGAATAAGGCGGACGCCTTCTGCTTGGGGCGTGTCGCGGGCTTATTCAAGCCCCGCAAGGCCCCTGCATGGCCTGGGGTCAGGCCCGGACCCGAACCCGGCCTTGGGCTTTGGGGTGACGGCGGTGCTGCCTTGGGAGTGGCGGGTGGCAGGGGACGCCGGCGCCGGGGGCGGCCGGGTTCGAGTCGTGGGTCTGACCCCGATGGCTGGGGGTTGGGGGGATCGAATGACTTCTCTTGTGTTTGGGTGGGCGATTGACGCCGACCTCTTTTCAACGCTTACCTCTTGCGTCGTGCCACCTGCATCGCGGCCCCGCGTCACCCGGGCTTCGTGGCCCTTGCCCGCCCGCGACCCGTCACGGTTGGCTCTCACACGCGCCCGGGAAGCTCGGCGTCCACCTGCGGCCGCGAACGACGCAGGGTGGCGCAGTCCAGCCGGTTGGGCAACGCAATGGCGGGCTCGTGCTCCAGGAAGTAGGCCAGCGCGGCCCGCGCCACGCGCGAGGGCTTGTGCTGCCCGCGGCACCACAGGTCGTAGTCCGCGAAGCTGAGGGTGAGGAAGCAGCGGTGCACCCGGCCGTCGGCGAACACCGACGCCTCGTAGCACCACCCCGCGGCGTCTTCGGTCTCCGGTCCCAGTTCGACATCGGCCATGGGCCCAGCTTACGCGGCTCGCGCCGGGACGCGGCTCGGCGCCAGGGGCGCGTCCGCAAAGCCGGACCCGCCCCTGCCTTCTCGTCCGCGTGGGGTCGGGGCCCCCGTTCACGTGAGTCCATGCCACGGCGTAATGAGCCCGAACGTCCGCGACGCTGCCTTCAGGGTCCGATTCCCTTTTTCGCTCTGGAAAAAGGGAGTTGGACCCGCCTGTCGCGCCGCCCTTGATTCCGCACCTCCGCCGCGGCCACGACCCCATTCAGGCCCGTGGCCTGAGGTCAGGGCGGTCGACCTGACCCGCACCGGCAGACCCGTGCAGAAACGAAAAAAAAGGTGCCACCCTTTCGGGTGGCACCTTCGTGTGATTCGTTCAGACGCTTGATCGGTATCGATCAGGCGCTGCGGCGACGGCCCAGCAGGGCGATGCCGCCGAGGCCGAGCAGAGCCAGCGAGGCGGGCTCGGGAATCTGGTTGATCACAATGTTGTCGATCCCGGTCGAGTTCAAGGCGGCGGTAGAAGTGTGGTTGAACGTGAGGCTATCGACAGGGCTGGTGGTCCCGGTCAGGTAGGTATTGTACTGGTCGTCAGCAACCGCCCCGTCGACCACGATGCTGAAAACCTGGACGCCGGCAAGGGTGCCGGTCAGCGTCGCGACGGATTGATCTTCGTTGACCCGGATATCGGCGGATTCCACGATGAACGTAGGCAGTGGCGTGCCTGGGGCCGCGGCGGTCGCGACACTGAAGTTCGCGGTGGCGTTGGCGGTGGCCGGGCCGAAGAAGGCGATTTGGCCGCCATTACCACCGGTCGTGTTCAGCACATCGGGGCTTTGGCTGAGCAGCAGCTGTCCGTCGCTGGAGGCCGTCGCGGCGGTGAAGGGGCCGAAACCGCTGGTGTCTTCAAAGTCGAAGACGGAAGCCGAGGCCTGACCTGCGACCGCGAGGGCTGCAACGGCGAAAAGAGACTTGGTCACGTTCATGGGATCCTCCAGGGGATGGGGGGGGTAAAAAGGCCAGGGCCTGGCCGGGTCGATCCGGAAGGTTGTCCGGCTCGGAAGTAAAGTAGATTACCAGAAATTGTTGACACATCAAGCGGGACTTGGAGATTTTAGCCAAACTTATAGGGAATCGACGGCTCGCCGAGGATGAGCTGTAAACGAATGCCAGGAAATAGATTGGGTGTGCGCTGGCCGCGTAGGCAGCGCGGGGCCGCACAAGACGCGCAGGACATGCGGGAGAGTACCGAGGCGCATCTCGACGGCGCTGAGCGATCGCGGGGCCGGACGTTCACCTGTCTTTCTCGCCCGTTACGGGGGGTGAGAGAGCAAGACGTCGGAACACGCCGCGGCGGCAGTGGCTCGTCGCCCGCGGTGCCCTGTTCAGAGTCTTTGCTTGTGCGGCCTGTGACTGACAAACCAAGGCATTGGTTTCGCTTCGCTTGCGGGTTGAGCGGGGGGGCTTGATCGACGACGGGGGTTCGCGGGGCCCGGATTCTCAGGGCCTGGCTTCCAGATACAGGCCCACAGTTTTTTCTGAGCTGCAGGAAGAATTTTCGTTGTGTCGAATATTAGATGGTGATATAGTTCAGGGATGGTTGAAGCGGCTGGAGGAAGATCGGCCAATCGTTTCAATCCACCATCCGGCGCCATGTGATCGCCGGGCGCATCGCTTTTTTCTTAAGGAGAATCCCATGACTCGTTCGTTTCTCACTGCTCTGGCCGCCGCCGGCATCTTTTCGTCCACCGCCTCGGCGGCGACGATCGCCTACGGCACCGTCACCGACATCTCGGGCGACACTGACGTGAGCACCGTCGGTACCAATGAGTACGCCTACAACTTCAACACTTCGAGCACCGGCGGCACCGTTAACGGCGTCACGTTTGGCTCGTTGGCAGGCCCCGGCAACACTGACGTTGCGTTGACCGTCGCTGGTACGACGGGCGCTGCTTTCTCCCCCGCCCCCGTCACGGCCGGAACCGTATCCGCTGACTACGCCGGCCTCTTGGGCGGCGGCACCTTCAAGGGTGCGGCAGCCGGGAATATTACCCTGCAAGCGTTGACGATTGGGACCGTGTACCAAGTTCAGTTGTTCTCGTACCGCTCCAATGACGGAAATCGGATCAGCCAGTTCGACGGTGTCAGCGTCGATGGCAACGCGAACGCCGCCCCCCCCGCCAATGGTTCGGGCCAGTACGTCATTGGCACGTTCACCGCCGACGCCGTCAGCCAGGTTATTGATCTGGCCGGCTCGGACAACTTCGCCGTGCAGAACGGCCTGTCGCTCCGCGTCGTGCCCGAGCCCGCCTCGCTGGCGCTGCTCGGTCTCGGTGGCCTGGCCATGATTGGCCGTCGCCGCAAGGGCTGAGTGCCCGGTAAGCTCAAACCTTCAAACAGGCTCGCTCTTCACGGAGCGAGTCTGTATTTTTTTGGCCAACGCGACCTCGAGGCGGCCGACGCAATCGGTTGAGACCGGCTTCAAAGTGTGAGCGCGTCGCCGGCGCGAGCCACGGCGATCAACCGTGCTTTGCCCGCAGGGCCCGGCCCGCCCGCGCCGACCGCCTCGCCAGGTCCAGGATATGAATCGGCCGCCGGGCCCACTGCGGGGTGATGACCAACTCGGCCTTGCCCGTCAGGTGGTCGGCGATGTTCTGGTAGTAGAGGTGTCCCTTCGACGCCGGGTGCTTGCCGGTTTTCTCGACGAGTTCACCCTTGCGGTCGGGGCGGCGCGTCGTCCACTTGTCGTACATCTGGATCTCATAGGCCCCGCCGGTGCCGTAGAAGCCGAGGTGAAAGGGCCTGGGGTCGCTGCGGAGCTGGCCGACCGAGAGGTTGAGCAGCGTGCCGTTGGCGAAGCGGACGATCGCCGTGGCCTCGTCCTCGTTGGCGTCCTCTTTCCACGGCTGGCGGGGCTTCATCAGGCCGGCCCAGTGACCCTCCTTGGCGAACCCGCTGACCTCGACGATGTCGGAATCGACAACCTGCAGGGCGTACTCCAGCAGGTGCACGCCCCAGTCGTAGAGCACGCCGCCGGAGATGCTGCGGCTCGTCCGCCACCAGTCTTGGGGCATGCCGTAGGAGCCGGCGTGGGCCTCGACCTTGTAGACCTCGCCGATGGTCTTCTTCTCGACGATCTCCCGCACGGCCCGCGTGATCCAGCCGTCCCAGTGGCGGTTGTGGTACGTGCTGACCGCGACCTTGTGCTTCTGGCCCAGGGCGATCAGCCGGTCGGCCTCGGAGGTGGTGATGACGAAAGGCTTCTCGGTGACGACGTGCTTGCCGGCGCGGACGCACTTGGCGGCCAGCGGGTAGTGCAGGTTGTGCGGGGTGATGTGGACCAGCAGGTTGACGCCGCTGTGCTTCAGCATGGCGTCCAGGCCGGCGTAGGTCTCGATGCCCGGGAAGTCCTCGGTGGCGACCTTTAACCGTTCGGGATCCAGCTCGCAGACGGCGAACGGAGTCATGCCCGCCCGCTTCATCTCTTTCAGGTGGTTCCGCCCCATGTTGAAAGCGCCGCCGTAGCCGATGACCCCGACTTTGATGTCGGCGGGGGTCTTGAAGTACTTCTTGAGCTTGGGCATGATCAGAGTTTACGCGGGTTGGTTCGATTGGAAACGAAGAAATTGAACCGCAAAGGTGCAAAGAGTCAGAAAAGGAAGGCAACCCAAACACGTAGAGATCTGCTTCTTCGGCTCTTCTCCTCTGTCTTTCTTTGCGACCTTTGCGTCTTTGCGGTTAATCCTCTTGATCCGGATCCACGCCGCGTTTTCTGCGATTTTCTTCTTTCAGCTTCAGATACCAATCTTTGAATGCATCGTCGCCCTCAGCTTCGAGGTGCTCAAACTCGGGGTGGTCGAAAATCGGACTTTCGGCGGCGTGGCCGGCATCCCTGAGTTGGCCGGCGACGCCGGCGACCAGGCCGTTCCACCTGCGGATCTCTTTGCGGAGCCGGGTCTCGTCGCGGTGGTCGGCGTAGCCGCTCTCGTCGGTGACCTTGATGTCGGGCAGGTCCAGTTGAATGCGGTCGAGGATCTTGACAAAGCCGGTGTGGACCTTCACGAAGTGGTCGTCGCCGCCGTGTTCGGGCAGGCTGGCGTACTGGGTTTTGGCGAAGCCTTCCCAGTGCCAGCCGGTGCCCAGGCCGGTTTCGAACGGCACGGAGTCGCCGCCGACGGTGTGCTCGACAACCGCCGGGTAGCGGGCCAGGCCGATCAGCAGGGGCTCGGATCCGTCGGCGTTGATCCAGAAGAACCAGCACTCGTCGGGGTGAATGTCGATCCAGCCGCCGCCGGTGACCTCGATGATCTCGGCGGCGAACCTTTCGCGGACCTCCTGCTTGGAGGTCTGTTCTTCGAGGCCCGCATCGACTCGGTCAGGCTTCTCTTCCCAGCTGTCGACGAGCTCTTGGACGGCGGCCTCGATCTCTTCGTCGGTCATCGGGACCGGCGGCTTTGGCTCGGGCCTGGCCTCCTGGTTTGGACGTTCGATCGCGGTTTCGAGCATACGTCGCCCGGGGTAGAACGCGCCGAAGTCGTCGACGTCCTGGTCGTCGAAGGTTTCGTGGAGGACCCCGGTGATTTTCCCGAGGCTCAGGCCCGCGGCGAAGTCGCGCCACGCCCGCACCCAGGCTTCGGCCTGCGCGGAGTCGGCGGTGAGCGAGGCGTAGTGGTAGTGGAGGGTGAGGCCGATATGAAACTCCGCGGTGTCGGGAAATCAGCGTGTGCCTCGGGTGGAAACAGGCAGTTGTTCGCCACACGATGGCGGCTCGATCGGGGACCGAAGCAGCGCTCCGCTTATACACGTAGGACACGTAGTTTGGTAGGCACGTAGAAAGGCAGTCGGATCGTGCTTTGTCTTTCTACGTGTCTACGTGTCCTACGTGCATGAGCGAAGCGATCTTGAGTCACGAATGGTGCCCGCACTATTCAAACTCAGCCGGCCGGCTTCAGGGTCGCGGCGTCAAACGCGAACCCGCATTCGTCCGCCAACTCGGCGAACTCCTTGACCTCGGCCTCGGTGAACAGCAGCCCGCCGGCCTCGGCGGTTTTGACCGAGGCCTCGTGCTCGATCTGTCCGGGCAGGATGCACTGGTCGTTGCCGTGACCCAGGATGTCGTCCAGCGTGGCCTTGACGTTCTTCGCCTGGTCGCGGCCGCCGCTGAACAGGCCGCTGCTGAGGGCCTCGGGGTGGATGACCTGGAAGAAAAAATTGGGCGTGGTTTTTTCGGCAAGCAGTCCGTCGGTGCCGGCGGGCACGTCTTCGGGGCGGGAGCGCAGGGTGGGCAGGCCGCCGCCGATGAAGGCGCCCACGATCTCGTTGATGAGCGCCAGCCCGTAGCCCTTGTGGCGGCCGAAGGGCACCAGCGACTTGACCTTGTGGGGGTCTTGCGTCGGGTTGCCGTCGGCGTCCACGGCCGAGTCGGGGGGCAGCGTCTGGCCCTCGCGTTTGAACTGCTGCACCCGGCCCATGGCCACGGTGCTGGTGGCCCAGTCGATCACGACCGGGTAGCCGATGGCGTCGACGGTGGGGAAGCCCCACGAGTGCGGGTTGGTGCCCAGCGTCGGGAACTTGCCCATGAAGGGCACGACCTCGGCCAGGGCCGCGGTGCAGTTGGTGTAGGCGATGTAGCCGCGTTTGGCCGAGTCCATCACGTAGCCGCCGCCCCAGAGGTAGTGGAAGGCGTGGTCGACGCTGACCATGCCCACGCCGTACTGGTCGGCCAGCTTCTCGGCGGCGGCGATGGCCTCGAAGGCGGTGGCTTGACCGAGCTTCTTCTGCGCGTCCCAGACCTCGGCCGCGGCAAAGCGGTTGGGGAGCTTCTTGATCTCGGCGGCCGGCACGCAGCCGGGCGACTTGGTGTTGCCGCTGCCGAACAGGTGGTCCAGATGCAGGGCCTTAAGCGCGTTGTGGGTCTTGATGCCGTGGGTGGCGGCCAGCTCGCAGAAGCGGGCGGCTTGCGCGCTCTCGTCCGCGGTGAAGCCGCGGTGCAGGTAGGCGGCGGTGACCAGGGCGTGGTGGGTGTCGGCGGGGAAGATGAGGTTGGGCATGGCGGTAAGGATAACCGCAAGCGGGCCTTGAACCGGCCGATCGACCGCAGGTTCACCGCGGCCCGCACCCACCCCCGCAACAGCCGCCGGCGATCGGCGAGACGTCGCAGTTTTCGAGCTCGGATCGCTTGTAGGTCAGGACCATGCCGGTGCCCAGCAGCTTCTCGACACCCGTGTCCGGCGGAGTGGGGCCCGGGTCTTCGCCCTCCGCGTCGCATACCTCCCCCCAGGTGCGGTGGGTGGTACGCATCGCGTGGAGCACATCGACCGAGCGGCCGTGGGTGGGACAGAAGCAGGTGTCAGCGGGCATTTCGCTACGCTCAAAATTAAAAAGCGAAAAGTGAAAAGTGAAAATCGGAGAAAGATCGATCAGCGGAAGAGTTCGCCGGCCGTGAGGGTTCGGAGGAAGTTTCGGTGGAGGGGACGGTGTTGGCCGCCGGCAATGTGCGTGCACTTGCCGAGGCCGCGTCCAAGTGTAATCGGTGGGATGCGGTAGAAGGCCGGGATCCGCCGCGACGGGCACGGGTTGAAACCCGCGGCACCCGGAAGCAGAGGCGGGACGTTTGTCGGCGGCGTGAGGAAACGAAAAACCCCCGGCAGCTGCCGGGGGTCTGATGGGTTTCGAGCAGGGCCGCAGGCCCTTGGCAGCCGACGAGTGGCCTGAGCGTCCGGGCGGCCGGACGTTCAGGCCCCGAGGAGCCGCCACCCCGGCGGCGCTAGGCCTTTTCCTGCGGCCGCCCGTCCACGGGCCAGTCGACGTGGAAGAACTGGCCGCGGGGCTTGTCGGTGCGCTCGTAGGTGTGGGCGCCGAAGTAGTCGCGCTGGGCCTGCAGCAGGTTGGCGGGCAGCACGGCCGAGCGGTAGCCGTCGAAGTAGGCCAGGGCCGAGCTGAACGCGGGGGTGGACACGCCGTTGAGCACGCCCATGGCCACGACCCTGCGCCAGTTCTGCTGGCAGCGGTGCAGCTCGCCTTTGAAGAAGGGGTCGAGCATCAGGTTCACCAGGCCGGGGTTGTTCTGGTAGGCCTCGGTGATCTTCTGCAGGAAGCGGGCGCGGATAATACAGCCGCCGCGGAAAATCTTGGCGATCTCGGCGAAGTCCAGCTTCCAGTCGTACTCGGTCTGGGCCTCGGTCATCAGCTGGAAGCCCTGGGCGTAGGCGCAGATCTTGGAGCTGTAGAGCGCGTCGTGGATCGCCTCGATGAACGCTTCGGCGTTGCCCACGTCGGTCTTCTCGCTGGGGCCATTCAGCTGGCTGCTCGCCTGAACCCGCTCCTCCTTGAGCGCGGACAGGCAGCGGGCGAAGACGGCCTCGGCAATGGCGTTGGCGGGGATGCCCATGTCCAGGGCGCTGGTGCTGGTCCACTTGCCGGTGCCCTTCTGGCCGGCGGTGTCCAGCACCTTGTCGACGAAGAAGTCGCCCGCGTTTTCCGGGTCGCGCTGCTGCAGGATGTCGGTGGTGATCTCGATCAGGAAGCTGTCGAGCAGGCCGGCGTTCCACTCGCCGAAGACCTTGCTCATGGCGTCGGGCTTCAGACCCAGCAGGCTCTTCATGAGGTTGTAGGCCTCGCAGATGAGCTGCATGTCGATGTATTCGATGCCGTTGTGCACCATCTTGACGTAGTGGCCGGCGCCGTCGGTGCCGATGTGCGTGGTGCAGGTCTCGCCCTCGGTGATGGGCACGCCCTTCTTGTAGGTCTCGATGGCCTTGCCGGTTTTGGGATCGACCTTGGCCGCGATGGCCTCCCAGATGGGGCGGAGGCTTTCCCAGGCCTTGGCCGAGCCACCGGGCATCAGCGAGGGGCCGAAGCGGGCACCCAGCTCGCCGCCCGACACGCCCGAGCCAATGAACTCGTAGCCGGCCTCGGTGAGGTCTTTCTCGCGGCGGATGGTGGCGTTCCAGTTGCTGTTGCCCCCGTCGATGATGATGTCGCCCTTGTCGATCAGCGGCAGCAGCTGGTCGATGACCTTGTCCACCGCGTCGCGGTCGTCGGGTAGCACGGCCTTGGACTGCACGAGCAGCACGATCTTGCGGGGTTTGGCGATGGATTCGACAAACTCGGGCAGGCTGTCGAAGCCCAGCACCCGCTCGGCCGAGGGCTCGTTTTCTTTGTTGTCGGCGATGAACGCCTCGGTCACGCTTGTGGTGCGGTTGTAGACGCTGACCTGGTAGCCGTGGTCGGCCATGTTCAGGACCAGGTTCTGGCCCATGACGGCGAGGCCGATGAGGCCGATGTCGGATTTTTTGGAGTCAGGCATGAAGAGCTTTCTTGCGGGGTTAAGCGGGGGCAGGGAAAGGCAATTTAACCGCCAAGACGCCACGGACGCCAAGCAAGGCATCTCGCGGGTGGGGTCAGGATTTCGGGAGGGCGAGGCTCAGACCGAGCCGGTGTCGCATGGGACCCGGCTCGGTCGGAGCGTCGCCCTCCCAAACGATGTTGCCGTCAGGCCACGTCCGTTCGCCTTCCTTGGCGTCCTTGGCGTCTTGGCGGTTCGTTTTTCGGGGTTTTAGAACTTGTTCGCTTGAATGAAGTCCTTCTCGCCGTTGAGGAAGTTTACGAGGTTCTTGGTCGCCCGCATGGCCTGGCGGCCGACACTCTCGACCGTGCGGCTGCCGATGTGCGGGGTCAGCATGATGTTGTCCACGCCCAGGTAGGGGTGGGGGGGCTTGAGCGGCTCGACGTTGACCACGTCGGTGCCGTAGCCGCCCAGCTTGCCGGCCTTGCAGGCCTCGGCGATGTCTTCTTCGTTCACCAGCCCGCCGCGGGCGGTGTTGATGAGGATGGCGGTGTCCTTCATCTGCGCGATCATGGCGGTGTTGATGAAGCCGCGGTTTTCTTCGGTCAGGTTCATGTGCAGGCTGATCACGTCGGCTTCGGTCAGCACTTGTTCGGCGCTGGCGGCCTTCTTGACGTCGTACTGCTTCGCGAAGTCGTCGTCCCAGTACAGGTCGTGGGCGATGGCCGGCATGCCGAAGGCTGCGCCGCGCTTGATGACTTCTTTGCCGATGCGGCCCATGCCGATGATCCCCAGCGTCTTGCCGGCCAGCTCGGTGCCGGTCTGGCGCTTCCAGTTGCCGGCTTCGACTTCGCGCAGGTGCATCTTGAAGTGCTTGGCCAGGCCGATCATCAGGCCCAAGGCGTGCTCGGCCACGGTGGTGTGGTTGACGCCGGGGGTGAAGAGCACCGGGATCTTGTGCGTGCTGGCGTGGGCCACGTCGATCGAGTCGAGCCCGATGCCGTACTTGGCGATGACCTTGAGCGGGGTCGGGGCGGCCAGGGCGGCGTCAATCACCTTGGCGGTGATCTCGTCGTCGCCGTTGAGCAGGCCGTCGAAGCCGCCTTGCTCTCGGACAAGCTTCAGCATTTCGGCCTCGTGCAGCGGGCCGCGGCCGCGGACCACCTCGAAGCCCGAGTCTTCAAGGGTCTGGTGGTGGGCGCCCGGCGTGTCCTGGTAGCTGGTGGTGGTGAGGAGGATCTTCATGGTGGTCGGTCTACCTGGGATTGGATCGAGAAAGGCACGTTCCTCCGGACACCGGTCGGATTCCCCAAGGAAACCGAGCGCGGTCGACGACCACCGTGCAGGGCGGGTGATAGCTTAGAAAATAGCTGATTCGGGACGGGAGGCAAACCCGGAGCGCAAAGCGCAGAGCGGAAAGCACCCATCAAAAAACTCAACCCACACGCTGCTCGCGCTGCTTTTCGCGTCGGGATGACGCTTTGTGCATTTAACTTGCGTTTTCGGCGGCTATCGCCGTCCCCGCCAGCCGGCCGCCCGCCAGCATGACCACGCGGTCCGCGGCATCGGCCACCTTGGGGTCGTGCGTGACCATCACGGTGGTCTGGCCGCCGGCGTGCAGCTGGTCGAAGAGTTCCAGGATAGACGCCCCGGTCTCCTGGTCCAGGTTGCCGGTGGGCTCATCGGCCAGCAGCACCCGGGGCTGATTGATCAGCGCCCGTGCGATGGCGACGCGCTGGCGTTCGCCGCCACTGAGCTTCGCCGGGCGGTGCTTCATGCGGTCGGCCAGTCCCATCTCGTCGAGCAGATGCGAGGCCCGCTCGGTCAGCTGCTTCTTGACGCCCAGCCAGCCGGCCACGCCACGCTGCAGCATTGCCGCCACGGTCACGTTTTCCAGCGCCGAGAGCTCGGGTAGCAGGTGGTAGAACTGGAACACGAAGCCGACCGAGTGGTTGCGGTAGCGGTCGAGGGCGCTACCCCGCCGCGCGTACACGTCGTCGCCGTCGTAGAACACCCGCCCGCCGTCGGGCCGGTCCAGCCCGCCCAGCAGGTGAAGCAGGGTCGATTTACCGCTGCCCGAGCGTCCCAAGATTGCCAGCAACTCGCCGGGCCGGACCTCGCAGTCCACGCCCTTCAGCACGCGCAGATCCTTGCCGCCCATGCGGTAAGTCTTCTCGATGGCCTCGGCACGGAGGATGGGTGGGGTGGCGGTGGCGGTCATGGGAGGCTCATGGTTTACAGCGGAAACCGGGTTTACCGCAAAGGCGCAAAGGTCAGAAAAGGAAGGCGCGTGGCCGGGTTGTGGAAACGCTGTCGGATGGCGAGGATTCGGTCCGTCCGTAGTTGTATGGGGGAGAGACAGATGTCTTTCTTGGCTGCACGCTTCGCGCCTTTGCGGTTGAAATTGCCTCGGCGGCTTCATTCATACCGCAACGCATCCACCGGCTTCAGCCGCCCGGCGATCCAGGCGGGGATCAGAGCGCCGACCACGCTGCTGACGATCGCGCCCGCGACCACGCGCAGCGCCTCGGTGTAGTTCACGGTGTCGGGGATGCGGTCGAAGAAGTAGGTCTTGGGGTCCCACATCTGCCAGCCGAACCAGCTGTTCAGGAGCGCCTGGATCTCGTTGAGGTTGGTCACCACCGCGACGGCGATCGCCAGACCCAGCAGGCTTCCGACCACGCCGATGGCCAGGCCGTAGCCCACGAACATGCCCATGATGCCGCCGCGGCTGGCGCCGATGGCCCGCAGCACGCCGATGTCGCGGGTCTTCTCCAGCACGATCATGTAGAAGGTCGTGGCGACCATGACCACGGCCACCAGGCCGATGATGCCGAAGAGGAAGGTCACGAGGCCCTTCTCGTTTTCGACGGCGCCCAGGATGTTCTGGTGCACCTCTTCCCACGTGCGGGCCAGCGGCGGGAACTGCAGCGGGCGGTCTTCCCACTGCTTGGTGATGACCGACTGCACCTTGTCGCGGGCGTCGAGCAGGTCGGCGCCGTCGGCGACTTTGATGACCACCTGGTTCGCCCGCCCGGGGATCGCCACCTCTTCGCCGCCGCGGCCGGTGTTGGGGTCGAAGTCGGTAAAGCCGGTGCGGGGCTGCATGTTCAGCATGGCCTGCAGCGTGGCGAAGGGCAGCACCACGGCGCTGGCGTCGATGTCGTACAGGCCGCTCTTCACCTCGTTGGTGATGAGGATCTCTTTGCGGACCGGCTCGAGCGTGCCCACCGTGCCGGATTCGGTCAGCGGGATGACGGTGACCGGCAGCTTCTCGCCGGCCCGCGCGCGGTCGATCTCGTAGTCGCCGTCGTCGTTGCGTCGCTGAAAGGGGTAGACCTCCACGCCCATGACTGCCTCGGGCAGGCCCAGAACCGGCACCTTGGCGCCGGCCTCGGGGCCGGGGTCGATGGGGTAGTCGCGGGTCATCTTGGCCACGAAGGCCCTGCCCAGCTCGGATTGCGGGTCGCCGACGTGCTCGCGCAGCTGGTCGTTGCTCCACAGCAGCGTCTTCTTATAACCGACGATTTCTTCCAGCTTCCGGAAGTCCACGCCCTGCAGCTGCACCGGCTTGGCCGTGTCGCGGAAGTTCACCAGCCCCACGGCCCGCAGCATGGGCGCGGCGGCGGCCACCTCGGGCAGTTCTTCGATCGCGGCGACCAGTTCTTCGTAACCGGTGAAGCCCTGCAGCGGCCCCTCGACCACGAGGTCGCCGGTCAGGGCGTGGGCCGATTCGCGGAAGTTCTCGAGGAACCCGCCCATGACGCTCATCACGATGATGACCATCGCGGTGCAGAGCATTACGGCGGAGGCGGCGAAGAGGGGGGCGAGCTTCCTTCGCAGGTATTTAAGGATGAGCAGGAGTTTGAACATGGGGGACCGGATTTAAACGCCAAGGGGCCAAGGCGGCCAAGTTTCGAGACAGGGAGATCAGCTGGCTTCGTCCGGCGTCAAGATAATGCGGCGTATGCCCTCTTTCAGGACGACGACGTTGAAGTTGATCAGGAGGCCGAGGTGCGATCGCGTTGCCTTCAGATACGACTTGGTGATGGCCTCGAACAAGGGCGTGATCTCGATGGCCGCCTTCAATTCGATCACGAGCAACTTGTCAACCAGTAAATCCAGGCGGTGCTCGGTATTGAGGGTCACCCCGCTGAAGACGACCTGAACGGGCACCTGTCGCTCAAAGGGGATGCCGCGCTGCGAGAGCGCGACGCACAGTGCCTCCTCGTAGACGGACTCCAAGAATCCTGGGCCGAGCTCACGGTGAACCTCGATCGCCGCGCCAATCACGGCGTAGGCCAGTCCATCCAGCTTGGCATCGGGTTCCTTGGCGATCTTGGCCTCCTTGGCCTCTTGGCGTTTGTTGCCTTGGTGGTGTTGATCGACAGATCACCCCAATGGACGCATCAGCGGGAACAGAATGACGTCCCGGATTGACTGCTGGTTCGTCAGCAGCATCACCAGGCGGTCAATGCCGATGCCCAAGCCGCCGGCAGGGGGCATGCCGACGCGGAGGGCTTCTAAGAAGTCTTCGTCGATGTTGCGGAAGGTGGCGGCTTCGACGGCGTCCTCTGCGGTCAGGCTGTGGACCTGCTGCTTGAAGTTGGCCTCCTGCACGTCGGGGTCGTTCAGCTCGGTGTAGGCGTTGGCCAGCTCCATGCCGCAGACGAACAGCTCGAACCGTTCGGCCAGCTCGGGCTCGTCTGGCTTTCGCTTGGTGAGGGGGCAGAGGCTTGCGGGGTAGTCGATGACAAATGTCGGCTGAATCAGGTGCTGTTCGACCGTCTCTTCCCACACGGCGTTGAGGAGGGCGCCGCGGTCCATCTCCGGCAACAGATCATCAGCGGCTTGGTCGGGATCGAGTAGCTTTGTTTCATCTTCGCCAAGCTTTTTCTTGATTGCGTTCACTTCAGAAATAGTCTTGTGCAAGATTTTTAGTTCTTTTCCCTTCGCGACAAGTGCTTCAAGATCGGTGTGGTCGAAGTCGTTGTGGCGGTTGAAGAGGTCGAGGTATTTTTCGCGTTTGAAGTCGGCGTAATCGACCTGAACGTCGCCGTAAGGAAGCGTGGCGTTGCCGCAAATTTCGGTCGCAAGGTGCTTGAAGAGTTGCTCGGTGTGGTCCATCACCGTATAGAGGTCGCCGTAGGCCTCGTAAAGCTCGAGCATGGTGAACTCGGGATTGTGGCTGCGGTCGATGCCCTCGTTGCGGAAATTGCGGTTGATCTCGAACACGCGAGGCATGCCGGCCACCAGCAGACGCTTGAGGTAGAGCTCGGGCGCGATGCGCAGGAACAGGTCGATGTCCAGCGCGTTGTGGTGGGTGGCGAAGGGCCGCGCGGCGGCGCCGCCGGGGACCGCCTGCATCATGGGCGTTTCGACTTCGAGGAAATCCCGCTCGGTGAAGAAGTCGCGGGTGGCCTTGATGATCCGCGAGCGGGTCTTCATCGTGGCCATGCCGTCGGGGTTGGCGTAGAGGTCGACGTAGCGCTTGCGGTAGCGGGTCTCGGGGTCGGTGAGGCCCTGGTGCTTGTTGGGTGGGAGGGCGAGGGACTTGGTGAGGATGCGGTAGGCGGTGGCGTCTTCGGTACCCTCGCCGGCCCACAGCGTCCTCTCGCCGGTCTTGGTGGTCCCCAGCGCGCCAGTGGCGGTGACGATGTCGCCGTAGTCGGTCATCTTCGCGAAGCCGAAGCCGGGCTGGCCGACGGTCTTCTTGCTCACGGCCACCTGAAGGTCGCCCGAGTGGTCGCGCAGCACCATGAAGATCAGGTTGCCCATGACACGGTGCTGCACGACGCGGCCGGCGACCGACACGCAGGCGCGGTCGTCGGTGGCGGTGTCGGGATCACTTTCCAGCGCGGCTTTACGCGCGGCGTCGGCTTCGGCGCTGAACCGGGCGCGGGCGGCGGCCAGATCGATCAGGCCGTCGGTGCGCTGGCCATAGGGGTCGATCTTGAACTCGTCGCGCAGCCGCTTGAGCTTCTGGCGGCGGTCGCCCAGGAGTTGGGCGGTGGACTTGGTGGGGGCGTCGTCTTTGGGCATGGGACCGCGGAGTTTACCCAAAGTAGCAGGCACACTCCGTGTGCCGTTCGCTTCGGCAATCGCGGTTTAGCGCGGGTTTGCGGCGGGGCACGGAGGCGGGGGGAACGCGCGAACGGCACACGGAGTGTGCCTGCTACTTTCAAGGCAGTCGGGGGGCGCTACTTGCGGACCGTCAATTCGGTGACCCCGCGGCCGCGCTCGGCGGGGGTGATGTTGACGTGCGGCAGAAACTGCGGGATGAGGTCGATCTGGGTCTGGGTGTGTTTGGAGAGGGGGTAGGTGGTGAAGGTGCCGGTTTCGCCGTTTTGGTGGGCGGCGAGGGCCATGGGCAGCAGCAACTGGTCGGCGCCGTACTCGCCGACGGCGGAGGCGCTGCATAGGTAGCGCCGGGCCTGTTGGGCGGCGTGGTGAGCGACCCGCTCGGCGCTGCGGCCGTGGGCGCCGAAGCTGACGAACAGCTCGCAGGCGTACTCGTGTTCCACCTCGACGAGGACCACGTTGCCCGGGCCGGGGGACGGCACGCTGACGACTGCGGCACTGTCCGGTGCGCGGTCCAGCTTTTTCCGGACCGCTTTCAGCTCCCGCTCCCCGATCGATTCGGGCAGGTTCGCCACCAGCGCGGTGACGTGGGTGGCGACGTGGGCGCCGCGGTCGGTGAGGTGCTGGCGCAGCAGGCCGGGCTTGGAACGCCCGGCGCGGATCTGCGTGATGCGGATCGGGGTCCGGGTGATGATCGACAGGGAGGGGACGTGCGGAGGATTTGTCCGCCGCCTTCGCCGTGGGAGCCGTTGATTTGTTTGAAGTCTCGGTATGGCATGCGCGTACTTTTCGTCTGCCTTTGCTTCGTGCCTTCGTGTTCTTCGCGTCCTTCGTGATAAGCGAAGCGCTGCCTTGTTCGGGCAGCGCTCCGGAGCAGATCAGTCGTCGGCTTTTGAGGCATCCTTGATCACAAACCGCGCCTTAAGCCGCGCAACCTCGTTCGCCAGCCCGGCCAGCTTGACGGACTTCAACACCTCGTCGAAGTCCTTGTAAGCCGCGGGCGCCTCGTCGCGGGGGTACTGGCGGCAGTTGCTCAAGATGTCGGCGCGGTCGAACTGGGCGTCGACGGTCTTCTGGTCGAGTTCGCGGTTGGCGCGGCGGCGGCCCAAGGCGCGGCCGGCGCCGTGGTTGACGCTGAACAGGCTCTTTTCCGCACCGGGTTCGGCGACCATGACGGCGCTGCCGGCGACGGGATTGCCGGGCAGGAGGATGGGGTGGCCCGTCTCAGCAAACGGCGTGTCCTTGAGCTGGTGGTGCCCGGCGGGGAAGGCGCGGGTGGCGCCTTTGCGCATGACCCAGCTCAGGCTGCCGTCGACCGCTTCTTGCCGGGCGATGTTGTGGCTGATGAGGTACACGAGGCTTCCGGTGGTGCCGGGGATGACTTCCTGGAAGGCTTCCAACACCAGCGCGTTGATGAGCAGGTGGTTGACCGTCGCGAAGTTGGCGCCCAGCGACATGTCGTCGATGTAGTCGTTGGCCTCGGGTGTACCCAACGGCGCGTAGCACAGCTCTTTGTCGCCGCCGGGGTACGGGATGCCCCAGGCGTCGAACTTGGCTTGCAGGGCGCGGAACTGGCCCTGGGCAAGGTTGTGGCCGAAGCCGCGCGAGCCGCAGTGGCTGAGGAAGGCGACCTTGCCGTCTTTCAGGCCGAAGTGCTCGGCGAGGGCTTCGCGGCCGGGCTCGACCTCGACCACTTCGCATTCGCCGAAGTGGTTGCCACCGCCGTAGCTGCCGAGTTGGGCGATCTTGTTGGCGAAGGCGGGGAACTTGCCGCTGTCGATGAGGTGGTCCAGGCGCAGCTTCAGCGCGTCCTGGGTGTTGTCGTGGCCCAGGTGGTGGCTGTCTTCGCAGCGGTGACGCCACGCGCGGGGGATGCCCAGCAGCTCGCAGACCTGCTTGGAGGCGCCTTCGACGGCGACGATCTTGCCGATTTCGGCGTGGACCTTGCGTGACTGGGGGGCTTGGCGCTGGCCCTTGCCGGCGCCGGTGGGCGTGCGTTCGCAGATGGCGTCGATGAGCTTGCGGCGGACGGTTTTGTCGTCGACGGCGGCGGCGGGCAGGTCGAGTTGCAGCAGGCTCATGCTGCACTTGATGTCGAAGCCGACGGGGCCGGGGTAGATGTGGGTTTTGCTGGCCATGGTGCAGCCGACGGGCGCGCCGTAGCCCAGGTGGGCATCGGGGTTGAGCACGAGCGCGTCGATGCCGGGGGCCATGCGGCTGTTGACGGCCTGCTTCAGGCAGACGTCGTCGAAGCCGCCGCGGATGGTGGCGGTACCGATGACGGTGATGGGCTCGCCCTTGCTGTTGGGCAGGGGCAGGATGGCGGTGGCTTCGCCGGTGGGGATGATGTCGGGGCGGGGGAAGTCGTTCATGGTGGGTGCTTTCTACAGGGTGCGGTGGGCCCCGGCGTAAATAAGGTTGAGGTTTGCCGGGGCCCCCTCTTCTGGTGTCGGTTGATGAGTCGGTGTTTTCAGTCCATCCCAAGACGGGCCCCGTCCGGGTCCGGTGGTGGGGTTGTTTGGCGTGACTCCCGGTACGTGGCCGGTGGGTTGAGTCGTGAGCGGTGACGGGCGGAGGGGTGATGGTTTTTTGCGCCGCCCGCGGCGCTCCAGAGCGAGCCCGATCTCGGCCTGATCGGGAAGCGTTGCCGGGCGTCGATCGCCGGTGGCAAGCGAATGAGCTTCGTCGGTCTGCATCGACGACCCTTCGGGGTCGCCTGCTTCGACCTCCTTGTCATTCACTCACCACCGACGATCTTTGGCCTCGGCCCCGCTTCCCGATCAGGTCTAGTTCAACGCCTCGGCCTCGTGCCGGCGTCCGACCCGCGCCCGGGCGTCGCGGTCGATGGCGGAGGCGGGGCGGCGGCTGTTTGCGGTGTTGCGCGTGAAGAAGAAGACGGGGAATGATTCGGATCGGGTGCGGAAGTATCCGGCGAAGTTTGGGCTGGCGTTCGAGGGGGTGACGAGCGCAAGGGGGTAGGTGTGGGTACCTGCGATACTGCTTCATCAGGTCAAACGGATCCTCTTGGATTCACATGATTTCTGCTGGGTGCCACTGGCGGCTTGTCCGCCAGTGCTTCCGTGGGTCATGGGCACTGGCGGACAAGCCGCCAGTGGCAAGCAGCGCATCCCAACCGCCGGTGACACACGATCCAATCCGCCCGTGACGATGGCCTGCGTAGAGCTCGTTGGCGGCGCACAAAAAACCCCGCCGGGTGGGCGGGGCCTCGGGTGGTTTGGATGTCGTTTGAACTACTCGGCGGCGGCTTCGGCCGTCTCGGGCTTGGCCTTGGCGGCTTCGGCGGCCTGGCGGGCGTGGTCGTTGGCGGCTTCCTGCTTGGTGACCGTTTCGAGGCCACGGCGGCGGTCGCGGAGGCGACGCTTCTTGCCCACGCGGTCGCGCAGGTAGTAGAGCTTGGCGCGGCGGGTGTCGCCACGACGCACGATGTCGACCTTGTCGATGCGGGGGCTGTGCATCGGGAAGGTCCGCTCGACGCCTTCGTTGGCGACGATGCGGCGAACGGTGAAGGTCTCTTCGAGGCCGCCGTTCTGTTTCTTGATGACCACGCCTTGGAACACCTGGACGCGGCTCTTCTCGCCCTCGATGATCTTGACGTGCACGTCGACGGTGTCGCCGACGTGGATGACGGGCAGGTGGGTGCGGAGGTGGCTTTTCTGGACGTCGGCGATGATTGTGTCGCTCATGGCGGGCAGTTCGCAGGGGCCGTAAGGCCGTGGAAGTGGGTTGGCGTGGGAGCTGGCCGGGGGGCCGTGCACTGAAAAACGCCTCAGCCCGGTGGGGTGTGGCGAGCCGAACAGTTTAGCGGAGAACACGCTCTTGTCGAACCGGTTTTCTCTCAAAGAGGCGGGGAATCCGGCCGGGGGCGGCCCTCCGGGCGGAAGGCGTCGGTCAATAGGGTTTAATCGATTTAAAAACAGTCGCTTAAAAAAGGTGTGGGTTCATATTCCGAACGTGTCGGACCAGGCGACCCGGCCGGGCGTGATCGGCCTCCGGGGCCCCAGATCGAGGGTCTGGAAGGCGTCGCCCGCTTGGTCGAAAGCGATGGTGAAGCCCTCGGCCGAGGCGGGAATGAAGCCCAGCGGCCGGAAGAATGCGGGGTCGCCGAGCACGAAGAGCCGGCCGGCCCGGACGTCGCGGGCCTGGCGGACGGCTTCACGGACCAGGGCGCGGCCAATGCCGCGGCGTTGGTGGTCGGGGCGTACGGCGACGGGGCCGACCGCGAGCAGGCCGCGGCTGCCGGGTTCATCTTCGTGGACCATGATGCTGAGCACCACGTGGCCGACGACCCGGCCGCGGTGTTCGGCCACGACCGAGAAAGGGGCGTCGGGGCCGTCGAGCAGCGCATCGGTGATGCGGGCTTGGGCGTCGGTGGGGAAGGCGGCGCGGTGCAGGTCGCGCAGGGCGTCGCGGTCGTCGTCGCTGGCGTCACGCAGGGTGACGATCTCGGCGGGACGGTCGGCGGTCGCGCCGGGAGCGCGGCCGGGCGCCAGGCCAAGCAGATCGGGCCGGCGGTCGGTGGTCAGCTGCAGCGCGGCATCGGACCGCCACGCCGCGATGGCGGCGTGGTCGCCGTTCTGCAGCACGGCGGGCACATCAAAGCCTTCCCAGTTCGGCGGGCGGGTGTAGTGGGGGTGGTCAAGCAGGCCATCCGCCCCGTCCGCGAAGCTGTCGTCGCGGGCCGAGTCGGCGTGGCCCAGCGCACCCGGCAAAAGGCGGACCACTGCGTCGATGAGCACCATGGCCGGGAGCTCGCCGCCCGAGAGCACGAAGTCGCCGAGGCTGATCTCGTCGAGCCCGCCGCCGGCCTCGTCGTCACGCAGTCGGTCGAGCACGCGCTCGTCGAGGCCCTCGTAGTGGCCGCAGATCACGATGAGGTGTGCGGACCGCGCGAGGTCGGCGGCGATGCTTTGGGTCAGGGGCCGGCCCTTGGGCGTCATGAAAACCCGGCGGGGCCGCTCAAAAACGGTACCGGGTCCCTTAAGGGACCCGGTACCGTTTGTGAGGGTCGAGAGCTTGTGGACGGCGTCCCAGACGGGTTGGCACTGCATGACCATGCCGGGGCCGCCGCCGTAGGGCGGGGCGTCGACGCGGCGGTGCTTGGGGTCGGCGGACCAGTCGCGGAGGTTGTGGACGTGGTACGCGGCGACGGGCGGGCGGATGTCCGACGGGTCAGCGGGGTTCGCGATGGCCTGCGCGGCGCGCTTGAGGATGCTGGTGCCCAGCACGCCGGGAAACATCTCAGGAAAAAGGGTGAGGACGTCGATGCGGAGGGGGCGCGAAGACGTGGCCGGGGGGGCAGGTGGTTCCCTGGTCGAGTGCTGATCTGACGGGGGGTCGGACATGAGGGAAGCGTACGGGGATCGGTGGTGGGGAGCGCTGGGCGCCTTGATCCCCGCCTGCGCGGGGATGACGGAGGGGCGCGGGAGCGAAGAGCAGGTGCGAGTCCCGTCGCTTGATCACTTGGTCACTCGGCGACTCCAATCAGATCCAACGGCTTACGCGGCGACGGTAGTCGGCGTACGCGTCGCCGAACTGGCGGGAGAGGCGTGCTTCTTCGCCGCGGATGAGCCGGCGGTTGATGATCCAGACGAAGAGGGGCGGGACGAGCGCGGGGGCGACCGAGCCGCCGATGACGACGCCGCCGATCAGGATGAGCACCATGCCCAGGTACATGGGGTTGCGCGTGAACCGGTAAACGCCGCCGGTGACCAGAGCGGTGGTGGGGCGTCCGGGCAGCAGGGGAGTACGGCGGGCGCGGAAGCGGCGGAAGGCGTCGAGTTGCAGGCCGATGCCCGCGAGCATCGGGAACCAGCCGAGCATGCTCCACGGCTGGTGGAGTACGACCGCCAGGGGGGTGAAGTGGTCGAGGGCGATCTGGGCCACGCCGGCCAGGGCGAGGTAGTGCGGAGCCAGGAAACGCGGCACGGTGGCGTCGGGTGGTGCGTCCGTCGCTGCTGCCACTCCGCGTGCGTCGATGGCGTACTCGGGGGATACGGGAGGCATGAGCCGAGTTTAATCGCGACGGGGGCTCGGCCCTGCGGGCCGACCACGCAAGGGGCGTCCGTGCCCTTGCGGTAAGGGGTGGCTTGGCGAAGGTGGCGGCGGTGGGAGCCGCGCCCGACGGTCTGGCATGGGGCGCCGGGTCGCCGTCCGGCGACGCGGGTGAATTGGCGCCCGCTGAACGCTCCCCCCTTGTGCGTTCAATGGGTTACGCCCTCACTCGCCCGCGATGGCCTTGCCGGTCTTTTTGTCGAGGATGCCCTGCTTCGCAAGCAGGTCGCGGACGGTTTGCGAGGGCTGGGCCCCGACTCCGATCCAGTAGCGGATGCGGTCGGCCTTCAGGGAGATGCCCTTGGCCTCGTCCATCTCGGTGGGGTCGAAATAGCCGAGTTCTTCGATGGGCTTGCCGTCGCGGGGCGATCGCTGATCGATGGCATTGAGGCGGTAAAACGGCTTGTGGGTGCGGCCGAAGCGTTTAAGACGGAGGCGGACCATATCGGTTTCCTTTGGAGGGCCGCGCGGGCGCGGCGTGACCGGGAGGGGGTGCCGGGGCGGGACGTCCGCCGGGGCGAGCCGCACAGGGTAGTCAATCGCGGGCCGTCGGCAACTCGCCCCTTCGCCGCCGGGGGCCGGTTCGCCGCGGCGGTGGCATGGCCTGGGGGGGGGAAACCGTGTTCACGGCCCTGGGGAAAGTTCTTCAATCTTTTTCAAGGATTAACGGTGGACAGAATAGGGTGGAGCGAAGTATTATATATAAGGTGGGTGAAAACCCTGCAGTTGATCAAGGCCGGCAGCCCTTGCCCGCCTCCACGAACGAGCCAGCTCTCCATCCGGCCAGATTTCCCAGCTTCTCTACGGACCTTCCTCCAAGGGTTCGACGAGTGGTTTCCACCGTCCCCTCCCTTAGTCAGGATCCCCGTCATGATGACCGAAACCCGAAACGTGCTGCAGGCCATCCGGGGCAACGACTTTGAGGTCGAGGTCCGGCGCGGTGTGGACGAGGTGTTTGTGCTGGTCGTTGACCACCGGCGCAACGCCGAGTCGTCGTTTAACTTTGATGCGGTCAACGAGGTGGACATCGTCGACGAGATGGCGAGACGCTTCTGTTCGGCGAACCAGCGGGCGGCAATCTTCGGCGAGTCGACCCACGTGGTTTCGGACGGGCCGTACCGCTACGCGATGGCCTGAGTCACGAAGGTCTGAACCGTGGCGGATGCTGATCCGCTGCGGGTGCGGGCGAGACGTAGTGCCCGGGCCCGACTTCGACGAGGTCAGGCCGGTGCAGCAGTCGGCGACGGGTGACGTACTCAACGCCGGGCCGACGCTCAAACTCGCGATCCTTTTCGGATGCGGGATCGTCGGATGCGGCCTTGTCGGGTGCGGGCACGTCGGGTGCGGGCGTGCCGGACGCCGACGCGTCGTCCCCGGCGGCGACATCCGAGTCGTTCTTGAACAGGTGGATCGGGCTGGGCACGTCGCCCAGCAGCACGATGCGGCGGCGTTCGGCGTCGGGGTCGGGCACGGGGGCGGCGGACAGCAACGCGCGGGTGTAGGGGTGCTGGGGGTTGCGGTAGAGCGTGTCGCGGTCGGCCAGTTCGACGATGCGGCCCAGGTACATGACAGCGATGCGGTTGCAGAAGTGCTCAACCACCGCCAGGTTGTGTGCAATGAACAGGTAGGACAGGTTGAACTCGTCCTGCAGATCTTTCAACAGGTTGAGCACCTGGCTCTGCACGCTGACATCAAGGGCGGAGACCGGCTCGTCGCAGACGATGAAGGCGGGGCCCAGGCTGAGCGCGCGAGCGATGCCCACCCGTTGACGCTGGCCACCAGAGAACTCGTGGGGGTAGCGGTCGGCGTGGTCGCGCTGCAGGCCGACCTTGACCAGCAGGTCGCGGACGCGGTCGGGGATCTCGCGGCGCGGGTGCAGGCGGTGCACGGCCATGGGCTCGCCGACGATGCGGCCCACGGTCATGCGCGGGTTCAGGCTGCCGACCGGGTCTTGAAAGATGATCTGCATCTCGCGGCGCAGCTGCCGCATGCGTGAACGCGAGGCGGTGAAGACGTCCTCGCCGCGGAAGTGCACGCGGCCGGCGGTGGCGGGGATCAATCGCAGCAGGCTGCGGCCCACGGTGGACTTGCCGCAGCCCGACTCGCCCACCAGGCCCAGGCTTTCGCCCTCGAACACGTCGAAGGAGACGTCGTCCACCGCGCGGACGTCGCCGACGTGGCTTTTGAGCAGGCCGCGCTTGACCGGAAAGTAGGTCTTGAGGTTGCGAACCTGCAGCAGGGGGGTGGGCCGCGCGGCCCCCAGGTTCCGCGGGGCGGTCGTGGTCGCGGGGTCGGTGGCCGGGGGGTCGGGCGCGGGCATGACGGACGAGTCTACGGCAGGTCGAACAGCACGAACCGTGTGAGGTAGGCGTGGAACTCGCGGGCGTCCCAGTAGCGGACCGTCAGCAGCAGCTGCCCGGAACCGTTGGCGGCGATCGCGGCGCGGAGCTCGTCGCCGCTGCGGACGCGCCGGCGGTTGACGTGGGTGATGACCGACTGCCGCTCGACGCGCTGGCTGTGGGCGTAGGACCCCCAGCGCACGTCGATGGCCATGGGGCCTGCGACGTCCGGGTCGGCGACGCGTTCCGGGGCCCGGGCGTCGTCGGGGCCGAAGTCGGCGAGCCGCTCGATCCCGAGCTTCTGCAGCACGTCGTGGGTGTAGCCCCGCGGGGGGATGAAGTCCGGCTGGGGCACGCGTTTCCTGCGGGCGGGTTCGGGCAGCGAGCCCAGGGTGACGTCGAGGGTCTGCGGCGCGGTCGAGCCGGGGCGCAGCACGTCGAGTGTGACGACCGAGCCGGGGGCGAAGGTTGAGACCAGGTAGCGCAGCTGCCCGGGCGTCTCGACCGGCTGGCCCGCAACGGCGGTGACCACGTCGCCGGGGTGCAGGCCGGCGCCCGCGCCGGGGCCGCCGACGATCGGGTGGCTCATCAGCACGCCCCGCGTGTCGGGCGGCAGGTCCAGGGCCCGGGCGAGGTCGCGCGACAGGTCGCCGATGATGACCGCGAGGTAGCCGCGGGCCACGGTGCCGGCCTCGATCAGCTGGTCGGCCACCTGCACGGCGATGCGCACGGGGATGGCGAAGCCCAGCCCCAGGAACCCGCGCGAGCCGGCGACGCCCGAGTCGGACGGCGCGCCCGGGCCGCCGGGCCGCGCCGGATCAGCGGCAATGGCGAAGTTCATGCCGACCACCCGCCCGTAAATGTCGGTCAGCGGCCCCCCCGAGTTGCCGGGGTTGATGGCGGCGTCGGTCTGGATGTAGGCCTCGTAGCGGCCGCCGGGGTCGAGCGAGAGCTGCCGGCCGCTGGCGGACACGATGCCCTGGCTGACCGAGAAGTCGAAGGCCAGTGGCGATCCGAACGCAAAGACGATCTGCCCCTTGGCGACCGGCTCGGGGCTGAGTGCCGCGGCGTGGAAGGGCCCGCCGGCGACGTCGAGCACGGCCACGTCGGTCGCCTTGTCCGATCCGATCAGGCGGGCGTCGTACTCGCGGCCGTCGGCAAAACGCACCACGATCCGGCCGGCGTTCTCGACCACGTGGTGGTTGGTCAGGATGTAGTCCTGCCCGTTGCCGGCCGCGGCCCCGGCGGAATCCGCACCCGCGCCGTGGCGGTAGACCCAGCCCGACCCGTTGCCGGCGGGCGACTGCGGGTCGTAGCGGTTGACCACCCCGCCGCCGGCCCGCCGGTAGACGCGGATGTGGACGACGCCGGGCTCGACCGCTTGGGCGACCCGCTGGAAGGCGCTGGACAGCAGCGCGAGGTCGGGGTCGGTGGCCAGCCCGTCGCGCACGGCGGTCAGCTGCGACTCGGTCCGCGACCACGCGGTGCGGCGTACGGCCTCGGGGCCCAGCAGCAGCGCCGCCGCCAGGGTGGCGGCGAGGATCAGGCTGGGGCCGAGGTAGCGCAGGGAACGCATGGGAGAGGTCTCTTTTTCGCGGAGCGGATCCCCGGCACGCATCGGGCGGGATCAGCCGCGCATTTCGTACGGCCCGCCGTCGGCCAGGTAGCGGCCGCTCTCGACGTGATCGACCCATTTGCGGGCCAGATCTTGCAGTGCCTGGCCGCCGCGGCCGCCGGGGGGGGCAAACGAGGGCTGCCAGTCGGTCATGCCCAGCCAGTCCTGCAGCACAATCACGTGCCCGTGGCAGTCGGGCCCGGCGCCGCAGCCGATGACGGGGAGGTCCACCGCGTCGATGACGGCCCGCGCGGCCTCGGCGGTGCTCTGCTCAATCAGCAAAATGGCCGCGCCGGCCTGCTGCAGCTCGACAGCCAGCGCGGCGAGCTTGTCCACGCCGCGGTCGGTGCGGCCGGCCACCACCGGCACGCCGGTGCGCGGGGTGCGCTGGGGCCGCCAGCCGATGTGGGCCACCGTGGGGATGGACGCACGGTCCAGCTTCGCGATCAGGTCCACGTGGCGGTGGTCGACCTCCAGTTTCACCGCGTCGGCGTTGCCCTCGGTCATAAAACGCCCCGCGTTGCGGACGGCTTCCGCGTCGTCGGCGGTGTAGCTGAGAAAGGGCATGTCGCCCATGACGAAAGCGTGCGGCGCCCCGCGCTTCACCGCGGCGGTCAGGGTGAGCATGAAGTCCAGCGGCACGCGGATGGTGTCGTCAAAGCCCAGCACCACGCTGCCCGCGGTGTCGCCGACCAGCATCACGTCCAGCCCGCCGCGGTAGAGCCAGCGGGCCGTGGTCGCGTCGTAACAGGTGAGCATGGCGAACTTCTTGCCGTCCTTCGCGCGGTGGCGGAGGGTGCGAAGGGTCACGGGTTCGGGGTTGGAGTCGGTTTCGGGCATCGGGTCAGTTTAGGGCGGGGCGGGCAAGGGTATGGAGTATGGGGTTTGGGTCTTGGCCGGACGCAGGCGGGGTATCGAGTGGATGCCCTTGGCCAACGCCGAGGATTCTGAAGCCCGCGCAAGCCGCGGCGTTGGTGTTTGTCTCAACCCGATATCCCGCGTGAGCGTCTGCCCAGGACCCATACCCCAAACCCCATACCCGGCCCGCAGCACCCTGGTACGCGGGTATCCTCTGCCGCCCGCGCGTCCCCGCGACCGAAACGAGAACCCACGATGAACGCTGAATCGGCCGATCCGGCCCACGCTGTCTCTGCTGCCGACCCCGTTGCCGACCCCGTTGCCGACCCCGTTACCGACCCCGCACCCCGGGCCCGCTTCTCGCTGCGGTCGATGCTGCCGCCGTCACCCAAGGCCGACATCCTCTCGGGCCTGACCGTGGCCCTGGCCCTGGTGCCCGAGGCCGTCGCCTTCGCCTTCGTGGCCGGGGTGGACCCGGTCATCGGGTTGTACTCGGCCTTCTTCATGGGCCTGATCACCGCGGTGCTGGGCGGGCGGCCGGGCATGATCAGCGGGGCGACCGGGGCCATGGCCGTGGTGGTGGTGGCGCTGGTGGCTCAGCACGGCGTCACCTACCTGTTTCCCGCGGTGATCCTTTGCGGGCTGCTGCAGATCGCCGTGGGGGTGGGGCGGCTGGGCAAGCTCATCCGCATGGTGCCGCACCCGGTGATGCTGGGGTTCGTCAACGGCCTGGCGATCGTGATCGGCCTGGCCCAGATCGGCAGCTTCAAGACGCTGGGCGCCGACGGGGTGATGCAATTTCTGGAGCCGGCGCGGCTGGGGCTGATGATCGGGCTGGTGGTGCTCACCATGGCGATCATCCAGTACCTGCCGCGGCTGACCAAGGCGGTGCCCAGCACCCTCGCGGCCATCGTGGTGGTCAGCCTGCTGGCGGCGGGCGTCAACGCGGCCTTCCCCGGCGCCGACGGCGACACGGCGAAAACGGCGCCCACCGTGAAGGACATCCTGGTCGACGGCAAACGCTCGGCGGCCGTGTCGGGCGTGGCCAAGGCCGAGGCGACCGGGCGGGCCGCGACCGCCGCGGCGCTGCTGGAAGAGCAAGGGCTGAGCGGCCCCGGAGTCGCGCTGGATCCGAATCCTGTGCTGGGCCACGGCGACCTGCACGACGCGATCCACCACCTGCCCGCCGAAGAGGTGGCGGCCGCGGTGGACACGGTGAAGCCCGCCGACGTGACGATGAAGGCCGGCCTGCCGCTGCCGTATTTCGTGGACCCCCAGTACACCGACGCGGACAGCGCCACCGGCGGCCTGCTGCCGCCCCTCACCCTCGCCACGCTGTGGATCATCCTGCCCTACAGCCTGGTGCTGGCCGGCGTGGGGCTGATCGAGAGCCTGATGACGCTGAGCCTGATCGACGAGATCACCGAGACCCGCGGCCGCGGCAACCGCGAGTGCATCGGCCAGGGCGTGGCAAACGTCACCAGCGGCTTTTTCGGCGGCATGGGCGGCTGCGCGATGATCGGCCAGAGCCTCATCAACGTGAAGTCCGGCGGCAAGGGCCGGCTGTCGGGCATCACCGCGGCGGTGTGTCTGCTGCTGTTCGTGCTGCTGCTGGCCCCGCTGATCGAGAAGGTCTCGATCGCGGCGCTCGTCGGCGTCATGTTCATGGTCGTGATCGGCACGTTTGAGTGGACCACGCTCAAGACCTGGCACAAGGTGCCGTTCAGCGACGTGTTCATCATGATTTTTGTCGCCGCCTACACCGTGGTCATGCACGACCTGGCCAGCGCCGTGATCCTGGGTGTGGTGATTTCCGCGGTGGTCTTCGCCTGGAAGAAGAGCCTGCACCTGACCGCCGACGTGAAGTTCAACGAAGACGGCAGCAAGATCTACCAGCTGCACGGACCGCTGTTCTTCGCCAGCGACGACGCCTTCAAGAACCTGTTCGCCTTCGACGAGGACCCCGACGACGTGGTGATCGACTTCTACTTCAGCCGCGTGTACGACCAGAGCGCGCTGGAGGCGATCAACGCCGTGACCGAGAAGTACGCCCAGCGCGGCAAGCGCGTGCACCTGACGCACCTGAGCGAAGAGTGCCGGGCGCTGCTGGGCAAGGCCGGCGACCTGGTGGAGCCGAACATCAGCGAGGACCCGCACTACCACGTGGCGACCGATCGGCTCGCTTAGCACTTGCCGGTCGGGCCGCGGGGTTTGCGGTCTGCCGAGCCAAACCGCAACCCCCGCGGCCCGACCGGCCGAACTTCGCTCGGCGGCGGACGCCGCATTCAACGAGCCGCGACCGTGAGGGAGCGGACCCTGACATCAAGGTCAGTTTTTTTTTCGCGACAAGCCGCGGGTCCGCGTCCGAAAGGTCCGCCGCGACCGGTCGGTTAGCGTGTATCTGTGCTCGGATTCTTCCTCCTCTTCCTCTACGCCTACGCCTTGCTCGTCGCGGGCATGGTCGCGGCCATCCTGTGGGGGATGAACCGGCCGCGGCGCAAGACGCTGGGCGTGTCGCTGGGCATGGGCGGGCCGGGCGACCCGAGCGACCTGGGGCTGACCGGCACCGGGGCGACGTTCAACCTGAGCGACGGGTCGGCGAGCCCCGGGTGGATCATCGACGGCGACGCGCCCGACGGGCCGGTGGCCGTGGTGGTGCACGGCCACCGCGACAGCCGGTTCGGGTCGCTGTACCGGGCCGAGATGCTGCGGCCGTACGTGCGGGCGAGCGTGGTGTTCGACCTGCCGGGCCACGGCGACGCCGCCGCGCCGCGCTGCGGAATGGGTCGGCGCGAGGCCGACGACGTGCACGCGGTGGTCGACGGGCTGCCCGCCGATCTGACCGCCGCCGGTGTGGTGCTGATGGGTTACTCGATGGGCGGCACCTTCATTCTCAAGGCCGCGGCGGCACGACCGGAACGCTTCGCGGGCCTGATCGTCGCCGCGCCCTACCGCTTCTGGGACGGCGGGCTGCGCGGGCAGATGAAGCGGCGCCGCCTGCCCGCGTTCCCCGCGGTGCCGCTGGCGGGCCTGCTGCTGCGTTGGATCCCCGGGCTGGGCGAGCCGCCGGGCTTCGACCGCGCGGCCGACGCCGCAAAGGTGACCTGCCCGCTGCTGGTGCTGCACGGCGACGCCGACGACGTGTGCCCGCTGGACGCCGGCCGGGCGATCGCCGAGGCCGCGCCGCGGGGCGAGCTGGCGGTGATCATCGGCGGCACGCACAACCGGCTGCTGGGGGCGGACCACGACGCGGTGCACGGGGCGCTGAAGCGTTTGTTTAAGGACGTCGCGGGGTCGCCGAGGGTGTTCGACTGATTGACGGCGGTTGCCCGCACGGTTATCGAGGGATGAGCCGTTGGGCAGCGTCGCCCGTGGTCCTTCCGCCATCACTTGCTCGGAGCTTCTTCGATGAAACAGAACCCCGTCGGCTGGTTTGAGATCTACGTCAGCGACATGCCCCGCGCTCGCGCGTTTTACGAGGCGGTGCTGGGGGTCGAGCTGTCGCCCCTGGAAGCACCGTCCGAGTCGGGCATGATGGTGGAGATGTGGTCCTTCCCGATGGGTGAGAACCTGCCCGGGGCGGCCGGTGCGCTGGCCCGCATGGACGGGGTGTCGCCGGGCGGCGGCGGCACGCTGGTCTACTTCAGCTGCGACGACTGCGCCGTCGAGGCGGGCCGGGTGGCGGGCGCCGGCGGCCGGGTCGAACGCGAGAAGATGTCCATCGGGCCCTACGGCTTCATCGCCCTGGCCCACGACACCGAGGGGAACCTGTTCGGGCTGCACTCGCAGGCGTAGACCCGGGTGGCGGTCTGACTCGGACACGGTTTTCAAGCCCGCCGGGCGGTGGACCGATGGTATACTTAGTCGTCGCCGCCCCCGCGGCCAACTCATCCGAAAGGTCACCCGATGGTCCGCAACCTGAAAAAGCTCGGCAACACCCAGGCGCTGGTGATCGACAAGACCATGCGCGAGCAGCTGGGCATCGACCTGAACACGCCGCTGGACGTGACCATCGCCGACGGGCGGCTGATCGTCACGCCGGTGAACGTGGGCGTGGGCGAGGACGGCGTGGCCAAGGCGGTGGCCGAGCTGCGCGAGATCTACACGCCGATGCTCAAAAAGCTCGCGGAGTAGCCGCGTGTCCGACGCGATCGTCTTCCTGAGCGTGGCCGACGTGGTGCAGATCCACGCGGACACGATGCGGCACGAGGGCGGCCTTCACGGCGTCCGCGACCACGGGCTGCTCGAAGCCGCCGTGGCGATGCCGCGGCAGAGGTTCGGCGGCAACCACCTGCACGACGGGCCCGCCGCGATGGCCGCCGCGTACCTGTTTTACCTGGCCAACAACCACCCCTTTCTGGACGGCAACAAGCGGGCGGCCGCGATGTCGGCGTTGGTCTTCCTGAAGGTCAACCGGACGGATCCCCTGCCGGAAAACGACGAGATGACCTGGGTCACCCTCGCCGTGGCGTCCGGCGACATGGACAAGACCACGCTGACCCGGTGGTTTGCAGACGCGTTCGGCGGCGGATGAGCTCCGGTGTCTGGCACCCGGTCCGTTACCGGAAGGAACTTAAAATCACGACATGAACGCCACCCAACTCGCCACCACGATCGACCACACCTTGCTCGCGGCCCATGCCACCGCCGCCGACATCGACCGCGTCTGCGCCGAAGCACGGGAGCAGGGCTTCGCGTCGGTGTGCGTCAACGGCGTCTATCTGCCGCGCGTGGTCAAGGCGCTCAACGGCTCGTCGGTCAGGGCCTGCGCCGTCGCCGGCTTCCCGCTGGGCGCGATGAAGTCCACCGTGAAGGCGATTGAGGCCACCAGCCTGGCCAAGGACGGCGCGCAGGAGATCGACTTCGTCGCCCACTTGCCGTACCTGCTGGCGAAAGACCACGCCGCGGCCGTGCAGGACTTCCTGTCGGTCACCACCAATGTCCGTTCGGTGTCGCGTGAGATCGTGGTCAAGGTCATCATTGAGTCGGCCGCGTTGATGGGGGGAGTGGATGAGGCCGAGGGCGAGGCCCGAATCGCAGTGGCCTGCGCCGCCGCCGCCGAGTCGGGGTGCGACTTCGTGAAGACCAGCACCGGCTTCCACCCCGCCGGGGGGGCAGGCGTTCTGGCGGTGTCATGGATGCGCAAGCACGCACCCAACCTGAAAGTCAAAGCCAGCGGGGGCATCCGCACGCGGGAGGACGCGCTCAAGATGCTCGGGGCCGGGGCCGACCGGCTGGGTTGCTCGGCGGGGGTGGCGATCGTGACGGGGGATGAGGGTGTGGGCGGCTACTGAGTCCGCCAGGCAGTAAACCTGAGAATGTGTTTGAGAACCTCGCGGGCCTGCGGGACGGCTGGGGCTGCGGCGGAGTACGCCGCCTCCGGCGACAGATGGGTTCGACGCCTCGCGAGCGACGATGCTCGCTCGCCTTCGGCTTCCACGAGGTTTCCAAACACATTCTGAGAGTTTCGCCTCGTGCCTGGCTTCGGCCCACCTTCCGGATCCCCATGGGCCTGAACTCACGCATCCACGAGATGCCGGGCGCGGGGCGGTGCGATTTAAGACCGCTCCTTCAGGATGCGTCCGCGTTTTCCAGGTTGGTGAATCGCCTGGCCGACCCGTTCAAGGACACGGCCCTCACACACGTGGTGGAATTAGACGCCATGGGCTTTGCTCTCGGCGGCAGCGGATCTGCGTCGTACCGCGGGCGGGCATGGGGTGGGCGCGAGTGTCATCAACGCCGACCCTCGGGCACGAAAAAGTGGGGGGCGTGGGCGTCAAGATGCAAAGCGCCGTGGATAACGAGGCGGTTTAATAGACGGCCCCCACGAATTGGGGGGTGGTGGAGCGTCGTGTTTTCGCCGGCGAATGATCTGCAGCCGCCCTTGTCTTGAGCGAGGCGGGCAGTCGGCGAGGCGGTGGTACCGGGCCGAGTGGTTCTTTGCTTCTCGGCCGCCTTTCCGGTTCAATCTCCGGATGGAAACCACCACCGTCGGTAACCTCACCATCGGCCCCGGACAGCCCCTGACCCTGATTGCCGGGCCGTGTCAGGCCGAATCCTTCGACCTCTGCATCGAAGTCGGCGAGACGATGAAGGCCCGCTGCGCGGAACTGGGCGTGAACTACGTCTTCAAGGCGTCGTACGACAAGGCCAACCGCAGCAGCATCCACACCGCGCGGGGGCCCGGGCTGGCGGCGGGGCTCGAACTGATGGGGCGGGTGAAAGAGGCGCTGGGCGTGCCGGTGACGACCGACGTGCACGAGCCCGACCAGGCGGCGGCAGCGGGCGAGGTGATCGACCTGCTGCAGATCCCCGCGTTTCTGTGCCGGCAGACGGACCTGCTGGTGTCGGCGGCCAAAACGGGTCGGGCGGTGAACGTGAAGAAGGGGCAGTTTTTGTCGCCCGCCGAGATGAGCAACGTGGTGACGAAGCTGGCCGAGGCGGGCTGCACCGAGCAGATGCTGACCGAGCGGGGAACTTTTTTTGGTTACAACCGTTTGGTCAACGATTTCGCGGGGCTCTACGACATGATGCAACTGGGCCCACCGGTGTGTTTCGACGTGACGCACAGCACGCAGAACCCGGGCGGGCAGGGCACGAGCACCGGCGGGCGGCCCGAGTGCGCGCCGACGCTGGCCCGCTGCGCGGTGGCGGCGGGGGTGCATGCCTTATTCATCGAGACGCACCCGGACCCGAAGTCGGCGAAGAGCGACGCGGCGACGATGCTGCCGGTGACCCAGGTGGTGGAGTTGCTGGGCGAGCTGGTGCGGCTGCGGGGGGCCGGGACCTGATCCGTGGTGCGTGATCCGTGATCCGTGATCCGAGTGAGGCGGTCAGCGCATGGGGTCCACTTCACATCGACCGCGGCGTGCGGGCCCCCAGGGCTGGATAGTGCGGCCGGGGCCTGTTCTATAATGCGGAGTCGCCGTGGTCCGGCTGAGTGCCGTAGAAACGTGGGTTTTTCGCCTCACGCCTCACGCCTCAAGGATCACGGATCACAGATCACGGTCCCTGCCGGAGCCTCCCCATGACCGCCAGCCAGCGCACGATTGCCCGGGTCCGCCGCCGGCTGGTGCTGGGACGCGGGCTGCGGCTGGCGGGGTGGACGCTGCTGGTGCTGGCGGTGGTCAGTGCGGTGACGCTGGTGGTGGCGCAGGTGGTGGGTTTCGCCGTGCCCGGCGCGTGGTACGCCTGGGCGGGCGGCGGAGCGTTGGCGGGTGCGTTGGCGATGGGGCTGATCGCGGCGCGACTGGGGCGGCCGGCGGCGGACGCCGTGGCGGTGCGGGTGGACGAGCGGCTGGGGCTGAAGGACACGCTGAGCACGGCGCGGTACGCCGAGTCGCTGGCGGACGGCGCGGTGGCGAGGCGCGTGCGGGAGGACGCCGAGGCGGTCGCGGGCGGCGTGGCGAAAGGGCGGCTGCGCGAGGCGTTCCCGGTGATGCCCACGCGGGTGTGGGGCTGGGCGTTGGGGGGGGTCGCGGGGGTGGCGGTGCTGTCGCTGGATCCGTTGGGTCTGGTGGAGCGGGCGACGAACCGCAACGCCCAGGCGGCGGTGGCCGACGCGACGGCCGAGGCGGCCCGCGACGCGCTCGAAGAGGCGAAGCAGGCGGCCGACACGCTGGCGGAGAAGGCGGAGCCCGAGACCGCGGAGTCGGAAGCAGGCTCGCCCGCCGACGCCCTGGACCCCGAGACGCTGAGCGAACGGCTGACGGCGATGCTGAGCCAGCGTGACCTGGCCAACCCCGAAGACCGGCGTGAGGCGGCGGCGGAGGTGTCGGACCTGCACGACCTGGCGTCGGAGCAGGCCGAAACGCGGGAGAAAGAGGTGCAGGCGATGGAGAACCTGCTGAGCGGAATGGACCCCGGCGAGCCGGGCCCCGCCACCGAGTTTGCCCAGGCGATGCGCCGCAGCGATTTTGCGCAGGCCCGTCAGGAGCTTTCCAGGATGGGCGACGCGCTGGCGAACGGCCAGTTGTCCGACGCGCAGAAGCAGCAGATGTCCGAGCAGTTGGCGACAATGGGTGAACAGCTGCGGCAGCGGGCCAAGCAGCAGCGGCAGCAGGCCCAGGCGGCGGAGCAGGCGGCTCAACAGGCGCTGCGTGACGCGGGGCTGACCGAAGAGCAGGTGGAGCAGCTGGGCAAGAAGTCGCAGGATGCCGACGCGGTGAAGGATGCGTTGGAAGAGGCGAAGCCTCCGCAGTCGCCGCAGGAACGCCGGACGCAGGAGGCGCAGGCTGAAAAGCTGGCGGAGCAGAACCGGGACGCGGCGGAGCAGAAAGACCGTGGCGAACAGGCGGGCGACCGCGCCGAGCAGATGGCCGAGCAGATGAAAAAGATGGCCGACGCGGTGGGGGAAGATCCGCCGCAGGAGCCATCGACGGCGGACGCGGCACAGGACGGTCAAAACGGTGGGCAAGAAGGCGGAGATGAGGGCGCTCAGGAGCAGACCGCCGGGGCGGAGTCGCAGCCGGGCGAACAGCCCGGTGGGCAGGATGGCGAAGAGGGCGGAGAACAAAACCCGCAGCAAACCGGTGAGCAGCCGGGCGATGAGGCCGGTGCCGAGCCTTCGCAGCAGGCCGGGAGCCGGGACTCGGGCGAGCAGGGCGAAACGGGCGAACCGGGCGAACCGGGGGAGCCGGGGTCCGAGCCCGGCGGCGAGCAGGGATCGCAGTCGGCCGAAGCGTCCCAGAGTGAGTCCCGGAGTGAGCCCCGGACCGAGCAGCAAAAACAGCAGCAGATGTCCGAGGCGATGCAGCAGATGCAGGAGCAGCTGGGCCAGAGCGAGCAGCAGCAGCAGGGCGCCGAGGGGGCGAAGTCGGCAGCCAGGAGCCTGCAGCAGGCGATGCAGCAGATGTCGGGGCAGCCGGGGGCGCAACCTGGGGCACAACCGGGGTCGCAGCCGGGCGCCCAGCCCGGTGGCCAAGGCAACCAGCCCGGTCCGCCGACCGGCGTTGGTGGTCAGCAGGCCGGCGCGATGCCCGGCCCGGGGAAGGGCCAGGGGTCCGGCGGCAACCCGCTGGGCGCCGAGCGTCCGGCGTTGGGCGCGGGGTCGCACGTGTCGAAGGACATTCAAGAAGGCCGCGGCGGGCGCGTGCTGTCGTCGTGGACCGAGGGCGGCGAGATGGAGCCGGGCGAGGCGAGGCTGGAGTTCGACGCGGCGGTGACCGAAGCACGGGCCGAAGCCGAGCGTGCCGTCGGCGACGACCGCACGCCGCAGCGGTACCACAAGGCGATCCGGGATTATTTCGGGAACCTGCCGGAGGCGCCGCCGGCGCCGGCGCAAGTCGTCGAGTGACCGAGTGGCCGAGTGCGGCAACGGCGGACGTCATCCGCGGCGCGGTGCTTTGCGTACGCTGACATCTTCCTCGGCGGCGGGGGGGGTTGTCTTTTCCTCACTCGGCCACTTCAACACTCGGCCACTTGGCCACCTCAACATTCCCTTGCCCTTCCGCTTCGACCACCCCGAATACCTGCTCCTGCTGCTGCTCGCGGCCCCGCTCGCGTGGTGGGGCTGGCGCACGCTCAACACGCTGGAGCCGCTGCGCCGCGGGCTGGCGGTGGGGCTGCGGGTGGTTGTGCTCACGCTGCTGGTGCTGGTGCTCGCGGGCGTGCAGGCCCGGCGCGAGCACGACGACCTGACGGTGGTGGCGGTGGTGGACCAGTCGCCTTCGATCCGCATCTTCGGCGCGACCGAGCCGTTCGTGGCCGCCCCGGCCGGCGACGGCGACCCGGCCCCCGCCGGCCCCACCGCCGTGCAGCGTTCGGTCCGCGACTACCTCGCCCGCGCGGGCGAGGACGACCGCCGCCCCGACGACCGCTTCGCCATGGTGGTCTACGACGAGCGGGCCACGCTGCTCAAGCGGCCGGGCCCGGGCGTGCGGGTGGACGACGCCCCCGAGGTGGCGGTGCGCGAGGGCACCGACACCGCGCGGGCGATCGAGTGGGCGATGGCCGCCAAGAGCGATGCGGGCAACGCGCTGCGCATGGTGCTGGTGAGCGACGGCAACGACACGACCGGCGACGCCCTGGCCGCGGCCCGCGCGGCGGCGGCGGCGGGCGTGGTCATCGATGTGCTGCCGGTGGACTACCGCGTGGGCGACGAGGTGATGGTCGAGGGCGTGTACACGCCGGTGGAGGCGCGCGAGGGCCAGACCGTCGCGGTGCGGGTGGTGCTGCGGGCCACACGCCGCGCCGCGGGCGAACTGCTGGTCAAGCACGACGGCCGCGTGCTGGACCTCAACGGCCCCGACGTGCCGGGGTTGGGGCTGCCGGTGGCGCCCAAGGCGTGGGCCGATGCGGCGGCCGAAGACGATCCCGATACGGCCGGTGGACGCTACGTGCTGGCCCGGCAGGTGGACGTTCCCATCGGCGCCGCGGGAGCCAACCGGTTCGAGGCGGTGTTCGAGCCCGCGAACGCGGGGCTGACGTCCGGACCTGCGGTCAACGACACCGTCGCGGTCAACAACCGGGCCGAGGCCTTCACCCTGGTGCAGGGCCGCGGCCGCGTACTGCTGGTGGACAACGTGGGCGGTGACAGCGGGCTGGTGCTGCCCAAGGCCCTCAGCGAGCGGCAGCTGAACCTGGACGTGGTCCGCCCCGACGGCTTCCCGCGCGACCTGGCCGAGCTGACGCGCTACGACGCGGTGCTGTTCCAGAACGTGCCGGCCGACCGGATCACCCAGTCGCAGCAGGCCATGCTCGCCCGCTACGTCAACGACCTGGGCGGAGGCTTCGTCATGCTCGGCGGGCCCGACAGCTTCGGCGCCGGGGGCTGGACCAACTCCATCATCGACGAGCAGATCCTGCCGGTGGACTGCCAGATCCCGTCGCAGACCATCCTGCCCTCGGGCGCAATCGTGATCGTGATTGACCGTTCCGGCTCGATGGGCGCGGCGGTGGACAAGTCGGGACAAACCCAGATGCGGCTGGCGGCCGAGGCGGCGGCGCTGGCCATCGGCACGCTGTACCCGCACGACCTGGTGGGCGTGATCGCCTTCGATAACTTCGCGACATGGGTGGTGCCGCTGGCCAAGAACGACAACCCCAACGCGACTATGAAAACCGTTCGGTCGATCCGCGAGGGCGGTGGCACCGACATCCTCGCGGGCCTCGACGCGGCCTACCGCGCGCTGATCGGCAACACCACCGACTTGCGTGAGTCGTCGATCAAGCACGTCATTTTGCTGAGCGACGGCGGTTCGAGTGGAAACTTTCTGCCGCTCATCAACGACTTCAACCGCGCGAACATCTCGCTGAGCACGGTGGGCGTGGGCAGCGGCCACGACGTGAAGCTGTTGGAGTCGCTGGCCGTCAACGCCGGCGGCCAGTACCACCCCATCGACGACCCCAACGACCTGCCGCAGGTCTTCATCAAGGAGGTCCGCACGGTCCGGAAGAACCTCATCCGCGAGGTGAACTTTACCCCGCAGCTGGTGAACACCGGCAGCCCGGTGACCGCGAACCTGGGCGAGCTGCCGCAGCTGCAGGGGCTCGTGCTGACCGGCCCCAAGCACGACCGACGCATTGACACGCCGCTGCTGGGGCCCGAGGGCGAGCCGCTGTTCGCCAGCTGGCAGGTGGGGCTCGGGAAGGCGGCCGCGTTCACCAGCGACGCGAACAATCGCTGGGCCACGCCGTGGCTGCAGTGGGGCGGCTATGGCGACTTCTGGGCCCGCACCGTCCGCACCGTGAGTCGGCCCGGCGCCAGCCGTGACGCCGAGCTGCGGGTCGCCATCGACGGCGACCGGCTGACCGCGCGGCTGGACCAGTACGGCGAAGCGGCGGCGGCGGAGTCGGTCTCGGGCAAGGTGCTGGCGCCCGACGGCACGATCACCGACATCACCCTGCGGCAGACCGGTCCGAGCACCTTCGAGGCCGACGCGCCCGCGACGCAGACGGGCAGCTACATCCTGAACCTCTTCGTGAAGCAGGCCGGGACCGGCGCCAGCGCCGACGCGACGACCGGCTTTGTCGCCGGCGGGGCCACCCGCGTGCCCGGGGCCGAGCTGCGGCGCTTCACCGCCAACCGGCCGCTGCTGGAGTCGATCGCCGCCGCCACCGGCGGGCGCGTGCTGGACCCGGCCGACCCGGTGTCCGCGGGCCTGTTCGCCGATGCGCACCGCATCGTGACCGAGTCCACCCGCCCGCTGCGGTGGACGCTGCTGCCCTGGCTGCTGAGCCTGCTGCTGCTGGACGTGGCCAACCGGCGTCTGGCGTGGGACCCGCGCGAGATCCGCGACGGGCTGCGGCGGTTGACGACGGTGAACCGGCGAAGCGCGTCGGAGACGAAGCAGACGATGAGCGCCCTAAAGAAGCGGCGCGGCCGGGTGCAGGATGGGATGGTGGCGGACGACAGCGAAGCTACGGCGCCCGCGGCGCCGACCCAGAAGTTTGAGGCCGCGGCGAAGAAGCCCGCAGGCGGTGGGCTGGCGGATGCCGTGGGCGCGGCGAAAACATCAAACACCCCGCGTCCCAAACCGCAATCGAAACCCGATGCTCCCGAACCCGAAAACGGCTCGACCTCCAGCCGGCTGCTGGCCGCCAAACGCCGCGCGCGGGAGCGTCACGAATGAACGCAACCACCACTTCTGCTGTCCTTGCCTCTGGACTCCATCGATTCGGTATCGATCGTTTTTCAGGCGGCGCTTCGCTTTATCACAGAGGCCACAGAGCCGAGTGGCCTGCGCGTGGCGACGTCGCCCAGGGTTTCAGTTCGTTCCCCTGGTTTCGCCGCCTGCACGGAGGGCACAGAGGAAGGCACTCCAATCCCGGTTTTCTGTCTTTCTCTGTGCCCTCTGTGTCCTCTGTGTCCTCTGTGGCCTCTGTGATAAAGCGAAGCGCTGCCTTGTTTCCTAACGTAGCCCGACGGGCAGTAACTCACTATCAACTCCAATCTGAACCCTTCGCCCGAGCCTGAACCATGGCGCAATCAGACAACCCCGACGTATTGGCCCAGGCCGACGACTTCCGCCGCGACTACGCCGCGGTCAAGGCCGAAATCGGCAAGGCCATCGTGGGCCACGAGGCGATCATCGACGGCGTGCTCACCTGCATGTTCGTCGGCGGCAACGCGTTGCTCGAAGGCGTGCCGGGTCTGGGCAAGACCATGCTGATCCGCGCTCTCAGCGACGCACTGAGCCTCCACTTCAGCCGCATCCAGTTCACGCCCGACCTGATGCCCGCGGACATCACCGGCACCACCATCGTCATCGAGAACCAGCGGCCCGACGGCACCGTGGCCCGCGAGTTCCAGTTTCAGAAGGGCCCGCTGTTCGCCCAGATCATCCTGGCCGACGAGATCAACCGCGCGACGCCCAAAACCCAGTCGGCGATGCTCGAAGCCATGCAGGAGAAGAGCGTGACCGTGGGCGGCACCACGCACGCCATGCAGAAGCCCTTCTTCGTGCTGGCCACGCAGAACCCGATCGAGCAGGAGGGCACCTACCCGCTGCCCGAAGCCCAGCTGGACCGATTTATGCTGAAGCTGGACGTGGGCTACAGCAGCCGCACGCAGCTGATGGAGATCCTTAACCGCACCACGATGGGCGTGACGCCCGACGTGCGGCCGGTGCTGGACGCCGAGGCGATCGTGGGCTACCAGCAACTCGTGCGGCAGGTCTTGATCGCCCCCCACGTGCAGGACTACGCCGTGCGGGCCGTGCTGGCCACGCACCCCGACGGGCCCTTCGCGACATCGTTGGCCAAACAATTTTTACGCTTCGGCGGCAGCCCGCGGGCGGCCCAGGCGCTGGTGCTGGGGGCCAAGGTGCGGGCGCTGCTCGACGGCCGGGCCCACGTCGCGGTGCAGGACATCACCGCGATGATGCCGCCGGTGCTCCGCCACCGCGTGCTGCTGAACTTCGAGGGCACGGCCGAGGGGATCACGCCGGATATGGTGGTCAATGACATCGTGGACCACCTTCCGGTCGAGGCGGCGGCGCCAGCCGGCGCTTGATGCAAGTTTGAGGGCAGGGCGAGCCTCTGGCGAGCCGCACCTGCCAGGTCACACTCGGCTCGCCAGAGGCTCGCCCTGCCCACCATGCGATCGCTCACTGTTTCAGGACACAACATGCTCAAAAAACTCATCGCCGCCTCGCTCCTTCTCACTCCCGCGGCCCCCGCGCTGGACATCCAGCCGCTGCTCGACAAAGGCGACTTTGTCGCAGCGAAGGCTCAGCTCAAGTCCGCCATCGCCGCATCTCCCAACGACCACGACGCGCGGCTGGCCCTCGGCGTCACAACGTTTTTGGCCGGCATCGAGGAGTTTGCGCAAACGGTGTACGCCCACGGGCTGCGGGAAGACCTGGGTGGCGAGATGGGCATGATGATCCCCGCGTCGTTGCCGGTGCGTTTCAACCCCGAGCCACTCGAAACCTCGGCCGACGACGTGGTGACCATGCTCGAACGTATGGAAGATGCGATGGCGGAGGTAGACACCATCTTGGAACCTCTGGGTGACCATGAGGCACACTTTGACCTGCGCATCGGCACGGTCAAGATGGACCTGAACGGGGACGGCGCATACACCGACGACGAGGGGCTGTGGCGGCTGTTCAACGCGGTGACCAATCCGCAGCCACGGTGGGCAGCAGTTGTGGATGAAGACGGCAACCCGCCGGTACCCGAAATGCCTGAAGAGGCCAGGACTTTCGTGCTGGGTCTGGACACCGCCGACGGTTACTGGCTGCGGGGCTATTGCAACGTGTTCGGCGCCGTGGCAGACGTGGTGCTGGCCTACGACGGCACCGAGTTGTTCGAACGTACCGGCCACCTGTTCTTCTACCACGTGAGTTCGCCGTACCCCTGGCTGCAGATGCCTGGCGCTTCGCAAGGTTTCGACGCCGAGCCGATCCTTGATTGGGTCGCGGCGCTGCACCTGATCAACCAGCCGCTGCGCGACGCCAACCGCATGGCCGACGCCCACGCCCACCTGCTGAACGTGATCGAGCTGAGCCGACTGACCTGGGCCGCGGCGCGGGCCGAGACCGACAACGCCCACGAGTGGCTGCCCGCCCCGGGGCAGACCGGGGTGATCGGGGTGGACATCACCGACGCGCAGGTGGCGGCGTGGCTGGCGATGCTGGACGAGAGCGAACGCATCCTGAATGGCGAGCTGCTGATCCCCTTCTGGCGGGGCGCAGGCGAGGCGCTGTTTGACGAGGACGGCGAGTGGCGTGAGGACGCGAACGAGGTCGAGGTGGGCATGACCCACCCGCGCCTGGGCGTGAACCTCAAGAAGGTGTTTATGGAGCCGACGCGTTTCGACCTGCTGCTGTGGCTCCAGGGCACGGGGGCCGCGCCGTTTCTGGAAGAGGGGCCGCAGGCGGAGAGCGGCGTGTGGCGGCGGCTGAACGAGACGTTCGGGCGGAACATGCCGGGCTTTGCGGTGTGGATTAACTGATCGCTCGGGACGCTCTGCCGCGGGGTGGCCTGCGGGTGAGAGTGCTCCCGGCGAGGTGTCAGGCGTTAGGTCCTGGGTGTTAGGAAGAGCGCTGACGCGGCTGATCGAGGTGCTTGATGATACGAGTCACAATCAATCGTCGAACCGCCTTTTGACGCCGGCTCGTCGGAGCCTTGCCCTACCGGAGCGGCCGGATCGGTGCCGCGGGTCGTGAACCCGCTTGCGTCTTCCTAAGATCTGACACCTAGGACCTAACACCTGCTACGCCCCGCTCTCGAACCCGACGATGCCTAAGATCGCGACACCACCACTGCTGACCCCCGAGTTCATGTCCAGCCTGGACCGGCTGGACGTGCGCTCGCGGAAGATGCTGCGCGGGACGGTGCAGGGCGAGCGGCGCAGCAAGAAGCGGGGGGCGAGCGTCGAGTTCGCCGACTACCGCAACTACGTGGTCGGCGACGATCTGCGGCGCATCGACTGGAACCTGTACGCGCGGCTGGACAAGCTGTTCCTGCGGCTGTTCATGGAGGAAGAGGACCTGTCGGTGTCGCTGGTGCTCGATGTCAGCGGCTCGATGGACTACGGCGATCCGAACAAGCTGCTGTACGCCAAACGCATGGTTGCGGCACTGGGCTACGTGGCGCTGACGCACTACAACCGGCTGAACCTGTATTCGTTCAGCGACACGGTGCTGGAGCAGCGGACCGGGATGCGCGGGCGGCGGCCGGTGCCGGAGATGCTGGCATTTTTGGAGGGGCAGCAGCCGGGAGCTTCCGGCGCCGTGCGGGGCGACCTGGCGGCGGCGTGCCGGCGGCTGAGCGCGGTGCAGCGGAAACCGGGCATTGTGGTGCTGGTCAGCGATTTCTGGGACAAACCAAGTATTGAGAAGGGGGACGTGTCCGACGCGCTGAAGTACCTGACGGGTGAGAAGTACGACGGCTACGCGGTGCAGCTGCTGTCACCGCAGGAGGTTGACCCGACCCGGGGCGGCGTGGTGGGCGACCTGCGGCTGACGGATCTGGAAGACGGCGACACGGCGGAGGTGTCGGTGTCCAAAGCCCTGCTGGCGAAGTACCAGGCCAACCTGGAGGCGTATTGCCAGAGCGTGCGCGCGGCGTGCACGAACCGCGGGCTGAGCTATCTGGCGGCGACGACGGATGTGCCGGTGGAACGCGTGGTGCTGACGTATCTGCGCGAGCGGGGGCTTTTAGGATGAAGTTTTACAAGGCTTTTAAGGCATTTTCTCGCGCAAAGGCGCAAAGGCGCAAAGAAGACGTGGCCGGTGGCGTGATGCCGAGGGGGCCGTTTGATTGTTGCGAAGGAGCGAGTTCCATGCGACGCGAGGCTCGGCGGGAGCCTTGCCCTTCCAAAAAGCACGGTCGATCCGCGAGGTTCTTCCTTTGCGCCTTTGCGCCTTTGCGCGAGACCTGTCTTTCTTCCGAAGATTCTGCATGAGTTTCCTGAACCCATTCGGAGCCCTAATCGCCGCCGGCATCACCCTGCCGCTGCTCATCGCGCTCTACTTCCTGAAGCTGAAGCGCAAGCCGCTGAAGGTGCCGTCCACGCTGCTGTGGAAGCGGGCGGTGCAGGACCTGCAGGTGAACGCGCCGTTCCAGCGCATCCGCAATTCGCTTCTGCTGTGGGTTCAACTGCTGCTTTTGCTGCTGCTGCTGATCGTGTGGGCCCGGCCCGCGCGTGAGGCGGCGGTGACGACGGGCGACCGGGTGGTGCTGGTGCTCGACCGGTCGGCGTCGATGAACGCGACCGACGGGCCGGGGGGCGAGACGCGGCTCGAACAGGCGAAGGCCGCGGCGCTCGAACTGATCGACGGGCTGAGCGGGTCGGCCGGCGCGATGGTGGTGACCTTCGCCCAGCGGTCGACGACGGTGCAGGCGTTCACCTCGGACAAGAACCGGCTGCGGCGGGCGATCGCGGACGTGCGGCCGTCGGATCAGCGCAGCCGCTTGGAACCCGCGCTGGCGGTGGCCGAGCAGCTGGTGGCGGCGGGCGGATCGGGCGAGGAAGCCGACGAGTCGAGTCTGGGCGTGTACGTGTTCAGCGACGGGCGGGTGCACCGCGACGGAACCGAGGTGCCCGCGCTGCCGGGGGCCGAGCTGAGCTTCGTGCGGATGGGCCGGCCCGACACGGCGAACGTGGGGCTGGTGCAGTGCTCGGCCCGGCGCGACCCGGACGACCCGGGGGCGGTGCGGGTGTTTGCGGCGTTAAGCAACTGCGGGTCCGAATCCGCGACACTGAACCTGACGCTGACCCGCGACGGGCGGGTGGAGCAGACGCGGGCGGTGACGGTTCCCGGGGCAGATGCGGGCGGGCCGGCCGGTGAAGCCGGCGTGACGTTTGAGCTGCGCGTGGACGGCGGCGCGGCGGTGGAAGTGTTTCACGACCGGCCCGATGTGCTGGCGGCCGACGACCGGGCCCGGCTGGTGGTGCTGCCGGCGCGGCGCCTGCGGGTGCTGCTGGTGTCGCCCGGCGGGCCGTCGCGGGTGTACCTGCAACAGGCGCTGACGGCGGCGGGGGCGCTGGAGGTGAGACCCGTTGCGCCGTCGTCCTACGAGGCGCTGGACCCTGCCGCGTTGCGCGACGGTGGTGAAGGTGTGGGCGAGGGATTCGACATCGTCGTCTTCGATCGGTATGCCCCGGCGGCCGAGCCGCGGGTGGCAAGCCTTAGCTTCGGGGCGGCGCCGCCGGTGGCGGGGCTGGAGGTGGTGCCAAACCCCGAGGCCGACCCACGCGGGGGCCTGCAACGCGTGCTGACCTGGAAGCGCGAGCACCCGCTGATGAGCTACGTGGTGCTGGACGAGGTGACGCTGCGGCGCCCCGGCCGCCTGGTGGTGCCGCCCGCGGCGACGGTGCTGGCGGTGGGGGTGGCGGGGCCCCTGATCGCCGAGGTGCGCGGCGCCACGGGCCTGCGCCACGTGACGGTGGCCTTTGACGTGCTGAAGAGCCGGTGGCCGCATCATTGGAGCTTCCAGGTGTTCATGGTGAACGCACTGGAGACGCTGGGCCTCAGCGAGCAGGTCGCCGCGGGCGAGGCGGCGCTGGCCTGGCGCACCGGCGAGTCGGCGGCGGTGCCGGTGCCGGTGCCCGGCGGCGCGAACGGCGGGACCGGGGTGGTCCGGTATGTCGGCGCGGGTACTGCGGAGGGGACCGCCGTGTCGGGCACCGTGCGTCAGGGTCGCGCGGGGCTGGCGGCCTTCGAGCGGGCCGGCGACTACCGGGCAACCGACCCCGGGGCCGAACCGCCTTACGACCGGCTGGCGGTGAATCTGCTGGACCCCCTGGAGAGCGACCTGCGGACGGCCGACGCGCTGGACGTGGCGTCCACCGCGCCGGTGGCCGCGGCGTCGGCCGGCGCGCTGGCACGCCAAGAAATCTGGCCGTGGTTCGCGTGGGCGGCGTTGGCGGTGTTGCTGGTCGAGTGGTGGCTGTATGTGCGGCGGATGCGGGTATAGCGAACGGTGGAGCGTGATCCGTGATCCGTGATGCGAACCTGACGGCTGGCGCAACGCCGATCGGTAGGGCGAGCCTCCGGCGAGCCGCGCGCTGCCATGCGACACGCGGCTCGCGATTGGTTGGAGTTCGGGCGTGCGGCCGAATGCCTCACCCTACCGAAGACAATATGATTGCACGCATCACGCATCACGCATCACGCATCACGCATCACGCATCACGCATCACGCATCACGCATCACGGCAGCCGGCCGGCAGGCCGACCCAGACAAGTCGCATCACGCACCACGGACCGCCCCGCGGGGCAGGCCGGACACGATGGTGTTGACCCAGGCGGGGTGGGGTTGGGTGAGGTGCACGATCACACCGTCGTGGATCGTGGCCATCGGTGCGTGGCCCCGGTCGCCGTTGTAGAAAAGCAGAACCTCGTCAAGATCCGGGGCGATTTCCGCGGCATTCTTCAGGCTCTTGTCGAAGCGGCGGCGTTGCACGGGCTCGGGGATGTCGTGCCCGCCTTTGATGACCCGGTCACGGACGCGGGCGATTGCGGTTTCGACATCGCTGACGGCGACGTAGATCAACCGGACTCTGAACCCCGCCTCTTTCGCTCTCCGCATGGACGTCACGATCTCCCGGCCCGAAAGCGTGCTTTCCCGGCTGAAAGCTTCACGGTTTTCGATCAACTGGTTGACGCGTTCAAGGGTGAGGCGTCCGGCCTGTAGATTCCGGGCCGGCTCGGGCCCCGAAAGGCCCTTGGCGATGACATCGGGGTTGATGAACGGCCCAAGTTCGTAGCCGAGACGGATCATCGGCTCGGCCAGCGTGGACTTGCCGGCACCGTTGGGTCCGCCCAATACGGTGAGAACCGGTCGATCATCCTGCGTTGCGGAGGCCGGCAAATCTCAGCGCACCGGGCCGAGGATTTCGATCCGGCCGTCGGGATACTCACGTATCCGCTGGCCGTCGCGTTCGCCGGTCACCGGCAGCCCGCGGGCGAGGCTGTCGGCGCGGGCTTCGCGGGCGGCGTCCTGGCCGATCTTCGCGATTTCCTCTGCGGTGAGGCCGAAGTATCTCGCTTTGGCGTCACCGCGGGCCCTCGTGGAGTCCATCGGGGAAGGTGTTGCTTTCATGGACGTAGACCGGGTAAAAAGGTAGCGCCGGGTGATCGCGGACGCCGACGCTGTGGCTCATTGTAGTTCATCGGCCATTCGAAACCTAACTTTATACGACCAGTTCGGCGATGCGGCGTGAATCCGGGCCTCTGCGGCCGGTACGAAAACCGGGGCTGCCCGTAGACTGCCCCGCCTATGGCTAAGCCGTCCCCCCCGAAGCAGAAAACGTCGAAAAAATCCGGCCTGACCTACGCCGACACCGGCGTGTCCATCGCCGCGGGCGACGCGATGGTGGGCAAGATCCAGCACCACCTGCACCGCACCCACGGCCCGCGCGTGCTGGGGCGCGAGGGCGCCTTCGCGGGCATGTTCCGGCTGGACTACAACGAGAAGCTGTTTAAACGCAACTACAAGGATCCGGTGCTGGTGGGCTGCACCGACGGCGTGGGCACCAAGGTGCTGATGGCCATCGAGATGGGCGTGCACGACACGATCGGCCAGGACTGCGTGGCCATGAACGTGAACGACCTGATCGTCCAGGGGGCCGAGCCGCTGTTCTTCCTGGACTACATCGGCACGCACGCGGTCGATCCGGCTCACATGGAGCGGATCGTGAAGGGCGTGGCCGACGGCTGCACCAAGGCGGGCTGCGCGCTGATCGGCGGGGAAACGGCGGAGATGCCCGACGTTTACAAGAAGGGCGACTACGACGTGGCCGGCTTCACCGTGGGCGTGGTCGAGTTGAAGAAAATTGTTGAGGGCGAGGCCCGGGTCGAGAAGGGCGACGTGATCCTGGGCCTGGCGAGCGACGGGGTACACAGCAACGGCTACACGCTGGTGCGCGCGATCGTGAAGCGCGCCAGGCTGAAGCTGGGCAACACGTATCCCGAACTCGATCCCGAGCGGACCCTGGGCGAGGTGCTTCTGCAGCCCACGCGGATCTACGTGAAGCCGATCATCGGCCTGCTGCGGGGCTACAAGCGGGTGAAGCCGGTCTCGGGCATGGCCCACATCACCGGCGGCGGGCTGGTGGGCAACGTGAACCGGGCGTTGCCGGATCATCTGGACGCGAAAATCAGCCGCAAGACCTGGGAGGTGCCGCCGGTCTTCGACTTTCTGCAGAAGCACGGCGGCGTGGAACGCGACGAGATGTTCCGGGTCTTTAACATGGGTGTGGGCTACACGCTGATCGTGCGGCCTCACTTCGCCGACGCGGTGGCGCAGAAGCTGGCCCGGGCGGGCGAGACGGTGTACCGGCTGGGCGAAGTGGTGTCGGGGACGGGCAGGGTCCGCATGGGGGCCTGAATTGCGCTCGGCGAATTATTGGACTCAAACCAGGTAAAGCGGCTTTGGCGGGCCCGAGACGCGGCCCGCATGTGGTGCCCGGCCCACATCCGCGATGATCGTTGTATGCCTTACGCCTGCAGGAACCGCAGGCACCTCGCCGGTGCTGTTCTAAACTTATCTAATAAAGTATCTTGTGTTAGATCGCGAAACTTTGTGGGTTGGGGTTCGCCCCGCCGCAGGCGCGTGATATAACCAGAGGGAGGCGGGTGAGTTTGCCCCCCGACGCCCCGACGCCCCGACCCACGACGGAATGAACACCATGTCCATGAACGAAAACGATTTTCAACAGAAGCTGGGCGAGCTGATGGGTGAGATCGCCACATTGCCCAAAGCCGAGCGTGACAAGCTGGAGGAACTGGCCGCCCAGACCAAGGCCCGCCACACCAAGCTCAAGAAGACCGTGGGCGAGCTGCAGGAGTCGCTGGACTACCTGCGGCTGAGCATCAAGTATCTGGTGTTCGACCTTGAGGCCACCCGCCGCGAAAACGGCTACCTGCGGAAGATGCTTGAAGAGCAGTCCGCCGGCGGGCAAGACGACCTGGACGACCTCGAAGAGCTCGACGGCTTCTGAGCCGATCGGCATTCGTACCGGACAACCAAACCCCGAGAGGGCCCGGAGACTGACGTCGCCGGGTCTTTTTCTGCGCAGGATTCACCGGTGCGACCTCCGGTTCGAGTCCCCACCGGCGCGGGTTCCCTATCATGTCCGCCCACGGACTTGAACCCGCTTGCCTCCTGAGTGAACGCCATGAACGCCCCGCTTGATCCGATGTCTGCGCTGAATCTTCCCGCCGCCGCGATCGCGGCCCTGGCCTCGGGCTACGGCGCCGGTGGCACCGCGGCCCCCCGTGTGGGCCCGCCGGTCGGCCGCTACCGCGAAATGACCATCGACGAGATGCTGCTCGAAAACCGGGTGATCTTCCTGGTGGGCGAGATTAACCACGCGTCGGCCATGGGTGTCGTCATGCGGCTGCTGCACCTGCAGAACCAGAAGCCGGGCGTGGACATCAACCTTTACATCAACTCGCCCGGGGGCAGCGTAGACGACACGCTGGCGATGATCGACACGATGAACTTCATCAGCAGCGACGTGTGCACCTACTGCATCGGCAAGGCGATGAGCGGCGGTGCGATCACGCTCGCCGCCGGGGCCAAGGGCAAGCGTTACTGCCTGCCGCACGCCAAGGTCATGATGCACCAGCCCTACGGCGGCATCTATGGCCAGGCCAGCGACGTGCAGATTCAAGCCGAGGAGATCTTGAAGACCAAGCAGGAACTCAACGAGATGATGGCGGGGTTCACGGGCCAGGACATTGCGCAGGTCGAAAAAGACGCGGAGCGCGACAAGTTCTTCTCGGCGGCCGAGGCGAAGGAGTACGGGCTGGTGGACACGGTGGTGGAAGCCAACGCCGGCGAGAAGGTGGGCGAGGGCAAGGTCTCAACCGATTGATCCGGTCGGCCTTTCTTGAGAGCCGCGGGTTAGTCGGGGTGGCACGGGCGGCCCCGTGCCGCCCCGGCCAACCCGCGGCCCCATCGGCGCAGCCGAGGACCCGGCGGTGGCACCCGGAGTGGGAGTGGCCGGACTCGTTTTGATGCCGGGGGACACAAATGAGCGGGTGACGCGTAGCGTTTCGGCTGCGACGACGGGGCTGCACGGCGGGGTGGGGTCGGATCGGGGCTCTGCCCGATCCGCCCCCACCCCGCCGTGCAGCTCACGAGGAGAGCCGACCGAGGCGCTAGCCGCGGACGTCGACCGACAGGCCCTTGCCCGGGGTGATCGGGCCCTGCTTCGCGAGGTTGGCGGCCCCTTCAAGCAGCGATAGGGCGGCCTGGCCCTGAAACTTCTGGTTGTCCAGCACCTTTTTCGCGACGGCGGTCTGCACCTGCTCGCGGGTCTGAGTTTGCTGGATGGCGGAGGCGTCGGCGGAGGAGATTTCCATGCAGGCCCTATCGGCAGGCGAGTCGGTGATCTGAGGCTGACTCCCCCCACACCCATTATCGGCAACCCTGCCCAACGGGACCCGGTCCCCTGAGCGACCCTCACAAACGGCACCGGGTCCCTTAAGGGACCCGGTGCTTTAAGGGGGCTGGGTACCGCGTATTCAGGCCGCTGCGGGGGTTTCGAGGGAGACGCGAGCGGCGGCCATCGGGACCTGGAAACGCTTGCGATCGCGGAAGAAGCTGACGTGGTGGTAGCCCGCCGCGTCGAGCAGGGCGAGCGCCTGGTCGAAGTTCTCGCCCACACGTTCGGGCTGGTGGGCATCGGCGCCAAGGGTGATGGGGATGCGACGTCGGGCCATCTCGTAGAGGATTCGTGGGCCGGGCATGCACTCACGCAGGCGCTTACGCCAGCCCGAGGTGTTGAGCTCCATCGCCACGCCGCTGCCGGCGATGCGGTCCAGCGCGTGACAGATGTCGGGAAGGATGCGACTCAGACTCCAGCTACGCGGCATGATCTGCTTGATGAGGTCGCCGTGGGCAATCACATCGAACAGACCGCTCTCGGCCGAGTCGCCCAGGTGCTCGAAGTAGAGCTTCTGGTAGGCGAAGGTGTCGCCGGTGAAGTAGCGGCCGCGGTACTCGGGGATCTGCGGGTGCACCGATCCGATCACGACGTCCAGGTCATACGCGTTGATCTGGCAGGCCACGACGTTCTCGTAGCCCGGCACGTAGTCCGCTTCGAGACCCAGCAGCACGTCGACCCGGCCCGCGTAGAGGTCGCGGGTGGCTTTCATATCGTCGACGTAAGCGTCCAGTTCGCCGGGTTTCATCCGCATGCGGGCTCCGTAGCCGGCGGGCATGGGGTTGTGACAGGTGATCGCGAATCCGCGGAGTCCGGCTTTAAGCGCGGCGTCGGCGTACTCGGAGCCATCTCCACGGGCGTGATGGCATCGCGGGGTGTGGGTGTGGCCGTCGAACAGCAGCCGGCCGCCATATGCCTTTGTCGGGCAGGGTTCAAACGCTGCCGGGGCGGGCGGGGCGGCCCGAGGCTTCTGAACCGGGATCGGCTCGGTGGGCGTCGGGAAGCGGTACGGGTTGTGCTCCGGGTCCTCCATCGGCCTGATCATCGGCAGGTTCAGCGTCCGACTGAGCCACCGAATCAGCCTCTGCAGGAAAGGGGTTTGGATGGTCGGCCACACCCTCAAGGTCCGATTCGGACGTGTCGCGATGGGCCGCCCGCAGGCGGATCCGCCGCTCCACCCGCCGCCGGGTGGCCTCGTCGGGCCAGTCGAAGCCCGCCACGTCCTCCACGGTCAGGTCTTTGGGGGCGGACTCGGCGGCGGGAGCGAGGCCCGCCGCGCCGTCAGACCCGTCGAGATCGTTGCGATCGGCCTCGGGCCGCAGCACCAGGCGGATGTCGCCGCCCGCGTCGGGCTGGGTCACCCGTACCCGGCGCTGCCGCACCAATTCGAGGGTGGCCAGAAACAGCCCGATCATCTCGCTGCGGCTGCGGCGGCCGACGAACAGCTCACGCAGGCTCATGCCGCGTGAGGACGGGTCGTCGCCCTCGGACGCTCCGTCACGCTCCAGACGGTCGGCGATGTCTTCAGCGTGCAGCGAGATCGGCGTCTCGTCGTAGGTCACCTTGTGGTCGCCCACGAAGCCGATCGAGTCCAGCAGCCGGCCGAAGGCGTCGCAGAGGTCGTTGACCCCCAGGTCTTCCAGGTCCAGCTCGACGGCGGGGCTGCTGTCCCCGGCCTCGTCTTCAGGGCCGGTGGCGGCGGGTTTGGGCGTGCGGGCGCCGGCGGGGAAGCGATCGGCCCACGCGTCTCGGCGTTCTTCCAGCATGCTCGCCGCGTCTTTGAACTTCTTGTAGGCCAGCAGCTGCCGTACCAGCTCGAATCGCGGGTCGGCGGCATCGCCTTGCGCCTCGGCTTCGGCCGCGTCCGCGTCGGCCTCGTCGGCGTTGATGCGGGGCATCAGCGTCGCGCTCTTGATCTCCACCAGCGTGGCGGCCATGACCAGGAACTCGCCGGCCCGGTCGACGTCGAGGGTGACGGTGACGTCATCCACGCCGTCGGTGCGGGCGTCGTCGTCGCCGCGTTCGGCTGCTCTTTCACCCCGGGCCATCTGGTCCAGGTGGGCCAGGTACTGCGACGTCAGTGTCGCGATGGGGATGTCGTGCAGGTCGATCTCGTGCTGCTTGACCAGGTGCAGCAGCAGGTCCAGCGGACCGGCGTACGCGTCGAGCTGCACGCGGTACGGCTTTGGCGTGGGCGAGTCGCCAGTCGAACGGGTTGGGGATTGGGGTTTGGGGTCAGGCACGCTGCTCCAATGCATCGACTCGCGTTTCTTCGATCCAGGCATGATAATCAGGTCAGGAGCCACCTGTGACCAGTTCGTCCCTTTCCAACGCCCAATCTTCAACCCCCGACCCCGCGTCGGCCTCCGACGCCACCGCCTTCGCCCGACGCGTGCTGAACGCCGAGGCCGCGGCCATCGCGGGCATCGACCTGACCGACGCCTTCGCCACCGCCGTGGATCTGGTCATCGCGGCGGGCGAGCAGGGGGGCAGCGTGGTGGTGTCGGGGCTGGGCAAATCCGGTCTGGTGGGCGCCAAACTCTCGGCCACGCTGGCCAGCACCGGCACGCCGTCGCACTTCCTGCACCCGGTCGAGGCGATGCACGGCGACCTGGGCCGCGTGCGGCGCGGCGACGCGGTGCTGCTGCTGAGCTACACCGGAAACACCGAAGAGGTCGTCACGCTGGCAGAGCTGCTGAAACAGGACGGCGTGCCGCTGATCGCCCTGACCGGCCGGGCCGGCGGGGCGCTGGCCCGCACCGCCGACGCGCTGCTGACCGTCGGCGATATCACCGAGGCGTGCCCGCTGGAGCTCGCGCCCACCAGCAGCAGCACTGCCATGCTGGCCCTGGGCGACGCGCTGGCGCTGGCCGCCAGCCGGGCCCGGTCGTTCACCGCCGACGACTTCCAGAAGTTCCACCCCGGCGGCGGGCTGGGCCGGCAGCTGACGCCGGTGGTGGACGCAATGCGCTTCCACGCCCGCATGCACGGCGGGCTGGACGCCAACCTGCCGCTGATCGCCCTGGGTACGGCGGTGAAGGACGCCTACGCCACCGCCGAGAGCTTCGCCAAGGACAGCGGCCTGCGCCGCCCCGGTGCGCTGCTGGTGGCCGACCCCGCTGGAAAGCTGGCGGGCATCGTGACCGACGGCGACCTGCGCAGCGCGCTCATCCGCGTGGGACCGCAGGTGTGGGGCGGCCCCATCGACGCGGTGATGACCGCCAGACCCACCACGCTGCCCGACACCGCCCTGGTACGCGACGCCGTGCACGTGGTGCGCGAGAAGCGTTTTGACGAAATCCCGGTGGTGACGACGGACGGCACACCGGTGGGGCTGATTGACGTGCAGGATCTGGCAGCACTGAAAGTCATTGAAGGATGATTGCTGCTTCTGAATCAGGGCAAAACTGGGTTGCATCTGCCCCGTAGAAAAGACATTTTTCTGAACGAGCCGCGACCGTAAGAAAGTCGTCCCACGGCCATACGCGCCTCTAAAACGGGCGTTTCGCCGCGGGACGCTTCCTTGCGGGCGCGGCTCGTCGAGCCACCGACGGTATTTCTGCAAGGCAGGTTGCTTCGGTTTTGGAGCGGCCCGGGCTCGGGTATAGGGTGTGGGGTATGGGTCTCAGCCGGACGCAAGCGAGCGAACGGCATAGAGACACCTATCACGCGGCCGGGGCCATGCGTGAGCGTCCGTCCAGGCCCCAAGACCCATCACCCCATACCCTTGCCCGAAACGCTCTGACGCCAAGCCAACCCAGCAACGAACCCGCGCCGGGCGATGTTTTTTGCAGGGTCAGTTCGGGGAGCGCTGGGTGATCTCGAAATGCGAGCCGCCATCATGAGCCTGTCGCCCGACCCCACCAACCTTCAACTCCTCTTCTTCGACGTCGACGGCGTGCTCACCGACGGCGCGATCACGTACCACGAAGACGGATCGGAGTCGAAAAACTTCCACACCTCCGACGGTCTGGGGCTGCGGGCGGCGATGCAGGCGGGGCTGAAGGTGGTGATCGTCACGGCGAGGCAGAGCAAGCTGGTAGAACGCCGCATGACGCAGCTGGGGGTGGACCGGCTGGTGCAGGGGTGCAAAGACAAGAGGTCGCGGGTGGCGGAACTGGCGGACGAGTTCGGGGTGCCGCTGACGGCGTGCGGCTACCTGGGAGACGATCTGGTGGACCTGGGCGCAATGGATGCCGTGGGCTACCCGATGGCGGTGGCCGACGCGGCGGCCGAACTGCGAGAGATGTCGGCTTTTGTATGCACCCGGCCCGGGGGGCGTGGGGCCGCCCGCGAGGCGGTGGAGCACGTGCTGAAAACGCAGGGGAAGTGGGCCGCCGTGGTAGAGGCGTATCGGGGGTGAGGGGTCAGATCGGGATGAGGACGACAACCGCGACGCTGAGAACGAGAGTCCCGGATCAAAAGTCGTGTGAGGGGCGGGGCGGTGGGCGTCAGGTCGCGTGGTGACCCGGCCCCGTGGGAGCGACGGCGGTCCGCGGTGCTGCTTCGGGTGGCACCGCCTGAATGACGGCCACAGCTGACCCGCGGTGCACGGGCCGGGTGCCGCCCGCTCGGCCGACGGATGAGCATCCGGGCTGATGCCCGGACTGGGATAAGCGGCTCTGCGAACCTCGCACGGAGGCCAACCGTCAGCGGATCGCCTTGACGCGGTCGATCAGCAGCATCGACACGAGGTAGGCGTCGTCTCTGATGCGGATCTTCCGGATCAGCGGGAACTCGTCGCCGTCGTGCGTGAGGCAGTGGACGGCGTACTGGCGTGTGCCTTTTTCGCCGCTCTTCTCAACGCGGAAACGCCGGAGCTGGTCGAGGGGGACCCGGGCCGCGGGGCCGGTCAGCGGCGGGAAGGGGGCCGATTTCAGTCCCGACCGGTTCAGCCGCAGGCGGACGCACGAACGCCAGGCCAGAACCAGAGCGACCGCGGCCCCGAGCAGCGTCGCCACGATCAGCGCGTTCAGGGCGCCGCCCAGGGGTGACGTGAACGGCACCGCCCCCGCTGCGAGCAGGCAGAGCACCGCGGGGATGAGCACCCACCAGCCCCGCGGCCCGCGGCGACCGTAGCGGATCCGCAGCTGCCCAAGGTCTTCGCGGTCGAAGTCCACCGCCGACCAGTGCTGCTGGTAACGCGCCAGCTGCTCTTCGAGCGTCGTGGACGCGGCGGTCTCATTGAGGTCTTCGCCGTGCTGAAGGGTGTTGCGTTGTCCTTGCATGCGTCACTCGCGGGGGCGGATGGAGTCGGAATCGGGTCGGTCGCGGCCTACGCCAGCGCCAGCCGCAGCTCCTGCAGCTCGCCCAGGGCCTTTGCGGCGCCGTCGGCGGCCGCCCGCGTGATGCCTGCATCCAACGCGGCCAGGGCGTCGTCGTCCTCGCCCAGTTCGCTGAGCATCTTCGCTTTCTGGAAGTAGGCGTAGTGATACGACGGGGCCAGCGCCAGGCAGCGGTCGAGCCAGTGGACCGCCTCCTGCGGGTCGTCGGCCTTGGCGTGTTCGAGGCCGATCATGTAGGGCACGTCCGCGTCGTCGGGGTCGGCGGCGTGCAGGGTTTCGAGCTGATCGAGACGTGAGGGCATCCACCCCAGTCTAAACGCTGCCGAACGCTCGCGCCTGACGCACCGGGCGGTGAGCTCCGGCGTCCCGTCGATTTCTGATTGGCGTGTCAGCCCTTGATGGCGAGCGCCGCCAGGTAGGCCGATACCGCCGCCGCCATGCCCATTTCCAGCGCGTCGGCGACCAGGGCGTGGCCGATGCTGACCTCCAGCAGGCCGGGCACGGCGGCGGCGAATGCGGGCAGGTTGGCGAGGTTCAGGTCGTGCCCGGCATTCATGCCGACGCCGGCGGCCTGCGCAGCGCGGGCGGTTGACACGAAGCGCTCCAGCGTGCGCGGGGCGTACACGGTGCCGTGGGCCTGGGCGTAGCGTTCGGTGTACAGCTCGACACGCTCGCAGCCGAGCTTCGGGGCGGCGGCGGCGACGGCCGGATCGGGATCGATGAAGACGCTGACCCGGCAGCCAAGTTCCTTCAACTCGGCGACGATCGGCGTCAGCTCGGCGATCACCTCGGGATTCGTCAGGTCGAAGCCGTGGTCCGAAGTGTTCTGATTCGGGTCGTCGGGCACCAGCGTGGCCTGCGTGGGGCGGACGTCGCGCAGGATAGGCATGAGGTGGGGCAGCAGCGGGTTGCCCTCAATGTTGAACTCGGCGCCTTCGTACTCCGGCTCGGCCAGCAGCGCGGCGCAGGCGTCAACGTCATCCCGCCGGATGTGCCGCTCGTCGGGCCGCGGGTGCACGGTGATGCCGTGGGCGCCGGCGTTGAGCGCGGCGCGGGCCAGACGGATCACCGACGGCACCTCGCCGGGGCGGGCGTTGCGGAGCAGGGCGATCTTGTTGACGTTGACGGAGAGCGCTGGCATGGCGGTGGGTTTGGGGTCGGGTCGCAGAGAACGGCGAGGGGGTCAGGTGTTAGGTCCTAGGTGTTAGCAAGACAAAATACCCTTCAGACCATAGCGGTTGAGCAACCGCGTCAGCGATCCGCCCTAACACCTAGGACCTCACACCTGACACCTCGCCGGAAGCGCTCTCACGCTAAGCCAACGCCAACCCCGCCGCACCAGTTTCGGTCACCTCGCGCCGGAACAATCCGCGGTACGCCAAGAAGCTGATGATCGCCATCGCGGGCACGGTGACGATGCCGGCGAAGGGGATCCACTGCACGGCGATGAGCAGGAACATCACCCCCCGGATGCCCCACTTGGCCAGCAGCGACTTGCCACGTGGCAGGTAGCGGCGGAACGGGGCGACAAGCGCCAGGCGGTAGTAGATGACCCCGGGGATGAGCCCGATGATCGGTACCGCGCTCAGGGCGGCGCAGACCGTGAGCACCAGGGGCAGGCGGTTGCGGATGCCGTCTTCGTATTTGTCCACGAAGGCGGGGTCTGCGAAGGGCCGGTGGGCACAGGACGGGCAGGCTTGGTGCGGGTCGCGCTCGGTCAGCCGCGTGGCGCAGCGTGGGCAGCGCCGGGCCTCTGCCAGCTGCTGGGCGTGGGTGCGCAGTGTGGCGGGGTCGTCGGTGTCGGACTGTCCCAGAATGCCGACGTCGCAGACCGAAGGGTTGTCGATGCCGCAGGCCCCGCATACGAAGGCGCAGCGGTACATCGACTTGTTGCAGCCCGGGCAGGGCACGCGGGACTTTTCTTCCTTGCGGGCCAGGTACCACCGCAGTCCGGCGACCAGGCCGGTGACCAGCGCGATCAGCGCGATCATCACGAAGGGGAACAGGATCAGGAACCAGATGCCGAAGGCGGCCCAGATGTCGCTGGCCCAGCTCATCAGTTTCTGCACGCCCGCGTCGTCGTCTTCGTCGGCGTCGATGAACACGCCCAGCACGGCGGAACGCACGGTCGCGATGGCGAAGGTGCCCGCCGCGGACACCGCGGCGAAGACGGCGGCCAACGTGGTGCCCACCGCCAGCAGCAGCACGCCGCCCGCGGCGGGCCCGCCCGCGTCGGTGGCCGCGCCGAGGGTCTGGTTGACGAAGGCCGCGTCCTTCACGCCCGCCACGCCCAGGAAGGTGAGGGCCGCCATGCCGGGCTTGACGTACCTGTCCAGCCTGTTGAGCAGGGCCCGGGCGTCGGGGTTCTTGTTCGCCGCAATCTCGGCGGCGGCGAGGATGCCCAGGATCACCAGCGACAGGTCGCTGGTGAACCAGCCCGGCACCAGCCCGCCCTTCAGCAGTCCCAGCCCTTCAACGATCGGCCCCAGCATCGGCACCTGGTCACCGAAGCGGAGGAACAGCGCGGCGGCGAAGGCGGGCACGAAGGCCCGCGAGGCGAAGAGCCCGGTCGAGCCGAGGGCCTGGATGATGAGGGCAGTGGGCATGGGTCAGACTTACCGAGAAAACAGGCGGTCAGGGTCTTGGTGGGAGCGACGCGTCGGCCGTTGCGGGGCCCGCGTCGCCGCTGCTACGCACCTGCAGGATAAGGATCAGCGACCAGAAGCACAGCACCAGGTTCTGCACCGGCACCTGCAGGGCGAACGGCAGGCAGTAAATCGCGGCGCACGCCGGTGCCCACACGAAAAAGTTGCTGACGATGATTGGCACGACCTTGCGGGGAAACCAGCCGGGGCTCATCCAGCGACGGAGCCCCGCCCGCGTGAAGCCGCCCTCCATGAAGGCGTAGCCCAGTGCGGTGGTGGGCACTGCCCAGACGGCGCACCACACGCCCAGGTCCAGCAGCACCTTGCCGGCGATCACGAGAAACCCGGATGCGTCGCCCCACAGCCAGCTTTGGAAGCGGTAGAAGCCGTCGACCTCGATGCCCTTGTACGCCCAGAGTGCGGTCAAAAACAGTCCGTGCGAAAGCGGCGGCCGGGTGATGCCCAGCCCCGGCCGCGCCGGGCGCAGCCGGCTGATGAGCCAGGGCAGGGCGCCGCCGAACAGCCCGGTGCTCACGATGCTGAAGAAGAAGCCGCCGGCCACCTTCCACGCGCCGACCCGGTCCAGCGCGACGCGTACCGGCGGCAGCGTGGCGTAGGCCAGCACCAGCCCGGCGGCGAAGGCGCTCAGCAGCAGCCCGGGCACCAGGTTCGCCTGCGCCGCGAGCAGCCCCGCCCGCCAGGGGCGGTCGGTTTCGATGGGGGGCCCGTCGCTCACAGATCCGGGCAGCTCATCAGCTCGATGATTTCGCCGTCGGGGCCTTCGAAGAAAGCCAGCCGCAGGGTGACCGGGCTGGTGCCGCCGGGCACAAGGTTGGTCACCGGCACGTCTTTGGGTTCGACGGTGATGATGCACCCCGCGGCGCGGACGCGTTCGACAACGGCATCGAGGTTGTCGCAGCGCAGGCAGAAGTGCAGGAGGCGGGCCTCGCTGCCCACAGAATCCGGCTCGTCGCGCTCGAACACTTCGACGTAGTTGCCGTCGCCCACATCCAGCATCACCGCGCGGCTGCCGGGGTCGCCCCACTGCATCTTGGGGGCGCATCCGAGCGTGTCGGCGTAGAAGGCGACCGAGCGGTCGAAGTCCGCGGTCCGCAGGGCCACGTGATGGATGCCGGCGGCGTTCAGAACGGGGTTGGTGTGGGGCATGGCAGGGATGCTAGCGGCATCCGCCGACCCGCGCGACCGTTCGCGCTAGCGGTCCAGCGGCAGCACGACCGCTTCCAGGTCGTAGTCCATGTAGGTCGTCAGGTTGCCACGCAGCCAGAGCAGGGCGTGCGCGCTGCCGTCGCCGGGGGCCGCGATGGGCCTCAGGTTGTCGTGGTCCGAGTCCCGGGTCAGGGCGGTCCAGTCCCACGGGTGGCCGGGGGCGCCGGCGCGGCCGCGGAACAGCTCGTGGTGCCGCTGCCCGTCGGCTGCGCTGACCAGCGGCGTGCCGGTCGTCGGGTCGGCGCTGGTCGAGATGTAGATCGTGGCCGGGTCGTCGGGGTCGATCGCGGCCAGCCCCGGGTAGTCGACCTCGGGGGCGTACAGGGCTCGGCCGGCGTACGCGATCTCCTGTTCGTGCCAGCGTTCGCCGTCCCAACGGGCGTGGTGGTAACGCAGGTCGTCGCCGCCGGCGTGGGTGTTGCCACGCACCCCGGCGTCGCCGCGCTGGGTCGAGAACACGGCGTGGGGGTGGCCGGCGCTGTCGACCCGCAGGTCCACGGTCCAGGCCACCGCGTCGGGGCTTCCGATGAAGAAGCGGGTGAAGTCGGTGGGCTGGACCCGGGCGTCGGGCGTGGTGGCCAGGCGGGCCAGCGGGGTGCCGTCGCTGGCGCACACCGTCGCCACGCCGTCGATCAGTCGGACCACGCCGTGGTAGACGCTGTTGTCGTAGCCGCGCGGGTGGTCTTCGGTGGTGATGAAGTGGACCGAGCCGTCGGGGCGCCCGTCCTCCATCCCCGGCGCGTAGCGGACGTAGGGGCGGCTGTTGAAGCTGCCGTCGCCGGTGGTGGCCCGCGGGTCGGTGGTGTCCAGCTGCCAGGCCATCAGCTTGCCGCCGTAGCGCCACGTGAGGCCGTCGTCTTCGCTGACCAGGTAGTTGGGGTTGCGGTCGATCCCGCGGTGGAAGTTGAGCAGGGCCGCGCCCGGTTCGCCGGGCGTGCCCAGTTGAAAAACGTTGTTGTAGCAGTAGCCGTCGGCGGTCTTGAGGGTCTGCTCGGGACCCCACGCGGTGGCGTCGGCGGGCCGCTCGCTCACCCGCCAGCGCACCAGCCGGTCGCTGCTGTGCTTGCTGTAAAGCGCGACCAGCCGGCCGTCCGCCCGCACGTGCAGGGCCGGCGCGTTGTGGTCGTCGGCCTGAAAGCGCTCGGCCAGCACCGCGACGTGGATCTCGCCGGTGGCGAGGTCCACTTGGGTGACCTCGACGTTGCCGTGGCGGGCGTCGTCGGCGGGGCCGCTGGCCACCGACCCCACGAAGAGTTTGCCAGCGTGGACCTGTGCACGCTCGCCCTGAAACCAGCACCAGCCGGCGTTGTCATTCACGGTGACGGGCGAGACGGCGGGCGCAGGGTCGGCCATGGCGGGGGGAGGGGATGAGGCGGCGTGGCCGGCGAAGGCGAGGCAGGCGCCGATGAAAAGGGGGTAAGCGTTCATGGTATTTCAGGTCGTGTGAAAGGGGGTGCCGCCGGCCGTTCGCGCGTCGGAGCATGAGCGGCCGGGTGGACTCTATGGCGAAACGCGCGCGAGGGCATCTCCCTCCCTTCCCGGAGGAGACCCGGGCCTCTGGGCGGCTTCGCCCACGCCTACCCGAAAATCGCGAACCCTTTGGACCGCGAAATCAGCACGATGACGGCGATGAAGACCGCCATGGTGCACGCCGCGATGACCAGCAGGGCCACGAACGTGCCGACGACCCGCTTGGCGGACTGCTCCTTGCTGCGGGGGTCGTGGGGGCGGGAGGGTGGCGACATGGACGGCGGCTTGTTCGGGCGACGGTTCGGCGGCACCAAACCCACTCTGCGGCACCGTTCATCTCAAAACGCTGGGTTGCCTCTCACGGTCGGTCCAAGTCAGGAATACCAAAGGGCGTAAAGAGCACGGAGAACGCGAAGTGAAACCGCGGTGGGGTATCTCGGCGTGCGAACCGCACGCTCGTTCGACTGCGGCAGGACGCATTGGTCGGCAAAAAAAAAGCTTTGCCTTGCTTCGCGGTCTTTGCGCTCTTCGCGTGCTTTGCGAGCCCTGTCTTGGTCCGGGGGAGAGGTCTTTACGCGATGCGACAGGTCAGGTTTGCGAGTGAACTCGCACCGCCACGACCTGTTGGGGGGGGGCGAAAACCTCGGCGTCTCACCCCTCCTGTAGCTTCTCCACGATCCCCTTGTCTTCCAGCGTGGACACGTCGCTGGTGATGGCGTTGCCCGCGGCGATGTCGCGCAGCAGCCGCCGCATGATCTTGCCGCTGCGGGTCTTTGGCAGCGCGGTGGTCAGGCGGACCTGGTCGGGCTTGGCGATGGGGCCGAGCTCTTTGCCGCAGTGCGCGATGAGCTCTTTCTTCATCTGCTCGGCGGCGTCGCTGCCGGGCGCGGGCAGCTCGCCCTGGGTGATGACGAAGGCGGCCACGCCCGTGCCCTTGACGTCGTGCGGGAAGCCCACGACGGCGGCCTCGGCCACGGCCGGGTGCGAGACCAGCGCCGACTCCACCTCCATGGTGCCCAGGTTGTGGCCGGCGACGACGATGACGTCGTCGATGCGCCCGGTGATCCAGAAGTTGCCGTCGGGGTCGATGCGGGCCCCGTCGGCGGGGCAGTACATGCCCGGCACCTTGCTCCAGTAGGTCTCGACGAAACGCTCGCGGTCGCCGTAGATGCCGCGCAGCATGCCGGGCCAGGGCTTGCGGCACACCAGGATGCCGCCGGTGTTGTGGGGCACCTCCTCGCCGTCGCTGTTGACCACGGCCATGTCGATGCCCAGCATCGGCCGGCAGCACGAGCCCGGGGTGGTGGTGGTGGCGCCCGGCAGGGGGGTAAGCATGTGCCCGCCGGTCTCGGTCTGCCACCAGGTGTCCACGATGGGGCAGCGGCCGCCGCCGATCGTCTCGTGGTACCACACCCAGGCCTCGGGGTTGATCGGCTCGCCGACGGTGCCCAGCACCTTCAGGCTCGACAGGTCGTGCCGCTCGGGATGTTCGTCGCCCCACTTCATGAACGCGCGGATGGCGGTGGGGGCGGTGTAGAACTTGGTGACCTTGTGCCGCTCGACGATGTCCCAGAAGCGGTCGGGCGCGGGGTGGTTGGGGCCGCCCTCGAACATGAGCGTGGCGCAGCGGTTCGGGAGCAGGCCGTAGATGATGTACGAGTGCCCGGTGATCCAGCCCAGGTCGGCGGTGCACCAGTAGAGCTCATCCGGGTCGTCGGCCTTCAGGTCGAAGGTCAGCTTCGACGTCATATAGGTGTGCACCATGTACCCGCCCGTGGTGTGCATGATGCCCTTGGGCTTGCCGGTGCTGCCGCTGGTGTACAGGATGAACAGCAGGTCTTCGCTGTCCATCGGCTCGGCGGCGCAGGTGGGGTCGGCGGCGTCCACCAGCGTCTGCCAGTCGTGGTCGCGGCCCGCAACCACGGGCGCTTGATCGGTGCCGGCCACGCCGCAGCGGTTGAAGACGATCACGTCCTTCACGCGGTCGGTCATGGCGAGCGCTTCGTCGACGTTCGCCTTGAGCGGCACGACCTTGCCGCGACGCCACGAGCCGTCGCAGGTCACCAGCAGCTTCGATTTGCCGTCTTCCACCCGGTCGCGGATGGCCTGCGAGCTGAAGCCGCCGAAGATGATCGAGTGCACCGCGCCGATGCGGGCGCAGGCGAGCATGGCGACCGCCAGCTCGGGCACCATGCCCATGTAGATGGTGACGACGTCGCCCTTCTTCACGCCTTTGGACTTGAGCACGTTGGCGAAGCGCGAGACGCGTTCGAGCAGGTCGGCGTAGGTCAGACGAAGGATCTCCGGTCCGTCGGGCCCGACGGCCTCGCTCTCCCACACGATCGCCACCTTGTCGCCCAGCCCCGCGTCGATCTGGCGGTCGATGCAGTTGTAGCAGAGGTTGGTCTGGGCCCCGACGAACCACTTGGCATCGGGCAGGTTCCACTCCAGCACCGCGTCCCAAGGCTTGAACCAGTGCAGCTCGTTTGCGACCTCGGACCAGAACGCCTCGGGCTCGGCGATGGACCAGGCGTGGAGTTTTTCGTACTCGGCCATCGACTTGACGTGTGCCTGCGCCGCGAAGTCCGCCGGGGGGGCGAAGCGGCGGGTTTCGGTGAGCATGGACTCGGTGGCGCTGGCGTCGGGCATGGATCACTCCGTGAAGCAGAGGGGCGGATGACCCTAATGTAGGTCAGGCATACCTGCCTGACACGTGTTGGGCCGGTGTCGTTACTCGGGGGTTGGGGGTGGCGGACCTCTGGCCCCAGAGACTTAGCCGGCGGTTGAGGCCCGGTGGTCGGCCCTTCGGGCCGGTGTCCGGCAGGTATGCCTGACCTACGCGGAAGGGGCACCGCGTCGGGGCGAGGTCCGGTGGCTTGACAGGGCCGCGGCGGCATCTAAAATCTCCGGTTCGCCATGCCTCCTTAGCTCAGTTGGTTAGAGCAGCTGACTCTTAATCAGCGGGTCCTAGGTTCGAGTCCTAGAGGGGGCACTTGACGACGAAAACACCGCCTTTCGGGCGGTGTTTTTTTTTATCCCCGCGCAGCGCGGATGCAACGGCGGCGCCGACCTCGAACGAAATCTGAAGGCGTGGAATCGGTTTTTGCCAGTGGGAACCGGGGCGGGGTAGATTGTTGGCAAGCAGCGCGGGGAGGCGCCTGCGCCGCGGTCGGACCGCCGGGGTCGATGTGGGATTCACTCCGGTGTTTACGTGAAGGAGCCGAAGGTTGCGAACGACCGCCCTGCTTGCCGTGGTGTGCGTGCTTGTGGGGGGCGCGCTGCAGGTAGTCGCGGCCGCGGCCGAGCCCGACGCGCCGTCTCCGGTCCGGCCCAACATCCTGTGGATCGTGACCGACGACCAGCGGCCGGATTCGATCCGGGCGTACAACCGCGCGGTGTACGGGACCGACGCCAGCCCGCTGGGCTACGTGGAGTCGCCGGTGGCGGACCGGCTGGCGGCCGAGGGCACGCTGTTCGTCAACGCCTTCAACAACGCGCCGGCGTGCGGTCCGTCGCGCGGGTCGTTTCACTCGGGGCGGTACCCGTTCCGCAACGGGCACTACGCCTTCGAGCTGACCCACCAGGCGCCGGACTTCGTGCGGCCCACGGTCACGCAGACGCTGCGCGAGCTGGGCTACACCACCGCGACATTCGGCAAGGCCGACGCCTACATCTTCCGCTGGGGGCCGGGGCAGGGCTTCCACGACGCGGGGCTGTGGGACCACCGCATCCACTTCAAAAACCAGCTGCAGAAGGTCGGCTACGGCGACCTGTTCGGCAACACCGCGTATACCCGGGACTGGACGAAGCTCGGCGAGGCGGAGTGGGCCCACTATCCCGACGGCCGGGTGAAGGAGTATTTTTTCAGCCGCACCGACGGACCAATTACCGAGGACGACCGGCGCATCCGCGCCGAGGTCGAAGAAGAGTTCGACCTGCTGCGTTCGTACACCCGCGGCGGCAACAAGAACCTCATCATCGGCGGCGTGAACCCGATGCCCGCGGACAAGACCGTTGACGTCCGCGTGGTCGACGCGTTCGAGAGTCACCTGGCCCATGCCGACCGGGACTACCAGACGGTCTGGGGCCTGGACGTCACCGGCCCCGACAGCAGTAAGCCGGTGCTGATGCACCTGGGCTTCCACCTGCCCCACACGCCGGTGCTGCCGCCCAAGTCGGTGAGGGACCGCTTCCAGAAGCAGACTTACGTGGTGCCCGCGTTTGACGAAGCGGATGAGGTGGCGAAGCTGCCGGATCAGCTCGTACGTCTTTACGAGGCGATGAACTTCGACGGCATGACCGACGCCGAGAAGCAGCAGGCGATCCAGGACTACTACGCATGCTGCGCCCACGGCGACGCGCTGATGGGCCGGGCCATCGAATCGTTCAAGGCCTACTCCGCCCGGCAGGGCCGCGGGTGGCTGATCGTCTTCATGGTCGGCGACCACGGCTGGCACCTGGGCGAGCAGGGCATCGCGGCCAAGTTCGGCCCGTGGCACCACTCGGTGGGCAACGCGGTGATCGTGGCGTCGTCGGACAAATCGCTGGTGCCCGCCAGCGGGGTCCACGACGGCCTGGTCGAGTACGTGGACCTCGCGCCCACCCTGATCCAGACCGCGGGCGGCGATGTGACCGACGCGCAGTTCGACTACCTCGACGGCTACAGCCTGTACGACGTGCTGCACAAGCGTGCGCCCGAGCGTGACTACATCCTGGGCGAGATGAATCTGGTCATCGGGCACCGGGCGTATCTGCACACCGAGCGCTTCCGTTTCTCGATGCGGACGCGGGCGTTCGACGGGCTGGTCAGCGAGAGGCAGCTCGGCCAAGACCTGGAGTGGGCGCTGATAGCCCCGGTCGAGAAGGTGGACCTGGCGCTCTACGACCTGAAGCACGACCCGCGGGAACGCAACAACGTGGCCGACGACCCGGCCTACCGCGGTCTCGCCGCGTTCTTCCGCGACAAGCTCGGCCGCATCGTGCTGGGCGACGGGCGGATCGAGTGCGACTGGTCGCAGGAAAACGTCTACCACCGGAGCGACTTTGCGAAGGGCGCCGACGACAAGACGCTCGAGATCCCCGCCGAGTTGATCCCCTGACCCGATCCGTGTTTCCGTTTACACCGAGCCCGCCATGCCAAAACTGATTGCCCTCCTGCTGGTGTTCACCTGCCTGACGCCCGGCGTCGCTCGGGCGGCGGAATCCGAGCAACCCAACGTCCTGTACCTGCTGACCGACGACCAGCGCTACGACTCGATCCGGGCGTTCAACCGCATGCTGCACGGCCGCGACCACAGCGCGTTGGGGTACGTCGAGTCGCCCCACGTCGATCGGCTGGCGGAGATGGGCACCACGTTCATCAACACCTACTGCCACGCGACGGGCTGCGCCCCCTCGCGGGCGTCGATCCACTACGGCCGCTACCCGCACCGCTCGGGACTCTACGAGTTCGAGTACCACAACCCGACGCTGCCGCACTGGCGGCCGTCGATGCCCGAGTCGATGAAGGAGCTCGGCTACCAGACGTTCCACGTGGGCAAGCTGGGCGTGCGCATCAAGGGGCTGCGCGACGGCAAGGCCACCCGGCACGACCTCTACGAGCAGGACATCAGCTTCCACAAAATGTGGCGCGAGGGCATCACGGACTGGGGGAAGGGCGACATCAAAGCGGTCGATGGGCAGACGCTGCCCGAGCCGACGCACGCCGACTGGTTCTTCTCGTCGGACGGGGTGGATTACAGCGGCAAGGACCTGGACAAAATCCCGGGGTTCGAGGGCCACAGCGAGAAAGTCGACAAGAAGTACGACATCATCCGGATGTACAACGACCGGCGGGAAAAGGCCTACGGCGGCCAGATGATCCTGGGCGGGGTGAGCCCCCAGCCCGCGGGGCTGACGCGCGACGGGCGGTACAACATCGAGCTGGCCCGCTTCCTGCAGAACCCCGGCGAGAAGCTTGCGGTTGGCTCGCAGAAGTACGTCGGTGTGGACCCGACGCGTCCCCTGTTTGCGCACCTGGGGTACGACTTCCCGCACACGCCGGTGCTGCCGCCCAAGTCGTTCCGTGACCGGTTCCTGAAGGAGACGTACGTGATCCCGGCGGTGGATGAGAGCGAGTCTGCGTCGCTGCCGCCGCAGCTCAAGAACCTGGTCAGCTACAACGGGTCGGACCACTTCACCGACGCCGAGAAGCAGCAGATGGTGCAGGACTACTACGCGTTCTGCGCCTACGGCGACGACCTGGTGGGGCAGGCCGCCGACGACTTCATCGCCTACAGCGAAACCCAGGGCCAGCCCTGGATGGTCGTCTACATCTGCGGCGACCACGGCTGGAAGCTGAACGAGCACGGCGCAGTGTCGAAGTTCTCACCGTGGGACCTGGATTCGCACAACCCGATCATCGTGATCGCGTCGGACAAGAAGGCGTTCCCCGCCGGCAAGGTGGTGACGGACTTTGCCGAGTTCGTGGACGTGATGCCGACGGTGCTCGCGGCGGGCGGCGCGGACCTGGCGGCGCCCGAGTTCGCGTTCCTTGATGGCTACGACCTGGCCCAAGTGGCGTCGGGCGCGCTGCCCCCGCGGCCATACGTACTGGGGGAGAGCCACGCGGTGATCGGGCCGCGGGCGACGATCCGCACGAAGGACTACATGTTCTCGGTGCGGAACCGGCCCGACAAGAAGCATGGCCGCGACTTCAAGTGGGCGCTGAACGCGGACTACGAGGACCTGGAGCCGGTGCTGTACGACACGAAATCCGATCCGGCCGAGGTCAACAACGTGGCGTTTGACCCCGCGTACCGGGAGGTCGCCGAGGCACTGAAACACAAGCTGCTGCCCATCGTGCTGGGCGACGGCCGGGTTGAGGTCGATTGGGAGAAGTGGGGGGCGGGGACCACGTTCTACACCAGCGATTTTGCGCAAAGGGCGGACGACAAGCAGTTGGAGCTACCGTGAGGAAGTTGTCGAGGGTTTTAAGGTTATCTTGAAGCGTTCTGCCGGCCCCGGCGGCGAGCGAGCCGACGAATGCCGGAGATCATCGTCAGCAACGCAGCCGCTTACGTGGATGATTCAAGTGCCGGAAAAATCGATACGCCAGACCTGACAGGCTGTCTTTGACAAGCGGCGCTGCCGCTGCGTGACGGATTCGTGGGTCCATTGATCGGCATCCAGCTCGTTCAGCTTCAAGGCAGAACGGGTGAGAACCTCTTTCTTCTCGGCGAACGGAGCGCGGTCGAGGTCCCGGTTCTGCCTCGGGGCGATAAGGGCCATGTTGCCTAATCGTTCGGCGTCTTCGTCGGCGTGGTCGCCGTAGGCCTCGCGCCACTCGGCATTTGGAGTCTGCGGAAGGATATGTTCGAGGCTGTAGTCCTCGTCGCTGACGCGGATGCCGTCCGACGCGATCTGCTCGGCGATCCGGGCCAGCAAAAAGCGGGCTTTCTTTGGCGTCTGCCGCGTCGCAGCGGTGTGCCGCATGAAGTAGTCGGTGAAGGTCTCGTCGCTGGGGTACAGCGGCCGGATGGCAGCGCGGATGACGTCGGGCTCCTTGGTCTCGGCGAAGTCGCGTGAAGCCCTGCTGTACGCGCGGATCTGCGGTTGGTGAGGCTGCCCGCCGATGGCGTTGTAGCGCACCGATACTGCGACGATCCAGCGGAGCACACGAGCGAAATCGCGGGGCTTGCCCAGCTGACGCACGGTCATCAGAAGTCCGTACGGCTGGCGGATCTGGAACAGGGTGAGGGCGCGGAGGTTGCGGACCACATCTTTGTCGTCCTGCCGCCAGTATTCGTCGTCGGGGGCGTGTAGCGCGGCGAAGATCTCGCTCGCCGATTCGAGGCGACGCAGGTAGGTCTGGGCGGCCTCACGGTCGCTGATTTGGGCCCGTACCTGCCGGAAGAGGTCGGTTTTCCGGGCGGGTGGCTGGTGGCGGTTCCAGTCGGTCAGCACGAAACGGGTAAAGTCGATGTTGCCGAGTTGATGGCCGATTTGCCCCCAGCGGGAATCCAATTCGTCCAGGTCTTCGTCGTGCAGGCCATCGCGATCAAGCCGCGAGAAGATGTAGTTTTTAAGCAGGTCGGGCGTGGAGAGCTTGACCCCGCGGGCATTCAATGTTTCGAAGACCCGGTAGGCGTCAAGCTCATCTCCGACGGTGATTGTGGTGAAGAACAGCTTGCTGGACATCCGTTCCAGCAAGGCCGCCAGCCCTTCACCGCTGGTGCCGAGCGTGCGAATCCGCTCCCGGAAGAAAGTAATCGCGTCTCCGAGCAGTCGTTCGGTGAGGCGGATCTTTCTCGAAGGAGGGGTCTCGAGCCGCGTGAGCGTGCGAAAATACTTGTCGTTGTTTCGGTTGAGCTTTAGTTTGGGGCGGGTCTCGAGGCTGACCGGGTCAGAAGCGTCGATGTAAGCCCGACGGATAACGTCGGCCCGCTGGGCGTTGCCCTCGGCGGCCTCGTCGGCGAACAACCCGTCGGTTTCGTTCAACTCGAATAAAGCGGCGAGGATCAGAAGCGAGAGCGTGGCCAGACGCTGTTGACCGTCGATGACTTCGAAGGTATTGCCGTCGGCCCCGCGTTGCAGCACCAGGTAGCCCATGTAATGGGAGTCACCATCCGGACCGGTGGTCGCAACGACGTCTTCCCACAGATCGAGCCACTGGTCTTGAGTCCAGGCGTAGTCTCGTTGAAAGCGAGGCACGCGGTACCTGAACCCGTTGCCGAGCACGCCGCGGAAGGTCTGATTGCCGGTGTTGAAGTCCACGCTGAAGCCCTGCCTTCGGGATGAACCAGGCCAGTGGTCCGGAAAAGCCCTTGCGTCACCGCTGGTCGATCGGCGTGACCTCACGCAGCGCCGGGCCCGTGTACACCTGCCGGGGCCGGTAGATCCGGCTCTTGGTGTCGCGGACCTCTTTCCAGTTGGCGATCCAGCCGGGCATGCGGCCGATGGCGAACATGACGGTGAACATTTCGCTGGGGATGCCCATGGCCCGCATGATGATGCCGCTGTAAAAATCGACGTTGGGGTAGAGGTTGCGTTTGATGAAGTACTCGTCGCTGAGCGCGGCGGCTTCGAGCTCACGTGCGATGGCGAGCAGCGGGTCGTTGACACCCAGCTTGTCGAGCACCTTGTCGGCGCTGCCTTTGAGCACCTTGGCCCGGGGGTCGTAGTTCTTGTAGACGCCGTGGCCGAAGCCGAAGAGCTTGCCCTTGGTGGCCTTCAGGTCGTCGATGTAGGCCTGCACGTCGATGCCGCTCGTGTGGATCTCGTTGAGCTGGTGGATGACCGCGACGTTGGCCCCGCCGTGCAGCGGGCCCCACAGGGCACACACGCCCGCGGCGCAACTGGCGAACAGGTTGGCGCCGCTGCTGCCGACCATGCGGACGGTGGAGGTGGAGCAGTTCTGCTCGTGATCGGCGTGCAGGATGAGGATGAGGTTGAGCGCCTGCACCACGTCCTCGTCGAGGTCGTAATGATTGTGCGGCTGGCTGAACATCATGTGCAGGAAGTTCTCGCCGTAGGTGTTCTGCGGCTTGGGGTACATGATGGGCATGCCGGCGCTGGTGCGGTAAGCGGCGGCGGCCAGGGTGCGGACCTTGGAAATGAGCTTGGCGGCGGATTCTTCGAAGGTGTCGTCGTCGTCCATGTCCATCACCTCGGGCTGGTAGCACGAGATGGCGTTGATGGTGGCCGACAGGATGGCCATGGGGTGGCCGTTGGCGGGGAAGGCATGGAAGGCCTGAACGACGCCCTCGTGGATCATCTGGTGCTGCGTGAGCAGGGCACGGAAGCGATCGAGGCGCTCCTGATCCGGGAGCTCGCCGTAAATCAGCAGCAGCGCGACCTCGATGAAGCTGCAGCTTTTGCAGAGATCGCTGATTTCGTACCCGCGGTAACGGAGGACGCCCGCTTCGCCGTCGATGTAGGTGATTTTGGACCGCACGCTGCCGGTGTTGCGGTAGCCCTCGTCCAGCGTGATGTAGCCGGTTTCGCCGCGCAGCTTCGACACGTCGATGGCGTGTTCGTTTTCGGTGCCGACGACCACCGGGAAGGTGATCTCCTTGCCGTCGAGTTCCAGGCGGGCGGTGGCGGGGCTGGCCGAGGCGTCGGTGGGCATGGGCGTCCTGGGGGGTTGCGGGTTGGTGTGGCGGGTTGGCGTCGGGTGGCGGAACGAGAACCCGATCTTAGCAAGCGCCCCCGGTACCGGGGACCCCGGGGGCCGCTGTCGAATCAGCCGGCGGCCCGCGCGACCCCGCGGGCCCGCACGGGCTGGGCGGAGGAGCTGTCGCCCGCGGCCAGCCGCTCGTGCGTGCCGCGGGCCACCAGGCGGCCGGCCCCGGACCGGATTTTCATCGCCGCCCGGAAGCGGCTTTTCGGCATCTGGCCGAACCACGGACCGGAGGTCCGCGCCACCAGGGGTTTCGGCGGGACGGGGTCGCGGCTTCGGATCGGGCTTGGGTGGGGCGACCCGAGAAGGTGGGAAACCTGGCGTGGGGTGACCTCGAAAGTCGCCCCGCCGCATACCCAAAAAAACCCCCGGCAAAGCGCCGGGGGTTGCATCAGTTTCGGCCCGGCACGAAGTGTCGCAGCGGCCGAGAAGGCGGGGTCGCGATCTGGCTTTGCAGATCGTGACCCCGGCGCCGAGCCGCTACCCGGCGTAGCCGGAGGCGAAGTTCTTGATCTCGGCCTCCAGCTTGTCGGCCAGGCCGTCCTTCTTGAGCGACTGCTTCTCGACGATCTCGTCGCGGACGGCCTTGCCCGGGCCGCCGAAGTGCTCGACCAGCGCGGTGGCGAAGGGCTGGACCTGTTCGGTCGTCAGCTTGTCGAGGAAGCCCTTGTTGCCGGCGAAGATCTGGATGACCTGATCGACGACGTGCATGGGCTGGTACTGGCCCTGCTTGAGCAGCTCGACCATGCGGGCACCGCGGGTGAGCTGCTGCTGCGTGGCCTTGTCCAGGTCGGTGCCCAGCTGGGCGAAGGCCTCGAGCTCGCGGAATGCGGCGAGGTCGAGCCGCAGGGTGCCCGCGACTTCCTTCATCGCCTTGATCTGGGCGTTGCCACCCACGCGCGAGACGGAGATACCGACGTTGATGGCGGGACGCACGCCGGCGAAAAACAGGTCGGGTTCGAGATAGATCTGGCCGTCGGTGATCGAGATCACGTTGGTGGGGATGTACGCCGAGACGTCGCCTTCCTGGGTCTCGATGATGGGCAGGGCGGTGAGGCTGCCGCCGCCGTTTTCGTCCGACAGCTTGGTGGCGCGCTCGAGCAGGCGGGAGTGCAGGTAGAACACGTCGCCGGGGTAGGCCTCGCGGCCGGGTGGACGACGCAGCAGCAGCGAGAGCTGGCGGTAGGCCACGGCCTGCTTCGACAGGTCGTCGTAGACCACCAGGGCGTGTTTGCCCTTCCACATGAAGTTTTCGGCCATCGCGGTGCCCGAGTACGGCGCGATGTACTGCATGGGGGCTGACTCGGACGCGCTCGCGTTGATGACGGTGGTGTAGGCCATCGCGTTGTTTTCTTCGAGGGCGGCGACGACGCCGGCGACGGTGGATTCCTTCTGGCCCACGGCGACGTAGAAGCAGTAGACCGGCTCGTCGGTGTCGTGGGTGGACTTCTGGTTGATGATCGCGTCGATGGCGACGGCGGTCTTGCCGGTTTTGCGGTCGCCGATGATCAGCTCGCGCTGGCCGCGGCCCACGGGGATCATGCTGTCGACGGCCTTGACGCCGAACTGCAAGGGCTGGGTGACGGGCTGTCGCTCGGCGATGCCGGGCGCGATGATGTCGACCTTGGCGGTCTCGTCGCTGGCGACCGGCCCCTTGCCGTCGATGGGCTGACCCAGGGCGTTGAGCACGCGGCCCAGCACGCCCTCGCCGACGGGCACCGACAGCAGCTGACCGGTGGCCCGCACGGTGTCGCCCTCTTTAATGCCCAGGTAATCGCCGAAGATGACCGCGCCGACGATGTCCTGCTCCAGGTTCATGACCTGGCCGAGGATGGGTTCGCCGCCGGGGTTGTCGAAGGCCAGCATCTCGCCGGACATCGCTTTGGACAGGCCGTACACGCGGGCGATGCCGTCGCCGACCTCCACCACGGTGCCGACTTCTGAAACTTCCAGTTCGGTCGAGAAGTTCTGGACTTCGCTCTGGATGACGCTGGTGATTTCGTCGGTGTTGATTTTCATGGCGGTTCTGGGGTGAGGGGACGCTTAGACAGAAGGCGGGGATCAGTTGAAAAGGGTGGGCGACTCGGGGTCGGTGGGCAGTTCGGTTGGCAGTTCGGTGGGGGCTCAGTCTGCAATAAGTGTCGTGCGGGCCTTCTCGCGGCCGACGGCGGCGAGGCGGTTGGCGACGTTCTTCAGCCGCGTGGCGACGCTGGCATCGATGAGGCGGTCGCCGATCCGCAGCCGCATGCCGCCGATCAGGCTCTCGTCGACGGTCTGCTGCAGGTTGACGGTCTTGTTCATGCTCTCGCCCAGCTCGCGGGCGACGCGTGCGGCAGTTTCGGCGTCTAGTTCTTTAGCGACGATTGCCTCGACGTCGATCTGGTCGCGTTCGGTCGCGACCAGGCCGGCGAACGCCCGGCACACGCCCGGCAGGGACGACAAGCGTCCCTTGCGGCTGAGGATCTGAATGAACTTGTAGAGCGTCTCGGAGGTCTTGCCCTCGAACAGCCGCTGGAGCATGTCGCGACTCTTGGCGTCCGCGATGACCGGGCTGGTGATGAGGTTGCTCAGGTCGGCGTTGTCGTCAATCAGATGGCCCAGGCTGGCGACCTCTTCGGCGATGCCGTCCAGGTCGTGGTTTTGCTTCGCCAGGCCCAGCAGGGCCTGGGCGTAGACGCGGGAGACGGCGTCGGTTTGTTCGGTGGCCATGGGGGAGGCTCGGGGGGCGTTGCTTGGGCGGTAACGTGGTGGCGACTCGTATTTCGGGCTTTGCCCGAACGACAGGCGGGACGCCTGTCCCACTGGCCGCGGCGGTGGCGTCTTAGCCCTGGTTCGCTTTGAACTGGGCGAGCGAGTCGTTGATCAGCTGCTGCTGGTCGTCGGCGTTGATTTCACGCTGCAGGATCTTGCCGGCCACCGCGGTGCTGAGGCTGGCGGTCTGGGCGTAGAGGTCGGTGAGGGCCTGCTCTTTGGCGGCGGCGATGTCGGCCTTGGCGGCGGCCTTCAGGGTGGCGACTTCGGCTTCGATCTTCGCCTTGTCTGCGTGGGCGGCCGACTGGGCGGCGGTGCGGGCTTCGGCCACGATGTGCTGAGCCTCTTTGCGGGCCTCGGCGAGCTGGGCTTTGTATTCGCTGAGGGTGCGCTCGGCATCGCGCGAAGCGCGTTCGGCGTTTTCGAGGTCGGTCCTGATCTTGTTTTCGCGGTCGGCCAGGCCGGTGAGGATCGGCCCCCAGGCCTTCTTCTTGAGGATCAGCAGCACGAGCAAAAACGCCACGATGGCGGCGATGGACTGCAGGATGGTGCCGGCGAAGAGGTTGGGGCTGCCGCCGTGGTCATCCCCGTAGGCGTCGGCGTGAGCGCCGCCGCCGCCGTGGTATTCGAGGCCGGCGTGGGCGTCCTGATCGGCACCGAGATCGGCGGTGTGGCCGTTGGCGTCGCCGTGGTCAGCATCGACGTGGTCGTCGAAGGGGTTGCCGCCGTGGGTGGCCGCCGCGGGGGTGGACGCCAGCGGGTTGGCGGCGGGTTGTTCGGCGGCGTGCGCGGCCGGGCAGGTCAGCAGGCCGGCGGTGGCGAGGGCGAGGGCGGCGGTGAGGTGCTTGACGGTGGGCATCGCGGGCGGTTCCGGGGTGACGCGGCGTGGGGACAAGGTGCGGGGGCGGGAGGCGTCACGAGGCTTGAGTCCGTGGCCAATCCGCAGAGCGGGCGGCCGCCACGTGGGTGACGGCCGAAAGCCGGCCCGCCCCCGTGGGGGGCGGGCCGACGGAAGGGGTTGGGCTCAGCCGAGCGCGACCAGAAGGCAGACCACGACCGCGAACAGGGTGGCGCCTTCGATCAGCGCAGCGGAGATGATCATGTTCTGGAAGATGGCGCCGCCGGCCTCGGGCTGGCGGGCGATGGCCTGCACGGCGTTGCCGCCGATGTTACCGATGCCCTTGCCGCCGCCCATGATGACCAGGCCAGCGCCGATGGCGGCGCCGGCCTTGCCGATGCCGGTGTAGGTCGCGGCGGCGACGTCAACGGCTTCCTGCGCGATCGCCGCGTCCGCGACGATCAGGGTGCAGGCGGCGGCGAAAAGAAACAGTCCGAACGTCTTGAGCTTCTGCATGGTGGTTCCTTTAGAAAAACCGGGGGCAAGGTTCCGCGGTCGGGACGCGGAGAGTTCAAAATCCCGGGTGCCCTATAAGTGGGCTCAACGCCCGCCCGACTCGGACGGTGTGGGATGTGCGGGGGTGCGCGCGGCGCGGGCTGGTGCGGCCGCGGGGCAGTTCATGGGGTCAGATCGAGGCTCCGGGCAGGGGGCCGTCGGCGGGTTTCTGCCGTTCGTGCAGGTCGGCTGTCGGCCCCGAGGTGTGCTCGTCGTGGTCGTGGGGTCCGTCGCCGGCCTGGTGGTCGTCGTGGGCATGGGCCACCAGCTGGCTGAGGAACAGCCCGGTGAGGAACGTAAAGATGAACGCCTGAAGCACGGCGACCAGCAGCTCAAGCAGGTAGATGGCCACGGCGCCGAACAGCGGGATGAGGCCCACGCCGTAGCCCACCACGCCCAGGCTCTTGATGAGCGAGTAGACGAAGCCGAACAGCGCCGCGAGCAGCACGTGCCCGCCGGTCATGTTGGCGAACAGTCGCAGGGCCAGGGCGACGGGCTTGATGATGAGCCCCATCAATTCGACGGGCACGATGATGGGCCACATGTACCACGGAGCGCCACCGGTCAGGTGGGCGAAGTAACCGTCGAAGTCGCGGACCAGTCCCTGGCCGTTCCAGAACAGCGCCGCCATCAGGGCCAGTGCGCCGGTGACCCAGATGCTCTGCGTGGCGGTGCCGCCGACGCCGTGGAAATCGCGGTAGCCGAGGATCTTGCCGATGGCGGCGGTGATGTCGATCAGCGGCACGAGGCCCAGCAGGTTGCAGACGAGGATGAACCAGAACAGCGTCCAGAGGACGGGCATGTAGGTGTCGGTTTCTTTGCCGAGCAGCGGCTTGAAGATCTCGTCACGGAGCGTGACGCAGATCATCTCGACGAAGTTGGCGAGCGGCCCCTGGCTGCGCAGGTCGTCGATGGTTTTGCGTGGGCCGGTGGCGATGCGTCTGGCGGCGGGCAGCAGGATCAGCAGCGTGACCAGCGAGGCGAGGATCAGCATCACGGTGACGTTGCTGAGGATCCACAGCTTCCCGTCCATGATCGTGAAGATCGGGTGGTCGATGACATGCTCAACCGGGTTGGCGGCGGCGAGGGTCGGGAGGGGAGGCAAAAGCGTCGGCGAAGCGAACATGCGGCGGGCTCTTCTTAACGGATGCTTAACGGATGCTTGACGGATGCTTGACGGATGCTTGACGGGAGCGTGGGCGACGGAGCGGACCGGACCGGCGGGGCCCTGATCGCACGACTACGCGGCGCCGGGAGGCGGGTAGGCCCGATTCAGGTAGCGGCTGATGAAAGCGACTTCGACCGCGAGCAGCACAAGGTACACGCTGGCGAGAGAGAGTAAAAACGGGCGGGCGGGAAGCCCGAATGACAGCGTGCCGACCAGGCCGGCGGCGAGGGTGATCAGCAGGCGGATGGCCAGCGAAAGCATAAAGGACTGGGCCGCGGGCAGCGGCCCGCGCGGGGCCATGCGGGCGACGGGAACAAGCGCCAGGAGTGAAACGACCGCGACCGTGGCGGCGCCGATGGCGGCGGGCGGGCCCCAGGAAGCTTCGCCCCCGGGCGTGCGCGGGTCGGCTAAAAAATAGGCGGTCGCGGCGGCGGCGAGGCCCGCGACGGTGAGCACGCCCAGGGCGGCGGCGGTGGGGAAGGGCGGCGGCGTGGAGGGGTCGGCGGGGGGCATAAGGCGGGCCTGACAACCGTTGGCGCACGGGGTGTGCCGCCTACTTTTCGGGATCTCTGGCTCGCAACGCCATGCGGATGAGCGCCGCCATGCCGATGATCATCCCCAGCAGGGCGCCGGCGAGCAGGCCCCACGGGCCGGTGTCGAGCCACCGGTCCAGGAAAAAGCCCAGGAGGCAGCCTCCGCCCACGCTGCCGGCGAGCTCGAAGGCGGCGCCGGCGGCGGCCCAGCTGGGTCCATTGGGCCCGTCGCGGGGGGAGGGGTCGGTCGCCATGGGCGGGGTCTACTCCAACGCCGCGGCGCCGCCGATGATCTCGGACAATTCCGTGGTGATCGCCGTCTGGCGGGCCCGGTTGAATTGACGTTTCAGACCGGTCTTCTGCTTGCCCGCGGCGTCAGTGGCCGACTTCATGGCGACCATGCGGGCCAGCTGTTCGCTGACCACCGCGTCGTTAAAGCACTGGAACAGCGTGGTCTTGACCGTGGCCGGCAGCAGCGTGTCCATCAACGCTTCGGGGTCGGGCGAGAACTCGTAGACCGATTGGCGGTCGCCGCCGCCCGCGGCCGGGGCCGACGCGTCGGCGACCGGTGGTTCCAGCGGCAGCAGCGTCTGCACCGTGGGGGTCTGGCGGCTCATGGTTTCGAACTTCATATAGACAACCTTCACCGCGTCGACGCTGCCGGCGATGAACTCATCCATGTAGCCCTGGGCCAGCTTCTCGACCTCGGCGTAGACGGGGCTGTCGCCGAAGCTCAGGGGCCGGTCGACACTCAGCCGGTTGAACTTGCAGAAGCCGACGCCCTTCTTGCCGACCACGTCCAGGTCGGTGTTGTCCAGGCCGACCTCGTCGCGGACGTGGCCCAAGGCCTTACGCATGACGTTGCCGTTGTACGCCCCGCAAAGGCCGCGTTCGCTGGTGAGCACGAGGACACGCTCACGGCCGGTCGGCGAATCGGTCTTGGCGATCAGCGGGTGGCTGATGTCGCCGCCGCTGCCCAGCGCCGCCGCCAGTTCGCCAACCATCTCGCCGAGTTGGCGGGTGTAGGCCTGGCTCTGCACGGCCTTCTTCTGCATCGCCTGGAAGCGGGCCGACGCGATCAGCTGCATCGTTTTGGTGATGCGCTCGATGTTGCCGACCGCTTTCATGCGGCCCTTGATTTCACGGATGTTTGCTGGCATGGGACGGCCAATATAGCGGCACCTCCCGGGCGCCGCCGTCCGCCGGACGGGCCTCGATGGGGCAGCCACGAAAAGCGGCCCCGCACACGTGTGCGGGGCCGCCGGGCCGGTGTCGCTCGGTGGACGAATGGCGGGTTCAACCGGGTCGTGGGGCGGGCCGCCGGTCGGCGGCCGTATCGGACTCACCATCGCGAGCGGGAGTGGCTCGGGCCGGTCGAGACCCACACCCGCTTGTAGTGGGCCGCCCGCACGCAGACCCGGCGGGCCCGGCCGCAGTCGTCGTAGGTGGTGCGGTAGACCGCGGGGCGGTAGACCTGCTTGTAAAAGCCCGACGGGGTGGTGTCATAGCCGCGGGCATGCCCGCGGTCGGTGGTGCTGCGGCCGTACGTCCGGCCGTAGCTGCGGCCGTGGCTACGGCCGTAGGTGGCGTCCGAGCCGCGGGTGTAGGTCCGGCCGTAGCTCCGGCGGGAGCCGCGGTCGAACGCGCGGTCGTAGCTGCGGCTGAACCGGCGGTCGAGCCCGCGGTCGTCGCTGCGGCTGGTGCGGATGACGATGTCGCCGCCGCTGCGGACGTCGCAGCGATCGGCGGCAGCCGGCGGTGCGGCGAGGGCGAGCGGGGCGAGCAGGGCCCCCATCGCCAGCAGGGTCGTGGGGGCGAAACGGGGCGTGAGAACGGAGAGGATGGATCGCATAGTGGATCTCCTTGCAACAGGTGATCGGCGTTCGCCGCCGAAGGGCTCCCGGCCAGCGACCGGGTCACCGGGTGGGCGGAACGCGGCGGGTTCGGGGGGGGAAGCTGTGGCTAGTTAGTCTTTAAAGCCTGCAATATGGTGTTTTATAAGAAAATAACCGCTGTACAAGCCCCGCCCGAGGGGGTTTTGTTTTCGCTCCGCGGCGCCCCTCGCCGCGGGAGCCGGGCTGGCGGCGGGGGGGGCAAACGCCCCGAAAAAGAGTTTTCGCAAGTGGGGTAAACCCATGCGTCTAAGATGTTTGAAGCCATCCCTTGGCCTGTTCGTCGGGCCGTCACCGCGACCATCCCGCGTGATCGGGACGTACTTCACGGAGACCGGCACACCCAACCCACGGGGCGCCGGCTTCCCCCCCCCTTCTTCCGGAGCACCCCATGCCCCTTTCTCACCCGCTTCGCCGCACCGCCTCCGCCCTCGCCCTGGCCGCCGCGCTGCTGCTGCCCACCCTGGCCGCCGCCCCGGCTCACGCCGAATCGGGAGCCCACCGCAATCCTCCCGCCCCGCCCGTCTACACCCCCATCGTGGTGGCCGAGCGCGACTAGCGCCGCCCGTCCGTCCGACCGGCGGGAGCCCAACGCTCCCAATCGGCCGAGGTTCCGTTCCCGTTGGCCGGTCTCCGATCATGACCCACCCCCAACCCACTGCTTCCAAGCCCGCCCCCGCCGACACGCCGCGCAAGCGCTGGCGCACGGTCTATATGGACGGCGACGTGCTGCAGGCCACCGCCGAGGCGCGGGCCGGGCGGCCCGGAGGTCCCGAGGTCTACGACGCGGGGCTGCGGGTGGTGGCCCGGGCCCGGGACGAGATCGGCGCGGTACGCCGCAACGTCCGCTATGCGGCGGCCGCGGTGCTGGCCTGGCTGGCCGCGGTGGTGGCCCACGACGACGCGGGCGGCGACCTGGACGGCGTGCTGGACCGCTGCCTGCGGCCCGGTCCGGACGTGGAGCGGGTGAACTACGCGGCGATGGCCGCAGAGATCGAGGCCGTGACGGGCGTGAGCCTCTCGCCGCGGCGGGTCCAGACCGCGGTCCTGCAGCTGCGAGCCGCCCGCGGCAAGCGGGTCGCGGCCGAGCGTGCCGACGCCCGCGAATCGGTCGCGGTTCCGGAACCCGGCGCCGAGCCGCTCCACACGGCGCTGCGTCGGCTGGACGCGGACCTGCGGACGGGTTTTGACGAGCTGTCCGCCGCAACGTCCAACAGCAAGTCCAACGCCGCGGACGGGACCCGCCGTGAGCTGGGCACCGCGGTGCTGACGGCCGTGCGGGCCGCCGCCGGGCGGGTGATCGACCGCGACTTCGGCGAGGGCATCCCCGAACGCGATGTGCCGCACACCGGCGACCTGGAGGACCGCTTCCTGACGTTCGTGCGGGACGCGGTGCTCCGACGGGCCGACGACGTCGCGGCCGGGAGCGCCCCGGCCCGGGCCGAGCCGCACCTGCGCCGCCTGCTGGTCACGCTGGCCGAGTCGGGCGCCCGGGCGGTGGGAGCGGGCACCGACGCCGAGAACGACGTGAATCTGGTGATGCATGGCGCCCGCGTGGTGGGCTGCCTGCTGGGCGTGGATTCGCTACCGGGGATCGTCGCGCAGCTGAACGTGCTGGTGACCGGCCGGGCGATGATCCAGACCGACCTGTACGTGGCCGAGATGCTGCGGCTGGCCGGTCGGGCCGAGGCCCTGCACGCTGACGCCGAGACGAAACGCTACCTCACCTGGGTGCGTCGCCTGCCCGAAGACCGCCGCCTGCCCTCGGCCCTCCGGGTGGCCAGCTACTGCCGGTCCAACGCGGCCACGCGGATCTACGACCGCGTGTTCGACGGGGCCCTGGACGCCGACACGCCGGCGCTGGCCGATGCGACCCGGCCGCCGCGGACCTACCGCCAGCTGGCCGACGCCGCGCACGACGCGATGCTGGCCCGCGACGGCGGCTGCACCCTGACGCTGACCGGCGCGCTGGTGCGGCACACGGTGTCGGCGAAGCTGGACGGCGACGACCGCGACGTGCGGGCGCACCTTGAAGGCCTGGGTGAAGACAAGGCGCTGGAGCGCCTCGAAGCGCTCATCAAGTTCGAGAACAACGACGCCCTGGTGCGGGCCGCGCGGGGGCACGTGGTGGCGGTGTACCCGGCGCTGGCGACGCGGCTGATCTGCGCGGGGTAGGAATGTGGTGCGTGATCCGTGATCCGTGATCCGTGATCCGTGATCCGAGCCCGGCGGATGGGGTGGCGGTCGTGGGTAGGGCGAGGCATTCGGCCGTACGGCCGAACTCAAACAAGCGGCGAGCCGCGTGTTGCCATGCGACGCGCGGCTCGCCAGAGGCTCGCCCTACCGTTCGGAATTAAGATCCCACGGACCACGGACCACGGACCACGGACCACGGACCACGGACCACGGACCACGGACCACGGACCACGGACCACGGACCACGGACCACGGACCACGGATCACGGATCACGCCCCCCTACGCCGCCTCGGCCCCGCCCGCCAGCTTGGAACCCGTCTCCAGGATCTCGTTCAGCAGGGTGCGCTGCTCCTCTTCCACCCGGCGGAAGTCGCACCCCACCAGCAGGCCCTCGACGCCGTCCTTCATCCAGAGGATGCGGACCTTGACCCGGACCGTCAGCAGGCCGCATTTGATCCGGATGAAGCCCTTCTGTCCGGTCATGAAGTCGGCCTCGCGCTCGCTGCAGAACCGCAGGCCGGTGTCGGACATGTCCAGCACCGGACCGTACTGACAGGTCACGGCCGACACGGTCTTTCGCGGGGAAGCGCGGTGGCCGCGGGGGTGTTCTTTGCGCCGACCCGGCTCGTCCAGCAGTTTGCTCTGGGGGTTGAGTTTGTACTGCCCGTCGAAGCGCTGCCAGCCGCCGGGCCCGCCTTCGCGGCTGGCTTTGAGCACCTGCTCGTCGAGGTAGTGGGCGATCAGCCGCACGCGGGCGTCGGGGTGGACCGCCCGCCGGTCGCGGGCCCAGAAACCGCGTTCTTTCAGTTCGTCGTTCACCTGTGCCGCCGTCATCCAGCGCGCGGGCCAGTTCTCGCTGCGCTCGGTCGCCCGGACGAACGCCCGGCTGAAGCCGGTCTTCTCTTCCAGGGTTTTGAGGGCGCGGGCGATCGGCAGCATGCGGGGAAACTCCTACACGAGCAGATCGGTTGGCGCAGCGGGAGGGTTGACTTGGGGAGGGGCCGATAAGGGGTGGGGGCGTGCGCTGTGGGGTTGGGATGAGGTTTCAGGGAAGGTTTGGTGATCCGTGATCCGTGATGCGAGCCTGGCGGGTGGGGTGGCGGTCGTGGGTAGGGCGAGGCATTGGGCCGTGCGGCCGAACTCAAACAAGCGGCGAGCCGCGTGTCGCCATGCGACGCGCGGCTCGCCAGAGGCTCGCCCGACCGTTCGGAATTAAAATCACACGGATCACGGATCACGGATCACGGATCACGGATCACGGATCACGGATCACGGATCACGGATCACGGACCACGGCCCCCCCCCTACCGCCGCCGCTTGAACTTGCTGCCCAGCGTCTTGGGCGGCAGCGTCGTGGGGATCTTGCCGTCGGGGAACATCGCCTTGAGCTCCGCGTCGCTGTACCCGTCGGCGGGGTTGACGCCGCCGACGGTGGCACGGTCGCTCAGGTCACGGGGCTTCTCGCGTTTTTTCACGCCGGTGGCCCGCTCCTCCAGCACGCCGCGGGGGATGGGCCCGGGCTTGAAGTCGGGGTACTCCATCTTCTCGATGAGCGCGCCCGACATCTTTTCAACCTCGCTGAGCATCTGGCCCTGCTCGGGGGTGACGAAGGTCCAGGCGATGCCCTTGCGCCCGGCCCGCGCGGTGCGGCCGATGCGGTGGATGTAGTTTTCGGGGTCTTCGGGCAGGTCGTAGTTGATCACGTGCGTGATGTGGTCCACGTCCAGCCCCCGGGCGGCCACGTCGCTGGCCACCAGCACGTCGATGCCCTCGTCACGGAAGCGGGCCATCACCTTGTTGCGCCGGCTCTGGTCCAGGTTGCCGTGCAGCTCGGCGGCGTTCACGCCTTTGTCCTGCAGGTAGCTGCGGACTTTCGCGACCGTCGCTTTGGTGCGGCAGAACACCACGCTGGTGTCGGGTTTTTCACGTTTGATCAGCATGAGCAGCAGCGAGCGCTTGTCCCAGTTCTCGACGCTCAGGTATTTCTGGTCGACCATCGCCACGGTGAGCGAGCCCGACACGGTGGTGATCTTCTCGGCGTCGGGCTTCATGAACGAGCGTGCGAGGCGCTCGATCTGCACGTCCATGGTGGCCGACACGAAGATGGTCTGGCGGTCGGGATTGGGCACCGACTTGAGGATGCGGCGGATGTCTTCGCGGAAGCCGATGTCCAGCATGCGATCGACCTCGTCGAGCACGATGAACCTGATGTCGTTGAACGACAGCTGCCCCCGGCTGTGCAGGTCCATCACGCGGCCGGGCGTGCCGACCACCAGGTGGCCGCCTTCGGCCAGGCTCTTCTGCTGGTCGCGTGATGACTCGCCGCCGATGATGACCGACGTGCGGATGTGGGTCGCCCGGCCCAGGTTGTCCAGCTCGGCGGCCACCTGGTTCGCCAGCTCGCGCGTGGGCGTGAGCACGAGGGCCTGGCCGCGGACCTCGGAATCGGCCTGCGACAGGATGGGCAGGCCGAAGGCGGCGGTCTTGCCGGTGCCGGTCTTGGCCTGGCCGATGACGTCCTTGCCGGCCATGATCGGCGGGATGAGGGCGGCCTGGATGCCGGTGGGGTGCGAAAAGCCGGTGGCGGTGAGGCCCTCGACCACCGGCCCGGAGAGCCCGAGGTCGGCGAAGGTGACGGACTTGTCGAAAAGTTCCTGGGTCGGGTCGGCCTGGGCCATGAATGCGTGCCCCGCAAAAGCGGGGTCCTGGAGGAAGAAGCCGGAAAGCGAGAGCCGTCAGCTTTTCTGTTCTTCCGCGGCCGACGGCGGGGATGGCTTGAGATTTGGCCCCGGGAGCGGGCCCGCGAAGTTTAGGGGCAGGCGGGCGGGGACGGCAAGCGGCGGGAGGCTCAACGCCGGCAGGCCGCCGCGTCTTGTTTGCCCGGTCGTTTTCGTTCTCGTCCCCGTGCTCAGGCCAAAGGCCGGTTCTCGTTCTCGGTTTGGGGGTTCGGGGCGTGGGGGCGCGGGGGCCTGCGGGCGGGGGGATGGGCGGGGCAGGTGGGGAACGGGAGCGGGAACGAGAACCGCTGCGCTGAGAACGAGAAGGAGAAGGAGAACGAGAAGAAGAAGCCGGGCGGGGGCCTGCTAACGTGCCCGCGTGAACCTGGCGCAGACCACCCTGACCCCGACCCCGCCGCCGAGCTACCTGGAGATCGATCTGGGGGCGGTGTCGGACAACCTCGCGGTGTTCCGCGGGCTGTCCGGCGGCCAGGACGGGCCGGCGTCGCGCGTGTGCGGCGTCGTGAAAAAGAACGCTTACGGCCACGGGGCGGTGACCGTCGCCCACCGGCTGGTGAAGGCGGGCTGCGACATGCTGGCCGTGTTCTCTCCGGTCGAGGCGGAAGAACTGGGGGCCGCTGCCGTCACGGCGCCGCTGCTGCTGCTCTACCCGCTGCGGCATCTGACCCGCAACGAGGGGGCCTTCCGCGCCGCGGTGGCGGGGCGGCTGGAGCTGAGCGTGCAGGATGCCGAGCAGGTCGGCCAGCTGGACGAGATCGGCCGGACCTACGCGATGCAGCTGCCGGTGCACCTGTATGTGGACACCGGCATGAGCCGCGCGGGGCTGCGGCCCGATGAGCTGCCGGCGGTGCTGGAGCAGGTCCGCGCGGCGCGATTTTTGAAGCTGGCCGGGGTGATGTCGCACCTGTCGACGGCCGACGAAGACCCGGAGCGGGCCGCGGATCAGGCGGCGGCGTTTGCGCGGGTGGTGGACGAACACGCGGCGGCCTGGGGGCCGGGCGTGACGGTTCACCTGGCGAACACGTTCGGGTCGCTGCGCTACCCGCACTTCGTGAAGCAGATGATCCGGCCGGGCCTGGGTCTCTACGGCGTGGGGGTCGATGGGCTGGAGGGACCCGACGCCGCCGCGCTGCGGCCGGCCCTTCGGTGGATCAGCCGGGTGATGTCGGCGGCCGCGTATCCGCGTGGCGCCGCGGTGGGCTACGGCGCGACGCACACGCTGCGAAGAAAATCGGTGTTGGGGCTGGTGCCGGTGGGCTACGGCGACGGCTACCCGCTGGCGCTGAGCAGCCGCGCGGCGGTGCGGGTGCGTCGCGGCGAGGCGTGGCACGATGCGCCGGTCCGCGGGCGGGTCAACATGGACCAGGTCAGCGTGGACCTGACGGCGCTGGCGAAGGCCGAAGGGTTGGCGCCCGCCGACCTGCGCGGGCTCGAGGTCGAGGTGTACTCGAACGACCGGGCCGCACCCAACACCGTGACCCGGCTGGCGGACCTGGCGAAGTCGCACGCGTACGAGCTGCTGTGCAGGCTGCCACGCGAGATGCCGCGGCGGTACCTGCAATGATCCGCACCCCCCGCAAGGGGCGGGTCACGGGAGGGCGAACCTTCCGGTGAGCCGGTGTCGCGGGGGTGGTCGCGGTGCGCCAAGATGAAAACCGCCCGCGGCGTGGGCCGCGGGCGGTGGGTCGTTGCGGGCAAGCTGCGTTGATGAAACTGGCCCGGCTCACCGGAAGGTTCGCCCTCCCGTGAGCCGGACCTGTCGGGCCCGGCTCACTCCTCCGGCTTCAGGTCCATGAACGTGCCGGGCAGGCCGTTGAGGTGCTCCTTCAGCAGCTCCTTCATCTCCGCCAGCTTGTCGGCGTGCTCCGGGTCACCGGCCAGGTTCGTGGTCTCGGTGGGGTCGTCGTTCAGGTTGTACAGCTGGTCGGGGTCGAAGTAGTTGGGCATGTACGGCAGGTCCTTCTGCCGCGTCACGATGCGCTCAAAGAACGTGCCGCCGGCGCCCATGCCCAGGTGGCTGTAGCGGGCCTCGGGGTCGGTGTAGTCCCAGGTGTCGTTGCCCTTGGTCCAGGGCTGCGTCCGGTGCATTGTTTCGATATGGGTCTTCTGCTCTTCTAACCGCTCGTCGAGCGTACGCTCCAGGCTGGGAGGCACGCGGAAGGCGAGGTACTTCCAGCCGTCGGCGGTGGTGACCGAGCGGGTGAGGCCGATCTCGGCGTAGACCGAATCGCGAACGGGCTTGTCGCCGCCGGTCAGCAGGTCGGTGATGTTCTTGCCGTCGATCTTCATGTCGTCGGGCGTCGTCGCGCCGGCGAGTGCCATGAAGGTCGGGGCAAAGTCGGTGTTCTGCGTCAACGCCTCGACGGTGCCGCCCGCGGGGATGCGTCCGGGCCAGTAGGCCACCGTGGGCGACACGAGGCCGCCCTCGTACAGCGTGCCCTTGCCCGAGTACTCCATGCCGTGGTCGTTGAAGTAGACGATCAGGGTGTTGTCGGCGAGGCCCAGGTCTTCGAGCTTCCGGACCAGGGCGCCCACGGCGTCGTCCAGCCAGGTGGCACCCCAGTTTTCCCGGTCGATGCCCGCTTGCGTCACCCGCCGGATCACGTCCGCGCGGTCGGGCTGCAGACCGGTGATGGGCTCGTCGAGCAGGCCCACCGGCGAGAGCCGGGGGTCGAGTTCGAGGCTTTTGGCGTTGTCGGGGGTGTGGGTCAGGGTGGCGGCGTAGTAGAGGAAGAAGGGGCCGTCCTGGTTGGCTTCGATGAACTCGAACGCGGCCTGGGTCAGCCACTCCTGGTGGTGAATATTCAGGCCGGCCTTTTTCAGGTCCTGGCTGTCGTTGGGATTGCCGCCGTAGATGTGCTTCGCGTAGTCGAAACCGAGCGTCTGCAGGTAGGTGGACATCCGCTGCTGATTCTCCTTCAGCATCGTGATCAGGCCGGGGTCGGCGGGGTCCGTGGCGTTGGCGCCGTCGGGCAGCCGGGCGAAGCCGCCGGGCACGTTGAAGCCCAGGTGCCACTTGCCGGTGAAGCCGGTGGTGTAGCCGGCGTCCTGCAGCACGCTGGGCAGGGTGGGCTGGCCGTCGACGAACCCCTGGTTCCACATGACGTGGGTGACGCCCTCGGGTGTGGTGGAGGCGATGAACTGGGGCGCGGTGCAGCGGCTGGCGTACTGGCCGGTGAGGCAGGAGTAGCGGCTGGGCGAACAGACGCTGGAGGACACGTAACTATTGGCCAGGTAGGTGCCGCCAGCGCGCAGGGCGTCGGTGTGAGGAGCGAGTGCTTTGCCGTTGTTTTTGAGAAAACCGAACTCTTCGCGGTGCTGGTCGTCGGTGATGAGAAAGATGATGTTGGGCGGCGATCCGTCCTGACCTTCCGGCGTCGCGGTGGCGGCCGCCGCCCCGGCCGCGGCGGCCGCACCCGCGGCGGGCGTGGCCGGGGTCTTGGGTGGGGTATCGCTCTGAACCGCGAGCGGCGCGTCACCGGCGGCGTTCGCCGTGACCGGGACACTGATTTCTTCCACGCCGTCGGCGGCGATGGTGCGGTTTCCGGACGTCCCGGCGGAACCCGCTTCCACCGCTTGGGCGTTCTTGACCACAGTGTCGGTGGTGGCTTCGACCGACTCGGCTGCGGCCCCCTCGATCTCGGCGGCGGTGTCGGCGGGTGCGTTGGGTGCCGTGTCGCTGCCCGTGGTCCCGGTCAGACCGGCGGGAGCTGCGGCCTGGGCGTCGACGCGATCGAGACTGGTGAGACCGTCGCGACCGTCGGGACTGGCGGGCCGGTCAAAGGACGAGCGGGCGTCGGACGCGGCCTCTTCCACAGCGGCCCGGGCGTCTTCGGCGGCGTTGGTGGCGGGGGTCAGATCCACGGCGTCGTCCACCGCCACGGGGCCGTCCACGGCCGCGTCATCCAGGCGTTCACGTCGTTCTTCGATCGCTTCGGCGCCGGCCAGCCGCGCGTCCTCCGCGGCGTCGGTGGCCGGGGTCAGGTCGGGGGTGGTGGGCGGCACGGCGGGATCGCGGGCGGGTTTTGCGGCGGCGGTGCGGGGCGCGGTACGCGCCTCTTCAGCCGCCCGGGCCATCGTTTCGGCCGGGTCAGGGGCCTGTCCGGGCGTTTCGGCGATCGTCACGACCTTGTCGGTGGTCGCCGCGGACGGGGCCGCGTCTCGGGGTTCACCGTCCGGAACGCCCGCGGTTTCGGCACCGACCGGAGCGGCGGTACGCTCCTCCGCGTCCGAAACGGGGTCGTAGGTGCAGGCCGTCAGGCCCATCGCGGCGGTTAAAAACGGAACGATCAGTGGCAGACGCATGGCAGATCTCGGGGGTGAGGAAGAACCAGATCAGTTTACTACAGCCCGCGGCGGGCACGGGCGATCATCCCCGGGCCGCGCAAAAGCGGGCGATCGCGCGATCGAGCTTCGGCCAGGTCCTGTGCACCAAGGTGTTGTGCGTGGCCTCGTCGATGGTCAGCAGGGTGACCTCGTCGTGGGCCCGCGCCTCGGACAGCAGGCGCGCGTGGTCCGGGCCCGGCAGGTAGGGGTCGCGGCCGCCCTCGACCAGCAGCACCGGCACGTTGATTTGCGCGACGGCTTCGAGGGCCGACGCCTCGTCGACCGCGAAGCCGGCCTCGAGCGACGCGGCGTCGAAGCCCCCGAGAATCCAACGCTCGTTCATCCACGGGGCCAGCGTCTGGCGGAAGCTGCGGATCGCATTACGGAGGTCGCAAAACGGCGCGAGGGCGACGACCCCGGCGACGCGCGGGTCGATCGGGGCGTGCTGCAACACCGTGCCGCCCCCGAGGCTGAAGCCCATGGTGATGACCCGGACAGGGGCCGGGTCGGTCTCGCGTGGGCCCCGTGGATCGCGTGGTTGGGATGGGCCGCCGATCAGCCGCCGGCGGACGGCCTCGTCGATCACCGCCTTGGTGTCGAACTTTTCCTGCACGCCGAAGGTGCAGTGTCGGCCCTTGGACCGCCCGTGGACGCGGTGGTCGAACAGCACCACGTCGTGGCCGCGGGCGTTGAGCTTCCAGGCCCGCTTGAAGTGGCGTTCCTTCGTTTCGAACAGGCCGTGGGCGATCACCACCGGCAACCGGGGGGGCGCTGCGGGGTCGCGGGGCGAGAACCAGGCGTCCAGTTCGACGCGGCCGTCGGTGCCGTCCGGGTGCACCACAAAGCGTCGCCCACCGCGGGCCCGGCTGACGTGGCGGTGCACCGTGCCCACGTACTGGCGCCCGGGGTAGCCGCCGGCGCGGAGCGTCAGCCGGCCCAGGGTGCGGGCGACGGTGGCGGGGAGCTGGAGGGGCTCGGTGGGGTCGGGATCGGGTTCGTGGGGTGGGGCGGGCACGCGTTTGATTCTATTTCAGATTCCGGATTGCAGATCGGGATCCTCGTCCCCGTCTTTGCGTGGGTTCGATGGGACGCTGAAGACCACGCTCCGCCCGACCACAGAGGCACAGAGAACACAGAGGTCACAGCGCAAGGCGTCAGAAAATCAAGCGTGGGCGCCTTTTGCCTTCCTCGGTGGCCTCGGTGTGACTCGGTGCCCGCGTCGTGGATGCCGCAGGAACGGGGCGTCCGTTTCGGCGATCGTCGCGGCCGCAACTCAACTCTGCGAATAAGCGAAGCGTGGCTTGGCGACCCAAAGAACACGGATCGCCCTCGACAGAGCGTGAGCAGCTGGCGGAGGAGTTTCAAAATCTGAAATCAAAATCTGAAATACTGCGGACATGAGAGACCCCCGCATCACCGCGCTCGCAAGGATCCTCGTCCACTACTCCACCGCGGTCCAGGCCGGCCAGCTGGTCCGCCTCAGCGGCGACCCGGTCGGCATGCCGCTGATCGAGGCCCTGTACGAAGAGGTCGTCAAGGCCGGGGCCCACCCCCTGGTGCGGCTGAGCCCCGGGGCGCTGACCGACCTGTTCTTCGCCCACGCCAACGACGCCCAGCTGGCCCACGTGCACCCGCTGGCCGAGGCCGAGATGCGGGCCATCGATGCCTCCATCGGTCTGTGGGCCGATACGAACACCAAGCACCTGTCGCAGGTGGATCCCGCCCGGCAGGGCAAGGTCTCGGCCGCGCGGCAGCCGCTGTCGAAGCTGTTCATGGAACGCGCGGCGGCGGGCGACCTCAAGTGGTCGGGCACGCAGTACCCCACCCAGGCCAGCGCGCAGGACGCCGAAATGAGCCTGGCCCAGTACGAAGACTTCGTCTTTGCCGCCGGCCACCTGGACGCCGACGACCCGGTCGCGGTCTGGAAAGAGATCCACGACCGGCAGCAGAAGGTGGTGGACTATCTGACCGGTAAAAAGCAGATGCGCTTCTGCGCCGCCAACGGCACCGACCTGCACGTGGACGTGGAGGGCATGACGTGGATCAACTGCGACGGCCACGAGAACTTCCCCGACGGCGAGGTGTTCACCGGCCCGAACCTGGACGCCGCGGACGGCGGCGTGAACGGGGTGGTGCGCTACAGCTTCCCCGCGGTGCACCACGGCCGCGAGGTGCACGACATCGAGCTGACCTTCGAAAAAGGCGTGGTGGTCGATGCGAAGGCCGGCAAGGGGCTGGACTTTCTCCACGCGATGCTGGATCAGGACCCGGGCGCTCGGCGTCTTGGCGAGATCGCGATCGGGACGAACTACCAGATCACCCGCTACACCAAGAACACGCTGTTCGACGAGAAGATCGGCGGCACCTTTCACGCGGCGGTGGGAGCGGGCTACCCCGAGACGGGCAACAGCAACGCGTCGGGCCTGCACTGGGACATGGTCTGCGACCTGCGCCCAGCCGACGCCGAGGGCAGCAGCGGGGCGGGCGGCACGATCGAGGTGGACGGCGAGGTAATCTCGCGCGACGGGCGGTTTGTGTTCGACGGGTGGCCGGGGGTGGGGACGGGGACGTGATCTGTGATCCGTGATGCGTGATCCGTAATGCGTGATCCGTGATGCGAACCTGGCGGCAGGCGGGGTCTTCTTTGGGAGGGCGAAGCTTCCGCTGAGCCGGAGTCCCGTGCGACGCGGCTCACCAGAAGGTTCGCCCTCCCGTCGGAGAATGAGATCCCACGGATCACGGATCACTCCGCGCCGACCGGCTCGGCCTTTTCCACCGGCTGCGCCTTCAGCTCCGCCCACGCGGCCTCCGCGGCCGCGAACTCGGCACGCCAACCGTCTTCGTCGTCCCAGCCTCCGGGCTCAAACACGATCTCCGCCGTGCCGTCCTCCAGCGCGGCGACCGTGAACGGGCGGTCACCCAGCAGCTCGTCGCTGGTCACGGTCAGCGTCGCGGTGCGTCCGTCCACCGTGTAGCCCTCGGCGGCGTCCACCGGGCCCGGCAGCACGTAGGTCTCGCGGATCTCCAGGCCCTGCATCATCGGGGCCATCATGGCGCGGGTGGCGGAATCGTTCAGCGACGGGTCGGCACCTATCTCGCTGATCATCTGCGCGACAATGCCGTCGATGACGGTCAGCCGTCCCCCCTCCATGCGGAACGTGGTGGACCGCTCGGCTGCGGCGTCGGCATCGGGGCCGCCGTCTGGCGGTTCGGTATCGCCCATCCTCACGGCGTTGATGTCGTGGAAGTACCCGGTGAACTCCACGGTCTTGAAGCCGTTGGCGCTGAAGACCCGCGGCTCGGTGAAAGCCGCCCAGCCCGCGGCCTCCTGCTCGGCCAACCCGTCTACGCTGAAGTCGGCGAAAGGGTCTTCGTCACCGGCCATGCCGAGCATCTGCTCGTTGATGGCCAGGCTCACGTGCATCTTGCCGCTGCCGTCGGGCTGCACGGTGACGACCTGTTTGAACTTGACGCAGCCCGACAGCGCGGCGAGCAGGGCCACCAGAAGCAGGGCGGCGGGGCGGGGCGGGAGGTGGTGCACGGCGGGGTCTCGCGAGAGGGAGGCGGTCAAATCCGGGTGGGTCGGGCGGACATCCTGAAGACTTTACGCCGCCGGGCGGCCGGGCCGACTTGGCCAGATCCGGGAGCCGGGAGCACTTTTTTTCCGTTTCCGGTGAACGGCGAACGGTACCTTGGCGTCTGTACAGGGAAGAACCAGACCCACGCCTCGGCGGCCAGAGGTTAACCCGCAGTCTGATCGCGACTCCCACTTCAGTGTCCCCACACCTCGTTTCTTTCACCCCGGGCCGCCATGCTGCAAAAAACCCTGCAACGCGTCATCGAGCAGAAGCTGACCTCCGCCCGCGAGATCGGGGAACTGGCCGGGGTCTCGACCTCGACGGTCTACCGCTGGATCGCCGGCCAGTCCCAGCCCGACTTCGACTCGATCCGCCTGCTGGTCCGGCACCTGCCCGACAAGCGGGCGCAAGAGGAAATCCTGAGTTCGTTTCTGAACGGCACCGAGTGGAACGCCTCGCGGATGGACCTGGAGCTGGACTTCAACGACGACGGCAAGGTCGACGGTGAGGACGCGCTGGAGGCCACCATCGAGAGCGTGCAGGCCGCGGCCAAGAGCCTTGGCCGGATCCACGGCGCGGCGCACCACCCGATGACGGCGGAAGAAACGCTGCAGACCATCGCGCTGCTCAACCACGTGGTGCGTCACTGCACGCTCACCCAGCGGGTGCTGATTGACATGGGAGAGCAGCGCGCGAAGCGTAAACTCAAGATCGCCGAATGAGCAGGGTCGGCGGAAACGTCCGCGGCCGTGGCATTCAGGCGGCGGCCCACCCGGACGCCACGGCCGCGGACGCCACAGCACAACCTTCGCTCGGTCCAAGGCGACCGGCGCCGGATGGTCTCTTGCTGGGAATGAAGGTGTTCAGCTGTTTCGGTGGATCCGACGGATTCTCGAAGCCCGACGCCTATTGAATATCCCGCGCTGCGAGTATTGCGGATTTCATTTACATCGCGCGTTCAATCGACGGCCGACGCCGTGGTGGATCCGGTCCCGAGAGCGACGCCAAGGTGGACGGCGGCGGCTTCGGTCGCGTGGCGCTCGCGTTCGGCCCAGCGACGCAACTCGGCGACGGCATTCGCAGCGTCGATCCCGCCGCGGTCCAGCGCCGCGGCCAGTTGCGGGGCGCGCACAGCGAAGCGTCGCAAGCGGCGGGCGAGGGCGTCCAGTGCAACTACGGACGGCGAGTTGCGCGGGGGGCGGGCGGGTAGCCCGGGGGGGGCGTGCTCCGCGTACACCACACCGGATTCGCAGATTTCGGGCGTGACGAGCAACGCGCGTACCGGCTGCAGCGCTTCAAGTTCACGGAGCAGCGCGGCGGCGGCGTCGATCACCTCGGGCAGCATGCAGCCGCCGGACTGCCAGTCGTCGCAGGCGTCGTTCACGTCGCCGGCGGCACCGCGTAAATGGCGCAGGATCGCCGTCGCGGCGGGGCTGTTTCTTCGCATGGGATGCGTCTTTCTCTTGGGATTATCGTTGCGCCCGAGGAATCTGGGTTCCGGCGGCCCCACAACACCCGTGCGGTCGGGTGCCGCATAGAGGTTAGCACGATGTTTGGTTTTCGCCAAGCGGAGTGCGCGTCGTTCGTCGGCTTGGGGTTGCGGCAGCCGGGGCCACGTGCGACCGACGCTGGCGGGCGGTCAGAGCCCACGGCGTCAAGCTGCTCCGGTTTGTACAAAAATAATTTAATCCGGCTGACCGGTTGAAGTTGGGGTGATCCTCGATATGCTTTTGACTGCCGTGTCCCGCTGTAAGGACACGGGGAGAGAGCTTTTTACCCAGGAAGATAGAACGATGATGACCAGAATGGTTCCTTTTAACTCCGCCTTCGCGATGGCCACCGTGGTGGCCTCGGCGTCGGCCTCGGCGGGATCGATCACCGTGGAGCGGGCCTTGAACTTTCAGGTCCGAGCGTCCGCGGACATCGACGGCAGGAATGAGTTTGGAGCGGATCCCTTTGACCCCGATGCTCCGAACTTGCGTCGAGGCTATCGAGAGTTTGTGGGTGAAATGCTTTTGCTTTCGGCGCCGTCCGAAGTCATACCCGCGGGGGCAATCGCCGAGAGTGTTGACGTGACGATTGATGGCGACGTGTCTTACTTGTCGTTTTTGTTCAGCCTTGGTCGCGAGGGTCGGTATAACGACACCGGCGCTTTCGTGGTCGATTACGATATCACGCTCAATGGTGTCTCTGCCGAGGGCGATACAACATCAAGAAGCGTGTTCCCGATCACGGCGGATCGAACGCAGTTTCCGGAACCCGAAGGCGTTGCTGCGTTCGATGTAGTGTTCCCGCCTTTGGACCTGGATGCGATTAGTGCAAATGAACCGTTGGCGTTGGAGGTGGGAGAAGGGCGTTTCGCCTTGCAAGACTATACCGATCTGGCGTCCGATCAGGACGTTTTCTATCTTCGTACCAGCACATCGCTCAGTGTGAGCGTTCGGTACAACTTCGAGGACGCCGACCCGACACCGAATGTGATACCAGCTCCCTCGGCCGCAATCGCCGGAATCGCCGGCCTGATGATGTTGGGCCGCCGGCGCCGCTGACTGCGGTGCCCGGATACGAAAAGAGCCCGCTCCGGACGCGTCCGGAGCGGGCTCTTTTACTTGGTGACATGCGTCACGCGGGCGACCTGTTGACGATCAGACCTTCCCGCTGGTCTAGAGCCGTGAGCGGATCGGAGTTGCGCCCGAATACCTGGCCGAATTGCCCTTTAACGAGATTCGCCTGCATCGATTTGAGTTCCGTACTTCCGATGGTCTTGTAGGCCGTGTCGTGGTCTCCGTTGTTCCACAGTGCGGCAAACGTGCGCTCGGTAAACTTCAGGGTCTCGATCAGACGCCGGTCGTTGGCGAAGACCATCGACCGATCGGATTTTCCCGAGACCATGACCAGCGGCGGGAACCGGGTTTCCTTCAAGGCCAGTCGGGCCGCGGCGTCGAAGATCTCGCCCATCCGCTTGCCGCCGGTGACCAGGGTTTCCCGGTCCATGCGTGGGCCGACGTTCGGGGCCGAGAAGTGCGTACGGGAGACGGAACTCACCGCTGCCGTTCCGTCTTCCGGGTCGGTCGCGTCATTGAAGTTGGTCCAAGGCACCGCCGCCACGACGGCGTCGAAGAGGTCCGGCGCTTCCAGGGCAGCGAAAATCGCCCCGCCGCCGCCCCCGCTGTCGCCGCGGAGGATCACGCGGGACGGCTGCAACGTCGTGCGGACCCACCGGGCGAAGGCGAGCACGTTGTTGAGCGTGTGCAATCGCACGGGGCTTCCCGGGGCGGGCCGGCTGCCGGTCCACCAGGTGAAGAACTCACGCAGCCGGTTCTTGTCGTATTCGCCGTTGAGGGTGGGAACAGCGCCGCGGTTTTCGGAGAACACGTCCTCCAGCTGGAACAAGTGGTGCTCCGCTCCTTCCCCAAGCCCGTTGTCGCTGTAGCTGTAGAAGAACTCGCGGGGGAACGTGTGCGGGTCGCTCGGGTCGGGGTCGGTCTCACTGCCGGAGTACCAGGTGCCGCGGCGGGCGGCGTTGCCGCCGAAACCGAGCAGGTGGATAACCACAGGCTTGCCCTGCTTATCGGTGCGGAGCTGATGCCCGCTGTCAAAGCGGATCACCGGGTTTCGCGTCCGGTCGGTGGTTTGGTCGTCGGGGCCCCCACCGGTGCCCGATTGCCGGCGAAAGCCGTTGCCGATCCAGTTGTTGACCGCGGTGGCGGTCAGTTCTTGCGGCCACGTTCCGACGCTGCGTTGGGTCAACACGTTGCGGACATAATCGAACGCCGCTTCGGCCTTGGTGATGGCGGCCTGGCCGAGCGATTGCAGGTAGTTTTCGAGGAAGCGGTCGGGACTCACCCAGTCGGTTCGGTCGATCTCCATCTCGTGTTCAATGAACGTGCTGCGATTCCCACCGTTGTAAAGTACAGGGTTCCTTTGGCCAGGTTCCGTATGCTTCCAAAGTCGGACCCGAAGATTCTCGACTTCGACCCGGCTTCCAATCGGCTGTCCGTCGGCTGCAATCTGTTCAGGCACCTCACGGGCAGTCTCCCGAAATGGGTTTTCGCCGGTTTGAACAGCGCCATAGATTCCGCCGCCGATCTTCTTATTGAAGATGCTGTCAACTACCCGCGCGTTGCGGGTAAACCGAAACTCCAAACCGGCGCCGTGTTTGTCGATCTGGGTATCGTCGATGTTATTAGACCGGGCGACGACGTTCTTTGAGAAGAAGCACTTTCGGTCCATCATCGCTACGCCCATCGGACAATAATCCACGTAGCTTCCAACAAAGTTGCCACCTCCCCGGAGCTGAGCTGCGTGTGATGCGGCTCGGGTAAATCCGCAATTTTCGAACGTGGCTTCGGTGCAGAGATAGTTGACGTAAACGTTGTGATCAAACTTAGTTTTTGGAATGCCGTTGGAAGGCGACCAGCCATTTCGATCAAACCAGCATCCGCGAACAACCAGCCCGGAAATTGCTTCGGCGAAGAATCCTTGGCCGTGGCCGTGTTTGAATGCGTTTTCGTAAAAGAAGCAGCGTTCAAACAGAAATCCGCTCGCTTGAACACCTGGCTGATAAGGATGCAAACTTCGGTCGTCGAAAGCGCCCTTGAGCACGACGCCGTCGGAAAACTCTGTGATATCGCAGTCGATGAGTGCCACGTTGCCGCCTTGGCCATTATACTTGAATTCGTAGCCTTTTTGGGTGTTCGTAATCCCAGTCTCGGACTTGATGATTAAACCACGGAGCATGATGTTGCTTCTCGCTTGGGTATACCAGTTTGAGTATCCCGGCCGGGTGGCGGAGTTCACCGAGAACCCACGAACGGTGGTGAAGCGAAACTCTGGCCGCAGGCCCGGACCATCACACTCGATGACGGTGTTGTCGGGCAGGAGGATTTCTGGCCCGGTGTAGACCGAACCGGCGCCGATTTTAAGGGTAACACCGCCATTCCCCAAGGCGTCCGTGATTGCCGTATGGGTCAGCGTGCCGGAGAGGTTGACTTGGGTTCTGGCTGACTCCCGGATGGATTGGATGTTCGCCGTCGGTGCGGACAACGCGACCGGGGTACGGTCCACGGTGGGATCGGGATCGATCCGCCAGCCGGTGAAGTCGGAGTCGTCGCCGGGGCCCGGCGGAACCGGGGGGGCGGCCTCGATCGTGAAGTCCTGCCGGTCGGTCAGCGCTCCGTTCTGGACCAGAACGTAGTAGTTCGTGCCGGCCGCGGGCCGGGCGGCGTCGAGCATGGGGCCGAGGTCGGTGCCGGAGGCCTGGTCGATCCGGTAGTCGGTGCCGGGCACCCGGCCGGAGGTGCCGTGGCGCAGAATCTGGAGTGCATCGACCCGGCGGAGCAGCCGGAACGGTTGGCCGGGCGTGTAGGTGGCGGGGACGATCTGCCCCGGCACCTCGGGCGGCTTGGGCGTGATGGCGGCCTTCACCTCGAAGGTGGGACGGCGGAACGTGTCGCTGCCCGGGAGTCGCACAAGGGCGTAGAAACCCATGCCGGCGGGCGGCTTGGCGGCATCGAGCACGGGGCCGAGATCGAAACCGGCGGCAAGAGCGCTGCGGTCGGTGGTGCCCGGGATGCGGGTGCCCGACGCGTCCATGAGGGTGAGGGAGGTGACCGCACGTCGCAACGCAAACGCCTGGCCCGGCGTGTAGGTGGCGGGGATGACCGTGCGAGGGTCGAACGGGGTTTCTCCGCCGGCCGCCCGAACCGTGAGGGGTGGGCGGAGGTAGTAGGGGCCGGTTTTGATGAGTACGTAGTAGTCGTTGCCGGCAGGCGGGGCGGCTGCGTCGAGTACGGGGCCGAGATCAATGCCGCTTCGGGGGGCGTCGAAGTGGGGGGTGCCGGCGACGGGACGCCCGCCAGCGGTCATGAATTGCAGGCCGTCGGCGTCGCGCTGAAGCACGAATGCGCTGCCGGGGGTGTAAACGGCGGGCACAAAAGCGGTGGCGGGCGGCGCCACGGCGGCGACGCTGAAATCGGGGCGGAAGGTCTGACCGGCGGCACTGATCAGGGCGTAATAGCCCTGCTCGGGACGGAGGTTGGCGGCCTCCAGCACCGGCCCGAGGTCGTGGCCGGCGGACAGGTTGGCGTAGTAGCCGGTGTTGGGAATGCGGCTGGCGCCGTGTTCCATAAGCTGGATCGAGCTGACCGGCTGTTGGAGCCGGAACGGTTCGCCAGGAACGTAGGTGGGAGGGAGGTAGGACGATGACATGATGGGAGGCCTTTCGTTGGACCGGCGGCGCCGGTCCGGAGTCTTGGATTGCCCACCGCGACGCGGTGGGTCGGTAAGCCCCGACGCCGCGGTGGGGCGGCGGCGGGACGGGGTGAAAGGAAGCGGTTCAGTGGCTGGTAACGGTCGGGGGCGAGGGTGTCGGGCGGGCCAGCTGGACCGCGAGCTCGGAGGCAGCGTTAGCAAGTTCCTTTTCGAGTTGGGCATCAATTTGGTTTGCAGAAAAACCGCGTAGTTGCTGGTGATATCCGTCGAAGTGGTGGTCGCCGTGGCAGCCAGCACGGGCGATGGCGGCGATGTCGGCGTCACTGAGGTAGCCGCGGTCTTGCAGCACCGGCAACAGATGGTGGGCGGTGACGGCGAGGTTGAGCAGGGCTTCGGCGGTGGGTCGGTCCATGGCGGGATGAGGTTTGGGGCGGAGAGGGCGATTTGCGGCGGCAGAAAGTGTTAGGTATTTGATCTGTATTAAAAATAACACGGCGGGGCCGATGCGCCGCGCAAAGTGCGCGCGACCTCTGCGCTCCGTTGAGGCGGAATTCATGACGTTGGTTATTAAGGACAGGGATGTGAAAGGCGGCACGCGCCGGCTCGCGAGCCGCCGGTGACGCCGGGATGCGAAAGGTTCAGATCAGGCGAAATTTTGGCGAACGAGACGCTGAAACCGGGCCGGACGGTGCGTGCGGTGAGGGTGTCCGCTTACCGAAACGTATGTGTTCATGCATCGCCTGCTTACGATGCGAAAAGCTCGGTCAGGACCAAGGTGAAGCCGGGCAGAGCCGGTTCAGCGGTCAGGGTGTCTTCGCGGCGGAAGACCCGGGCGTGGCCCGAGGCGTCGCGGGCGTGGATCTCGGCGGTGGCGGGGTAGACGGTCCAGACGATCTGAACGCCCTGGTCGAGCCACCAAGCGGTCTTGTTGTTGATGTCTTGGGCGTGGTCCGATGGGGAGACGGTTTCGACCACCAGGTCGGGGACGACCGTGTGAAAGCGGTCTTCTGATTCCGGGGGCAGACGGTCTTGCCGGATGAAGGTGATGTCCGGAGCGCGGACGACGTGATCGGAAGCGCGGTAACCGGATTCGGCGGCGAGCACCCGGCCCAGAGCGTGACGCCGGACGTGCTGCCAGAGGAAACCGTGGAGGTTTCCGGTGATTTCGCCGTGTCGGTATCCGGTGGGACTCCAATCGATGATCTTTCCGTCGATCAATTCACAGCGACCGCGGTCGGCCGCAAGGGCGGCGAAAGCGTCGGCATCGATCAGGTTGGGGCGGGGGGCGGCAGACATCTCTGGTTCAGTTTACCGGTCGTCTGTCAAGCGTCCATCATTTCCCGCCCACCGTCACCTCCACCACCCCGTTCTTCCCCTCATCCCCCGGCGCCGCCTGCCCTTCGACGTGCAGCTTCGCGGCCCGCTGCGTGGACCAGTCGGTGACTTTGCGGTCGGGGGCGTCGGCGCCGTCGTGCACCTTCAGATGCTGGTACCGGTTGTTCCGCTGCGCCGGCGTGAAGCCGGCGTCGCGGATGAGGTGGCACAGCACTTCTTCGCTGAGGCAGTAGGTGGTGCCGGCAGCGCTCACGACGTTCTCTTCCATCATGACGCTGCCCATGTCGTCGGCGCCGTAATAGAGCCCCAGCTCGCCGATGCGCGGGCCCATCGTCACCCAGCTGCTGCCGATGTGGTCGATGTTGTCCAGGTACAGCCGGCTGATCGCCTGCGTACGCAGGTATTCGCTGGCGCCGGCCATGCGGACGACCTTGCCGGCCCGCGGGGCGCTGCGGGCACGAATAGCGGCCATCGCGGCCTTGTCGGTGGGATCGACGTCGCCGCTGAGCACGGCGTTCGCCAGCACGTCGCCGGGGAAGGGGTCGCCGCTCTCGCGGTCGTAGTCGGGCAGGTTCCCCAGCGGGGTATTCTCGCGCTGGAAGGGCCAGCTGATGAAGCTGACGTAGCGGCCGGGCAGGTTGTTTTCGATCGCCGCGTCCTGGCGGCGGCGAACGGCGTCGAGGTGCATCACGCGGTCGGCGCGGCCCTCCAGGTGGCCGAACATCATCGTCGCGCTGGTACACATGCCCAGGCGGTGGGCGGTTTCCATGACGTCGAGCCACTGCTCGGCGGTGGCCTTGCCCAGCCCGATGCGGTTGCGGACGTGGGCGGGGAAGATCTCGCCGCCACCACCGGGCAGGCTGTCGAGGCCGGCGTCCATCAGCCTGCGCATGACCGCTTCGAGCTTGGCCAGCCACACGTCGTGCGGGAGCGTGTGGCTCTGCCGGGCGCCGGTGGCGGGGAAGCCCGGCAGGTCGTACACGGCGACGAACTCGACGAACTCCGGCGGGCTGAAGCCGTGGATGTGCACCTGCGGGAACGCGGCCTTGAGTCCGCGCAAGAGCTCGACGTAGAAGTCCACGCCCAGCCCCGGGTGCATGCCGCCCTGCAGGAGCACCTGCGTGCCGCCGATGGCGACAAGTTCACGCACTTTTTGATGAAGCTGGTCGCGGGTGAGCACGTAAGCGTCGGCGTCGCCTTCTTTGCGGAAGAACGCGCAGAAGGTGCAGCTGGCCGAGCAGACGTTGGTGTAGTTGATGTTGCGGTCGATGACGAACGTGCGCACGGCGCCGGGCCCGGCGCCGTGCTTGCGCTCGGCCACGGCGGTGGCCCAGCGGCCCAGGTCGCGCAGGGGTGCTTCGTCGAACAGCCGGACGGCGTCCCGCGGTGACAGCCGCGCGGTGCCGGCGATCACCCCGGCGAGGTTCAGCTCGTCGTGCAGGCGGGCGGGGGCGTCGGGGACGGGGGCCGGGTCGGGAGTGGGTCGCTTGGGCATGGGCCTGGATGGTAGAACGGCGCGGGATGAAAAACCGCGCACGCTGTTTCCCACCAGCTGTTTCGCGCCGATTCGCGCATAACAGCCCGTTGAAATACCTCGCGTGCCTGCGGCCGGAGAAAACAATCGCTCGCTTCGTCGACTCAACTCCCCGTCGCGACGGCCAGGGCTCGTTTCGTCGCCTTGCGAGCGATTGTTTTCGCTCGCCCCCGGCTTACGCGGGGTATTTCAACGGACTGACAAGAGCACCCCGCCGCGGAGCGACGGGGTGTCGGAGGAGGTCGGCAGATTGGCGTCCGGCGGGTCAGGCGGCCCGGGCGGCGGGGGCCGGCGTCTCCTGGGCTGCCTCGACGCGGCGGTGGCGGTCGGCGGCGGCCTCTTCGACGGCGGCGGGGCGGCTGCGGTACAGCTTGTAGAGCAGGAACATGCCGTAGCCGTAGCAGGCGGCGAGGTAGGCGATGACGGCGATGAGGACAACCTGAAACATGGCCTGAGCCTCCGGCGGTGGGGCGTCCCGGGCGGGACACGGATCGGGGAACCCTGTTTCATCGACCCGCCGGCCGCAGATCCTTGAATCCCCGATGGCCTGGTGGCCTGGTGGCCCGGCGGAGCGGTCAGCCGGCCAGGTCCTCGGGCCGCAACGGGTGGTCGGCCGCGACGGCCCGGGCCAGGGTGCGGCCGAGCGTCGAACGGTAGGCCGCCGCCGGAACCCCGGTGCCCGGCCGCTTCACGACCAGGTCGTCCGGCCCCAGCCGGTGCCCCGCCGGCAGGTCGCGGGCGGGGCACAGGCTCTGGCGCGAGACGGTGCGGACGTCTCGCTCAATGGGCTGGCAGGCCTTGGCGATCGGCCCCAGCCGCACCGCGGCCCGGTGGGCCGCCGCCACGTAGCGCCCCAGCTCCGCGGGGCCGAGGCTGACCGCGTGGTCGGGCCCCGGCGCGGCGGGGTCGTGGGTCAGGTGCTTTTCCAGCAGGCAGGCCCCGGCCGCCACGGCGAGCGCGCCGGTGTCTTCGTCGGCGGTGTGGTCTGAGTAGCCGATCCGCACCCCGGGGAACCGCTGGCGCAGGGCCGCGATGCCGCCCAGGGCGGCCGCGTCGTCCGGCGTGGGGTAGGCCGAGGCACACTGCAGCAGAGCGCCGTCCCCCGCCGCGGCATGGCGGGCCGCGTCGTCCAGCTCGTCGGCAGCGCAGGTGCCGGTCGAGATCCACAGCGGGCGTTTCAGGCCGGCGGCGGCCTCCAGCAGCGGCGGGTTCACCGCGTCGGGCGAGGCGATCTTGACCGCATCCACGTCCAGGGCGGCCAGGTCGGCGACGTCGGCGGGGCTGAAGGGGGTGACGACGAAGGCCAGGCCCGCCGCACGGGCCGCGTCACGCAGGGGCGCCAGGGCCACGGCGTCGAGAGCCACCTTCTTCAGCAGGTCGCGTGCGGAGTCGGCGCGGCCCGCCTGATAGCCCGCCAGCGTCGCATCGGCCGACAGCAGGCGTTCGGGACGGAACAGCTGGAACTTCACGGCGTCGGCGCCCGCGGCCGCCGCGGCGTGGGTCAGGGCAAGTGCGGTCGCCGGGTCGCCGTCGTGGTTGACGCCGACTTCGGCGATCACCGCGACGCGGGCGGGGCGGTCCGGGGTGGCGTGGTGAAAAACGACCGGCGGGGGCATGGGACGGATCCGGGGTGCGGCGGCGCGACGCCGGCGGTTTGACCCTGCTCGGGACGCGCCCTAGGCTCCGCGGCCCGCGGCGTGCGCCGCGACCGACCGGGTAGCTCAATGGTAGAGCATCGGCCTTTTAAGCCGCTGGTTGTGGGTTCGAGTCCCACCCCGGTCATTCGAGCTCCGGAGGCCGTCGCGGAACGCGAGCGACGGAAAGCACGCGGATCGATCCGCCGCGTTCATCCTTTCACGCCTGGCGGGCGTCTGGGCCTGCTGCGCCGCCCGCTGACGAATCCGTCTTCCTCCGAGGGGCCCGTCTGTCTGGAGTGGCGGGCCCGCTCCGTCAGCCGGATCCGTCAGCGGGCGGCTCGCTTACGGCCCAAACACCCGCCAGCCACCCGACCTCCTCCGCGTTGGCCCGCGTACGTGGACGGACAACTGTTTCGTTTGATTTGGAATCGCTTTGATGGTGCGTCGGTCGTTGCGCGCCGCCGTTCGGATCTTCGCCCGGGTTATTCGGACGCAAGCCGTTGTTGACGAACGCGATTCGGAGGACGGGGCGCAAAAGTTCGGCGGGGTGACCTTGGTTGGTCGATGGGCGCGGCCCGGCCCGACTCCATCAAGGACATTGCTATGACCGACCTCCGTGACGACCGCGCTTCTGCTTCGACGACGACGGCGGGGCGCGGCGGCGGACGGGCGGCGCTGGTCTACGCGGTGATCGGGGTGCTGACGGTGGGCGTGGTGCACGCGACACTGGACCGCGGCGGGTCGCAGCCGGCCGACGGGGCGGTGGCGCAGGCGGCGGCGAAAGCGGCCGTCGCCACGCAGAACGGAGCGGATGCGGTATCGCTGGCACAGGCCGTGACCGACGAGGTGGCGCCGCCGCCGACGGCCGACACGCTGGTGGTGTCGGCGTCGCCACGACGGATGGTGCGTGTCGGCATCCGTGATAACCGGGCCACGGCGACCAACCCGCTGCTGCGACGCTCGCGACCCGTGCCGCCCGAGTTGCTGGCGGCGGCGGCGCAAGCGGCGGCCGACGACGCCGACGTGCTGGCGTTGCCCGGCCGTCTCGCCCCCGGCGAGCTCAGCCCCCACCTCGCCTACGGGCGGCTGTACGGCGCGCCGGGCGGTTCACGCGTGGTGTACCTGATCGACGCGTCGGGCTCGCAGGTGGACACGCTGCCCTTTGTGCAGCAGGCGGTGCAGCGGGCCCTGCGGACGCTGCGACCCGACCAGTCGTACGCGGTGATCTTTTTTAATGACAAGTCGGTGACCGAGGCGTCGCCGCTGGGCATGAACGCGGCGACCGCGGCGGCGGTGACCAAGACCGACCGATTCATCGACCCGCAGGCGGGACGCATCGTGGCGGCCGGGCGCCCCGACGCCCGCGGCGCCATCCGTCGGGCACTGGCTTACCAGCCCGATACGGTGGTGCTGCTGAGCGACGGCTTGACCGGCCGACGCGACCCGCTGGGGGACCGGGCGGGTCTGCTGGCCCTGATCGACGCGGCCAACGTGAGCGGGGCCCGGTTTCACACCATTCAGGTGCGGCAGCCCGACCCGCTGGCGACCCCGCAGCGCCGCGGCACGCTGGAGCTGATCGCGGCGCGCACCGGTGGGGTCTTCCGCTTTGTGCCCGACGCCGAGCTGCCGTTCCGTTGACCCGGCCTGTCTGGCCCGGATCGCCGCGGACTGGACACCCCCCGGCGGTTGCGGTCCAATTGTGGGAGAGGAGCCCACGCCTTGACCCCGCCCGGACCGCCCCCCCCAATCAATCCTGACGACCCGCAAGGCCCTCCGGGCGGACGGCGGGACCCGCACGGCCCGCGCGAGAGGTCGGCCTTCGTTGACGCGGACGACGTCGACCGGGCGCCGCCGCCGCCACCTCGGCCGTCGTCTGCCCCGCCACCCCCTGCCGCACCGCGCGGGATCGTGGCGGCGCCACCGCCTCCGCCCGCCGCCCGACCTCACCGCGGCGAGGCAGGCTCGACCCTCGTCCCCTGGATGATCTCGATCGGGGCCCACCTGGCCATGCTGCCGCCGGCGTTTCTGGTCGCGTGGTCGGTTCAAACCCTGCGCGACGAATCCAAAGAGGTCATCCCCCTGGTTTCTCTCAGCGAAACGCCCGCCGATACGCTGGAGACCGACACCCTGGAACGGCTGGACCCCGTCGCGGTCGAGACGCCCGCGTCGGCCCCCGAGACGCCCGCACCCGAGGCCACCGACGCCGAGCTGCTGCTGGATGCGGCGCTGCCGGGGCTGGGAGACCCGCTGACCGCGGCCCCGTCTTTCGATCTGGCGGTCAGCGACACGCCGCAGACCGAGGTGCAGTTCATGGGTTCGGGCGGGAACGCCCGCACGATCGTGTTCGTGCTGGAGGCAGACGGTTCGATCATCAGCGACTACCCGGAGATTGTGAACAACCTGGCCCGCACGCTGCGTGAGATGACTGAAAAACAGCAGTTTTCGGTGATCGTCTTCGACGGCGAACGTGTGAAAGAAGTCCCGCCCGCCGGGCTGCGGCCTGCGTCGCCCGCGGCCAAAGCCGCCACCATCGCCTGGCTGCGCGACACCGCCAACGTGAAGAACAGCGGCACCGGCGACGTGATCCCCGCCCTGAAGCTGGCCGCGCGGCTGCGGCCCGAGCTGGTCTTCCTGCTGTCGCAAAACCTCTATAACCCCGGGCGACGCGAGTACGAGAAGGAGCGGTCCGAGATCCTCGAAGCCGTCAAGGCATTACCCTCCAACATGGCCATCAACACCATCGAGTTCAACCAGGTGGACCCGCTGGCCGGCAACGGCCGCACCTCGCTCATGGAAGAGATCGCCCGCCTGAGCAACGGCGGCAAGTGGAACTTTGTCCAGACCAACGTGGAGCCCCTGCCGTGACCCCCTTCCCCCGTGTGCGTGCCGCCGCGCTGCTTGCGGCCCTGGCGTGCAGCGCGACCGCGCGGGCCGACGCGGTCCGCATCAACGGCATCTGGCAGCCGGGGTGCCGCGTGCTGGGCAGCGACGGCGTCGAGCTGCGCTACGTCGACCCGCAGGGCCGCGACCGGCGCCGGGGCCTGGACCAGATACAGGGCGTCAGGCTCGACGCGTATCCGGATTACCACGATGGGGTTGCGTTGGTGGGGCAGGGGCAGGACCTGCTGGCCGCCCGCCTGCTGCGCAGCGCCCTGGAGGCAGCGCGGGGCCGGGACGAGTGGCTGGCCGCCGACGCGGCCGAGCGGCTGGCCGCGCTGCACGACCGGGCGGGTGACGGGTCGGCCGCCGCAGCGGTCTACCTGGACGCCGCCGCCCGCGGGCCGGCGCCGGCTTTCCTGGACACGCCGCCGCTGCGCAGCGTCGCCGCGCTGCCCGAAGCCGCCCGCGCGGCGCTGCGGCCGCGCATCGAGCGGGTGCTGCGCGACACCGACAACCCGTCGGCGGCCGAGTCCCTCACGCTGCTGAAGCGGGCGGCGTTGACCGGGGCCGCGCCCGGGGCCGTGGTGCCCGAGGCCCGCCCCCGCACCGGACTGCCGCTGGCGATCGCCGTGCCCCGCACGCCCGACGGCCCCGCCTACCCCGCCGACGCCGCGGTGCTTCTGCCCCGGCGGCTGCCCCGCAGCCCCGCGGCCGATTTACTGGTGGCCGGACAGCCCGACGCCGCCACGGCCGCCGCCGACGCGACGCTCAACGCCCGGGTCGGCGACGAGGCATTGTTTCTGCGCGGGGTGGCGCGGCTGCGGTCGGCCGAGCGGGCCTCCAGCGTCGCGGGCTACAAAGACGCGGGGCTCGACTTCCTGCGGGTGGTCACCTTCTTCCCGCAGAGCGGCTACGCCGGGCCGGCGCTGGTCGAGGCCGCGCGGGCCATGCGGGCCCTGAACGAACCCGCGGCGGCGGCCGCCCTGCTCGAAGAAGCCCGGCCGCGGCTGGACCCCGAAGACGCCCCGCGGTACCACGGCCTGCGGGCGCGGATGGCCGCCGAGCCCTGATGCGGGAGGGCGCGGTCGCGACGGGCGCCGCCGGCCCGCTCGGCCCCCCGACCGCTCCCGCCCGCCCGGCCCCGCCCCGCCCGCCCGCCCGACTCACCCGTCCGCCCGACGCAACGCCCCGGAGATTCACCCGTGCCCCAACCGTTCCTTCAAAACCTGCCGGCCCTGGCCGCCGCGCTGCTGACCGTCGTGGGGCCGGTCGTGCCGACGGCCGCCCAGCCGACCGCGCCGCCCGTGGCGGCACTGCCGGCGGCCGCGCCCGCGACCCAAAGCACCAGCTTCTTCCGCGCGTTCTTCCTCTCCGAAGACCTGCTGGGCCTGCTGATCATCTGGGGGCTCATCCTCGCGTCGATCGTCAGCCTCTCGCTCATCGTGCTGTTCTTGATGCGTTACCGCCGCAGCACCATCATGCCCGACACGCTGCGCAGCAGTGTGGACGGCCTGATCGGCCAGCGGAAGTTCCGCGAGGCGATCGCGTACGCCGACGGCCAGCCCGGCTACCTCGCGCGTATCACGTCGGCGGCCCTGGGCGAAGCCTCCCACGGCTACGGCGCCATGGAGCGAGCCCTGGAAGAGTCGGCTGACGCCGAGGCCACCCGCATGCTGCGGCCGATCGAAGTGCTCAACGTGCTGGGCAACATCGCCCCCATGGTCGGGCTGTTCGGCACCGTGTACGGCATGATCGTCGCGTTCCAGAGCCTGGTCGACGCGGGCGGCAGCCCCGACCCCGTCGAGCTGGCCGCGGGCATCTCCACCGCGCTGGTGACCACCTTCTGGGGCCTGATTGTCGCCATCCCTGCGCTGGCGGGTTACGCGCTGATCCGCAACAAGGTGGACGCGTTGACCGCCGAGGCGCTGCTGGAGGCCGAGCAGATCGTGCGGCCCTTCAAGCCCGCGCCGCGGCGCTCGTCGTCGTCCGCGGAACGGGCGGGCGACAAGCCGGTTGACAAGACTGCCGCGCGGCCCGCCGGCGAGGGGGAGTAGGCGGTGGGATCCCACATCACCGCCCGCGGCCCCGTCACGCCGTCGATGAACATCACCCCGCTCATCGACGTGGTGTTCCTGCTGATTATTTTTTTCATGCTGGTCAACAACATCGTCAGCGACGAGAGCGTCGAGATGGTGCTGCCCGAGCTCGACCCGCCGCACACCCGCGAGCTGGGTGAGGTCAGTCGCGTGGTGGTGAACGTCGCCCCCGAACCCTTTTCAAAGCAGGGCCGGGCCGGCTACCCCCTCGAACACCCGGGCCGTGCCCGCTACGTCAAGGTGGGCACCGGTGTCGGCTCGCAGTTCGCCGTCGAAGACACGGTGGGTATCACCGCGGCGTTGACCGCCCTGCGCACGGCGAATCCGGATCTTCAGGTGCTGCTGCGGGCCGACGCCGCGCTGTTCTACGACGAAGTCCGCCCGGTGATGGGCGCTGTGACCGCCGCGGGCATCGGGACAGTCAACCTGGTGGCCTACCTGCCGGAGGAGTGAGGCCGGCGGCGGGTAAACGCGTCAGGCATGAGGTCTCAGGCGTTGGCAAGACGCAAGCCGCGGCGAGCATCCGCGGCACAAACCACGAGTTCCATGGCTTCTAAACCTCCCCAACCTGATCCGTCCGAGATCGTCCATCACCAGAGCGCCCGTGCGCGTCGGCGGAAGGCCGCGCGCGGGCCGGCCCAGGTCGGGGCGCTCAACCTCACGTCGATGATTGACGTCATCTTTCAGCTGCTGATCTACTTCGTGGTCACCGCCAGCTTCATGGTCAACGAGGGTGTGCTGACCGCGAAGCTGCCGCAGGGAGCGGCGGCGGCCTCCACCGACGACGAGCTGCCGCCCGAGATCATCACCCTCAAGCTCACCAGCGGCGACGACCCGGGGGTCGTCGCCATCGAGCGCGGGGCCTTCGTCTACGCCAGCTTCGCCGAGCTGGAGGCCGACCTGGACCGCCAGCGCTACGACCCGGACATCGGGCAGATCGACGGGCTCTACCCCGCCGACAGCCCGATCGTCATTCAGGCCGACGGCAAGGCCCGCTGGCAGCACCTGGTCGCCGCGTTTAATGCCGCGGTGGGCGCGAAGTACACCAACGTTCGGTTCGCGGACAAAGTGAAAAGTGAAAAGTGAAAAGTGAAATCTGCTCATCTCGTAAGTTGCGCGTCGTTCTCCGCCACCAAGGCCCCCACCCCCGCCGGCGACGTAATCGCCCCGCGGGATGCACGTCATCTCTCATCTTTTCACTTTTCACTTTTCACTTTTCGCTTTGCGGCGCTCCCGCCGCCCCCGCCGCCCCCGCCCTCGACGACGCGAGGCTCATCGACGGCCTCGTCGAACGACGCCTGGACGTGCTGCTCGAACACCTGGCCGAGACCGGCCACTTCGCCGACCCGTCGGTGCCGCGGCTGATCGAGATCGGGCGGCTGCGGGCGGCTTACCTCGACACCGCACGACCCTCGGCCGCGCGGCGTCGCCACCTGGCCCAGGCCGACACGGCCTGGCACGAGCTGCTGGGCAACCCCGGGTTTGCCGGTCACCCGCAGATGCCCGTGTGGCGCACGCAGTACGCCGAGCAGCGGCTGGTGTACGGGCTGGACGTTTTCGAGCGCTCCGCCGCCGACTTTTACGAGCTGGGGGTGCCGACCGCCGCACAGCGGGCGGCCTTCGACGACGCCGTGCCCGCGGCCCTCCACGAGCTGGAGCGGGCCGAGCAAGACTTCCGCGATCTCTCACAACGCGTCTCGCGCGATGCGGCGTTGCGGGACAAGCTCGAGTCGTCGCTGGCCATCTACCGCATCTTCGACGACTACCGCGATCAGAAGACGCGGTTCTACGCCGCCCGCGCGCGATACCTGGCCACGCTGCTTCCCGACGATCACCCGGTCTGGGCCGACGTGGGCACCGACCCGGAGGTCGCGCGGCCACGCTGGCTGCGTGAGGCCGCCGAGGGGCTCTCGGTCTTCGTCCAGCCCGGCGGTGCGGCGGGCGAGGGGCTGAGACTGCGGGCCCAGTCACTCGCGGGGCGGGTGGCCGCCGCCGCGGGGCGTGACGCCGACGCGGTCCGCCTGCTCGACGCCGCGGCGAACGACCCCATCGGGGGCCCCGACGCACTGACCGCCGCGATCGCCCGTGCCGCGTTCGCGGGCGGGGCCGAACGTGCCCAACGCCTTGAAGCCCTGTCGCAGAAGGCCTCGGTGCGGCGGCAGCCCACCGCCCGCCTGCTGGTGGCCGATGCCCGATTCCGCGCGCTCCGCGACGCGGGGGATGACGCATCGGCCTACGCCGTGTACCTGGACCTGCTCAACGACCCTGCGCTGGGCGACGCGGCCGCGGCGCTGCGGCAGGTCATCTACGACCGCTGGGCCTCGGACATGGGGCCAGACGACGACCCCGCCGCCTTCCCGCCCGCGGCCCGGCTGGGCGTGGCCGACATCTCGCGGCGGCGCGGCCTGGCCGCCCGGGCCTCGGGCGACCACGCGGGCGCCGCCGCCGCCCTGAAGCGCGCCGCCCGCGCGGCGGGGGCCCTGGCCGGGGACCCCGCCGCGCCGCCCGCGTTGATCGCGGCGGGGCGGTACCAGCTGGCCTACGCCCACTCGGCCCTGCAGCCCCGAAACCTGGCGGTCTTGCTGGACGCCGCGGCGTCCGCCACCGCCGTGGCGCGTGAGTACCCCGCGATGCCCGTCGCCACCGACGCCGTCACCTTGGCCAGCGCGCTGGCCGAGTCGCTGCACCGCGAGCACGCCGAGCGTCCGGGCGTGCGGGAGGTTTTCGACGAGGCGATGGCGGTGCTCTTTGACTCGGGCCACTTCGACACCACCCCCGCCGCCGACGACCGCCGCCTCTACGCCACCCGCGTCCGGCTGCAGGAGGCGGGGCGGTACGCCGAGGCCGCCGCGTCGTTCGCCCGCCAGCTGCCTGGCCACCCCCACTACGCCGCGGCCCAGAGCCGGCGGGCCGAAGCGCTCGTCGCGCAGTGGCGCGGGGCCACGCCCGCCGACCGTCCGGCCATCGCCGCCGCCGCCCGCGACGCCGTGCAGCGTGCCGACGCCGCGGCCGGCGACGAACCGGCCCGACAGCCCGACCGCGCCCGGGCCCGCCTGGCCGAGGCCGAGCTGGAGGTGTTGCTGGGCCAGCCCGACCGCGCGTTCGCCGTGTTCGACCGCTACGAGCAGCAGTTCGGAGGCCACCCCGACCTCATGCCCGCGGTCCTGCAGCGTCGCATCCTGCTGCGGGTCGACGGCGGCGACCTGGCCCGGGCACAGGAAGAAGCCGCCGCCATGATGGGCCGCTTCCCCGACGGCGCCGCCGCGGTCATCGGCGCCGTGCTCAACGACCTCGAAGCGCGGCTGGCCCCGCTCGACGTCGATCACCCCGCCGCGGCGCCGCTGGCCGACACCGCCGCCGCGCTCGCCAAGCTGCTGGCCGACTGGGCCCGCGGCCGCGGCCTGGACGCGCGGGAGATGCTGCCCTACCACCTGGTCGTGCTCAAGAGCCTGCGCATCGCCGGCCGCCCCGACGAGGCGCTGGCCTACCTGGGCGACACCGGCCTGGCCGCCGGCTTCCCGAACCACGCCGACGTGCTGCTCGAGCGGGCCCGCGTGCTCGCCGGCTCGGGCGACCCCGAGCGTTTGCGCGAAGCCCGCCCGCTGCTCAACCGGCTCATCAAAGCGCTCACCGAGCCCTACCCCAACGCCTACTGGCAGGCCTGGATCACGCGGATGGAGGTCAGCCTTGCGCTTGACGAGGGCGTCGACCAGTTGCCTCGCCGCGTGCGCCTCTTGGAGTCACGTCACCCGGACCTCGGCGGCGCCGCCACCGCCGCGAAGCTGCGGGCGCTTGCGGCCGAGGCCGCGGGGCGGCTGAGCAAGCCGTGAACCGAACCTGACGGACGGCGCGACGTCGCGTGGGAGGGCGAGGCTCCGACCGAGCCGGGGTCGCAGGGCCCGCGCGGCTCGGTCGGAGCCTCGCCCTCCCGGGGCACTACGATCCCAACACGTATCCCTCCCTCCCGGAGCACCCCATGCCATCGACGCTTCTGCCACCCCGCGCCCTGATCGCCGGCGCTCTGCTGGCCCTGACTCCCGCCGCGTTTGCCGCCGAAGACGCCGCTCCCGCCTGGCGTGGCGCCGCGGCGGCCGTCGCGGACTGGCAGACGCCCGCGGAAGCCAATGCCCGGGCGACGCCCACCGACCCGCTGCGTGCCGACCTTGACGCATTTAGCGCCGAGCCGCCGGCCGGCCCGGCCGCGGCGGCGGACGCCTGGCTGAAACTCTTCGATCGTTGGGTGGAAGCGAACCCCGGATACGAACAGGTGTCTGACTCCCGCCGCTTAGGAGAGCCCCACAACTCCGACGCGCCGCTCACGTTTGACGAGGTGGTCGCGGCGTTGCCCGGCCCGGATGCGTGGCCGGCCCTGGCCGCGGCCGTCGACGCCCGACCCGTGACCGACGTTCCAGCGGACGGCCTGCCCGGCGCCGGCGGGCGGGCGCTGCGTCTGCTCACAGCGTGGCTCGTGCGCGACGACGTGGCCTTCCGCGACGCCGCCCGTGCGGCCGTCGCGGGCCTGCCGCCCGCCAGTCCGTACGGCGGGCACAACGGGTCGGCGCTCGTCGAAGCGCTGGCCGAACTCGCCGGCGGAGCCGCCTCCGAGCCGACGCCCGACGAGCTGCGCCAGAGCCTGGAGCAGAAGATCGCCGCCGCCCATAAGGACGAAAATCTGTACTCGTTCGAGCTGCCCGACCTGGCCACCCGGCTGGAGGCCGAGGTGGCCCGCGACCTGATGAAGCAGGTGCTGGAGCTGCCGGTCGACTATCTGAGTATCGACGTGGGCGACGAGACCAAGGCGCTGGCCCGCGACGTCGCCACCGAGCACGCCGCCACCCTGGGCCGGCCGCGCTGGGACCTGGTCGACACGATCGGGGCGGACAGCGTGACGCTGTATGAGGCGCTGGAGGCGTCGGAGGCGCGCGGCTCGGCTCCCGACCCGGCGCGCGCTCCGGTCAGCAACGGCGAGTTCGAGCCCGACGGCGACGCCAAGCCGCAGGCCGACGCGGGCGGGTCGGACCCCGGTTTCATGGCTCAGCTGGCGGACCTTCTGGTCGGCGGCGGTTCCGTCGCCTCGTCCGATCCCTACGCCGGCAACGGCGGCGGCTACGGCGACCACGCCCGCGAAGCCGCTCGCGTCTACTACCTGTTGGGCCTGATCGTGCAACGTCGCACCGACGACGCGGTGCGGCTCGTCGAGACGCGATACGCCGACGGCGAATCGCTTTCGCTGCCCTACGGCGTGACCCAGACGCTGGCCGCGGCCAACGCGTGGAACCCGCTGTTCGACTTCGCCGCGCGTATGCTCGACCGGCCGGGCGGCGAAGCCCTCTGGCCGATCTACATCGAGGCGGCCTCGCGCGTCGGCCGCAGCGACGACGCGCTCGCCCGCGCCGAAACCGAACTGGCGGCGCAGGCCGAGTCTGACACCGACCTGACACCCGCCGCCCGCGCCCGTCTGCTGGGCCTGGTGGCCGACGCCCGCCTGGCCGCCGACCGCGTGGGCGAGGGCATCACCGCCCGCACGCGGCAGATCGAAGCGCTGGTCAAAACGCCGGACGCCGACCCGGACACCCTCGCCCGCCTGCACGGCCAGGTCGCGCAGATCGGCGCGCTGGAGGGCAACGACGCCTGGTTCGACCGCGGTATCGACGGCGTCCGTGCCGCGCTGGCCCGCGACGGCGGCCGCGGCTACTCCCGTGCGCGCACCCTCGGCACGCTGGCCACGCTGCTGCTCGACGCCGGCCGCGGCCCCGAGGCCGAAGCGCTGCTGATCCGCGAGGTGCGCAGCGCCCGCCGGCGGGCGGCCAACGACAACCCCTACGGCGGCTATCAACGCGACGAAACCCGTCAATCGCTGCTCGCCCTGGTCGGTCTCTACGCCGCGGCCGATCGCTGGGACGACGTGCGGACGCTGCTGCTCGAAGCGCCGGGCTGGGGCGTCGACGACCTCGTCGAGGTCTACACCGACGAGGTCGAGGGGCAGGGTCCGCTGGGCGGCATCGCCGCCCGCGCGCTGCACGCCGGTGGCCGGGACGCCCAGGCGCTGGAGATCCTGACCGCCACCCTGCTGGAGGAGGGCGGCAACGACGCGCTCTACGCCCTGCTCATCGAGATGCGGGGCGACGACGCCACCGGCCTGCTGAACCGTCTGCGCGAACGTGACCAGTTCGAAGAGCGCCCGCTGATCTGGCACGCTCAGCTGGATCTCAACGCCGGCCGGCTCGACGCCGCCGAGGAAAACGTCCGCGCCGCCATCGCCATCGACCCGTCGGATGGCGAGCAGGGTGCCGGTGACCGCATGCGGGCCTACGCCGTGCTGGCCGAGATCCTCCGCGCCCGCGGCGACGAAGACAGCATCGCGACCGCCGAGGTCATGGAGGGCGCCGTCCGCGCTATCCGTACCGCCGAACGGGCCGACCGCTTTTACGAGGCCGGCTTGCTGTCGCGTGCGGTGACGCTCTACGAAGAATCGCTCACGCACTTTGCCGACGCCTACTGCATCCAGTCGCGGCTCGCGGTGCGGCTGGCCTCGATGGGCCGCATGACCGAGGCCGCCGAGCGTTACCAGAAGGCCTACGAGCTGATGCCCGACAGCTTCGGCCGGGTCGAAAGCCATTGCTTCGGTTGCGAGGGCGTGTTTCGAGGCGAAGAAGCGCAGGGTATTGCCGAACGGGTTTTCGACCGGCTGGCCCTGATGTACCCGCTCAAGCCGCAGGTCCACTACCTGCGCGGTTACCTCGCGTCGGACCGCGGCCGCCACGCCGAGTCGCTGCCACACTACCGCCAGGCGGTCGATCTGGACCCCGACTACCTCAACGCGTGGGCGAAGATCGCGGGTCTGGGCCGGCGGATGAGCCTGACCCGTGCCCAGCAGGACGAGGCCGTGCTCAACCTCTTCCGCCTCGACCCGCTGGGTCGCCACGCCCCGGTGTCGCTGGAGGCCGTGGGCGACCTGGCCGCCGCGTGGCGGGCCGTCGCCGCGGCCCAATCTCTGCGGACTGAGCCGCCCGCGATGCTGCTGGCTTTGGGCTCCGTCGACGCCGCCGCGCCGGCCGTCTCGCCGTGGGAAGCCCAGCTCTACCGGTCGCACGGCCAGAGCCGCACCCTGACCACCCCCGGCGAGATGCTCGTCGGGCACAAGGTGACCGAAGCGGCGCGGCAGGTGATTCAGGCGGCCGTCACCCGCTGACGGCGCGGGCGGGTTTGAAACCCGCCCCTACAATCGCCCTCATGCAGCAACGCAATCTTCCCGGAACCGACCTTTCGCTCTCCCTGCTGGGCCTGGGCAACTTCACCTTCGGCGTCGACTGGTGGGGCACCTTCACCGACGACCAGGCGGTGGCGATCCAGAACCACGCGGTCGACCGCGGCGTGACGTTTTTCGACACCGCGCCGGCCTACGGAAACTGGCGGGCCGAGGGGCTGATGAAGCAGACGCTGGAATACGCCGGCCGCGAGAACATCTGCCTGTCGACCAAGTTCGGCTACGACCTGTTCGTCGATCCCGGCGAAGAGGGCAGCCACCGCGAGCGGAAGCAGGACTTCAGCCCCGCGCAGATCCGCAGAGAGTGCGAGCACTCGCTCAAACTGATGGGTACCGATCACATCGACCTGTACCAGGCCCACAACATCAAGCTCAAGCACTACGTGCCCGAGCTGTTCGAGACGCTGGAGGCGCTGAAGTCCGAGGGTAAGATCCGCGCATGGGGCGTGGCGCTCGGCCCCGCCATCGGCTGGCGGGAAGAAGGACACGCGGCGTTTCTGGAACACGACGCCGCGGTGGTGCAGACCGTGCACAACCTCTACGAGCAGGACCTGGGACGCGCCTTCGGCGAGATCGCCGCGTCGCGCGGCCGGGGCGGCGTGATCGCCCGCGTGCCCACCAACTCGGGCATCCTGGACGAGGAGTTCACCAGCGACAAGCACGTCTTCCCCGAGAAGGACCACCGCAAGTTCCGCGACCGCAACTGGCTGGTCTACGGGCTGCAGAAGAACGCGATCGTCAAGGAGATCGCCGCGGATCTGAAGATGGGCGTTCAGGAGTTTGCGATCCGCTGGCTGGCCGATAAGCCGGCGATGGTCAGCATCGAACCCAACATCCTGAGCAAGAAAAACATTGACACCTACGCCGCGGCCTGCGACGGCGTCCGATTGCCCGACGACGTCCACGCCCGGGTGGCCGAGTTGTACGCCACCGACTTCGGCCTGGGCGACGACGCCCACCCCTGCGACTTCAAGTCGTCGGTGGCCGAGGGCGGGCGGTTGCGCTCGGGCTACGTCGACCCGCTGGCGGGGGTCGCGGCCTCTTGACACAACCACGTGGGTTGGCTTCCTGGTTCTCACGAGCCGTGACCGTGAGGGAGTCGCCCCTGGCCTCAGCGTCAGTTTCTTGTGAACAACAAGCCGCGGGACGACTCGCTTACGGTCGCGGCTCGTTCGAATCACCGAACCTTAACGCGGCCAAATGCCTTATCAGCCCCTGGCACGACAACCCGCGTTGTCGTGCCAAGACCGGACGCGACTCAGGCAAGGGCCGGCGCTGCGGGGGCTGCCGCCACACCCGTCGCGCCGCGCTGCGCCCCGTAAAAGTGCCGCACCCGCTCGCGCACCAGCTTCAGCTCCTGCTCGGGCTCGAAGTAGGGCTGGTTTTGCCCCTCGGGGGTCTGCAGCAGCCGGCTCCACGGCAGCGTCCGCGTCTGGGCCTTCAGCTTCGCGACCCGTTCTTCGACCGAGCCGATCACCCGCGCCGGGCACCCGCCCACGATCGTGCCCGGCGGCACGTCGCGGGTCACCACCGCGCCGGCGGCGACCAGCGCGTTGGGGCCGATGGTCACGCCCGGCAGCACCACCGCCTGGTGGCCGATGAACACGTTGTCGCGGATATCCAGCTTGCCCACTGCGTCCAGCTCTTCGTTGTAAGCGCGGTTCAGCATCGCCACCGAGCCGTCGTGGCCGATCAGCGAGCAGCTGCCGATCACCACATTCGAGCCGATCGACAGGTAGGCTGGGTCGGGCATGACCGCGTCGCGGTTGATCAGCACGTCGCGGCCCATGGCGTGCAGCCCGCCAAAACGCCGCAGATAGTCCGCGTACCGCTGGCCGTTGGGCCGACAGAACCGCCGCCACGGCCCCACACACCGGTTATGCCGCGTAGCCAGCCGCTCTAAAGCTCGTCGCAGCACATCAACGCCTTCCATGGTCGGTCCGGACGCCCACCCGCACACCGGGTGGTTATCGGTCGCCCGGGCGGTTTGACGCCAGCGTGACAAGGGGCTGCGGGTGGGGACGGCGGTTGGGACTAAACTGCCCGCCATGGCCTACGGAATGCACGACGATAAACCCCTGCTGCACCGCGGTGTCCGCGTCGCGGTCCGCGAGGTGCAGCTGCCCCGCGTGGTGGGCGCCCCCGAGCGTCGCGAGGTGGTCGAGGCCGCCGATGCGGTGGTCATCCTCCCCCTGCTCGACGGCGACCGGGTGGTGCTGATCAGGAACCACCGCTACGCCGTGAACGAGACGCTGTGGGAATTGCCCGCGGGAACGCTTGAACCCGGAGAAGACACCGCGGCGGCGGCCCCGCGCGAGTTGACCGAAGAGACCGGCTACGCCGCGGGCCACGTCGAGCCGCTGACGCGCTTCTACGCCGTGCCGGGGTTCTGCACCGAGTGTCTGCACGCCTTTCGGGCCAGCGATCTGCAGCACGTGGGCCAGCACCTGGACGCCAGCGAGCAGATCGAGGTCGTCCCCACCAAGTGGGCCGACGCCCTGGCGATGGTCCGCGAGGGCGTGATCCACGACGCCAAGACGATCGCGACGCTGCTTTACCACGAGGCCTTCGGACGGGACACCACGCCATGAGTTGGGACCACCGCGACTACAACCGGGGCGGCGGGGCGGGCGGATTCGGCGGGATCCGCGGGCTCTCGACCCATTCCGTGGTCATGTGGCTGATCGTTGCGAACTTCGCGGTGTTCATCCTCAACGGCGTTTTTCTGGGGGCGATGCGTGGGTCGCTGCTGGCGCCGGTCGTCTGGGGCAACTTCAACATCCCGCAGGCGATCCACGGCGGACAGGTCTGGCGTTTCGTGACCTACCAGTTCAATCACGCGGGGTTCATGCACTTCGTGTTCAACATGATCGGGCTGTACTTCTTCGGCCCGCTGCTGGAGCAGTGGTGGGGCCCGAAGCGCTTCCTGGCCTTCTATCTGCTGTGTGGTTCGGCGGGCGCCGCGGTGGCGGCGGCGTTCAGCCTCTTTCCGGCGATGGGGGTCTTCGATCAGAACTCGATCCTGATCGGGGCGTCGGGCGCGGTGTTCGGCATCCTGGTGGCCTGCGCGGTGCTGTTTCCCAAACAACGCGTGCAGCTGATTTTTCCGCCGGTGCCCATGACCATGCGCACGATGGCGCTGGTGTTTCTCGGTATTTCCGTGCTCAGCATCCTCGCGGGCTCGGCCAACGCCGGCGGCGAGGCCGCCCACCTGGGCGGCGCTGCCCTGGGCTTCCTGCTTGCGGCCAGGCCCGGCCTGCTGGCCTGGGCCGACGGCGTCTCGCCCAACACCTTCAAGGTGAGGGTCGTGAGTCAGAAGAGAGAGAAGGCCGCGCTACGCGAAGGGGCCAGCGAGGCCGAGATCGACCGCATCCTCGCCAAAGTTTCCGCGCAGGGGCTGCAGAGCCTGACGTCGAAAGAGAAGAAGATGCTGAACCGAGAGACGGAGCGGAAGCAGCGCTGAAGCAGCTTTAAAGCGCAGAGCGCAAAGTGTCCTTTTCTTAGTGCGGCCTGCGGCCGCATGGGCAAATCAGCATCGCGGTACCGTGTCACTGGTTGGCGCAACGCTTGCGTCTGATTTGCCCATGGGACCGCAGGTCACACTCAAATAAGTGCACTTTGCGCTCTGCGCTTTGCGGCCCCCAAGAACGCACCCCATGCCCCTCACCTTCAACCTCCTAGAACAGGACCCCTCCTCCCACGCCCGCACCGGCCGCGTCTCAACCCCCCACGGCGCCTTCGACACCCCCGCGTTCATGCCGGTGGGCACGCAGGCCACCATCAAAGGTCTGCTGCCGCGCGACGTGGCATCGACCGGCGCGCAGACCATCCTGGCCAACACCTACCACCTGATGCTCCGCCCCGGCAGCGAGCTGGTCGAACGCATGGGGGGCTTGCACGGCTGGATGGGCTGGGACGGGCCGATCCTGACCGACTCGGGCGGCTTTCAGGTGTTCAGCCTGGGCGGCATCAACCAGATCGACGACGACGGGGTCAGCTTCAAGAACCACCTGGACGGGTCCTTGGTACGCATGACGCCCGAGGACTCCATGCGGGTGCAGGAGCAGCTGGGCGCCGACATCATCATGGCCTTTGACGACTGCCCGCCCGCGGCGCACGCGAAGGCCAATCCCCGCGCCGGGGGCGCTGCCGCGGCCGAGGCCGCGCCGGTGATGAGCGACACGCAGTACGCCGAGCGGGTGAAGGTCGCCAACGACCGCACCCTGCGCTGGCTCGACCGCTGCGTACGGGCGCACCGCGCCAGCGGCAGATGGGACACCCAGGCGCTCTTCGGCATCGTGCAGGGCGGCACCGACCTGGAGCAGCGCACTATTTCAGCTGAAGCAACGACCGCTTTCGACCTGCCCGGCTTCGCGGTCGGCGGCGTGGCCGTGGGCGAGGGCCCCGACGAGATCGCGCGGGTGGTGCAACACACCGCGCCGCTGCTGCCCGAGCACAAGCCGCGTTACCTCATGGGCGTGGGCTACGAGCGCGACATCGTCACCGCCGTGCGCGCCGGCATCGACATGTTCGACTGCGTGCTGCCCACACGCAACGGCCGCAACGCCGTCGCCTTCACGCGCACGGGCCGCATCCGGCTGAAGAACGCCAAGCACGCCGAGGACCCCGGTCCGATCGAGGAAGGCTGCGACTGCGTCGCCTGCGGCTCGGCCATTTCAGATTTCAGATTTCAGATTTCAGAAGGGAAGAGCGCAAGCGACGGGGGCGGCGTTTCGGGGCGTGCTCGGCCATCTGAAATCAAAAATCTGAAATCTGAAATGGATTCCGGCTTCAGCCGCTCCTACCTCCGCCACCTCTTCCAGACCGGCGAGTCGCTGGGCGGGGTGCTGGTCAGCCTGCACAACCTGCGGCACTTCCAGCGGCTGCTATTGGACATCCGAACGGCGATCCGGGACAATGACTGGTCTGCGCTCGCCCGACGCTGGCCGGTGGCCTTTGCCCCCGACGCCGGCGCGGGCGAATCGACGTAAAGTGCGTCGTTGAAAATGGTTGTATAGCCTGACGCGCCCGTTTTCCCACGGCGTCCGACCCGGCCTCTCGCGGCCGGACGCCCCGCCCGCAAAACGTTCCCCGAGACGCTCCCCGATGCGCCAGCCCGATGCCCCGTCATTCCCCCTGACTCTCGCGCAGGAAGCCGCCCCCCTCGACACCTCGCTGCCCCCGGGTGGAAGCGTGGCCCCCCCCACGCCCACCGGTGAATCGCAGCCGCTTCCGCCGGGCGCAACTGGACCCCACAGCGCCCCCGAGCCCCAGGCCCCGGGCTTTGGCAGCCTGCTGCTTCCGCTGGCGCTCATGATGGGCGTCATCATGCTGTTCAGCATGGGCAGCGGCCGCAAAGAGAAGAAGAAGCGGGCCGAGATGCTTTCTCAGCTGGCCAAGGGCGCCACGGTGCAGACCGTCGGCGGGGTCAAGGGCACGGTGATGGAAGTCCGCGAGGGCGCCGACGAGGTGGTGGTCAAGGTCGACGAAAAGTCCAACACCAGCATGCGTTTCGCCCGCTCGGCGATCATCGCGGTCACCGACACCGACTGACGGATCAGGGCTGACTCCCTGCCTGACTGATCGCAGCATCAGCCCGGGCGATCGCGTCCCCCCGCTTCGATCGCCGAACCACCAAATCACGAAATCGCCAAATGAATTACCCCCTCTGGAAGCCCGTCCTCATCGTCCTGGTGCTGCTGGGCTGTGGCTCGCTGATCTTCACCAAAGGGCTGAAGCCCGGCATCGATCTTGCCGGCGGCACCGTGCTCACCTACGACGTGCTCGTGCCGGCCAATTCGCCACGCAGCGCCGAGGAAATCATCAACGACACGATCGCGATCCAGCGTGACCGCATCGACCCCACCGGCACCAAAAACCTGATCTGGCGGCAGGAGTCGGGCAACCGGCTGTCGGTCACCATGGCCCTGCCCAGCCCCCTGGTGGGTGAGCGTCGCGAATCTTTTGAAGCGGCCAGGCGGGCGCTGCTGGCCGACACCCTGGACCGCGACGCGCTGAACCGCGCGGTCGAGATGAGCAACGCCGGCGAGCGCGCCGCCGAGTTCAAGCGGCTGGCGGGCGGAGACGACGCCCTGCTCGCGCAGCTGCAATCGCTGGCCGACGCCGCGGGCCGTCAGCAGTCGCTCTTCGCGATCTACGCCGAGGCCGAAAACTCCTTCATCGCGGCCGAAGACGCCGCCGGCCCCGAGGTCTCCGACGACGAACAGCAGCGGCTCGACGCCCTCGCGGCCGCGCTCGACACCGCCACCGACGACCTGCTGGACGCCCGCGCGACCTTCGACGCACAGCGCGACGCCGTGCTGACGGGCACGCTGGGTGCCGGCGAGATCGACCGCATCCTTGCGCTTGAGTCCACGCCGGCCCGCGGCAAGAAGGAGTCGGCCCAGGCGACCGCGTGGAACTCACTCAAGGCGCAGCACCCCGGCCGGGCCGCCGCCATCGACGCGCTGGCCGCCGCCGCTCAGGCCTACGACGAGGTGAAGGGGCCGCTGGACGACCCGGAAGACCTCAAGTCCGCCCTCCGGGGCGCAGGGGTGCTGGAGTTCCGCATCGCCGCCACGCCACCGGGGGCGCCCAACCCCCGCCCCTCCGACGTGGGTGCGTACGCCGCGCGGCTGGCCGAGAAGGGCCCCCGCAGCGGGCTGGCCCTGGATTACCGCTGGTTCGAAGTCGACAAGTTCGAGGAGTTCGTCGAGTCGCAGGCCGAGCGCGACGCCATCGCCGACGACCCGGCCCTGTTCACCCAGCTGATGGCCAGCCGCCGCCAGCTGGTGGGCCAGGAATACAACGGCAAGTACTACATCCTGGTGGGCAACACCCCCGAACTGGCGATGACCCGCGATGACGAGTGGAAGCTGACCGGTGCCACACGGTCAAGCGACAGCCTGGGTCGGCCCGCGGTGGGCTTCAGCCTCGACGGCCGGGGCGCCAAGCTGCTGGGCGACCTGACCGGCCCCAACGTGCACCGCATGATGGCCGTGCTGCTGGACGGCAAGCTGAAAACCGCCCCCGAGCTGCAGGGCCGGCTGAGCAACGGCGGGCAGATCACCGGCGAGTTCAACCAGACCGAGCTGCAGTACCTCATCCGCACGCTGGGCGCCGGCTCGCTCGAGGGCCAGCTGTCCGCCGACCCGATCGCGCAGAAGACCACCGGCCCCGCGCTGGGCGCCGACAACCTGCGCAAGGGCCTGCGGGCGTGCGTGCTGTCGCTGGTGGTGGTGTCGATCCTGATGGCGATCTATTACTTCTTCGTCGGCCTGGTGGCCGACTTCGCGCTGCTGGCGAACATGGTCATCATCCTGGGCGTCATGTCCATGATCGAGGCGACCTTCACCCTGCCGGGCATCGCGGGGCTGGTGCTGACCATCGGCATGGCGGTGGACGCCAACGTGCTGATCTTCGAGCGCATCCGCGAGGAGCAGAAGGCCGGCGCGAACCTCAGCGCGTCGATCCGTCAGGGCTTCGGCAAGGCGCTGTCCACCATCCTCGACGCGAACATCACCACGCTCATCACGTGCTTTGTGCTGGGCTACACCGCCACCGCCGAGGTCAAGGGCTTCGCGGTGGTGCTGGGCATCGGCATCATCGCCACGCTCTTCACCGCGTTGTTCTCCACCCGCGTCATCATCGAGATCTACCAGCGGGTGGTGAAGCCCAAGCAGATCAGCATGCTGCCCACCGCGCTGCCGGCGTTGCACCGCCTGCTCGAACCGAAGGTGAACTGGATCGCGCTGCGGAACCTGTTCCTGCCCATCAGTCTGGTGCTGATTGTCGCGGGTCTGTCGATGGTGGTGATCCGCGGGCAGGACCTCTTCGACATCGAGTTCCGCTCGGGCACCGAGGTGACCTTCAACCTCGCCCAGGGCAAGAGCATCCCGCTGCCCGAAGCCCGCGAGCGGCTGGCGGCGTTCGGCGTCAGCGACGAGGCGACGCGGCTGAAAGAGGTGGTAGAAGCCGAGGCCGCCGAGGGGGCGGCTCGCCGCGGCGACGAGGCCCCGGCCCCGGTCGATTTCAGCCTGCTTGAAGACGCCCAGGTGACCACCATTGGCGAACCGGCGGCGAACGGCGAGGCCACCGGCTTCAGCATCGCCACCCTGATTGAGAACAGCGACGCGGTCAGCGGGGCGGTCAAGGCCGCGTTCCGCGACGCGTTGAAGGTGACCGAGCCCATCGCCTACGCGGGCATGGACGACTCGGCCAACGCCGCCAAGGGCCGGCTGGAGCCGATCACCAGCGGCTCGCTGGCCCAGAGCATGGGCGTGGGTGCCCTGCCCGGCGGCGACCCGGACGTGCAGGCCTTTGTGGGCGGCGTGGGCATTCTGCTGGAGGGCGTCAGCCCGCCGGCCGCGCTCGACGACGTCCGCGAGCGCATCAGCCGCATGCGGCAGCAGCCCGGCTACGCCGAGCTGGGCTCGCGGCCCTTCGAGGTCTTCGGCCTGCAGCGCGACGGCGTCGATGAGGACGGCCGCGCGACCTTCTCGACGATCGCCATCGCCGTGCGCGACAGCGTGACCAACTACGCCGAAGACCGCACCGCCTTCGACGCCGCCGACGGCCTGGCCGCGACGGAGTGGTCGCTGGTCCGCGACGCCCTGCAGCGCGACACCAGCCTCAACAGCGTCAGCAACTTCTCGAGCCAGGTCTCGGGCACCATGAAGCAGCAGGCGATCGTGGCCATGGTGCTTTCGCTGCTCGCGGTCGTCGCCTACATCTGGATGCGATTTGGCAGCCTGCGTTACGGCCTGGCCGCCATCGTCGCCCTGGTGCACGACGTCAGCATCACTCTGGGCCTGCTGGCCATCTGCGGGTGGCTCACCACCATCCCGGGGGCGCACACCGCGCTCTTGCTCGACGACTTCAAGATCAACCTGGCCCTGGTCGCCGCGTTGCTCACCATCGTGGGTTACTCGCTCAACGACACCATCATCGTGTTCGACCGCATCCGCGAGAACCGCGGCCGGCTGAGCCGGGCCACCCCGGAGATCATCAACACCTCGATCAACCAGACCTTCAGCCGCACCGTGCTGACCAGCGGCACCACGCTGCTGGCGGTCGGCATCCTCTACGTCTTCGGCGGCCCGGGCGTCCACGGCTTCGCCTTCGCCATGCTCATCGGCGTGCTGGTGGGCACCTACTCGTCGGTGGCCATCGCCGCCCCGATCCTGCTGATCGGCGACAAGAGCGAGTTGCGCGAGCTGCCCGAAGAGACGCCGCCCCCGCCGGCGCCACACGAGAGCGAGCCCGCCGCGGTGTGAGGCAGGCGGCTCGGCGCCGGACCCGCATTCCGCAAAGCCAAAACGCGTGCCCGCCTTCTCGACCGCCACGGGCTGTGCCCGCCGTGGGCGTAGCAGGCACGCTGAGCGTGCCGTCTGCGCCCGGGAACGGCCGCGGCGGGGCGTGGATTTCACGCGGTTTTCGCAGGGTGGGTCAAGTAGGAATGCGCGTGAAGCATTCGGGCAAGCCTTTTCACCGTGCGCATTCAGATGGTGCGGGGGTGGCTGGGGTGGAGGCTTGCGACCCCCCGGAGGTGTCCCTCTCGACGCTGATGGGGTCGCGGCATCCGGGGGCTCGCGTCGCTCGACCCCAGCCACCCGAAGACTCGATGGGTCTTCAGGTTGTGCGTCGGCAGGTCACGCTTGATGCGCATTCCTGCAAGGCTCGGCGGACCCACCGTGCCGCGGCGCAGGATCTCCTTGGACCGAGTTTTTACCGAGGGGGAGAAATCACGCAAGGAAACGTCAAAAAAGGCGAATTAACGTCAAATAGTTGATTTGGTCGCCTGTTTAGTCGATAATGCCTTCGTGCAAGGCACCGACGAAACCATCCTGACCGCCCTGGGCGAACGGCTGGCCCGCCAGCGGCTCGAGCGCAACCTCACCCAGGCGACGCTGGCCACCGAGGCGGGCGTGTCCAAGCGCACCGTCGAGCGGATGGAGGCGGGGCAGTCGGTACAGCTGAACAACGCGCTGCGGGTGCTGCGGGCCCTTGACCTGCTCGGCGGGCTGGACCGGCTGGTGCCCGAGGTGCCGGCCAGCCCGATGGCGGCCCTGAAAGCCGAACAGAAACGACGCAAGCGGGCGAGCGGCGACGCGAACGCGGTGCGGGAGAAGACGCCCGGGGCTGGCGGCGACGCGTGGACCTGGGGTGACGACGCGTGACCACCACCGCCGCCGTCAACCTGTGGGGGCGAACCATCGGAGCGGTGACGGTGGCCGAGCCCGGCGCCGCAGCGGCGTTCGAGTACGCCGAGGATTTTCTAGCCAGCGGCGTCGAGCCCGCCCCGTTCACCATGCCGCTCGCGCGGCGGGTGTACAACTTTCCGGCGCTGCCGGACGCGACCTTCCGCGGCCTGCCGGGTATGTTGGCCGATGCCTTGCCCGACAAGTTCGGCAACACGCTGATCGACACCTGGCTGGCGGGGCGCGGGCGCCGGCCAGAGAGCTTCGATGCCGTGGAGCGGCTGTGCTACACCGGCACACGCGGCATGGGCGCACTGGAGTTTGCGCCGGCACTCGGGCCGGTGCCTCAGCGCGGCGGGAAGGTGGAGTTGGACGCCCTGGTGCGGCTGGCGTCGCGGGTGCTGACCGAGCGGGCGGCGTTCCGCGGCACGATGTCCGATGCGGGTGACGCCGACGACGCGGCCTTGCGCGACATCCTGCGCGTCGGCACGTCTGCCGGGGGCGCGCGGGCCAAGGCCGTCATCGCCTGGCACCCACAGACCGGCGAGGTGCGGTCGGGCCAGGTCGATGCCGACGCCGGCTTCGAGCACTGGTTGCTGAAGTTCGACGGCGTGTCTGCCAACGCCGACAAGGAGGCCGCCGACCCGCAGGGGTATGGCCAGATCGAGTACGCCTATCACCTGATGGCCCGGGCGGCGGGCATCGCCATGAGCGACTGCCGCCTGCTGGAAGAGGGCGGCCGCCGCCACTTCATGACGCGCCGCTTCGACCGCACGGCGCAAGGCAAAAAGCTGCACCTGCAGAGCCTGTGCGCCCTGGGCCACCACGATTTCAACGCCCCGGGCGCCACCGGCTACGAGCAAGCGCTGCAGATGATCCGTGACCTGGGCCTGCCCATGGCCGCGGTCGAAGAGCAGTTCCGCCGCATGGTCTTCAACGCCGTGGCCCGCAACCAGGACGACCACACCAAGAACATCGCCTTCTTGATGGACAAGCGCGGCGACTGGTCGCTCGCCCCCGCCTACGACGTGACGTACGCGTTCAACCCCGACGGCGCGTGGACGTCGCGCCACCAGATGACGATCAACGGGAAGCGCGACGGGTTCGTGTTCGAAGACTTCGAGGCGGTGGGGCGGGCCTTTTCACTGAAGCGCGGCCGGGCCCGGACGATCCTGGTCGAGGTGGTGGAAGCGGTGCGGGGATGGGAGGGCTTCGCGGCCGAGGCGGGAGTGCCGGGTTCGGTCGCGGCCGGGCTGGCGCGTTCGTTTCGGCTCACGTGGTGAGCGGGGGGGCTGTCAGGTCTCCGTCCTGACGATGCCGCGGCGTCGCGTCGCTCTCACGCCACACGGCGGCGGAACGACCGCCGGGCGATCGCGAACGCCGGCACGGACACCGCGATGCACAGCCCCACCAGCCACGGCCAGCCGGTGGTGCTTGCCCGGCCGTAGAAGAGGCCGCCAAACGGGTTCCAGCGGGGCAGCCACGCCCAGACCTCGCCCATGTCGGGCAGGGCGAAGAGCATCGCCACGATCGCGCCGATGGCTTTTTCGGGAGTGAGCGGGGTGCCACACTTCGCCGCTCGGGGCGATGGGTGCAGGTCGGGCCGCGGTAGGACGTCATCAAGACGTGCTATTCGACGCCGCGGCGGCACACATCAGCGAAGCGCTGAGGTGTGGCACCCCAAATCTGTAGAAGGTTGAGGCTTGAAAGCCGTGGCCCCCGACGGGTCGTTAATAGCCGGGAACCCGGGTTGCCTCGTGCGGGCGCAGCCCGCGGCGGACGAGAAGGCGGGTACGCGTTCCGGCTTTGCGGAACGCGTATCCGGCGCCGAGCCGCCACGGCCGCAGGCTAGTAGAGGGACATGTTGCCCGAGCCCAGCACGAACTCGCCCCAGCTCTGCATGCTCCAGTCCAGCCCGGCGATCGGGCTGACGGGGAACTGGTGGGGCGTCGTGGGCCTGGGGGGGAAGTCCAGCGCGGGGGGCAGCGGGGCCTCGTCGCAGACTGGCTTGACCGGTCCCGCTTCGGTCGCGTCGAGCGTAAAGCCCACGCCGTCGCCCTTCTGGTCGCGGAACCAGCCGTCTTCGTAGAACCCCAGCAGCTTGCCCTTGAAGCTGTAGAGGGCGCCGTCGTCGAAGAATCCGACCCAGCGTCCGCACATGTCGAACACGACGTCGTCGTCGATCCAGGCTTCCACGGTGCCGCCGCGGCCGTAAACAGGGGTGATGTCGGGGTTCTGTAGCATGGCGGCTTAAACGGTATAAATCGGCAATACAAGGCTCGAAACGGTTCCTGAAAGCATCACATATCTTGAGCTATCGGCCAAGCCCGCCTTGCGATTCATGTGGATCAGCCGCGTTTGTTGCCGATTCTTCCGGGTCGGTCTGCAGGTCCCCGCCCGCGTACACGTCAAACCGCAGCCCGCGCCCGCCGTGGGTCACCGTGGGCGGCTTGCCGTTGAGCGGTGGCGCGGCACGGGGCCGCTTCACCACCACCCGGCGCGTCGCCCTTTTCAATGCCGGGCCCAGCAGATTATCGGCGTCGGGGTCGTTTCCGGCGAGCCAGCGCAGCACGGCCATGGCTTTGCGCTCGGCGGTCTTGCGGGGCCCCGGGAACATGGGGTCGATCAGCACCACCCCGGCCGCGGGGTTCGCCGGTTCGCCGAGCGCGGCCTGCGCGTCCTGCGGCGGCCGCAGTGTGATGCGGGCGGCGGTCTCGGGGGCTTCCGCTGCGGCGCGACGCAGGCCGTCGGCGAGCAGGGCGTGGATCACCGGGTGCCGCTCCACCGCGACAAGCTTGCAGCCCGCGGCGGCGAGAAGCCACGCGTCCTCGCCCAGGCCGGCCGTGACGTCCATCACCCGGGGGCGGGGCACACCGCGTCTGACTCCGGCCGCCTTGAGCACCGGTGCTCGGAGCGAGCGGCCCGCGGGGCTGGTGACGTCGAGCTTCAGCAGGTCGGACGCGACGCCGTGGCCGCCGCGCAGCGGGTGGCCGTCGGCGACCACGCGGAGTTCCAGCCGGTGGCCGCCGCCGTCGGCCGCCGCCCAGACGAGGTGCAGGTCGTGGGGGTCGCGGAACTTCCTGGCCAGCGGCAGCCCGAGACGCGTCGCGAGCGTGCCGGCCGCGTCGCGGTCGGCGGGGCGGTCGAAGGCGACGGCGATCGACGGCGCGTGATCCGTGGTCCGTGATCCGTGATCCGACAAGGCGGTGTCCCCGTGGTCGTCGATGGTTCGAAGTCCGAAATCGGATCACGGATCACGGTTTACGGATCACGTTCCCGACGCCCCGTCGCTCAGCGCCTCGGCTTCGGTCACCTGCCGCTCGTAGACCTCGCGGTTGGTGCGGTTGTCCATCAGCACCCGCACGCGTGCGAGCTGTTCGTCGCTGAGCGTCTGCGAGAGCGTCCGCCGCACCTCATTCATGCCGGTTCGGCGAGAGAGGTGCGTAAGGATGATGGTCTCGGCGTTCGACCGCTCGATCAGGTCGACCACGTGGTCCAGGTGCAGGTGGCGGCCGATGCCCGCTCGCTTGCGGTGGCCGCTCTCCATAAACGTGCACTCGGTAATCAGGATGCGCGCGTTCAGCACGTCGTCGCGGTCGAAGTGCCTGCCCCACGCGGTGTCGCCGGTGTAGCAGACCAGCGGCACGTCGAGTACGCGGGTGATCTCGGTGCCGTTCTGCCGCAACTCCTTGAGCTTCTCCTGCGGCTGGCCGACGAACTCTTCCTTCAGCTTGCTGCGCTTCTCGACCAGCACGAAGCCCTGGCTGGGCACGGTGTGCACGGTGTCGAAGGCCCGCAGCACGTGATTGTTCTTGATCTCGTGCTCCTGCTCGTGCTCCATCGCCACCACGTGGTAAGGCGTGCGCTGGTTTTCGATGTCGACCCAGGCTTCCATCAGCTTGTGGATGGGCGCCGCCAGCGGCTTGGGGCACAGCACGGTGCCCTCGCCCATGCCTTGAAAGTGGCGCTGGCTGAAGTAGTAGGACAGCGCCGCGGCGTGGTCCATGTGGCCGTGGGTGAGCGCGACGAACCGCGCCGAGAGGGCGGCCCGCGGGCACAGGCCGATATCGAAGGCCACGTCGAACTCGGGCAGATGCACGCACGACTCTTCACCGGCCACCGACAGGCCCTGAACGCGGAAGGGGGGCACGTAGACAAAACCGAGCTGCGGCCGCCGGGGCGGTTCTTTGGGGAGCATGACGGCACTGCTTTCTGCAAGGTCCGGGGCGCCGGGGGGGCCGCGGCGGGCGGGTCGGGACGGTCGGTTCAGGTCGGGTTGGGCCGCCGGGGGGGGCGGGCAGTATCGCGGGGTCGGGGCGTGGTGTAAAGACCGCCCGGAGGTATGCTGCTGGGTTCCCGTTGAAACACCTCGCGTAAGCCGAGGGCGAGCGACCGCCGCCGCGCACGGGGCGACGAAACGAGCCCCGGCCGCACTGCGCGGATTCGAGGCAACGAAGTAAGCGGTGGTCGTCGCCGGCCGCAGGCACGCGAGGTATTGCAACGGGCTGCCCGGCCCGACGTCCCGCCCGGAGTTCAACGCCATGGGGCAGCCCCCAAACTCCGGCCCCGCCGGACCGACCGCCGCGACCGGTTTTTCCGCGGACCGCGACGCGATGCTGCTTGCCGTGTGCCGCTCGCTGCTGGGTCGCGACCCCGCCGCGGCGGTGGAAAGCGCGCTGGAAGCGGTGGGGCGCTGTCTCGGGGTGGACGCGGTGTTCCTGCTGGACGCGTTTCGTGGTGTGGGGGGCATCGTTCAGTGCGTGGGCTGGCGTCGCGACGGTGGCGACCCGGGCGGCCCGGGCGAACCTGCGGCCGGGGGCTTCGTGGACACCACGCCGCTGACCGCGCCGGTGCTGCACGCGGCTTTGCACGAGGGCAACGAGATCCGGATCGACGCCACGTCGCGGCTGCCCGATTCGCCCGACCGCGATTTCTGGGTCGGCCGGGGCGTGTCGTCGGTGCTTGCGGTGCCGCTCTCCTGGCCGGAGGGGAGTCCAGGCGGAGGCGGCATGCTGGGGGTCGAGCGGGAGGGGGCGGGCGGGCCACCGTGGACCGCGGCGCAGCGGCAGGCCCTGCAACTGGTGGCCGGTCCGCTGGCCCTGGCGCTGTCGCGCCACCGTCTGCTCGGGCGGCTGGACAACGCGCCGATCGCGGTCATCGAGTGGGACGCCGCGTTCCGGGTGCGGCGGTGGACCCGCGGCGCCGAATCACTCTTTGGCTGGCAGGCAAGCGAGGTGCTGGGCCGTCCGCTCGACCGGCTGCCGCTGGTTCATCCCGACGACGTGGACCGCGTCCGTGAGCTTGCCACCCGGCTGACCGACGGCACCGAGGAGCACAGCATCTCGGAGAACCGCAACCTGCGGCGTGACGGGCGCGAGGTCACCTGCGTGTGGATCAACTCGTCGCTGCGTGACGCGGCGGGCCGGGTCGTTTCGGTGCTGTCGTTCGCCCACGACCTGACGAACCGCGACGCCGCGGCGCGGGTGTGGGCCGCCCGCGAGGATGAACTGGTACGGTTGAACACGGGGCTTGAGGCCGCGGTGGCCGAGCGTACCCGGGACCTGGCCGAGAGCGAGCGCCGCCACCGACGCCTCACCGAACACGCCACCGACATGATCTCGGCGCACGACATCGAGGGCCGGTTTACCTACGTGTCGCACGCGTGCCGCACGCTGCTGGGCGTGGCCCCGGACGATCTGCTGGGCACCCGCCCACGCGAGCTGGCCCACCCCGAAGACCGCGACGACATGCTGCTGGCCCACCAACGCATGCGCGACACCGGGGGCGAGGTCCGCTACACCTGGCGCGGCCGCCACCGCGATGGCCGGTACGTGTGGCTCGAATCCGCGAGCCGCAACCACGGCCCGGAACTGGTCGTGGTCACCCGGGAGACCGGCGGACGTCTGCAGGCCGAGCTGCGCCTGCGGCTGGTGCAGAGCGCGGTCGAGCAGGTCAACGAAGGGGTGGTAATCACCGACGCGCAGATCACCGCGCCCGGGCCAAAGATCCTGTACGTCAACCCGGCATTCACCCGGATGACCGGCTACGCCGAAGAGGAGCTGCTGGGCCGAACCCCCCGCCTGCTGCAGGGACCCGAGACCGACATCGCGGTGCTGACGCGAACCCGCGGTGCGCTGCAACGCGGCGAGGCCACCGAGGGCGAAGCCATCAACTATCGGCGCGACGGCAGCACGTACCTCTCGCACTGGACCATCCACCCGCTGCGTGACGCGGCGGGCAACCTGACCCATTGGGTGTCGGTGCAGCGCGATGCCTCGGAACGCCGGGCCGACGAGGACCTCGAACGTCGTCACCGCGAGGAGCTGGCCCACGTCACCCGCCTGTCGATGATGGGCGAGATGGCCTCTGGCCTGGCCCACGAGATCAATCAGCCGCTGACCTCGATCAGCACCTATGTCGGGGGCCTGCAGGCCCGGCTGGGTCGCAACAACCTGGAACACGACGTACTCGCGGACATCCTGAACCGGGTCGCCGATCAGGCTGGCGTGGCCAGCCAGATCATCTGCCGCCTGCGGGCGTTCGTGCTCAAGCGTGAGACGGTGCGGGCACACGAGAGCGTGAATGATCTGGTCCGCGAGACGCTCGCGCTGGTGGAAGGTGACCTGAAGCGCCGACGGGTCGAGGTCGGCCTCCACGCGGCCGTGGGCCTGCCGCCCGTGTCGGTCGACGGCGTGCAGATCCAGCAGGTGCTCGTCAACCTCATCCGCAACGCCGTCGAAGCCACCGAAGCCACCGAAGCCGCGGCCCCGCTCGCGGACGGCCCGCCGCGGGCGATCGAAGTGGTCACCGCGCCCGACGGCCCGCGGGGGGTCCGGGTCGACGTCATCGACCGGGGCATCGGGCTGCCCCAGCAGCGGCTGGACCGGATCTTCGACCCGTTCTTCAGCACCAAGGACGAGGGGATGGGCATGGGGCTGACCATCAGCCGCTCGATCGTCGAAGCGCACGGGGGGCGACTCTGGGGCGTCGCCAACCCGCGTCACGGGTGCACGTTCAGCCTGGTGCTGCCGGCGGGATCGCCACGCGGCGTTCCCAGTTAAACCGCTTGCGATCGTGGGAGTTTCCCTGACTCTCTGCGCAGAATCCCCTCCGAAACTTCGAATTATTACTAAGACGCCGGCGTTCGGACTGGGACGTCGCGTCGACCCCGAAAGTTCCCGGGGATTTAGGGAGAGCCCAGGCGGGTTTTGGGGTAGCCTGTATCAGGGTAGACCTTAGCAGTCCATTGAACTACCCCGCGTAAGCCGAGGGCGAGCGAAAACGATCGCTCGCAAGGCGACGAAACGAGCCCTGGCCGTAGCGACGGGGAGTTGAGTCCACGAAGCGAGCGATTGTTTTCGCCGGCCGCAGGCACGCGAGGTATTTCAACGGGCTGTGAGGTCCCAAGCTGTCTGTATTCGATCATCAGTGCTTCACACGGCGATTCGAACACGGTTTGACGTGGGGTCTGTGGTGATCGTTTGGGTCTGGTTTTAAAAGGTGCATGCAATGCTCAGCTCAAATAAGGTCTTCGTGGTGGACGACGAAGAGAGTGTCGTCGAGTCGATCCGCTTCATTCTCGAATCGGAGGGCTACGAGGTCGAGGTCTTCACGGACCCTCGCGACATGTTGTCCCGTGGTCGTGCGCCCGTCGCCGGCTGCCTGGTGACCGATATCCGCATGCCGGGGATGTCCGGTCTTGATATGCACGACCGCCTCCGGGCCACGGGTGTGTCGCTGCCCACCATTGTGGTGACCGGCCACGGCGAGGTGCCCGACGCGGTCCGGGCGATGAAGGCCGGCTGCATCGACTTCATCCAGAAGCCCTGGTCCAACGACGCGCTGCTGGACCGTGTCCGCACGGCCATGCAGATGGACCAGGACCAGCGCAGCGTGAGCGCGGAGCTTGCCGAGGTGCTGGCGCGGTTTGACCAACTCACGCCGCGCGAGCGGCAGGTGATGGCCGCGGTGGTGGAGGGGCGGCTCAACAAGCAGATCGCGGGCGAGCTCGGACTTTCGCACAAGACCATCGAAGTCCACCGAGCTCACGTGATGGAAAAAATGTCCGCCTCGTCGTTGGCCGAACTGGTCCGGATGGCGGTGATGATCGAGGCGGTCGCCGAGGAAAACGCGACGTCGGCGTAGCCGGTGCCGGGTGGTCAACCCGGGGATTCCAACCCGCCACCCAAGGCGGCCGTGTGACCCGGGCGGGCTTGCCCCCCGCGGGCCCGCGTCGCTGCCAACCCGCCTTGCCGACGTGTCACAGACCCACCGGGGCAGGAAAATGCGGGGGCGGGGGGCGATCGTTGCTGAACCCGGCGGCGGAGACCCGCGATAAAAACGCGTCTCCCCTCCCCCGCCCCAGTCGCCCAACGCCGGAGCCCCCGTGACTCAAGATAATCACCCCGCCGCCGCCGAGACCCTCGGAGCCCGACTCGACGCCGTCCTGGCCCCGTTTGCGGCCGATGAGCAGCGTCTTCAGAGCACCATCACCGAACTCGAAGCCAAGGTGGCCGAGTTGCAGGCCGACATCGAGGGGTCACGGACCGACCTCAGCGTTGTGCAATCATCCAAGATCGAGAGCCTGCGCGAGGCGGCCAAGTCAGACCCGCTGCTGAGCGCGGCCTTCATGGGACTGGCGGCCGCTGAAGCCGCCTCAGAGGACGGTCCCTCGCCGTCCCCCGACAACCCCGAGGAGCCGGCCGACGACGGCAGCCATTCGCTGCTGAAGATGTAGCGAGCGGCCGCAATCCGCCAACGAAAACGCCGCGGGCCCGAGGGCCCGCGGCGTTTCTGTGTTTCTTCAGACCCGGTCTGCGTTCTCCTCGCTCAGAGCTTCGCGCAGGCGCCCTTTACCGTGGTGATGATCTCGGCGGCGATCTTGTAGGGGTCGGCCGACGAATTGGGGCGGCGGTCTTCCAGCCAGCCCTTGTAGCCCGACTCGACGGCCGCGATCGGCACGCGGATCGACGCACCGCGGTCCGACACGCCCCAGCTGAACTTGTCGATGGCCTGGGTCTCGTGCAGGCCGGTCAGCCGCATGTGGTTGTCCGCGCCGTAGACCGCGATGTGGCGGGCGATGGCTTCTTTGGTCCCGAAGGCCTCGCAGATCTTGGCGTAGATGTCCTTGTCGCCGCAGGTGCGCAACACCGTGTTGCTGAAGTTGGCGTGCATGCCGCTGCCGTTCCAGTCGCCCTTGACCGGCTTGCAGTGGTACTCGATCGCGTAGCCGTACTTCTCGCCGATGCGCTCCAGCAGGTAGCGGGCGATCCACATCTCGTCGCCGGCCTGGGCGGCGCCCTCGGCGAAGCCCTGAAACTCCCACTGGCCGCACATCACCTCGGCGTTGATGCCTTCGACCTTGAGGCCCGCCTCGAGGCAGGCGTCGAGGTGCTCCTCGATGAAGTCGCGGCCGATGGCGTTGCGGGCACCCACCGAGCAGTAGTACTGGCCCTGGGGCGCGGGGTAGCCGTTGTGGGGGAAGCCCACCGGGCGGTTGGTGTCCACGTCGATGACCGCGTACTCCTGTTCGAAGCCGAACCAGAAGTCGTTGTCGTCGTCGTTGATGGTCGCGCGGCCGTTGGATTCGTGCGGCGTGCCGTCGGCGTTCAGCACCTCGGTCATCACGAGGTAAGCATTCTTGCGCTGCGGGTCCTTGCAGATGTGGACCGGACGCAGCAGGCAGTCCGACGCTCCGCCTTCAGCCTGCTGGGTCGAGGACCCGTCGAAGGACCACATGGGGCACTCTTCGAGGGTGCCGCCGAACTTCTTGAAAAGAACCTTGGTCTTGCTGCGGAGGCTCTGCGTGGGCTTGTAGCCGTCCAGCCAGAGGTACTCGAGTTTCACGGGATCGCTCATGGGATCAGTCGTCGCTTTCGTCAGGTGGGTTAGCGGGAGCAAGCAGGCAAACCGGACCGGGTTCAGTCTGGGTCCGATCGGTTTATAGTCCAGCATAGGGTCGGCGGCAAGCACCTCCCCGGGCGACGCGGGCCGGGGTTGCCCCTTTTGGCCGCGGCCCTACACTGATCGCCTGCCGACGGCCTGACCGCCAACCGGCCACGTGCCCGAGTGGACCAAGGGGGCGGATTGCAAATCCGCTGGAGTAATCCGACGTGGGTTCGAATCCCACCGTGGCCTTTAGTAGTTCTATTGATAAAGACGCCGGGGTTTCTGCGACACCACGCCCCAGAGACCGCCGGAGGGATTCGAACCCACCTTTCTGCTTCCGGCCGCGCTCGACGCCGGCCACGGCGTTGAAGCGAACAACCGACCGACACGGCCCCCGCCCACCAGCCGACAAGAGCGGTCATTCGACCGCTCCCCACCCCCAGCCACCGGGGTCATTCCCACGACCTGCTTCCGGCCGCGCGCGACGTCAGCCACGGCCGCGACGTTCAACCCCCCGCGCGGCACGGCCCCGCCTAAAAGCCCAAGGCCGGAAGCGGGTCCGGGTTTGACCCCTGGCCATGCCGGGGCGTTGCGGGGGTTGAATAAGCCCGTGACGTTTGCGCAAGCAAAAGACGGCGGCCTTATTCGAACCCCCGGTGGGCTGCCGTTTCGAAGCCGCGCGACGCCGGGCCGCGATGCAGCGGGAACCCCAAAAGAGAAAAGCGTTGAAAGACAAGCGCGACGCCTCCCCGTCTGCTCGGCGACACGGGCGACGGGCTTCTTCGTTGTCCGACTCACCCTTGCCCCCGCGCCGCGCGGACGGCACGCGGAGCGTGCCTGCTACTTTCAAGGCAGCAACCGGTCAGGACGCACGGCTGCCCCGGCTGCGATGGTCGCAGGCACACTCCGTGTGCCGTCCGCCTTGACGGCGACCCGCGTCGTGGGTGCCACGGGGGGCGCGTTGCCGGCATCTCTCAACGCTTTCCCCTTCCGTTGTTGAACCTGCATCGCGGCCCCGCGTCACCCGGCTTAGCGGCCTCTGCCCACCGGGGCTTCGAATAAGGCGGACGTCTGCTGCTTGGGGCGTGTCGTTGGCTTATTCAAGCCCCGCAAGGCCCCTGCACGGCTTGGGGTCAGGCCCGGACCCGAACCCGGCCTTGGGCTTTGGGGTGACGGCGGTGCTGCCTGGGAGTGGCGGGTGGCAGTCGACGCCGGCGCCGGGGGCGGCCGGATTCGAGTCGTGGGACTGACCCCGGGGGCTGGGGGTTGGGGGCGATCGAATGATGTCTCAGAACGCACGAACCCGCATCACCCCAGCACCCCCGCCTCCCGGTCCAGAAACGCCCGGAACGCCGCCAGCGCCATCGCCTGCTCGACACCCCCGTGCTCCATCCCGTCCGCCAGGCGGGGCAATTGCATCGCGAACGTGCGCCAGCGCTCGGCCACCCGCGGCGGCTCGTGCGACCCGCCGCGGTACGCCGGCCGCCGCTCGGCCACGCCCGCCTTGCGGGTCGTCCCTGGCCCCGGCCGCGTGCCCGAGCCGGTGCGTGTCCCGGCCCCGCCCGCCAGCCGGTTCAGCGTCGCCGCCGCCGCCAGCGTCTCTTCGATCAACTCGGGCAGCGTGATCTCGTTCGCGTCCCAGCGGACGGCCGCGTCGTCTAGGCCGGCCGCACCCGGCCCAACGGGTCCACGCTGCTTTCGATCGCCCGGTCGTTCGACCTGGGCACCTGGAGCGAGCTGGTCGCCGCCCACGGCGACCCCCCCGGACCCTCCCGCCACGGCGGCATCCCCGTGCTGGCCGGCATCCCCGCCAGCTGGGGCAACGACGGCGCCGTGGACGCCAGCTTCGACCACGAAGAAGCCACCGAGGTGCTGCCCGAGCACTTCCGGGTGGACGGCGACATGAGCCTGTTCGGCCTCGTGGTCGCGGGCGACAGCATGACGCCGGCCTACCCCGAGGGCGCCCGCGTGATCTGCAGCGCCAAGCACTGGCAGGACCACGGCTTTTGCGAAGGCTTCGCCTACGTCATCCGTTTCACCGACGGCGACACCACCCTGAAGCGGGTGAGCAACGTGGACGACGGCGACGCGATCAATCTGGTGGCCGACAACCCCGAACACGGCAGCCGACGGGTGCGGCACGGGGAGGTCGATACGGCGGCGCTGGTACGGGGGAAGTACACCGTCGAGGCGCTGCCCGAACTGCGGGGATGAGTCTCGGGGCGGCCGGGGTTCCGCCACGGTACTCCGCCGTGCGGCGGTGGTTACGGATCGGCAATCCTGCGGGAATCTTTACGGAATCGGGGTGTGGGGTTTCCCCCGGTCTGCATCGTGGTCTAAACTTTCCGCGCCCGCCCCGGTCGCCGTGACCGGGCGACCGGGCGGCATGTATTTTTGCGTTTGGAAGGGTAGAGCACAGCGATGATGAACACGACACAACGGATCGGAGCCGCGGGGCTGTTGGCGGCGGGGGTGATGACGGGCGGGCTGGCCGGGGGGGCGGCGGAAGCCGCGAGCGTGACGGTGACACGATTGATCGACGATTCGCAGCTTGGAGGGTTGGGCGACAATCCCGAAACCCAGGCCAATGATTTTGTCTCCGATCCATTTCGCGACGAGGAATCTGGAAACAACGGACTGGTCGAATTGATCGACCTCAGTGTGGGTCTGCCGGCGGCGGCAGAGGTCATTCCCGCGGGCGCTGCGATTGAGTCGATTACCGTCCGCCTTGAGAGTAATCTTCGCTACATAGCAGAGTTTGTCGGCGGCGGTGGCTTTGCTTCCTTCAACGACCAAGGTACGTTTGCATTCGATCTGGCCGCCTTTCTCAACGGCGTGCAAACCATCGAGCCCATTGAGGTATTTTCGCCGTTCGATATTGATTTGCAGTTCGAGTCGGATTTTCCGGTGGTTAGTGGCGAGGCGACCTTTGCCGCAGTATTTCCCACGTTGGACGCTTCCGACATCGATTTCAATGCCCCTTTGGCGGTACAGCTAGGTACGGCACGGCTGGCGTTTCAGGATGTCACAACGAGCGGGCGTACGGATAACATCGTGAACTTTGGCAGCGTTTCCTTCCCCATCGAAGTGACCGCAACGTATAACTTCACCTCTCCCAACGTGATTCCCACGCCCAGCGCGGCCGCAGCTGGTTTGATTGGCTTGGGTGGCCTGCTGACGCGCCGTCGCCGGCGTATCTGAAGTTGCCGAAGAGGCACAGAGCTTCAATCGATGCGAACAAAAATAGCCCCCCGCGGACCTCGATGGCCTGCGGGGGGCTTTCGCGTTTGGTTCAGTCGCTAGAAGCTGTCACGTGAACCAAACATCTCAACCGTAGGGAAGCTGCCGGATTACCCCGAAGCCTTCGAAAATCCAGTCGTTGATTCCGTGGGCACTCAGTGGCTTGCTCCATGAGTTGCGGTCCCGATCAAGGATCTGTGGACGCAGCGAAGCATATGCTTCTTGTGTGTTGGTCGCTGGAAGGCCAAGCTTCGTTCCGACGTATCCATCCAGAGAACGACTAGGTTCAGGCCAGGCCGGATCATTGACCGTGTTGCCATTGTTCTGGTGCTGAATGAGTGTCGTGCCAGACGATTCTGTCGAAGCGATGACGATCGGCTGGCCGTAAAACGGCCAATCGTAGACCTTGCAGTTGGCGATGGTACCGGTACTGTCTGGGCGAACATCCTCCGGGTAGAAACGGGTGGTTGTCAGGTAGTTGTCACTGCTCGTCAAAATGGGTGGATACCAGCTCGCGCCACCCTTCTTGGACGCAAAGATTGAATCGTGAACCTGCAAGTTCTGGCAGAACTTCGTTTCAAGACCCATGCCGCGCTGTTCGTTCGGGCTGATGCTGATGTTGTCGCTCCGCGTGACCACGCTGTCGCTGAAGGTGCTGGGGTAGTCATACATCGCAACGCCCATCGGACAAAGATCGACGTACCCGTTGCGAAAAGTACCACCAAGTCGCATCTGGATTCCGTGTGATGCGCCGCGGGTCAACATCGTATTGCTGACCAAAGCGTTTTCAACGGTCGCTGCGAGGTAAATGTTGTGGTTGAAGATTGTGGCGCGGGTTGCTACGGATGTATCAGCACTGCGTACGGTGTAGCCGTTGTGATCGAACCAGCAATCACGGATGGTGATCCCATCGATTGCTTCGGCAAACAGTCCGGAACTGTGCGAAGACGCATTGTGGCTGTCAACGATGACAGACTTTTCAATGAGCACGTTTTCCAACGCTCGGTTGACAACAGTTTTCGAAAAGCTTTCACCGGGGCGCATCACGATGTTTCGATCGCCGATCAGGCTGATTCCGAATCCGAAGCCGCGGATGTTGCAGTCTCGGATTGTGATGTTCTTGCCGTACCCGAAGTGCGAGAAGCCGACGGTGTTCGGAAGCCCCGCCGTACGATTCACGGAACGAATGTCCAGCCCCTCAATCACGATGTTCTCACCATTGGACGGGCTTGTGAAGGCGTTTCGAGTCGATGCGCCTGCAAAGTCGAACTCGAAGATCGGTCGTGCGCCGGAGTCTTCAGTTGCAATCCTCACATTACTGCGGAGGTTGAATCCTGGGCCGCTGTAGCGGGCGCCGGCCGGGATCAAAACTAATCCACCGCTGTTGATTTGCGATTGCAATTCGGCATGGGTGAGCGTGGGACCAGGCGTCGGCGGAATGGGTGGCGTCGGCGGCGTCGGCGGAACAGGCGGCGTCGGCGGGATCGGCACGTCCAATCGCCCTTCGCCGACAAGCTTCCTCCAATCGACGTTCACCACGCCGTAGTCGGCGGTGTCGTTGTCCGGGTCGGGGGCCTGGAGCAGGGCGCGGAGGGCCGCGCCGCCGCCGGCGCTTTCGCCCTTCAGAACCAGGCGTGCGGGCGTCAGGTGGGTCTTGATCCACTCGATGAACTTGATGAGGTTGCGCTGCGCGTGCAGGTCCAGCTTGCCCTCCGCGGTCTCGGTGCCCAGGCCGTAGGTGTTGACCACCGGTCCGGTCTCGGAGTTGATTCCGGTGTTCTTGGTGAAGCCGCGGTCATACAGGTCGGCGATCTGGAAGATGACGACGTTGTTGTGCTCGTAGAGGTCAAAGTTCCGCGGGTACTCCTGGGCGTCGGTGCCGCCGGTGACGTGGAACGATCCGTCCTTCTGAGCTTCGGTGACTTCGCCGCCGAGACCCAGCAGGTTCACCATGACGGTGCGGCCGGCGTACTTGCCCGGGGTCAGCTGGGGGGGATCGGCCTTCTCGTCGACGACGATCTGGCCGGTGGACGGCGGGGTGGGCGGAGTGGGCGGAGTCGGCGGAGTCGGCGGGGTGGGTGGCGTGGGCGGCGCCCCGGTGACCGCCGCCACATCCACGGCCGACCACTTCAGATCGACGATGGCGTAGCGGTCGGCCGACGTGCCTTCGGCGGTGCCGGGCAGACGCAGCGGCAACGCGAGCGCGGGAGAGTTGAGGTTGGCGGTGTCCATGGGAGGTGTCCTTTCGTGGCCGCGGGGATGCCGGGGCCGGGTGGGTGGGATGCCCGCCGCGGCGCGGCGGGCGGAAGAAGGCCCCTCAACCGCGGTGGGCGGTGGAGGAACTGGGGGAGGTCGAGGCACCCGGCGCCGCGCTCGTCGTCAGCCGGGCGGCGAGCTCGAACGCGGCGTGCGCCAGTTCGGGACGCAGGTGGTCGTCCACGCCGGCATCGGGCAGCCCGCGGATCTCGCGGTGGTAGGCGTCGAAGGCCCGGTCGCTGCCGTGGCCGGCCTGGGCGACCCTTTGCATTTGCGCGTCGGTGATGTCGCCGGTGGCGCGCAGCAGCGGCAGCACGCGGTGGACCACGGTGGCGACTCGGATCAGGGCGTCGAGGGTGGCGGGGTCCATGGTTTGGGAAGTCCGAAGTACGAGGTGGGAAGTGCGAAGTGGGGAACGGCTCTTGCGATCAGGGCGCGGTCAGGGCGTGACCAGTCCGCGGGCGTTGCGGAGCAGGTCGCGGGCGGTGTCGAGGCGTCGGTGGGCGTCGTCCGGGTCGCGGTCGAGCGTGAAGAAGGCTTTCCAGTTCTCGGTGCGGGCGGCCCGCAGCCAGGGGGCGGCGAGTTCGAATGCGTCGTCGCTCACCGCGTCGCGGCGGTGCAGGAACACGAGCCCGTCCTGCGTGAGGCTCAGGGCCTCGCGCTGCTGGACCCAGCGCTGCCGCGGGGTGGGGTTGCACGCGGGCAGCAGCAGCGCGGCGACGGCCAGCACGGCCGGCAGGGGTGCGGCGTGTTTCACGGTCTGCCGCCCGGGTGGTGGGGGTCGTCGCGGGTCAGCACGAGGCCGAAGTACGCCGCCAGCACACCGAGGGTGTTGGCCTGCTCGTGGGTCAGCAGGCCGGCGGCGAGGCCGGCGGCGATCGCGCCGGCGACGAGCGCGGCGAGCACGCGGCGGAGGGTGAGGGCGGGGGGCGGTATGGGCATGGGCGGGCTCCTTCAAGCAGAAAAGTTTGGTTTTTGTTTGATCGTCCAGCGTACCGGTCGCCGGCCGAAATCCGGCATCGGTGTGCACCGCGGAGAGTTTTTTCGGGAGCCGGTTTCGCCGCGCTGCCGAGGACCGGCCCTTGCTCGTCCATGCGGGGGCTGCAACTGGCGAATCCGCCTGCGGCAGGGCTTTTTGCTCACGGACGGGACGTCCGTGCCACTGGGTCGCTGGTGACCGCCGCTGACCGCCGGCGCCAGCCGGGGAGTCGAGGGGATTTCAGAAAGTTTCGCGCAAGCAGAGACACCGCATGTCCGCCGGCGTCGCGGTGCATCGTGCGGGCTTCGCCCGCGGCGGTCGAGAAGGCACCCCCGCGTCTGGCTTTGCAGACGCGGGGGTGGCGCCGAGCCGCCCCCGGCGCTAGCCGGTCAGCTGGTTGTTCACCAGCGTCTGATAGATCCCGCACCGCTCCAACAGCTCGCCGTGCGTGCCCTGGTCCACCACCCGCCCGTCGTGCATCACCACGATCGGGTTGCAGTCGACCACCGTGCTCAGCCGGTGGGCGATGGTGAGGGTGGTGCGGCCCACCTGCAGCGCGCGGATGGCTTTGGCGATCAGCGCCTCGCTCTCCGCGTCGATCTGGCTGGTGGCCTCGTCCATGATCAGGATCGCGGGCTGGCGCAGCACGGCCCGGGCGATGCAGAGCCGCTGCTTCTGCCCGCCGCTGAGGCCGCTGCCGGCCTCGCCCAGCCGCGTGTCGTAGCCCGCGGGCAGCCGCGCGATGAAGTCGTGGGCGAAGGCGGACCTGGCGGCGGCAACGACCTCCTCGCGCGGGGTGTCGCGTCGGCCGTAGGCGATGTTGTCGGCGATGGTGCCCTCGAACAGCACGGCCTGCTGGGTGACCATGGAGATCTGGTCGCGCAGCGCCCGCAGCCGCACGGTGGCGAGATCGACCCCGTCGATCAGCACGCGGCCTTCGGAGGGCTCGGTCAGCCGCGGCACCAGGTTCAGCAGCGTGCTCTTGCCCGAGCCGTTGGTGCCCACCACGGCGGCCGAGCAGCCGAAGGGGAGTTCCAGATCGATGCCCCGCACGGCCAGGTCGTCGGCCCCGGGGTAGCGGTAGGTCACGCCCTCGAAGACGATCGATTGGTGGTGCCGGGGGAGGGCCACGCCGTGGGCGGGGTCTTTGAACGCGCCGCGCGGGTTGGGCTCGACCGGGGCGTCCAGGATCTCCACCACGCGGCGGGCGGCGGCGCCGGCTTCCTGCAGGTCGTTGTTGAGGTTGGCCATGGGCTTGACCGACCCGCCGGCCAGGCCCAGCGCCACCAGCACCCACAGCACGTCCTGGGGCTGGGCCGACTGCTGGCCGAAGACGTACCAGCCCGCGAGCAGCGACACGCCGATGAGACCAACCAGCGCGATCAACTCGATGACCGGTGAGCTGAGGGCTCGCGCCGTGCGGGCCTTCATCTCTTGGTTGAAGACCGAGCGGTTGATGGCGTTGAAGCGCCGCCGCTCGTAGCCCTCGGCCCCGTGCACCCGCACCACGGCGGGCGACTGCATGGACTCTTGCGCGGCCTGGATCATCTCGGCGTACTGCTGCAGCGAGTACTTGCTGGCCCGCCGCACCTTCTTGCCGAACTTCCGCATGGCGATCCCGACCACCGGCATGGCCAGCAAGAAGATGCCGGTCAGCTTCCAGTCGATGATCAGCGCCCAGCACAGAAACACGACCCCCATCATCGAGTCGCGGACCGCGCGGCCCATGAGTGAGGCGAAGCCGCTGCCCAGCCGGGAGGTGTCGCTCATCAGGCGGCTGAGCCGGTCGGCGGCGCCGATGTCGTCGGGCAGGTCGGCGGGCACGTGCAGCATGCGGAAGTACGCCCGCTGGCGGATCCGCATGACCGAGCGCAGGCCCACGGTGTAGCTGAGGGCCGCGTGGGTGAACCGCATGGCCGAGCCAAAGAGGCTGAGCGGGATCACCATCAGAAGCGCGAGGGCGAACCCGCGGTAGATATCCGTGGGCACCCAGGCCGCCAGGCCCGAGAGGTTGGGCAGCCACGCGGGCAGGTCGGGGCGGGTGACCAGGCCGTGAACGACCTCCCGCATCGGCACCGGCGGGTCGGCGAAGGTCTGCTTGACGACCACCCGCAGCAGCCCGAAGCCCGCGAAGGCCGTGGCGGCGTCCAGCAGGGCCGCGATCAGGCCGACGATCAGCAGCCCGCGGTAGCGCCCCATCTCGCGGGCGAGTGTCCAGAAGTCCTTCATAAGAGCGCGGAGTGTAATTGCATGCGGTGGCCGGCGACCCGCGTGGCCCCACGCCCCCCATCTTCGCGGCCGATAACCGCGCCGGCGATCCGCGCTCGCTTTCCCGGGGCCGCCCGGCCGATGGCGGATCCGTCTGCAGCGTCGGCGGACGCCGCCGGGTCAGCGGCTCCCCGTTCTCCCGTTTGAATCCTCTTGGAGTTCCCCATGACCTGGTCCGTACCGCTGAACCGTTTGATGTCCCGCCACGCCGGTTCGACGCCGGCGATGCCCGCGGGGCTCTCCCGTTCGGTCCACCGCGTGTGTACCGGACTGGGGGCCCCGGCCGACGTCGATCCCGGCGCCTGGCGGGCCGAGATGGCGGCCCTGGCGGTTTACGCCGCGGAAACCCCGGACGGCCAGAGCATCGTTCAACTCCACGCCGGCGACGGCCGGGCGACGGCCGCCCTCGCAGCCGGAACATCGTTCGCGCGTCGGCCGGCGGTCTGGGCGGTCGACACCTTCTCGGCGGCGGGTCGGGCGGCAGCGGGCGAAGCCCCGCTGTACCGGGCCCTCGCATCGACCGGGCTGGGTCGCCACGTCGTGCCGGTGACGGCGGGGCCCACCGCCGCGGCGGGCGCGTGGGACGGCTCGCCGGTGGGGTTGCTGGTGCTCGACGCGGGGGTTGGCGTGGCCACCTGCATGAGCGCTTACGCGGCGTGGTCGCGCCACCTGGTTGATGCCTCGCGGGTGATCTTCGCCGGCCCGGTCAGCGCGTCGGCGGCGTCGCTGCTGTGGGGCGGATCGCTCGAGCCGCTCTTCGGGCTCGGCGGGCTGCGGGTGTGCGCCCACCACGCGTTGCCCGCGGTTTCCGAAGCGGCCCGGCCGCTGCGTCGTGCGGCCTGATCGCCACGCCGCCGGGCGGGGCCGGCGCACGCGCCGCGTATACTCGCCGCCCGATGGCGTCTGTTGGCCTTAATCCACCCTCCGCGGCCCCGGTCCGCGTCCGAAGCACTCGGTTTCCCTGCGTCTCGGGCGCGCGGGTGGGGGCGTTGCTGCTGCTGCTGATCGCCCTGCCGTGCTTCGTCACGCTGCCGTGGTCGCTCAGCCGCTACGACGTGCAGCGCAGCGCCGAGCCCGGCAAGCTGCTGGCTCCGCCCAGCCTCAGCGAGCCGCTGGGCACCGACGACCTGGGCCGATCGCTTCTGTGGCGCTGCCTGCTGGGCGGGGCCATCAGCCTGGGCATCGGGCTGGCGGCGGCGGGGCTGGCCGTGGGCATCGGCACGTTTTTCGGCGCGGTGTCTGGCCTGGCGGGGGGGCGGCTCGACGCCTTCATGATGCGGTTTGTGGACGTGATGTACGGCCTGCCCTACGTGCTGCTGGTGGTCATGATCTCGCTGTCCCTGTATCCGGCGCTCACCCGCCTGCTCGCCGGCCCGCTGGGCCTGGCCGAGACGCCCGCCGCGAACGCCGCGGGCGTGGTCACGCTGCTGGTCGCCATCGGCGGGGTCAGCTGGCTGACCATGGCCCGGGTGATCCGCGGGCAGGTGCTGAGCCTGCGCGAGCAGCCCTTCATCGAGGCCACCCGCGCGGTGGGCGTGCGGATGCCCGCGGTGCTGTGGCGGCACCTGCTGCCCAACCTCACCGGGGTCATCGTGGTGTACGCCACGCTCGCGGTGCCGGTGGCCATTCTGCAAGAGTCGTTCCTGAGCTTCCTGGGCATCGGCGTGCGGGCACCCCTGCCCAGCTGGGGCAACCTGGCCAGCGCCGGCGTGCAGGAGCTTCCCGCGCTCGCCAGCCCGTCGCTGTCGATGCACTGGTGGCGGCTGCTCTTCCCCTGCCTGCTGCTGGGCCTCACGCTGCTGGCGCTTAACCTGCTGGGCGACGGGCTGCGCGAGCGGCTGGATCCCAGGCGCTCAGCCCGCTGAACGAAAGAACCGCGAACATGGACAACCGCTTCGGCTTCAAAGACTTCCTGACTCTCGCGCTGCTCGCCGCGATCCTGGGCAGCATCTGGCTGGCGATGACGCAGTACGACCGCCAGTGGGAGGTCATGCAGCGGATCGATCAGAACCTGGTGCGACAGAACGAGGCTCTGCGCAGCCTGAAAGGGTCGTTGCAGAACGGCGTGCAGATCGGCGACCCCGCCGCGGCGTCGCCCGCGGCGTCCGACAGCCACCCGCGCTGGCAGGCCGCGCGGGTCCTGCCCGGCTACGCCGAGGGCGACTGGTTCGTCGACAGCTTCTCGCAGAGCGTCGGCAAGCTCACCCCGGTGATCCCCACCGACGCCTACCAGAGCGAGATCGAGAGCTACGTGCTCGAATCACTGCTGACCCGCGACCCCGAAACTCTGGAGTGGAAGCCGTGGCTCGCCGAATCCTGGCAGGTCTCCGACGACGGGCTGACCATCAGCTTCGACCTGCGTAAGGACCTGACGTTTTCCGACGGCACGCCGCTGACCTCCGCCGACGTGGTCTACACGCTGGACCTCATCCGCAACCCCGAAATCAACGCCCCGCAGCTGGCCCCGTACTACGAGCCGCTGGACGGCGTGGTCGCCGAGGGCCCGCACCGCGTGGTCTTCACGCTCAACACGCCGTACTTCCTGGCGCTGCAGATCACCGCGGGCATGAGCGTTCTGCCCAAGCACTACTACGAGAAGTTCACACCCGACGAGTTCAACGCCTCAACCGGGCTGCTGATGGGCTCGGGCCCGTACCGCCTGGCCGTCGACCCCGAAGACTGGCGGCCGGGCTCGGGCCAGATCGAGCTGGTCCGCAACGACAACTACTGGGGCCCGCGGCCCACCTTCGACCGCCTGCGTTGGCAGGAGATCACCGAGGAGGCCGCCCTCGAGGTCTCGATGCGCAACCGCGACATCGACCGCCTGGGCGTGCGGTCCGACCAGTACGCGCGGTTGAAAGACGACACGGGGCTCAACGCCAACGCCGATCTTTACGAGTACAACTCGGTGGCCGCGGGCTACCGCTACATCGGCTGGAATCAGCTGAAAAACGGTGAGGCCACCCCCTTCGCCGACGCGCGGGTGCGGCGGGCGATGACCATGCTGCTTAACCGCGAAGAGATGTGCGCGCAGCTGATGGCGGGCCTCGCGACCGTCGCCACCGGGCCCTTCAACCCGCTGAGCCCGCAGTACGACCCCGGCGTCACGCCGATCGGCTACGACCCGCAAGGCGCCAAGGCCCTGCTGGCCGAGGCGGGCTTCCGCGACGCCGACGGCGACGGCGTGCTGGAAAACGCGGCGGGCGAGCCCTTCCGCTTCTCGCTGATCTACCCCAGCGGCATCAACAGCTACCAGCAGATGGCGCAGTACCTGCGTGACGCCTACGCCCGCGCGGGGGTGGTGATGGATCTGGACCCCACCGAGTTCAACACCATGCTGGGGCGCATCGATGACCGCAACTTCGAAGCCATCACCCTGGGCTGGAGCTCGGGCGTGGAGTCGGACCCCAAGCAGATCTTCCACTCGGACATGATCGCCGGCGGGGGCAACAACTACGTGTCGTACCGCAACGCGGCGCTCGACACAGCGATCGACGAAGCCCGCCTGACGGTCGACTTCGACGAGCGGACCGCGCTGTGGCATCGGATCCACCGGATCCTGCAGGACGACCAGCCCTACACCTTCCTCTTCAACAGCAAGTCGGTGGTGTTCCTGGACAAACGCTTCCGCAACGTGAAGCTGACCAGAGTCGGGCTCAACGACCGCGTCGAGTACTTCGTGCCGCGTGGCGAGCAGCGGTGGACCACCGACTGACCCGACCCTCTTGCGCCGACTGATCCTCCGCCCGTACCGATCTGATGCTCAGTTATATCGTCCGCCGCCTGCTGCTCCTGATCCCCACGCTGCTCGGCGTGCTGGCGGTGGTGTTTTTCGTCATGGCGTTCAGCCCCGGCGGTTTTGGCGGCACCGCGCTCACCCAGGACGGCGCCCAATCGCAGGGAGAAGACGCCAAGCGGGCCCGCAAGGCGCTCGAGCGGCGCTACGGGCTGGACCTGCCCAAGGTGGCGCAGTTCGGGCGCTGGATCAATCAGGTGTCGCCGGTGGGCTTCCGCATGTCCGGCGACGTCTCGTTCACCGACGGAGAACGGGACGCGGTGGGCGCGTCCCTGGCCGACCTGCCCTTCAACACCCGCCCGGCGCGGCTTCAGCAGGCGGTCGGCACGGCGCAAACGATCGCCGGTTACGCCGGCCTGGACGCTGCCGCCGCCGCCGCGCGGCTGCGGGAAGCACTGGCGACTCCCGCCGCGGGGCTGGGGGTGCTCGGCGATCTCGACAGCCGGCTGGACGCGGACGAACGCGATGCGCTGAAGGCGAAGCTGAGCGAACTCGCGGCCGACCCCGCCCGCGGCGCCGAGCGGGCTCAGTACGAGCTGCTCCGCGTGCTCAGCTTCGAGGCGTCGGGCCGGTCCCGCATCCGCTTCGACAAACCCGCTTTTAAAGCCCCCGACCTGGGCCAGACCCTCCGCGGCCGCAGCGTCGGCGCGCTGCTGGCCGAACGCATCCCCGTCACCATTCTTCTGAACCTGCTGAGCCTGCCGCTGATCTACGCGGTGGCGATCGTCAGCGGCACCTACGCCGCGCGGCACAAGGGCGGCGCTTTCGACGTGGGCAGCGGGGCGGTGTTCCTGGGGCTCTGGTCGGTGCCGGTCATCTGGGCCGGCGTGGTGCTGATCACCTACTTCGCCAACGAGCAGTACCTGCGCTGGTTCCCCGCTGCGGGGCTGCACGACGTGCAGGCGTCGTCGATGGCGTTCTTTCCATCATGGGAAAACGACAGATTTGCACGCGGCTGGCTGCTCGACGCGCTGTGGCACCTGGTGCTGCCGGTCATCTGCATGACCTACGGCGGATTCGCGGTCATGAGCAAGGTCATGCGCGGGGCGATGCTCGAGAACCTGACGGCCGACTTTGTCCGCACCGCCCGGGCCAAGGGCGTGAGTGAGCGCCGCGTGCTGTGGCAGCACGCCTTCCGCAACAGTGTGCTGCCGCTGATTACCATGGTGTCGTCGATCCTTCCGGCGCTCTTCGTCGGGGCCTTCGTGGTCGAAACGATTTTTTCAATCAACGGCATGGGCAAGCTCGGCGTGGACGCGGCCTTTCAGAAAGACCGCGAACTCGTCATGGCCACGACCCTGATGGGCGGCGTGCTGGGCCTGCTGAGCGAGCTGGTCCGCGACATCTGCTACGCCATCGCCGACCCGCGGGTGAGCTATGACTGAGGCCCCCGCCCCTCTGAGTGCGACTCAGCCGCGCAGCCTCATGGGCGCCGCCGCGCTGCGATTGCTGGGCGGCTGGGGAGCCCGCGTGGGGTTGGCGTGGATCGGCCTGCTGGTACTGACCGCGGTGTTCGCCCCGGTGGTGGCCAGCAGCCACCCCTTCGTCTGGAAGACCGACGGCGGCGTCAGCAGCCCCTGGCTGCGGCACCTCACCCTCACCGACGCGGTCTTGCTGCTCAGCTTCGCTGTCGCCGCGGTGCTGCTGCTGTGCCGGCGGATCCCGCTGGGCCGCCGGATTGCAGCGTGGGCTTTCCTGACCGGAGCCCTCACCGCCGCGGCGGCCACCGGCTCGGCCGTGGAGCTCTGGCGCGACCGTGCGACCGGCGGGGTGCCGCTCGTCTTCCTGATGGTGTGCGTGCTGCTCGCCGTGGTCGCCGGACTGATGCTCCTGATCGCGTGGTCCTCGTCCGCCGGCGGGCGGGGGAAGTCGGTGGTCGCCGTCGCGTGCGTGCTGCTCGCCGGCGGGCTCCTGGCCGCCCCCATCGATCCGCCGTCCAGCGTCGTCTATTCGACGTACCGCGAGGCCACCGCCGCGGGCGAGGTCGACTGGCAGCTGCTTGCCCCCCTGGCCTACTCGCCCGGCGACTACCAGCGTGACGCGATGTCCGCGACCGGCCTGGACGCACGCCTGCAGAAGCCGAGCCTCGCCCACCCGCTGGGTACCGACGAGAGCGGTGCCGATGTGTTCTCGCGCATGATCCACGCCACCCGCATCGCCCTGGCGATCGGCTTGATCGCCACCGGCATCGCCGTGGCCATCGGCATCGTCGTCGGCGGGCTTATGGGCTACTTCGCCGGCGTCGTCGACCTGCTGGGCATGCGGCTGGTCGAGGTGTTTTCCGCGATTCCCGTCATCTTCCTGCTCATCATGATCGTCGCCTTCTATGGGCGCAACCTCTACCTGATGATGGTCATCCTCGGCGCCACCGGCTGGGTCGGCTACGCCACCTTCATCCGTGCCGAGTTTCTGAAGCTGCGCAAGATGGACTACGTGCAGGCCGCCCACGCCTGCGGGGCTCCGCTGTGGTCGATCCTCTTTCGCCACATGCTGCCCAACGGCGTCACCCCGGTGCTGGTGCTCGCCAGCTTCGGCATCGCGTCCGCGATCCTGACCGAGTCCACGCTGAGTTTCCTGGGCCTGGGCCTGGTCGAAGAACCCAGCTGGGGGCAGCTGCTCAACCAGGCCCGCCGCGCCGGCGGCCAGTGGGGGCTGACGCTGTTCCCCGGGCTGGCGATCTTCCTCACCGTGTTCGCCTACAACCTCGTCGGTGAAGCCATGCGTGATGCGCTGGACCCCAAGGGGGGTGCGTAGTGCGGGGCCCTCAAGTCAGGAATCGCGAAGAACGCGAAGAGCGCGAAGGCCGCGAAGCAAGGCAACCCCATCCAACTGTTTCTGCGGCACGCGGCGATCATTCCGACCAAGCCTTCGTCCCGCACCCTCTTCCTTTGCGTTCTTCGCGTTCTTCGCGTCCTTCGCGACACCTGCCTTAAACGCGCGAACTGAAATGACCCAGCCCCTCATCACCCTCGAAAACCTCGCCGTCAGCTTCCCCGCTCGCGGCAAGGGCGGCGAACGCAACCAGGCCGTGCGCGACGTGAACCTGGCCGTCTACCCCGGCCAGACCCTGGCCGTCGTCGGCGAGTCGGGCTCGGGCAAGTCGGTCTCGGCCATGAGCATCCTGCAGCTGATCCCCACGCCGCCGGGCCGCTACGACGCGGGCCGCATCCTGTGGCGGGGCGGCCGCGGCACCGCCGACGCCGCGGGCCATCACGCCGCAGGCGTGGACGATGACGCCGTCGACCTGCTCACGCTCAACGACAAAGCCATGCGGAAAATCCGCGGCAATCAGATCGCCATGATCTTCCAGGAGCCGATGACCTCGCTCAACCCCGTCTACACCCTGGGCGAGCAGATCATGGAGGCCGTGCTGCTGCACCGCCGCGTGAGCAGGGGCGAGGCCCGCGACATCGCCTCCACCGCGCTGCGCGACGTCGGCATCGCCGACCCGGACCAGCGGCTGAAGGAGTACCCCCACCAGCTCTCGGGCGGCATGCGCCAACGCATCATGATCGCCATGGCCCTGGCCTGCCGGCCGCGGCTGCTGCTCGCCGACGAGCCCACCACCGCGCTCGATGTCACCATCCAGGCCCAGATCTTGGAGCTGCTGCGGAAGCTGCAGCGTGAGAAAGACATGGGCATCCTGCTGATCACCCACGACCTGGGCGTGGTTGCCGAGAACGCCGACGTGGTCGCGGTGATGTTCGCCGGTCGCGTGGTCGAGTTCGCCAACGTCCGCGAGCTCTTCAACCGTCCGCGCCACCCCTACACCCGCGGCCTGCTGCGTTCGATGCCCGTGCTCGGTCGCCGGGCCGAACGTCTCGACACCGTCATGGACGGCGCCACCATCCCCGGCGACTTCCCCGCCGAGTTCAACGTCCTGCCCCACAACCCCGACCCCAGCCCGACGACACCCTACGGCGGGGCCGACGCGCAGCTGCACGAGGTCGAAGCGGACCACTGGGTGCTCTGTACGCCCGTCGCCGCCGACGCCGCCGAGCCGCGTTTCCCGAAGCTCGCTTACTCCCGCGACACTGCCGCGACCACCTGATTCACCAGCGGCCGCAGGGCGAGCGCGCCGTCCACACGGACCGCCGGCTCGTCGTCCTGGGGCACCTCCAGCGTGTTCAGCTGGCTGTCCAGCAGCGTCTCGGGCATGAAGTGGCCGTCCCGGTCGCCCATCCGTTCGGCCAGCACCTCCCGCGGCACGTCGAGAAATACGAAGCGCACATCCGCCTTCGCCCCCAGCTGCTCGCGGTACGCCCGCTTGAGTGCCGAGCAGGCCAGCACCGCGCCGGGTTGGTCGTGCAGCAGCGTCGCCAGCCGCGCCAGCCACGGCGCACGGTCGTCGTCGTTCAGCGGCTCGCCCCCGCTCATCTTCGCCACGTTCTCCGGCGGGTGGTACGCGTCGGCGTCGAAAAATGGCCGCTGAAGTTCCGCGGCCACCCACTTGCCGACGGTGGACTTGCCGCTGCCGCTGACGCCCATGATGACGAGGGGTTGGGTCATGCCTTGAAGGTAGCAGGCACACTCCGTGTGCCGTCCGCCGGGGCCAGGATCGCGGCAATGAACCGTCGGAGAGCTGCCCCACGCCGCGGACACCACACGGAGGGTGCCTGCTGATTTTCGCCCCGTCGACTCCGGCTTGGGGCACAGGCCCGAAGTTCTAGCGGTGGGGGTGGGCCTTCGTTCACGGGGTGAGACGACAGGGGCTGGTGACTGTTCGAATGAAGTACGTCATCGAAACTGAAGTGGGGGTGGGATTCGCTTCGGCTGCGCCTTTGCGGCGCCCCTGCGGGGCGTCGCCCCCACGTGTAAATCGCTGCGCGATTTCGTGGGTTCGAATCCCACCCCCACCTCGTGGGCAGGGCTCGGATTCACTGGCGGCTCAGGCTGAAGGGCACAGGCCTGCGTTTCTAGCGGTGGGGGTGGGATTCGAACCCACGGTGACCCGAAAGCCACGCCGGTTTTCAAAACCGGTCCATTCGACCACTCTGGCACCCCACCGGGTGCCGGGACGCCGAACCGCCCTGGGGGGCAGAAAACGGACGTCCGCGGGCCCGATAGCTTACCGGCCGGGAAAAGCTGTGGACGGCGCCCCGTCGGCTTGACAGGAAGGGCGGCGATCGGCATAATGCTCGGCCGCCCGTTAAGCGGCCTTCACGGCCGAAACGACGGCCGGGGCTTGGATCCGCAACCGCGGAACCATGGCAGAACAAGGATTACCGGCTCTGGCCGCCTCCTTGACAGCGTGAAACAGATCGCTACATTGTCCCGCCCGATTCGCTTCGAGCGGCATACCTCCAACCTCAACTTCCACCCCGGAATTGAGTGCTGCAGGCCTGCCGCCCCAAGCGAACCTTGAGGACGCCGCGCCAAGCAAAGCTCGGGGCGGTGGATAGCGTTCTTTGAAAAGTGGATAAGTCAGGTGTTGCATACGTCCGCGTTCGTCTACCCAGGCGACGCGGCAACGAATTGTGACACCGAGTTCAATCGAAAGTGCTTGCCCACCTCACGACCTCCGGGTCGACCCTTTTTAAAGGTTTTGGTGGGCAGTGAGGTGCTTGCCCGTGTACCCCTGCCGCAAACAGGGGGGAGCCCACCGCCTTGCCGGCGAGGGGTCATCCAGCGGGTTGCCGTTAAATCGTAACGGCAGAGAGTTCCGGCCGTGACCGCATGGAGAAGATGCGGGGCTTGCCCCGCATCCCGACGTACGGCCCCAGGTCGGGGTGATTAAGCTACTAAGAGCATGTGGCGGATGTCTTGGCATTAAGAGGCGATGAAAGACGTTGTACCCTGCGATATGCCTCGGGGAGCTGGGAAACAAGCTTTGATCCGAGGATTTCTGAATGGGGAAACCCGGCAGCATCTGCTGTCACCTGTACCCGAATGCATACGGTACAGGAGCGAACCTGGCGAACTGAAACATCTAAGTAACCAGAGGAAAAGGAATCAACCGAGATTCCGTAAGTAGCGGCGAGCGAAAGCGGATCATTCCACGTAGCGTCACGAACAGTCTGGAAAGGCTGACTACAGAAGGTGAAAGTCCTGTAGTGGCGTGTGTGGAAGTGCCCTAGAGTAGCGCGGAGCCCGTGAAACTCCGCGTGAACATGGGGGGACCACCCTCCAAGGCGAAATACTCCTTAATGACCGATAGTTGACCAGTAAGGCGACTGAACGATGAAAAGTTCCCCGAAAGGGAAGTGAAATAGTATCTGAAACCACATGCTTACAAGCGGTCGGAGCCGTTCTTCGGAACGGTGACGGCGTGCCTTTTGCATAATGAGCCGGCGAGTTGTTCTCTGTGGCAAGCTTAAGTCGTACCCCGACGTAGGCGAAGTGAAAGCGAGGGTTAAACGCCCGTCAAGTCGCAGGGAGCAGACGCGAAACCAGGTGATCTACCCATGGCCAGGTTGAAGGGACAGTAACATGTCCTGGAGGACCGAACCCGTATTCGTTGAAAAGAATTGGGATGAGCTGTGGGGAGGAGTCAAAGTCTAATCATACCTGGATATATCTCGTTCTCCTCGAAATAGTTTTTGGGCTAGCCTCGCGTTACAGCGTTTAGGGGTAGAGCTACTGATTGGGAATGGGGGGCTACCCGCCTACCCATCCCAACCAAACTCCGAATACTAAACGCTTTTGTCGCGGGAGTCAGTCTGCGGGGGATAATCTTCGTAGACGAGAGGGAAACAACCCAGACCGCCAGCTAAGGTCCCTAATTGTTGCTTAGTTCTTAAGGAAGTTATGATCCTATGACAGCCAGGATGTTGGCTTAGAAGCAGCCACCATTTAAAGAGTGCGTAATAGCTCACTGGTCGAGGATTTTAGCGCCGATAATGATCGGGAATAAGCATCAAACCGAAGCTGCGGACTATCTTTGATAGTGGTAGAGGAGCGTTCCTGTCAGCGTTGAAGCAGAACGGGCAACGTTCTGTGGAGCGGCAGGAAGTGATTATGCCGGCTTGAGTAACGATAAAACAGGTGAAAATCCTGTTCGCCGAAAGAGTAAGGTTTCCTGGGGAAGGTAATTCCGCCCAGGGTTAGTCGGCCCCTAAGGCGAGGCTGAAAAGCGTAGTCGATGGGAAGCAGGTTAATATTCCTGCACCGCGGTGAAGTGACGAACTCCGAATGGCATGCGGTTGACTAGTCGTGACCGTTGACGCAAGTCCAAGGGCATTTTGATCCCGATGATGTCTGAAAGAGTTTCGAGAAATAGCTCACCAACAATGCGACCGTACTAAAACTGACACAGGTACTCGTGGTGAATAACCTCAGGCGCTCGAGAGAACGGTAGTTAAGGAATTAGGCAAATTTACCTCGTAACTTCGGGATAAGAGGGCCCTCACTCTTCGGAGAAGGGCGCAGAGAAAAGGCGCTAGCAACTGTTTATCAAAAACACAGGACTGTGCTAACTCGCAAGAGGATGTATACAGTCTGACACCTGCTCGATGCCGGAATGTCACGGAAGGAGGTTAGCTTCGGCGAAGCTTCCGACCCAAGCACCGGTCAATGGCGGCCGTAACTATGACGGTCCTAAGGTAGCGAAATTCCTTGTCGGGTAAGTTCCGACGCGCATGAATGGTGTAATGACTGGCGCACTGTCTCAACTACCGACTCGGTGAAATAGAAGACGCGGTGAAGATACCGTGTACCCGCAGCAAGACGGAAAGACCCCGTGGACCTTCACTGTAGGCTGATATTGGCCACCACTTCAAACTGCGTAGGATAGGTGGGAGGCTTTGAAACCGATCTTTCGGGATCGGTGGAGCCACCCTTGAAATACCACCCTGTTTGTTGTGTTGACCTAACCTCGATCCATGAATCTGGACGAGGGACCATGTTAGCTGGGCAGTTTGACTGGGGCGGTCTCCTCCTAAAAAGTAACGGAGGAGCGCAAAGGTTGGCTCAGCGTGGTTGGAAACCACGTGTCGAGTGTAAGAGCACAAGCCAGCTTTACTGCGAGACATACACGTCAAGCAGTCACGAAAGTGGGCTCTAGTGATCCGGTGATCCCGTGTGGAAGGGTCATCGCTCAACGGATAAAAGGTACCCCGGGGATAACAGGCTGATCGCTCCCGAGCGTCCATAGCGGCGGAGCGGTTTGGCACCTCGATGTCGGCTCGTCACATCCTGGGGCTGAAGGCGGTCCCAAGGGTTGGGCTGTTCGCCCATTAAAGTGGCACGCGAGCTGGGTTCAGACCGGCGTGAGCCAGGTCGGTCCCTATCTGCTGTGGGCGTAGCAAACTTGAGAGGATTCTTCTTTAGTACGAGAGGATTAGGAAGGACGGACCCCTGGTGCGCCAATTGGACTGCTAAGTCCACCGTTGGGTAGCTAAGTTCGGCAGGGATAACCACTGAAAGCATCTAAGTGGGAAGCCCCCCTCGAGATAAGGTTTGCACGCACATTTATGTGTGAGAGACCCCCGGAAGACTACCGGGTTGATAGGCAGCAAGTGTAAGGGCCGAAATGCCTTCAGCTGAGCTGTACTAACGGTCGATTGCTTAGTCACCTCGACCCGCGGCCGTGCGTTCTCTGTGTTTATACTCAGCAGAACGGCGTCGTGGATCGGACTCAAGCACCTCGCCTGGTGGTGTTGATTTTTCAATATCATCCAGTGCACCCAGCGGACAGAGCTTCGCAAAGTGATGTCCGCAGAACAACGTGTCATAGTTCAAACCAACACCTGACCATCCACCGTCAACCGGAAATCTTCGGATTCCCGATTGACCAAGGTGGTTTCCGCCTTACGGCGGAAACAACCTTTGCTTGAGTGTCCGAATTCCCCGCCACCTTCGGACGCTCGCAGGCGAGCACCCGGGAAACCGGGTGTCAGCCTTTGTCGGTGAATATAGTGCTGGGGTCACACCCGTTCCCATCCCGAACACGGCCGTTAAGCCCAGCACGCCGATGATACTGCCACCGCGGGAAAGTAGGTCATCGCCGACTAATCCGGAATCGTCTGCCTAAAGCAGGCGGTTCCGTTTCAAAGAGACCCGGAGCTGCCGCTTCGGGTTTTTTTTTTTTCATGAACGATCCCCGTCAGGGCAAATACCCGGGATAATTTATGATTGGCCGCCTTGTTCCGCACCGGATCCGGGTATAATGCCTCCGCCGGGCTGCTGAAGCGGTCGACGCTTTCCCGGCTCACCCCGATCAGGCAGAAGGTCACGACCCAGATCCTCGATTTCAATCGTGCTTCCGCCTCCTGCCAGGACCTGCTACGCGACGGCAACAACCGTTTTTCTCGCTTCTTCCGTGGTTTCTCCCACGCACGCCTGCTGAGATCGGATTGCCGCGGGGCTCTGATCACACGCGAGACCCCCACACCACACAGGAATTGCCCCTGACCTTCACGCGACGCGTGACCGGGTCGGGCGCTTCCCCGATTTCCCCGCCGAGGCCAGAGTGGCCGGAGCACTTTTTGATTCGAGACGTCCGTGATGCCAAGCTACGCCGAAGCCTCCGTCCGCCTCTCTGTCCCCCAGGAGCTTCGCTATGAAGATCTACGTCGGTAACCTCAACTTCAAGACCACCCAGGAAGGCCTTGAGGGTCTCTTCTCCAACTACGGCGATGTCCAGGAAGTCGCCCTCATCAGCGACCGCGAGACCGGCCGCCCCCGCGGCTTCGCGTTCGTCACCATGGACGACGAAGGCGCCAAGAAGGCCATTGAAGCCCTGAACGGTCAGGACTTCGAGGGCCGCGTGCTCAACATCAATGAAGCCAAGCCCCGCGAGCCCCGCTCGGGCGGCGGCGGTGGCTACGGCGGTGGTGGCGGCGGTGGCCGCGGCGGCTACGGCGGCGGCGGTGGCGGCGGCGGTGGCGGCGGTGGTCGTCGCGACAGCTGGTGATCACCCCGGCCACGCCGGCGGGTAGCCGGCGAGAACGGATATGAACCACGGCCCGAAAGGGCCGTGGTTTTTTTTGGGGTCAGGCATCCGGGCAGAGCGGGGCGTTCAGGGCGTGCCGCGTTGTGCTCGCGCCCGAGAGGTCAGCACATGACCCATCATCGCCAGGCCGATGACTCCGCCCGCGACCGCGGCGAACCGCCACTGCACAAAGGCCGCAAGCCCCAGACACCCGGCCAGCCCGAGCCAGGAGACCGCGCGGGGGATGATTCGGTCGCGGGCCGCCACGCGTAGTGCCGAGGCGTTGGTGACGCCGTAGTACAGCAGCACGGTCACCGCGGAGAGCGACCACGCCCCGCGAATCGATCCCCACGCGGACAGCCCGGCCACTGCCCCTGCCACCAGCACCACCGCCGCAGCGGGCGAGCTGCCCGTTGCGTCGATGGCCGCGAACCGACGGGGCAGGTGGCCCCGGCGGGCCATCGCGAGCACGACCCGCGACATCCCGAGCAGCAGGTTGAGCACCACGCCGAATAACGCGGCGATCGCGGCGGCCGCCACCGCGGTGCCGATCCAGCGGGGCAGGCCGGCCTCCGCGGCGACGGCCTGCAGCGGACCGCGCCCACTGCGGCTGAATCCCGCGAAGGCGTGGCCGCCGATGGCGTGGACGGCGGCGGCGGCCACCGCTGCATACACCAGCAGGCAGACCAGGATGGTGACCACGACCGCTCGCGGCACCGTGTGGCGGGGCGATCGGACCTCTTCGCTCAGCGTCGCTACGCGGCCGTAGCCGGTGAACGCCACGAAGAGCAGCGCCGCGGCTTCGAGCCAGCGTCGCGGATCCGACGAGCCGGGGGCGGGAAGGTCGGCCGCAATCGGAAGGCCAGTGGGCGAAGTGGTGGTGCCGGCACCAGGTGACGCCATCCCCAGCGCCACCACCAGTGTCAGCAGCCCCAACAGCGTCACGGAAACGAGAACGGCGTTGACTCGGTTGGAACGACGGACCCCCTCAAGGGTGACCACCAGGGCCATCACGACCACGGCCACCGCACCGGGAACCACCAGTTCCGGTGCGTCGACCGTTTCCAGCACATACCCCGCGAGGCCCAGCGCCGCGGTGGCCGCCGACGCGGATTTGGCCACCAAGAAAAGCGATCCCGCGGCCACCCCCGCGGCGGGCCAGCCCACGCGGTGGGCGTACTCGTAGGTGCCGCCCGAGACCGCGTAGGCACCGGCGAGCTGGGCCGCGGAGAGCCCGTTGCAGAGGGCCAACAGCCCGGCCAGGCCCACGGCGCTCAGCACGCCCACGACGCCGTGGCCGGGGCTGGCCAGCCCGGCGGCCAGCCCGAGGGCGACGAACACTCCGCTGCCCAGCATCGAACCCAGGCCCAGCAGCACTGCGCCGCCCAGGCCGATGTCACGCCTCAGCGTGGCCGGGTTCGGGGTGCGGGCGTCAGGCGAGCGACTGACCTGGACGGATGCGAAACACCACGCCCGACGACGTCTCGTACTGACCGCCGCGGTACGCGCAGAAGAGGTGGTCGGGCCTGCCGTTCTTCATCAGGATCTGCGGGCGCTCGAAGCGTCCTTCGCGGTCCAGGCCGTTCTGAGGCTCATCGAAATACGACGGCGCATCGCGGTAGGCAACCTGCGGCTGGCTCCAGGTGACGCCGTCGGGCGAGGCCAGATACAGGCCGTACTCGTGGTTGTAGAAGCCCATGTCGCGCAGCACCGCGTGGTAGGCGCCGTCTTCGTGCCAGATGTAGGCATCCTCGCACTGCATCTTCTCTTCGATGTGCGAGAAATCGATCACCGGGTTGCCGGGGTGCTTGACGTAGGGGCCTTCGAGGTGATCGGATTCCGCGAAGCCGTACTTGCGGTTGCCGTTGAACCTCACGGCGTCGGTGCTGTTCCAGCCTTTGTAATAAAGCCGGTGTTTGCCTTCCGGGGTCCGCACGTAGGCCGGGTTGCTGGTCACGAAATCGTCCCACGCGTCAGCGGGGCCGACGGGGATCACCGGCCCGTCCGTGACGCGGCGCCACGGGCCGTCGAGCGAATCGGCGACCGCCAGCCCGACCCGCTTGGTGGCGACCGTCTTATGAAAGTACGGGTCGACTTCTTCACGGGTCATGCCCACCAGGTCGTCGCGGGTGATGCCCGCCGGTCGGGTGGTCGCGCCCATGTAGAAAATCGCGTACCGGTCGCCGATCTGGTGGACCGTCGGGTTGTGGATCGAATCCGCGTCCCATGCGTCGCCGCCGCTGCCGATGAGCGCGGGCTCAAGGATGTCGTAGGGCCCGCCCGCCTGTCCCGGCTCGCGCGAGACCGCGTGACCCACCTCGCAGGCGGTCACCCAGCCCTCGTGGTGGTAGACATTCTCCCAGCGGGAGTAGAACACGTGGACCCGGCCGTCGGGGCCGTAGATCGGTGAGCAGCCCCACACGTTGTAATCGGGGTCTTCAAGAATGCGGCCCACGGGCTGCAGGCGCTGGCAGAAGTCGGAGATCGGGGCGTCGTGATCGGGGTGCATCGGGGGGGGGCCTGGGGGGAATAAGCGACGCAATCATGGCAGATTTCCGGAGACGACGCCGCCCGGGCCCGTGGCCACGCGGGGTTTCCGGAGAGATCGCACGACTGCCCCCGAAGAATACCTTCGTGCGGCGGGCCGGCCCGGTCTATCGAGGTCGCGCACGATCCGCCGGGGCCGCTCCGGTCAGCGGGGGGCCGCCGGAGCGGGGGCGTGCACCGATACGCCACGCCGCTCCAGCAGCGTGCCTTCGGCCAGGTGAAGGTCGATCAGGGCGATGCGGTAGCGGACCTGAACCTCGGCCTGAGCGATTTCGGCGGCCAGCTGGTCACGCTGCGCCAGGGCGACCTGCAGCGCGGTGCCGGTGCCCGCAGACTGCCGTGCGGCCTCGGACTCGGCCACCCGCACGCGGGCCTCCCGCGTGGTGGCCGCGGCGGCGAGCTGCTGACGCAGCCGTTCGACCTCGTTGGCGGCCAGGCGGACGTCCAGCCGCACGAGCCGGGCGAGATTCTCGACCGCGCGGGCCGACCGCCGGCGGGTGGCGCGGGCGACGCGGTCGCGGGCCCCGGGGCCGTGTTGGGTCAGCGAACGCGAGAGCCGCAGGCCGCCCGCCACGCCGTAGGTGTCTCCGTCCAGGTCGCGGAAGCTGCCGCCAAACGTGTTGCCAAATCCGGTCTTGCGGAGTGTGGCGAAGAAGTCCAGACGCGGGCGCAGGCCGTCGCGGGTCAGTTCGGTCTGCAACCGGTCCTGGGTGAGGCGGACGCGGGCCTCATTCAGGTCTGGCCGCAGGCGCTGCGCGAGAGCGACGCGGGCGGGCAGGTCGGTGAGGGGGCGGGCCGGGGGGGACGCCCCGGTCACCGCCCGCAGCTTTGTGGTTGACGCCACCCCGGCGTCGGGCCACGGCGGGGTGATCAGGCTCAGCAGCCGCAGGCGGGCGGCGTCACGGGCGGCCCGGGCGTCGATCAGGCCCTGCTCGCGCAGCGCTGCCTCGGCGTCCGACGCCGCGGCCTCAGAGGGGGCCAACACCCCGGCGTCGATCTGCTTCTGCGTGTCGTCGCGCTGGCGCCGGGCGACCTCGACCCCGCGCTCGAAGATCGTCACCGACCGGTCGGCCAGCACAAACGCCCAGTAGGCCGACTCGGTCTCGGCAAGCACGGCCTCGGCGAAGCCGCGCAGCTCGTAGACCGAGGCGACCACGCCGAGCCGGGCCTGGCGCAGCCGCACCAGATTGGTGCCGCGGTCGGCCCCGCGCAGCAGGGCCTGCGACAGGGTGAGGTTGACGCTCGCCTCCTGCTGCTCGGGCGCCCGGTCCGAGGCGCGGCGGTCCTGGGCCACCGACAGCTCGATGTCGGTACCGGTCGGCAGCGTCTGACGCACGCCCAGCTCGGCGTCCGAGTCCCGGCCGGCCGAGCCGAACTGCTGCCGGGTTGCGCGGTCGGTGCTGCGGGTGACCTCCTGGCCAACTCCGACCCGGCCGTAGCCTTCGGGATCGAATGCGGCGGCCTCGATCTCGGCAAAGGCCCCGGCGATCACCGGGCCCAGCCGCCGGGCCGCGAGGTCGGGGTGATTGAAGAGCGCCATGGCGGCCGCGTCTTCGAGCGCGAGCACCAGGGTGCCGTCGGGGTCGGTCGGCGGGGCGTACACGTTGCGTTCGGGCGGCAGGTTGCCGGCCAGGGCCCGGTCCAGCTCGGCGTCGAGCGCCGGCGACGCGAGGGCGGGGCGGTCGGCCGGGTCCCACGGGCCGGGGGCGCAGGCGGCGGGCGCCAGGCACAGCGCCAGCATCCCCCACGCGACGAACCGTCGGATCGTTTCACCGGCTCGACTCACGCCGCCCCCCGATCGCGACCGGCATCGGGTTCCGGATGGAAAAGCGTGTACACCACCGGGATCAGCACCAGCGTGACAAGCGTCGACCCCGTCAGCCCGCCGATGACCGCGCGGGCGAGTGGCGCCTGGGCGTCGGCGCCCTCGCCCCAGCCCAGCGCCAGCGGAGCGAGGCCCAGTACGGTGGTGAGGGTGGTCATCAGGATCGGCCGCAGGCGTCGCCGCCCGGCCTCGGCCACGGCGTCGCGCACCGTGAACCCGTCCGTGGTCCGCAGCCGGCCGGCCTGGTCGACCAGCAGAATGGCGTTGTTCACCACGATGCCGCCGAGCATGATGCAGCCGATCCAGGTCTGCACGTTCAGGGTGGTGTCGGTCAGAAACAGGGTCACCGGCACACCGATGGCGGCCAGCGGCACCGAGCACATCACGATCAGCGGGTCGCGCAGCGACTCGTACTGGCAGGCCAGCACCATGTAGACGAGTACCAGCGCCAGCCCCAGCGACACGAGCAGCTCATTGAAGGCCTTGGCCTGCTCCTCGAAATCGCCCACCACGACCAGCTCGTAGCCGTCGGGGCGGGGCACGCCGTCCAGACCGGTCTGCACGTCCTGGGCTACCGAGCCGGGGTCGCGGCCGCTCACGCCCGCGTTGACTTTGAGGAAGCGCTGGCCGTTCTTCCGCTCGATGCGGGTGGGGCCCAGCCCGTCGGTGGGGGTCACCAGGCTGCGCAGCGCGATGTCGCGCGCAGGCGTCCGCCGGTCGCGGCTTTCGGCGCCGCTCTCCGCACTGAGCGTGAGGGCCAGCACGTCGTCGATGGACAGCCGCCTGGCGTCCTTCAGTTGCACGAAGATGCGGTGCGACGCGCCTTCCACCGCGTAGCGGCCCGCTTCGCGGCCGGCCACGGCGGCCTGCAGCACCCGCGAGACGTCGCGCACGGTGAGGCCGGCGTCGGCGGCTTTGGCACGGTCGACCACCAGCGACTCCTGCGGCACGCCCACGTCGCGGTCGGCGTCCACGTCCACCACGCCCGACGTGCGATGGAGCACCGCGACCGCGGCGTCGGACAGGGCCGCCAGGGTGTCGCGGTCGTAGCCCCGGGCCTCGACGGTCAGCCCGGTGTGGTTGCCGCCCACGATGCGCTCCAGCAAAAACTGCCCCTGCGGCGCATTCACGCGGACCTTCATGCCCGGGACCACGCCGGCGAGGCGTTCACGCAGGTCGTCGGCCACCTGCTGATTCGAGCGGTCACGCCCGGCGGCCGGCACCAGCGACATCTGAATCCGCCCGCGGTTGCCGCTTACCGAAGTCACCGACGCGCGGGCCTCGGGCACGGCGTCGGTGACCACCCTCTCTATGACCCGCGTCGCCTGGTCGACCAGGTCCAGCCGGGTGGAGACGTCCATCTCGCCGGACACCCGCACCTCGCCCTCGTCGCTGGGGGGCATGAACTCGGTGCCCAGCTGCGGCACCAGCAGCAGGCTCAAGCCGAGCGCAAGCAACGAGGCGCCCACCGTGATCCAGCGGTGGCGCAGGGCGGCGTGCAGCAGGTCGTGGTAGGCACGGTCGAGCGCGGCGAACCCGCGGTTGGCGATTGCGGTCAACGCGCCGCGACCGTGAGGGAGCGGACCTTGCGCGTCGGCGGCGTCTTTTTCGTCGCCTGCACCAGACGTTGCGGCTGCGGCGTTCGGCTGCTTCCCCGGAGGGGATATCGCGAGCGTCGTTCGTTTGTTTGTGGCGGAGTCTGGGTCTTTCGACACCGCGGGCGAAGGGTCCGCTCCCTCACGGTCGCGGCTCGTGAGCAGACGTGACGCCAGCACCGGCACCAGGCTCAGCGACACCGCCAGCGCCGCGACCAGCGAGAACACCACGACGCAGGCCAGCTCTTTGAACAGCACGCCGCTGACGCCGCGGACGAAAATCAGCGGCAGGAAGATCACCAGGGTGGTGATGGTGCTGGCCAGGATCGCGGTGCCCACCTCGACCGCGCCCGCCACGGCCGCGGTCGGCGCGTCCTCGCTCAGCTCGTCACGCCGGCGGTAAATGTTCTCCAGCACCACGATCGAGCTGTCGACCATCATGCCCACGCCCAGGGCCAGGCCGCCCAGGGTCATCAGGTTCAGCGTAAAACCGCAGAAGTACAGCAACGCAAAGGTGGCCACGACCGAGATGGGGATGGCCAGCGCGATCACCAGCGTGCTGCGCAGGTTCCTCAGGAAGAAGAGCAGCACCAGAACGGCCAGCAGCCCGCCGTAGCCCACCGAACGGGCCACGTTGGCGATGCTGCGTTCGATGAAGCTGCCCTGGTTGATGACCGCGACGACCTTGATCTGCGGGAAGTCGCGGTTGACGCGCTCGATCTCCGCGGCGACGGCCTCGCCCACCTCGACGGTGTTGGCGTCGGCCTGCTTGCGGATCGCCAGCCGCAGGCCCAGCTCGCCGTCGATCCGGATGTGCCGCCACAGCTCGGCATAGGTGTCGACCACCTCGGCGATCTGCCGCAGCCTCACCGCCGCGCCGTTGCGGCGGACCACCACCACGTCGCGCAGCTGGTCCAGGTCGGTGAACAGCGCCGGGGCCCTCAGGGTCACCCGATACTGACCACGCTCGATGCTGCCCGCGGGCAGGTCCAGGTTGGCGCTCTCGATTGCGTCCAGCACCGCGTCCAGCGGCAGGGCCAGGGCCCGCAGCCGGTCGGCGTCGATCTCGACGCGGACCTCGCGCTCGTAGCCGCCCCACGGATCGACCTGCGCCACGCCCGGCAGCCGCGCGAAGCGGCGGCGCAGCGTGTGGTCGGCCAGCGCGGTGAGCTCGACGGGGTCCAACTGGCTGGCGATGCCCAGCAGCACCACCGGGAAGCGGTTGGGGTCCCATTTGCGCAGGCTCGGCCGGGTCACGTCGTCGGGCAGCTCGTTCAGCTCGTCTTCGAGCGTGGCCCGCACCTCGGTGGCCGCGGTGTCGACGTCGGTGCCCCAGGCGAAACGCATGCCCACGCGGCTGCTGCCGGACGACGAGGTGGAGGTGATCTCCTCGACGCCCGGGACGGTGCCGACGATCTCTTCGACAAGCCGGGTTACCCGCGACTCCATGACCTCGGGGCTGGCCCCGCGGTAGCTCGTCTGCACCGAGAGGTGGGGCAGTTCGATCTCCGGCAGAAGGTCGGTGCGCAGCCGCGAGAGCGACACCACGCCCAGCACGATCACCATCAGCGTGACCATGGTGGTGAACACCGGGCGGCGGACGCTGGCGCGCGGCAGGTTCATGGCGCGGCGGGCTCCGCGACGGCTTCAGTGCGTTCCGCGTCGTCCGGCGCGTCGTCCGGCACGTCGTCCGGCACGACCACCGGCGAGTCGTCGTCGAGCAGCTGCTGGCCCAGCACGACCACGCGGTCGCCAGCGGCAATGCCCGCGGCTTGGGCGTCGGTCACCTGCACCCAGTCGCCGTCGATCAGCCCGGGGGTGACCGGGCGCAGCGCGACCCGGTCTCCGGCGGCGTTGAGCACGAACACCGCGGGCGAACCCGCGCGGCTCGACAGCGCGGACGCGGGCACCCGCAGCGCTGAGTCCACCCGGTCCAGCACCACGCCCACGCGGGCGAACATGCCCGGCTTCAACGCGTGATCGGGGTTGGGCACCGCGACCTCGACCCGCGCCTGCCGCGAGGCGGAATCGAACACCGGCGACACCCGCGCGACGTGTCCGGAGAACGCGCGGCCGGGCCACGCGTCCACGTCCACCGCCGCCGGCTGCCCGGTGTGCAGTCGGCTGTAGTCTCGCTCGGTCACGTAAACCACCGCGACGACCGGGTCCAGGTCGATCACCGAGAACAGCGGGGCATTGGCCGACACGGTGTCGCCCTCGTTCACGAAGCGCTCGGCGACCACGCGCGGGCCATCGGGTGTGCCCTCGGCCAGGGACCAGACCGCGCGGGCGTCGGTCTCTTCGAGCCGTATCTCCGCGGTCCGCACGCCGGCCTCGGCGCGCGTGACCTCGGCCTCGGCCACCGCCGCCGCGGCCTCGGCCGACAGGCGTTCGGCGCGCGACGTATCCAGCTGCGTGTCCGAGGTCACGCCCTGTTCGTGCAGCGTTTCCAGCCGCGACGCCGCCCGCCCGGCGATCTTCAGCCCGCTGCGGGCCTCCACCCGCTGCGCCTCGGCCACCGTGAGTTGGGCCTCGGCCTGCCGCAGCTCCTGCCGGGCCTCGCCCGCGTCAAGCCGGGCCACCGTCTGTCCGCGCGTCACCGGGTCGGCCAGGTCCACCGCCAAGGACTCGATACGCCCCGCCCGCTGGGCGGCCACCGTGAAGCGGGCCGAGGCTTCCAGCGTGCCGGTGAAGACGCGGCGCTCCTCGATCGGACCGCGTTCGATATCCGCCACCCGCACCGCCGCGGGGCCGCGTTCACCACGACCGGCCCCGTCGCCCGCGGGCTCGAAGAGACGCCACGCCACCCCCGCGGCCAGCAGCAGCAGCAGTCCGGCGGAACTGGCAATAAAGACGGTTTTGCGTGACATCGCGGCGGTTCGCGGCCGGGCAGAAGGGGCGGAGGCCCGCCGGAAAGACAGAGTGTAGCCCGCCGCGGCGGCCGGGCACGCGGTGAACCGGGTCGTGGTTCAATGTTGTTTCCGACCGACGTTTGCCGAGGAACTTTCCGATGATTGCACCAATCAACTTCGACGAAATTCAACTGGTGATCGACGGGATAAGCGGCGGCTTCGATCACGACGCGATGGCGGTGTTGAACCGGGTCACCGGGCAGATGTGGCTGATCTCCGAGCACGCGGACGAGCCCGAGCCGCCCGACGGCTGGGACACGGATGAACGCTATGTCGAGCTGCCCACCCGGCGTGACCTGGGCCTGGGCTCGGAGACGGCACGCCGGTTTGTCGAGACCCACCTGCCCGAACACGAGAACACCCGCCGCGACATCTTTTCGCGCCAGGGCGCGTTCCGCCGCTGGAAAAGCTGGCTGGAACAGAGCGGCCACCTCGACGCGTGGTACGCCTTCGAAGCCCGGGCGGAACGCGAGGCGATCGAGTGGTGGTGTGCGGAGCAGGGGCTGACGCTGCAGACCGCTCGGTAGCGGCGGGCTCAAGTCAGGCCGCCGGCAAGCGGATGCGCGTGCGCCGGCGGTCGTCGGGGTCGGGGTGGCGCAGCTGGATGCCCTCCAGCTCGAGGTCGTCGAGCGCGCGGCTGACCGCGGGGCGGTTGGCGGCGCACAGCGCGACGAGGGCTTTCTCGGATCCGAGTTCTCCGCCCGGCACGTCGCGGCGGAGGGTTTCGAGGATCGTGCAACGCAGGTCGCCCTTGCGGATGGCCCGGTCGCGGAAGCCGGGGTTGTGCCGGATGATCCACGCCGGCGGACGCAGCACGTCGCGCCTGGCCTCGACGTCCGGCGCCCAGAGCCCGCGGGCCACGGCGGCGGGGCAGGCGGTGTTGCGGGCGAGGTTTTGACGGATGCCGGAGCGGCGGTGCACATCAAAAAGAGGACGCGGGTCACCGTGATGTCCGCAGACTCCGGCGGGGATCGACAGCTCGCGGGCGGCTCCGTTTTGGATGGCGAGGTCCAAAAGCAGACCGAGTGTCGGGCGGTCCTCGTGCGTGAGACACCGCTCGATCAGCCGCTTCAGCCGGTGCCGGCTGACGAACCGGCTGTAGCGGGCGAGCCAGGAAACGGCGTGTGTGAACAGCCGGGGTTCTCCGGGGCAGAGCCGCGCGGTGTCCAGCAACAGCAAGTCCAGGTCGGGTGACGTGAGGGATGCAGGCTGTCCGAACAGAATCCCCGCCCGTGTCCAGGCGGCGTAGGTTTCGTCAAGGGCTCGTTCAGTCATCGCCGTTCTCCAGGTCGTCGAGCAGGGCTCTCTGTCGATCGAAGCTTGCCCTGTCCAGCGACTCCAATTCCATCTGATCGAGGTAGCGGTGCAGGAACGCGATCTCGTCGGCGGACGGCCCGAGGGTTTCGATGTCCTTGAGGTCCTGCGTCCGTTTCACGGCCGCGATCAGCTTCAGCGCCAGCAGGTCCCGACGGCTGATGGCCTCCACCCGAAGCGGCCCGAACGTGCCCACCCGTTCCAGACGCTCTGACCAGCCGATCGGAAGCAGCCAACTGAACATCCGGCTGTCGTTGTTCAGCCACGTCGGCGCAAGGTCGAGTTCCCGTGCCGTGCGAGCGGCGGCCTCGGCGACCTCCGCAAATCGCTCCGCCGGATCCGTCACGATCACGTCGCAGTCCACCGTCTGCCGGTCAGCGGCCCATCCAGCCGCCGTCCACCAGCATCGTGGTGCCGTGCATGTAGTCGCTGGCGGCGCTGGACAGGAACACCACCGGGCCGGCAAAGTCTTCGGGCTCGCCCCAGCGGCCGGCGGGGATGCGGCCGAGGATCGATTTCGACCGCTCGGGGTCGTTGCGCAGGGCCTCGGTGTTGTCGGTGCTGATGTAGCCGGGCGCGATGGCGTTGACGTTGACACCTTTAGACGCCCACTCGTTGGCGAAGGCCATGACCAGCTGGCCGACGCCGCCCTTGCTGGCCGCGTAACCGGGCACGGTGATGCCGCCCTGGAACGTCAGCAAACTGGCGGTGAAGACGACCTTGCCGTGGCCGCGGGCGATCATCTCTTTGCCGATCTCGCGGGTGAGCACAAACTGTGCGTTCAGGTTCACCTCGATGACCTTGTCCCACATCTCGTCGGGGTGCTCGGCGGCGGGGGTGCGCAAAATCGTCCCGGCGTTGTTGACGAGGATGTCGATCTGCGGGTGGTCGGCCTTGACCTGTTTGATGAAGGCGTGCAGGGCTTTGCGGTCGCCGAAGTCGCACTGGTAGGCGGCGAATGTGCGGCCGGTGGCTTCAACCGCTTTCTGCACGTCGGAGCCGGGTTCGAGGGTGGCGCTGACCCCCAGGATGTTGGCCCCGGCCTCGGCGAGGGCCACGGCCATGGCCTTGCCGATGCCGCGCTTGCAGCCGGTGACGAGGGCGGTTTTTCCGGTGAGGTCGAACTGGTTGAGGATGGGCATGGTCTGTTTCCTTGGGTTTCAAGTCAGGTATCGCGAAGTTCTCAAAGAACGCGAAGAACGCGAAGGAAGACGGTCGGATCCCGCGGCCTCGCCCGAGCGGTATCCGATTCGTCGGGATCGCGGCGAGACGTGCAAGTCAGGTGCCTTGCTTGGCGTTCTTCGCGCTCTTCGCGTTCTTCGCGAGCCATGTCTTTACCCCGCCGAACAATCGATCAGGATCTTCACGTGGTCCGGGTTCTCGTCCAGCGACTTGAACGCGTCCGCCAGCTTCGGCAGCGGCATCTCGGCGGTGATGAGCTTGTCCAGCTGCAGCTTGCCGCTGTCCACCAGCTGGATGGCTTCTTCGTAGTCCTGCGGCTCGTACACGCGGGTGCCGATCAGCTGCAGCTCGCGCCAGAAAACCTTGAACAGGTTGACCGGGGCGGGCTCGGGCACGATGGCAACGATGACGATGCGGCCACGGGCGGCGGCGAGGTCGGTCATGCTGGCGATGGCCGATTTGGCGCCGCTGACCTCGAAGACCACGTCGGCGCCCTTGCCGTCGGTCTCGGCCTCGACGAACTTCACCACGTCGTCCTTGATCGGGTTCATGGTGAGAAAGCCCAGTTCTTCGGCGAGCTTCAGGCGGCTCTCGTTGACCTCGCTGACGATGATTTTGCGGGCGCCCTTGGTCTGCGCGACCATCGCGTTGAGCAGCCCGATGGGCCCGCCGCCCAGCACGACGACGTTCTCGCTGGGGGCGACACGGCCCAGGCGGTTGTCGTGGCAGGCCACGGCGAGGGGTTCAATGAGCGCCGCCAGCCGCAGGTCCAGCCCGGCCGGCAGCTTGTGCAGGGTGTGGGCGGGCACGACAAAGCTGTGCTGGAACGCGCCGGCGCTGTCGATGCCGATGAAGTTGAGCTTGTAGCAGATGTGGCTGTTGCCGCTGCTGCACGCGCCGCACTGGCCGCAGGGGTCGAGCGGGCGGACGACGACCGGGTCGCCGGCGGTGACGGTCGTGACGTCGGACGCCACTTCGGCGACGGTGCCGGACATCTCGTGACCGATCACCTGGGGAAACTTCACCCGCTGGTCCATGTGTCCGCGGTAGATATGCAGGTCGGTGCCACAGACCCCGCAGTACGCGACGTTGATGCGGGCCTGGCCGGGCTTCAGGTCCGGCGCCTCGGCCGGTTTCAGGTCGATGGACTTGTCGGCGTTGAGAAAGGCGGCGGTGGGCATGGGCAGGCTCGCGGGCGGGGGGTGGGACGGCCAAAGATTGTTAACAGGCTACCGGACGGGCGTCACGGCGTCGCGTGCCGGCCCGCGTCATAGCCCGTAGCGGGAATCGACCTCGGCGTTGTGCTCGCCGATGACACAGGAGCCCGGCGGATCTTTGAGCAGCCCGCCGTCGAGGCGGACAGGGCAGCGGGTGGTGTCGCAGGCGGTGCCGGTGCCGCGGATGACGGCCTGGAACATGTCAAGCACCTTGAAGCCGTCGTGGGCGACCAGATGGTCCCAGGTGAGCACATCGGCGCACAAGATGTCGGCGGGTTCGAGCACGTTGAGCCACGACCGGTGGGGCCGGCATTGGGGCTGGCGGACCGTGGGGGCATGGCGGGGTCCAGATACGAGAAATAACTTCTTCAGGAAGAAACTTCATGCTCTGGGCCCTCGGCAAGCAAGTATTTTGACTTGGTCCGCTGCGCCGGCCCCGCGGGCGGTCTGGATCTCCCTTTGTCCCGCCGCTCCCCCCGAGGTTCGCGATGCCGCGCCGCCCCCGCTCCGTGCCCGATGGTGTTCCCCTTGGCCTCCGCGCGGCCGGCGGGCGGGGCCCCCGCGCTGGACCACGGGCTGGACCTGCTGGAGCTGCTGGCGGCCGCCGACGGGCCGCGGACCCAGCGTCAGATCGGCGAGGCGGCGGGCAAGGCCCCAGCACGGTCTTCCGCAACCTCAACGCGTTAGAGCGGCGGGGCGCCTGCTGCTGGGCAGCATGGACGCCGCCCGCCGGGACGAGCGGCTGGCCGCCGACCGGGGCTGGGCGGCGATGAGCGACGCCGAACGCGGCGAACTGAACCGCGGCTTGGCGAAGGCCGCGCGACGGCCCCGCTTGGTGCGGGCCAGCACCGTGACCGCCGGGGTGCTGGGCATCGAGACCCTGCTGCCCGGCGTGTGGCGCGGGGAGGACGCGGTGGTGGCGCTGCCGTGCCTGCGGGCGAGACCGGCGACTTCTTCCCGCACCACCTGGACGCGGAGTGGTGCAAGACGCAGCCCTTCGAGAAGCCGATCGCCCACGGCACGCTCACCTTCGCGGTCGGGGTGGGCATGACCGCCGAACGCATCAACCCCGTGGCGATCAGCTACGGCGACGACCGCCTGCGTGTCCTGAAGCCCGTGCACGCGGGCGATACGATCCGCAGCGTGGGGACGATTAGCGCGAAGAACGACCACAAGTCGCCGGGCTTCGGCACCGTGACCGAGCACCTCGGGGTGCGGACCATCGCGCGAACCCCGAGGTTGCGGATTTGCTGCGGTCGCACGGAAACTGATGTGGTTTTGTTGGTAAAACGAAAACCGCGCTTCGCTTATCACGAAGTACACGAAGCCGGCGTGGCAGGGGCAGACCGTCCGCGTTTTGACTTGTTTTCGGAATGCTTTTTCGCGTGACGGGCACCAAGGGCACGAAGCAAGAGCGGGGGGGGCGGCACGGTCTTTCTTCGTGTCCTTGGTGCCCCGGGGGTGAGAGGCGGGGCGGGTGCGAAGCCCCGGTGAGGCCGCGGGCGGATGGGTCGTCGGCTTCGTGTATTTCGTGAAAAGCGAAGCGCTGCCTTGAAGCGCAGGGCACGCGGTGCCCGGACCGTGCTCGGCGAGGCCCACGCGATCGGGAGTGGGCTCGCAGATGTGGGACGGTGGCCGCTGGCGGCGATCCCGGGCCCGGGTCGGGGGGGATAGACTTGCCCGCACGCGCGTCGGACCCGCCCTGATGGCTGAATCAGCCGAATGACCACTCCCTCGGACATCCTGGATTCGGTGGGTCGCAACGGCGACGCTGCAGCGGCGTCGTCGCCGCCCGCGTCCGCGTCGCTGGCCGCCCGCTGCGCGGCCCGGGGCATCGACGCGGTGGACCTGGCCGAGGCGACGCCCGCCGCCGACGCGCTAGCGCGGGTGCCGGTCGAAGTGGCAACGCGGCACCGGCTGCTGCCGCTGGCGTGGGGCGCGGGCGACGACGGCGCGGCCGCGACGCTGACCGTCGCGATGGCGGATCCCTTCGACCGCGCGGCGCTGGGCGTGGTGCGGATGCTGGTGGCCGGGGACGGCGCGGTGGTGTCGCCGGTGCTGGCGCGGGGCGAGGGCGCGGACGCGGACCCCGCCGCGGCCGTCGCCGAGGCGATCGGCCGGGCCTACGGGTCGAACGTGACGCGGCTGATCGGGTCGATGGGGGGCGGAGACAAGCGCGCCCACGGCGACGACGCGGCGGACTCTGGCGACGCGGCGCCCGCCGACCTGACCCAGCACCTGCAGGCGCTCGCCGGCGAGCCCACGGTGGTGAACCTGGTCGATCTCATCATCCACGAGGCGGTCGCCGCGCGGGCCAGCGACATCCACGTGGAACCCTTCGAAAAGTCGCTGAAGATCAAGTTTCGTGTGGACGGCGTGCTGCACGAGCAGAGCCCGCCGCCCAAGAACCTGCAGCCGGCGATCGTCTCGCGGCTGAAGATCATGGGCGGCATGAACATCGCCGAGCGCTTCGTGCCGCAGGACGGGCACATCGGTTTCGCGTCGGCCAAGGGCCCGGTCGATCTGCGGGTGGCGACGGTGCCCACGGTCTACGGCGAGAGCGTGGTGCTGCGCATCCTCGACCGCGCGGCGGCGCTGATCGGGCTGGACCAGTTGGGCATGCCCGACGCGCAGCTGGACGCGTACCAGCAGCAGCTGGACCAGCCGCACGGCATCGTGCTGGTGACCGGCCCGACCGGCAGCGGCAAGACCACGACGCTGTACGCCTCGCTGAACCACCTGTTTTCGCCCGAGCTCAAGATCCTCACCATCGAAGACCCGGTGGAGTACCGGCTGGACGGGGTGAACCAGATTCCCGTCAACGTGAAGCGCGGGCTGGGGTTCGCCGACGGTCTGCGGGCGATCCTGCGGCAGGACCCGGACGTGGTCATGGTCGGCGAGATCCGCGACGGCGAGACCGCCGACATCGCGATCCGCACCGCGCTGACCGGCCACCTGGTCTTCAGCACGCTGCACACCAACGACGCGCTGGGCGCCGTCGCCCGGCTGATCGACATGGGCGTCGAGCCGTTCCTGATCGCGTCGTCGCTGCGGGCGATCATGGCGCAGCGTCTGGTTCGCCGGCTGTGTGTGCAGTGTCGGCGCGAGGCGCCGCCCGACCCCGAGGTGGTGCGCCGGCTGGGCCACCGGATGTCCGAGGGCGATGTGTTCTACGAAGGCGTCGGCTGCCGGGCCTGCCGCCACACCGGCTTTGTCGGCCGCTTCGGCATTTTCGAGGTGGTCACCGTAACCGACGCGATGCGCGAAGCGGTGACGCGGCGGGCGACCGTGGCCGAGCTGGCGGCGACCCTCGACGACACCCACGCGCCGATGTTCGAGGACGGTTACCGCAAGGCCGCGGCGGGGCTGACGACGTTGGGGGAGGTGTTGCGGGTGACGTCGGGCTGACGCCCGTGAAGTACGAAGTTCGAGGTTCGAAGTTCGAAGCAGGAGCTTCACGCCCTCGATGGGTCACAGCCCTTGCTTACAACGCTGCCTTCGACTTCTGACTTCGTACTTCACACTTCGAACTTCGCACTTTCCCCCATGCCCAGCTTCTCCTACTCCGCCGTTGCGTCGAACGGCCGCAACGCGGCGGGGGTGATCGATGCGCCCGACAAGCCCGGCGCGATCGCGCGGCTGGCAGAGCGGGGTGAGTTTGTGACCGAGATCGCGCCGGCGGCCGCGACGACCAGGACCCCGGCCCCGGCCGAATCGACACCCGGTGCGGCTGGCACCGGCCGCGTGCGGCCTCGCGAGCGGGTGACGCTGCTCAACCAGCTGGCGGTGGGCCTGAACGCCGGGCTGCCGCTGATCAGCGCGCTGCGGGTGGTGGAAGAGCAGGCCGAAAGCAACGCCGTGCGGGGGCTGGTCTCTCGCCTGGCGGAGGCGGTAACGTCAGGGCAGGCGCTCAGCGAGGCGATGGCCAGCGAGCGCCGCACCTTCGACACGATGCAGGTGAGCATGGTGCGGGCGGGCGAGACCGCCGGCGTGCTGGACGAGATCATGGCGTCGCTGGCCGGGTTTGCGGAGCGTGACCTGGAGCTTCGCGAAAAACTTCGCGCGGCCGCGATCTACCCGCTGATGGTGGTGGGGCTGGGGTTTTTGTCGATCCTGGTGATCCTGATCTTCATCCTGCCGCGGATCATGAGCGTGGTGGGCGAGACCGGCGCGGCGTTGCCCCTGCCCACACGCATCCTGATGGGCATCACCGACACGCTGCGTTCGCCGATGGGTGTCGGCCTGGGCGTGCTGTCGGTCGCGGCCGCTGCCGCGTGGTGGCGCTGGTCCCGCACGCCCGGCGGCACGCTGTGGATCGACGCCCTGAAGCTGAAGCTGCCGCTGATCGGCCCCGCGACCCGCCGGGTCGCCGTCAGCCGATTCGCCCGCACGCTGGGCACGCTGAGCGGGGCCGGGGTGCGGATCACCGAGGCGCTGCCGATCGTGCGCGACACGCTGGGCAACGAGGCGCTGGCCCGGCACGTCGATCATGCCGCCCACGCCATCGCCCGCGGGGCGGGCATCGCCGACGAGCTGAAGGACAGCGGGCAGTTCCCGCCCATGCTGATCCAGGTGATCGCGATGGGCGAGAAGACCGGCCGGCTGGACGAGCTCTTGATGCAGACCGCCACCAGTTACGACAAGGAGACTGCCGCCGCCCTGCAGCGCGTGATGGCCGTGGTGCCGGTGCTGTTCATCCTGGCCCTCGCGCTGGTGGTCGCCTTCATTCTCGCCGCCGCGCTGCTTCCTATCATCGGCATGGACTTGGGCGGGTAACGGAAGTACGAAATAAGAAGCGATCCAAAGAAAGACCCCATTCATGCATAGCAAATGTTCCAGGAATCTCCGCCTCTTCGCTTGCGCTACCCGCCCCTCCCGCCGCGCGTTTACGTTGATCGAGATCATGGTCGTGGTCATCGTCATCGGCGTGCTGGCGACCCTGATCATGCCCACGCTGTTCGGCCGGGCGGGTAAGGCGCGGGCCGCGGTGGCGAAGCAGAAGATCGCGTCGATGGAGACCGCGATTCAGTTGTTCGAGCAGGACTACGGGCGCTTTCCCGAGTCGCTGCGGGAGCTGGTGGAGCCGCCCGCCGACGTGCCCGCCGAGCAGGGGAGTCCGCCGACGCTTAAAGAGAAAGACCTGAAGGACCCGTGGGGCAACGAGTTCGTCTACCGCTTCCCCGGCAACAACTTCACCTACGACCTGGTCAGCCTGGGCGCCGACGGCGCCGAGGGCGGCGAGGGCGAGGCGGCGGATGTGACGAACTATTGAGGGATTGGGTCGGGTTGCCGGGGGCTTCTTAGCTCTGTGAATCGATCATGTCGGTTCGGAAAGTTCGTCAAAGCGCAAAATGAAAAGTGAAAAGCGCAAATCAGACGCAAGCGTTTGGGCGGGCCGCACCGTGCGCGGACGCGGGCGGCTAGTACGAACATCTTACGACTACGCTCGTGGGCTTCATATTTGCGCTTTGCGCTTTTCACTTTGCGCTTTGCGTCCGCCGCCGCGGCGGACGCGCGCCTTCACCCTGATCGAGATTATGGTGGTGGTGGTCATCATCGGCGTGCTTTCGGCGGTGCTGTTGCCGGCGCTGGGCGGGCCGCTGGCGAAGCGCAAGCTGTCGGGCGCCGCGGGCGACCTGCACCTGGCCATGCGGCACCTGCAGGAGGTGGCGGTGGTCAACCGGCGGACCTGCCGGCTGCTGCTGCAGCCCGGCGCCGGGGCCGGGAGTGAGCCGGGCCGCTACGCGGCCGAGTTTCAGGCGACCGAACTGGACGCCGAGGCCGCCTTCCTGACGCTGAACGACGCGGCGTTGCCGGCCACAAGCCTGCCCGCGGGCGTACGTTTCGGCGACCTGCAACTGCCCCCCGGGGCGGCCGACGCCCCGGGCGTGCCGCCGGGCGGCGCGGCGCTGACCTTCTTCGCCGACGGGACCGCGGACGCGGCGGTGGTGCCGCTGACCGACGGCCGCACGGTGTGGTCGGTGGTGGTGGCGCCCCACACCGGCCGGGCGAGGCTGCTCAAAGGCGTGGTCGAGGCGGTGCCCGGCGGGCGGGAGGATCTGGACCTTTGAAGTTCGAAGTTCGAAGCTTGAAGTTCGAAGTGCTACGCAACGCGAGTCGCCGTTCAAGGTGGCTGCATACTTCGAACTTCGCGCTTCGCACTTCGAACTTTTGCGGCGGCCGCCGCCGCGCCGCCGCCTTCACGCTGGTCGAGTGTTTGGTCGCGGGCACGGTGTTGGCGCTCTTCGGCAGTTCCATCGCGATCGCGGCGACGCAGTCGGCGGCGGCCACCCGGCGGGGGGACGACCGGCGGGCGGCGGCGCAGCGGCTGGACGCGGTGCTGACGAAGATCGACGTGCTGGGCCCGGCGCGGGTGGCCACCGAGGGCCCTTTTTCGGGCGAGCTGGACGGCGGGCCCGGCGGGCGCGGCTGGTTGTGGTCGGCGACGATCGTGGAGGAGGGCACGTGGCCGGACCTCTACGCAATCGGGGTCACGGTGTCGTGGACCGATTCGGCCGGCCGGCCGCGCTCGGTGACCACCCGCACGCGGCTCTTCGACCCCGCGGGCTCGCGCACGGTGCGGGTGGGGTGGGAGGAGCTTTGAGAAGTGTGAAGTGCGAAGTACGAAGTGTGAAGTATTCCGAACCGGCTGATCAGGAGTCGGACCCGCGTCTTTGCACTTCGCACTTCGTACTTCGTACTTCGAACTTTCGCGCCGCCTTCACGCTCATCGAGCTGATGCTCGTGGCGTCACTCGTGGGCCTCGTGGTCCTGTCGGGGGCCACGCTGCTGGCCCAGGTGGGCGGGGCGCGGACGCGGCTGGCGGGCCAGATGGACCGCGCGGCCGAGGGCGACGCGGCGCTGCGGGCGGTGACCGGGGCGCTGCGTCACGCCTTGCGGCCGGTGCCCGACGCCGGGGGCGACGCGGGGCGGCCGCTGTTCGAGGTGATTCAGGACGAGGTGGCTGGCCGGCCGGCCGACCGGCTGCGCTTCGAGACGCTGGACGGCCGCCCGGTGCGGCCCGGCCAGCCCGAGGGCGACGTGCGGGAGGTGGCGTTTTCTTTGGAAGCGGTGGACCCCGACGCCGGGGCCGGTGGTCCGAACGGGCCCTTCGTGCTGCGTCGGCGGCTGGATCCGACGCGCAACGAGGGTGAGGGCACCCACGCGTGGCCGGGCGAAGAGGGCGGCGGGGTGGTGGATCGCCTGGCCGGCGGGCTGGCGGCGCTGGAGATCGCGTGCTTCGATGGTGAGCTGTGGACCCGGGACTGGCCCGCGACGCTGGGACGCTACCCGGTGCTGGTGCGGGTGCGGCTGGCGTTGGTGGTGAACGCGGACACGCAGCGGACCGAGCCGGTGGAGCGGACGGTGGCGTTCCCGTGGCGGGGCAAGGCACCCGCGGGTGCGGGCGCGGACGAGACCGACGCGGCCCCGGAGCCAGGGGGGCGTGATGAGTAAGTCTCCCGCGCCGCGAAAAGCCTCGACAGCTGCGGCCGGAATACCCGCCGCTTTGCCTTCAGGGGACAGGTATCTTTTCTGCTCTGAGAAAAGGTACCTGTCCCCGTCTGGCGCGTCCCCGTCTGGCGCGTCCCCGTCTGGCGCGTCCCCCCCGCGCCACCCCCGCGGCGTGGTCCTTGTCCTCGCCCTCTGGCTCGTCCTCCTCGCCGGCGTGATGCTGCTGGGTCTGAACCGCGCGGCGCGGGTGTCGTCGGCCGCCTCGGCCGGCGTCGTCGAAGAGGTCCACGCGCGCTGGGCGGCCCGGGCCGGCGTGGAGACGGCACTCGCGGTGCTGGCCGACGACTTCTCGCCTTCGGACGGCCGCGGCGACGCGTGGTGGGAGGACGCGGGCGCGTTCGAGGACGTGGACCTCGGAAACGGGTACACCTTCCGGGTGACCTCGCCCCCCGACCCGGACAACCCCGACGCCGTGGACGTGACGCGTCGTCTGGGCCTGGACGACGCGGCGTCGCGTGTGAACGTGAACGGGGCGAGCGGCCGCTGGCTGCGCGGCCTGCCGGCGGGCGGGGTGGGCGGGGCCGACCTGCGGCTGGACGCGGCGGTCGCGGACGCGATCCAGGACTGGCGCGACGGCAACGAGCGGGCCAGGGCCGGCGGGGCGGAGCGCGGGTACTACGCCGACCTGGACTTCCCTTACGAGATCCGCAACGGGCCGCTGCGGACGCCCGGCGAGTTGCTGCTGGTCAAGGGGGTGGACGAGGCCTTGCTGTACGGCGAAGACGCCGACCGCGACGGCGTGCTGAGCCGGCCGGAAAACGACGGCGACGAAACCCTGCCGCCCGACGACGGCGACGGGCGGCTGGAGCGGGGCCTGGCGGCGGTGACGACGGTGGACAGCTACGAGGCCGGCGTGGACGCGCTCGGATCGCCCCGCACCCACCTGGGCGAGACGAACCGCGCGGCCCTGCAGACGCGCTTTTCCTTCAGCGCCGGGCTGGCCGAGGCGGTCATCGAGGCGGCGGACAATGAGGACGACCTGTTTGAGCTGGTCGGCACGCGCGACGAAAGCGACGACGGCGCGGGCGACGACGAAGTCGGCGAGCTGACGATCGAGTGGCTGGCGCAGAACTGGGAGCGGGTGACGCTGAGCGACGAGGAGCGGGCGCCCGGCAGGCTGAACCTGAACACCGCCTCGCGGGCGGCGCTCGAGAGCGTGCCGCGCATCCGCGACGACCAGGTGCAGGCGATCCTGGACCGCCGCGCGTCGGGCGGCGACTTCGTGAGCGTGGGTGAGCTGCTGACGACCGGCGTGACGACCGAGCGCGACTTCGAACGTGTTGCCGAGTACTTCACCGTGTCCAGCAACGTATTCTCGGTCCACAGCGTGGGGCGCACGCCGCGCGGCACGTCGGTCACGATCGACGCGACGGTGGACCGTGGCGGGACGACGCCGGTGGTGCTGCGGTGGGAGGTGGGGCGATGAGTGGGTGGCAGGCCTGGACATCGGGTGGCCCGCGGCGTGCGCTCGGATGCGCCGGCACGCAGACCGTCGGGGTGGACGGCGATCGGTTGGTGATGGCCGTGCCCAAGGGCTTTGGCCCCAGCGTGACGGTGGCCGCGGTGCCCGACCCGGGCACGCTGCTGCGACGTCTGGACCTGCCGCCGGCGAAGGCCGCGGTGACCGACCGGCTGGTGCGTCAGCAGGTGGCGGCCTTGCTGCCCGGGATGGACGACCGGTTGGCCCTGGCGTGGCGACGCGACCCCCGCCACGGCGGGGTGACCGTTGCCGCCGGGCCGCGTGCCACGCTGGCGGCAGCGGCGGACGACTTGTTCACCCGCGAGGCCGACCTGGTGGTCCCGTACGGGCTGGCGCTCGACGCGCTGCTGTCCCACGGGATGGGTGAAGCCGACGAACCCGCGGCCTGGGCCGTCGATTGCGGGGCGGTCACCTGGCTGCTGCTCTACGCCGCCGGAGCCCTGGTCGCCGCCGAGGCCGTGGCGTCCGACGACTCGGCGACGCCAATTGAGCCGGTGGACGGTGTGTTCGCCGACATGGCGGCGGCCTTGACGCCGGACCAGCGCCCGTCGCGTCTGATCTGGGTCGGTCGCGAGTCCGTGCCGGAGCACGGCGGGTTGGGCGTGCGGCACGCGGTCGCGGACGATCTGCCGCCGCACACGGGCTGGAGCGGAGCGGGTCGAGACGCTTGGTCGTGGCTCGGCGCGGGCGCCGCCCGGCTCGGCCGTCAGGGCCGTGACGCCGAGGGGCTGGATCTGGCAGAAGCGCCGGCTGCCGGCGTGGCGCCCCACGCCGCCGCGTCGCCGCGCCAGCGCTCTTCCCGCCGGTCCGCCGGCCCGCCGGTGTCGGTCACCCGCTGGGCCGTGGTCGGGCTGTGGCTGCTGGCCGCGCTGGGCCTGTGGGCGTGGGCGGTCGCCTCGGGCGGCGCACGCCAGACCGCGGTGGTCGAAGGGCTGGGCCTGTCGCGGTCGGCCATCCCGCGGCTCGACCGCGGGCTGGCGGTGGGGCGGTACCTGGAAACCTCGGGCCCGTCGCTGCTGGCGGTGATGGACGAACTGGGCCAGAAGACCGGGGGCGGGGACGGCGGCTGGATGCTGAACGAGATCCAGTGGGAGCGCGACAGCGGCCTGACCCTCCGGGGCTCGCTGGGCTCGGCCGACGCGGTGGCCGAACTGGCCCGCGCGATGGCGACCATGCGGACGCTGACCGGCGTGCAGGTACGCCGGCAGGCGCCCGAGGACGACGACCAAGTGTCGTACACGGTCGTGGCGTCGCCCTCGTCCACCTTCTACGGGGCGTTCGTCGAGCCGCGCAAGGCGGAGGCAACGCCCGAGTCCGAGGACCCCGACCGGACGCCGGCGCCCGACGCCCCGGCCGAGCCGGAACCCCAAGACGAGCCGGCGGCCGCGGCGACGCCCGACCCGGCGCCCGCCGCCGCGGCGCCCGACGAGGCGGCGGCCGCGGTGGAACCCGACTCCCCACCGGATCCGAACGCCTCGGGGCCGATCACGAGCATCGACGACCCGCGGGTGCAGGCGCTGCTCGCGAAGTACCCCGCGCTGCGGAGCCGGGCCCAGCAGATGGCGCGTCAGGGCTTCAGACTCTCGCCAGCGCAGTTTGAACGCCTGGAGAAGTCCCTTGAATCCGGAGAACTGAACCCATGACCCCCCGCGACCGACGAGCGCTGATGTGGGGCGGCGGGCTGGTGGTGGCGGCGGTGGCCTACCGGCTGCTGCTGCTGCCGGGCCTGGAGACGCTGGGCGACGCGCGGGCCGCCGCCGCCGCGGCGAACGAGCGCGTCGAATCGATCGGCGCGCGGGCCGATCGGCTGGCGGGGCTCAACCGCCGGCTGTCCGAGCGGTTCGGCCCGGCGGTGGCGCAGGATCTGCAAACCGTTGACGCCGTGCGGGTCGCCTTCCCGCCCGCGGTGCAGGAGGCGCTGGGCCGCGCGGGGGCCGGCGTGCAGTCGGTCGAGCTGCAGAGCGCCCGCCGGCTGCCGAAGGTCGATGGCGTGTCGCTGGTCGGCGTGCGGGTGGACGCGGTGTGCGAGCCGGGCGCCGTGCCCGCCGTGCTGGACGCGCTGCGGACCTGCCCCGAGTTTCCGGTGATCGTCGAGTCGGCGGGTATCGCGATGTCCTCGTCCGGTGACCGCAGCGGCTGGAAGCTCACGCTGACGCTGGCCACGCCGGCACTGACCCCGCCGCGGGCGGCTTCAACCGGGGGTGGCGCGTGACCGGTGCCCTGCGCGAGCGTCTGGATGCGGTGCCGCCCGCCGCGCTGCGCGTGGCGTGGATGGCCGCGGTGGTGCTGGCGGGGGTCGTCAGCGGGTGGGCGTTCTCGGCGTGGCGCGCGGGCGACGATCTGCGCGAGCGGGCCGAGGCGGTCGCCGCGCTGCTGGAGCCCGACTCCGCGTCGCCCGGCACGGACGACGGCGCCGACGACGCCGACGGCGGGCCCGCACCGGCGGTGGCCCGGCTGGGCAAACGCCGCTTCTTCAGCCCCGCGCCGCCGCAAGACTTCCGCAACGCCCGCGGCGTGCTGGGCGACCGGGTGCTGTATCCCGGCGGTCAGTCGTTCGCCGTCGGCGACCACGCGATGGGGGCGACGGTCAAAGCAATCGGGCTGGACTATGTCGAACTGGAGTTTGAGGGCGAGACCGTTCGCGTCGACTTCGGCTCGGGCGGCGGGGGCGGCGGCAGCTACGGGTCGCCCCGCCGCGGCGGCGGCGACGGCGGGTACGGGGGGTACGGCCAGTGAGCGGCACAGGAAAGAAGACAATCATGAATGATGCACAACCACACGCAGCGCGGAACACCGGCCTGCCTTGCGTAGGGTGGGTTAAGGCTTTGCGAACCCACCGTGCCGCGGGCCGGGTACAGGGGGCAGCGCTGGAGTCCTGGGAACCCAACGCCGCGGCACGGTGGGTCCGGCGGCCCTTGACCCACCCTACGAAACACCTCGCGGTGCTGGTGGCCGCTTTCGTTTGCGTCTTCGCGACGTTTTCGTCCCTCGCCCAGCCTTCCGAAGCCCCCGACGAAACCGAGCAGACTGAAGACGCCGAAGTGACCGACGCCCCGTCCGAAGAGGCGGACACGCCGCGGGAGCGCCGCCGGCGCCGCCGGCAAAGTGACTCCGACGCCGGGGAAAACGAAGAGGCCGACGACGACGGCATCGCCGTCAACCTCCAGGGCGCCGACCTGCAGCAGATCTCCCGCTTCCTCATGGACCAGCTGGGCAAGCCCGTGGTCGCGGGCGAGGGCCTGGGCGAGGTCGAGCTCTCGGTCATGGCCCCCGACCGCATGCCGCTGAATGAGGCGCTCGAGCTTCTGGGCAACGCCCTGCGTGCCAAGGGCGTGGTGATCGTGCGGGGCGAGCGCGTCACGCAGCTGCTGCCCGTCGCCGCGGTGCGGCAGATGCCGCGGGCGCTCGTCGGGCCCGACGAATCCGTCGCCGACCTGCCCGATTCGTCGGTCATCGTCGACAAGGTGTTCGCGCTGGAGTTCGCCGCCGCCACCAACCTGCAGGAGGCCGTCGTGGCCATGCTGCCCGACTACGCCTTCCTCACCGCCGATCCGAACCTCAACACGCTGACCGTGACCGCCGCCGCGGCCGACCTGGTGCAGATCGAACGCCAGGTCGCCCGGCTGGACGTCGAGGGCGCCGGGGCCAGCGTCGAGCGGATCTTCCGCCTGGAGCACGGCGACCCGGCCGAGGTCGCCAACCTCGTGCGCGCGGTGCTGGCCGGCCGGCTGGGCATCGACGCCGGGGCTATTTACGTCTCGCCGCTGGGCGGCGAAGAGGCCGGCGGCGGCAACCGCGGCCGCAACAACAACCGCGGACGCAACAGCCGCAACAACCGGGGGAACGACGACACCGGCCCCGGCACGCTCACCATCGAGCGCAGCGACGCGCCCATCCTGCTGACACCCGACGTCGCCCGGCGGTGGATCATCGCCTCGGCCCCGCCGCGGGTGATGGACCAGATCGCCCGGTGGGTCGCCGAGTTCGACGTGCCCGCCGCCGACCGCGAGGGCGACGGAGGCGGTCAGGCCGCCGGCCCGCCGCCCCCGCCCTACGAGCTGGTGCAGGTGAAGTTCGGCGACGTGGAAGAACTCGCCGAGCAGCTGGCCACCGCCATTGGCACGATGCCCGACCCCGCGGTCCGTGACGGCGTGCGCGTCGTGCCGTTCCCCAAGAGCGACCGGCTGCTGGTCTACGGCTCGGCCCGCGGCCGCGAGCTGGTCGGCACGCTGCTGGATGAGCTGGACGTCGAGGTGGACCTGGACCAGGTCTTCGAAGAGATCACCCTGGTCAACGCGCCCGCCGAAACCGTCAAGGCCAAGATCGAAGAGCTGTTCGACGACCAGGAGCAGTCCGGCCGCCGCCGCTGGTGGTCGCGCGGCAGCAACACCAAAAAAGAACTCACCGTCAGCGCCGACCCGCAGCGCAACACCATCACCATCAAGACCGACCGCGCGCGGATGCGGCAGATCAAAGAGCTGATCGAAGACAAGTGGGACACCCCGCTGGACTACGGCGAGGTGCAGCCGCGGGTCTACACCCTCAAGCACACCGACCCGGTGCAGGTGCAGACGCTGCTCGAAGAGATGTTCAGCAAGTCCACCAGCAGTTCAAGCTTCAACTGGTTCAGCGGCAGCCGCGAGACCACCACCAACGCCAGCGTGGGCCGGCTGTTCGGCCAGTTCAGCTTCCAGGCCCTGGCCGACAGCAACAAGCTGATCGTCAGCACCAAGAACGTCGGCAACTACCAGGTCATCGACGAGCTGATCGACCAGCTCGACGTGCCGCAGGACGCCGGGCTGCCCATCCTGGTCGACCTCAAGCACGCCAACGCCGAAGACGTGGCCGAACAGCTCAACGCCATGTTCAGCGAGCCGGGCACACCGGCCTCGGTCACGCGCAACGAGCGCGGACTCAGCGACGAGATCCGCCGCTCGGCCACCGCCGAGGAGAACCAGACCACCGCGGGCAACAACAACGGCAACAACAACCGCGGCGGCGGGGGCGGGGGTGACGGCGAGGTCGCCGCCGACCAGATGAGCTTCTGGTGGAGCCAGAGCCGGCCCAACCCCAACGAGCAGGCCACCAGCAACCTCATCGGCAAGCCGCGCTTCGTGCCGGTCAACCGCCGCAACGCCATCATGATCCTCGCCCCGCGGGCCCACGCCGAGCCCTTCCGCGACCTCGTCGCCGAGCTGGACGAGCCGGGCAGCCAGGTCATGATCCACGCGGTCATCAGCGAGATCACCCACGACGACGAGAGCACCCTGGGCGTGCGGCTGGCCAGCGACCCGAGCATCCTCAGCGACTCGCGGCTGGCCGACCAGGCCATTGGCGGCACCGTCGCCGCCGCCTTCTCCGACACCTTCGCCAACGGCGACGGCGTGCTCAACGCGGGGCTGAACGTGAACGTGCTGCTGCAGCTGCTGGTCAAGAAGCTCAACCTCAAGATCCTGAACGAGCCGCGCCTCGCCACGGCCGACAACCAAGAGGCGCACTTCTTCGATGGCCAGGACGTGCCGGTCATCACCGGCGACCAGGAAACCAGCAACAGCAACCAGCTGCGCCGCAGCTTCCGCTACCGGGCGATCGGCACGCGGCTGCACGTGCGGCCGCACATCACCCAGGAGGGCGACGTGGACATGGAGGTCAACCTCGAACTCAGCCGCATCGTCAACGGCACCAGCGTCTTTGGCAACTTCATCTTCGACCGCCGCGAGACGACCACCCACGTGACGGTGCGCGACGGCCAGACGCTGGTCATCAGCGGCATCGTGCGGCAAGAGGACTTCAACGAGGTCCGCAAGTTCCCGATCCTCGGCGACATCCCGCTGCTGGGGCTGCTCTTCCGCAGCACCGACCGCCAGGTCCGCAACCGCGAGGTCATCGCGTTCATCACGCCCTACGTCGTGGACCGCGGCGACAACAGCGCCGAGAACGCCAGCGAAGAGAACCAGCGCTACCTCGACCGGGTCCGCGGCGCGACGACGACCCCGCCGGTGCCCAAAGACGAGCGGCGCGACCCCGACGACCCCGACAGCCCGGGCCTGACCACCACGCCCGGCGAGCGCGACCTGAACGACTGGACCCGGTGAGAAGGCGGCTCGCCCGCCTGACGCTGGCCGCGCTCGCGGTGCTCGCCGCCGGCTGCGCGTCCGCGCCCGACTGGGAGCGGGCGGGGGCTCAGCGGGTGGGCGACGCCGACCTCGCCGCGGTCTACGGCGGCGGCCCCGACGGCCGGTCGGCCAGCGGCCGCGGCCGGCGCTGGTCCGGCTCGGTCACCGCCGTCGCCGCCCCGCGCCCCGCACTCCCCCACGGGCGGCTGCAACTCCCCGCGGTCTCCCCCGACGGCACCCGCGTCGCCTGCCTCACGCAGGACGGCGACGCCGCGCGGCCCGAGTCGCTGCTCACGGGCCGCAACCTCGTCGGCACCGCGCTCCGCGTCCGCGCCATCGACGTCGAGGGCGACGGCACCCCCATCGCGTCCGGCGGCGTGTGCTGGCCCGCATGGTCGCCCGACGGAAACACCCTGTACTTCATCGAGTACGACGAGCAGCTGGGCTGCACCCTCGGCGTCCACGACGCGGCGTCGGGCACCACCCGCCGCAAGGGCGTGGGCCTGCGCCGCATGTTTTCCCCCGCGCCGCGACCCGGCGGCGGCACCAAGGTCGTCGCCGTGTCCGCCTACGGCAACGTGCCCGACGACGCGCTGGTGTTTCTCATCGATGTCGATCGCGGCGTTGCCGAGCCCGGACCGCCCCCGTCGTCCGCGTCTGCCGGCGCCCAGGTCGCGCCCGTCTGGCTCAACCCGCAGACGCTGCTCTACGTCGAGCTCGGTTCCGACGCCGGGCACGCCTCCCTCCGGCAGTGGCGTGTGGGTTCCGACACCACCGACCGCGTCGCCGACCTGGGCGGCGCGCTCACCGTCTACGACGCCCCTGCGCTGCTCGCGGGCATCGGCGCGCCGCTCTCTCCCGGTCGCGACCGGCTGGCGCTGTACCGCCCCGACCGCAACCGCACCGAACTGATCCCGCTCGACGGAGACCGCACGCGTCCGCTCGTCGCCGGCAGCCAGAGCGGCGCCTGGTGGGACACCCGCTGGTGGGCCCTGGCCACCGCCGACGGGACCGAGTTGGTCTCGACCATCACTCCCGACCGCGGCCCGGGCGACCGCGGCGACCGGCTGAGCCTGCTGCCGGGACGGTGGGCGCCGGTGTGGGTTCAGCCGACGGCCGATACCGACGGTAAGTCGATGCTGCTGGTCGGCCCGGGCGCCACGCCCGACACGCTGAGCCTGATGCAGCTGTGGCTGGTGGTGAAGGGGGAGTAGGGGCGGGTTTCCAAACCCGCCCGCGCGTCGCAGCGATCCCACTGCGATCAGTTTCAGCGGGGTCATTCCGCTGGAGTAAGACCCCGCCGCAATAGGCTTGGCCTTGCCCCGGGGCGGCCGAAAGACCGCTCACGCCGGCCCCCGGTACGACCCAAGGCGGGGCTTAGTCCGCGGTTTGACCTCGGGCCGTGGGGCGGGGCTTTGGGCTTGCCGGAGGTGCGTGGGCGGGCGGCGGTGCTTGCCGCCGAGTCGCGCCGCGTCCCCACGCGAGCGGTCGTCTGTCTCGCGCGACGAAGACACGGCGCCCGCTCGGCGAACCCGGGTGGAGATCCATTGCGGGCGATCGGGTGGTGTGACATCGCGTTCATGCGGCGGCCTCTCAGGATGCGACTTGAGCCGGGGTGTTGTCTCCATCTCGGTAATTGAACCCGTGCCGGATCACACGCCGGCCGCGGCCAGATCAAGCGGGCTTCGCACCCCCATGACCCCCCGGCTCGCCTGGGTCTGGCAGTGCGTGTAGATCATCGTGGTCTTCAGGTTGGCGTGGCCCAGCAGCTGCTGGATCGTGCGGATGTCGTAGCCCGCTTCCAGCAGGTGGGTCGCGAAGCTGTGACGGAGCGTGTGGCTCGTCACCCGCTTGGTCAGGCCCGCGACCGCCGCCGCCTCTTTCACCGCCCGCTGCACCGTGGTGTCGAAGACGTGCCACCGCCCCGACCGACCCGTGTCGGGGTGCCGTGCGAGCCGCCGCGCGGCAAACAAGTACTGCCAGGAGAGCGACCATGCCGCCCGCGGCGACTTCACCGCGAAGGCGTCGGGAAGCTCGACCCATCCCTCGCCGGCGGCCAGGTCCCGGCGGTGCAGGCCCGCCCGGTCGGTGAGCGCGCGTTCCAGCCCGTGGGCCAGCGCGTCGGGCAGCAGGGTCAGCCGGTCCTTCGCGCCCTTGCCCCGCCTCACCGTCACTTGCCGCCGCGCGACATCGATGTCCTTGACCCGCAGCGCGCACGCCTCGCCCACCCTCAGCCCGCCGGCGTACATCAGCCGCGCGATCAGCTGAACCGGCGGCGCGATCTCGCACAGCACCCGCTCCACCTCGGACCGCGACAGCACCACCGGCACGTTCCGCGGTTGCTTGGCCCGCGTCGGGTTGAACCGGCCGGGATCGATGCCGATCACGTGGCGGTAGAGGAACACCAGCGCGTTCAGGGCCAGGTTCTGCGTCGCCGCCGCCACGTGCCGGTCCACCGCGAGATAGGTGAGGTAGTCCTCGATCTCCGGTGCCCCCATCTGCTCGGGGTGGACGAAGTGTCCCGTCACCCGGCGCTGGTAAAACACGAAGTCGCGGATCCAGAACGCGTAGGTCTTGGCGGTGCTCCTCGCCAAGTGTTTCTTTTTGCAGGCTTTATCGACCTGGTCGAGCAGGCGGGGGGCTTTCGGGGCATCGCAGATCGGGAGGTCAGGCATGTTACACAGCGTAGCTGAGACCCATCCAAAAACCTAACGAAAAGCGAGGAAGATCTCTTAGTGTGCTTGAGTCATTGATTTACGTCAGGCTACGGGATACCTTTGGTGGACGGAAGAGCACCGCCAAGGCGACTTTTTCGATTTCGGCGTCTGTGTAACACGCCGAATCGGCAGAACAACGGATCCGTTTAATCAACTGTTAGGGTGCCTATGGCGAAACATCGACTGTTGAGTCTCGGTCCTTGCAAGAGATGCGGTGCGAACGATTTTGGCTTGTGGACGTCAGCGTCAAGCGGAAAGGTGCAACGATATTGTAAGCCATGTCGTCGTATTCGAGCGGTGACGCACGCCAACCATCGAAAGAACAATGGAGGTTCCCACACACTCAAGCAATGGCTTGTAAAGCTAGCAATGTATCGCGGTTGCCCGATCTGTTGTCGCCTTTGGAAAGACATACCGCCGCGCCCTGACCGTCGATACAAGAACGTCTGGACCAAGGACCACATCATTCCAGTATCGAAGGGCGGTAGCGACGATATTAGCAATGTTCAGGCAGCTTGCTACCAATGTAATTCGTCAAAATGTGACGGACGAGGCACCTAACCAGCGGCTGCAATTGACCGGCGGCACCCGCGAGTAGAATGTTCCTGTCGGTACCACGTCCCCTCCGAGGCTGGCCGGCAACTGACCCGTGATACGTTAGGCCTTATGAACCCTTGGAGCATCATCGCGATCTGCCTCGTGGCGCCGGCGCTGCTGTTCCTTCTCGCGGCAGCGGTGGTGAGCGGGCTTCGCATGCCGCGCGAGGTCGTTCGTTCACTGCTTCTCGCAGGTCTCGCGCTACTCCCGGTTGCGGTTGTATGCGTATGGCTTCGTGATCAACCTTGGCTTGGTCCGCCATGGGACTTCATCGTGAACCTTGGTGGAACCGCAGCCGGATTCATCGTCTTCTACGCCGTCATCGTGGGCTTTGCCGTTGCCGCTCGCAACGTCTTAGGCCTAACCACAGACTGCAGTTGACCGGCACCCCCCGCGAGTAGACTGTTCTTGTCGGAGTCGCGGCCTCTTGGAGTCCGGCCGGCAACTGACCCGTGATACGTTAGCCGCGCAGCTTGTCCGAGACGTGGCGTCGTTCGGTTGGTTGGCGTTGCGGGCCCGGCCCCAAAGTCTTCGTCACCTGTGACTGGATTCTCGCCTGCGCAGGAATGACGGTTGGCGGTGGCCTGGATTTCGATGGGGCGTTGCCGATCGCCCGGGCGTCCACGTGTAGGCAAAGGCATCAGTACCTACGGGAAAGACGAACTCGCTCGGCGAATCGATTGTCACGCGCCAGACCGGATGCCGCAGTCACTCAACGCTTTCCCCTTTTGGGTGCGAGCGGCATCCCGGCCCCACGTCGCGAGGCTTCGGCGCCCCGGCCCACCGGGGGTTCGAATAAGGCGTGCGTCTTCGGCTTCGGCCAGAAGTCGTGGGCTTATGCAACCCCCGCAACGCCCCTGCACGGCCAGGGGTCAAACCCGGACCCGCGTCCGGCCTTGGGCTATATGGCGTGCCCTGCATCGGTTGGTTGTTCTCGTTAAGAGCCCGGCCAACGTCGAGCGCGGCCGGAATCAGGTCGTGGGAATGACCCCGGTTACTGGGAGTTGAGAGCAGCCAAAAGACTCCGTCTGTCCGTTGGGATTCGCGCCTCCGCGTGTGGCTCGTGCTGTGACGCTGGCGGCGGCGGCGGACAGTTCAACGACCGCGACTTCAACGGCAACGACACGGGCGACTTCAACGGCAACCACGCCGTTGGCATGGATCCCGAGACGCAGCAGACGCTCCAGAAGCGAGATCAGCCAGAGCGTCGGCGCCGACGGCGTGAACACCGTGATCAAGTTCCAGAGCTTCTTCGCGTTCAACGGCAACGAGTTCACCTTCAGCGCCGTGCAGCCCGAGGCGGGGGTGATGGAGTTCACCACCGGCAAGACCACACACGAGCTGAAGCTGAAAGCGGCCGTGCCCTCGGCTCCCAACCCGTTTGAGTAGTTTTCGTTGGGACGCGGGCCGGCCTACCCCGCGTGGCGTTTGATCTGCGGCGTGCTGGCCCGGGTGGGCTCGCGGAAGAACCGCTCGCCGCACTGGTGTTGCAGCCGCGTGGCCGCCCGCCGGTCGAGGGGGCGCGACATAAAGTAGCCCTGAACCGCGTCGCAGGACATGGCCTGCAGCTGCTGAAGCTCGTTGAGGTCTTCGACGCCCTCGGCCACCACGGTCATATCGAGGCTGCCGGCCAGCGTCGAGGTGGCGCTGATGATGGCCCCGCATGTGCGGTCGCTGATCATGGCCGACACAAACGACTTATCGATTTTGATGGTGCTGAAGGGGTGGCGGCTGAGGGTGGCCAGCGACGAGTAGCCGGTGCCGAAGTCGTCGATCGAGAGGTAGATGCCCAGGGCGTCGAGGTCGCGGAGGATCTGCTCGGCCGACGCGACGTCGTGGATGATGGACGACTCGGTGAGTTCGACCCCCAGGTGTTCGGGCGACACGCCGTGGTGCTGAAGCTGACCGCGGATCCGGTCGGTCAGACGCAGATCGAAGAGCTCGCGCGCTGACAGGTTGATGTTGATGGGGGGGGTTCGGTCGCGGCCGAACACGCGGTACCAGCGGCGCAGCTGCCGGCACGCGAGACGCAGCACCTCGGAGCCCAGTTCCGCGATCATGCCTGTTTCTTCGGCCAGCGGGATCAGCACGTCGGGGTTCACGAGCCCCCGCTGAGGGTTGCGCCAACGCACCAGGGCCTCGTAGCGCATGATCCGGTTGTCGTGCAGCGAGACAATGGGCTGGTAGTGCAGCTCGATCGCGCCCCCGTCGATTGCGCCGCGCAGGTCCTGCTCCAGGGTGAGCCGCTCCAAAGCGTCCTGCTTCATCGAGCCCCTGAAAAGCACGGCCCGGCCTTTGCCGGTGGTCTTGGCGCGGTACATCGCGGTGTCGGCGTCGCGGAGCAGCCCGAGCACGTCTTCGTCGTCCGAGGTGACGCACCGCACGCCGATGCTGGCGCCGGTGTTGATGAGGTAGCCGCCCACGTCGAGCGGGCGGATCAGACGCTGGATAAGTTCGTCGGCGACCGCCTCGGCGGGCCGCGTTTCGCTGACGCCGTCCAGCAGCACCACGAACTCGTCACCGCCCAGACGCGACACCAGCGGCTGGCGGCCGCCGGCCGCGTCGATCCCCTCCGCCATGCGGGCGGCCAGGCGGCGGAGCATCTCGTCGCCGGTGCTGTGTCCAAGGCTGTCGTTGATCCGCTTGAAGCGGTCGAGGTCGATGAAGAACAGGCAGAAGCCCGCGTCCGGCACGCCCTGGCTCAGGCGGTCGAGGCGCTGCTGAAGCTCCGAGATCAGCGCGGGGCGGTTGAGCTTTCCGGTGAGGCGGTCGGTGCTGACCTGGGCTTCAAGCTCCTCGACCATCGCCTGGGTGCGCAGGGCGGACCGCACCCGTGCCTTGAGCTCCAGCGGCTCGAAGGGCTTCACGATGAAGTCCACGGCACCCCGGTTGAACGCCTCGACCTTGGCCGACGTGTCGTCGGCCGCGGTGAGGAAGATCAGCGGGATGGCGGCGGCGGGCGCATCGGGGTTGGCACGCAGCACCGTGGCCAGGTCGTAGCCGTTCATCCCGGGCATGAAGACGTCCAGCAGGGCGAGGTCGAAGGTCCGCCCGCGGACCAGGTCCAGCGCGGCCGCGGCCGATTCGGCGCAGACGGTCTCCACCCCGAGTTTGCGCAGCACCGCCGCGATCCACTTGCCCACGGCGGCGTCGTCGTCAACGATCAGCACCGACTGTCGCGTCGTCACGTCGGCACCCCCGGGTTGCGGTCCGTCGCCGCGGCCACCCGGGCCGCCAGCTGGCGGACGGCCTCGAGCGAGCTGCGGAGCGCCGCTTCGGGCGCGTCGGCCTTGAGGTCGGTTTCCAGACGCCGCGCGGCGGCGCTGACCGGGTCAAAGCCGTGGGTCCCCGCCGAGCCCTTGAGCTGGTGGACCAGGCGGGCGAGCTGTTCGAAATCACGGTCTTCGAAGGTCTGGGTGATCGCGTCGATCCGGGCGGGCATCACCTCCACAAAGTCCTGCACGAGGTCCACGAGGTCAGGGTCGTCGCCGAAGCGGCTGACCAGCGGCCCGTCGTCGGGGCGGGACGGCAGGCGTACCGGTGGCGTCGTTTCCGGGGCGGGCGCGTGCGCGTGGTGGGCCGCGCCGGGCGCGGGCGCCGCCGAGTCGGTCCCGGCCCCGTAGCGCCGGGCCACGCGGATCAGCAGCGCGTGCTCGATGGGCTTGGTCAGGTAGTCGTCGCAGCCCGCGTCGAGGCACTTGCGTCGGTCGTCGGCCATCGCGTGCGCGGTCAGGGCGACGACCGGCCGGGTGTAGCCGGCGGCCCGCAGCTTGGCGGTCGCGGTGTAGCCGTCCATCACCGGCATCTGCATGTCCATGAGGACCAGGTCAAAGGGCGTGCCTGCCCGCTCGGCGTCGAGGGCGGCGTCGAGGCCGATCCGACCGTGGTCGGCGATCGTGACCCGGGCTCCGTGCTTCTCGAGGAAGCGGCGGATGAAGCGCTGGTTGTCGACGCCGTCCTCCACGAGCAGGATGCTCAGGCCCAGCGGCGTGGCGTCGTCGACGGGGGCCGAGGCCTCCGGATCGTCGGCGCGGGCAGCGTCTCCGGGCATGCAGGCCAGCACGTCGGCCTCGGTCACACCTTCGCGCAGCGGCACGTCTGTCAGGTCGCCCGCCTCGACCGTGACGGTGAACCGTGAGCCCAGCCCGGGGCTGCTCTGCACCGCGATCTCGCCTCCGAGCATGCGGGCGAGCTTCCGTGAGATGGTCAGCCCCAGCCCCGTGCCGCCGAAGCGACGGGTCATGGACTCGTCGGACTGGGAGAAGGCCGAGAACAGCCGGTCGTGCAGCGCCGCGTCGATGCCGATGCCCGTGTCGCGCACGTCGAACGACGCCCGTGCGGCTTCGGTCTCGGTGGCGGGCAGCAGGCGGAAGCTGAGCGAGACCGATCCGGTGCTGGTGAACTTGATCGCGTTGCCAACCAGGTTGATCAGGATCTGCCGCAGCCGGGTGGGGTCGGTGTGGAGGGTGTCGGGGGTCGGTCCCTCAAAGGCGACGTGAAACCCGATGCCTTTGGTCAGGGCCCGGATGCGGGTCAGCGAGGCGACGTCGGCGACAAGCTGCACCAGGGGGGTGGTGATGCGTTCGACCGTCATCGCCCCGGCCTCGATCTTGGAGATGTCCAGCACGTCGTTGATGATGGACAGGAGGTGCTGACCGTTGCGCTGCACGGTCTGCACGCAGTCGATCCTCTCGTTTTCGGTCTGCTGACGATCAAGCAGCAGCTCGCTGTACCCCAGGATCGCCGTCATCGGCGTGCGTATCTCGTGCGACATGTTGGCCAGAAACTGGGTCTTGGCGCGGCTGGCGGTCTGCGCCTCCAGCGTGGCGGCCTGAAGCTCAGCGGTGCGGGCGGCGACCCGGGCCTCGAGCTCGTCGTTGGCCACCCGCCGCGCGGAGTCGGCGGCCTCGACCCGCTCAAGCATGTCGTTGAAGCCGGCGGTCAGGTCGCCCAGTTCGTCGTCACGCCCCGCCGGGGCCCGGCGGCTGAAGTCCTGTGTGTCGCGTACGTCGCGGGCCGTGCGGGTGAGCTCGGACACCGGGGCGGTCAGCCGCCGGCAGAGCTGGCGGGCGACGAGGCCGGCGATCCCGCAGGCCACCAGCCCCGCGATGCCGGAAATCACCAGCCCGCGAATAAACTGCACGCGTTGGGGGCGCTGGTCGTACACGATGACCAGCTGCCCGAGCGTTTCGCCGTCGAACACCACGCTTTCGGCGGCGGTCAGCAGCTGATCCGCGAAGCGAAAGGCCCGGCTCTGCCGCAGGTGGGAGCGTGCGGCGGCCCGGCTGGCGGCGCGGTCGTGGCCCGGAGCCGGTGAGTGTTCATACTCGGCAAACGGTTCGGGCTGCCCGGTCTTGAGCAGGCAGGCGTGCAGCACCGAGGGTTCAGCGGCGAGGCCGGCCAGCACCTCCCGGCCGGTGTCGGGGTCGTTAAAAGCCAGGGCCGCGGCGCTGTTCATCGCCAGGATCCGCGCCTGGCTGACGGCCGACTCGCCGGCTCGCTGCTGGGCGCGGCCGTGGTCCACCGCGGCCAGAACCGCGCAGACCACGCCCACGGCAAGGCTTGCGGTGAGGACCACGGTCAGCGTGAGCCGGGCGGTGAACGATCGGGGTTGCAGGCATCGCAGCATGGGTCGGGTCTAACGGTGGATGCGGGCGAGTCTGAGGAGGCCGGCCCGCAGGCCCAGGGGCGAGGCCTCGAGGGCGGTGAGGTTGGCGTGGAAGACCACCCGGTCGTCTTCGAGGCCGAAGGCGAGGTGGCAGCCCACGTCGATGCCTGCGGGGGTATCGGCGATGAGCAGCACCGGTTTCAGCGCCACGGCCCGGGTGAGCCGCGCCAGTGCGGGGGGGCGTGCGGCCGGGACGTACACGGCGTCGTAACCCGCAACGTCACGCGCGTAGCGGTCCCAGTCGTCGTCCAACGCGTCGTCCGCGGGGAGAGTTGATCGAGTGTCGACTCGGACCGGCTGGTCGTACACGGTGCGCCCGTCGACCGCCTGCTTCAGAGCTGCGCCGACCGCCGGGCTGCCGATGACCAGCACCCGCAGGGGTCGGTCGGGGGGCTCGGGCCACTGGGTGAACTTCATGAAGTTCAGCACAAACGCGGCGTGGAGCCGGGCGAGTTTCGCACGGTCGATCTGGGCCGACGCGCCGACGCCGGCCGCCAGCAGGGCGGCGGTCAGCAGGGTCAGGATCAGGTGGCGGCGGGTCGGCACGGGGGTGGGGTTCAGTAGGTCCAGCGGAGGCGGGCGAAGAAGGTCTGCCCGGGCACGGGGTGGTTGTTGGTAAACAGGTTCGAGTCGCCGAACGAGTCGGCGCTGACGTCGCCCGCGTCGAACACGTCGGCCACGCCGACGCTGAACTCGCCGCGGGACGCGAGCGGCACCGTCAGCACGAGGTCAACGAGGTGCTGGGATTCGACGTCGGGCCGCTGGGGCAGGGTGTCCCCGCGGGTGAGACCGGTGTACCGGTAATTCGTGCTGAAGATCAGCCCCCGGTCCAGCGCAAAACGCGCATTGAGCCCCGCCTTGTGGGCCGCCGGCAGGTAGCCGCGCACCCGGGGATTGCGCTCGTCGATGTCAAAATCGCTGAAGGCGTACCAGCCGGCGATCCGGGTGCGGCCTCGCTCCCAGGCCAGTTCGGTTTCGAAGCCGATCACGTCGGCGCTGCCGTCGTTGGCGGAGTTGGAGACCTGGGCCACCGGTCCCACGAGGGTGACCGGGGTCGTGACCAGGTCTTCGTAGTGCTGAAGGTAGCCGTCGACTCGGGCGGACCACTCCGAAGAGATCTGCGCGGCGTACCCGCCTTCGAACGAGTAGAGCACCTCGTTCTTCAGGTCCGGATTCGGGTTCAGGTTGAAGCCGTTGCTGCCCGGCGCAAACGGCGGCGAGGGCAGCGGCACGCGGGCCACACTGCCGACCCGCAACAGCGGTGCGGGCGTGCGGAACGCGCGGGCTCCGCTGATACGCAGCACATGGTCTTTGGCCGCGTCCAGGGCGTACAGGCCGGTGAGCCGGGCCGACCAGTCGAGCGACTCCTCGATATCGCTGTTGTAGTCGAGGCGGGCCTGGCTCTCGACCGTGATACGCGGCGTCAGATCGCGGCGGTCGATGGCAAACACGCCGGCGGTGATCTCGTTGAAGGTTCGACCGCCGAGCGAGAAGCCGTTGTCGTTCTCGTGGGGATCGATGTGGGTCCAGCGGACGTTGCCGCCCACCGCGAGGTGGTGGCCGGGCCTCAGGTCGAGGTTCAGCTGGCCCTCGACATCGTTCACCACGGCGGTGACGTCGGTCAGGTTCGGCATCCGCGCGTCGTCGACGGTGGCGAACCACTGCAGGTACCCGCTGACGTCGGGGTCGAAGTCGTGCTCCAGCTTTGCCCCGAGCCGCACCCGGGTGGTGTGGTCGTCGTCGTCGGGCGCGAGGGCCCCGCGCTCACGCGAGCCGGCCTCGTAGACGCCCACGCCGGCGTCGAGGGTCAGCCGGGTGTCCGGGCTCAGGCCGCGGGCGGCCTTGAGGCCGACGATCGCGTGCCGGCGGAAGTCATCGGAGGCGAAGTTGTCGCCCGTGGTCGCGTCTTCAGAGTCGACCAGGTCTTCGTACCCAAGCGAGACGCGGTAGGCCCACGCCTCGTCGTCGGGGCCCAGGGTTCCGCCGTAACGCAGCTGGTTGTAGGTGGAGCCGAACTCTGACAGGGTGGTCGACGCCGCCAGTCCCTGGGTGTCTTCCGGGTCTTTGGTGATGATGTTGATCACGCCGTTGAACGCGTTCGCCCCCCAGGCGGCGCTGGGGCCGCGGACCACCTCGATGCGTTCGATGTCTTCGAGGATCAGCGGGGTGCGTTGCAGCTCGACCGCGCCCAACGCGGCGTTCTCCGCCATGCGGTTGTCGATGAGAAGCAGCGTGCGGTTGGAAAACTGGTCGTGCAGGCCACGCACGCCCACGGCCGGCGCGTTGCGGTCGGGCATCAGCACGTCGACGCCGGGAACGAACTGCAAGAGCTCGGCGAGGGTGGTGCGGGCCCCGTAGCGGATGTCGTCGGACGTGACGACGCTGACGGGGACCGACGACTGGTGGGCCGGCAACGCCTGACGCGACGCCGACGTCACCTCGGTGACCCGAACCTCCAGCAGGTCTTCGAGCGACAGGTCGGCGAAGTCGGTCGCGGGGTCGGCGGCGGCCGCGGCAGCGACCAGCACGCACGGGAGTGCGGCGGCCGCCGCCCACCGACACCGCCGGTTGACCTGCGTTCGAAACCGGGTTTGTGCGTGGAGTGGGGTGGTCATGGCAAAAACGCCCGCGTGGGGGCTTCCCCAGCTATCGGGTGGCGGATCGTTCGTCCGAAATACTTGTAAAAACCAATACTTACCCCGATTCGGGTATCGGACCCCCCGTCGGGTTATCGGACGATTACCCGGCGTATCAGGTTCAGCAGGGCGGGCGCGCCGCCCGCCGTGACCCGGCGTGCCGGCCGGTCCGGCGCAACGGCCCGGACGGGTGCCGCCCGCCGGGGTGCCGCGGAGCCGGATGCCCCATAGGCTGACGGCATGAGCCGCCTGCACCTCGCCGCCGCCGCCCTGAATCAGACGCCCCTGGACTGGGACGGCAACCGCGACCGCGCGCTCGCGGCGATCGACCGGGCCCGCGCGGCCGGTGTGAGCTGGCTGTGCCTGCCCGAGCTGTGCCTGACCGGGTACGGGTGCGAAGACGCGTTTCACGCCCCCGGCACGTGGGCGCGGGCCCTGGAGGTGCTGGAAGAGATCCGCCCCCAGACCGCCGGCCTGCTGGTGAGCGTCGGCCTCCCGCTGCTGCACGAGGGTGCGGTGTACAACGTGGCGGCGGTGCTGAGCGACACACGGTTGGCGGGCCTGGTGGCGAAGCAGCACCTGGCGGGCGACGGGCTGCACTACGAGCCGCGCTGGTTCAAGCCCTGGCCGGCGGGTGTGGTGAGCACGACCACGATCGGTGGAGCGGCGGTGCCCGTGGGCGACCTGGTGTTCAACGTCGGCGGGGCGGGCGGCGGCGCCAAGCTCGGCTTCGAGATCTGCGAAGACGCGTGGGTCTCCGCGCGGCCCGGCGCGAGGCTGGCCGAGCGGGCGGTGGACGTGATCTTCAACCCCAGCGCCAGCCACTTCGCCTTCGGCAAGGCGGGCGTGCGCGAGAGTTTCGTCGAGAATGGCAGCCGGGCCTTCGGGGTGGCCTACGTCTACAGCAACCTGCTGGGCAACGAGGCGGGCCGCGCCGTGTACGACGGACACACCGTGGTGGCGGCCGGGGGCAGGGTCATCGCCCAGGGCCCGCGGCTGAGCTACGACGCGGTGGTCGTCACCCCCGCCGGCATCGACCTGGACACGCTGCGCAGCGAACGGGCCCGGCGGGTCAGCTACACGCCCGGGGTCGCGGTCCGCGACGGCGAAGTGGTTGTGCCAGCGCTGCCCGCGCCCGCCACGCCGCTGCGGGCGTCGACCGCCGACGCCGACGAGCGGTGGCCCTTTGTGGACGATGTCAAAGAAGAGTCCTTCACCCGCGTGATCGCCCTGGCGCTCTACGACTACTGCCGCAAGAGCCGCAGCCGCGGGTTTGTGGTCAGCCTCAGCGGCGGGGCCGACTCGGCCGCGGTGTGCTGCCTGGTGCGGCAGATGGTCGAGCGGGCCGTCGCCGCCCGAGACGAGGCCGCGGTGGCGGCGGCGTTGGGGGTCGACCTCAACGCGCCAACCGTCGACACGCTGTGCCACGCCCTGCTGACCACCGCCTATCAGTCGACCCGCAACAGCGGCGACGTGACCCGCGACGCCGCTCGGGCGGTGGCTGCGGCCTGCGGAAGCACGCACCACGAGCTGGACATCGACGCGCTGGTGGTCGGCTACCGCGAGCGGGTCGAAGCCGCCATCGGCCGCCCGCTGACCTGGGAACGTGACGACCTGACGCTGCAGAATATCCAGGCGCGGGTGCGGAGTCCGGGCATCTGGATGTTCGCGAACATCGAGAACAAGCTGCTTCTGAGCACCAGCAACCGCAGCGAGGCCGCGGTGGGCTATGCCACGATGGACGGCGACACCAGCGGCGGCGTGAGCCCGATTGCCGGCATCGACAAGGCGTTTCTGCGCACGTGGCTGCGCTGGCTGGAGGTCAAGGGTCCGCTGGGCGGCACGCCGACGCCGGAACTCAGGGCGGTCAACGACCAGCAGCCCACCGCCGAGCTGCGGCCGGTGGCCGACGACGGCACCGCGCAGACCGACGAAGGCGACCTGATGCCCTACCCGCTGCTTGACGCGATCGAAGAGGCCGCGATCGGCCGCAAGCTGCCGCCGGGCCGCGTGTACGACGCCATGCGGCAACGCTTCGCGGAGATCAGTGAGCCGCAGATGCTGGTGTACGTCGAGCGTTTCTACACCCTGTGGTCACGCAACCAGTGGAAACGCGAGCGCTACGCGCCGGCCTTCCACGTCGACGACCGCAACCTGGACCCGCGGACCTGGTGCCGGTGGCCGATCCTGTCGGGCGGGTTTGCGCGGGAGCTGCGCGAGCTGCGGGCGCGGGTGGGTTCTGCGTAGGGTGGGTCAAGGCTTTGCGGACCCACCGTTGACCGACTTCGCGTCGCCGTCGGCATTGGTTCGGAGTGAGTCCTGAGCCGCGGCACGGTGGGTCCGGCGGCCCTCGACCCACTCTGCCCAGGCGAGATGCCGACGCGCGTCTGCGTGTCGCTGCCCTCCACCCCCGCGTACACCATCGCGAGCGACTTGAGGTTGTCGGCCGCGGCCGTTTCGGGCACGGTTTCGTTCTGGCGGGCGTCGAGAAAGGCGCGGATGACGCCCGCGTGTCCTTCGTGAGCGAGTGCGGCGGGCACGCCGACGTCGAACGCGCGGAGCGGACGCATGAACCCGTCGTCGGCCCCGTCGCCGTCGGGGTCGAGGGTCTGCCCGGCAAACCCGTCGTGCCCGTCCCAGGTCACGCTCCCGCGGGTGGGGGTTGCGGGCGCGGTCATGCGGTCAACCTGACAAACCCGGTAAGCTCATCCCGGCCCGGAGGACCTCCTCGGTTCAGGGATTTTGTTCATGAAGTCGTGCGCCGCGCTGATGCTGAGGGTCTTGGTCGTGCTGCTCGGCGGGCTGTCGGGCGGGTGCGGCGGCGGCGACGAGACCCACACCGATGACGGCCGGCTGATCGTCTCGTACTGGGAGCACTGGAGCGGCTTCGAAAAAGAGGCCATGCAGGCGGTGGTCGACGACTTCAACGCGTCGCAGGAGCGGCTGTTTGTCAAGATGCTGGACGTCAGCCAGCTGGAGCAGAAGATCATCCTGGCGACGGCGGGGGGGCGGCCGCCGGACGTGGTGGGGCTGTGGGCACGGAACGTGGCGTCGTTCGCGGAGAAGGGCGCGCTGACGCCGCTGGGTCGGTACCTGGACGCGGAGGGCATCACGGGGGATGACTACATCCCGGGGGTCTGGGCGCAGTGCCGATTCCGCGGGTTTACCTGGGCGCTGCCCAGCACGCCGGCGAGCATCGCGCTGCACTGGAACAAGCGGCTGTTCCGCGAGGCGGGGCTGGACCCTGAGGTGCCGCCCCGGAGCCTGGCCGAGCTGGACGCGATGAACGAGGCGTTGACGGTGGTGGACGTGCGCCGCGGGGGGGGAACGGCGCGGGTGCGCTATCTTGACCTGACGGATGGGGAGAAGTCTGACAAGCAATTTGACATCGTGCGGCTGGGCTTCACGCCGAGCGAGCCGGGGTGGTGGAAGCAGGCGCACGGGTACTGGTTCGGGGCGCAGCTGTGGGACGGCGACCGGAAGATCACGGCCAACACGCCGGAGAACGTGGCGGCCTACGCGTGGTATGCGAGCTTCCCGGAGAAGTTCGGGGTGAACAACCTGAAGAAGTTCGGGGCGAGCTTCGGGCAGAACTTCGCGTCGCCGCAGAACCCGTTTCTGGACGAGCGGATCGCGATGGTGCTGCAGGGGGTGTGGATGTACAACTTCATCGATCAGTTTTCGCCGCAGCTGGAGTGGGCGGCGGCGCCGTTTCCTTCTGCGGATCCCGACGCGTTGCCGAACGTGACGTTTCTGGACAGCGACGTGTTGTGTATCCCCAAGGGGGCCCGCAACCCCGATGAGGCGTTCGAGTTCATCGCGTTCGTGCAGCGGCAGGAAAATATCGAGAAGCTGAACCTGGGCCAGCGCAAGTTCAGCCCGCGGTCGAGCTACAGCGCGGACTTCATCGCGCGGCACCCGCACCCGTACATCGGGGTGTTTATCGATCTGGCGATGAGCCCCAACGCCCGGACCCAGCCACTGATGCCGGTGTGGGTGGAGTACGGCAACGAGCTGCGCGCGGCGGCGGACCGAACCTTCGGCGGGGTGGTCGACGCGCAGGAGGCGCTGGACTACGTGCAGCAGCGGATGCAGTGGAAGTTTGACCGCAACCACAAGCGGTGGGACCTGACCGGGGAGGCGCGGCTGGCCGAGTGGGCGTCGGCGGGGCGAGACGGGGTGGACGATGAGTGATGGCGTGCCGCGATTCCCGGTCGCCCCGGTTTCGGTTGCCCTGTGTAGGGTGGGTCAAGGCTCGGCGGACCCACCGTTGACCGACCCCGCGGGGCCTTCGGCGTCGGGTGCCAAGGGGGCGTTGCACCGCGGCGCGGCGGGTCCGGCGGCCCTGGACCCACCCTGCGCAGAGCATCCTTGCGTTGCGGCTTCCGGCGGGGGGCTCGCGTGACGACGGCCCAACGCAGACAACTCGGCAAGGGCCTGCTGTTCATCAGTCCGTGGCTCATCGGTTTCGCGGTGTTCGGCATCTACCCGATCGTGATGGCGGTGTACTACTCGTTCTGCGACTACGACGTGCTGCGCGAGCCGGTGTGGGTGGGACCGCTGAACTACCAGGACATGTGGACGGACGACCTGTTCTGGAAGTCGCTGAAGAATACGCTGATTTACGCGGCGTTTTCGGTGCCGCTGGGGCTGTTGCTGGCGTTGACCATCGCGGTGATGCTGAACCGCCCGATTCCGGGGCGCTCGTTCTTCCGCACGTTTTACTACGTGCCCAGCATCGTGCCGCTGGTGGCGGTGGCGATGGTGTGGATGTGGGTGTTCAACGGCGAGTCGGGGCTGATGAACTACTTCCTGTCGCTGCTGGGCATCGAAGGGCCGCAGTGGCTGGGGGACGAGGCGTGGACCAAACCGACGCTGATCCTGTCCAGCATCTGGCAGATCGGCGGGGCGATGGTGCTGTTTCTGGCCGGTCTGCAGGACGTGCCGCGGTCGCTGTACGAGAGCGCGGAGATTGACGGGGCCGGGCCGATGCGTCAGTTCTGGAACATCACGGTGCCGATGGTGTCGCCGGTGCTCTACTTCAACCTGATCATGGGCATTATCGGTAGCGTGCAGGAGTTTGTGAAGCCCTTCGTGATGCTGCCCGACGGCGGGGAGAACCGCTCGGCGCTGCTGTTCGCGGTGTACATCTATCAGAACGCGTTTGACTACAGCAACATGGGTTACGCGTGCGCGATGGCGGTGGTGTTGTTCTTCATCGTCCTCTTGCTCACCTGGCTGGCCACGCGGGCGATGGGGCGGCACGTTTATTACGCGGGGGAGTGAGGCGTCGCCGCAGGCGCGGACGAACGGGAGGGCGAACCTTCCGGTGAGCCGGCGTCGCAGGGGACCCGGCTCACCGGAAGGTTCGCCCTCCCGAAAGGCAAGAGACAGGAACGCGATGAAACGACCCTTCCACCAGTTCGCCCGCTTTGTGATCCTCACCCTGGGGGCGGTGGTGTTCACCGTCCCGCTGGTGTGGATGGTGGCGACGGCGCTCAAGCCGATCGACCAGACCATGAGCATGCCGCCGCGGTGGCTGCCGCGGGCGTGGACGGCGACGCTGGACAACCAGCCGGTGGAGGTCGGTTTGGGTCTTGTGCCGCCGGACGCGGGGCCCGACACGGCGGTGTCGGCGAGCGCGGCCTATCAGTGGACGGTGGAACGTGATGGAGACGGGGTTGGGGGTCCGGTCCGCGTGCCGGTGAAGCTGCGGTCGCCGGCGGCGGAGGATCCCGTGACGGTGGAGATCAACCACCGCTGGGAATGGGTGCGGGACGGCGGGGGCAAAGAAGAACGCAACCCAGTGCGGATCGTGGCGCGGGAGGCGGACGCCGAACCGCTGGCGGCAGGCACGGCCCAGGTGAACGTGATCGACGCCGACGGGGCGATGCGGCGGCGGGTGGTGCCCGAGGCCGAGCTGGTGCGGGTGTGGGGGCAGACCCACGACGGGGTGAACCGGTCGTACGGCGTGACCGAGACCGAGACGCTGCCGCGCGCGGCGCTGACTCGGGCGTACGTGCCCTGGAACGGGCGGGCGGAACTGGCGTTTGTGGAAACCGAGGCGCTGAGCCTGCGCCACGGCGACGTGGCCGAGTCGATCGACGTGCAGTGGGGCAACTTCGGCGGGGCGGTGCGGGAGATGGGCTACTTCGGCCGCTACTTGTCGAATACGCTGACGCTGTGTTTTCTGACCGTGCTGGGCACGGTGGTGTCGTGCTCGCTGGTGGCCTACGGCTTCTCGCGGATCGAGTGGCCGGGGCGCGACAAGGTGTTCCTGGTGGTGCTGGGCACGATGATGATCCCGTTCCCGGTGATCATGGTGCCGCTGTACGGCCTGTTCAGAGATCTGGGGTGGATCGGCAGCCTGAAGCCGCTGTGGGTGCCGACGCTGTTCGCCAGCGCGTTCAACGTGTTTCTGCTGCGGCAGTTTTTCATGACGATCCCCAAAGAGCTGAGCGAGGCCGCGCGGATCGACGGGTGCGGCGAGTTCCGGATCTTCTGGGGCATCATCCTGCCGCTGGCCAAGCCGGCGCTGACGGTGGTGGCGCTGTTCCAGTTTCTGGCGACGTGGAACGACTTCTTAGGGCCGCTGATCTACCTGACCGACCAGAAGGACTACACCCTGGCGCTGGGCCTGCAGTTCTTCCAGAGCCAGACCGGCGGCACGCAGTGGCACTACTTGATGGCGGCGAGCACGCTGGTGGTGGCGCCGGTGATCGTGCTGTTCTTTCTGGCGCAGCGGGTGTTTATTGAGGGCGTGTCCATGAGCGGGTTGAAGGGCTAACGCCCGGAGCGGTCTCCGTGCGAGGCTCGCGGACTCGCCCCACCCGTCGGCCGCGTCCCGCGGGACGCGGGACCTTGGACGCGCAGCGTTGGGCCCGGCTCGCGTTCGGCGTGGAGACTGGACCGCGGCACGGTGGGTCCGGCGGCCCTTGACCCACCCTACGAAGCAGCCATTGGGGTTGCCTTGCGTAGGGTGGGTCAAGGCTTGGCGGACCCACCGTGCCGCGGGCCGGCGTGGTCATTCCACGGCGTGTGAAAAAGTTGGCGTGGTGTAACCAACGCCCCACTCCGGCGTGAGGACGCCGCGCTGGACGTACCGGTGCAGTGATGAATACGGCCAGTCAAACGGCCGCTCGACGTGGCCGTGCTTCACGGGGTTGAAGTGGATGTAGTCCACATGACGGTTGAGGTCGTCCTGGTCGCGGATGACGTGATCGAGGAAGCGGCGCTGCCAGATGCCCTTCTCTTGTCGATCAGATTTGCTGGCGGAGCGGGCGGGGTCGGCGGGCAACCCGCGGGAGAAGTGTGCTTTGATCAGACGCCAGCGGGTGGAGAAATCGGTGTCGTCGGGCGGCAGGGTCCAGACGTGATGCAGGTGGTCGGGGAGTACGACGGCGGCGTCGATCTCGAAGGGGTGCCTGGCTTGCACCGCCGCGACGGCGTGGCGGAGGCGGTCGATGTGACCGGTGAGCAGAGACTTTCGCCGGTCGGCGAGAGCGAGGGTGAAAAAGACGGTGGCGCCGGGGGTGTGGAGGCGGCGGTAGTGCGGCATGGGGTAAGAGGTGCCAAGAGGGAGATGAGTCGAATTGGGGGGTCGCGTCTGACAACGGTGGGTCCGCCGAGCCTTGACCCACCCTACGCCAAGGCAGGGGAAGGGTATTTCGTAGGGTGGGTCAAGGGCCGCCGGACCCACCGTTGCCAGTCGCGAGAGGTCATTGCGGCGCGTCCCTCCCAGTGTCTCAACGGCGCAGCTCCCGGGGTGCGGGGGCGGAGCCCCCGCCGCGGCCAGAAGGTCCGCTTGCCGCCGCTTTGGGCGGTGAGCGGGGCGCCCCGGACGCGCCCGCGCTAACGGAGGGCTTTCTTCCACTGCCGATCCAGCCGCTTCTCGCTCACCGGCTGCGCGGTGCCCAGGCTTTCGGCGAACAGCGACACCCGCCACTCTTCGAGCATCCAGCGGCAGGCGTCGAGCTCGGGGTTGTCGACCCCGCGCTGGGCGTGGTCGGTGGCGGCGTCACGGTAAGGACGCCAACGCGACTCGAACTGGTGGGCGAGCTTCTGGTCGCGGTCGGCCTTGCCTTCGTCGAGCTTCTTGAAACGCATCCGCGAAGCGGCCAAGTAACGCGACAGGTGGGGGCGGGCGGCGGGGGGCGTGTTGGCGACGAATCCGTCGGCAAGCAGCGTGTCGAGCTGCACGGCGGTCTGGTGGCGGGCGGCTTCCCACGCGGGGGGGCATTTTGCGGCGAGCCCGTCGAGGAGCCGGCGCAGGGGCTGGGCCTGCTGCAGGGCGGCGTCGATGGCGCGGTGCACGGCCTGTGCGGCGGCGGGCAGGTCGGCGTGACCGGCGGACACCAGCGCGTCGAAGGCGGCAGCGCTGCGGGGGGGGTAGTCGTGGGCGGGTTGGGCGTACACGTCGCGGAGCGCGGCCCGGGCCAGCTGGTCTTTGAGTCCGTATTCACCCGCAAACGGGGCGAAGCGCAGCAGCGTGCCCTGCAGGTCGGGCAGTCGGGCGACGGCGACGCGGGCCCGTTGGGCGGCGGCGATCATGGCCAGGCGCAGCACACCGCGGGGCAGCTCGGCCCCGGCCCGCTCGGCCGACGCGACGGTCCGCAGGTTCACCGCTTCGCCGGTGTCGATCAGCGTGGGGTGGGCGGTGAGGGTGATGCCGTTTGCCGTGGCTTCAACTTCGGGGGGCAGGTCACCGAACGTCCATTCCGTCAAACCATCTTGCGTCCAGCGCGGGTCGTTGAGTTCGCTGACGGCCTCGGTGGCCTGCGTGCCCAGGGCACGCTGCAGGGCGGGCAGGTCGCGCGACTGCTCGATGATCTCGCCCTTGTCGTCGAGCACGGCGACGTTGAGCCGCTGGTGGTCTTCGAGGCGGGCGAGGTTGAACTGGCGGGCGTCGATGGGCACGCCCGCCACCCAGCCCAGCGCGTCCGCGGCGGCGTCGGCGAAGTGGCCCTCGCCGAAGGTCAGCCGCGCGGCGGCCTTCTCGGCGGCCTGGGGGGCGGGGCCGAGCGCACGGCGGGTTTCCTTGGGCAGGCTGCGGATGAGGGCAACAAGCCGCTCGTGCAGCTGGGCCGGCAGGCCCCACTCCAGCGTGGCGGGGGTGAGGCGGCCCAACGCGTGCAGGGGGATTTCCAGGGTGACGCCGTCGTCCGAAGCGCCCGGGTCGTGCTTGTAGATCAGCGGCAGCTTCATGGTCGCAACCGCGAGGTGGTCAGGGCGGCCCGGGTCGGCTTCGACGGCTTGCGTGAGCAGGTCGCTCTCCTGCATCAACAGGCTGGCGTGCGCGTCGTTGCCCGCCTGCTTCAGCCAGCGGTTGAGTTCGGCGACGCCGACGACCTCAGGGGGAAGGCGTTGGTCGTAGAAGTCGAAGCGCCGGGTGACGTCGGCCAGCAGATCGTTGCGACGCTCGCGGGCCTGGACCTGCTCGACCTTTTCTTGCAACTCGCGGTTGTGGGCGTAGAAGGGCTGGTTGAGCAGGCCCGGCGATTCGCATTCCCCTTCCACCAGCGCGTGGTGAATGAACAGGTCGCGGGCGGCCTTCGGATCGACCTTCGCCAGCCGAATACGTCGCTTGGCGACGAGCACGAGGCCGAAGAGCGTGGCTTTCTCAAAGGCGTTCACGGTGCCGGACTTCGGGTTCCAGTGGGGCTCGAAGTGGCTGGTCTTCACGAGTTCGCCGGCGATGGGTTCGATCCACGCGGGGTCGATTTTGGCCAGCGTGCGGGCGTACTGCCGGGTGGTGGCGACGGTTTCGGCGGCGACGATCCACCGCGGCTTGGCCTTGAAGAGCACGCTGCCGGGCCAGAGGGCGAGCTTGGTGGCGCCCGCGCCGGTGTATTCGCCCCTGGCCTTGCGGCCTTCTTCGGTGTCGGTCTTCAGCGCGATGTTGGACAGCAGGCCGGTGAGCAGGGCCCGGTGGACGGCGTCAGCGATTTTGTTGATTCCGTTGGGACCTTCGACCCGGCGCGGCGCCTTCAGCTTTGCCTGCCGTGCCAGATCGGTCAGCTGCCGGTGCAGGTCGAACCACTCGCGCAGCCGCTGGTAGCCCAGGAAGTTCTTCGTACACCACCGGCGGAAGGCGCTGCCCGACAGCTCGGCCTTCTTCGCGTGCACCGCGTCCCACAGGGTGAGGTAGGTCAAAAAGTCGCTTGATTCGTGCCGCATCGGCGCGTGGGCGCTGTCGGCGGCCTGGGCGTGGTCGGGCGGCCGCACCCGCGGGTCCTGGCCTTCCAGGGCGGCGGCGATGATGAGCACCTCGGGCAGGCAGCGCTGCTCGGCGCCGGCCAGCACGATGCGGCCGACGCGCGGGTCCACCGGCAGGCGGGCGAGGGTGCGGCCGGTCGGGGTCAGAACGAGTTGCCCGCCAGAGGTTCGCGGTGCCCCGGGCTTCAGCCCGTGCTTCGGGGGGTGGGAGGTGGGGGATTCTGAGTGGTCGGTGCCACTGGTTTCGAAGCACGGGCTGAAGCCCGTGGCACGGATCGCGACGGCGCCGAGTTCCTGCAGCGTCTGCGTGCCCTCGCGCACGGCGCTGGGGCGGGGCGGGTCGAGGAAGGGGAAGTCGGCCAGATCGCCCAGATTCAGCGAGGCCATCTGCAGCATGACGGCCGCCAGGCTGGTGCGCAGGATCTCGGGCGTGGTGAATGGGTCGCGGTCGTTAAACAATTCTTCGCTGCACAGGCGGATGCACACGCCCGGGGCGATCCGGCCGCAACGCCCGGCCCGCTGGTTGGCACTGGCCTGGCTGACGGACTCGATCGGCAGCCGCTGCATGCGGGTGCGCGGCGAGTAGCGGCTGATGCGGGCGGTGCCGGGGTCAATCACCGCGGTGATGTTGGGCACGGTGACCGACGACTCGGCCACGTTGGTGGCGATGACCACCCGGCGCGGGCCGCCCGACTTGGGATTGAAGACCTTCTGCTGCTCGGCGCTGCTGAGGCGCGAGTAGAGCGGCAGGATGTCAGGCTGCCGCCCGCGTGAGGCGACGGCGTGCGCCCGCAGCGTCTTTGCCGCGTGACCGATGGCCCGCTCGGTGGGCATGAACACCAGCACGTCACCCGCGCCGCCCTGCGGGTCGCGGGTGACCTCGTCGAAGGCGTCGCAGAGCGCGCGGTCGGCCGCGTGGCCCTCGAAATCGACCTCGTCGCCCTGCTCGTTTTCGACGGGCCGGTAACGCACCTCGACGGGGTAGGTGCGGCCACTGACCTCGATGATGGGGGCGGGGGTTCCGTTTTCTTCCGCGAAGAACGCGGCAAACCGCTGCGGGTCGATCGTGGCCGAGGTGATGACGATCTTCAGGTCCGGCCGCCGCGGCCGCAGCCGCTTGAGGTAGCCCAGCAGGAAGTCCACGTTCAGCGAGCGCTCGTGGGCCTCGTCCACAATCACCGCGTCGCAGGCCAGCAGGTCCGGGTCGCGGCCCAGCTCGGCCAGCAGCAGGCCGTCGGTGAGGTAGCGGACCCGCGTGTCGTCGCCGGTGGTGTCGTTGAAACGCACCGAGTAGCCGACGGCCTGGCCCAAAGGCACGTTCAGTTCGTCGGCCACGCGGGCAGCGAGCGTCCGGGCGGCGATGCGGCGGGGCTGGGTGTGGGCGATCACGCCGTCGTGCCCATATCCGAGTTCCAGCAGGATTTTGGGCAGCTGGGTGGACTTGCCCGAGCCGGTCTCTCCGCAGACGACGACCACGGGGTGCTCGCGGATCAGCGCGGCGATGTCGTCGCGCTTCTGACTGATGGGCAGGTCGGGCGGGTAGGCGACCCGCGGAGCGGTGGCGGCCCGCGCGGCACGCTCCACGCGGGAGCGGTCCAGCAGCTCGAAGAGGCGATGCAGGTTGCGGTCGAAGGGCTGGCCGGCGCGGTGCGCCGTCTGCACGCTTTTCCACAGCCTGGTGAGTGCGGGGCGGTCGCGCCGTCGCGCGTCGCCGATTGGCGGTTCGCCGGGCGGCAGGCCCGGGGTGAACCCGCGGCGGGGGGGTGGGGTGGGGTCGGGGGAAGACGGCACGGGACGCAGATCATACGGGGCCCGGGGGGCGGCCCGCGGCCGCGAGAAGATGCGGGCGGCTTTGCCGTTAAAGATTTTCAGATACTTGTTTTAACGGCGTCCGCGGCCTACACTCCCGCAGCGTCCGGCCCCCCATGGTGGGGGACACCGCCGGGCGGCGTTTCGCGTTCCACCTGAAAGGTTTGCTGTATGAAAAAGTCTCTGATCGTTCCCGTCATCGCTTCTGCCCTGGCCCTGCCCGTGGGACTGGGCTTGTTCGGCTCCACCGCCGAGGTCTCGGCCGAGCATCATGAAGCCGGCGACATCGTGACCACGCTGATGGGCAATGAAGAAACCACGATGCTGGTGGCCGCGGTGACCGCCGCCGGCCTGGTCGAGACGCTGCAGAGCGACGGGCCCTTCACGGTGTTTGCCCCCAACAACCTGGCCTTCGAGGACTTCGGCGAGGAAGAAGTCGCCGAGCTGCTGGCCGACCAGGAAGCGCTGTCGAACGTGCTGCTGTACCACGTGGTGCCGGGCAAGGTGATGGCCGCGGATCTGGCCCCGGGCATGGTGATGACCGCCAACGGCACCAGCCTGACGGTGGACGTGGTGGACGGCGAGGCCGACATCAACGGCGCGACCGTGGAGCAGGCCGACATTGAGGTCAGCAACGGCGTGATCCACATCATCAACACGGTGATGGACCCCGCCGAAGCGGAAGACGCCGAAGACTCGGACGACTAAGCGGCCCCGGTTCGGGTCGACGAACCATGACCAGGCCCGCCCCGAATGGGGCGGGCTTTTTTTTTGGCGTGCACTCGGTGGTTCCGGACGCTCACACCGCTGCAGATAAAGCCTTTTAAACCGCCATGGCGCCAAGCCGCCCAAGCCGCCCAAGCGGCATAAGAAGCCGGCGGACGCCGAGGGATCTGCCCGGATTTTCGATTGCGGACGAGGCCTTGATTGATCTGACCCACGACGTGGTCAACCCGGCGAGAGCCGAAGACGCACCGGCATCTGCCCGCTTCATTTCAGCCAGACCGCAGCGTGGATGAGCCCGGCGCGGTGCCCCGGCCCCGGGGCTTTCTCTCTTGCCCGCTAGCGGCTGTCGGGGTTGGGGTAGGTGTCGACACCGATGCCGTTCATCGCCAGCACGACCAGGAAGTAGCCCGCCATGAGCAGCGCAGGCACGGTAAAAAGCAGCAGCAGCGTGAGGACGGTGAAGGCCATGGCGGGATCCGATGACGGGGTGCGGGTGTCGGGACAGACCCCATTGTAAGGCCCGTGGCCACGGGTTGCCGAAGGCCACGCCGGGGCAGGGTGACGGACTCAGAATCGTGGCCTTCGCAGACCCTCGGCCCGCAGCACCGGGCTTGCCCGGCGTGAACCCCGAACGGAACACCCCGTAGCAGTCCGTTGAAGTACCCCGCGTAAGCCGAGGGCGAGCGATTGTTTTCGCCGGCCGCAGGCACCCGAGGTGCTTCAACGGGCTGGTAGGGTTGTGCGACGCCGTCGTCGGATTCACTTCACGAGCGTCCCCCTTCCGTCCGCAATGGAGCCCCCTCATGCCCGATGACCCCTTCCCGGTGGCCGACCTCCAGGCCCAGCTTGCCGACGGCCAGCCCGCCTTCTTGATCGATGTGCGCGACGCCGACGCCTTCGCCAGCGGCCACGTGGCGGGCGCGCTCAACCGGCCCCTCGACACGCTGGACCCCGTCGCCATCGCCGATGAAGCCGCGACGTTCTACGGGGCGTCGGGCGGCCCGGTGCTCACGCTGTGCGGCGGCGGCACGCGGGCGGGCAAGGCCGCGGCCTTGCTGCGCGACGCCGGGGTCGACGCGCGGGCGGTGAAGGGCGGAACCAGGTCGTGCCGGGCCGCGGGCATGGACGTCGTGGAGGGTGCCTGACCGCCGCGGCCCTCAGCGGTGGCGGGGTCCGCGGCGGCGGTCATTCGTCGGGAGTCACGCGGTGCAGCGCAAGAACGATGCCTCCGCGTGGCTTCACGCCGGGAGCGGTGGCGGCCCGGCGGCGTCTTAAGACCGTCTTCATCTTTGACCGGTACTATTCAGAATCATCGGCACCGGCCGCGACCGGATGCCATCTCCCATCCTCCGACCGGAGCCCCGTCGTGAAGCACCTGATGACCCGCCTGACCCTTCTCACCGCCTTCGTCGCTTCGGCCGCTCTGCTGCCGGCCTGCAACACCATGGAGGGTGCCGGCGAAGACGTGCAAGACGCAGGCGAAGCCATCGGCGACGCGGCCGATTGACAGCGGGAGATCTGCCCGTCGCAACCCCGCGCGTGGGACCCGACCACGGGGGCGGTTCTCCGTCACGATCTTCGCACGCCGCGTCGTGAGCACGCTGGTTGACGTGTCGGGGGCCACCACCCTGTGCGCAGGTGGCTCCCCTGCGCGTGTTTGAAGACCTTGCGGGCCGGCGGGACGGCCGGCGTGACGGCCGGCGTGACGGCAGAGGATCGTCGCTCGCGTCGTGGGCTTGCCTCCCCGCAGCGACGGGGGGGGGGCTGGGTTCGCCGCCCTGCGCGCGACCATGGCGCCGCACGCCCGGCTCTTACGGGGTTTTCAGGCACGTTCTTCGAGAATCACAGCCGCTTTGTCGACTTGCGAAAGGCGGTCTGCAGCGCCGCGGTGACGGAGGGGTAAGTCAGCGTGGCGTTGCACAAGCTGTCGCCGTCGCAGCGCTGACCCAGGGCCAGGGCGAATACGTTGATGACCTCGTCGGCACTTTCGCCCACCAGATGAGCGCCTGTCAGCTGCTCGTCGGCGTCGAAGATCAGCTTGTACGACGCGTGCTCCTGGCCCAGCTGGCGGAAGAACTTTTTCGTGGAAAGGTGGGTCGCGATGACCCGGATGCCGTCGCCGTGGGCGCTGCGGGCCTGGGCCTCGGTCATCCCGACGCCCGCCACCGGGGGCACGGTGAAAGCCACCGACGCGGGTGGGGTGTCGGACCGTGTTTTCAGCTCCCCGCCGCCGTCCGCGGAAAACAGGTTGTGCTTCAGGGTGCGGCCGTCTTCGATCGCGGTGGGGATCAGCGGCGGGCGGTCGCCGTGCACCACGTCGCCGCCGGCCCACACGCGGGGGTTGCCGACGCTGCGCAGGTGCGCATCGACCACCACCCCGCGCGGCGACGCCTCGACGCCCGCGGCCTCGAGGTTCAGGTCTTGGAGCGAGGCGATCCGGCCCGTGGTGTTGACCGCCAGGTCGGTGGTGACCAGCGCGGTGGCGTCGTCGTCATCGGCGTGGACGGTGAGGCCCTCTGCGCACTTCGTGACCGAGCCCACGCGGCGCTGATGAATCACCCGCACCCCGTGTGGCCCCAGGCCCGGCAGCCCGGCCTCGAGCGTGGCGACCACGTCCGGGTCGAACCCCTTCAGCACGTGGTCGTCAGGAGTCACGACCGTCACCGCCCGTCCCGCCACCGCGGCGGCGCAGGCGAACTCCATGCCGATATAGCCGCCGCCGATGAAGGCCACCCGCGGGGGCAGGTCGTCCAGGTCCAGGAAGGCGTCGGAGTCGACGGTCAGCTCGCCGCCGGGCACGTCCAGCGGGCGGGGCCGCCGGCCCGTCGCGATCACGAAGCGGTCAGCGGTCACGGTGTGACCGCCGGCCGCCACTGACTGCGCGTCGATGAACCGCGGAGTCGCGTCCAGCAGCTCCACGCCGGCGTCCCGCAGGTCTTTCGTGGTCAGCCGTCCCACCGGGTCGGTGAAGGATTTTTTGAAGGCCGCGATCTGCGCCCAGTCAATCGTGGTGGGGGCGACGCCGCCACCCGCCGCCGCCAAGGCGTTGACGCGGTGGGCCATCAGCGCCGCGTTCACGAAGGGCTTCTTCGCGTCGCAGCCGCGGTTGGGGCAGGTGCCCCCGGGCGGCGCGTTCTCGATCAGGGTCACGCTCAGCCCGGCCTTGCGTCCGGCGTAGGCGACGATCTGCCCCACCGCCCCGGAGCCCAGCACGCACAGATCGGTTGTGGTTCGCATGCACGCAGAATAGGTCCCGGTCCGCCGGGCGATCCGGCCGGCGGCGTAGAGTCAGCGTCAACCTGCTCGATTCGCCCCTTCACGAAAGGAACCGCCGTGAAACTCTCCCTGAAAGACCGACGCGTGCTGATCACCGGCGGCAGCAGCGGCATCGGCCGCGGCATCGCCCTGGCCGCCACCCGCGCGGGGGCGCGGATCGGGTTCAACTACCACTCCGACCCCGGGGGGGCGGAAGAGTCTCAGCGCCAGATCGAAGCGGCCGGCGGACAAGCGGTTTACCGCAAGGCCGACGTGTCCGACCCCTCCGACGTGGCGGCGCTGTTCACGATGATGGACGAGGCCTGGGGCGGGGTCGACGTGCTGGTGAACAACGCGGGCATCGACGGCGTGCGGGCGAAGGTCTGGGAGGGCGAGGCCGCCGACTGGAAAAAAGTCATCGACGTGAACCTGATGGGCACCTATTACGGGATCAAAGAAGCGACCGCCCGCATGGTGCCGCGCGGCTCGGGGGTGATCGTGAACATCTCGTCGGTGCACGAGACCATCCCCTGGGGCGGGCACTCGGCCTACTGCGCTGCCAAGGCGGGCATCGGCATCATGGTCCGCAGCCTGGCGCTTGAATTGGCCGACAGCGGCGTGCGGATCCTGAGCCTGGCCCCGGGCGCAATCAAGACCGAGATCAACGAAGACGTGTGGAGCGACCCCGCGCAGCTGAAAGACCTGAAGAAGAAGATGCCCGTCAACCGCATGGGCACCGTCGAAGAGATCGGGAACGTGGCCGTGATGCTCATGAGCGACGCGTCGTCGTACATCACCGGCACCACGCTGTACGTAGACGGTGGCATGACCTGCTACCCGAGTTTTGCGGCGGGCGGCTGACCGCCGACCGGTTTCGCCGATCTGCCCGGGCACCATGAACTTCGGCTGGCACACGTCGAAAGACGGCAGCGAAGCGATCATGGACCGCGCGCTGGAGCAAGGAGTCAGCTTCTTCGACACCGCCGACGTCTACAGCGGCCAGAACGAGCAGTCGCACTTCGGCAAGAGCGAACGAGGGCTTCGTCAAGACCGTCAACGCCATCCGCCCGCAGCGGGAGAGGTACGAGGGCCTGGCGAAGAAGCTGGGCCACACCCCCGCCGAGCTCGCCCTCGCCTGGCTGCTGAGCAACGGCGTCGTCACCGCCCCGATCATCGGCCCGCGGACCATGGCGCAGTTCACCTCGGCGCTGCCGGCGAGGGAGATCGAGGTAAGCGACGAGACGCTGAAGGAACTCGACGACATCTGGCCCGGGCCCGGCGGCGAGGCGCCGGTGGCGTCGGGGGGCCGCAAGGCCTCGCTCCTTGGCGTGCCCACAGGCCCCACGGTGGCGTGAAGACGGTATTTGAGGCACGGGTGCTAAACTGGCGACGGTCGGGGCGCAACGCATGTTGCGGCCGGATCAGGGCAGATGCGTTTAGCGTCGCTTCAGCCACGGGGAGGTGAATTTGCCATCCTCGATTCGACCGGAGACTCGCAATGACCTTGACGCTCGATCTCGATGACGAAACGTTGACCCGGCTGGAGGCCCAGGCCCGGGCGTTGGGGATCGACGACACGCGTGAATATGTACGCCAGGTGCTGCACGAGCGGGCCTTTGCCGCGTCCGGTCGGGACGCGGATGCGTATCTCGATGATGTCGCGGGGAGTCTGTCGACCGGCCGTTCAACCGAGCAAATGATGGACGACACTCGGAGCGAGGTATGACCGGATCCGTTCTGGTCGATACCAATGTTCTCATCGATGTTCTTCAGGGCGACCCGCCGCATGCGACATGGTCTCGCGACCAGCTGCGGCCGCTGATTCAATCAGGCCAGGCAACGATCAACCCACTCATTTTTGCTGAACTCGCTGCGCTGTACGGTTCGCCGGACGCACCGGCCCGAGCCGTCCCCGAGACTATTTACCGTCGCGAAGCACTACCCTGGGCTGCGGGCTACGCGGCCGGGCAAGCGTTCCGCGCCTACCGGAGCCGCGGGGGCGTCCGTCGTTCGCCGCTACCAGAATTCTATATCGGAGCTCACGCGCAGGTGGCCGGGATGCAACTGCTCACGCGGGACACAACGCGGTACCGCACGTACTTCCCTGAAGTTAATTTGATCACGCCCGATGAATGAACACGCCGTGCGGTGTGAAGCACCGCTACGTTGGGGTCTCTGGCTTGGGGATTCGGGGGTTGTCCGTTTTTTGGGTGGATGCTGATCAACCCAGCTTCAGCTTCTGCACCACGGTCATCGGCAGGTACAGGCGGCTGGGCTGGTCGGGCAGATCGACGAAGCCGTACCGCCGGTAGAAGCCGCGGGCGAACGCCTTGCGGTCGTGGGTCGGGTTGAGACGATCGATTTGCAGCGTGGCCGGCGGGTCAGCCACGCGCACCCTTGAATCGCTGCGCCGCGCTGCGCAGGGCGTCGTTGGGTTGGGCGTCGTCGGCGATCAGCGCAAGAAAGTGGTCGCGGTCGCGGGCGGTCAGCCGGGTGACGTTGGCCTCGTCGATGATCTCGCGCGACAGCAGCACGAGGCTGGAGACCTCGAAATCGGACACAGACTGGCCGCAGACCGCGGCGGCCTGCTTGATGAGACGCTTATTCGCTTCGGGCAGCCGGACGCCCAGGCGGGCGTCGCGGCGGGCCGGATCTAGGGAAGTCATGCGGGCGCCTCGTTTCTTTACGCCGGATTGACGTACATCGTGGGTCGGGGGGTCGGGGGAGCGAGAGGCGGTAGGCGGCAGGAAGGGCGGAAAGCGGCTACAAAGCCTGGCCCTTTAGCGCGCCCTGTGCATGGTCAGGGTTTCAGCGGGTCACGTCGAGCTATCGTGGTGATTGCAGAACCGTCACCGATCTGACTGCCAGACGATCCAGTCGTTCACCATATTTTGGACGGCATTCATCAGGTCTATACAGAGGTTGCGGAGGCACGGGGCCGCGCCGTACCGGGGCGATGCCCTTGCGCTCGACGGCTGAGGCGGAGATGAACCAACGATCGCCGGAGGGGATGGCCACAAAAATCACAAAAAAGACAAAAAAGGAGCAGGTGCGGACCTGCCTTGCCGGGTGCTTTGGAGGTTGAGTTCGGTCTGTCTCGGCCAATCGCCCGTCAAGCGTTGTCGCGTGGCCCGTGGCTCTGCTTCCTCTTTCTTTTTTTGTCCTCTTTGTGATTTTTGTGGCCAATACGAGAACGCTTTGGTTTTGACGCGGGGTGACGCCGGGATCTTGCCGGCCCGCCCCGCCCAAGCCGGGACGTTGATTCGCGGCGCTCCGTTAGCTGCGAAGCACGGCCGGTATCGGATCGGTCATCCGTCGGTCGTATCCGTGCCAGATGTGGGGGTTTGCGTCTTCGAGGTCATGCCTGCGGATGAACCGGCGGGCAAAACTGAATGGCGATTCTTCGGAGGAAAAAATATCGATTGCGTCGTCAAGGCCGTGGTCGCGGATGCCGTTCAGTGTGTGCAGGCGCAGCAGCCCATCAATTTTGAACCAGTGTTGTAAGCGGTGGTCTTCGTCGTCCAACAACTCGTCGATCGCTTGGTCGTCACGCACGCTGATGTCGCCATAGAACAGGCCGTTCGCCTCGATCAAGTTAGCGGGCTGGTCGGCCTTGTAGTTGTCGTGCATCGTCGCCTCGCATTCCGAATCGTCGCAATCGAGGTCGGGAATGTCGCCCCAGCCGGTGAGCGCGTGGGCCACGAGCGCGTCGGCCGCGCTGTCGAAAAAGAAGCGGGGACCATCCAAGAAAGTCTGGTTGAAGCCCGAAATGCCGTGCAGGACGGGGCCGGAGAAGCCCCAGCCTCGCGTCGGGTTACCTTGCAGATCGGTGGGGCGGCCTTGATCGCTGGTTCGGCCATGAAAGAGTTTTAGGAGCATGGGGTGGCCTTGAGAAGAGGATGCGTGAGAGATCGCGATTGCAAAAAAAGAACACCGATCGGCTGCGAAGGCTTGCCAATTTATATAGCGTACCCGAACGCAACGGAAACATGCCATGGCAAACAACTGGACCCGCGAGCAAACTCTGGTGGCGTTTCGGCTCTACTGTCAGACGGCGTATGGGCGCCTCAACCAGAGCAACCCGGAGGTTGCGCCGCTAGCCACGGCAATCGGGCGTACGCCGTCGGCGCTGATTATGAAAGCTTGCAACTTTGCTGGGTTAGACCCGCTGCATCAGGCGCGTGGGGTTAAGGGGTTGGCGAATCGGTCGAAGTTGGAGTCCGAAATCTGGAGCGATTTTGAAACGGATAGCGAAGCGTTGGCGGACGAGATGGAGCGGGCCTACGAGTCGGCATCCAACGATGGGGTTGAATCCCTACCGACCGCAGTTCAGCCCGCGGGTGACACCGAGGTCAAGCGGACGGTCAAAGTCCGCCGGGTGCAACGGTTCTTCCGGGCGGCGGTGCTGAACGCATACGGCGGGCGCTGCGCCGTAACGGGCTTGGCGGTGCCCCGGCTGCTGAACGCCAGCCACATTGTGCCGTGGGCCGATCGTGAATCGACGCGGGCCGATCCACGGAACGGGATTTGCCTGAATGCTTTGCACGATCGGTTATTCGACGTGGGGTTGGTCGCGTTTGATGACGACCGGAAGCTCTTGCTTTCACCAAAACTTGCTGATCACGCAGCGTTGGGCGACTTGTGCGAAACGGTGACGGGGTCGGTGGGTCGGTGCCTGCGGGTGCCCGAGGCGTTCGCGCCGTCACCCGAGTTTCTGCGATACCACCGAGAAAACTGCTTTCAGTTGGCAGGTTAAGCGCCGACGGCGGAGCGTTGTTTCCAGCGGTCGAACTCGGTCGGGGGCCCGCAAGGTCTGGCCCCGTTGGCCTCCTGGCCCCGTTGGCCTCCCGTCGGGAGGCTATCCTGGGCGGTATTCCATTTTGTGGGTCAAACTGAACTTGAATGGGCGCCCGCCGCATGTCTGATGAAGAAGTTGAAGGCTCGTCGCTCGTCGAAGGGCTGTATGACCGTCTGGTCTCCGGATCCCTCGACGGTCTGCTGACGCGACTCGGGGATGGGCGCACGGGAATCGTGGGGGAGGTCGAGGAGTCGGAGGCTCCGGCGGCGGTGGCTCAATATCTGGAGCACTTGCTGGTGGACGCGCTGCGACGGACCCGTGGCAAAGATGCCGCAGCGCGTCGGCTTCGGGTGGTGCAGCGGGTTATCGATGCGATTGGGGCCGAGCTGGGCGACGATGAGGTGCGGGGCTTAGATCTGGGTGATCCGCTGCGGCGGTTGCTCGCGGTGCACGCGGGAGGCGGGGGTTTACGCCCGGACACCGATCTCGGCCGCTCGGCCCTGCTGACAGGGAGCAGGCAGACGCCTTCGCTGGCGAGCCAGCTGGGCAAGGAGTTCGCGCAGGCCGATCGCGTCGACATCTTGTGTTCGTTTATCAAGTGGAGCGGGCTGCGTCTGCTGCTTGACGGGTTGCGGGTACTCACGGAGACGGTCCATCCCGACGGCGTGCCGCGGCTGCGGGTGATCACGACCAGCTACATGGGCGCGACCGATCCCCGGGCAATCGAAGCGTTGCGCGAACTGCCGAACACCGAAGTCAAGGTTTCGTACGACACCAAGCGCACGCGGCTTCACGCCAAGGCCTACCTGATTCAGCGTGAGACGGGGTTTGGGAGTGCTTACGTCGGCTCGGCGAACATCTCGCACGCAGCGATGTCGGAGGGGCTGGAGTGGACGAACAAGATCAGTCAGTACGAGCTGCCCTACCTGTGGCGGAACGTGGTGGGGACGTTTGAGACGTACTGGAATGACGAGGCGTTCGAGCCGTATACCGCGGGGTCCGCCGACCGGCTGAGCTCCGCGATTGATCGTGAACGGAATGTCGGGCAGGGCGGCGGCGGCATCGTCGCGGGCTTTGATGTGACGCCTTACCCGTTTCAGGAAGAAGTGTTGGAAGCCCTGCAGGCGGGGCGTGAGATCCGCGGCCGGGTGCGGCAGCTGGTGGTGGCGGCCACGGGGACCGGGAAGACGGTGATCGCGGCGTTTGACTACCGCCGGTGGGCCCAGGCGCAGGGCAGCGCCCGCCCGCCGCTGCTGTTCATCGCGCACCGCCGCGAGATCCTTCATCAGGCCCTCGCCACGTTCCGCGGCGTGCTGCGGGATCAGAACTTTGGCGACGTGCTGGAGGGCGGCGCCGAGCCGTCGCAGACCGAGCACTTGTTCTGCACGATCCAGAGCTATCAGAGCCGGGGTCTCGCCGGGCTGCCCGCAGACCGCTACCGGTATGTGGTCGTGGACGAGTTTCACCACGCGGAGGCGGCTTCTTACCGCGGCCTGCTGGAGCACGTGACTCCTGATGCCTTGCTGGCGTTGACCGCGACGCCGGAGCGGGGCGACGGTTTTGACGTGGCGCGGTATTTCGAGGGCGGGCCGGCGGCGGAGATCCGGCTGCCCGACGCGATTGATCGGAAGCTGCTCTGCCCGTTTCAGTATTTCGGGGTGTCGAACTCGGAAGACCTTTCGGGGCTGACGTGGCAGCGTGGCGGGTACAAGGTGACCGATCTGGACCGGATCTACACGGGCAACGATGCCCGGGCGGGGCTGGTGCTGGACAAGGCGAACGAGGTTTTGCTTGATCCGCTTCTGGCGCGTGGGCTGGGGTTCTGCGTCAGTGTCGCCCACGCCGAGTTCATGGCGGCCTTCTTTACGCATCGTGGTGTCCCGTCGGTGGCCCTGTCGGGCGAGACGCCGCGGGATGAACGGCGTGATGCCCGCGGGCGGCTGGAACGCCGCGAGATCAATTTCATTTTCACGGTGGACCTCTTCAACGAGGGGGTGGACATCCCGGTGGTGGACGCGGTGCTGCTGCTGCGGCCGACCGAAAGCCTGACGATTTATTTACAGCAGCTCGGGCGTGGGCTGCGTCTGCACCCCGACAAGGAATGCTTGACGGTGCTGGACTTCATCGCGGCTCATGATTCGAAGTTCAGTTTTGCGAATCGTTTCCGCGCGATGTCGTCTCGACCCGAGGGGAATCTGGAGCGGGAGATTCAGGCGGGGTTTCCGCACATGCCCGCGGGCTGCGCGATCCGGCTGGAACGGGTGGCGCAGGAGCGTGTGTTGGCGAACGTAACGCGGAGCCTGATCGTTCGCAAGGCGGCGATCGCCCGCGAGCTGAAGGATCTTGGGGCGATGACCGGGCGGGTGCCTTTACTCGGCGAAGCGTTGGATTATCTTGGTCTTGAACCGTGGCAGCTGTTTAAGCACGGGACCTTGAGCGAGCACCTGCGGCGGGCGGGGCTGGTCGAGGACGTGGATGTGCCCGACGGGGTTCAGCTGGCCAAGGGGATGGCGCGGGTGTCCCACGCAGACGATCCGATGCAGCTGCGATTCGTGGATGAGTATCTGACCGGGGCTGCGGCGTGGAACGGGCGGGTGGCGGAGACGCGGGCGGCGATGCTGCACGGGTCGCTTTGGGGGCAGGGCGGGGTCGATCTCGGACTCGCCGAAGCCGATGCGAAACTGAGGGCGAACCCGTCGGCGGTGGAGGATCTCAAGCAGCTGTCGCGTTGGTGTTTGGAGAAGACGCGTACGCGGGGGACGGTGTCGCAGGTGCCGGGTACGGAAGCGCTCGCGTTGCACGCCCACTACACGCGGGACGAGGTGTTCATTGCTCTGGGGCACTGGTCGATGGATTCACGCCCGGCGATGCGCGAGGGGGTGCTTCACCTTTCGGAGCCGAAGCTGGATGTGTTTTTCGTCACGCTGAATAAATCGGAGGAGAACTATTCGCCCACGACGATGTACGACGACTACGTGGTGAGCGACCGGTTGTTCCATTGGCAGTCGCAGAGCACGACCTCCGCGGCGTCACCGACCGGTCAGCGGTACATCAATCACCGCGATCAGGGGTATACGCCGGTTCTCTTCGTGCGTGAGTACGGCAAGCAGCCGGGCGGGCTGGCGGCGCCGTACGCCTTTCTTGGCGCACTGGACTACGTGTCGCACACCGGTGACCGGCCGATAAGTATCACGTGGCGTCTGCGCACGCCGATGCCGGCGCGGCTGGTGCGGGAGGCTCGGGGGTGACGGGGGCGGAGGGGTGAGGTGGCGGATGACCGCCGCGCGGGCGGGTTGGAAACCCGCCCCTACGCCTCTTGAAACAGCTGCGTATACGCCCGGTAGATGAAGCGGCGGTTGCGTTTTTGGCCGGTGATCTCTTCGAGGATGCCGTGCTCGGTGAGACGGGAGACCAGGTCGTTGGCGGCGGGGTAGGTGGTGCCGATGAGGGTCTGGATCTCGTTGACCGAGACGATGGGGTGCAGGTAGAGGTGTTCGAGGGTGCGGTGGCCGTTTCCGGCGGCGCGGCCGAGCTTGTCGGTCATGAGGTCGCGGTGGATTTCGCGGATGAGGCGGACCGAGACGGGGAGGGTGTCGAGGCGCTGGAGGCCGTGGTTGAGGGCGTTGACGTAGTTGACGACTTCGTCGACGTCCTGGGGGGCGTCGGGGGCGAGGATCTCGGCTTCGGCGGCGAGCACGTCGTTGAGCGAGCTCTGGGTGCCCTCGATCTGACTGGAGAGAACGGCTTCCTTCCGCACGTACACCAAGAACCGCTGGAGCGGTTCCAGAGATAGTCAGAAGAGATCGGGGTGCGGCAGGGTGAGGATCGAGCCGTCGAGGCGGCCCAGGGCCCGGTCGGCCTTGGAGAGCAGGCTCTGGAGGGGGCCGCCGAGGTCAACGGGTGGGTCGGGCGGGTTGGGTTTTGAGTTCAGATGAAACATAACGGCGTGGCCTTGCTTAACGACACGTCCCAAGTGAGAACGATGCTGCTGGGGCCGTCGGGCCGTCGGTTGCGGGTGCCTGAGGCGTTTGGGCGCGTGAGTGGCATGCCGGCCGTGGGGCGATACGCGGCGGGGCGACGGGGAGCTGAGCGATTTCGCCCTGCGGGCGAATGACAGCCGGGACGGCTATCCCACTGGATGGATGGGGTGCCGGCTTCGTGGGTCGGCATGACATCCACGCGAATCGGCGGCTCACCGGCAGGTCTGACCTTTGCGCCTTGGCGCCTTTGCGCGAGACCTGCCTTGGATCCGGCGGTGCGTGATCGCAGCGCCTGGATTCCCGCCCCCGCCTCCGCGGGGATGACGGATGGGAAGCGTGTTGGGTTGGTGCGGCGCGGGGTGGCGGAAGCCTCTACGCCTCTTGAAACAGCTGCGTATACGCCCGGTAGATGAAGCGGCGGTTGCGTTTCTGGCCGGTGAACTCTTCGAGGATGCCGTGCTCGGTGAGACGGGAGACCAGGTCGTTGGCGGCGGGGTAGGTGGTGCCGATGAGGGTCTGGATCTCTTTGACCGAGACGATGGGGTGCAGGTAGAGGTGTTCGAGGGTGCGGTGGCCGTTGCCGGCGGCGCGGCCGAGTTTGTCGGTCATGAGGTCGCGGTGGGTCTCGCGGAGGTTCAGGATGAGCCGGGCGGTTTCGGTGGCCTGCTGGCTGACCTGGTAGACGCCTTCGAGGAAAAAGCTGAGCCAGGCTTCCCAGTCGCCGCGGTCGCGGACGGACTGGAGCAGGTCGTAGTAGGTCTGACGGTGCTGCTTGAAGTAGTGCGAGAGGTAGAGCACGGGCTTGAGCAGGACCTCGCGCTCGCAGAGCAGCAGGGTCATGAGCAGGCGGCCGACGCGGCCGTTACCGTCGAGGAAGGGGTGGATGGTTTCGAACTGGGCGTGGGCCATGCCGATTTTGATGAGCAGCGGCAGGTCGGTGTCGCCGTGGATGAACTTTTCGAGGTCGCCCAGCACGCGGGGGACTTCGTGCGGGGGCGGGGGAACGAAGGTGGCGTCGCGGAGGGTGCAGCCGCGGGGGCCGATCCAGTTTTGGGTGGTGCGGACCTGGCCGGGCGAGAGGTGTTCGCCGCGGACGCCGGCAAGGAGGCGTTCGTGGATTTCGCGGATGAGGCGGACGGAGACGGGGAGGGTGTCGAGACGCCCGAGGCCGTGGTTGAGCGCGTTGACGTAGTTGACGACCTCGTCGACGTCCTGGGGTGCGTCGGGGGCGAGGATTTCGGCTTCGGCGGCGAGCACGTCGTTGAGCGAGCTCTCGGTTCCTTCGATCTGGCTGGAGAGGACGGCTTCCTTTCTGACGTACATGTAAACAAACAGATCGGGGTGCGGCAGGGTGAGGATCGAGCCGTCGAGGCGGCCCAGGGCCCGGTCGGCTTTGGAAAGGAGCGATTGGAGTGGGCCGCCCAGGTCAATCGGCGGATCGGGGGGGAGCGGGGAGGGGACGAACGCCCGGTAGCCGGTGGGCTGGCTGATGTAGGTCCCGCTCCGGGAGGGGTTTGAGTAAGATTCAGTCATGGGGGAGCTCTATTAAAGGCTGAGGGCGGTAAGGGGGTGGCCTACGGTGTTTATTAAAGGTTCGGATTAGTATATCGGTGGGGGCGGGCGGTGGTGAAGGCAGCCTTTCTTAGCGGCGCGTGGCGGGCCGGGGCGCGGTGGGGGACGAGAACGAGGCGGTGGTGTGCATGGACACGCTTTGGGAGGCGTTTCGCAAGCACCCCGGGGTGAAGTCGTGGGTGAAGGAGCGGGTGGGCGGGGTGTAGGCGATCTGCCGTGGTTGTTCGGCAGGCGGGGGGCGGCAGAGAGTGGAGCGTTTTCGCCCTGCGGGCGAATGACAGCCGGGACGGCTATCCCACTGGATGAAGGGGGCGGCGGGGTGGTGGGTTGGCGTGACGTCCACACGAATCGGCGGGTGTACCGGCAGGTCTGACCTTTGCGCCTTGGCGTCTTTGCGCGAGACCTGCCTTGGTTTGGGAGCTGTGCAATCGCCGCGCCTGGATCCCCGCCGGCGCGGGGATGACGGTGAGTGGCGGGCGGGTTTGAAACCCGCCCTTACCGGATGATGCGGGTTCGCGATAGTCTTGGGTATGAGAAGTTCAGACGAATCGGCAGACGCCCGGGCGAACGCTCAGGACGTGGTTTACGAAGCGATGGACGCGATGGGGAGCGACCTTGACCGTGCGGCAACGCTGTGCCGAGAGGCGTTGAGTCTGGATGCGGACTGCGTGGATGCGCGTTGCTTGCTGGCACAGCTTGAAGAGCTGTCGGTGGACGAGTACACGGAGGCGATGCGGGAGGCGGTGGCGGCGGGGCGGCGTTCGCTGGGGGAGGCGGCGTTTGCGGAGTTCGCGGGCCACTTCTGGGGTTACCACGAGACGCGGCCGTTTATGCGGGCGATGGCCGGCCTGGCCGAGGGGCTGCGGGAGGATGGCGAGCGGGACGGTTTGGCGAAGGCGATCGGGGTGTGGGAAGAGATGCTGGAGCTGAACCCCGGGGATAACCAAGGGGTGCGCTACGAGCTGTTGGGTGCTTATCTGGCGGCTCGCCGTTACGACGAGGCCGAGGCGCTGCTGGATCGCTATGCCGATGAGGGCAGCGCGGTGATCGTGTGGGGCCGGCTGTTGCTTACGGCGGCCCGGGGGGAAGACGAGAACCTGGACCGCCAGTTGGCGGAGGCCCGGGCGGCCAACCCGTTTGTGGAGTTGTTTGTGACGGGCCGCAAACGTCGGCCGCGGATCCCGCCGGAGTTCTACGGGATCGGAGACGAGAACGAGGCGGTGGTGTGCACGAACACGCTGTGGGATGCTTTTCGCAAGCACCCCAAGGCGAAAAAGTGGATCAAAGAGCGGGTGGAAGCGGCGGGGTGAGGTTGTCGAAGGCGACGTGTCGGGTCTTTGCGCCTTTGCCTTTGCGTCTTTGCGCGAGACCTGCCTTGATTCGGGCGTTGCGCGATCGCGGCGCATGGATCCCCGCCTCCGCGGGGATGACGGAGGTGGAGCGGGAATGAGAGCGTCGGGTCGTGAGGGCGTTGGCGTCATCTATCGGGATTCGGATTCGGATTCGTTCTCGTGCTCAGCGAAGCGGTTGTCGTTCTCGATCGGCATCGAAATAGCAGACGAGAACGAGAACCGCCCTGCGGGCTGAGAACGAGAACGACGACGGCTTGAGGTACTTTGCGCTCGCACCGTTTGCCGCCCGACTACGCCCGCCAATCGTCGCCGGGCATGATGCGCTGCATGAAGGCGTCGAACAGGGGGACGGTTTTGCCGACGCCGCGGAGGCCGACGAGCAAGACGCTTTTGGCGGCCAGACCGTTGCGGATGCGGGTGAGGGCAACGCGGACGTCTTCGCGGAGGGCCTCGCGGCCGATCAGGTCGGGCGGGGGGCTGCCGGCGCCCGGGGCGAAGGGGTTGCGGGTGCGGTCCGTGCGGGGTTTATAGGGAGATTTCGTTTATTACGTTATTTTAGTAATCGGAATAATTTATGGATAAATGGGGATGGGTCGCGGTTTGTGGGGCGTGAATGGAGCTTGGGGCGGGAGCAACGTGCGGCGGCGCGGGCAGGTCGAGGCTCGCTCCAGCACCCTCACGCGGCGGGGTCGGGCAGGAAAACCTTGGGGTGGTACCTCTCGAGAGTTCATCATGCTCCCGCAGTTTCGGCGGGGTCATTCCGCAGGAGTAAGACCCCGCCACCCGCGACCCGGCCCCGCCCAGGGCTTGGGATGACCCCTCCACGCCGGCCTCGCCCACGACCCGAGGCGGGGCTTAGTCCGCGGTTTGACCTCGGGCCGTGGGGCGGGGGCTTTGGGCTTGTCGGTGGTGCGTGGGCGGGGCAGGGATGCTTGCCCACGAGACCCGGCGCGTTCCTGTGCGAGCGAAGGTCTGTGCCACGCGACGAAGACACGGCGCCCGCTCCGCGAACCCGGGCGACCACGGCGACACGTTCTTCGTTGTGCGACCCGCGGCTCGGGGCGCCGACAACTCTGGACTTGGGTTGTCACGAAAGCTGCCTCTCAGATTTGAATCCACCTTCCCAGATCCCCCCGCCCCATGGGTTACCCCGCAGGGGTTATACAGCCCGCGGGGCGATCCGTGAGGGCTTCGGGCGAATCAGGGATGTGGATTCATGGCCCGGCAGGGCCTTGACTTGCGACGGTCGCGTGGGACACTGCTTGAGTTGCGTGCCGCTTGGAACCATGCAATGCAGGGGGTTGCCGGTCTGTATAGCACGCCAGATCGGTGAATATGCGGTTCCGCAGAATCAACTGTTAGCTACCCTTGCCACGCCAACTCCTATTGCTCGCGAAGATCGTTGCCGGCGTCGATGACGAACTCGACGCACTCGCGGATGGTTTGTCGGATCCCCTCGATCTACGCGCGTTTGTTGATCCGAAGCTAAGTGGTCGCGGCCTGCTTCACTGGGTAAGTTGGTTTGACCCGTGGCTGATGGGCTGCGACCTTTGTCCAGACCATTGGCCGCTTGGTGTAGACGGACGCGAGATTTCCGACAATATTTGGGAACTTGACCTATCGACTGATTGGTCGCCCATTCAGCGTGCTATCACTGCCAATCATCAATACCAAGAACAGATGTGGTTGCCCTGGCAACTACGTCAGGCGTACGCCGCCTATGAGCAATGCAACGATAGCGCGGTGCTGTATTACGGCCGCGCTATCGTTGGCAGCTGTATCAGCGACGCCAGCTCGCCCGGAGGATAGCTAACCACCGGGTGCATTTGACCGGCGGTCTTCGCGAGTAAACTGTTCCTGCTGGAGCCGCGGCCCGTTGTGATTCCGGCCGGCAACTGACCCGTGATACGTTAAGACACCGGGTAATCCGAGGTGTTTGGCTACGCCGCGGCGTGGGGTTCCGCTTGCGTCTTGCTAACAGCTAATAGCTAAGGGCTAACAGCTGGCGGCGCCCCGCCGCCTACTCCCACTCGATCGTCGCCGGCGGCTTGGACGAGATGTCGTAGCAGACCCGGTTCACCCCGCGGACCTCGTTGATGATGCGGTTGCTGATGGTGGCGAGCACGTCGTAGGGGATGCGGGCCCAGTCGGCGGTCATGAAGTCCTGGCTCTCCACGGCGCGGATGGCGATGACCTGTTCGTGGGTGCGGCCGTCGCCCATGACGCCCACGGCCTTGACGGGCAGCAGAACGGCGAAGACCTGGGCGGTCTTCTCGTAGAGCTGGTTGGCGACGATTTCTTCGAGCAGGATCTCGTCGGCTTCGCGGACGAGGTCCAGCTGCGTGGCGTGGACCTCGCCCAGCACGCGGACGGCGAGGCCGGGGCCGGGAAAGGGGTGACGCCAGACCATGGCGTGGGGGAGGCCCAGCACCTCACCCAGCTTGCGGACCTCGTCTTTGAAGAGGTTGCGCAGGGGCTCGATGAGGTCGAAGCCGAGCTGCTCGGGCAGGCCGCCGACGTTGTGGTGCATCTTGATGTTGGCGGCGGTGCCGGCGTAGCCCTGGCCGCTTTCGATGACGTCGGGGTACAGCGTGCCCTGGGCGAGGTACTTGATCTGGGTGTTCTTGTTCGCGAACTCGCTCTTGATTTGTTCGCTGGTTTCTTTGAACACGGTGATGAAACGATGGCCAATCAGCGTGCGCTTCTGCTGCGGGTCGGTGACGCCGGCGAGGTCGTCGAGGAAGGCCTTCTCGGCATCGATGACGCGGAGGTCCAGGTCGAAGTGGTCGCGGAAGGTGGTTTCCACCAGCGAGCGTTCGCCCTTGCGCAGCAGGCCGTTGTCGACGAAGATGCAGGTGAGTTGCTTGCCGATGGTCTTGGCGAGCATGGCGGCGACGACCGACGAGTCGACGCCGCCGCTGAGGCCCAGCACCACGTGGTCGTCGCCGACCAGGGCTTTGATGCGCCGACCCTCGCTGTCCAAGTAGTCGGCCATGGTCCACCGGCCGTGGCAGCCGCAGACGCCGAACAGGAAGTTGCTGAGGATGTCGCCGCCGTGGGGCGTGTGGGTGACCTCGGGGTGGAACTGCACGCCGTGGAAGGGCTTGGTTTTGTGACGCACGCCGGCGTAGGGGCAGGTGGGCGTGGTGGCGGTGGCGATGAAGTCCGGGCCCAGGTTTTCGATTTGGTCGCCGTGGGACATCCACACGCTGGTTTTGTCGGGCAGCCCTTTGAAGAGGCCGTCGTGAGTCTCGTGGATATCAATCTGCGCGCGGCCGTACTCGCGCTCGTGGGCGCCCGCGACGTTGCCGCCCAGCAGCTGGGTGGCGACCTGCATGCCGTAGCAGATGCCCAGGACGGGCACGCCCAGGTCAAACAGCCGCGGGTCGGGCTGGGGGGCATTTTCGTCGTGGACGCTGCTGGGGCCGCCGGACAGGATGATGCCGGTGGGGTTGAGTTTCTTGAGCTGTTCGAGCGTGACGTCGGGGCCGACCAGCACGCTGTAGACGCCGGCGTCGCGCACGCGGCGGGCGATGAGCTGCACGTACTGGGAGCCGAAGTCGAGGATGGGCACGACCTCGGTGACGCCGGCGGGCACGGTGAAGACGTCGTCGGAGATGGCGTGGGGGTCGGCGCGGGGGGCAGATTGAGCGCTGTGGTCGGCCATGGGTGGCTTTCGGCGGGCGGGGTGGGGCGGAGCAGGCGAAACGGGGAATCGAGGAGTTTACTTGAGGGTGGGGGCGGCGGGGGAAACGGTCGGGACGCCCGTTCCACGGGTGGAGGCGGGGTTTGATGGGGGTAGGCTGGAGAGATGCGTTTTACTGTGGTCGGATTGCTGATGCTTGGGGCCGGGGCCGGGGCCGGGGCCGCGAACGGGAACGGGAACGGGGCGACGACGTTGCCCTCGCCGTGGCCAAAATTGGGCGAGGTGGCGACGGCACAACTGAACACGGCCGTCGACGGTTCGCGACCGGACGAGCCGGCGCTGTACCCGTTGCTGTTGCACATGCGCACGTGGACGAGAGATGACGTCCGCGTGGCATCGGCGTTCATTGACCGGAGCCCGGTCGCTTCCCAACCGTGGGCGGTGCCGGTCGGCGCGGTCGCTCGCGGGCACGTGTACGCGGTGGAGGGGAGGTTTGCCGGCCGGGTGCGCGATATCGAGCTTCTTCGCGGCGGGCCGTGGGGCAAGACGATCACCGAGTGGGGAATCGTGGCGGACGGGCCGAAGGATGCGGGCGGGCGGGTGGCGATCGTGTACTTCCCCGGCGAGGTCGTGCGGCCGCGCGACCGGCAGCGGGTGCGGGTGGTGGCGCGTTTCTACAAGCGATGGACCGATGTGGACGCGGCGGGGGTCGAGGCGACGTACCCGGTGTTCGTGGCGGCGCCGTTTTGGGAGCCGGTCGGCGGCGAGCGGGAGGGCGCGGGGTGGCGGGTGATGGTGGTTCTGGTGCTGGGGCTGACGGCGGGGTTGTGGGGGGTGCGGCGGGTGCTTAGGCAGAGTGAAAAGCGCAAAGCGCAAAGCGCAAATCGGAGGCCCGCGGTGGAGGATGTAGGGGATCAGGGGTTTGAGGACGTAGCCCTGCCTGAGGATCCGGCGGAGGCGCTGGGGGTGCTGCGGGAACGGGGGGAATCGATTTCAGATTCTTGATTTCAGATTTCAGATTGGGAAGGGGCGGGCGTGTCGAATCGGATGTGTCGGGGCAGCGGTGACACCCGTTGTCTGCGGTCGTCCGGCCGTCGCCGTCGAGAAGGCGGGCTTGCGTCCGGCTTTGCGGGCGCGAACCTGGCGCCGAGCGGCGAGCCCGCGGCACGGTGGGTCCGCAGAGCCTTGACCCACCCTACGAAGAGGGGCGGGGGGCTTTAGACTTGGGTCATGCCAACGATTTCGCTTGAACTCCCTCACCATTCTTACGAGGTCACGGTGGAGCCCGGGGCGCTGACGCGACTGGCCGACATCGTGCGCGACGCCGTACCGAGCGCCGACAGGGTCGTGCTGGTGACCGACGAGGGGGTGGAGCCGCACCACGGACGGACGGTCGCGAAGGCGCTGCAGGGCGGCGGGATCGACACTGCGGTGGCGGTGATCCCGGTGAGCGAAAAGAAAAAAACGCTGGGCACCGTGCGCAACCTGTACGAGATCTTTCTGGAGAACAAGCTGGAGCGCGGGCACGCGGTGGTGACGCTGGGCGGCGGCATCTGCTGCGACGTGGCGGGCTTTGCGGCGGCGACGTACCTGCGGGGCGTGGCGGTGGTGCAATGCCCCACCACGCTGCTGGCGATGGTGGACGCGAGCGTGGGGGGGAAAACCGGCGTGAACGTGCCGCAGGGCAAGAACCTGATCGGGTCGTTTCATCAGCCCGCGGCGGTGGTGTGCGACCCGTTGGTGCTGGAAACGCTGCCCGAGCGTGAGCTGCGCTGCGGGTTGGCGGAGTGCCTGAAACACGGCGTGATCCGCGACCCGGCGCTGTTTGACTGGATCGCGGCGCGGGCGCCGGCCATCCTGGGGCTGGACGAGGCGGCGCTGGTGGAACTGATCGCCCGCAACGTGCAGATCAAGGCCGACGTGGTGGTGGCCGACGAGCGTGAAGCGGGGGAGCGGGCCCACCTGAACTTCGGACACACGTTTGCGCACGCGATCGAGGCGACGGCGGCGTTTGGCACCAAGTTCAAGCACGGCGAGGCGGTGGCGATTGGCATGGTGGCGGCGGCGCGGTGCGCCGAGATGCGCGGCCTGTGCGACGGCACGGTGGGCGATGCGGTCGTGGTGGCGTTGGAAGCCGTGGGACTGCCGACCGGCAGCGACGCGCTGGCGTCGGACGCGATTCTGCTGAAGGCGATGGCGATGGACAAGAAGGTGCAGGGCGGGAAGGTGCGGCTGGTGCTGCCCACGCGGATCGGCGAGGTGGTGATCGTGAACGACGCGACGGCGGACGAGGTGGTCAGGGCGTGGGCGGCGGTGCGGACGGGGTGAGGCCGCAGTACCGATAAGGACAAGGACAACGCTCGGAACCCGGGGGTGTGGATTTCTGGTCGGCGCGGCCGATAGGCTAAGTAAAAGGCCGTTTCCTTCCGCCTCTTATCCCCACCCGAAAGCTTGTCTTGCCTGATTGTGTGCTCCGCCGTGCTTTTTCTCCCGCCCTGCTCTCCGCGGCCCTGTTGCCCGCGGCACTCGCGGATGCGGGAGCGGCGCATGTTCACAACGCCTACTGCGGGCATATCGAACGCTTGACGCCGGAATCGGTGAATCCATTCGCGGGGGCCACGCGGCGGTGAGCCGGCGGCGCGGGACGGATTCAACGCCGCCTTACACTTGCCCCATGCGTGTGGTTCGACGAAGCGATTTTACGCCCCGGCTGGAGCTGATGCCGCTGCTGGACGTCGTGTTTCTGCTGCTGACGTTTTTCATCAGCAGCTTTGTGGTGATGATCCGGGCCGATACCCGTGGGGTGGCCCTGGCGCCGGTGGCGGGGTCGGCGGCGGCGACCGCGCCGGCGGGGGCGGTGCGGCTGCTGGTGGTGCAGCCCGACGGGGGGCTGACGTTTGATGGCGACGACGTGGGGGCGGGCGGGCTGGACGTGCTGCTGGCGGAGGTGGCGTCGGATCCGGCGGGCCCGACGCTGTACGTGAGTCTGGCGGAGGCCGACGCCGGGGCCGGCGGCGGCGACCGCGCGGGAGCGCTGTGGGGGCTGCTGCAGGCGATCGACCGGGCGGGGGTGCGCGACGTGGTGATGGTGGGGGCGCCGGGCGGCGGCGGACCGCCGAAAGTGAAAAACGCAGAGTGAAAAGTGAAAATCGGACGCAAGCGGTGGGCGCGGAAGGCGGGGGGCGACTGATTCTCCCGGTCTGTTTGGCAATTGCGATCGCGCTGCACGCCGGGCTGCTACCGGTGATGGCGGGGGTGTTTCGGTCGATGGGGACATCAGTGACTCGGGGGATTGAAGTGGTCTGGTCGCCGGGCACGGATGAGGCAGTGGAGGGTGGAACGCTGCCGCTGGAGCTGATGGTGCGGGGGGGCGATCCGCTGCCCGCCGGGCTCGAGGTGCAGGTCAGGTGGTCTCGCACGAAAGCTTCGGAAACGAACGTCGTGGCGGTGACGCAGTGGGTTGCGCCGCGTCCATCGGACGCCGAGGCACGAGTCACCTTTTGGGACTGGTCGCTGCCACGCGGCCTTGCGGGGCCGGGTTGGCTGCTGGCCCGGGCTCGGCTCCCCGGCGGGGGGTGGACAGCGCCGGCGGCGCGGCCGCTGTGGATCGAATCGGAGGCGCCGCCCGCGGTCGGGGTTGCGCACGTTGACGCCCCCGACGCGGTGGCGGCGGGCGGGGTGCTGTCGGTCGGCTTCACGCTCACCAACTCCGGCGCCGGTTGGGCCCGCGGCGGGGTTACCGACCGGGTGGAGCTGCGCCCGGTCGATGCGGGCGCGGCGTCGCCCTGGACGGTGGCGGCGGTTGACCGACGCGCGCCGCTGGGGCCGGGCGCGTCGGCGGCGTTCTCTCCGCCGAAGGTGCGGCTGCCCGCGGACGTGGTGCCGGGGCGCTACGCGTTGGTGGTGACGCCCGGAGGCGCGGCGGACGCGCCGTCCACACGGCCGATCGAGGTGCGGGCCGCGACGCACCCGGACCTCGCGGTCGCGGACCTCGACGCGCCGCTGACGGTGACGGCGGGCCGTCCGTTCCCGCTGCGGTTTGCCGTGGAGAACCGCAGCCCCGCGGCGACGGGCCCGGGGCTGTGGGGTGACCGGGTGGTCCTCTCGGCCGACGACGTGCTGGACCCGGGCGACGTGCTGCTGAGGAGCGAGCCGCGGGTGAAGGGGCTGGCGGGCTTCGACGCGTATGCGAGTCCGGAGCACGCGGTGACCCTGGACCCGGCAGACGCCACGTCGCCGGTCATGTACCTGATCGTGTCGGTGGACGACGCGGGGGACCTGGACGAGGGCGCCTTTGAGGGCAACAACGTGCGGGCCCGCCCGATCACCGTCGTGCACCCGCAGGATGCCGACGCCGAGGTGCCGGAGATTGAGCTGGGACGGGAGGATGCGCCGGCCCAGCGGATCACGGTGGCGTGGATCTCGCACGACGATTTTGAGGACCTGCAAGCCCGGCGTTCGGTCACGCACCAGCCGGCGGTGCAGGCCCGGGTGGAGCCAACGCCCGACGCCCCGCTGCGGAGCGACGCCTCGCCGGATGTCGCGGGGCCCGAGCGGTGGGGCGCGGTGGATACCGCGGCGGCGCCGGCCCGTCCGGCCAGCCTGCGGGCGGCCGATGACCCGGCCGCGAGGTCCGGTCCGTTCGGGGGCCCGAGTGGCGGAGGGACCGCGGCCGCCGGCGTGTCGGCCGATCCGGCACCCGAGCCGGCAGCGCAGCCGACGCCTCCGGCTCCGCCCACCCCGTCCGCCCCGCCCGCGGTTGCGGCGACCACCCCGCAGCCCACGCCCGAGCCCCGGCCCAGCCGCACGCCAAGAAGCGACCGCGAGGCGGACCCCACGGCGCCGGTCGCGGTGTCGGTGGTGCGGCCCGGAACGGTGCGGGTGGGGCCGGGGTTGGAGGTGCTCACGGTGCGCCCTCGTTTTTCAGCCACGGCCCGGGTGATGTCGGTGCCGCGGAACCCCGAGGTGGTGCTGACCTTCGATGCCGACGGCACGGTGCGGGTCGCCGAGCTGCGCACGTCGACGGGCTTCGACAACATCGACGGGCCGCTGCTGTCGAGCCTCTACGCGTGGACGGCGACCGGCCCGCGTCTGACCGCGGGGCCCGAGGTGCGCGTGGCGATCACGATCCTCTTCCGCGAGCCGGCGGAGACGCCGGCGGAACCGGACTCCGCGTCCGGGGCGGGCGGCGATTGACGCGGTGGATGAACACGACAACGCGGGTTGGCTTCCTGGTTCTCGCGAGCCGCGACCGTGAGGGAGTCGCCCCTGGCCTCAGCGTCAGTTTCTTGCGAACGACAAGCCGCGGGACGACCTCCTTGCGGTCGCGGCTCGTTCGAACCACCGAACCTTACGCTGCCCAATGTCTTATCAGCCCCGTGTCACGACCACCCGCGTGGCCGTGTGAAGGGGGCGGGCGGGTTGATTGGGACGCAGCGTCGCCGCCTGCCTTGGACCCGGAGTCCGGCACAGCACGAGCGGCGACGCGATCAGATAGAGAAGGGACCGATACGAACTCCCCTGGGTTCTCGGTTGTCACGGCCTGAAGTCCGTGGCCCCCGGCCCTCGCGTCGGACCTGTTTGATCGCGGACCCCGAAGGCTGACTGAACGTCACGTCCGGTCGCCGAGGAATATGCCCGCGTTACACGCCGTAGGGATCGGCGAGGAAGACTTCTTCTTCGGTGTGCACCAGCCCCAGCCGCATGGCAATGGCCGATGCGGCGTCGTAGTGCGGGTTGATGGTGAGCGCCGACTTGACCTGCTCGGCGGCGTCGGCGGCCTCGCCGCGGGCGGCGCTGCACACGGCGTGGTGGAAGTGCGCGTCGGCCCGGTCGGGGTGGCGATCGGCGTTCTTCTGCAGCTCGACGGCGGCCAGGTCCAGAATGGCCTGGAGCGGCGACCCGCCGTTGGCGGGCAGGGGGGCGTCGTTCGACGGGGGGGTGACGCTGTGGGGATACAGCTCGGCGATGAGGCGGCGCCGCTCGGCCCGGTTGGTCAGACCGGCGAGCTTCGCGTCGGCCCGTTGAGTCAGCCGATCGCGGCCTTCGAGCTGCGCGCACAACGCCAGGCCCGCCCATGCGCGGGCGGCGCCGGTCGAGAGGTCAAGGCGGGCCGCACGGAAGAACGCGCGGCCGGCTTCCTGACTCCGCCCCGCTTCAAGAAACGCGATGGCTTGTTGCTGGTGACCCATGGCAGGTGGTTCCTAAAGGGATCGATGGGAGGTTGGGGCAAGCGGGTGCCGGCGGGCGGACTACCGGGCGGACTACGCGGTCTTGCGGCGGTCGTATTCCTGGCGCTGGACAAAGGCCTGCTGCACGTCGGGATAGCCGGGGAACTTCAGCGACACCCGCTTGAGCACCTGCGACGCGGGCGGGCCCACGGCCTCGTTGTCTTCCACCCGGCCCAGCAGAAGGGCCAGGCTGGCGTTGTACGGGTCGGCCTGCAGCCCGCGGTGGGCCCAGCGCAGGGCGTCTTCTTCGTCGCCGACCATCTCGGCCATCTGGGCCAGGGCCTGCACCAGGGGCGTGAAGTAAGCGGTGGCCTCGAACTTGTAGACCAGCTTCTTGACGGTGTTGCGCAGCAGCGAGAGCGTCCGGGTGTTGGGGGCGAGCTTCTGCGCGAACACCAGCGACGGGACGATCTCGGGACACGAGCCGAGCTCGTCGGCCATGCGGTCGACGTGGGTGTGGGTCACCGCGGGCAGGCTTCGCAGGCCCGGCAGGTCGAGCAGCTGCACGAAGCGCGCCACCTCGGGATCGTGGCCGTGCAGGTGGTTCAGCCAGGCGGCCAGCTGGCGGGCCTGGCGTTCGTCGCCGGCGGCAATCAGCAGGCCAACGGCGAGCACGGCCTCGTCGGCGCCCATGTCGTAGGTGTCGCGGCGATGAGGCTCGCCCAGGGCCACCCGGGCCCGCAGCAGCTCGCCGCGGCGGGCCAGGAGGGACGCGAGCGCGACGCGGGCCGCGGAAGGCGCATCGTGGTGGTCGCACCATTCCTGCAACTCAAACTCGGCTCGGTCAGACTCGCCGGCGGTGATAAGGGCCTGGGCCCGGTGCAGGCGGTCGAGTTCATCGGGGGCAAGCTGCGGCACGGTCTGACTCCGGGAGGGGGCTTCCGGAGGGCTTATCGACGGTGCGGGGCGTGGGGTTGAAGGGTTGGCGGGTGCGGTTTCGGGGGGGTGGGTCGTTTTCCTGTTATCAGGACCCGGGCGGGGGCGATAACGCCCGGGGGGCCGCCTGGTGGCCTCTCCGCGGGCCCCGTCACCCGCGGCCCGGGATCCCGGGCGATGAAGGGATGTGCCGTCGGCGAGCGTGGTTGCTGCGCCCATCGCGGCCCCGGGGCGGTGCCCGGCGTGGTGCTACAGCACGACGAGGTTGTCTCGGTGCACCACCGCCTTGTACGCCGGGCGACCCAGCACCGCGGCCAGCTGGTTGCTCTTCTTGCCCTGAATCAGCCGCAGCTCGTCCGCGGTGTAGTTGGTCAGCCCGCGGGCGACCTCGCGGCCGCTGGGGTCGCAGACCATGACCACGTCGCCGCGGTCGAAGCGGCCGGTCATGCCGGTGACGCCGGTGGCCAGCAGGCTGGTGGCCTTCTTGGTGAGCGCCTCGGCGGCCCCCGCATCGACGGCGACGGTGCCGGCGGGGCGGGCGGTCAGGCCGATCCACCGCTGGCGGCTGTCCAGCCTTCGCTCGGCGGGGGCGAACACGGTGCCCAGCCGCTCGCCGTTCAGCAAACGCGTCAGCACGTCGGGCGCGCGGCCGTCGGCGATCACCGCGGGCTCGCCCGACTCGACCGCCACCCGGGCGGCCTCCAGCTTGGTCTGCATGCCGCCGCTGCCCCAGGTGCTCTTCTCGCGGCGGACATGCTGGATCTGGTCCAGCACGTCGTCCACGCGGTCGATGACGTCGCCCCGCCCGTCGAGCAGGCCCGGCACGCCGGTGAGCAGAATCAACGCGTCGGCCTTGAGTGCGCTGCAGGTCAGCGCGGCGAGCAGGTCGTTGTCGCCGAAGCGGATCTCGTCCACCGCGACCGTGTCGTTCTCGTTGAGCACCGGCACGGTCTTCATCTCGTGCAGCCGGGCGACGCAGTTGCGGATGTTCAGGTAACGCAGCCGGTCGTCGAAGTCGGCCCGGGTGAGCAGCAGCTGGCCGACGTTCAGGCCGTGCGGGGCCAGGGCGTCGTTCCAGTGGGTCAGCAGCAGACGCTGGCCGATGGCCGCCACCGCCTGCTGCGCGGCCACGTCGGTGGGTCGGGTCTTGCGGTTCAGCTGCACGCACCCGGCGCCCACCGCTCCGCTGCTGACGAGAGTGACCTGCACCTTGTTTTTTGCCAGCCCCGCGATCTGCGCGGCGATGTTCGCGATGAAGTCGGTATCGACGGCGGGTTTGACCCGGCCCTTCGCCCCGCCGGTGATGAGTTGGGTGCCGATCTTGACCACGACGTGCCGGGCGTCGGTGAGGCGGGTTTCGCGGAGTTCGGTGGAGGGCATGGGGAAAGTATGAAGTTCGAAGTATGAAGTTCGAAGTTCGAAGTTCGGAATCAGGTGGCCGGCATGGTAGCGGGGGGGAGCAGGTCCCGAAGCAGTTCGGTGTAGCGCTGGGTGGCGCCGCGGCGGGTCTCGACGACGGCTTTGCCGGCGGCGGCGACCTCGGCGGCGAGGCTGGGGTTGTTGAAGAACTCGCGGATCGCGGCGCCCGGGTCGTCGGTGACGACGATGCCGCCGGCTTCGAGCAGCGCGGCCATGGTGTCGGTGAAGTCGCCGTAGTGGGGGCCGATGACCGTGGGCTTGCCCAGGGCGACGGGTTCCATCATGTCGCTGCCGTGCAGGGTGCCGGTGAAGCTGCGGCCGACGACGGCGACCGTGGCGAGGTGGTAGGCCAGGCGGAGCTCGCCGACGGTGTCGAGGAGGAAGACCCGCTGCGCGGGGGCGGCCTCCTCGCAACCTGCGGCGGACCGCAGGTCTCTCGTCGGCCGCGTCGCCTGCGGCGACATTTGACCCTGCGGGCCAACCACGGGCGGGACGCCCGTGGCACTGGCCGAGGCGGTGCGACGGACGGCGTGGGGGGCGTGCTGCATCACCCGACCGAACCACTCGGGCTTGCGGGGGGCGATGAGCAACTGGACGCCTTCGGGTAGCTCGTCGATCAGCAGCTTGTCTTCGCCCGGGGCGGTGCTGCCGGCGACGACGAGCGGCCGGCGTCGATCGATGCCCAGGTCCTCTGCCAGACGCTCGGCCGCCGCTTCCTCTTCGGCCGTCAGCTCCTTCGCGTTGTCCCACTTGAGGGTGTCGAGCGTCCGCACGCGGTCGGCGGGGGTGCCCATGGCGACAAAGCGCTGGGCGTAGGCGTCGGTCTGGGCGCCCACGGCGGCGAGGCGGGCGAAGCTTTTTCGCAGCAGCGCCCGGGCCTTGCGGTAGCGCTTGAAGCTGCGCTCGGAGAGGCGTCCGTTGATGACGGCGACGGGAGTGTTCCGGGCGCCGCAGGCCTCCAGGAAATTGGGCCAGAGTTCGAGCTCGACCAGGGCGACGGCGTCGGGATCGACGGCCTGCAGGAACCGTTTGACGGCGGCGCTGAAGTCGTAGGGGAAGCGGACCACGGCGTGGCGGCCGCCGTACAGCTGGGTGGCGCGGGCGAAGCCGGTGTCGGTCATCGCGGCCACGACCAGCCGGAGCGTGGGGTCGCCTTCGAGCTCGGCGACCAGCCCGCGGATCGCGTTGATCTCGCCGACCGACACGCCGTAGAGCAGTAGCGTGCGGACGCCGGGGCCGGCGGGGGGCAGTGTGGGGGAAAAGCCCAGCCGCGCCCGCCAGTCGGTCTTCCACTTGCCGGAGCGCAGCATGGCCGGGCCCCAGACGGGGCTGGTGGCGGCGGCGCCGGCGGTGTAGAAGAGGTCGCGGCCAAGGCCCATGGTCGGTTGCTGCCGCGCGGCATCGCAGAAGTGGGGCGGGGCATCGGGAGGGCGAAGCTTCTGCTGAGCCGGCGTCGCATGGTACCCGGCTCACCGGAAGGTTCGCCCTCCCGGAGGACCCCTTGAGATTTGGATTCTCTAAACTCCCCGCATGCCCGACGCCCCCGACACCTTCTACGTCACCACCCCCATCTACTACGTGAACGACAAGCCCCATCTGGGGCACGTCTACACCACGATGGTGGCCGACGTGGTGGCCCGCTACCACCGGCTGCGGGGCGACGACACCTTCTTTCTGACCGGCGTGGACGAGCACTCGGCCAAGGTGGTGGACAAAGCCGCCGAGATGGGGCTGAGCACCGAAGACTGGGCCGAGCAGAACGCGGGCGCGTTCAAGGCAACCTTCGAAAAACTGGAGATGACCCACGACGACTTCGTGCGGACGTCGAGCGACCACCACAAGGCGAAGGTGACCGAGTACGTGGCGGCGCTCTTGAAGAGCGGCGAGGTCTACGAAGGCGAGTACGCGGGCTGGTACGACGCGGGGCAGGAGGAATACGTTCCCGAGAACAAGGCCAAAGAGCTGGACTACAAGAGCGAAGTCAACGGCAAACCGCTGGTAAAGAAGACCGAGAAAAACTATTTCTTCAGGCTTTCGAACCACGTGCCGGCGTTGCTGGAACACTTCGAAGCCAACCCCGGCTTCGTTCAGCCCGCCGCCCGACGAAACGAAATCATCAACCGCATCAAGGATGCCGAGGACATCCCCATCAGCCGCACGGGCACCAGCGGCTGGGGCATCCCGGTGCCGGGCGACCCGGAGCAGTCGATCTACGTGTGGATCGACGCGCTGTTCAACTATCTGACGTATGTGGACACGCCCGAGCGCCGGCATTACTGGCAGAGCGGGGCGGTGCACCTCATCGCCAAGGACATCCTGTGGTTCCACGCGAGCGTGTGGCCGGCGATGCTGATGGCCCTGGCGAAGATCGACGGCTACGGGTGGGTGAATCTGCCGAAGATGGTTTACACCCACAGCTACTGGATCAGCGAGAGCGGCGAAAAGATGAGCAAGTCGCTGGGCAACTTTCTGGACCCCGAGGCGATCGACCGCGCGGTGGACACGTTCGGGCTGGACGCGCTGCGCTATTTTCTCGCGACCCGCGGGCCGCTGGGCACGACCGACTCGGCGTTTTCGGCGGACCTGTTTGCCGAGACCTACAACGCGGACCTGGCGAACACGTTCGGCAACTCGGCGAGCCGGGTGACGAACATGATCGGGAAGTATTTCGGCGGGGTGCTGCCGGAAGTGGGCGACGGCGGCAAGCCGTTTGCGGGGGCCGACGACGCGTTATTCGACCATCTGAAGCTCGAAGGCGCGGCGCAGCTCGGCCTGCGGGTCGTGCGTGAACAAGTCGATGGTTACATCGAAGCCACCCGCCCGTTCACCATCGCCAAAGAGCCCGAGCGTATGGGCGAGGTCGGGACCATTCTGTACAACTGCGCGGAAGCCCTGCGGATCGCGTCGGTGCTGCTGTGGCCGTTCATTCCCGACGCCTGCACGGCGTTCTGGGACCGCATCGGGTGTGACTACGCGGCGCAGATGGCGGCTGACGGCGGCCGCGGCCAGCTCAACGCATGGGTGAAGTGGGGGCAGTTGAAGCCCGGCACTCCGATCCAGAAGGGCGACGCCTTGTTCCCGCGGTACGTGGCCGAGAAGAAGTAGGCGTCAAGCACTTCGAACTTCAAACTTCGAACTTCGAACTTTCCCCCCACCTACTCAATCGGCACGACGCCGCCGCCGACGCCCTCGGCGGTGAACACACCGCTGTCCAGGTCCCACACCAGCCGCTTGGCGGTGGTGGCGGCACCGGGCTGGTCGGCCTGACGCAGCTGACAGAGCTTGCCGGGTTCGGCGGTGAGGATCACGCTGCGGCGGGCGGCGGTGTAGTCCAGGTGGTCGGCCAGAGCGCGGGTCTGGTCGCGGCTGATGCGGACGGCGCCGGCACCGACCACCCGCCGCAGCTGCGCGGCGGGGGCGGGGCCTCCCGCCAGGGCTCCCAGTCCGCCGGTCTCGGTCAGGTCGGCGGTCAGCACCTGCGCTTCGAGTTTGACCGGGGGAACGGCCCGGCCGTCGGGTCCGGCGAGCGGTTCGTGGGCCATAAGCACGTCGCCCTCCATGCGCAGGTCGTTGCGCAGGGCGTCGAGGGTCAGGCGGCCCTCCCAGGCGAAGGCGGTGAGGCCCGCGCCGGCGAAGGCGACGGAGCGTTGCGACGTGGCGGCGGGGGTGCGATCTGAGGCCCGCTCCGGCGCCCGCTCCGAAACCCGCTCTGAAACCCGATAGTCGCTGATGAGCATGCGGCCGCGGCCGGGGACCTCGACGGTCTGCAGGGTGAGGCGGTCGTCGACGGCGGTGCGGTTGTCGAGGTTGGGCACGACGTTGACAAAGTCCAACTCGCGGCTGATGAGGGTGAAGGCGGTGAGGGGCGGGGGGTCGGCTTCTGCGTCGGCGCCGGGTTCTCGCTCGGGGCGGGCTTCCAGGGTTTGTGTGGTGAAGTTCACCAGGCTCTCGCGGTCCTGCGGGTCGGCAAGCGCGTGCACGCGGCGGATGTCGATGGCGTCCGCGTCGCCCGCGTCGTCGTCGGTGCCCGCGGGGTTCTCGTGCTCAACCGCCGACAGGTCCTGCGGCACGAAATCGATCGACAGCTCGTGGGCGGTCAGACGCGTGCGGCTTTCGCGGGCGTCGGATTCGGAGGTCACGCCGCCGGTGAAGAAGGCGTGGCCGGCCTTGTTCTCGAAGGTCATGCCGCCGGTCCAGGCCACGCGGATCTCGGCGTCGGGGTCGTCGGGGTCGGTCGGGGCGCTGAACCGTCCCGGGCCGAGCGCCTCGGCGGCCTGCTCGGCCTCGCGCAGGATCAGGTGAGCGCCCTGCAGGCGGGCGCCGTGGCGCACCAGCACCGCAGGCCCGTCGTCCCGGCCGAAAAGCTCGAGTCGCTGCCGCGCGGGGTCGGCGTCCAGGGCGTGGGCGGTGAGGTCGGCTGCGCCAGCGTCGAGCTGCACCGCAACGGCCCCGCGGGCCCGCACGCGGGCGACGTCCAGACCGCCGAGGTCGCCGACAGGTGAGGACGGGGTGGCGTCTGCGGCGTCTGCGGCGTTCGCGGTGTTCGCGGCGTTCGAGTCGTTCCCTCGGGGGGTTTGGCCCGGGTCGGTCGGGGTGGGAGGGGCCGGAACGGCCCGGACCAGGTCGACGGTCAGCTCGCGGGCCTGAAAGCGGGTGTCGGGCAGGGTGACGGCGACGCGGCGGTCGGGCCGGGACGGATCAGCGGTCGCGATCAGCGCGGCGGGTCGGGTGTCGTCCCCGGCGGTCTCTCGGCTCGGGCCCGCGTCGTCAACGTCCCGGACAAAGGGCACCGAAAGCCGGTCCGCCTGCAGGCTGAGGGATAGCCGCCCCTCCGCGTCGGTGGCGTCGGCGGCCACGTCTCCGACGAAGGTGGCTTCCTGCAGGCCGGTGAACAGGGCGGCCGGGTCGCTCTGCCCGTCCGAGTCGTTCGGGTCGTCGCCCGTGGCGAAGCGCAGGTCCAGTTGCTGGGTGAAGGCGACGGCGAGCCGCCCATCGTCGGTGTCGAGGCGGCCGGGGCCGGTGACCAGACCCATGCCGGTGGCGCGGCTCAGCTCCAGCCCTCGGGCGGTGAGTCGGCCCACCCCGGGGGCGACCAGCGTGATCGCGGCGCCGTCAGACGCGTCCCCCGCGTGGTGTTCGTCGGCGTGCGCCCACACCCGGCCCGAGTCGGCGTCGTAGCCCACCCGCGCAGCCTCGAGGCGCTGGGCGTCGCCGGTGACCACCCGTGCGGGGCCGTCGTCACCCCCGCGCAGAACCAGACGCGTGCCGGGGCCGCCGCCGTCGGCCGGGGCCGGCAGGGGATCGGGGATCAGGACGAGCCGGCCGCGCCAGGTGACGACGGTGTCGTCGGGCCGGGGGCGACGCAGGGCCCGGGGGTCGCCGGCGTCGACCGGCGGGTCGGCGGCGGCGGTGGCCGTGCGGGGGGGCGCCGTCGGTCCCGCCGTCGGTGCCGGAGAACCGGCGGGCGGGTCGGCTTCGATCGACGCCTGCATGCGGGCCCCGGGCGCCAGCGCGGCGACCGGGCCCGGCGCGTCGCCGCCTGCGGATCCGGCGTCAGAGTCGGCCCGCACCACGAAGCTGCCGCGCAGCGTCTGGCCGCGCAGCGTGGTGCCGTCAACGCCGACGGTGACGTCGACGCCGCCGTCGAGGGTGACGAGGTAGGCCTGTCCGGCGGTTGCCGCGGCGTCGTCGGCGTCCACGGCCGGGGTGGCGGTGCCGGTCGGGTCGGGGGCTTCCCCGCCGGCCGCCGCTCCGGCGTCGGCCGAGGCGTCGGCCTCCTCTGCGGGTCCGGTGTCGCCGGCCGTCGCGCCGCCGGCGGCCAGCCGCAGCTCTTCGCCGCGGTCGATCACCAGCTGCTCGACCCGCTGCTGGCCGGCGTTGAAAGTCAGCGACAGCCCGCGGCCCGCGAAGTCCACGTCGCGGCCGACCAGGCGGACCGGCCCGTCGGTGCGCACCTGCCCCTGCTCGCGGTCGAAGTGGGTGGTCTGGTCCAGGTACAGGCGCATCTGCACGTGGCGATCCGAACGCATGTCAACCGTTTCGCCAGTGCGTGCTTCATAGAGCGTGACCACGGTGTCGCGGTGAAACTCGCCCCGCTGGGGCTCGCGGCCCGGGTAGTAAAACGTGCCCTCGGCCGCGGCGATGGTCAGCACCCGCTCGGGGGCGAAGGTGACCTCGGCCCTGGGCTGCACGATGTCGGCAACGAAGTCCTCGCGCGGGTTGGCCCGGGCCCCGGTCAGTCGGGTGATGGTCTTGCCGTCGTCCTGAAACACCTCGAACTGCTCGATGGACTCGAGCGCCAGCCGCTGGCCGCCGGCTTGCAGGTCGGCGGGGTTGACGTCCAGGCCCGTCAGGTCCATCGGGGTCGCGGGCATGGTTCCGGGACCCTCGGCCGGACCGGCGGGGCGGTCGCCGCCCAGCCAGGCGGCGGCGGCCACCACGCCGCCGGCCAGCAGCAGGGATCCGATCATAAACAGGGCGCGTCCACTCATCGGGTCATTGTACGGGGCCCCGTGCGACCTCCGTGCGACCCGCGGCCGCCCGTGATCGGATGAACGCAGCGGATCGATCCGCGTTCTTTCCGTCGGCCGCGTCGCCTTCGGCGACTCTCAGAGTGTTGGACCGTCGACCCGCGGGACGCCCGTGCCACGGGGGACGTGGCGTGCGTGGGAGTGACAGGGCAAACGGATGAACCGGTTTGACGCCCCCGGCTTCCGCTCCCCGTCGCAACGCGACCGGGGTGGAAGGCTGTGTCGCCGTGCGGGCGGGGGGGGAACGCGGCCGCCGCGATTCCACCCCGCCCGCGCGGCGATTCCGCACGCCCACCCCGGCTTTCGACGCGGGTATCCTCTTGTGGCCCCAATCCACCCGCAACCCCGGAAAGACGCAACAATGATTGGCAAGATCTTCAAGGCCTACGACGTCCGCGCCCTCTACCCCGACCCGCTGAACGAGGACGCCGCCTGGCGGGTGGGGCACGCGACCGCGACCTTTCTGAAAGACGCCAACGGACAGGGCACCGTCGTGGTCAGCCGCGACCACCGGCCCGCCGCGCCGTCGATGGCCGAGTCGCTGATCAAGGGCATCCGCGCCGCGGGCATGGACGTGGTGGACCTGGGCCGCTGCGACACCAGCATCCAGTACTTCGCGGTGCCGCACTTCAAGGCGGTCGGCGGCGTGCAGTGCACCGCATCCCACAACCCGATTGAGTACATCGGCTTCAAGATCAGCCGCGAGGGCGCCCGGCCGGTGGGCGCCGACACCGGCCTGAAAGAGATCGAGGCCCTGGCCCGCGGCATCGAGGGGGACTGCCCCGAGCCCACCGGCACGTACAAGACTGCCGACGTGTGGACCGAATACCGAGCCCACATCCTGGGCTTCATGGGCGAGTTGAAGAAGCCCATGAAGCTGTTCGTGGACGCCAGCAACGGCTGCGGCATCGCGCTGCTCAACAAAGTGTTTTCAGGCGTCGACAAGCTCGAAGTCATCACGGTCAACGACAGCTGGACCGACGACTGGGCCCACGAGCCCAACCCGCTGGTGGCCGAGAACATGGTGCCCACGCAGAAGGGCACGAAGGAGCACGGCGCCGCGGTCGGGGCCTGCTTCGACGGCGACGCGGACCGCTGCATGCTGGTGGACGACGCCGGCGAGATCTGCGGCTGCGACCACCTGACCGCCTGGTTGGCGGGGCACTTCCTGAAGGAGCAACCGGGCAGCGCCATCGTGTACGACCTGCGCAGCAGCAAGGCCGTGCCCGAAACCATCACCGCGCTCGGCGGCAAGCCGGTGATCGCCAAGGTGGGGCACGTGAACCTGAAGGCAGCCTTGCGCGAGAGCGACGGGGTGTTCGGCGGCGAACTCAGCGGACACTTCTACTTCAAGGACAACAGCTTTGCCGACAGCGGTGCCATCACCCTGGCCGCGTCGCTGGGCGTGCTGAGCCGCAGCGACACCGGCCTGAACGAGCAGATGAAGCCGTTTCGAAAGTATCCGCAGTCGGGCGAAATCAACTTCGAGAACGACGACAAGCAGGGGACGATGGACAAGCTCAAGGCCAGCCACGGCCCCCAAGGCGAGGTCATGGAACTCGACGGCGTGACCGTCGATTGCTGGGACACGCCGGGTCCAGATGGCGGCTACTGGTTCAACGTGCGGGCCAGCAACACCGAACCGCTGCTGCGGCTGAACGCCGAGGCGAAGGACGAGGCGACGCTGGCCAAGCTGCTGGGCGAGATCAAGCCGGTGCTGGGGACGGTGGCGGCGGGACACTGAATCCATTTCAGATTTTTGATTGCAGATTTCAGATGTGGGAACCGCGGGCGATGCAGTACCGCGGTTCGCGTCTCGTCGCTCGGCAATCTGAAATCTGAAATCTCCAATCTGAAATGGCAGCCATGGACCCCGAACTCATTCCCGCGCTCGAAGAGGCCCTGGAGGTTTCGCCCGGCAACGCGCCGCTGCGGCGTCAGCTGGGCAACCTGCTCATGGGCTGTGGCCGGCTGGAAGACGCGGAAGACGTGTTGCGCGCGGACGGGTCCGCGGGGCCCGCCACGCCGGGCTTGCAGGCGGCGCTGGCCCGCTGCTTCGCCATGCAGGGAAAAGCCTCGCAGGCGATTGCGGTCGCCGAGTCGCTGGTTGCCCGCGAAGACGCAACCACCGACGTGCTGCTGTCGGTGTGCCGCACGCTCCAGAGCCTGGACGAGCTGGACGCGGCGCGTTCCGCCTACCGCCGCGCGGTGGGGATCGACGCCGAGGTCGCCGATCCCGTGCTTGCCGACGCCCTGGGCGTGGCCGCGGGGGCCGGAGAAGCGGCGTGGACCGACCCGGACACCGACCCGGACGTGGATGACCAATACGCGGAGGACGGCGACGCCGACGAGCAGGGCCGCATCGTCTTGCGGATTGAGCACGGCGGCCACCCGTTTGAAGGCCTGGAGATCGAGAAGCCCGACGTCAACTTCTCTGATGTGGGCGGCATGGACGCGCTCAAAGAGCAGATCCGCCTCAAGATCATCGCCCCGCTGGAGAACGCCGAGCTCTACGCCGCGTACGGCAAGGCGATCGGCGGCGGCATTCTGATGTACGGCCCGCCGGGCTGCGGCAAGACACACCTGGCCCGCGCGACGGCCGGGCAGATCGACAGCGCCTTCATCAGCGTGGGCATCCACGACGTGCTGGACATGTATCTGGGCAACAGCGAGAGCAAGCTGCACGCGCTCTTCGAGTACGCCCGTTCGAATGTGCCCTGCGTGCTGTTCTTCGACGAGGTCGACGCGCTGGGCGCCAAGCGCAGCGACATGCGCGGCACCGCGGGCCGGCAGGTCATCAACCAGTTTCTGGCCGAGCTGGACGGCGTGAAGGCCGGCAACGACGGGCTGCTGATTCTGGCCGCCACCAACGCACCCTGGTCGCTGGACCCCGCGTTTCGTCGCCCCGGCCGCTTTGACCGCGTGCTGTTTGTGCCCCCGCCCGACGCGACCGGCGCCGCCGCAATCCTGCGGGTGCTGCTGAAGGGCAAGCCGCAGGACGCGGTGGACGTGGACGTGGTGGCGAAGCGGTGCAAGGCGTTCAGCGGTGCCGACCTGAAGGCCGTCGTGGACGTGGCGGTGGAAGGCAAGCTGGCCGAAGCCATGAAGACCGGTGAGCCGGCGCCGCTGACGACCAAGGATCTGGCGCGGGCGGCCAAGTCGTTGCGGCCTTCCACAAAAGAGTGGTTTGGCACCGCCAAAAACCACGCGCTCTACGCCAACGAGGGCGGGCAGTACGACGAGGTGCTGGCGTATCTCAAGATGCGGTAGGTCAGGCATACCTGCCTGACGTCTTGGGTGGCAGATTGCCTCGCGGCACCCCGGGCGGGTGGGGTGTCGGCCCTGCGGGCCGATGTCAGGCAGGTATGCCTGACCTACGCTGTGCCCCGATGTCCACCGCCCGCGCGCAGATCCTGATGCAGCAGAACCGCCACGATGCGGCGGAGGCGGAGCTGCGCGGGGCGCTCTCGGCCGACCCGGACAACGGCGAGGCGCACACGCTGCTGGCGGTGTGCCTGGCCAGGTCGGGGAAGCGCGGCGCGGCACACGCGGCGCTGGACGAGGCGGTCCGCCTGCAACCCGACTGGGCGTACCCGCACTTCGTGCGCGGGCATCTGCTGAGCGAGGCGGGAGAACTGGACGAGGCCCGCGCCGCGGCGGCGGAGGCCCGGCGGCTGGACCCGACCGACGCGGACGCGGCCGCGCTGCTGTCGCAGATCGATGCGCTGGAGCAGAAGTGGGAGCCGGCGCTGGCCTGGGCCGATCGCGGGCTGGCGCTGGATGCCGAGCACGCGGGCTGCGCGAACCTGCGGGCCCACGCGCTGACGAAGCTGCGGCGTCACGACGAGGCGGCGGCGTCGATCGAGACCACGCTGCGTGGCAATCCGGAGAACCCGACCAGCCACGCCAACCTGGGCTGGCAGAAGCTGCACGCCGGCCAGCCACGCGCGGCACTGGACCACTTCCGCGAAGCGCTGCGGCTTGAACCCGGACACGACTGGGCCCGGGCGGGGCTGGTTGAGGCGCTCAAGGCCCGCAACCCGGTGTACCGCTTGTTGCTGGGCTACTTCCTGTGGATGAGCACGCTGAGCACAGGCGTGCGCAACGGGCTGGTGCTCGGGGCGTGGGTCGGTTTTCAGGCGGCCAACGCGGTGACGCGGAGCAACCCGGGGCTGGAGCCCTGGGTGCGTCCTTTGCTGTGGGTTTACATCGGCTTCGTGCTGCTGACGTGGCTGGGCGTGCCGGTCTTCAATCTCCTGTTGCGTCTGAGCCCGCACGGCCGCCACGCGCTGGATGCGCACCAGCGCCGCGGGTCGAACGTGTTCGGCGCGATGGCGGCGGCGGCGCTCGGGTGCCTGGCCGCGTGGGCGCTGGGCGCCGGGCCGGTCTGGCTGGACGCCGCCGCGATGGTCGGCGTGTTCACGCTGCCGGTGGCGGGGTGGATGGCGCTGCAGGGCACCACGCGGTTTCGGCCGGTGGCGGTGGGCGTGGCCGTGGTGGCGGCGGCGGGGCTGGGCGAGCTGGCCCTGGGGCTGGCGGGCGGTTGGTCGTCGCCGCTGCTGTTCGGCGGGTGGCTGTGGGGGACGGTGGGGCTGGTGGTGTGGATCAACTTCGGCGGGCGCGGGCGGGTGGTGGAGCGGTAGGGCGGGTAAGCCGCGGCGGCCACACGCCCCAGGCCCCGCCGCCATTCCCCGCGCAGGCGAGAAACCAAGGCGTCAGAAAGAACTCGTTCCGTTCTCCTGCATCCCATCAGCCCCAGTGCGTGCCACTGGCGGCTTGTCCGCCAGTGTTCCCGCGGGTCAGGGGGCACTGGCGGACCAGCCGCCAGTGGCACACGGTTCGATCGGGCAGAAAAACCATTCGGACCGGTGGCATCTTCCTCCTCGTCATCGCTCAGGCCGACGGTGCCGCGCCCGGGGCGGCCCGGTCGGTTCGTGGCTCGTCTTCGGGCGGCGCGTCCCAGCGCAGCGACACGCGCGGCAGGTCGGCGAGCACGCGGTTGACGTCGGCGCGCATGCGGTCGAGCTCGGTCGCCAGCGGCCGGGTCACGCCGTCGGCGGCCAGCGCGGCCAGCGGGCCCGCGGCGTCGGCCGTTCGCGGGAAGGCGGGCAGGGCGGGCAGGTCAAGTGTCGTGTTCAGGGCGGGCCACGCCTCGGCCAGCAGGGTGTCGATCCCGCGGGGCGGGTCGGCGGGGCCGGGCCCGGGCGGCCCCGCGAGCGGGCCGGCGTTCGGAATCGAAGTCGGGGCCGGGCTCAGGAACCACCACCCGCCGGCGCACAGGGCGAGCAGCGCGGCCGCGGCGAGCGCGCCGCGCCACCGCCGCGGCAACGACGCAACGGCGGCCGTCGGCAGGTCCGAGGCGCCGTCGCAGCGCAGCGACAGCCGGGGCGCCGTGTCGGTGGGGGCGGGCACCAGCGCGCGGCGCTGCCGCGTGGCGGCGGCCCGAAGCACCGCGTCCACGGACCGGTCGTCGGGATGGAGGCCATGCGAGTTCACGTCATTGGGGGTGGTCATGAGGTCACGCTCTCTTTCACGGGGACGTCGGCGTCGGTCAGGTGCGGGGCGAGCCGCTTGCGCGAGCGGTGCAGGCCCACGCGCACGGCGACGGCCCGGCGGCCGGTGGCCCGGGCGATCTCGGCGGGCGTGAGACCCTCGCCGTAGTGCAGCCACAGCTCGGTCCAGGCGGTGGTGCTCAGCACGCCGCGGGCGACGGCCCACACGCGGTCGGTTTCCTCTTCGGCGGCGGCGGTGTCGGCCGGTCCCGCCCGCGGGTCGGCCCGGTCGGTCCCGGCCGCGGCGCCCGACCGGATCCGACGTTTCGCGTACCGCTGCTGGTCGCGCAGGCAGCGGAAGGCCACGGTAAAGCACCACGGCATGAACGGGCGCGCCGGATCCCATAGCTCCAGCTTCTCCCAGAGCCGAAGGAGCGCCGCCTGCGCCGCGTCTTCGGCGTCGGCCCGGCAGCGCGTCTCGCGGCCCAGGGCGAAGACCAGCCGCGGTCGCAGCGGCCGGGCCAACGCGTTGAACGCGTCCCCGACCCCGGACGCACCGCCGCCGCCCACACGTTCGGTGCGGGCGGCGGCGGCCAATGCGTCGAAGTCGGGCTCGGACGGGTTCACGTCGGGAAATCCGGTTCAGGTGCTCACAAGCGAAACGCAACGCATGGTTCAGCACCTCGTACTTCACACTTCGAACTTCACACTTCCGATCACCGCATCGCCGGGATCAGCCCGCGGTCCACCCACCCCTCCAGCCGCGACTGCGGGATGTCCAGACCGATCTCCACGCCCGGTTCGCCGTCGGCCCGGTCGTCAAGGCTCAGCTCGCTCAGGATGCCCGCGGCCTCGCCGACCGCCGCGTTGTTGTCGCCGCTGGCCATCAGCTGCACCACGGCGCCCAGACCGCCGAGCAGCTGTTTGAGCTGCCGGCCGCGGGCCGCGGTCGAGGCGGCGACGGCGACGTCGGTGCGGAAACGCTCGCCGCTGGCGACGTCGATCTGCAGCCCGCGGACGGCCCGCCATGCCGCCGCGCCCGGCTGGTCGGCGGTGTCTTCGAGCAGCTTCGTGGGCAGGCGGCCCACGCTCAGCGAGAGCAGGCGGTCGCCGGGCAGGCGCTCGGTCGTCTTGGCCAGGGGGTTGCGGTCGGCGGCCACGTCGCCGGCCATGGCCAGGGTCTGGGCCCGCGTGGTCGATGCGACGAGGCAGAACCGCCCGCCGCGCGTCTGGGGCACCGCGGCGAACACGCGGACGGTGCGGCGCGGGTGCGGCTGGCCGGTGCCGTCTTCCTGCACCGAGCGCAGCGTGCCGTCGTCCGCCGACGCCCCGTCCAGCTCCACATCAAACCCGTGCAGCAGCGTCTGGTCGTCCAGGTCCTCGCTGTCGTAGCCGGGCAGCGTCAGCATCCAGCCCTCCAGCTTGCCGGACGTCTCGCCCAGGTCGGCCATCAGGGTCAGGTCGCTCAGGTCGTCGCGGTCGCTGGTCAGCGACACCACGCCCAGGTCGGTGGTCACGTCCAGGCCCAGGCTGTCGGTCAGGCCGGCGACCCACTCGTCCAGCCGCGGCTCCTGCTGGCGGACGCGGTCCATCAGCAGTTTGCCCGCGGGACTGGCGAAGAGGCCCGCGGCGTCGAAGGTCAGGCCGTAGGCCACTTCGGGTGTGGGGGGCTCGGCGGCCGAGGCGGGGACGGGGTTGAAGGCGGAGGCGGCCAGCAGGGCACCACCCATGAGCAGGGCGGGAAGAAGGCGGGTCATCGGGGGTCTCCAAAAAAAAAGGGGTGGGTGGGAGCAGACGGGGGACTACCCGTGCTACGCCCACCCACCCCCGGGCGTTACCGCCCCGGTGGAGACCCATGGTTTCAGGGCTGACGGCCCCGCCGGTCGGCCTTACTCCGGCTCGCCATCGCCGCCGGCCGCGCCCGGCAGCGTCGCGGGGTTCACATCCACCGCGTCCACCGACCACGTGCCTTCGGTCTTGCCCTGAGTCTGCACCAGCACGCGGGCTTCCATCGACGCGGCATCGGTGACGTTGGCGGTGCGGGCCGTCACCCCGTTGACGGTGGTGTCCGCGGTAAACGCCTTCGGGCCGGTCCGCGTCACCACGGTCACCACGTCGAAGGGCTGGTCGCAGGTCAACCCGGTGTCCGTCGGCGAACCGCCCACCGGCCACTTCTGGTCGTCGATCCACACCTTGCCCTCGGCGTCAAAGAGCAGCTGGCCGCCGATCTCGACGTCGGGGTTGAGCTTGGACTCGAACGTCAGGCCGAACGCCATGAACTGCTCGGTGGCGGCGGGCAGCTCCCGGTCCACCGTGATGCCGCGAACCACCAGGGTCAGCGACTCGCCCTCGGGGATCGCGTCCAGGTCGATCCCTTCCTGGTCGAAGGCGAGAAAACGCAGGTAGCCCTTGGTGCTGGAAGTGACCTGCCCGCCGTCGGCGGTGGAAATCTCCACACCCGGCTGGGCCCGCAGCCCGTTCTGACGGTTGGCGGGGCCGTCGGAGAAGCCCTCTTCCGCGGTGAAATCGACCGACATGGGCGCGATGTCGGCCGTGGCGGTGGTGGTGGCTGCGAGGGTGAGGGTCAGGGCGGTGAGGATCTTCATGGGTGACTCCGGAGTGAAAAAGAGGGGGAGGTAGTACTTTTAATACTGTTAACAGTCTAGCAGATTCCCTTGGCCAGTTCCTTGGACGGCGTCATCGGGCCGAGTACGCGGTTGTCGCGTCCTCGTGCACCAGAAACGCGTCGGCGGCGGCGGGGTCGTCTTCGAAGAGGTCATCGGTGGGGTTGACGGGTTCGTGGCCGTACTTCGTGTTGGTGAAGACGTGGTCGAGTCCGTAGCTGGAGCTGTTGTCATTTTCGACCACGCCCCCGCGCCAGTCGCCGCTACCCCTTGCGGTCCAGACGCTGCTGATGTCGGCCGACCCGGTGCCGATCGCGCGGTCGCCGGCGACCGGGGCGGCGGTATTGAGGGCCTCCTTCCACTCGCCGCGCTCGGCCGGGTGGCCCGCCAGCGACTGGAGGGCGTAGGAGAAGTTGTCGTGGGTCACGGGCGGGACCGGGCCGGTGGCGGGGATCAGCAGTTCAAAGGTGTGGGCGTCGGCCGGGTTGACCATGTACTCGGGCGTAAAAAAGTTGCCCTCCAGCATCATCCACATGGCGGCGGCGGGCACGGTGCCGTCACCGGAGTGCCCGGTCAGCGGGCCGTCGGGGATCACGTCGCCCGACCCGTCGAGGCCGGGGAAGTAGCCGTCGTTGCCGCCCCTTTTGTTGGACTGGGCAAAGGTCACGAAGCTCTGGTGGATGCCGCGGAGTTGGGTGTTGTTCATCATCTGGACGCTGTACCCGCCGCGACGTCCGCCAAACATCGGCATGGCAACCAGCACCAACACGACCACAACCACCAGCACCACCCCGACGGCCATCAGGTCGATCACCGTGAACCCGATACAGCGGCGTGGCCGGTCGGCGTGCATACAAGACTTCCAGACGTGACACACCGAACCGAGGTGATTCCTGACCCGTACCTTACGTCCCTATGCCCCATCGCCCCATTCGGGTCGCCCCAAACCCCCATTTCGCCGATACTGACCCCGTGTCCCGCCCCTCCCCCCGTTCCGTCGTGCTCCCCACGCTCCCCGCATTGCTTCTGCTGGCGGCGGGCCTGTCGACCGGCTGCGCGGCGCCCGGGGGGGGGGCGGCGGCCCCCACTCCGCCCCCCCCCACGTCGCGCGTGCCCGACGACGCCCGCGTGGCCCCGGCTTTCGCGGTCACCCCCGAGCAGCGCGTGAAGGCGGGCGAGTTGCTGCGCGACGCGGGCCAACTGGACGCCGCGCTGGCCGAGTTCAATCAGGTGCTCGAGACCAGCCCGCAGATGGTGGAGGCCCACGTGGGCCTGGGCACGGTGCAGCATAAAAAGGAGCAGTATCAGGACGCGAAGAACACCTTCACCTTCGCCACCCAGCTGGACGCGATGAGCTTCGACGCCCGCTACTACCTCGGGCTCATGCAGCAGGTGCTGGGCGAGACGGGGCAGGCGATCGCCAGCTACCGCCAGGCGCTGGCGATCGACCCCGACGACGCCAAGGCCCACCGCGACCTCGCCACCGCCTACCTGCAGATCGGCCGGCCGGATCTGGCCATCCCCCACGCCGAGGCGTCGGTGCGGCTGGAGCCCGACGACCAGGCGGCGTGGTGCAACCTCGCGGCGACCTACTCGCTGCAGGACCGCTACGACGACGCGCTGGACGCCTACCGCACCGCGACCGAACTGGGCGACCTGGACGCGCCGGTGCTGCTGGGCCTGGGCGACACCCACCTGAAGCTGAACAACATCCGCCGTGCGGTCAATGCGCTAAATGAGTTGGTACGCCGCTTCCCCAGTGGCATCGCTTTCGAGCGGCTGGGCTACGCCATGTTTCGCTCGCGGGACTACCGCAGCGCCAACCGCGCCTACCGCAACGCCTTGGAATACGACCCCGACGCCACCGCCGCCATGAACGGTCTGGGCGCGTGCCTTATCACCGAGTACGCCCGCCAGCACGACCGGCGCGACCAGTCAAACCTGCGCGAGGCGTTGGCGCTGTGGCGACGCAGCGTGCAGCTGGACCGCAGTCAGGAGTTGATCGTGGACCTTTTGTCGCGCTACGACCTCCCCGGCTAGCGCCCGAGTCGGTTGGCGTGCGAGGTTCGCAAAGCCTCACCCCACCCGCCAACCGAGCGGGCAGACGCCCGCACGGACGCTGACGCATAAGGCGTCGTGGGTCGGGAGGGCGAACCTTCTGGTGAGCCGGGTCCCCTGCGACGCCGGCTCACCAGAAGGTTCGCCCTCCCGTTGCAATCGAACGGCCGCGTGAGCGTCCCGCTACCGGCTGCTGAACCCCGCGGTCGCGCTCTCGTGCACCAGAAACGCGTCGTCGGCCGTCGGGTCGTCCACGAACAGGTGGTCGGTCGCGTTCACCGTTCCCGACCCGTAGCGCGTGCCGGTGAGCGTCGGCGATTCGGCGAACGACACCGCGTTGTCGTTGCGGGCCAGGTGGCCGTGCCATCCGGCGCCGGGCGAACGGGTCCACACGCTGGAGGTCGAGGCCTCAGACCCGACCGCCCGGTCGGCCAGCACCACCGCCTCACGATTGAACGTGTGACGCCATTCGGCCCGCTCGTTCTCGGTGCCGGGCAGAGCCATCAACGCGTACGAGTGGTTGCCGGCGTGGACGCCGCGGTAGTTGGGGGACGCCGGATGCAAGACGTGTGGCACTGGCGTCGGACCAGTGACGGCCGGCACCGACATAGGATCGGCTGGATTCAGGAGTTCATCCGGCTGAAAATAATTGCTGTTCAGCAGGATGGCGAAGCGGGCGGCGGGAACGCTGCCCGCGCCGCTGCCGTAGGTCGGTGGGCCATCGGGAATCACCAAGTCGGTCGCGCTCTCCAGGCCGGGATAGGCCAAGTTCGCAAACTTCCTCGAAGACGAGGCGGACGCGACCAGCGCCTGGTGAATCCCCCGCACCTGCTGCGCGTTCTGCGCCATCCGCCGTTCTCGCACGATCCCCGGCATGACCAAAAGCACGCCGACGACGAACAGCCCCACGGCCACGACGACCACAATCAGGTCGATGAGTGTGAAGCCGCGCAGGTTGGTTGCTCCGGCGGGCCGGCGGACATGCATGTGAACGCTCGTGGTTCGGATCGGCTTGAAGCGCAGGCGGCGGCCGGTTCCCCGGTGGGGCGAGGCATTCGGCCGCACGGCCGAACTCAAACAAGCCGCGAGCCGCGCGAACCCTTGCGACGCGCGGCTCGCCAGAGGCTCGCCCTACCAAGAAAACCACGGCCAACGGCATCCGCGTTGGGTCGCGCTGTGACGCCGGCCTGATGCCCCGGCACGCGGAGGCTCGGCGCAGCGTGTCGGGGCATCAGGCCGGCGTTTCCGCCGACTCAATGACCGGGACGTACTCCTCGCCCTCTTTGATCATCCGCCCGCCGGTGGTCCAGATCTCGGGCACGGGGTTGGCCTTCACGTGGGCCTTCCACTGCTTCTCCAGGTCGGCCTGCACGTCCTGGTCGAGCTTGGTGAAGCCCACCCGGCCCCGGCACTTGGGGAAGCGCGGGCAGCCCAGCCACAGGCCGCGCTTGCCGCCGCGCACCTGCACGTTGGCGCCACCTTTGGACTTGTCCTGGCCGTTTTCGTTGCCCTTCACGTCGTCGCCGCCGCAGGTCGGGCAGGGGATGTCGGTGGGCATGGGCGGGGGCTGGGGCAGCTTCACGTGGCCCTTCCGCGCGTCCAGGTTCACGATGTACTTGATTGCCGGGTAGTTGGCGCTCGACAGGAACGGGCCGAAACGCCCGGTGCGGCGGATCATGGGCTCGCCGTCTTCGGGACACAGGATGTCGGTCAGCTCGGGCTTGAGCATGTTGCCCTCGCTGTCGATGGGCGCGGCGAAGCGGCAGGGCTCGGGCATCGTGTCGGACAGCTGCTGGAACTTCGCCTTGTCCTCCTTGGTCAGCTTGTTCCAGCCGACCTTTTCGCTCGCATCTTCGGTCTGAATTTTCGGCCGTGCCTTGCCTTTGGCCTTGTGCAGCAGCCACGCGCCGCCGGACTCGGGTTTGCCGTGGCCCTCGGGTGCCACGGGCACCGGCGGCACGTTGAAGGCGGTACAGCTGAGGAACCGCCCGTTTCGGCCGAAGCGGTACTCGCACGGACTGCCGCAGGTCGGGCACACGTGCGGCGACGGCTCGCTGGCCGCCTTGGCGTGGGTCATGGTTTCGTGCGCGTTGTCCAGCTGCTTCTTGAACGGGTCATAGAACTCTTTGAGCGTCTCGCGCCAGTCTTTGTTTTTCGACTCGATCTCGTCCAGGTTCGCCTCCATGGTGCGGGTGTAGCCCACGTCCATGATGCGGGGGAAGGCCTCGATCAGCTTGTCGGTCACGACCATGCCCATGTCGGTCGCCCGCAGCCGCTTGTCGCGCGGCGTCACGGGCTCGACGTACTTGCGGTCCTGGATGGTGGAGATGATCGCGGCGTAGGTGGAGGGGCGGCCGATGCCTTCTTCTTCCAGCTTTTTCTGCAGGCTGGCCTCGTTAAACCGGGCCGGCGGGCTGGTGAAGTGCTGGCTGGGCGCGATGTCGATGGGGGCCAGTTCCTGGTTGGCTTCCACGCGGGGCAGGATCACGTCGTCGCTTTTGGGCATGCCCATGACCTTCAGGAAGCCGTCAAAGACCAGGATCTTGCCGGTGGCGCGGAACTCGGCGTCCACGGACCTGGGCGTGATCGTGATCGCGGTCGAGTCCCACTCGGCATCCACCATCTGGCAGCTGACGAAACGCCGCCAGATCAGGTCGTACAGGCGGTGCTGCTCCTCGCTCAGCTTGCCCTGCAAATCCTGCGGGGTGAGCGTGACGTCGGTGGGGCGGATGGCTTCGTGGGCCTCTTGGGCGTCTTTGTTGCTGGACTTATAGAACTTCGGCTTTTCCGGCAGGTACTTACTGCCCATCTTGCTGCTGCCGCCGACAAAGTCACGGGCGGCAGCAATGGCCTCGCCCGACAGGTGCGTGCTGTCGGTACGCATGTAGGTGATCAAACCGGTCTGGCCGCGGGCGCCCTTCAGGTCGATGCCCTCGTACAGCTGCTGGGCGACGCGCATGGTGCGCCGCAGGTTGAAACCCAGCCGCGTGCTGGCCTGCTGCTGCAGGGTGCTGGTGATAAACGGCGGACTGGGCCGGCTCTTGGTCCGCTTGGTGTCGATCGACGTGATGGTGAAGTCGGGCGCCGCGCCGATAGCGCCGACCAGCTTGCAGCGGTCCTTTGAAGGCCCCTTGCCCTTCTCGTCGGTCCATGTTTTTTCTTCTTTGACGGCAAAGCCCAGCGCCTCGGCCGCGGCCCGGGCGGCGGTGCGGTCGGTGGGCTTGAAGCCTTTGCCGGCAAACTTTGTGAGGTCGGCCCGCAGGCAGCCGGCCTCGCTCAGCCAGATGTTCTGGTCTTTGACCGTGCGGTCGTTCGTCTCGTCGTCCACGTCGAGGTACTTGCGCCACGCCGCGCCCAGCTCGCCGGCCTGCTTCAGGTCGGGGGTGAAGAACCCGGCGATCTGCCAGTACTCGTCGGGGATGAACGCCTCGATCTCGCGCTCGCGTTCGACCACCAGCCGCGTGGCGACGGACTGCACGCGGCCGGCGCTCAGGCCCCCGGCGACCTTCTTCCAGAGCAGCGGCGAGACCTGGTAGCCGACGATGCGGTCCAAAATCCGCCGGGCCTGCTGCGCATCGATGCGGTTGATCTCGAGCGGACGCGGCCTGCTGAAGGCATCCTGGATCGCGTCCTTGGTGATGGCGTTGAAAACGACGCGCTTGGCGTCCTTCACCGGGTACTTCAACGCGTGGGCCACGTGCCAGGCGATGGCCTCCCCCTCGCGGTCGAGGTCGGTCGCGAACCAGACATCCGAAGCCCACTTCGCGGCTTTCTTCAGCTCGGTCACCGTCTTGGTGCTGTCGGGCATCACCTCGTAGGTGGGCTCGAAGTCGTTCTCCAGGTCCACCCCCGGCACGGGGTTTTTGACGCCCTTGGGGTTGCGGCTCGGGAGGTCGCGGATGTGGCCCACGCTGGCCATGACCAGGTAGTCGGGGCCCAGATACTTGTTGATGGTCTTGGCCTTGGTGGGGCTTTCCACGATGACCAGGTGCTTGCCCTCGGCGTCGGCCTTGGTGATGGTCCGGCGGGTGAAGCCCTTGGAATTCTTGGCGCCGGAGGCCGACGACTTCTTCTTGACCACCGTGGTCTTGAGCGTCTTGGAGGTGGGTTTCTTCTTCGCCATCGTGGGTGCTTTCCGGGGGCGTCCGTGCCGCCGTTCAGAGTGCGTGAGGTGTCTATATAAGGAAGCGTGTCGGGCCGCCGACGGGGTCGTGTTCTCGGCCGGATACGAGGCGACACTTGACCCGGTTCGGCGGGGGTTGTCAAGCGGCGAGCGCAACACTTTGCTGATATTGAACTTGCGGTTGGATCGACCCGGACAGGTCAGAATCCGGGTGGCGGGGGGGTGTGGCGTTGATCTTTTGTTTAGGACTTGAACGGTGCAATCATCGGCCTAACATAACGTCGCGGATTCATCTTCAAGGACGCTCACGTGGAACGATCAGTCAAGCTCGCCATCCTCGCCGACGCGGCGAAATACGACGCCAGCTGCGCGTCCAGCGGCAGCAAGCGGAGCAACGGCGGGGCGGGCATCGGCAACGTGGACGGCGTGGGCATCTGCCACAGCTACACCCCCGACGGGCGGTGCGTGAGCCTGCTGAAGATTCTGCTGACCAACCACTGCGTGTACGACTGCCAATACTGCGTGAACCGGGTGAGCAGCGACGTGCCGCGGGCCCGGTTTTCGGTGGACGAAGTCGTCACGCTCACGATGGACTTCTACCGGCGGAATTACATCGAGGGACTGTTCCTGAGCTCGGGCATCGTGACCAGCCCCGACGCCACGATGGAGCAGCTGGCCCAGGTCGCGCGTCGCCTGCGCGAGGACCACCTGTTTGCCGGATACATCCACCTCAAGGCGGTGGCGGGGGCCAGCGACGAGGCGGTGCGGGCGGCGGGGCGGCACGCGGACCGGCTCTCGGTGAACGTGGAGCTCCCGACGCAGCCGGACCTGGACAAGCTGGCGCCCGAGAAGTCGCTGAAGGAGACCGGCCAGGCGATGGCGGGGATCAAGAAGGCGATCGCCGAGGCGAAGGACCGGGTGCCGGACCGATTGAAAAAGCGCTCGCCCGGCGGCAACCCGCTGCCATCCCGCAAGGCCGCCCCGAAGATCGAGCGCTTCGCCCCCGCCGGTCAGAGCACGCAGATGATTGTGGGCGCCACGCCCACGCCCGACGCCGAGATCCTGCGGACCGCCGACCGGCTGTACCGCGGGCCGAAGCTCAAGCGGGTGTACTACTCGGCGTACTCCCCGATCCCCCGCGGCAGCCACGTGCTGCCGACGCACGCGCCGCCGCTGGTCCGCGAGCACCGGCTGTACCAGGCCGACTGGCTCATGCGGTTTTACGGTTTCGGCGTGGAGGAGATCGTGACGCCCGGCGACCGCAACCTGGATCTTGAGGTGGACCCGAAGATGGCGTGGGCGCTGCGGAACCGCGCGTCGTTCCCGGTGGACATCAACAAGGTCCCCCGCGAGACGCTGCTTCGGGTGCCGGGCTTCGGCGTGCGGACGGTGAACCGGCTTCTGGGCCTGCGGCGGCACAAGAACGTGCGGAAGTCCGACCTGAAGACGATGCGGGTGCCCAAGCGGTCGCTGCCCTTTGTGATCACCGCCGACGACTGGTCGGCCACGCGCGGGCTGGACAGCGAGCGGCTGCGCTCGCGGATCGTGGCGCCCACGCGGCAGCTGGGGCTGTTTGAGGCCGCGGTGGGGGCGCGGACGGGGGAGGTTTGAGTGGTCCGCTTCGCGGCCTGGCGGACGGCCTTGTGTTTGTCTCGGGAGGGCGAACCTTCCGGTGAGCCGGGTCCCATGTCACGCCGGCTCACCGGAAGGTTCGCCCTCCCGCATAACCCAGTACATCCCAATCTCTATGAACAAGCCATCTCTCGACCGCAAACAACCCGCCCACGGCGTCGTCGCGACGCGCGGCGGTCCCACCATCATTTATGTGACCGTCTGCACCCGATCCCGTATCCGCTGGCTTATCGACAACAAGGTCCACCGCCGCCTGCGATCAGCTTGGGAACAGGCGGATACCTGGTCCGTCGGTCGCTACATACTGATGCCCGATCACCTGCACCTCTTCGCGACGCCACGCGATGAATCCGTCAGCCTCGAACGCTGGGTGAAGTTTTGGAAAGCCTGTTTTGCGAAGGGTGCGGGCCAGCCAAACCAGAAGTGGCAGCCGAGCCATTGGGACGTGAGGATGCGGCACCGCGGGCAGTACGAAGAGAAACACGAATACCTCAAGGCGAACCCGGTCCGAGCCGGATTCGTTATTGAATCCGGCCAATGGCCGCACCAAGGCGAAATGGAGAACCTCACTTGGTAGCCGATCACGAAGACGAGTCGCCGGGATCCAAAGTCTTACGGGAGGGCGAACCTTCCGGTGAGCCGGGTGCCGCATGGGACGCTGGCTCACCGGAAGGTTCGCCCTCCCGGGCAACGCAGCCCCCGTCCGTCCGGCCGCGGCGCGGTCCCGAAACCATCACCTTCGACGGCACCTTCCCCACCTGGCGGGCCCACGCCCGCCACCTGCTCGCCACCGGAGCGCGCCCCGAGCGCGTCGCCTGGCACGACACCTCCGACGCCGCGGCCGCGCAGGCCGGGCTGTTCAGCGCCGCGGCCGAGCCCACCCCGCTCCCGCCCGCTGATCCAGATACGCCGCCACCCAAAGTCAATAAAGCCTTCCCCGCCATTGCCGAACACGTCGCCCTGCACCGCGACATCGACGCGAAGTGGCCGCTGCTCTACCGCTGCCTCTGGCGGCTGACGCGGCCGGTTTCCCGGGGAGGCGAGCCGCACCTGCTCTCGCTCGCCAGCGACCCCGACGTCGTGCGGCTCACGCAGATGCGGCACGCGGTGAAGCGCGACGCGCACAAGATGCACGCGTTTGTGCGGTTCCGTGAGGTGAAGGAAGAAAACGGTGCGGTGCGTTACGTCGCCTTTCACCGCCCCGACCATCTGATCGTCCCCCGCGAGGCCGCGTGGTTCAAACGCCGCTTCCCCACGATGGCCTTCAGCCTGCTCACCCCCGACCGCTGCGCCCACTGGGACCCGGCATCTCAAGAACTCACCTTCGGCCCCGGCGTCGATGCGTCCGCCGCGGCGGAACCCGACGACATCGAGTCGCTGTGGCTCACGTACTACGCCAACATCTTCAACCCCGCGCGAATCAAAATGTCGGCGATGCTCAACGAGATGCCGCGGCGTTACTGGAAGACGATGCCCGAGACGAAGCTGATCCCCGCGATGCTGGACGACGCGCCGCGGCGGCTCGCCGAGATGGAGAAGTATTCGTTGAAGAACGCGGATTCGGCCGCGGTTCATCTTCCGGCGGGTGACGGCCCGTTTGCGCTGCCGCAGCTCGCCGCCGCCGCAGAAGAATGCCGCGGCTGCGACCTGTGCGGGCCCGCCACGCAGGTCGTCTTCGGCCGCGGCCCACAGCACGCGCGGGTCGTGCTCGTGGGTGAGCAGCCCGGCGACCGGGAGGACCGGGCCGGCGAGCCCTTCATCGGCCCCGCCGGTCAGAAGCTCGACGAGCTGTTGGCCCGCGCCGGGGTGGACCGCGAAGCCTGCTACGTGACCAACGCGGTCAAGCACTTCCGCTTCGAGCCCCGCGGCAAACGCCGCATCCACGCCAAGCCCTCGGCCCGGCACGTGACCGCCTGCCGGCCGTGGCTGGAGGCCGAGCTGGAATCCATCCGCCCGCGGGTGGTGGTGGCGCTGGGCGCCACCGCGGCCCGGGCCCTGCTGGGCAGCACCTTCAAGATCACCCGCGAGCGCGGCGCGTTCCGCCCGACGCAGTGGTGCGAGCGCACGATCGCGACGTACCACCCCTCGGCGTTGCTGCGGGTGCCCGACCGGGAGCGGGCCGCGGCGATGGAGGCGGAGATGCTGGCGGACCTGGTGAAGGTGGCGACGGTGGTGTGATCCGCAACGGGAGATTTGCAATGTGTACCGACCGGCCGCGGGAGATTTCTGGGTAGGGCGAGCCTCCGGCAAGCCGCGTGTTTCCAGGGGCACGCGGCTCGCCGGAGGCTCGCCCTACCGAACGGCGTCACGCATCACTCGCTCCGCCGCATCCCCCGCCGCATCCTCGCCCGGCATGTCCACCCACCGCACCCCGCGGAAGCGCTTCAGCCACGTGCGCTGCTGCTTGGCAAACCGCCGCGTGAGAATTTTGGTGCGTTCGAACGCGTCGTCGAGATTCCGGATCAGCGGATCCGCTGCCCGCGGGTGGCGGTCGGGCGCGATCGCGGCCAGCACCTGCTTGTAGCCCAGCGCCTCGGCGCACTGGCTGCCCGGCGGCAGCAGGCCGGCGGCGTCCAGGCGGGCGACCTCGTCGGGCAGGCTTTCGCCGTTGATGCACACATCGGCGGCCAGGGCGGCGTCGACCTTGTCGGGGTAGAACATCGCCCTCACCCGCAGGTTGATGCGCGGGTTGATGTCGTCCACCGCCCACCGCAGGCCGATCAGCACCGGGTCGTGGCGGTAGGTGGTCTGGGCCGCGGCTTCTTCGGCCCACTGCGTCTGCAGCACGCTGATCGGCGTGCCGGTGAGGTGCTGCACCTCCAACGCCCGCGTCAGCCGCTGGCGGTCGGCCACGGCGATGCGCCCGGCGGCGGGGGGGTCCACCCGGACCAGCCGCGCGTGCAGCTCGGCATCGGGCACATCGGCCAGCGACGCGCGGAAGGGTTCGTCCTGCCCCGGCCCGTCGAACAGTCCCTCCAGCAGCGCCTTCAGATACAGGTTGGTGCCGCCCACCACCACCGGCGTGCGGCCCGCGGCCACGCCCGCTTCGATCAGCGCGTCGGCCCGGTGAAGCCAGTCGTGCACGGTGAATCGCTCGTGCGGCTCGGCGATGTCGATCAGCTCGTGCGGCACCCGCCGGCGGAGATCCGGCGGCGGCTTGGCGGTGCCGGCGTCAAGGTGCCGGTACACCTGCATGCTGTCGGCCCCGACCACGATGCCGTGAGCGCGTTCGGCCAGACCCACCGCCAGGTCGGACTTGCCCCCGGCGGTGGGGCCGAGGATCACGATGGGGCGGGCGGCGGGCACGGCGGAAATTGTAGAGGCGGGTGGGCCCCGTTATCGTCGCCACCATGACACACCGTCCCCACCCCCGGACCGCAACGTTGGCGTTGATGACCGCCCTGCTCGCGGCCGTTTCAGCCGCCGCAGTGCCCCCCGACGCCGCGCCGGCGTCCGATCCCGGCTCGGCCCTGACCGACATCACGGCCGAACCGGCCGCCTTCGACACGGATCTGACCTGGACGGCCACCGAAGAAGAGCCCGCCCGGTTCTGGATCGACGCGCCGAGTGCGGGGCTTCTTTCGCTGATCGCGGTGTCGGACGACGGCGACGACCTGCGGGTGGTGGTCGCCGACCGCACGGGCATCTACCGGCCTTTGGGCGACATCGACTACGACCCATCCAACGTGACGGGCGGCGAGTTCGGGGCGGTGGTGATCCCCGCCGGCCCGTCCACGGTGATCGTGGGCAGCTTTGAGGGCCGGCAGACCGGCACGCTGAAGCTGGGATTCCTGCCCACGCCCGGGGTGGCCGACCAGCCCGAGCGATTCGACCTCTTCCGGACCGCACTGCCGCTGACCGAAGGCGAGGCCGTCACCGGGCGGGCGCCCGGCATCGACGAGGCACGCGGCGGCGAGACGCAGCGGTGCTACGTCGCGGCGCACGGCGAGACGTCGGTGCTGCGTCTGCGCTACCACGTCACCGACGGGACCGACCTCGAGGTGTACCTCTACCGATCTGCAGCCATGTGGTGGCCGGTCGAGTACGACGCCGGTCCGGAGGGCACCCTGACGTTCTACCCCCAGCCCGGAGAGACCTGGTTCGCGGTGGTCAACAGCGGCGACCTGAACGAAGGCGTGTCCTACACGCTCTCCCTCGACGACCCCAGCCGGCCCGCCCGCCGCGCCCCGCGCTGAACCGGAACCCCGCATGCCCACTCCGCCCATCGAAACCTGGACCGCCGGCCGCATCGCCGAGGCTGACTTCCGCGACGCGTGCGCGCTGCACCACGCCGCCTTTCCCAAGCCAGGCCGCACGCTCGACGACGTGATCGCCAAGAAGCGTCCGGTGTGGATGGACGTCGACCGCAGCCCGGACCCCGCGGCCGACCCGCCGCCCGTGCGCTACGTCGTCCGCGAGCCCGGGCCCGACGGGCGGCCGCGCTGCATCGCCAACGCCGCCGCCCTGGTCCGCACGGTGAAGACCGAAGGCGGGCTGATGACCATCGCCGGCCTGCTCGACGTGGCCACTCACCCCGACGCCCGCGGCCGCGGGCTGGGCGCCGTGGTGGTGCGGCGCGTGTTCGCCGCGGTGGACGACGGCACCTACCCCTTCTGCCTGTTCGCCACCGGGCCCGGCCGCCCGTTCTACGAGAAGCTCGGCGCCGCGGTGGCCGACAACCGCGTCATCAACAGCCACGCCGATGCCGACCCCCAGGCGAACCCCTTCACCGACGACTTCGTCATGTACTACCCCGCCGACACCACGGGACGCACGCCGTGGCCCGCGGGGACGATCGACCTGCGCGGTCCGGGTTTTTGAATCGTGAGCGCCGGTCGTAAATTGAGCCGCCGACGTCTTCTTCGGTGGCAAGGATTATCCTCGATCGCGGAAAATCCTACGCGGTTGACACTTCGCGGCGCGACGGTTCGCAGATAGTGTGCTGGGGTTGTTCGGGCGTCCAACATGACGGAGGGGAGCGAGCCTGCGCGGCGCCTCCTTTCGGATGCCCGCGCGTCGGTCTGCCCCGGGGGATCGACGTGATCGGTGGGTTTGTGGTGCGGGATGTTCTCGTCGGATTGCCGCGTGTCGAAGCGATGCGCCGCCCCGTTCGGGCTTCTCGCTTTCCGCGCCGCCGGCCGGGGGGCTGGTCGAAGAGAACCCCGGATTCAGCTGCGAGTTCGAGAACGATTCAGGCATCAACCCGCCGGTGCTGAACCTTCGGCTCGAAGGCCGGGCGTCGGTGTTTGAGACCGTCCCCGAGCCCGCGTCCACCGCGCTGCTCGGCCGGGGAGAGCTGGCCCTGCTCAACCACCGGGCCCGGCGACCGACCGCGCCACGTCGCCGTCCCGTGTTCTTGTTCCGCCCGGCCCCCTTGTGTGGGGCCGGGTTCTTTGTGGATCGACCACCGTCCCCAGCGCACTGCGGCCCCCCGGCACCTCCCTTACAATCGCTTATCCGCCACGACGGACGCCCGCCTGCCCGACCGCCCCCATTCCACCTTGCGAAGCCACCCCCATGACCACGCCCACCGACCCGTTCAAGGCCCGCAAGACCCTGCAAACCCCCGCGGGCGAAAAGACTTATTACGACCTCGCCGCCCTCCGCGGCGTGGGCGAAGTCAGTACGTTGCCGTACTCGATTCGTGTGCTGCTCGAAGCAGTGCTCCGCAACGTCGACGACTACGTCTACACCCAGGACCACGTCAAGGCCCTGGCCGCCTACGACGCCAAGAACGTCGGCGAAGTCGAGATCCCCTTCATGCCCGGCCGCGTGGTCCTGCAGGACTTCACCGGCGTGCCCTGCGTGGTCGACCTCGCCGCCATGCGCCAGGCCATGCAGCGCATGGGCGGTGACCCAAACAAGGTCAACCCGCTGGTGCCCTGCGACCTGGTCATCGACCACAGCGTGCAGGTCGACGCGTACAACAGCGGCATGGCGCTCACCATCAACATGGAGAAGGAGTTCGAGCGCAACAACGAGCGCTACGAGTTTCTCAAGTGGGGCCAGCAGGCCTTCGACAACTTCAGCGTCGTGCCGCCGGCCACCGGCATCGTGCACCAGGTCAACCTGGAATACCTCGCCAAGGGCGTGTGGGAATCCGACGCCCACATGGCCTGCGGCGCGGGCGTGCTCTACCCCGACAGTCTCGTGGGCACCGACAGCCACACCACCATGATCAACGGCCTGGGCGTCGTGGGCTGGGGCGTGGGCGGTATCGAGGCCGAGGCCGTCATGCTCGGACAGCCCATCTACATGCTGATCCCCGAAGTGGTGGGCGTGAAGCTCACCGGCAAGCTGAAAGAAGGCGTCACCGCCACCGACCTTGTGTTGAAGATCACCGAGCAGCTCCGCGCCCACGGCGTCGTCGGCAAGTTCGTCGAGTTCCACGGCCCCGGCCTGGCCACCATGCCGCTCGCCAACCGCGCCACCATCGCCAACATGGCCCCCGAATACGGCGCCACCATGGGCTTCTTCCCCATCGACGAGCAGACCACCCGCTACCTCAAGCTCACCGGCCGCGACGAAGCCCTCATCGGCACCGTCGAGGCCTACGCCAAGGCCAACGGCTTCTGGCGTGACGACAGCGCCAACATCGTCTACACCGACGAACTCGAGCTGGACATGGGCACCGTCGTGCCCGCGCTCGCGGGGCCCAAGCGCCCGCAAGACCGCATCGACCTCACCGACATGAAGGCCAGGTGGCACGAGACGCTGGGCAGCTACGGCCGCAACGCCGCGGGCAGCGCCGCCGCCGCCATGGCCAACGAGGGCGGTGGCACCGCCGTTGGTTCGGCCACACCCGCATCGCCGCCCAAGTCCGCCAGCGTCACCTACGACGGCCACACTTTCGACTTCGTCGACGGGCATGTGGCGATTGCCGCCATCACCAGCTGCACCAACACCAGCAACCCCGACGTGATGCTCGCCGCCGGGCTGGTCGCGAAGAAGGCCAACGCGCTGGGCCTCACCCGCAAGCCCTGGGTCAAGACCAGCCTCGCGCCCGGCTCCAAGGTCGTCACCGAGTACTACGAGAAAGCCAACCTCACCGACGACCTCAACGCGCTGGGCTTCTACAACGTTGGCTACGGCTGCACCACCTGCATCGGGAACTCGGGGCCGCTGCCCGAGCCCATCAGCAAGGCCGTGAACGAGCACGACCTCGTCGCCTGCAGCGTGCTGTCGGGCAACCGCAACTTTGAAGGCCGCATCGGGCCCGACCTCAAGTGCAACTACCTCGCCAGTCCGCCCTTGGTCGTCGCCTATGCCATCGCCGGCACCGTCAACATCGACTTGCAGAACGACGTGATCGCCACCGACAAAAACGGCAACGAGGTCTATCTGAAGGATATCTGGCCGACCCAGCAGGAGGTCGACGAGCTTGTCTCGTCCTGCGTCACCCGTGAGCAGTTCGTCGAGCAGTACGCCAGCGTGTACGAAGGCCCGCAAGAGTGGCAAGACGTCGCCAGCACCACCGGCGAGCTCTACGGCTGGCAGGAAAAGAGCACCTACGTGCAGGAGCCCCCGTTCTTCGTGGGACTGACTCCGGACCCCGCCCCCATCGAGCCGATTACCGGCGCCCGTTGTTTGGCCAAGCTCGCCGACAGCGTGACGACGGACCACATCAGCCCCGCCGGCGCCATCAAGCGCGGCACCCCGGCGGCCGACTACCTCGACGCCAACGGCGTGCCCGTGAGTCTGTACAACAGCTTCGGCAGCCGCCGCGGCAACGACCGCGTCATGACCCGCGGCACCTTCGCGAACGTTCGGGTGAAGAACCAGCTCGCCCCCGGCACCGAGGGCGGCTTCACCGCCGACTTCAGCGGCAAGGACGACGGTAAAGGCAGCGCCCTGCCCGAGGACTGCCCGAAGACCGGTGCCGCCGGCTCACCCGTCCGTTACATCTACGACGCCGTGCAGAACTACAAGCAGGCCAACGTGCCGCTCGTCGTGCTCAGCGGCGTCGACTACGGCATGGGCAGCTCCCGCGACTGGGCCGCCAAGGGCACGTTCCTCTTGAACGTCAAGGCCGTCATCGCCAAGAGCTTCGAGCGCATCCACCGGTCGAACCTCGTCGGCATGGGCGTGCTGCCGCTCACCTTTGCCGACGGCCAGGACGCCGACAGCCTGGGCCTGGACGGCACCGAGACCTTCGACATCCCCGTGACCGACGACGTGACGCCGCGTCAGACGATCACCGTGACGGCGACGAAGGTGGATGGAGCGAAGGTCACTTTTGACACCTTGTGCCGCATCGATACACCCGTTGAAGTCGACTATTACCGCAATGGCGGGATTCTGCACACGGTGTTGCGGAAGATGGCGAAGAGCTGAGTCGGGCCAGAGCCGAACCATGCAGCCACCCGTCAACCGCGACCAATCGACAGCGTCCATCGCCCGGCGGCTTCTACGCGCCGCTGAAATGTACGACGAAGGCGTCGAGATCACACGGGCCCGTCTCCTGCGCCAGTACCCCGACGCCTCGGCTCAGGAAATCAGCAAGCGGATCGGGCAGTGGCTCCGCCGCGACCGGCAGTCCGACGGCGTCCACCTGGTGCCCGCAAAATGCCCTCGGTTCTCTACCACCTCCTGACCCGCGCGTCCGAGGACCTGTCCGCGGACGGTGCAAGATTTGCTGTAGTCGGCGGCTTGGCGGTCGCCGCACGGGCCATGCTCCGTACCACACAGGATGTCGATATCGCCGTGGCGGTTTCCGGTGACCAAGAGGCCGAGTCGATCGCGCGGGCGTTGATGAGCCGCGGCTACCAACTCGAAACAGAGATCGATCAGGCCGCCACCGGACGTCTGGCCACGCTACGGCTGATCTCGCCCCACTTGCCTGACGGCATGCCAGCCGAAGAGTCGCCGCTGGTCGATCTGCTTTTCGCCAGCAGCGGGATTGAGCCAGAACTGGTGGCGGCGGCCGACCGCATCGACGTGCTCGAAGGCGCCGTGCTGCCCACCGCCCGTATCCCGCACCTGATCGCCATGAAGGTGCTGTCCGAAACCGACGAGCGATTGCAGGATCGGATTGACCTTAAACATTTGGTTGAGGCTGCAACGAACCCCGAGCTTGGCGAGGTGCCGGAGCTGCTGTCGCTGATTGAAAATCGTGGGTACGGGCGGCAGAAGAACCTGCCACAGGTTTTTTCGAGGTTCTTATCTAGGCCTTGAGATTGGACGGACGCGCTATGCCCATTCGCCTCAACCTCTTGGTCATTCGCTCGCCCGATATCGACCGCGCCGTGGCCGTCTACGAGGCCATCGGGCTGTCTTTAACGAAGCACGCCCACGGCCGCGGGCCCGAGCACCACGCGACCGAGCTGGACGGCGGGGCGGTGTTTGAGATCTATCCGTTGGCGAATGACGGAATCGTCACGACGGCGACCCGACTGGGGTTCGTGGTGCCGTCGGTGGATGATGCGGTGGAGGCAGCCGTTGCCGCGGGGGCGACGGTGTCGGTGGCGCCCAAGGAGTCGCCGTGGGGGCGGCGGGCGGTGATCGTCGACTTGGACGGGCACAAGGTGGAATTGGTGGGGGCGGGGTGAAGCGATTCGGCTCCAAGTCGTGGCAGTTTGCTGATCAAAACCTTCGGTCGTTGAGGCCGCAGCGACTGTCTCGAAGCCAAAAGATGTGGATCTTGCTAGGGTTGCTGGTGCTGCACCTACATCAATCACCGGGCTTGGAAAAGGTGTCAGGAACCTTTTTCTAGGCTTTCGCGGGCCGGACCGGTAGTCTGGGGCAATGGGTCGCCCGAAACGAGTCACGGCGGGTGGTTACGCGTACCACGTGGTCAACCGCGGGAACGGGCGGATGCGGATCTTCGACGACGACAGCGACTACATCGCGTTCGAGAAGGTTCTGGTTGAAGCGTTGGACCGCTGGCCGGAGATGGGGCTGGTGTCGTACTGCCTGATGCCGAACCACTGGCATCTGGTCGTTCGGCCGGACATCAGCGACATCCTGCCGCGGTTTGTGGGTTGGCTGACGCTGACCCACACGCAGCGGTGGCACGCCCACCGGAAGACCACCGGCGGGGGCATCTCTATCAGGGGCGGTACAAGTCGTTCCTTGTGGGAGACGACGCGTACTTCGTGTCGGTGTGCCGGTATGTGGAACGCAACGCCGTCCGGGCGGGGCTGGTTCGGCGGGCGGAGGATTGGAAGTGGTCAAGCTTGTGGCGGTGGCACGCGGGCAACGCGGACGCGAAGCGGATCCTGGCTCCGTGGCCAACCTCGGCGGGGCGGCGACCGCCGGGTTGGGTGGAGCGAGTGAACGAGCCCTTGTCCGACGCTGAGTTGGAGCAGGTGCGGCGAGCCTCGCAGCGGGGGAGGCCGTACGGCGGTTCGGCGTGGGTGGAGTCGATGACGGAGCAGTTTGGGCTTGAATCGACGCTGCGAGCGCGGGGGCGGCCGAAAAAAGGTTCCTGACACCTTTTATGGGCTCTCGACGCGAGCCGGTTTCAGACGGTGGTCCACGGTGATGCGAAGCCGGCGAACTTCTGTTTTTCCGAGCGCGGGGCGGAAGGTGGCACGGCACCGGTGGCGAGCGGCGTGGGCGTGGCGGCGGTGGATTTTCAGTACGTCGGGGGCGGTTGCGGGGTGAAAGACCTGGCTTATTTGGTGGGGGCGTGCCTGGACGCCGAGGGTTGCTTTGCGCAGGAGGACCGGGTGCTCCGGGTGTACTTCGAGGCCCTGGGGGCGGGACTGGATCGGCGTTCGATGGCGGTGGCGGTAAATCGGGGGCAGCTCGAAGCGGATTGGCGACGGTTGTATCCGTACGCCTGGGCGGATTTCCAGCGTTTTCTCGTGGGTTGGAGCCCCGGGCACTGGAAGATCAGCCCGTATAGCGAACACATGACTCGGCTGGCCTTGGAGGGCTGTGGGGGGTGACGGGCGAGGTGGTTCCCGGAGCATTCGGACACGGGCTACACGCTGCGGGGGATGCGGGAGCTGGCGGGAGCGGACGAGCCGGCGCTGCTGGTGGCGGACCTGGACCCCGGGGCGGTGGCGGCGTTTCGGACGGCGGTGCCGGCGCTGGCGGCACGGCGCCGCGACTTGTTTGGTTGAGCGTGCGGACCGGCGGGCGTGCCGGATCCGTTTCACCGGGTTGCAAAGGCGTGGCGTTTTCACGCCGGGCCCAGCGGGGTTTCATACCGCGGGCTTAGGCTGCAGAAATGAATGATTCCGGACCCGACACGAACGATGCGCCCAACAACCCGGTCGAGGGTGATCCCGCCGATCAGACCGTTGCCGACGCGGCGGCAAAGTCCAAGGCGGGGGAGGGGCAACAGGTGGCCAATGAGAAAAGCCCGAACCCGCGGTCGCCGCTGTCGCGTGACCCGTCGGGCGGGCGGCCGGCGAACTGAGCGAGTGTGTGGGGCGGCGGCGATTGGCCACGGGTTGAATCGCGGCGACGGGCGCCGGGTGGGTCGTGGTCGAAAAAAACGCTTGCCTTTCTAAACGGGGGGAGAACGGGGATCGAAGTGGCCGACGCCGCCGCCGTCGGCATGGACGTTGAGCCCGCCGCGTGCGGCGAACCTGAAATACGGGTGAAGGGGGGTGCGGCCGAGCCGCCGGGGTAAACCGGCGGTCAGGGTCGGCCCCGCAGCTGGGTGCGGGCCGCGGCCACCAGGCCGAAGACCAGGTCGGCGCCGATGATGCGGCCCTTGATCAGCCAGGCCGCTGCGAACGACCAGACGGCGAGCCATTCGAGCCAGAGCAGGGCGTGCCATCGGTCGGCAGCCTGCTGCCACGGGTCGGGCAGGAGCAGCAGGTAGGCGGCCATGGCGAGCATGCTGACAGCGATGACCCCGCCACTGACCCGGTAGAGCAGGTTGCGTTCGGGGCGGTGGGGTTCGGGGTCGGTATCGCTCGCGTATACGCGGGGGAAGTGGAAGAGCGAGTACCAGGCGAGGGTGAGGAAAAACCCGCCGCCGCAAGCGGTGTGCAGGAAGCCGACGAGCGTGCGCTGGTGCAGCGGGTCGCTGTCCGCGTCCAGCGGGAAGAGTCCCAGGCCCAAGGCGAAGACGCCGGCCAGGTTCGCGGTCCAGTTTTCGAACCGGTCGTGGCCGCGGTAACAGAAGAACAGCACGCCGATGCCGCACAGGGTGCCGACGAAGACGTCGCGCAGCGGGGTGTGCACGTAGCTGCTGAGGTTGTCCTGCAACGCGAAGCCGAAGCCGAAGTAACCGCCGGGGACCAAGAGCAGCGGAAGCAAAAGGGCGAGCAGACCGACGGCGCGGCGCACGGTGCGGTGGGAGACGAGGGAGGGGTGGGCGGAGGATGCGGGCGTCACGGGCGTTTTATACCGCGGGTGGGCGTGGCGTTGCGGCCGCGAGACGAGCGGGGACCGGAAACCCGGGAAGGCCGGGGTCGGCGGGTAAACTGTGAGTTCGGAGTTTGAAACCCGTTGCTCCCATCCCGGACCCCACGCATGCTTGGCAGAGTGTTTCGATCGGACTTCCGGATTTTCCAGCGCGTGGTGTGCGTGGTGTCGTGCGGGCGGGCGGCGGCGGAGCCGGTCGCCGTGCCTGTTTTTGTGCGTGCTGACGATGTTCTTGATCTACGTGGGGCAGGGGGCGGTGCCGTCCCGCTCGACGACCAGGGCGTTGTATGACATGGCGGACTCCGTGCGTGCGTGGGGAAGACTAGCGCCCCCGCGCGGCGCGGGCGAGCAGGCGGTCCAGCTGGTTGGCGAAGGCCTGCTTGTGTTTGGGGCTGAAGCCCGCGGGGCCGCCGGTGACGTGACCCGCGCCGCGCAGGTCGGTGAGCAGGTCGCGGGTGGCCAGCGCGTCGCCCACGGTGTCGGCGGTGTAGTGCTGGCCGCGTGGGTTAAGCGCGGTGCCGCCTTGCCCGACTGCGGCGGCGGCCAGGGGCACGTCGGCGGTGATGACCAGGTCGCCCGGGGCCATGAGTTCGACGATGCAGTGGTCGGCGGCGTCGGGGGTGGCGGGCACGACGATGATCTCGAAAAGCTCGGACGTCGGGGTGGCGACGCTGTTGTTGGCCACGAGCGTGACCCGCGTGCGGGTGCGCTCGGCGGCGCGGAAGAGCAGGTCTTTGATGGCGGCGGGGCAGGCGTCGGCGTCGATCCAGATATGCATCACCCGAGTGTCGGCGATACGGGCCCGGCGTGTATCCGGTTGGTCGCGGCCCGCTCCGCGGCGCCGGCGGCGACCGCGGGGTCGGACGCGGGCGACGTGCGGTGGGTGCCGCTGCTGGAGGTCATCGAGGCGTTGACGGACGCGAGCGTGGTGCGGGCGGTGGCGAAGCTGCGCGGGCGGGGTGGAACTGCTATCTAATCTGCCGGTTGCCCCGGCGGCGCCCCGGAGACCTGATGCGATGAAACCCACGACCCCGCCCGCACCTGAATGCGCGACGCTGACGCTCGGCGGCGTGGACTTCCGCGTGACGCGGCCGCACGCGTTCGGGCTGGTCATTGAAGCCGCGGTGGACGCGGGCCCGGAGGCGGCGGAGGACTACCTGCACGCGGTGCTGCTGGCGGACGCGCACCGCGACGCGTTCTACGCGTTGATCGAGGCCGAGGGCCTGGTGGTGTGCCGCGGCATCCGGAGGGAGCACGCGACCTACCGGCCGGTGGCAGGCAAGAGCGGTTTAGGGCGGCTGAGCCAGGCGGAGTACTACCACCACGACGGGTGCAGCGGCCCGCAGAAGCCGCGTTTCGACGAGATCCGGCTGCCGTGGGGCGCACAGGCGCGGCGGGCGACGACGGCGGTGGCGCGGTTCGGCGACGTGGTGGCGGCGCAGCTGGCCGCGCTGCCCGAGCGGATGGTGGACGACGAGGTGGCGGCGTGGCGGGCGGCGTTTGCAGATCCGGCGACGCGGCCGCCGGTGACCGAGTGGGACACGATCCAGGGGCGGGTGACGCGGCGGGTGCGCAAAGAGCTGGACGCGGCGGGCGCGCGGTCCTGGTTTGCCGAGGTGGACCGGCGGGCGTGCGCCTACCTGCTGCCGTGGGAGCCGGGCGAGAGCCGGCTGATGCTCAACGACCACCCGGACCGGACACGGACGATGCAGCACCGCCGGGCCGAGCCGGCCGCCCGCGCCGCCGGGTCGGTCACGGCGTCGCTGGTGAAGCGGTGGACGGCGGAGGAGTACGGCGGATGACGCGCGACGCGGTGATGTTTGACCTGGACGGCACGCTGGCGGACACGCTGGAAGACCTGGCCGCGGCGGGCAACCACGCGCTGGCGGCGGTGGGGCGGCCGGGACACCCGGTCGCCCGCTACCGCACGCTGGTGGGGCGGGGGCTGGAACGGTCGCTGACCGACGCGCTGGGGGCCGAGCACGCGGGGCTGGTGCCGGCGGCCCGTGCGGCGTTCATGGCGCACTACGCCGAGCACCGCTACGACCACACCGGGCCGTACGACGGCATCCCCCAACTGCTAAATGCGCTGGCCGCGGCGCGGGCGCCGATGGCGGTGCTGAGCAACAAGCCCGATGCCGCAGCGGTGGACATGGTGCAGCGGTTGTTCGGGCGGTGGGGCTTTGCTTCGGTGCGCGGGCAGCGTGAAGGCTGCGCGGTGAAGCCGGACCCGGCGGGAGCGCTGAAGATCTGCGCGGAGGTCGGGGTGCCTGCCGAACGCTGGATCTACGTGGGCGACTCGGACGTGGACATGCTGACCGCGCGGGCGGCGGGCTTCTACGCGGTGGGCGTCGCGTGGGGCTTCCGCGGGCGCGACGAGCTGGCGGCGGCGGGGGCGGACGTGGTGGTGGAGACACCGGGGGAGATTCTGGGGGTGTTGGGGTTGGCGGGGGGCTGACGGCGTGGCGCGAGACTGGGAATGCGGAGCAGCGTGATTTGGGCGGGGCTGGTCACCGGGGTGGCCATACCCTTCAGGGCAGTGGGTTTCTTGACGCGGTTCGTTCTCGTTCTCAGCCCGCAGGGCGGTTCTCGTTCTCGGTTTCAGCCGGTCGCTTCGCTCCGAGAACGAGAACCGCTTCGCTGAGAACGAGAACGAGAACGAAAATGAAGCGAGGGCGCGCTGCGGTGCGGGGCCGGCGTGACTGCGGTTTACACTGGCCCGGATGAAGCTGCGGCACAAGCTGTTGATCGGTCTGCCGGTGATCGCGGTGGTCTGCGTCGCGGCGCTGCTGTGGGGGATTCAGCACACCGGCAAGCGGGCGCTGGCCGACGCGATGGCGGGGGTGGTGGCCGACGGCGGGGTGGCGGACTTCCGCGGATTCGCGCGTCCGGACCTGGCGGACGCGGACAACGCGGCGGTGGCGTGGCTGGCGGCGGTGGAGCCGCTGGAGAGGATCGATGCGGCGGCGCCGACGGCGGTGCGGCCGGTCGATCCCGACGACCCCTACTCCGGCGGGGTGACCGAGACGTACGCGCCCGAGGTCGAGGCGATCGAAGACCCGGCGGGGGCGGACTTGGCGGTGCTTCGGTCGGCCCTCGACAAGCGTCGGGCGGTCATCGAATCGCTGTGGGCCGCGGCGGATCTGGAAGAAGTCTGCTGGCCGCTGGACTACGACGACCCGGCGACGTTCCACGAGCTGTTGTACTACGGGGAGATGCGGCAGGCGGCCCGGCTGCTGAAGGCCGACGCGGTGGCCGCGCTCGCCAACGGAAACCCGGCGCGGGCGGACCGCAGCCTGACGGCGGCGCTGGCGGCGGCCGACGACCTGGCGGCGGTGCCGATGGTGATCAACGTGTTCATCGCGTGGTCGATCGACGGGCTGGTGCTGAGGGCGGTGCGCGACGCGGATCGGGGAGGCCGGGCGGAGCTGCCCGACACGCGGGCGGTGCTGGCGGGCCGGGACGACGCGGCCGCGTTGCGGCGGGCGCTTCTCGCCGAGCCTGCCTTCATGCTGGCGTTCGGGTACGACGACCCGGCGTGGGGGGGCACGGACATGCTCTGGGACGACGACAACCCGGTGCCGGCCGGCCTGCGGGGCATCGCCGGCCGGCTGTGGCGGCGGCACGACCTGGCGTTCAACACCGAACGGCTGCGGGAGCTCGCCGGGCTGAGCGGGATGGCGTACACCGCGGCCGCGCCGCGGGCCGAGGCGCTCGCCGAGCGGAAGGTGCCGGCGGTGTTCCCGCTCTCGCGGATGGGCGTTGATCTGGGCCGGAGCACGCTGCGCACCGCGGCGTTGACGGCGACCACGCGCGGGCTCTGCGTCTGGGCGGGGCGACGCGGGGCGGGAGCGGCGCCGGAAGACCCGCTGATGGGCGGGACGATGCGCCGGTGGGACGATCCAGGCGGTGGGGTGGTGCTGTGGAGCGCCGAGGCGGCGGCGCCCGCGAAGTCGGACGTCTACCGGCACCGGTCGCAGCTGGTCTGGCGCGTCGGCACCGACGCGCTGCCGCCGGAACTGCTCCCCTTCGCGGGGGAGATCAACGACGTCGACTGACCGGTGAGGCGGAAAATCTCGCGGAGCGGGCGCGCTTGTCGGCGTACATCGCCCGGTCCGCGCGCTCGACCGCCTCGTCGAGCGAGCCGTCGGGTCGGTGCTGGGCCAGGCCGATGGAGGCGGGCACGCCGGCGTGGTCCAGGGCCTGCGCGATCCGCTGGGACAGGCCCCGCGCGCCGTCGGGGTCACAGGCCACACCGAGCACGAGGAACTCGTCGCCCCCGACCCGGGCGACGACGTCCTGGTCGCGCAGCGCCATCCGCATGGCGTCGGCGGCGCGACGCAGCACGTCGTCGCCCGCGGCGTGGCCTTGGGAGTCGTTGATCGCTTTGAGGCCGTAGATGTCCACGGCCAGCACGCAGGCAAGGCTGCCGTAGCGCAGGCAGCGGCTGTCTTCGGCCGCGAGGCGGCGGGCCCACCCCCGGCGGTTGTACAGCCCCGTCAGCGGGTCGGCGAGGGCCTGGTTCTCGGCGCGTCGGGCCCGGGATGCCAGCTCGACGCCGCGCCGGTCGCTCTCCAACACGCGGCCGAGCATCCGGCCGGGTGGGTGGCCGCACCTGCGGTGTCGCGTGATGCTACATCGCCTTGCGGGCACGGATGCTACATCGCCTTGCGGGCACGCTTGTTGGCCAGCATGGTTTGGTCGGCCTCTTCCGCGGCCTCGGCCAGCGGGCGGCCGGCCTGGTGCTGAGCCAGGCCGACCGAGGCCGTCACGCCGGCTCTCGCGAATCCGTCCTCGATACGCTTGACCAGGCTTGCGGCGCCCTGGGGGTCGCATTCCACGCCGAGCACAAGGAACTCGTCGCCGCCGACGCGCGCCACCAGGTCCTGATCCCGCAGGCTGGTGAGCAGCGCGTCGGAGGCGGCACGCAGGACCTCGTCGCCCGCGGCGTGGCCCAGTGTGTCGTTGACCGTTTTCAGCCCGTCGATGTCGATGGCCACCACGCACGCGGGGCTGGCGTAGCGTTGGCAGCGGCTGCCTTCGGCCGTGAGCAGCCGGTCCCAGCCGCGGCGGTTGTACAGGCCCGTGAGGCGGTCGCACAGGGCCTGATTCTCGGCCCGGTCGGCACGCCTCAATTGCTCAAGCCGGCTGCGGTCGCACTCCAGCACGCGGCTGAGCAGCCGCGCAATCAGCTCGATCAGAGGCAGCTCGTCGGCAATCGCCTCGGGCCGGGGATGGGGGTCGATCGCGCAGAGCGTGCCGAAGAGCGAGCCGTCGGTGCGGCTGAGCGGGACGCCGGCGTAGGCGCCGATCGGGACCTGCCGCCCGACGGGCGCGGCCGCGTAGGCCGGCACGGCGTCCGAGGCGGGCGCAATCCGCGGTCCTTCACCGCGGACCATGCGGGAGCAAAACGAGTCGGCCCACTTCAGCACCGTGCCCTCGGGCACGTCGTAGCCGTGGTTTTCGGTGTGCAGCACCACCCAGTCGTCGCCCTCGGTGCGGGTGACCATCCACAGGCCGAAGCCCAGCCGCTGGTGAAGAAACGCGAGCGCGTCGCGGGACGCATTTTCGAAGTCGCTGGGCGGTGAGTCGGTCGGCATCGGGGAATGGTAACCGACCCCCGTTCGCCGAACTCAGTGCTGGACACCGCCCGCCACCACCCCGCTGCCGGGCTTGATGGTGACCGCGCCGGTGTCGGCGTCCAGGCTGAACGGGCAGCTGGCGCACTGGATCCGGCGTTGACTGGGTTCGACGCCGGCCAGCCGCGGGTCGTTCTCGCCGCTGGCCAGCACGGGCTGGTCGTCGGCGTCGAGACGCTTTTTCAGCAGGTCGAGGATTAGGGTGTCGATGCCCAGCGGCTCGGCGACCTGATAGCGGGTGCCGGGGTGATGGGCCGCGGCCTGTGCCGCGAGGCTGGGGATGTCGCGGGTCCAGTGCTTGCCGCGGGCCAGAAAAAAGGGCAGAATCACGATCTTCGTGGCGCCGCGGGCGACGCACGCGGCATACGCGGCGGCGATGTCCGGCATGGCGAGTTCCATGTGGGCGGGCTCGACGAGGGCCGGGGCGCCGGGCGGGGTGCCGGGCGGGGTGCAGACAAACCGCGACGCAAACAGGCGGGCGACCTCCTCCAGCGATTCGTTGGACTGGGCGCGGCGGCTGCCGTGGTCGCAGATGATGACGCCGGTGGTGGGGGTGGGGGTCGGTTCGGGGGTTAAATCGGCCATAAGGGGTATTCTGTCGCGATGAGCGGTGTTTCAGGGGGTTCCGGATCAGTCTAGCCCGGCCTAGAGTGCTAGGATCACCCCGTCACCGTCGCCTGCCTCGGTGCACATCACCCCGAAAGTCACCCATCTCTAACTCCTCCCTCCGCGCGGCGGACTCGATTTCTTCTGACTCTGCTGCGGCGGGGCTCGCGGCGCCGGATACGGTCGAGTGGAGCCGCGTGAACTGGGTCTACGCGATCCCGATTGCCGGCATCCACCTGATTGCGTGCGCCGCCTTTCTGCCGATGTTCTTTTCGTGGACCGGACTGATCGTCGCGGTGCTGGGCGTGCACGTGTTCGGGCAGGCGATCAACGTGTGCTACCACCGGCAGCTGACCCACCGCAGCTTCAAGACGCCGCGCTGGCTGGAGCACCTGTTCGTGCTGGGCGCGCTGTGCTGCATGCAGGACACGCCGGGCAAGTGGGTGGCGACGCACCGGGTGCACCACCGTCACTCCGACGAGCAGCCCGACCCGCACAGCCCGCTGGTGAGTTTTTTGTGGGCACACGTGGGCTGGCTGATGGTGCACAACCGCGCGACCGAGAGCATGGCGACTTATCAACGCTACGCCAAGGACGTGCTGAGCAACCGGTTCTACATGATGATGGAGAAGAACCCGCTGATCGTGTTTTACGTTTACGCGGCCCACGCGGTGCTGTTCTTCGTGGTCGGGCTGCTCATCGGCCGCTGGACCGGCGGGACCTGGGCGGCGGGGCTCGGGTTCGGGATGAGCCTGCTGGTCTGGGGTGTGTTTGTGCGGACGGTGCTGGTGTGGCATATCACCTGGAGCGTGAACTCACTCACGCACCTGGTGGGCTACCGCAACTACGAGACCAACGAGAACAGCCGCAACAGCTGGCTGGTGGCGCTGCTGACCGTGGGCGAGGGCTGGCACAACAATCACCACCACGACCAGGCCAGCGCCAGCAACCAGCACCGCTGGTGGGAGCTGGACGTGAGCTACTACGAGATCAAGCTGCTGGAGTGGGTGGGCCTGGCGTGGGACGTGGTGCCGCCGCGGCACACGCGGACGGGCGGCTCGGCGCCGGGTCCGCGTTCCGCAAAGCCGCCACGCGCAGCCGCCTTCCCGTCCGCCGCGGGCGATACCCGCTGAGCGGTCCGTGACCCCGGGTTCGGGCGACTGCCTGTGATGACGTCGGTGCCAGCAGTGTTTCCAAGAGCACGCCGACCCCCGCCCCGTGGCCGCGTGCGCCACGCGGGCGACGCGGACCCTGCGGTGGGTGCCGCGGCCGGAAGCCAAGGGGGCGGCCGGCGGCATCGGCGAGACCACCGAAGGAGGGTTCGCGGGCGTCGGCCGGGGCGCAGCAGACGGCGGGGAGCACGGCGCTGGGGAACACAAGCGGTTGAGGATCGGCCGCGGTGGGCCACGGACGAGAGCGGTAATCTGGTCGGTGAAGCCCGCCACCACCGGCGGGGCGTGCTCCTCTTTTTTCGGATTCCCTTGTGTCCGCCCCCGCATCCCCCACGCCGCCCGCGAACACCTCGGGTGCGCCGGAACTGAGCAACGGCCAGCTGATCCGCCGGCTCCTGAAACTGGCGTGGCAGTGGCGGCGGGCGACGGTGGCAATCCTGCTGATGCAGGCCTTGCTGCTGGCCATGGCGGTGGGCGGGCTGGGGCTGCTGGGGCTGGCGATCGACGTGATCGGCCACGGCCTGTCCGATCAGCGGCCGGACCTGGGCCTGGACCTGAAGCCGCCACACTGGCCGCTGGGTCTGGCGCCGCCCGAGGCCTGGGGTCCACTGGACCGCGTGGCGCTGGTGGCGGTGCTGATCACGGTGATCGGGGGGCTCCGCTTCGTGCTGGACCGCGGCAGCCAGATCGCGATCGCCACCCTGGTGCAGAATCTGGTGGTGGACCTGCGCGGCAAGGTCTACGACAAGCTGCAGCGGCTGAGCTTCCGCTTCTTCGGGGCCAACGAGTCGGGCGGCCTGATCAATCGGGTCACCGGCGACGTGATGATGGTGCGGTTGTTCATCGACCGCGTGCTGATCCAGGTGGTGATGCTGCTGATGTCGCTGGTGTTCTTCGCGGGCTACATGCTGAGCCTGAACGTGATGCTGACGGTGGTGTGCCTGGCCAGCACCCCGCTGCTGTGGCTGCTGACGGTGGTGTTCGGGCGGCGGGTGAAGCCGGCCTACCGCGAGAACCGCCGGCTGTTCGACGACTGCATCCGGGTGCTGTCGGAGAACGCGCGGGGGGTGCACGTGGTCAAAGGTTTTTCGCGGCAGGGCCTGGAGATCGAGAAGTTCAACGCGGCCAGCCGAGCGGTCAGCGACCACAAGCGGTGGATCTTCCGGCAGGTGGCCTTCTTCGTGCCGCTGATCATGGCGCTGTCGCAGATGAACCTGGTGGTGTTGATCCTGGCGGGCGGCTATGTGTACGCCCGCGACCCGGCGTTTTCTTTCGGCGACCTGATCGTCTTTGCGGGCTTGCTGCAGCAATTCAGCCAGCAGGTGGGCAGCGTGGCGGAGATCACCAACGCGGTGCAGGCGAGCATGACCGGTGCTCGGCGGGTGTTCGAGGTGCTGGACGCCCCCGAAGAGGTGACCTCGCCGGCGGACCCGGTGCCGCTCGGCGGCGGCGGCGGGCCCGCGGGACGTGCCGCGGGGCGGGTGGCGTTTGAGGGCGTGTCCTTTGCATACGAAGATGACGCGTCGGCGGCTGTGTCGGGCGTGGACCTGGTGGTCGAGCCCGGCGAGTGCGTCGCGGTGCTGGGGGCCACGGGCGCGGGCAAGACCACGCTGCTGTCGATGGTGCCGCGTTTTTACGACCCGACGGGCGGGCGGGTGACCCTGGACGGCACGGACCTGCGGCGGCTGGACCTGCAGGACCTGCGTCGCAACATCGGCATCGTGTTTCAGGAGAGCTTCTTGTTCAGCAACTCGGTGGCGGAGAACATCGCCTTCGGTCGGCCCGACGCGACGGAGCAACAGGTGCGCCGCGCGGCGACGATCGCCCAGGCCGACGGCTTCATCACGCGCGACCTGGAGCACGGCTACGACACGGTCTTGACCGAGGGCGGGGGCAACCTGTCCGGCGGGCAGCGGCAACGGATCGCCATTGCGCGGGCGCTGCTTCTGGACCCGCCGATCCTGATTCTGGACGACCCGACGGCGGCGATCGACCCGGAAACCGAGCACGAGATCCTGGAGGCGATGGACCGCGCGATGCGGGGCCGCACGACTTTCGTGGTGGCCCACCGGCTGAGCATGCTGCGGCGGGCGGACCGTATTGTGGTGCTGAAGCGCGGCGGGGTGGTGCAGTGCGGCACGCACGACCAGCTGATGGACCAGCCAGGCCTGTACCGCGACGCGGCGGACGTGCAGGCGGCGGACGCGGGGTCGCGCAAGCTGTTGGGGATGCCATGAGGATGCGTGGAGACCGGGTGTGGGTGCGGGTGAGGCTTTCAGGTTGGCTTGGCGTGAGATCGCTTTCGGCGCGGGTATGGGGTATGGGTCTTGGGGTATGGCCGGACGCGCACGCCAGTGGTCAGGTCTTCAGGTTGATCGCTCGCTTGCGTCTGGCCAAGACCCATACCCCACACCCCATACCCGCGCCCGGCCCGCTCTCGCGACACGGCTGCGCGGTGGTTCGCTCAGGTGGTGCGCGATGACCCACGCCAGACCCGACCCCACCCCACGCCCGCTGGACGGCGCCCCCCCGGTACCCGACGGAGGCACGCCGGCGTACGCCACCCGGCTGACGGCGACGCGACACGGCGAAGACGAGCGCGGACAGCGGCCGCTGGACCTGGCGCTGATCCGGCGGCTGTGGCGCTATTCGCAGCCCCACCGCGTGAAGCGGAACCTGCTGCTGGTCACCGTGGTGCTGCGGGCGTTGCAGCTGCCGGCGGTGGCCTGGATCCTCGCGTCGGTGCTGAACGGGCCCATCGCCCGGCGCGACCCGGCGGGCACGGCCTGGGGAGCGGCGGCCTTCTTAGTGGCGGTGGTGTTCACGCAGGTCACGCTGCGCTACCGCCAGTTGCTGGCCATGGAGTTTGGCGAGAGCGTGGTGCAGGACCTGCGCCAGCAGATCTTCCGCCACCTGCAGTCGATGGGCATGGGCTTCTACGACCGCACCAAAATCGGCCGGGTGATCAGCCGGGTGTCGTCGGACGCCGAGGCGGTGCGGATGGGCGTGCAGGACACCCTGTTCGTGACCCTGGTGCAGCTGGGGAGCATGCTCGTGGCCGCGGGGGTCATGCTGTTTTACAACCCGCCGCTGTTTGGCTTTGTGCTGGCGATGGCGCCGATCATTTACCTGATTAACCGGCGTTTCACCAAGCGTCTGGTGGCCAGCGCACGCGACATCCAGGAGAGCTTCAGCCGCGTGACCGCGACGATTGCCGAGAGCGTGAGCGGCGTGCAGGTGACGCAGGGTTTCACGCGGCAGGACGTCAACGCGCGGCTGTTCCGGGCGCTGGTGCGGGACCACGGCAACTACAACCTGGTGCAGTCGCGGCTGAGCGGCACGCAGCTGCCGCTGCTGGAGTTCAAGAGCCAGTTCGTGATCGCGGGGCTGACCCTGCTGGCGGGGTGGCAGGTACTGGGTGGCACAGGCTGGGGCGGGAGCTTGCGCGGCGACGACCCGGGTGCGACCTTCCAGACGCTGGTGGTGTTCTGGTTCATGATCCCGATCTTCTTCGGGCCGATCCGCGTGATCGCGATGCAGTACAACACCGCGCTGACGGCGATGGCCGGGGCCGAGCGGATTTTCAGCCTGTTCGACACCACGCCCGAGAAGCTGGAGGCCGACCGCGCGATCGACCCCGGCGTGCTCCGCGGCTCGGTGGCATTTGAGGACGTGCGGTTTGGCTACGACGCGGACCGCCCGGTGCTGCACGGGGTAAGTTTCACCGCAAACCCCGGCGACACCGTGGCGCTGGTGGGCCACACCGGCAGCGGCAAGAGCACGGTGATCAAGCTGATCACGAAGTTCTACCTGCCCACCGGCGGGCGGGTGACGGTGGACGGCCACGACGTGTTCGACCTGCGGACCGATGCGTTGCTGGATCAGGTGGGGATCGTGCTGCAGAGCAACTTCTTGTTCAGCGGCACGGTGATGGACAACATCCGCGTGGGCCGCCCCGACGCGAGCGACGACGCGGTCACCGACGCGGCGCGACGCCTGGACTGCCTGGACCTGCTGGAGCAGCTGCCGCAGGGGCTGATGACGCCGGTGGGCGAGCAGGGTGGCGGGCTGAGCCTGGGCCAGCGGCAGCTGGTGTGCTTCACGCGGGCGATGCTGGCCGACCCGCGGATCCTGATCCTGGATGAGGCGACCAGCAGCGTGGACACGATGACCGAAGCCCGCATTCAGAGAGCGCTGGCGGTGCTGCTGGCGGGGCGGACGAGTTTTGTGGTGGCCCACCGCCTGAGCACCATCCGGCACGCGACGGCGGTGCTGGTGCTGGACCAGGGGAAGGTGGTCGAGCGGGGCACGCACGGAGAGCTGTTGAAGCAGGGCGGGGCGTACGCCGGCCTGTACCGGCAGTTCGTGCACGCGGGCGAGGCGTAGCCCGGGCGGCTACGGGTTGCGTGGGCTGGCGTTGGCCGACGGCTGGGGCGTGAGCCCCAGGCCGACCAGGTGGCCGTCGCGTTCGAGTACGACCGAGTCGTCGAGGATCTGGATGAGGCTGTGCCCGCCGATCGATTGTCCGGGACACAGCACCTCGCCGTTGATCACGGCGACGGCCCGCTTGCCCTTGCCGCCGCGCGACAACGCCGTCAGCACCAGGGGTTGGACCGGCTCGGCCCGCTCAACGCGGACCGGGGATGCGGCGGGCGGCCTCGGCGCGGGCGGCACGCGGTAGGCGGTCTGGCCCGGGCCGCGCTGGGCCCGCGGCAGGATCGGGGCCGAGGCCGGGTCCTGGCTGGCCTTGATCAGCCGGTCGACGTCGGTGGGCCCGGCGCTCTGGTCGGACGAGTCGACGACCGCGGCGGCCCGGTGGGGGCTGGCGGCGAACACGTCGGCCATCGCGCCGTCGGGCTGCGCACGGACGACGTTGAAGTAGAGCAGCCCGCCCACACCCGCAAGCACCAGCGCGGCGGCGACCGATCCGGGGATGACCGGACGCTGCGCGCGGGTGTCGTTCTGCTGCGGCCCAGAAAAGCCGATGGGACGCTGGCCCGCCACCGCGGGGGCCAGGCTGCGGGGGGAGGGCGACTCGACGGCCGGCGTCGGGGCGGTCGGCGCAGCGCGGGTTGCCGGTGCCTCCGCGACCGGCGACAGCTGGCTGATCGTTCCGGGCTGATTGAATCGGTCGCGGGGATCGGCCTTGGCGGCCCGCAGCGCCTCGGCGCCGTTCAGCGGGTGCATCAGGGCGATGCTCACGACCTCGAGGCTCTTCTGATCCGCGATGCGGCGGGCCGCATCGGCGTCGGGCGCCTCGATCACCGTCTCGACCGCGTCGCCGCTGATCCGGTCGGATCCACGCACGGCGTAGACCATCTGCGCGGGTACGGGGGGCAGGCGGGTGGAGCCGGGGTTTTGTGCGTCGTGAGCGTCGGGCATGATTCGGGTCCTTGTAGACCCGGAGATCATCGGTCAGATTGCACGGCGTGTTAACGCGTCGGTGGGCAGCACCCGCGGTTTCACCCCGATGATGCGGCGAAATCCTTCATGAACGCGGCCAGGGCATCGGCCCCCGCCTGCGGCATGGCGTTGTAAACCGAGGCCCGGCAGCCGCCCACGCTGCGATGGCCTTTCAGGCCGTCCAACCCCCGGGCGGCCGCCTGCTTGACGAACGCGGCCTCGAGGTCTTCGTCGGGCAGGCGGAAGACCACGTTCATGGACGACCGATAACGCTCGTCGACGGGGCAGCGGTAGAAGCCGCCGCTTTCGGCCATGGCGTTGTAAAGCGTGCCGCTGCGTTTGGCCGCGGCCTCCTGGGCCCACGCCACGCCGCCGCGCTCTTTCAGCCAGTCCAGCACCAAGCCCACCGCGTAGATCTGGAAGACCGGCGGGGTGTTGAGCATCGATTCGCCCTTCACGTGGTGGGCGTAGTTGAGGTAGTTGATCTGCTCGCCGTTGCACTGCTGCAGCAACTCGTCGCTGATGATGACCACGCAGACGCCCGCGGGCCCGATGTTCTTCTGCGCGCCGGCGTAGACCAGGCCAAAGCGCGACCAGTCGATCGGCCGGCTCAGGAAGTCGCTGCTCATGTCCGCGGCCAGCGGGGCGTCGAGCGTGGGGAAGTTCTTCCACTGCAGGCCGCCGATGGTCTCGTTGCTGGTCAGGTGGTAGTAGGCGCTGCCTTCGGACGACGACTGCGTCGCGGGGTCGGGCAGGGTGGTGAAGCCGTCGCCACTGCCGTCGAAGACCACGTGGACGTTCCCGCCCGCGGCCTTCGCGTCGGCGATGGCCTTCTTGGCCCAAGCACCCGAGTGGGTGTAGTCGGCCGTCTTCCCGCCGTGCAGCAGGTTCAGCGGCAGCATGCCGAACTGCATCGTGGCGCCGCCGCCCAGGAACACAACGTGGTGGCTGTCGGGCACGGCCAGCAGGTCGCGCACCGACTGCAGGGCCCGCTCGTGCAGCTCGACCACCGGCTTGGAGCGGTGGCTCATCTCCACCACCGACATGCCGGTGCCGCGGTAGTCGGTCAGCTCGGCCTGGATCTCTTCGAGCACCGTGAGCGGCAGGGTGCACGGGCCGGCAGAGAAGTTGTGGATGCGGTGGGGGGGCGTGGGCATGGGGGCTCGCGGTCGTGCCGGGGGAAGGGGCCCGTAACGGGGGCCGGGACCGCGAGGATATCAGGCGGCTTCCTGCACGCCCGGCAGGCCTTCGAGGCTCTTGACGTTCTTTTTCCGGCGGTCGTCGGCGACGCCGTCGGGGCCCTTCGTTAAGGCGCAGCGGGTGAGGTCGTCGCGTTCGCCGACGTGGTCCATGAGCGGGACGCCGAAGCCGCAGGAGTCCGCCACCCGCTCGGCGTGGATGCGGATGAGGGACCGGACGCCGGGGAGGGCGGGGTCGGCTTACATCCCGATGTCTTCGTTCCACAAATCGGGCTGCTCACGGACGAACTTCGCCATAAGCTCGATGCAGCGCCGATCGTCGAGCACCACGAGCGCGACGCCGCGTTCGCGGAAGAGGTCTTCGGCGCCCAGGAAGTTCTGGTTCTCGCCGACGACCACGCGGGGGATCCGGTAGAGCAGGCTGGTGCCGGTGCACATGATGCAGGGGCTGAGCGTGCTGGCGAGGGTGAGCCGTGGCCAGTCGCGGCGGCGGCCGGCGTTTCGGATGCACACGACCTCGGCGTGGGCGGTGGGGTCGCCGGTCTGGACGCGGAGGTTGTGGCCGCGGGCGACGATGTCGCCGTCGGCGGTCGCCAGCACGCTGCCGATGGGCAGGCCGCCTTCGTCGTACGACTTCCGGGCCTGCTTGAGGGCGGCGTCGATCAGGCGCTGGTCGGCGGGGGTGGGCATGGGGGAGGTGCGACGTGTGAAGTTTGAAGTCAAGGAACCTGGAAATTGCTTGCAACCCTCGCGGGCCTGCGGGACGGCGACCCTCGCCGCTCGCTTCGTGGGCTCACCTCCCCGCAGCGACGGCTGGGGCTCGGTTCGCCGCCTCGCGAGCGACGATGCCCGCTCGCCCTGCGCTTTCACGAGGTTGCAAACACATTCTCAGACCTCGTTCTGCAACGTGTGAAGCACGCCGGGCATCGCGGCTTCGAGCATGTCCAGCACGTGTTCGAAGCCGTCGGCGCCGCCGTAGTAGGGGTCGGGCACCTCTTCGGGCGTGCTGATGGCGTCTTCGTAGCCGGGCAGGAAAGTACCCAGCAGCCGGGTGCGGTCGGGGTCGGCGCCGGCTTCGAGCAGGTCTTCCAGGTTGCTCTCGTCCATGGCGACAACCAGATCGAAGCGGTCGAAGTCGGCCCGGGTGACCTGCCGGGAGACCGAGGTGAGGGCGTGGCCGCGGGCGTCGCCGGCGTCGCGCATGCGGCCGTCGGCGGGGCGGCCGGCGTGCAGGCCGAGGGTGCCGGCCGAATCGGCAACGAAACGACCGGCGAGGTCTTGGGCCACGAGGTGCGTGTTGAAGACCGCCTCGGCGGCGGGGCTGCGGCAGATGTTGCCCAGGCAGACGAACAAGACGGAGGGGGCATCGGGCATCGACAAAGTTTAGCGCAGGCCGCCCCGGGGCGATGCGGTACGGTGGACCCATGCAATCACCGCTCAACCCGTGCGAGAGGACCCACCGGCCGGGGCGGGTGCGTCATGAACGCTGAAACCCCGCAGAAAATGCGGCCCGACGCCGAACGCGACGCCATCGGTTGGCGCCGGAGCCTGGCCGAGCAGATCACCGATCAGGAGCGGGCGGAGGGCTGGTTGCCGGCCCGGGTGTGCCGCGTGCAATCGCGGCGGTGCAAGGTGTGGGTGACGACGCGAGACGACGCGGATGCGGCAGGGTCCGGACCGAACCCGGGCCCGCCGGGTGAGCAGTCCCTGGCCGTGGCCCTGTTCGGCGAGGCCGGCCTGCCGGCGGTGGGCGACTGGGTGCTGGTGGATCCGGCGGCGACCGGGCGGCCGCGGCGGCTGGAGCGGTTCAGTGTGCTCACCCGGCGGGCGCCGGGGTCGCGGGTCGCCGACCAGGTGCTGGCGGCGAACGTGGACACGCTGCTGGTGGTCACGGCCTGCAACGAGGAGTTCAGCGTGGGACGTGTCGAGCGCTACCTCGCGCTGGCCGCCGGGGCGGGCGACACCACCGGGCCCATCCGCGCGGTGGTGGTGCTGACCAAGGCCGACCTGGCCGACGACGCGGACCGCTACGCCGGGGAAGCGCGGGCTCTGGGCGAGGGCATGGTTGGCGAGCTGCGCGTTGAGGTGATGGACGCACGCGACCCGGCGCAGGTGTCCCGGCTGACCGACGTGTGCGGCCCGGGGCAGACGGTGGCGGCGCTGGGCTCGTCGGGCGTGGGCAAGTCGACGCTGATCAACGCGATCTCGGACGCCGAGCAGAAGACCGGCGCGGTGCGTGGCGACGACAACAAGGGCAAGCACACCACGACGTCGCGCTCGCTGCACCGGCTGCGGGCGGGCGGGGTGATCGTGGACCTGCCGGGCATCCGCGAGTTGCAGCTGGCCGAGGACGTGGGGGGGCTGGACGTGGCCTTTGCCGAGGCCGCTGCGCTGGCCGAGCACTGCCGCTTCCGCAACTGCAACCACGCGGGCGAGCCGGGCTGCGCGGTGGCGGCGGCGCTGGCCGACGGCACCCTGGATGCCCGACGTTGGGAGAACTACCGGAAGCTGCTGGCGGAGCAGGCGGCGTACGAGAAGCTGAAGTCGCGGCGCAAGGGCGGGCGGCGGCGGGGGTGAAGTGGCTGGAGCTGGAGCAGCACGGCGTCCCGGCGCTGACCGCAAGGCCTGAGCCTTTCATCCGTCCCGCCGACCGTGACAGCGCGCTGCGTCGCACGTCGGACTTCAGGCCGTGCTGCCGCGTGAAGGGGTACGGCACGTACTCGTCGGCGGCCTTGGAGCGGTGACGCCCGATGTCCGCGGCGGACTTGCGGTCGGGGTGAGTTTCGTGCGGGGGCCTGTGGGCAGGCCGTTGCCGAACCACTCCAGGCCGGTGAGGCCTTGGGCGAGCGAGAGCACGACGCCAACCCGCGGCGGGCCCCTGAGCCCGGCGTCATGGCGGACCACGCGGCCGCGTGAACCGCGCCGTCGCTGCCCCGCGTGGGGGGGGGCGCTCGGCTTGCGGTAGCGACGGGGTCGCGGGCATACTGGAGCCTTCTTCGCACTCTGCATGCTGGAGCCGAGTGGCTCCGACTTCTCCGGGCCTCGCTCTTGGGCCCCGGCCAATTTCTCTTTTTCAGGGAACCCACGCATGGACTCCGACCCTCCGGCCGCCGCGGACACCGTGACGCGGCTGAACCGCCGCCTTGACGAGCTGCAGGCCCACCAGCGCGGCGTGCGCTGGACGCTGCTGCTGCTCTCGCTGGCTCTGACGACGATGATCCTGCTGTTCGGATACGGGCTGTACCGCTCGGTGACCACCAATCTGGCGGTGGACAAGCTGCAGCCGGTGCTGATGGACCGGGTCGCTTTTTACACGCCGCAGCTTCAACGCAAGGCGACCGAGGCGGTCACGCTCGCCCTGCCCACCTATCAGGAGCTGGGCTCGGCCAGGCTGGGCGAGATCACACCGCAGCTGCGGTCGGGGTTGCAATCGCAGTTCGACACGCTGCCCGAGGCGATCCGCTTGCGGCTGGATGGCCGATTGCGTGAGATGCAGGCCCGGATCGAGGCGGACGTGGCGGTTCAGATCAAAGAACGGTTCGGCGACATCCCGCCCGAGCAGGTGGAACTGCTGGCCGGCCGGCTCTCGGACCGCGTGCTGGACGCCGGGGGTGGCATCCAAAACGACCTGGAAGACAAGTACACCCAGCAGAAGGTGCGTGTGCAGCAGGTGCTGGAGAAGTTTGACCTGCCCACCGCCGGGAAGATGACCGCCGGCGAGCTGCAGTTAAAGGTGGTGGAGAACGCGGCGCTGCTGGTGGTCTATCTGGCCCGCAACCCCGACGAGCTGCCGGTGATGCCCGACTTGAGCGAGGGCCTGGGCACCGGGCTGCCATCGCCCGGCTCGGCCGCAACGCCGTCTGATTCCGCGAACGACACCCCCGAAGGGAGCACCCGCTGATGGAACCTTCCGAACCCACCGAACCGATCGCTCCGACCGACTCGGCCCGCCACACCGACGGCCTTGAGGGCCTTGAAAAACGCGTGAACGACCTGGTGACCCGCACCGCGCGGCGGCGGAAGCTGCTGGCCATTGGCGGGCTGCTGCTGGGCCTCTTCACCGCCGCCTACCTGGGCTTCGCCTGGTGGCAGATCAGCGGCAAGCTGGACGCACCCACCGTGGTTGCGATGGCAGAGCAGCAGGCTGCGCCCTACCTGAATCAGCCCGCCACCGCATGGGCGTCTCAGCTGCAAGAGCAGGCCCCGGCCCTGATTGACCAGGCGGCCGCGGCGGCCTTGCTCGCGCCCGAGCAGCTCTCAGCGCAGGTGCTGTCCTACGTGGACGGCACGATCGAAGACAAGATGCCGGAGCTGGAAAAAGGCTTCGGTGAGCTGATCGAGAAGCTGGTCGATCAGGCCGCCGAGGCGTCGAGCGCCGAGTTCAGCAAGGGCGAGTTTGATGAGGCCCAGGCCACCGATCTGGTCGACCGCGTCGCGGTGCAGTTCGGCGACTCGCTGCAGGGCGAGGTCGACAAGCTTTACGGACGCTACACCGAGGTGTCGTCGGGCATGATCGACCAGCTGGACGAGCTGGCCGGCGGGGAGAACCTCACCGAGAAGCAGACGCTGCACCGCGAGCTGATCACCAGCTTTTTTGCGTTGCTGCAGAAGGTGCAGGCGTCGCCGCCACGCTGAGTGGCGATCGAAACGGTGTGACTCTCGCCACCCTGGCGGCTCCCGGCCCGCGGGTGAAACGCCGGCCGCCTGGTCCAGAGATTGAGGCCGGTGCCGCAGCGGGGGTTTGCGGGGTGGTGAAAACCGAGACGCGGGCCGCCCGCGTGCGGCCGATAATCATGGCTTCTGGTGGGCTGGTGCGGACGGGCTGGGCCCCGGATTGCAGGTGGGCGATAGAGAGGTTCGGCGGTGGGGGCCGGCCGGCTCGCCGCCCCTCTCCGCACGCCCGCCCCGCCCCGCCCCCGCAGGATTTCCGAGATGTCTGACCCCACCCGTGTTGTGCGGGCCGCCCGCTGGCTGGCCCCGGTGATCGTGATGCTGGCCGGCGTGGCGGCGGCCGCCGCCCCCGCGGTGTCGAACCTTAAGGCGGCCTACCGCTCGGGCCAGGTCTTCCTGACGTGGAACGAACAGGACGTGCCGGACGACACCACGTTTAACGTCTACCTGTCCGACGCACCGCTGAGCGCGGCATCGCTCGTCGGCGCGGCGCTGGTGGGTCACCACGTCGAAAAGCACAGCGCCACCGACTGGTGGTCGGACCCCGCCGCGTTTGGCAACGCCGCGAGCGGCTCGGCCCGCGGGTTCGTGATCGAGGACGAGGGCACCCCGCTGAACCCGCGCTCGGGGCTCTTCGTGCACACCGTGACCGACGACAACCCCGACCGCATGCACTTCGCCGTGACGACGACCGCCGCCGACGGCACCGAAGACCGCGCGGTCTCTGCCGGGGCCAACGCCACGACGCAGCCGGTACGCGGCGCGGTGGAGCTGCCCCGCCCGGTGCGCCTGCGCGATGCCCCGGACGCGGGCGCGGGCGCAGGCAAGCCGCTGGTGCTGCGGCTGCACGGCCGCGGAGCCGATGGCAACGGCGCGCCCGGCGGAGCGAACTTCGTGATGTACGGCACGCCCAAGCACGGCTGGAGGCAGGGCCTGGCCCGGCGTTTCACCGTCTACGGCAACCCGGATCGCATCGAGATCGACCCGTGGGACCGCATGTGGGTCGGCCGTTCGCTGGCGTCGTCGGGCGACCGTCGCGATGCCGGCAAGGCCATCAACACCTGGTGGTACGGCGGCAACAACAAGATCTACGACCCGACCGCCGTCGGCACCGGTGTGGTGGTCAACTACACCGAGCGTTACCTGCTGTGGCTGGTGGCCTGGGCCCAGGACCACTACGGCACCGATCCGGCGATGACGGGCATCGAAGGCTTTTCGATGGGCGGCACCGGCGCAATCTCGATGGGCTTTCACCACCCCGAGACGTTCAGCTACATCCTGGCCCGGGTGCCGCAGCCGGTCTACGGCGAGCGTGAGGGCTTCTACGGCATGAAGAGCATCGACCGGCTCAACGGGCTGGCCGGCGGCATCGCGGCCGACGCGACGCTGATGAGCGACGAGGGCGTGCCGGTGGTCGAGCGGATGGACGCGGCCCGCATCGCCGCGGAGTATCCGGGCGAACTGCCCTACCTGGTGGTGGTCAACGGCCGCAAGGACGAATCGATGCCCTGGGCCAACAACCCGCCGTTCTACGAAGCGCTCAGCGCCGGCCGCCGCGGCTTCATGGCCTACTGGAACGACGGCGGGCACGACATGTACAAGAACCTGCCCGCCGACGTCGAGGGGCAGCTGAACCGTCTGCCGGCTTTCGCGACCGACCGGGCCTATCCCGCGTTCAGCAACTTCAGCGCCGACGGCGACCCGGGCAACGGCGCGGTGTCGAGCGGCGACGCCGAGGGCGGGATCAACCGCGGGTTGGGATGGAGCGACGTGCAGGACACCGCCGCGGGCTTCGGGGTCACGGTGACCGCCGACGGCGCGGTTGTCCGGCTGCCCGCGCGGGTGGACGTCACGCCGCGCCGGCTGACGGGGTTTGTGGTGGCGCCCGGCTCAAGTGTGCGGGCGACGGTCGACGGGCACGCCCGCACCGTGCGCGCCGACGCGAACGGCCTGGTGACGATCGAGGGCGTCGAGCTGACGGGCGCGCCGGTGCGGATCGAGCTGGCGCGCTGAGTCGGATCCCATTTCGTTCTCGTGCCTGCTTCTGGTTGCCACTGGCGGCTTGCCCGCCAGTGCTTCCACGTGTCATGGGCACTGGCGGACAAGCCGCCAGTGGCACCCAGCCGCCAGTGGCAGACAGATTCAAGCTGTCTGAGCACGAGATGAGACGCGTATGAGTTGTGGGGCGGGCTTCCAGCCTGCCGTTCGGGCGTCGGAAGAAACCGATTCGTATCGCCCGGGTACATGGATGGCAGGCTGGAAGCCTGCCCCACCGCCTACAGCACCGGCCCCAGCAGCCGCACCGTCTGGTCCAGCAGGTGGGCCAGGTGCCCACGCTCCCGCCACGCGTCGGCGTCCACGGGGTCGGACTTTTCCAGATAGCGGGCCTGCAGCGTGCCCAGCCGGTCGGCGAAGCCGCGATCGTAGACCAGCAGCGTCAGCTCGAAGTTCAGGTAGAAGCTGCGCATGTCCAGATTGACCGTGCCGAAGGCCGAGAAGCCGTCGTCGATGACCACCGACTTGGTGTGCAGCAGCCCCGCCCGGTAGCGCGCGATGCGCACGCCCGCGGCGAGCAGCTCGTCGTAGTAGGCCTGCGAGGCGAGCCGGGCCAGACGCGAATCGCTGCGGCCCGGCACGATCACGGTCACCGCGACCCCGCGGGTGGCCGCGGTGGTCAGCGCGATCAGCAGCGACTCGTCGGGCACGAAGTACGGCGTGGTCACCGTCACGCGTTCGCGGGCGGTGTAGATGGCGGTCAGCAGCAGCCGCTGGATCGACGCGGCGGGGCGGGACGGGCCCGAGTCAATCACCTGCAGGCGGCTGCCCGCGGGGACGGGCGGGTCCGCCGGTGTCGCCGCGGTCGGCGGTGGCGGCGCCGACGGGATAGCCGCGTCGGGCGGCGGCGGACCTTCGTCGCCGGCTTCCTGCCGCCAGTCGTTCTCGAACACCGCGCCCAGGTCGGCCACCGCCGGGCCCTCAACGCGGACCATCGCGTCGACCCACTCCCCGACCCCCGCGTTGCGCTTGAAGTAGCGCGGGTCGATCATGTTCAGCGATCCCGTCCAGGCCGCGGTCGCGTCGACGACCACCAGCTTGCGGTGGTTGCGCAGGTCGATGCGGCGGAAGAGCGCCCGCAGCGGCCCCGCGGGCAGGCAGGCGACCACCCGCACGCCCGCGTCGCGCAGACGCCCGGCCGCCGGCGAACGCAGGAAGCCGCGGCTGCCCACCGCGTCCAGCAGCACGCGGCAACGCACCCCGCGCGACGCCGCCCGCCGCAGCGCGTCGGCGACCGCGTCGGCCCCGCCGCCGGCGAACCAGATGTAGAACTCCAGGTCGCAGGCGTGCCGAGCCCCGTCGATGTCGGCCACGATCCGGGCCAGCGGGGCCTGCGTGTGGTCCAGCAGCTCCAGCCGGTTATCGGGCCGCAACGCCACGCCGAACGCGGCCTGCGCGTGCTGCGCCACCGCGGCGTGCCGTCGCGGGAGGGCCGGCGGCTCGGTCGGAGGCGGGGCGGCGGTGGGGCGGTCGGCGTGGTCCTTCACCCGCGCGCGGCCCAGCCGGTTCTCGCCCACCAGCAGGTACAGCACCGCCCCGGCAAACGGCAGCGCCAGCACCAGTACGAGCCACGACAGGGTGGTGCTGACCGTCCAGCGGCGCGTCACCACCCGCACCGAGAGCCCCACGCGGATCAGGGCGTCCAGGGCCAGCAGCAGGCCCGCGGTCCAGGTGGCCCAAGACGCGGCCGCGGCAACGCCGTCCCCGCTCATCGCGCCCCCGCAATAAGAGGTGAGGGTGATGCGGGCGTGAAGCGAAGGTTGTTCATTGGATGGGCCTCAAGGCGTCATGGTAAGGTGACGATCCCCCCGATGAGGGAGAGCCCGTCCGGGCTCCCCGTGCCGCCGATCAGGACCGAAGTACTTTGAGATACCGCTTCCGAGGTTTGTTGCGCGACACCGGCAAACCGGTGGAAGGTCACGTTGAGGCCCCGTCTGTCGATCAGGCGTATGCCCTGATGGGCGATAACAACATCGTCTGCGAGTCGCTGCGCGAAGACCCCCGCCTGGGCGACTTCACCCGGGCCGAAGACGCGCCCACGTCCGACGGCGGCGGCGACGGCAACGGCGACGACTTCACCAACGCCATCGACTCGGCGCTCGACACCAGCTCGACGCAGGTCAACGTCGACGACCTGTGGCGGAAGTACCGCGGCCAGCGCGTCCGCGTGATCGACCGGGACAAGATCCGCAACCGCGTGATGAGCGTGGTAAGCAAGGCCATGCTGGGCGGCGGCGGGGCCGGCGGAGCCGGCGAGTCGCAGACCCTGCAGCGGGTCGAAGAAGCCCTGACCAAGATGTTCGGGGACAATCAGAACCTCACCAGCGAGATCTCCGCCGGCCAGGCCGCGGCCCAGGCCGCCGGCCCGCCGAGCGCTCAGATGGGCCAGCTCACCGACATGGTGCTGGATCTGCAGAAGTCCATGGCCGAGCTCAAGGCGCTGGTGCGCAAGGGCGGCGGCGGCTGGGGCGGCGGCGGCGGGGGCGGCGGGGGCCGACGCGGAGCCATGATCAAGTCGATCAAGGACCCGAAGAACGACAAGGTTCTGCTGGAGATCTTCGAGACCAACGTGAAACTGCAGAAGGGCGCTGCCGAGCGGCATGGTGGCGGCGGGGCGGCCGCCGCCATTGCGGCTGCCGGAGCTCCGGCGAAGTCCGGCCCCTCCGAGGCTGCCAAGCGCCTCGCCGCGCAGTCCAGAGCCCGCGATGACGCGAAAAAGGCGGCCCGCCCCGACTGAGCCCGCCCCACCCTGCCCAACGGCCCGGTGCCGCCGGGTGCAGGCCGTCCCCGCGACGGCCGATAGAACCCACAACCCCTGCGCCCCCCCACCACCGGCGGGCAAACGTGTATGAATGAGCGTCCCGCCGCGTGAGCGGGACGCACCGACCCCAACGCCCCTCCCGGCACCCCGGAACCCTCCGGACCGCCCGCGGCCCCCGGCCGGGGCCCCCCTTCGATCAGGAGACCGCTTCGATGAGCAAGAACGTAACCACCGACGACAGCGCCATGCCCGAGAACGCCTTGTTCATCGGCATCGACCTTGGCACCAGCCGCTCGGCCATCTCGGCCGCCAACGGCCTGCGTAAAAACGTGGAGTCGTACGTCGGCTGGCCCAAGGACGCCGTGTCGCTCAAGCATCTGGGCGGCCGCGACATCATCTTCGGCAAGGACGCGCTGGACAACCGCCTGAGCCTGGACCTGTACCGGCCGCTGGGCGTGGGCGTCATCCAGGAAGACAAAGACGGCAGCCGCAATCTTGAAGCAGCTAAAGAACTGATCAATTATCTGGTCGAGATGGTTGAGCCCGCCCGCGGCGAGCAGGTCTACGGCGTGGTCGGCGTGCCCTCCGAGGCCAGCGGCAAGAACAAAGAAGACATCATCGAGGTCACCAAGGGCATCTTCGACGCCGTGATGATCTGCACCGAGCCGTTCTGCGTGGCCTACGGCCTGGACCGCACCAGCGACGTGCTGGTGGTGGACATCGGTGCCGGTACCACCGACCTCGTGCGGATGCACGGCACCGTGCCCGGCCCCGACGACCAGCTGAGCCTGGACGTCGCCGGCGACGCGGTCGACAAGCAGATGATGGAGAACATCAAGAAGACCTACCCCAACGCGTCGGTCTCGATGAACATGATCAAGCGCTTCAAAGAGCAGTACGGCTTCGTGCACAGCGGTCAGGACAAGATCGAAGTTGAGATGCCCGTCAACGGCAAGCCCACCAAGCACGACGTCACCAACGAGATCCGCGATGCGTGCTCGATCCTGATTGATCCCATCGTGGAAGGCATCCACAAGCTGATCGCCACCTTCGACCCCGAGTTTCAGGACCGCCTGCGAGACAACATCATCCTCGCGGGTGGTGGCGGCCTGATGCGGGGCCTGAACAAGGCCATCGAAGACAAGCTCGAACGCGTCGGCGGGGCCAAGGTCACCGTCGTCGAAGAGCCGCTGTACTCGGGCAGCAACGGCGGCCTGAAGCTGGCCATGGACATGCCCATGGACTACTGGCAGCAGCTCAAGTGAGCTGAGCGAGCTCCGTGCGACCTGCGGCGGCCCGCAGGCCACCCGTCGCCCGCGTGGGCGTTGCCCACACGAGGCAATCAGGGTGACTGGTGAGTCGACATTGCAAGTAAATACGAGCCGCGGCGTGACAAGATCACGCCGCGGCTTTTCGTTGGTTGCGACCGGCACGCGGAGCGTGCCGGTCGTATTCGCTGCGAAAGTAGCAGGCATACTCCGTATGCCGTCCGCCGGCGCGAATCACTTTGGGGCCCGAAAAGGGCCCGAAAAGGGGACAACACCCTTTTAACAGCCGGGCCCGAAAAGGGGAGGGCCCGAAAAGGGGACAACACCCTTTTAACAGCCGATGATCCCTGATACGCCGGCGTTATGCCCCGTTCCCCCCCCCGCGTCACCGCCGGCAAACAGATCTACCACGTGATGAACCGTGGTAACGGCCGACTGTCGATCTTCGACGACGACGAAGACTTCGAGGCGTTTGAGCGGGTACTGCTGGAAGGGCTGCATCGCTTCGCCGACATCGGCTTGATGTCCTACTGCGTGATGCCGAACCACTGGCACCTGCTGCTCTATCCGACGAAGGCAAGGTGATATCACGTTTCGTGGCGTGAGTGACGCTGACGCATACCACGCGTTGGCAGAAGCACCGTGACGTGGTGGGGGAGGGGCACCTGTGTCAGGGCCGGTTCCGCTCGTTCATCGTGCAGCCGGGAAGCCACTTCGTGAGGGTGTGTCGATACATCGAACGCAACCCGCTGCGGGCGAACTTCGTCAAGCGGGCGGAGGACTGGAAGTTTTCCAGCCTCTGGCGCTGGCACCACGGCACGCCATCGCAGAAAACGATGCTGCACCCCTGGCCGGATCCTCCCAAACGCCGCCCGCCGGGCTGGCTGGAGTTGGTGAACACGCCCCTTGACGAGAAGGAGCTCGAAGCGATCCGGCTGTGCCAGCGTCGCGATCGGCCTTACGGGGTGGGGGCGTGGCGCGACGTCATCATCAAGCAGTACGGCCTGGAAAGTACGTTACGGCCACGAGGCCGTCCTCGGAAAGCAGGCAAGTAGAATGGTGGCATGGTCCTCTGCTCGGAAGACACCTCATGGTTTGCTCGGCGACAACACGAAGCCAAAAAAGGGTGTTGTCCCCTTTTGGGGCCCTTTTCGGGCCCCTTTTCGGGCCCCGCCGAATACATCGACACACCAGGGAGCCTGATGGCGGGCGAGCAGACCGTCGTGCTCTACAGCCACACCTGCGGGCACTGCATCGAATCCATCCCCGGGTACGAGGCCCGTGCCCGGGCGGGCGAGAACGTGACCCTGGTGTCCATGCCGCCGCAGCCGGCCGCGGGGCAGGGCCCGGTGTCGGCCGACACGCCGTGTGCCACGGGCCGCCTGTCCGACGCCCGAGAGTGGTTCGTTCAGACGCCGGCGGAGGTGCGTTTGCAGGACGGTCGGGTGGTTTTTGCCCAAGAGGCGGTTTCCCATTGACTTAACCCAGAGTAGGGAGTTAACCTCCATCCCTCGTTATTGCTTCTGGTTCTTGTTCTCTGGCGTGGCGTTTTTTGATGCAGGATTCGGAGCCCCCGCAGGCTGAAGCCGACGCCGCGCTGCTTCAGGCGATCGCATCGGGCGGGCAAGGCAAGCGTGCGGCGCTGGCCGAGTTGTACCGCCGCTACTACCGCCCGCTGGTGCGGTCGGTGGGCCGGATCCACCAGGGAATCCGCCCGGAAGACCGCGAAGACGTCGCCCAGGCGGTGTTCGTCGAGGTCAGCGAAGGGCGGTGGCGGCACAACGGCCAGACCACGGTGCTCGGCCACCTGGTGCGTCGGGCCCGGTGCCGTCTGGTGGACGAGCACCGCAGCAGGCAAGCGACGCTTCAGCGAGGCCAGCGGCTTGCACAGGAGAGACCGCGGGTCTGCGAGCCCGATGTCCTCGTGAACTTGGCCCTCCGGGAGCGTCAGGAGCAGGTCCGCCTGGCCCTGGCGGAACTGCCCGCGGGTCAGCGCCAACCCATCGAGCTCATCGATCTGCGAGGCATGACGGCGTCGGAGGCCGCGGAGCTGCTCGAACTGCCGCTCACCACGGTCAAGAAGCGGCGACAGCGGGGGTGGGATCGGCTGCGTGACAGCCTGAAGGGGGCGATGTGCGACGACGGCGGTCAGGACTAACGCCGATCTCAGGGCAAACCCGTATGTCACGATCCGCGGCCCCGCTCCGGTGTACTCACAACGGCCCGGATTCGACCGGGCGAAAGCCGTGGCGCCAGCCACCCTTGACCAAATGAACCCATGCTCTGCTCGACCGCCCACAACCTGATCCTTGACGTCGTCACCGACGAAGCCGCGGTCCCCGCAGGCCTGCGTGAGGCGTTTTTAGGGCACGTGGGGTGGTGCTCGGGGTGCCGCGACGACTACGAACAGACTCTGGCTCTGCGATCTGCTCTGCAAACGCACGCCGAAGTCAGCCGCGACACCGCCGAACTGTTTAAGGCGCAGGGGCACGCGGTGGCGGATGGGCGTGTACTTGAGCCCGATGCCGCCGTCGAGGCCATTGACGTGGAAGCGGGCCTGGCCCGGCTGATGGCCACCCTCGAGGAATGCCGCCAAGAACAATGCTCGGTCCAGGGCCCCCATCCATTGGAAGACAGCGTCGCCGATCTGCGGCGTTGGGTGAACACGTTGGAGGCTTTTCAGGAGCCCGTCCGCGAAGCGTGGCGTCGTGGAGCCCTGACCGACGTCACCGTCACCCCGCCCGCTCGTTCGCAAGTGCCTGGTGCCCACCACGAAAAGCCGTCGCGGCTGAAGTTTCCCGCTTGGCAAACGATGGCCACGCTGGCGGCCGCGGCGTGTCTTGGACTGTCCTTGTTGGCGGGCTCGCTATACGGCCCGCAAGTCGCTCCCGTTGCACCTCGGGGTGCGGTGGCCTCGGGCGCCGCCACCCTCGAGCGTATGACCGCCGACGGTCCCCAACTGCTGACGTTGGGCGAGCCGATCCTGGTCGACGAACAGATCACCGAACTACGCCTCGGCGGCCGGCACCGGGTGGTGCTCAACCAGGGCACCACGGTCACCGTCGAGGCTGATCCCTTGAACCAAGCCACCCCGGCCGGTGAACGGTTGAGTTGGCGGCTGACCTTGTCCGCGGGTGAGATGTACGCGGAGGTGGTGCCCGGCAGCCGGTTCGAGGTGACGACGTCTCAGGCGGTCGCCACTATCACGGGGACCAAGTTCAACCTCCGAGCGGACGACGACGCCACCGCGTTGACGTTGGTGAAGGGGGGTGTGAACTTCACGTCGCGTCACCGGGCCGATGGCGGGGTCGATGTGCGGGCGGGGTTTGGGTCGGTGGTGGAGGGGCGGGCGATGGCGGCGACGCCGGTCGCCGTGAAGGCTTCGGAGGTTGTGGCCTGGGCACAAGACACGCGCGGCTTCGTAGACCCTCTTCCGGCGTCGGTGACGGATTCATCCGAATCGGTGAGCGAATCGCTGGCCGGGCTGGTTGATCTGGGCGACGAAGCCCTTATGCCGCAGATCCCCGACTACCGCACCTGGAGCTACGAGCGTTTTCGGGATGAGATGCGGCCTTGGTTTGCCGAGCAGTTTCCGTGGGCGATGGAATTAGAAGAAGCTCTGAATCAAGTGCACGGCATCGAAACGGACTACCTCGGGGTGTTGGTGGTTTCGGGGGACATCTGGCAGTTCCGATACCCATTGGGTGCGGGGGAGCGGATAGCTGTCTTCAGGCCATCGGCCGTTGAACGGTTGGCGGCGTGGCACGGCTTGAAGTCCGACGCTTTGCGGGGCGGCGCCGATTGGATGGCAGATAAGCTGATGATGAACGGCTCGTTAACCGAAAAGAATTTTGCGGATTCCCTTAAGCGGTGGCGATTGAGTGTGCTGGCACAGGAAGCCGGACAGGACAGACAGGATGCCGCGTTGGATTCACTTCGGGCGTCGAAGTATTTGCACATCCTCCGTTCAGGTGTGTCACTCTGGCTGCACCAACATCCGGAAGCGGGGAATCGGCTGTTGGTGGGTGGCGAAGATGGCGGAGAGTACGTTGATGCTTTCTTGAAGTCGTTTACGCGGGATGAGCATGAATTTGGGTTTGCTCAGGATTTTATCCACCTCGATGTGCAGGTTGAAGAGTTAATGCGATATCAAGCTGTCCAGCAAGGCAGGTGGTTGCCCAGAAAAGGACTTCTTTGTTCTCCGGGTCATCGGAGTCGGCTGAAGCGTGAGATTGTGCCCGATGATTTAAGGGGAGCGTTTTGAAGGAAAGGCATATACCATCCCGTTTTATCGATTGGGCTATAGACGACTGTTATGGGGGGCATCATCGGCTAAGCGTCGGAGCCTTTAAAAATAACAGGCGAGAGGGGGATGTTGAAGTTAATTCACGAAGCCTTGGCAGTATTAACCAGCTCAGTTATGGTCATAACCCAAGTGATCAAAAAAGTTTTTTTCATCACAGCTGGCCAGTCCAACTCGATTTGTCAACAATCGCCCGGAGGAGGTTTATCGACTTCGAACCGCTCGAAATCTTCAAGCAGAATAATCGTTCCATCGTGGTATTGATCTATCCCTCCAACAATAAATTGGTGCGACGCAAGCCGGGGAAGTCCGTATGTTGCCCGAATTTAGACACTGCTGCTCTTCAGGTTGAGCGTCATTCACAACCAACGGAGGTTATTTTTCGCGATCGAACGCAAGCGGTTTTTTAAAAAACACTGGACCGTAGGAAAACGAAAATTTTCGCAGGCAATTTCTTATTGCCAATCGTTGCAAAACCCTGGTTTGCAATATCCGCATTAACTAGTTTGGTTACATTAAGAAAGTTCGGAAAATGAATAAGAAAATCATTGTAAACATATTGGTGGCAGCATTGCTCCATGCGTCTTTAGCTCCTTTATCTTTTGCTTGTTTTCGTGAAGGCAGTAAAGCGGCAGATGGTGGTGGAAGTTGTCCGACCTGTCCTGCTCCATGTGGGGGAAACGTAACTAGCCATCCTGCATACAAGTTTTGCGAGGGTGTCGGAACCGGTTCTCCCGGACGTTGTGAATGCGCGAGTACTAATCAGCAAATTGCTACGAATTACGGTTGTTATACCGATGTTAATTGGACTAGGATGACAATTTGCATCGCCGGTGCTCCCGGATGTGCTCTGCTTTGCGCCGGTTGCGTAGGGGTTTTAACATGTTCAAAATGTATTGCTTGCGTTGGTAGCATACTCGCTGGATGTGAAGATTGCGACGTTTACGAATGTGTTAAAGAGACGACGGGGTATCCTGTTTATCGAAAAATATTTAGTGCGTTGTCTGGGGATAGCTGTGAAGGAAAATAATTGCCGGATAGGTTGTGTATGAGACGCCACTTCACTTTACCCGACGCAGATTGTTTTTGACGTATAGTTTTGGCCGGTAAAGCCCGTTCGTCGAGCCGAACTGCGTTGGTTATTGGAGCTATTAGAATGATTTATTTAGCAGGCCGCCTGACACTATGCGTCACCATTGTAATTTTGCCTATTACGCTCGTAGGGGAAATATGTGCGCAAGAACTGACTGAGGGTCAGGTTCTTGAAGAGATTTTTGAGCTTGCTTGGTCCGATCATCCACAGTCATTCGATGTTAGTGTTTTCGTTAAGTCTTCCGAACAACAGCTATCAGCCGAAGCTATTCGAGAAAAAGTTGAATTGGCTTTTCTTGCTTCGGACGCAAACGCGGAAAAAATTAGTGACTTATCTCGAGCAGAAGCGATTAATGGAGAAGTCGATAGGATTCTTTTGGATCAATCTAAGCCTGCTGTATTGAAGCAGCGTATCCGTAGGGATCGGTTCAAATATAGGCTAGATCAGGAACTGCTTCGTGGCAGTGGTGTATTTGGAGTTGACTCGACATCTCAAACGTTTGTGAATAGAGGAGACCCAGCATTAGGAGACTATACTCATTTCGACTATGACCACACGGCTCAGGTTGCGACGATTTTAGATGATCGTAGTAAATGGAGAGAGCTGCCCGTTCAAGATTGGATTGGTTTTCCACAGAGCGCGGCTATGCTACTAAAGTCGCTTTCAACCAAAGTAAACATATCCAATGACGGCGAACATAAATCATTGCCAGATGTTGAGCGTCTCCGCCGAATTGTAAGTGGGTCTGACAAATACGCATCACTCCAGTGGCAAATCAAAAGTCAAGATGATATTGATATTAGTCCGGGAGAATCACTAGCCGAAATCAATCTTCTTCTTGGTGATGGATCTGCGCCGCCGTCAACATCTGTGGCAAATTTTCTCGTTTCGGCAGCTGATTTTGAAAAAATCTATCGATTCGAACGGCTTCACCCAACATCTGGAAATCTAATTGAGAAATACGAATACTCCCGTTATGATGATGCGAATTTTGCACAAGAAATCGTCGTTTCTAAATATTCCGACCAAAATGTCCTCGTGGCGAGTAAAGAGATTGCCGTCAAATCAGTTGATGTGAATGTGGACATCGACCCTTCCACTTTCGAATTTAATGCTCCGCTTGATTATATGATTGTTGACCGTCGTCCGGAAAGTCCTCTAGCAATCTCAAGTTCGTTGCGAAAAAAACCTGAGCCAGCTTTGCTGGATTCTGATAGCGGAGACGGTAGTATTCAGAATTCACTACCGGACGTCGGCTTTCGTAAAAATGATGGGGAAGCGGAATCTCTCGGCAAACAATCGATCGGTAGTGGATCTTCTGTTTCAAAAGCTCCTGGGAGGGTCAGTACCCAAGGTTTTTTCGGTGAAGGGCGATGGTTTCGGGTAATGATCTTGTTGCTCTTTATCGCCTTCCTTCTGTTGTTTGTTCTTTTTAAGAAACGTAAGGTAAAATGAAATGTTTGAGGTTTCCAGAACTAAATTAGGTAGTTTGTTTGCCATGAGGATATTGGCTGGCAATCTTTTGTTTGCACTCCAGCCACCTGTTTTCGCTCAATCGTTGTCGATAGAAGGATCCGAAGAAGAGGGTACTGTATTATTGGCCGGGGAGAAATATTTTCACACGGCTGCAATTACGAATACAGGTAAAACCTCTTGTACAGTCCAAATTATTTCGAATCGAACTTGTGGTTGTTCGGCGGTGCAGTTCGAAGAAATAGTGTTGTTGCCAAACCAGACGTCAGACGTGATTTTTGATGTCCCAACAGACTCATTAGACTCGGCGGGCCAGAGTGTTTCGCGTTTTGTTGCTAAGACAAAAGAATTTGGTGTGATTGCTGTTGACGGAGAAATTCGTTTTCCTGTTGTGAGTAAGGTGTTCTATCCGAAATCGATGGAAGTGCCGAGCTTTTCTTTGAGTTCAAAAAATGATTCCGGCACTACGGTGGAGGTGCCGTTTGAGTTTCAATCGGCACCAAAGGAAATTTTTGTCGATGGCTACGGTTCTTATTCGAATAAACTAGATAGTGGGTCATTAGGCGAATCTTCAAATGCTGATGCCATGATGAAGGTGTACGTGCCTGTTTTGGTTGAAAAGCCATCTCGGGTTGGGCCTTGGCAAGAAGAGGCTGATGTTGTATTTAGGTCTATGTTAGGGCGAGATCGGGTGTTTCCAGTAGTTGTGAGAGGTAATGTTCATGCTGGGTTTTTCTTGCGTGAAACATCTGTTTTTATCGGTGTCTTCAAAACCGGAGAATTGAAAAGAAAATCAGTTGAGATTTTGTTTGAAGATGATTTTTTAGATTCGAGTGTTTTTGAGTTAAAAGGCAGTGAGTATGTTAGGGTGGCCGATTTCAATTTAAATTCTGTTGTAAAGCCAGGGATTCGGAAAATTGATTTTGAAATAGAACTTCTACGTGTTCCCCCGAAAGAGGAGCTTCTATATTTGAACCTTGAAGCTCTTCTTGACGGCCAAGTCCACAGTGTCTCGATACCACTTGTGTGTGTTTTTTGACAATGTGGGGAGCTATCGGTAGTGTCCGTCAAGTTTCGCACTTTCGATCCAGCGGTCTCGGTCAGTTTGGTCTCAACACATTGCTTTGGGGAATAATGGGGCCTGGCCCGAACGCCATCAATTTAAGCCGCATCCCCCGTGATCCCAAGCTCTTGCCTCAGCGTGTCACGTGGCCGGGTCATGTGTCTGTACCGATCCTTCCTCCGTTTGATCACCCGCGGCTCGTCCGTAAGCGTTCCACGAACCCCATCTTCCCCGTTGGCCCGACCTACGCGACTCTGGCGGGATGAACAACTCCACCCCTCCGGACCTCCCCGCCCCCGCCACCAAGCCCGCTCGCCGTGCACATCGCACA